>ENA-OWNT01000168-OWNT01000168.1-seawater-metagenome-genome-assembly--contig:-NODE-168-length-191509-cov-10.368136_pt1 | contig 191509 bp, 153 predicted proteins | sample MGYA00238136_ERZ651165 | MGnify/ENA primary metagenome ERZ651165 (study PRJEB26861, sample SAMN08777766) | seawater metagenome | isolation source: coastal seawater | place: USA: Florida | collected...
GACTGGAGTTCAGACGTGTGCTCTTCCGATCTGCCGCCGAGGCTGCGGCGGCCCTGGGGGAGACGGAGGCGGCGCTGGAGCACTGGCGCGCCTCAGCGACGGCCGAAGACCGGCGCGGGGAGCGGCGGCGGGAGCAGCGGCTCGCGCGCGCGGAGATCTCTCTCGCGGTGCAGGCGCTGAAGGCCGAGCGGGAGGCGCAGCGCGCCCGCATCGACGAGCTCGTGGACATGGAGCGGGCTCGGGCGGAGCTCCTGGCGATGCTCGCCCACGAGCTGCGGAACCCCCTGGGCTCGGCGCAGCTCGCGGTGGACGTGCTGCGCGAGCTCACCATCCCAGGGGTGGACGCCCCCATGCAGCTGCTCGACGCGAGCCTGAGCCGCATCGGTGGGATCGTGGACGCGACACTGGCGGACGCGGCGTCGGAGCGCGGCGCGCCGGTGCTTCAGCGTCAGCGCACGGACCTGGATGAGCTCGTCCGGGCCATCGTGGACGAGCACCGCCCCGGCGCGGTGCGGAAGCAGCAGAGCCTCGAGGTCGACGGCGCCGCCGTGACCCTCTCGGTGGACCCGGCGCGCATCTTCCACGCCGTGGGCAACCTGGTGAGCAACGCGATCAAGTACTCCCCACGCGGCGCGACCATCCTCGTCACGGTCGGCGAGGGGGAGGCGGGCGCCCGGGTGGAGATCGCGGACGAGGGCCCGGGCGTCCCCGAGGACGCAGCGGACGAGCTGTTCCGCCCGTTCGTGCGCGGCCCCGCGAAGCCGACGGCAGGCGAGCGGTCGATGGGCCTCGGACTGCACATCGCCCGGCGGATGGTGGAGCTCCACGACGGGACGATCGGCGTCCGCCCGCGGAGTGACCGGCCAGGGGCTGCCTTCTGGTTCGAGCTGCCGCGGTAGGGGCCCTGGACGGCCCCGGGAGAGGCCGACCGCCTACTTCTCGGCGCGCTTCGCTCGCAAGGCTGCCTGGATCTTGATCCCGGACAGCGCGTGGGACGCGTCGCCCACCACGTCCAGATAGAACTGGCGGGTGTCGGCGCTGGCCATCCAGCCTGCGAGCTTGTCGGCGTCGTAGACGCCCAGCTTGTTCATCATGATTACGTGGGCGAGGAGGCGACCCTCGGCGTCTTCGAGGAGCAGGCGCTCCTCCCCCGTCGGGCTGAAGAAGCCCTCCCACTCCGCCTTGCCGAGCGACTCGAGCAGGTGCCCCAGGAACTTGACGTCCTGGTTGTAGAGCAGCGGCGCGAGCTTCGGGGCCTGCTGCATCGCGTCCTCGACGAGCTTCGTCTCCAGCGGAATCCGCCACTGGTAGATCTCGTTGAGCTTGTCGATGCGCTCGGCGAGCTTGTCGTCCCGCGGGAATCCAGACGCCGCGCAGGCCACCACCGCCTGGTGCAGGTGGGCGCCGCCGCAGGTGAACGCGAAGATCCCCTGCCGCCGCTTCTGCACCGACTCGCCCTTCACCATCGCCTGCCGCATGAACCACGTCTCCGCCTCGAGCATCTCGAGCTGCTGGCGGGCGAGGACGTCGATGTTGGCCTGGGCGTTCCCCACTCCGGGCCAGGTCTCGGCGGCTCCGACGTCCACCGCCTGACAGAAGGCCTGGAGCGACCAGGCGACATCGTCGGGCTTGGCGAAGGCGGCGGTGCCCTTCGCGTCCGGCTTCGGGGTGTAGCGAGCGCGGGCCGAGCGGAGCAGGCGCTCCAGGGTCGGCGCGCCCTCCCGGTCGAGCAGCGGTTCGTCCAGGGACAGCCCCACCTCGATGAGCGTCTTGAGGATGAGGTCGGTGTGGGGCTCGACGGGGAGCCCCGCTTCGGTCGTGTCCGGGAAGTAGGGCTGGAGCCCCTTGAGTCCCGGCAGCCGCTCGGCCTTCAGGAAGTCGTCGACGAGGACCTGGAGGGCGGGCCGTCCGTCGCCAGCGGTGAAGCCGGGCCCCATGGCGAGGATCCCGTGCGCGAGGGCCCACGCGTTGGCGGGCTTGCCCGCCTCGCGCTTCACCACGGTGGTGAGGAGGTCGATGGCCTCGCCGCGTCGCGGGCCGCCGGGCACCGCCGGGGGCGCAGGCGTCACGTCGGGGGTCGCCGGGTCCGGGGCCTGGGTCGCGGACTCGGAGTCCTCAGCCGACTCAGGCGAGGCCGGCGCCGCGTCCGACGGCGCCTCCGGCTCCTCCCCGGGACACCCGGCGAGCAGCCCGAGCAGCCCGAGCGTGAGCGCGACGCGCCGCACTACTCCTCCCGCTGCACGCGGGCGATCTCGTCCTTCGCGATGACGTAGATGAGGGGGCCGTTCACCGCGCAGCGGGGCATGTTCCGGGCGCGCTCCCAGGGACGCACGGTCTCGATGAACTTGCCGCGCTTGTTCCAGATGTGGACGTTGCCCGCGTCGGTGGCGACGTAGACGTTGTCGTCCGCGTCGGTGCACATGTCCCAGTCCTCGGAGCCGTCCTCGGGCACGCCGCCCTTCTTGAAGAACTTGCCCTGGCGGAAGCCGTCCTCCGGCTTGTACTCGATGATCTCGGTGGTCGCGGAGTGGCGCACGAGGAGCTTGCCGCCCGCCGCGATGACCCCGGCCTGCACGTCCCCGCCTTCGAGGACGTAGCGCGTCTTGAGCTCGCCGTCGGCGGTGTAGATGAAGACCTCGTCCTTGACGATGAAGTAGAAGTCGTCGCCCATCCACGTGATGATCGGCGTGCCGGCGCCGCGACCCGACGACGGCTTCCAGTCCTTGTCGATGGTCCACTGGGCCTTGGGCGCGCCCTCGGCGTCCCAGGTCTGGACGCGCAGGCTCGCGTCGATGACCGCGAGGACGTCGTAGTTGCCGACCGAGAGCGCCAGCGGCTGCTCGAACTGCCCTACCTCGGTGCCGGGCATGCCGGCGGTGGCGTAGGGGTCGCCCTTCTCACCGAACCACTTCTCGGCGATGCCCTTCTCGCCGCCGATGACCTTGTCGGCGGTGCCGGCGGGGGTGAAGCGCTGCACGCGGTTGTTGCCCACGTCCGTCGTCCAGAGGTTGCCGGCGCTGTCGACCTCGATGTCGAGCGCCTCACCGAGGCCGCGGAACGCCCCCTGCTCGAAGCCCGTGGACCCCCACTGGGGCACGGTGGCACGGCGGCTGCGGCGCAGCTCCTGCTCGGCCTCCAGGAACTTCACCTCCAGGAACAGCCAGTCCTTGTCGTCGAAGTTCTGGGTGCCCGCCGCCGCCGACTCGAGGTACGGGATGGCGTTCGGGTCCTTGAGCTTCACGAGGTAGCCAATGGCCTTCTCCGCGAACTGGAGCGCCTGGAGGCGGCTGCCCACCGGGACGAACTTCTGGACGAGGGGGATGCGCCACTGCCAGCCGGACACGGCCACCGCGCCGATGGTCTTGAAGTTCTTGCTGTAGTCGACGTTGTCCTTGCAGTCGTAGTAGGCGTCCTTGAGGGCTGCGGGCTCCGTCTCGGGCAGCTCGCGGGTGGAGCGCGACCGAGCGACCTCCTTCTCGATCTTCTCCTCGGCCTCGGCGAGGGCGTCCTTGGTGATGGACGGGTCGTGGAAGTCGAAGGCGACCTCGGCGATGTGGGTGTTCTCGAACACGCTGCCCTGGTGGACCTTGTCCAGGGTCACGCGCAGCGTCCGCACGGTCTTGCCGAGACGCACGTCCTTGCGCGCGAAGCGGTCGCCGAGCTCCGCCTCGACGGAGAAGTCGCCGTCGGGACCGGTACCGGAGAGGGTGATCTCCGCGCCGCGACCCCGGCCGCTCCACTCCTCCTTGGAAGCGAACGCGCCGGCCCACACCGAGACGATGGCGATCTCCCGGTCCTCGCCGAGGTCGACCTCGATCCACTCCCCGACGCCGTCGCCGGCCTTGCCCTCGGCCCAGGAGGTCGCGAGCAGGCCATCGAAGGCGAGCTCGGGCCCGAGCTTCTCGCTGCCCGTGTCATGGTCGGAGGACGAGCTGAACTTGGGCGCCGCCGAGGCCGTGAGCGGCAGCGCGGCGGCGAGCAGGATCAGGGAGGAGGTCAGTCGCATGGGGGTCTCCGGGGGTGGCCTCGGCCTACTGCCAAGGACCGGATCTGCGCCGTGGGCGGGGCAGGAGGGAGCGGATCAGCCGCCGCAGTTGGCGGTGTCGGCGTCGATCTCCGCCTGGGTGCGGGCGGTGAGATCGAGGCCAGGGATGAGGGAAGCCTCCATGTCCTCCACCCAGACGACGATGCACTGGTTGGCGCTCGGCTCGTCGGGGCAGGCGGTGCAGGAGAAGCCGGGGATGAAGCCCAGCAGGGAGCAGGTGTCGCCGAGGCCCAGGTCGATGTTCCGGCCGTCGAACCAGAACGACAGGGTGCCGTTCACGATCGAGTCCACGTCGGTGCCGTTGCTCGACGCGAAGTCGCCGGAGAACGTCACTCCCTCCAACACCACGTCCACCGAGACCTGGTTGCCGGCCGCGTCGAACTCGATGGTCTGCTCGATGTTGGCGGGACCGGCGAAGAACGACGGGTCCGTCCAGACGGCCGGGTTCTCCCCCTTGGCGGGGATGGCCGCCGTGGGTAGGCAGATGTTCTGCGTCTCCCCGTCCTCCTCGGCCGTGGCGGCCAGCATCGTCAGGGTGCTGTTCGCGGCGTCGGTGGAGGTCACCTCGGTGAGGAGGACCTGGGTGGCCTGGGGCAGGAACTGCGCGGCGGCCGGCGGGGAGACGATGGAGCCCTCGGCGATGCTCCAGGCGTACGTGTTGCCGGCGGGATCGAGGCTCAGGGGGGTCGGGGTTCCCGTGGTGAAGGACCAGGTCTGGGTCCCGCTCGCCCAGGTGACGGTCGCGGAGTAGGCGGTGCCCGCCGCGAGCTGACTGTCGGCGAAGAACACGAGGCGCTCACCGCTCACGAACAGGCTCTGGCCCGAGACCGCTGCCCCGCCCGCGTCCTCCACGGCGATGCTCCCGGTGGTCACGGCGTCGAAGTCGACCCAGATGGACGTGGTGAGGGCCACATCGGTGGCGCTGTCCGCCGGGTAGACCTCGAGGACGCTCGCCGAGGCCGCGTCGTCGTCGTCGGCTGCGTCGTCGTCGTCGGCCGCGTCGTCGTCGTTCGCGGCGTCGTCGTCGTTCGCCGCGTCGTCGTCGTCCGCCACGGCGTCGTCGTCGTCGGCCACGGCCGAGTCGTCGTCGTCGAGCGTGCCGCCGTTGCCGCAGGCCGCGAGGAGGAGGAAGGACAGCAGAGCGAGGAGGGAGCGAGTCATCATGGGGTCTCCGGAGCGCGCGGAGTCTACAGCACAGGCGGCGCCGTCACGGGGCGGGTCGCGCCGCGGCCTCGACCTCCCGCCAGAACCGCAGGAACGAGGCCCCTTGCACCTGCGCGAGCTGGTCTTCGGTGAGGACGTCCGCGAGGTCCGCACGCAGGTCCTCCATCTGGGCCGCGCGGGACAGGTCTTCGGGCGCCTTGATGATGCCGTCCCAGTCCGAGCCGAGCCCCACATGATCGGCGCCGATGCGCTCCACGAGGCCCTGCACCTGGCGCACGACGTCGGAGCGGCGCGCTGCCTTGCCCTTCACGACGAAGGGGCCGTGGAACATCGCCCCCACGAGGCCTCCCTTGTCCGCGATGGCGGTGAGGAGCTCGTCGGAGAGGTTGCGGGGGACGTCCGCGAGGGCGCGGGCGTTGCTGTGACTGGCGATGACCGGGGCACGGGACAGGGCGACGGTCTCGGCGGTGGCGGCGTCCGACATGTGCGAGACGTCCAGCATCAAGCCCAGGTCGTTGCACAGCGCGACCATCGCGCGGCCTCGGTCGGTGAGCCCCCCCGGGGTGCGGGGCTCCGCGGAGGAGTCGGCGAAGGGGGACGACTCGGTCCAGGTGAGCCCGACCATCGACAACCCGAGGTCCCGCAGCTCGCGCAGCGTCGCCTCGTCCTCGGTGAGCGCGGTGCCTCCCTCGAGCGCGATGACGACCGCGGTGCGCCCTGAGCGCAGGACGGCCTCGAGCTGACCGGTCCCCCGGACGAGCGCGGCCTTGCCACGACTGCGCCGGACCATGTTGAGGATGCCATTGATCTTGCGCAGGGCCACGCCGCGGGGGTCCTTCGCCCCGCGGGGGATCCACGCCGCCTGCACCACGACGTTGACGCCGCCCACCTCGAGCGACGGCAGCGACGCCTCGAGCTTGCTGCTGTCCCAGGTCAGCTGCTGATCGATGAGCTGCGTGATGGTGTCCACGTGCAGGTCGACGACGGGCGCGGGCAGCGGCGGGGTCGGCTCGGGCGTCGGGGCGGGCTCCTCCGTGGGCTCGGGCGCCGACGGCTCGGGGGGCGCCGCCGAGGGGCAGCCGAGGAGCAGAGCACCGAGGAGACAGACGAAGGGGTGGACACGCACGCGCGCATCCTATGGGTGGAGGCGGCGGGGGTCGACCGTGGCCGTATCATCCGCAGGTGACCCCGCGCCCCTCCAGCATCGCCCTCGTCCTGGCCCTCGGCGCCGGGTGCGACCGCCTCGACGCGGTCGGCGTCGTCGTCGACCCGCCGTGCGAGGGCCAGGTGCCCCGCCAGCTCTATCCGCGCGAGGCGTCCGCGGCGTGGGTCGGAGGGCCGGTGTTCGCCGATCTGAGCTGCCCCGACGAGGCGGCCGGGCTGGTGGTGGAGGCGGGCGGCGTCGAGGTGGACGGCGCGGTCGAGGTCGCGCACGGCGGCCGGCAGGTGCGCTTTGTCCCCACCGACCGCCTCGCCCCCGAGACGGTCCACGAAGCGCGGCTGGAGACCGAGACGGGCGACGTGACCTGGCAGTTCACGACGTCGGGCCTCGGCGAGCCCGTGGGCGGCGACCTGGACGGCCGGGCCCTGGCGCTCTCACCGAGCCGCGCGGGGGTGCTCGAGCCGGCGGGGCTCGCCGAGGGATTGCTCGAGTTGCTGCGGGAGCAGGTGCACCCCGTCATCCAGTTCCAGGCGGCGGCAGACGGAGCGCAGGTGCCGGTGCGGCTGGGCGCGCGAGCCGACGAGCCCGCGGCGAGCCCCCAGAGCACCGCCGTGGAGACGATGGACCTGACCGGCGGCTGGTCGGACCCCCTGTGGAGTGTGTCGGGGCTGACGCTCCGCTACCCCGGGCCGAGCGGCGAGGTCGTGTTCGAGAACGTCGCCTGGAGCGGCGCCCTGGGCCCGGGGGCGAGCAGCGGAGGCGGCGGCGTGTTCCGGGCGAACTGGGACCTGCGGGATGTGGCGGACGTGCTCAGCGGTGACGGGGTCGATGCGTGCGACCGACACATCGACGCGGGCGGCGCCGGGTGCCTGCCGTGCAGCGACGGCGAGCCCTGGTGCGTCGCGGTGGACCTGCGGGACGTGCCCGGTGAGGCCTGGGCGTTCCTGCTCTGAGCGGCGGCGGAGGCGCTACTTCTTGCGCTGGGAGTGACGCCAGCGGGCGTTCTTGTTCGAGCAGGCGCGGGAGCAGTACTTGCTCTTCGGGCGTGCCTGGTTCGAGCACTCCTTCCAGGCGCAGCCGCCGGACTCGATCACGACGACGTCTGCCTGCGGCGGCTCGGCCTGCGCCGCGGGGGCGGGCGCCGGGGCCTTCGCGGCGGCGGGCTTCTTCGCCGGGGCCTTCGCGGCGGCGGGCTTGGGAGCAGGCTTCGGCGAGGCCTTCGCGGCGGGCTTCGGCGCAGCCTTCGCGGCGGGCCTCGGAGTCGCTTTCGCCTTCGGCTTCGGGGCGGGGTCGGCCCGGCGCGGGGGCGGGGCACGGCGCGGGGGAGCGTTCCTCGCGGCCTCGGCCACGACCTTGGCGCGGGCGGTGATCTCTTCACGCTCGAGGCGGGGGGAGCGGCTGACGTAGACGGGCTCCGGCTCGGCGGCGCGAATCTTCGCCATCTCCTGGCGGTACTCGGCGATGTTGCGGGTCTTGCCGCACATCACGCACGTGTACATCCCCGACGCGAACAGGGGCGGGCGGTCGGTCTCGCACTTGATGCAAAAGAAGGTGGGCTTCTGGGTCACGACGTCCTCGCTCTCGTGCCGGGTCCGCAGGACAGACCTTCCAGCACTCCATTCATAGGTACATGCAGGCGCCAAGAAAAGGGCAAAGTGCCCGATTCTTCATGGTAAAACGCGCCTCTCTCGACGCCCGGAGGTCCCCTCAGACCACCCGCAGCGGGTCCCGGTCGGACCGCGCGACGACGACGTCGACCCCTGGCAGCTCGTTCCCCAGGCGCGCGGCGAGCACGTCGAGGTAGCCCCGCTCCGTGTTCGTGTGGTCCGTGAGGATGACCGAGCTGCCGGCGGCGACCCTCCGTAGCACATCGTGGTGCCTCATCTCACCGGTGACGAACAGCTCGACGCCCGTGACCCCCTCGAAGAGCGACCCGCCCGCGCCCGGGCACACGGCCACCTCGCAGAGCGGCTGGCCGGCGGCGTGCTCCTCCGGGGCCGCGACCCGGAGATACGGCAGGTCCAGCCAGGCCTTCAGGCGACGTACGAGCTCGGTGAGCGGCTCGCGACCGGCCAGCTCTCCGATGCGCCCGGCGCCGACGGCGGGGCTCCCCACGTCCTCGAAGGCGAGGGCGGGATCGATGGCCTTGCGGACGATGCAGGGGCCGAGTCCGTCGAGGAGCCAGTCGGCCATGCCGCCGGGGGCGGCGTCGAGGGCGGTGTGGGGCGAGTAGATCGGGACGCGGTCGGTGAGGGCGCCCAGGAGCACGCGACTCAGCGCATCGGTGGGTCGCAGGCGCTTGAGCCCCGAGAAGATGGGTGGGTGGTAGCTGACGATGAAGTCGGCGTCCGCGGCCTGAGCCTCGGCCCACACCGGCTCGGTGAGGTCGATGGTCAGCAGGATGGTGCGCACCGGCCGGGGGGCGAGCGGCTCCACGAGGAGCCCCACGTTGTCCCAGGAGGCCGCGAGCTCGAGCGGCGCGATGCGCTCGAGGACGGCGACGACGTCAGAGTGGGTGGTCACCTACTTGCTGCGCTTCTTCGCCTCGCGGATCAGGTCGCCGACGGTGTCCGGCAGGGTGCGCTTCGCCGCCGCGTACTGGATGGCCTTGGGCAGGACGCCGCCCGTGTCGGAGCAGACGTAGTAGCTCGCCTCGACGTTCGCGCCCGTCTGCGTGAAGGTCCAGCCGCCCACGTTCAGGGGGGGCTCGATGGCGCTCGGGTTCGCCGTCGCCACCTCGTTGAAGCGCTTGCTGTACGTGCCGCCGTTGTCCCCCATGCGGTCCCACCAGAACGTCTTCGTGCTCCCGCTCTCCTCCTTCGTGCCGCGGAGGAACCAGAAACGGTCGGATGCCCCGGTCCAGCCGGGGACGTCGAGGTACTGGTAGTAGTCGAGCGTGTTGCCGGACTGCCCGAGCACCTCGCTCTCGGAGAGGCCCGCAGTGCTCCACTTCTTGCTGCCCTTGATGTCCGTCGCGACCCCCAGGAACACGCCCGCGTCGCCGGGGCTCGTGACCGTCCCCTTGAGGCACTTGATGCCGTCCAGCTCGGCCACGTAGACCTTGATGGTGCCGGCGTCGTCGTGGTCGCGGTCGGCGAGGAACTCCCAGGACGACGTCGCCTTGATCGAGGACCAGGTGGGACCCGCGAGGGCGGGGGTGGCGACGGCGAGGCTCAGGACGACGGCAGCAGCGATCTGAATGCGCATGGTTCCTCCGGGGGCAGCGCGGCAGTTTATACCTGCCCCTTCTCCGTGAGGTCGGACCGGATCGAGGCCGAGGATGGGGCGGCCCCGCGACACCGCCGTCCACGACGCCGCCGCCTACACTGCCCGCGTGCTCGTCCCCCTCCGCCACCGCGTCCGCCGGCTCCGCCGCTACGCGTCGCTCGCTGCGCCCGTCCTGCGCAGCAACGTCGGTCGCCTCCGGGCTCCGTGGAAGCTCACCCTGGCGACCACGTACGTCTGCAACCACAAGTGCACCCACTGCGGAATCTGGACCCGTCGTCCCACCGGCGAGATGACGACTCCGGACTTCGCCGCGCTCTTCGCGGCGAACCCGTCATTGCGCTGGGTGGACCTGACCGGCGGAGAGCCCACCGCCCGCCCCGACTTCCCCGAGATCGTCGCCGCCGCGTCGCGGCTGCCCCATCTCCTCGTCCTCCACTTCCCCACGAACGGCACCCTGCCGGCCAAGGCCGTCGCCGCCGCCCGCGCAGCCACCTCCCCCGCGAAGTTGCTCGTCACCGTCTCCCTCGACGGGCCCCGGGAAGTCCACGACCGCATCCGCGGCGTCGACGGCGCCTTCGACAGCGCCATGGAGACCTTCGTGAAGCTCCGCCGCGAGACCGACGCCACCGTCGTCCTCGGCATGACGCTCACGCCGGACAACGCCGACCAGGTGGACGCCACCTTCGCCGCCGCCCGCGCCGTCGTCCCCGACCTGCCCGACGAGGCCTTCCACTTCAACGTCGCCCAGCGCTCGGCCCACTACTACGGCAACGAGGAGATGCCCACTGCGGCGCCCGACGCCGTCCTCGCCGCCCTGCGCGCTGCCGACCAGCCCCCGCGCTCCCCCGCCTCGCTCCTCGAGCGGGCGTACCGGGGCCTCGTCGCCGACTTCCTGAACAGCGGCGCCTCGCCGGTCCGCTGCCAGTCGCTGAGCGCGTCCTGCTTCGTGGACCCCTGGGGGACCGTCTACCCCTGCATCACCGAGGACCGCCCGCTGGCGTCTCTCCGGGAGCACGGCTGGTCGCTCGCCTCGGTCTGGCGGGCCACCCAGGACGCCGCCGACGACATGGCCGCCGGGCGCTGCGACGGCTGCTGGACGCCCTGCGAGGCCTACCCGTCGCTCCTCGGCTCCCTCGGCCCCGCCGCCGCCGCCGCCGTCGCCGGTCCCTGACTCGGCCCCTCCGGAACGAAGAAGGCTCCGACGCAACCACGCCGGGGCCTCCCTGACTCTCTGACCGCTCGCGCGGACCCGCGAGCTACTTGCTGCGGTAGGCCTTGAGCGCGGCGACGACCTGGTCGTACAGGTCCGCGCCGACCTGGTCCTTGAACTGGTCGTGCACCGGAGCCACCGCCTTGCGGAACTCCTCGACCTGGGCCGGCGTCGGCTTGACGACCTCGATGCCCATCTCGCCGAAGAGCGCCTGGAGCTCGTCCTCGAGCGCGCGCACGCCGTCGCGGCCGAGCTTCGTCTCCTTCGCCCGGTCACCGAGGACGATCTTCTGCAGATCCTCCGGCAGCGACTCGAGGAACTCGCGGTTGTAGACGATCGCGGCCGGCTGATAGATGTGCTTCGTCAGCGTGTAGTACTTCGTCGGCTCGAACCAGCCGGACGCCTGGCCGAACAGCGTGGTGTTGTCGAACCCGTCGACCGTCCCCCGGTTCAGCCCGTCGAGCACCTCGAGCGTCGGCAGCGGCACCGCCTGCACGCCCAGCGCCTTGTACATCGCCTTGTGGACCTCGGACTCCTGCACGCGCATCTTGTGCTTCTTGAGGGCCTCGATGGTCGTGGCGGCCTCCTGCTTCGTGTAGAAGCTCCGCCACCCGTTCTCCGCCCAGTAGGCCAGCGTCAGGTTCCGGCGCTTCATCTTCTTCGCCATCGGCTCGAACAGCACCGTGTCGAGGATGTGGTCGACCTCGGCGTTGTCGTTGAAGAGGAACGGGAACTCGGGGAGCTGGAGCGCCGGGACGTTCGCCCCCGTCGCCACCGCCGCCGTCGAGAAGCCGCCCGCCTGCAGGCGCCCGCCCTCGACGATGTCCTGCACCATCTCCACCTCGCCGCCGAGCACGGAGCCGAGGAAGAGCTTGACGACGATGCGGCCCTCGGACTCCTTCTCGATGCGGTTCTTGATGTCGATCAGCTGCTGCGCCCAGGGGGTCCCCTCGGGGGCGGCGGTGCCGAAGTTGATCTCGATGGGCTTGTCCTCGGCCAGCGCGGCGCTCGGGATGAGCAGGCCGGCGGCGAGGAGGGCGGTGAGTGCGAAGCGTCGCGTGTGCATGAAGTGCTCTCCTGAAGGATCGGTCCGAGGGGTTGAGACCGGATGCGGGCTCGCTCCGGGTCCCTCGGGCGGGCGCCACCATACAGAAGTCCACGGGGACTCCCCAGCCCCGCGCGCCGTCCCCCGCGCTGCTGCCTCTGATGCCCTGCGGCTGGCGCTCCCCCCCGCTCTCCTGCTTCAATGGGGGTCAGCCCTGCGGTGGAGGACCCGTGAAGCTGACTTTTTGGGGGAGCCGCGGGAGCATCGCCCGCGCCGGGCCGGAGACGGTGCGCTACGGAGGCAACACCTCCTGCGTGACCATCGAGTCGTCCTCCGGAACCCTGCTCGTCCTCGACTGCGGCACCGGTGGCTATGGCCTCGCCCAGTCTCTGGTCCAGGAGGGCCGGCCCGGGCGCGGCCACCTCCTCTTCGGCCACACCCACTGGGACCACATCCAGGGCCTGCCGTTCTTCACGCCGCTGTTCGGCAGCGGCAACAAGTGGGACATCTACGGACCCCGGGGCATCGGCCGCACGATGCGCGATCTGCTCGCCGGGCAGATGCAGTACGACTACTTCCCGGTGGACCTCGCTGATCTCCAGGCCGACGTGAACTACCACGACCTCCTCGAAGGCTCCTTCGACATCGAGGACATCAAGGTCACCGCCCAGTACCTGAACCACCCGGCCCTCACCCTCGCCTACAAGATCGAGGTGGACGGGGTCACCGTCGTCTACTCCACCGACCACGAGCCCCGGTCCGCGCTCCTCGCCCTGGGCAAGAAGGTCCCCGCCGCCGGGGAGGACGAGCGCCACGCCCGGTTCCTCGAGGACGCCGACCTCGTCATCCACGACGCCCAGTACCTCGCGGAGGAGTACGAGCAGCGCCGGGGCTGGGGGCACAGCACGGTCGAGTACGTCGTAGACACGGCCGAGGACGTGAACGTCCGCAACCTCGCCCTGTTCCACCACGACCCGTCGCGCACCGACGAGGACATCGACCGCATCGTCGCCGCCGCCCAGGCCCGCATGAGCCACGACAGCGAGACGGACGTCTTCGCCGCCGCCGAGGGCCAGGTGCTCGAGCTCGAGCCTCGCGAGTGGCGCACCCCTCCCCCCGAGCCGAGCTCCTACGAGGTCTCCGCGCTGTCCGGCGAGCACGTCCTCGGGTCGACCCGCGGCGTGGTCGTCTGCATCGGGAGCGAGGAGAACCGCGGGCGCGTCCTCGCCGCGCTCGGAGCCGAGGGCATCGAGGCCACGAGCATCGGACGAGCCGTCGACGTGATGGACACGGTGCGGAAGAAGCCCCCCGCCCTCGTCGTCCTGGGGTGGGTCGGCGAGGACACGCTCCGCCTGGCTGAGCAGATCACCGACCCCGCCCTCGGCGAGGCTCCGGTCGTCGTCGTCGTCGCGGACCACGAGGACGACCTGCTCGCGAGCGAGGGGCCCGACGCCGGCATCCGCGACTGGATGTTCGCCCCGTTCAGCTCCATCTATGCGCGCACCTGGCTGCGGTCGTGGCTGCTGCGGACGACCTGCCGCTGGGAGCCGGCGACGCTGCCGCCCGACGAGCTGGACCGGCTCCAGGCCCTGTACGAGCTCAACGTCCTCGACACCGTCGCCGAGGAGCGGTTCGACCGCACCACGCGCATCGCGGCCGCGCTCTTCGACGTGCCCGTCGCCCTGGTGACGCTCATCGACGCGAACCGCCAGTGGTTCAAGAGCACCGTCGGCGCCGACGGCATGGAGCAGACCCCGCGGGACGTGGCGTTCTGCGCCCACACCATCCTCCAGGAGGAGATCCTCGAGGTCCCGGACGCGATGCTGGACGATCGCTTCGCGGACAACCCCGCGGTCGCGGGCGAGCCGCGCATCCGCTTCTACGCGGGCGTCCCCCTCAAGGCGCCGAGCGGCCACAACGTCGGCACGCTGTGTCTCATCGACAACCGGCCGCGGACCCTCTCCGGCACCCAGCGCAAGATGCTCACGGACCTGGGCAAGCTCTTGGAGAAGGAGCTGGCGGTGGGTCCTGACGTCGCCGATCTGAAGGCGACCCTCCCGGACGACTGAGCCCCGGCGCGAGGGCGCCGACGTCGCGTTCGAACCGCTCCCCGCGCCGCCGCGCGCTGCTGTAGGGTCCGCCTCCCTTCCACCCCGGAGGCCTCCGTGCCCGACTTCGTCTTCCAGATCCACGACCTCGAGAAGGCGACCCCGCAGGGTCGCAAGATCCTCAAGGACATCAACCTGTCCTTCTTCCCCGGCGCGAAGATCGGGGTCCTCGGCCTCAACGGGTCCGGCAAGTCGACCCTGCTCAAGATCATGGCCGGCAACGACACGGAGTTCACCGGCACCGCGCGCCCCATGCCCGGCATCAAGATCGGCTACCTGGAGCAGGAGCCGCAGCTCGACCCGAACAAGACGGTCAAGGAGAATATCGAGGAGGGGGTCGCCGACTCCCGGGCGATCATGGCCGAGTTCGACGAGGTGAACATGAAGTTCGCCGAGCCCATGTCGGACGACGAGATGAACGCGCTCATCCAGCGTCAGGGCGAGCTGCAGGACATCATCGACAGCAAGAACCTGTGGGAGCTGGACCGCGAGGTCGGGGTGGCGATGGCGGCCCTCGGCGTGCCTCCGGACGACGCCGACGTCACGACCATCTCCGGCGGTGAGCGGCGCCGGGTGGCCCTGTGCCGCCTGCTGCTCAGCAAGCCCGACATGCTGCTGCTCGACGAGCCCACCAACCACCTCGACGCCGACTCGGTGGCGTGGCTGGAGCGGTTCCTCCACGACTTCCCCGGCACCGTCGTCGCCGTCACTCACGACCGGTACTTCCTCGACAACGTCGCCGGCTGGATCCTCGAGCTGGACCGCGGACAGGGCATCCCCTGGAAGGGCAACTACACGTCCTGGCTCGACCAGAAGGACAAGCGGCTGGCCCAGGAGGGCCGGGAGAAGTCCCGCCGTCAGAAGCAGATCTCCCAGGAGCTCGAGTGGGTGCGTAAGTCGCAGAAGGCGTCGCAGAAGAAGGGCAAGGCCCGGATGCGCCGCTACGAGGAGCTGCTCGCCCAGGACTCGATGGAGGGCTACGAGGCCGGCACCATCAAGATCCCCGGGGGCCCGCGCCTCGGCGACGTGGTCATCGAGGCGAAGAACGTGGCGAAGTCCTTCGGGGACCGGCAGCTCTTCGACGACCTGTCCTTCACCCTCCCCGCGGGCGCGAAGCTCGGCATCATCGGTCCCAACGGAGCTGGCAAGACCACGCTCTTCCGCATCATCACGGGGCTCCAGGAGCCCGACACCGGCTCGGTGAAGGTCGGTGAGACGGTGAAGATCGCGTACGTGGACCAGTCCCGCGGGGACCTCGAGTCGGACAAGACCGTCTACGAGTACATCGGCGGCGGCTACGACCGGATCCCGCTGGGTGACCGCGAGTTCAACACCCGCCAGTACCTGTCCTGGTTCAACCTCAAGGGCGACACCCAGCAGAAGAAGGTGGGGGTGCTCTCCGGCGGGGAGCGCAACCGCGTCCACATGGCGAAGCTGCTCCAGTCCGGCGGCAACGTGCTGCTGCTCGACGAGCCGACGAACGACCTGGACGTGGACACGCTCCGCTCGCTCGAAGAGGCCGTCCAGAACTTCGCGGGCAGCGCGATCATCATCAGCCACGATCGGTGGTTCCTCGACCGCGTCTGCACCCACATGCTCGCCTACGAGGGCGACCGGGTGGTGTTCAACGTGGGGAACTACAGCGACTACGAAGAGGACCGCGTCTCCCGTCAGGGGGACGAGCCGCGGTCGCGCTACCGTTCGCTGACCGGGAGCCGCTGACCGACCAGGGGGGGACATGGCGGAGAAGAAGAACCAGGGACCTCTCCTCGCTGGGGCGCTGATCCTGATCCTGGCGATCGGGTGGTGGGCGCTGCAGCAGGACCCTGACGGCGACGCAGCGACGGATCCGAGCCCCTCGACACGCGCCGACGCGGCGCCGAGCGACGAGGGAGCAGACCCGAACGCCTCGGGCAGCCTCGCCACCGTCGAGGTCTGTCTCCTCGACGTGGACGGCGACCTCCAGAGCGACGGCCGCATCGCCGTGCACCGCCAGCGCGGGAAGATGCGGTCCCGGGGCCCGGGGATCCGCGAGGACGTCACCGACGGCTGCGTGACCCTCGAGCTGGATCCGGTCCAGCACCGCTTCGAGCGCGTCGACGACCCGCTGGTCCACACCATCGCCCCGCTGTCCGCCGGCGCGAACGACCGCATCGAGCTCCAGGCGCGCCGCGAAGCCTGCGTCGTCGAGCTCTTCGTGGACCCGTTCCCCGAGGGCGGCGCCGTGGGCGGGGTCAGCGGCGCCCGCACGGCCGGTGCCCGGTGGCTGAGCAGCCCCCGCAGCGACGACGCCACCACCCCCATCGAGCTGCGGCCCCTCCCCTGCGGGCCCGTGAAGCTGTGGGCTCAGGACGCGCGCCGCACCCGCGCTCCGGGGCTGTGGGCCGGCGAGCTCACAGAGCCGGTCACGCAGGTGACCCTGTCCCTCGGGGACGAGTGCACGTCGCGGTACCGAGCCGTCGACGCGACCACGGACGAGCCCATCCCGGCGGCGCGCGCCGGGAACGCCGAGGCTGACGCCGACGGGGTCATCGCGGTCCCCGGCTGCGCGAGCGGGATGGGGGCGGTCACCATCTCCGCCGACGGCTACCGGTCGCGCCTCGTCGCGATCCTGGACACCACCCTCGGGCAGGACGAGGTCGTCACGGTCGCGCTGGAGCCCGGAGAGGGACACGTGGGCACAGTGCAGCTCGACGAGGAGCCCGAGCAGCCGGTCGCGGTGAGCGGGGTGTTCGGGACGGCCTCCCTCGGCTGCGCCGAGGGTCCCGGCGGGACCTGGAGCTGCGGCGCGGCGGAGCACTACCCCACGTGGGTCTGGACCAACTGCGGGCGGGGGCCCCGCGGCGGGAGCGCGGAGGCTCGACTCACCGGTCCCGGCGAGCCCTTCGCCCTGGACTGCACCGTCGCCGAGGACACGAGCATTCCCGCCGAGGAGGCAGCCAGCGTCCGGTTTCAGCTGACCGGGCCCGACGGTCCCCCGTCGCGGGGGGTGGTCCTCGCGCATCACTACCCGCTCGGCGGCCGGATGGGGAGCCTCGCCGCGGTCGCGATGCTCAAGGTCGACGAGGCCGGACTCAGCGACGTGCTGGAGACCCGAGCCGGCGCCGTCAGGGCGACCGTGTTCGGAGACCCCGGAAACCCCGGCTCCACCTTCGACGTCCCGCCGGGCGAGAGCACCCTGGACGTCGCCCTGAGCGCCGGGCCGACGGGGACGTGCCGGACGATTCGCTCGGTGAGCCCCCCGCCCTACCGACTCCTGGCCGTCGAGGTGGGCTCGGGGCCCTGGGACGCGGGGCTGCGTCCCGGCGACCAGCTGATCGACGTCCCCGGTCTCGACCTCTCCGCCGTGGACTCGGCGACGGTCATCTCTGCCCTCGACCCCCCGGTCGGCCAGTCCGCCACCGCCACCCTCCGCGGCGCGGACGGCGAGGTCTACGAGGCGTCCTGGACGTGCGAGGACCTCCCCCCGCGTCGACGGCGAGGACGCTAGAGGACTCCGACACAAGCTGTTGCAACGTCCCGGCGGGCCCCCGCGGTAGGGTCGAACCGCTCGCTTCTGGAGGTGTGCCTTGTCCCCGTCCCTGCCTGCCCGCGCGCTCCGCGCCATCGCCCCCGCCGTCCTCCTCTGCGCCATCGCCGCGCCCGCGTCCGCGCAGTTCTCGGGAGGGCCGGACACGTACGGGATGTCGTACTCGACGATTCCGCTGGACTTCGTCCCCTCGGCCTCGGCCACGGACCCGGTGACCACCCACGCCCTCGGAGACGACGGCGAGGCCGTCGTGGCTCTGCCCTGGACCTTCGGGTTCTACGGGACGGACTACAGCCACGTGACGATCGGCTCGAACGGCGGGTTGACCTTCGGGTTCGGGACGCTCTCGCAGATCACCCACGGCAACCTCTGCAACAACGGAGTGTCCACCAGCTACCCCCACGTCATGCCGCTCTGGGACGACCTCATCACGGGGACGGGCACCCTCCACTCCTGGCACGACACCGCGAGCAACCGGTTCATCGTGAGCTGGGAGGACCAGCTCCACTACGGGATCACCGGCGGGGGCGGCGGGGCCTGGTTCCAGGTCCACCTGCTCCCCGGGGGAGCCATCCGGTTCCACTACCAGGACCTCGTCTTCGACCACACGGGCTACGACCACGCGCAGAGCGCCTCCATCGGAATCGCGGACCGGGTCGGCACCCACAACCTCCAGGTGTCCTGCAACACGGTGCAGCCGGGCCTGGAGGGCCTCGGCCTCTCGTTCGCCCCCTGCGACGACGTCGACGAGGACGGGTACTTCGACATCGCATGCTCCGTGGGAGGGCTGGGCGACGACTGCGACGACAACGACCCGAACGTGAACCCCGGCGCCCCCGAGGCTTGCGACGGGCTCGACACGGACTGCGACCCCTCCACCAGCGAGAACGTCGACGGGGACGGAGACTTCCTCACCGCCTGCAACGGCGACTGCGACGACACGGACATCTCCGTCGGCGCGGGCTTCGTCGAGCTCTGCGACGGCATCGACAACAACTGCAACGGACTCGCCGACGCGGTGGGGGGCGAGTCCGACGTCGACGCCGATGGCGCCCTCTCCTGCAGCGACTGCGACGACGCGGACCCCGTCCGGTTCCCGGGCAACCCCGAGGTGTGCGACGGCCTCGACAACGACTGCGACGTCCTCCTCCCCGCGGACGAGGTGGACGTGGACACGGACGGCTTCCTCGCCTGCGCCGAGTGCGACGACAGCGATGTCCTCGCCTACCCCGGCGCCCCCGAGCTCTGCGACGGGATCGACCAGAACTGCGACGGTGAAGACGTGCTGCGCGAGGGCATGTCCAGCGTGCCCCTCCCCATCAGCGCCACCTCCCACAACCTGCGGCGCGGCCTCCGCTACGAGGTGACCTCCGCGGCCTCCGTCGCCGAGGTCCAGACGTACATGGACATCCCGCCCGGAACGTCGCTCCTGTGGGAGTTCTGGAGCTCCCCGAGCGACGTGTCCGGCAGCTACACCCTGGTCGAGTCGATCACCTCGGTGACGACCGCTCCCGCGGGCTACACGTGGCACTCGAGCGGAGCGTGGCCCCACGATCTTCTCGCCGGCGGGTACTACGCCTTCACCGTCTCCTGGGACGTCTCGGCGGGCTACACCTACGACACCGTCGCGCCGCCGGCCCCCGAGACCGTCAGCTTCGGGACGATCACGGGGGGCGCGAACTCCGGTACCGGGACGACCACCGCCACCTGGGGCAACGTGACGACCCGCTACGGGCTGGCCGTCGTGACCTTGGACGAGCAGGACGTGGACGGCGACGGCGCCTACCGCTGTGACCCCGACTGCGACGACGACGACGCCCTGCGGTTCCCCGGCAGCCCGGAGCTCTGCGATGGGATCGACAACGACTGCGACCTGGCCGTCCCCGTGGACGAGCAGGACCTCGACAGCGACACCTTCCTCGCCTGTGCCGACGACTGCGACGACAACGCCGCGACCACCTTCCCGAACGCCCCCGAGGTCTGCGACGGCGCCGACCAGGACTGCGACACCAGCATCGACGAGGACTTCGACGGCGACGGCGACACCTTCTTCACCGCCCTGAACGTCGGGTGCCTCGTCACCTACCCGACGCTCGACTGCGACGACGGGGACCTGTCGATCTACCCCGGCGCGCCCGAGCTGTGCGACACCGTCGACAGCGACTGCAACGGCAGCATCGTGGACACGTTCCTCAACACGGACGGCGACCCCGAGCCCAACTGCGTGGACGCGGACGACGACAACGACGGCGACCCGGACGTCACCGACTGCGAGGACACGAACCCCGCCATCTACACGGGCGCCCCGGAGATGTGCGACCTCATCGACACCGACTGCGACGGCTCCCTCGCTGACACGTTCATCGATTCGGACGGAGACGACACCCCCGACTGCGTCGACACGGACAACGACAACGACGGCGTCCTCGACGCGCTCGATTGCTCGCCCTTCGACGCGACCGTCTACCCGGGCGCCCCCGAGCTGTGCGATCTCGTCGACAGCAACTGCGACGGGGACATCGTGGACACCTTCGTCGACACGGACACCAACGGGACGCCGGACTGCGTCGACCCGGACGACGACGGGGACGGCGACCCGGACGTCACCGACTGCGACGACCTCGACGCCAGCGTCTACACCGGCGCCGCCGAGACCTGCGACGCCGTGGACAGCGACTGCGACGGCTCCCTCGTCGACGAGTTCGCGGACCTGGACACGGACGGCGACCCGGACTGCACGGACCCGGACATCGACGGGGACGGCGAGGACGGCACCACCGACTGCGACGACTTCGACGCGGACGTCTACACGGGCGCGCCCGAGACCTGCGATGGCGTCGACAGTGACTGCGACGGCTCGCTCGTCGACGAGGACCTGGACACGGACGGCGACCTGGAGCCGGACTGCACCGACACGGACGACGACGGTGACGGCCTCAGCGACGACGACGAAGGCGCCCTCGGCACCGACCCGCTGCTCGTGGACAGCGACGGCGACGGGGTCGACGACCTGACCGAGGTCGGCGACGTGAACGCTCCCTGGGACACGGACGGGGACCTGACGATCGACGCGCTGGACACGGACGACGACGAGGACGGCATCCCCACCGCCGATGAGCTCGGCGACGACCCGGAGAACCCGGTCGACACGGACGGCGACGAGACCCCCGACTACCTCGACGAAGACAGCGACGAGGATGGGATCTTCGACGTGGTCGAGGGCGACGGGGACACGGACGGCGACGAGACCCCCGACTACCTCGACGAGGACAGCGACGACGACGGCGTCGACGACATCGACGAGGGCGACGGAGACGACGACGCGGACGGCATCCCGAACTACATCGACGCGGACGACTTCGACGGGCCGGATGGTGACCCGGACGGCGACGGGCTCACGAACGCCGAGGAGGCGGACCTGGGCAGCAACCCGAACAGCGACGACACCGACGGTGACGGGATCCTCGACGGGGTCGAGACCGACGGCGACTCGGACGGCGACGGGATCATCGACATCCTCGACGACACGGAGGACCCGGTCGGGGACGACGACGACTCGGCCGGCGATGACGACGACTCCGTCGGCGACGACGACGACGCGGCCGATGACGACGACGCGGCCGACGACGACGACGCGGCCGACGACGACGACGCGGCCGATGACGACGACGACGACACGAACCCGAGCGGGTGCCGCAGCAGCCACAGCGACGCGCCGAGCGGGGGAGCCGCGCTGCTCGCGCTGGTCGGCCTGGGGGTCGCGGTACGCCGTCGGCGGGACTGAGGAAGGCGAGGCCGCGGCGAGGACCTCGGAGGCCGAGCCCTCAGCCGCGGTGCACGCGGAGCACCGACTCCTCGGCCGGGACGCCCACCCGCAGCGGGAACCCGTAGTGGCCATTGGCACGGTGGACGTAGAGGCGGTCCGGGCCACGCCCCCAGAAGCCGTGGTCCGGCATCCGGGCGATCGCGCCGATGGACGTCCAGTCGAGGCCCAGGGACAACAGCCCCACGTGGCCGCCGTGGGTGTGGCCCGAGAGCACGAGGTCCGCCTCCCCGAGAGGCAGGTGCTTGAAGCCTCCCGGGTCGTGGAGCAGCACCAGGCGCAGGGCGTCCCCGGCCTCGGGCAGTCGGGCGAAGACCTCGCCGTAGTGGGCCGCGCGCTTCGACCAGACGTGGTCGAGCCCCACGATCTGCACCGGCCCGACCCGGGTCTCCACCTGGGTGAAGTCGTCCACCAGGAGCTTCACCCCCGCGGCGGCGAGGCCCAGGGCGACGGACCGCGGCGCCTCGTGGTCGTGGTTGCCGAAGCAGGCGAACGTCTTGCCTTCGTAGGCTTTCAGCGGCGCCAGGGCCCGGGCGAGCACGTCCTCCGAGCCGCGCCCTTCCATCGTGAAGAAGTCGCCGGTGAGGAGGATGAGGTCCGGCTCCGCGGCGACGGCGCGCTCGCAGATCCCTCGGAGCCGCTCCTCCGACATGAAAGGACCCAGGTGGGGGTCGGTGATCTGCACGAGGCGCAGGGGCTCCTCGCCCGCCTCCGCGGGGCGCTTGCGGCGGCGCACCACCGACGCGCGCTTCAGCTCGGCCATGTGCACTCCGTCGAGGACGAGGTCCACCACCTCCTCCTTCGCCCGCAGTGACTGGGCCACGCCGAGGAGCGCAGCGCCGAACGGCAGCCACCACCCGTAGGGCGGCAGGCCCACCGCCGCGACGACCGCCCAGGGGATGGCGAGGAAGGTCGCGGCGAGGACGAAGTGAGCCGGGATGCTGACGAGGGCGCGGTACCAGTTGGGACGCAGGCGCGCCCACACGAGGGACAGCAGGTGGATGAGCGCCGCGCTGTGGAGCCACACGAGCAGGGGGGCGAGGCGGAGCAGCTGGTCCTGGAGCCCCACGACGACCAGCGTGTGGATGGTGAGCATCACGCCGATGAAGGCGGCGTAGCCGCGACCGCGCAGGACGGAGCCGGCGACCACGGTGACGACGGAGCCCACGATGGCGCCGAGGATGAGGGGGTGCACGGCGGGAGGGTGGGCCCGCGCCGGCGAAGGAGCAAGGAGTTCCTGTCCGTTCGGTCGGGTCGCTGGCGCGCGGGCGCGGCTCAGCCCTCGATGACGATCTCGCCGACGCCGTCCTCGAAGGAGAACTCGATCTCTTCGCAGACCGGGGCGGGGAGGAAGACCTCCTCGTCGAAGGAGCCCACCGGGCCCGACGCTGCGGGCTCGTCGATCTCCTCGCCGTTCTGGTCGAGGGCGACGCGGTCGTGACAGACGTTGCCGCGGAAGGGGCCGACGCCGGGGGCCTTCCGCGCGCAGCCACGGGGCGCCAGGTACCACAGCTCACCGTCGTAGGACCGGGATGCGGAGTCGCCGGGAAGCAGCGCGTGGGGGATCAGGAACTCGGCCGCCGCGTCCGCGCACGCGATGGCTCCGAAGCCGGGTGGGTCGGAGCAGCGGGGGGCGCAGAGCCCCGACAGCGACGTGGCGAGCCGCACCCACTCGCCGTCGATCTGCTCGGAGATCCCGACGAGGACGCCGCTGCTCTCCCCCGCCTGCACGTAGACGGTCTCGGTCCCGCCGTTGGTCACGAGCAGATCGAAGGGGCTGTCGGTCACGGCGGTGCAGCCGACGAGCGGGAGGGCGAGGGCAAGGGCGAGGGGACGCATCGGGGAGCTCCAGAAAGAGAAGAGGGGTCAGTCGGAGATGAAGGAAGAGGATCAGTCGGAGATGACGAAGAGGGCCTCGCCGTCCACGAGCTCGACGGGCACCGTCTCGCAGGTGAGGTCCGGGATGGAGGCGGAAGCGCCCGGGTCCTCGACCGGTCCCGAGGCATCCGGCGCATCCACGGGGCCGTCGGGCCCCTCGAGCTCGGTCCCATGGCAGACGGAGGCGAACAGCAAGCCCGTCAGCGGGGCCCGCCGGGCACAGCCGCGAGAGGTCGCGTACCAGAGCTCGTCGGGGAAGGTCCGGCTTGCGGTGTCGCCAGGGACGATGGCGAAGGGGACGGGAGGCTCGCGCGCGATCAGGACGCAGGTGTTCGTTCCGATGGGCGGGGCGGAGCAGCGGGAGATGCACCGCGTCGCGAGGCTCGCGAACACCTCGCGCGGCGCTCCGTCGATGACCTCCTCGAGACCCAGGACCACGCCCCGCTCGTCCGAACCGAACACGTAGGCGGGGCTGTCCGCCTCGTTGGCCACGGTCACGACGAAGGGCGCGGTCTCGACGGAGCAGCCGGAGGCGACGAGGAGGACGAGGAGGAGAAGGAGGCGCATGGAGTTCCTGGAGGTTCGGGGCCCACCCTGTGCAAGCGCAGCGACCACCAACCGGGCACGTTCATGCCCGCCCGGAGCCGAAACGAGCCCCCGGCCACCCTGGCCAGCGTGCTAGAACGCCGCCGCTCCGGCCGCCAGGAGCCCTTTCGCCGAGGACGCCCATGAACATGCCCGCCCAAGCGCCGACGTTTCGCACCAACGACATGCGCTGGCACGAGTCGGAGCGCGCGGACTACACCGCCTGGGACCGCCTCTGGCTGCGCTTCATCCGGGACGAGCGGGACCTGATCTTCACCCGCCGCGCCACCTGGATGGCGCTGTACGTCTTCTCCTCCGCCATCGTCCTGTACTGGCTGCCCACTCCCTGGGTGTGGCTCGCCGGGCTGCTCTACGTCCCGACCCTGTTCATCCGGTACATGGGTCGGTACATCCTGATGCTCCACGCCACGTCCCACCGGCCGCTGTTCAAGCGCGGACACCGGCTGCTGCCCTGGTTCATCCCCGCCGCCCTGGGCCCGTTCTTCGGCCAGACCCCCACCGCCTACTACGTGCACCACATCGGCATGCACCACGGCGAGGAGAACCTGCTGGGCGACCTGTCCACGACCCTGCCGTACACCCGGGACTCGTTCACCGACTGGGTGCACTACTGGCTGCGCTTCCTGTTCAGCTACGGCCACATGGTCAACTACTACCGGCACACGAAGAAGAACCGCCTGCTGCGCCGCTTCGTGATCGGTGAGGTCGCCTGGTACGTCGGCGTGGTCGCGCTCATGTTCGTGAACTGGCAGGCGACGTTCATCGTGTTCGTCCTGCCGCTGCTGCTCATCCGCGTCCTGATGATGTCGGGCAACTGGTCGCAGCACGCCTTCGTGGACATCGACGACGCGGCGAACCCCTACCTGGCGAGCACCACGCTCATCAACCACCGGTACAACGTCAATTGCTACAACGACGGCTACCACGTCGTGCACCACATCGCCCCGATGCTCCACTGGTCGGAGATGCCCGGCCACATGGAGGCGGACTTCGCCAACTACGCCGCGAACGACGCCCTGATCTTCGACGGGATCGGCAACAACCAGTCCATCTGGTGGTGCCTGATGACGAAGAACTACGACCGCCTCGCCGACCACCTCGTCCGCTACCCCGGCGACGACCGCTCCCGCGAGCAGATCATCGAGATGCTCAAGTCCCGCGTCCGGCGCACCGTCGGCCGCAAGAAGGGGATCTTCGAGCACGAGACCGACGCGCCCATCCTCCAGGAGCCGATGGCCGACCACTGGAAGAAGCGATTCCCGGACGGCTTCCCCAGCGCCTGAGGGCCGCCGCCCTCGCCGTCCTGTGCGTCGCGGCCGGCGCGCAGGCAGCCGAGCCGTCGGCGAGCGAGCCCTCGCGGGCGACCCCGAGCCCCGCGGCCATGTGGGACATCGGCGTCCACCAGGGGAACACGGCGTGGCAGCTCGCCGTCCACGCCGCGCTCCTCGAACACCTCGACGACGCCCTGGCCTGTGGGCAGCCCACCTACTTCCGCCTCCCCCCCGCCTGGGTCCATCTGAGCGCCGATGTCAGCAAGGACGGGACGCGCGGCCCCCTCGTCGTCGAGGGCCCCCTCGGGACCGCGCCGCGCTACCTCGTCCGGTGCCTCGACCGCGCCCTCCCGAGGCAACTCCCGGAGCACCCGGGGGGCAACCGCTTCGTCCGCACCCTCGCCTTCGAGTCGGGCCTCGCCGAGGAGGGCTTCCCCGGCCCCCAGGCGCTGCGGGCTCCCCTGCTCCTGGGCGGCGAGCCGGACCGCGCCGTCGCCGGCCTCGTGCTCGACTCGTCGGACGAGGCCGAGGAGGAGGAGGAGGACCTGCCCCGCCTCGAGGAGAGCGCCTTCGTGCTGAGCGCCGCTGACGCGGTCACCGATCTGCGGCGGCGCTTCTGGCTCCAGGGGCTGCGCGACGCCCTGGAGAAGCGGGCGGGGGCCCTCGCCGGGTGCGGCGTCGATGGGCTGCTCGCCGTGGGTCTCTCCCCCGACGGCACCGCCGCCCTCCGCGTCCCCGAGGACAACGCCTGCGCCGCCGAGCAGGTCGCGCAGATCCGCCTCACCCACGCCCCCGACGGCACCCCAGGACGCCTCGCGGTCCACGTCACCCCCGACGGACTCGTCCGCGCCGAGTGGCCTGGAGACCAGGACGTGCTCCTCGGCGAGGCCGACGAAGAGATGGTGAATCTCGCCCGGGACCGCGCCGGTCCGGCCACCTCGAACTGCTACGCGGACGCCCTGGGCACACCCTTCAAGCCCGCCGTCGCCGGGGAGCTGCTCATCGGGGTGGTGCTCGGCAGCGCGGGGGAGGCTGGAGACGTGCTGGTGAGCGGCGAGCTCAGCGAGGGCCGCTTCGCCCGATGCGTCGCTGACGCCCACCGGAGCCTGGTCCTGCCGGCCCCGAAGGACGGCGTCCCCGTCCTCCTCCTGGTCCGCTACGTCTTCGACCCGGCGACGTTCATCGACCCGGCGGGGCTCAACGGATCGGAACCCCCAACCCCAGCGCAAAGCCCAGCGGAGCCCTGACCCCGCGCTCGCCGATCCACGGCGTCCCCGGGGCCAGGAACTGGCTGACCTGGCCCAGGTCCCCGGCCCGCAGACCCACCTCCCCGCGCACCCAGAGCGTCCAGCCGAGGTTGAACCAGGCCATCGGCAGGCGGAACTCCACCCCGATCTCCCCCGCCGCGCCGGCCGTGTCTGCCGTCCCCGGCCCGACGTCGCGGCGCACGGTCTCGCCCGTGACGGCGTCGAAGCGGTACCCCCAGGTGTCACCGAGGCCCAGGTCGAGCTGGAGCGTGGGGACGCCGAAGATCAGGAAGCCCGGCGCGGGCGGCGGGGGAGGCGCGATGGGCATGCGCAGGGCGAAGCGCATCTTGAGCAGCGTCTCGCCCCGGAACACCCGCGGGTCTCGGGTCAGGGCGCCGGGGTAGGCCAGCTCGAGCGCGGGCGGCGCGTCGGTGGGGACGACCCCGACGATGCCCTGGAACTCGAGGGCCCCGAGGACGGGGAAGGGAGCCGGGAGCGGGACCGGCAGCGGGGCCGACGCGACGATCTCCGCCCGCGCCCGCGGCACGACCGGCCAGATCCCCGACCCGGCGAAGGGCGCCCCCCCGGCGGAGCCGCCGTGCAGGTCGGTCCAGGCGTCGAGGTACACGCCGCCGGTGGGGTTCGCGTCGGCGAAGAGCAGCAGGACCGGGGCGAGGCGCGGGCTGATGGGCGCCGGGCCCTCGGGGTCTCCGACGATGAAGTCCTCGCCCTTCGGCAGCGGCAGGCCCGAGCCCATCCAGGCCGCGTAGGTGACCCGCGCGCGTCCGCCCCCCATCACGTAGGGGGTGACGAGGCCGCCGACTCCCTGGCTGTCGTCCCCGATGGCGTCCACGCCGCCCTGGACGGACAGGCGGAGGCCCTTGCGCGGGCTCCCCTCGACGCCGGCCCAGGCCCGCACCCAGGGAGCGAGGATGGAGGGGTCCAGACGCAGCGGGTCGTTGGGCAGCGGGGCGGCGAGCAGCCCCACGTCCGCGCCCACCTCGATGGCGCCGTTGGGGATGCCCACGGCGAAGCGCGGCCGGACGCGGGCGAAGGGGAACAGCGACAGGCCCGGGTTCGCCGTCACCACCCGCGGGGCGCCCAGCGTGGCGAGGCGCGCGTCGGCGGTGATGTCGAAGTGGACCCGGGACGGGACGTGGGTGACCGAGACGCCGAGCCCTCCGCCTCCGAAGACGGCCCGCGGCCAGATCGCCCAGCGGACGTCGTCGTCTGCGACCGCAGAGATCGGGGTCAGGCAGGCGAGGGCGAGTCCCGCGACGAGCGCGAGGGCGATGCCGCGGCCCGAGGACTCAGGCAGGGGCCGCCTCGGCGGGCACGCAGCGCACGCGCCACTGCACCCCCGTAGGGGTGTCCATCACGACGATGCCGCGCCCCTCGAGCTCGTCGCGGAGGGCGTCGGAGCGAGCCCAGTCCTTGTCAGCTCGGGCCTGGGTGCGCTCGGCGAGCTTCGCCTCGACCGTCGCCGCGTCCAGCCCGAGGGCCTTGAGGCGCTTCACCTTCACCTCGGCGTGGAAGTCGGCGACGGGGCGGCTCAGCAGACCGAGGGCCTCCCCGACGAGGGCGAAGGCCTCGAGGGCCGGAGCCACCACGGGACCACCGCGCTTGCGGGCCTTCTTGTGCTCGGCGAAGCGGTTCACGGCGCGCGCGAGCTCGAAGACCCCCGCCAGCGCGCCGCCGGTGTTGAAGTCCTCGTCGAGCGCGCCGTGGAAGCGCTCCTCGAAGGCGCGACCGAGTCGCAGCACGTCGCCGGCCGCGTCCCCCATCTCCAGGGCGATGCGGTCCGCGTCTCCCTGCCCGCCCATGGCCTCCGCCGCCTCCCGCGCGTCGTACAGACGGGACAGCATGCCGAGCGCCTCGGGGAGCGCCTCGCTCGACCACGGCAAGGGCGAGCGGTACTTGTTCTGGAGGTAGTAGAGCCGCAGGGCCTCGGCCGGGAACTCGTCCAGGGCCACGTCGATGTTGATGACGTTGCCGAGGCTCTTCCCCATCTTCTGGCCGCCGGCCATGGTCAGCAGGCCGTTGTGCATCCAGTAGTTGGCGAACTGGGCGCCGTGGGCCGCCTCGGACTGGGCGATCTCGTTCTCGTGGTGGGGGAAGACCAGGTCCAGCCCCCCGCCGTGGATGTCGAACGTCTCACCAAGGTGCTTGCAGCTCATGGCCGAGCACTCGATGTGCCAGCCGGGGCGGCCGGGGCCCCAGGGGGACTCCCAGCTCGGCTCGCCGGGGCGCGCGCACTTCCACAGGGCGAAGTCCGCGGGGTCCTTCTTGCCGCCCGCGTCGTCCGGGCTGCGCAGCTCGTCCACCTTCTGGCCCGAGAGCTTGCCGTACTCGTCGAACGTGCGGACCGCGTACCAGACCGTCCCCTCGGAGACGTAGGCGTGGCCGCGGTCGACGAGCTTGGCGATGACGTCCTGGATGTCCTGGATGCACCCCGACACCCGGGGCTCGTGGTCCGGGCGCACGAGACCGAGGAGATCCATGTCCTCGTGGAACACGTCGATGAAGCGAGCGGCGAGGCCGATGGGGTCCTCGTCCAGCTCGGCGGCCCGGCGGATGATCTTGTCGTCCACGTCCGTGAAGTTGCGGACGAAGTTCACGTCCCAGCCCCGGTGGCGGAGGTACCGGACGAACGCGTCGAACACGACCATCGCGCGGGCGTGGCCCACGTGCGAGCGGTCGTAGACCGTCATCCCACAGACGTACAGCCCCACATGGCCGGGGGTGATGGGGGTGAAGTCCTCGACGGCGCGGGACAGCGTGTTGTAGATGCGGAAGGGAGCGGCCATGGCCCCGCGACCATGCATGGGATTCGGCGCCGGTGCAACGCCGCCCCTCCCTCCGTCCCCTTACTCTGACACCCTCGACAACCGCGCTGGAACCTGCTCCTCTGCGGCCCACTCGCACCGGACCCCTCCGGGCGACACGAGAGAGATTCCCATGGCAGACACCGCCCAGGACGGCCAGGTCGTCATCATCGAGTACACCCTGCGCAACGACGACGGCGAGGTGATCGACACCAGCGACGGCGGCTCGCCGCTCCCGTACCTGCACGGCGCGGACAACATCGTCCAGGGCCTCGAAGACGCCCTCGCGGGGCAGCCCATCGGCTATCAGTGCGAGGTCTCGGTCCCTCCGGAGAAGGGCTACGGCCCGCGTCAGGAGGGAGACCCCCAGGGGGTCCCGCGCGATGCCTTCCCGCCGGAGGCGCCGATCGCCGAGGGGATGCAGTTCCTCGTGGAGACGGACGACGGCGTGGCGCCGGTCTGGGTGGCGCGGGTCGAGGCGGACACCGTCTACCTCGACGGCAACCACCCCCTGGCCGGGCAGACGCTCCACTTCGCGGCGAAGATCGTCGGGCTCCGCGAGCCCACCGCAGACGAGCTCGCCCACGGCCACCCCCACGGCCTCGACGGCACGGCGGGTCACCACCACTAGGGCCAGCTGGAGAGACGTCCTTGCAGGCCACCCCGTGCTCCGCGCCGCGGAGAGTCGAGATCGACGAGGCGGACCTCGGCGCCGCCGTCCGGTCCACGCGCCGCGCCCTCGATGACGGGGCGACGGTCACGTTCGTCCTCGGGCCCGCCTCCTCCGACCCTCGCCGGATGGCCACCCGCGCAGCCATCGCTGGCTTCGCCCGCTCGCTTCGCGTCGAGCTGCCGGACCGCGTCGAGCCCCCCGCTCCCCTCCCCCGCTCCCGCGCCGCCTCCACCGCCGCCACGCGCCTCTCCGGCCTCGCGGTCGTCACCGGCGCCGCGGGGGGGATCGGGCGCGCGCTGACCCAGCAGCTGCTGGAAAGGGGGATGCGGGTCATCGGCATCGACCACGACCGCGCCGCGCTGGACGCGCTGGCGGAGACGGTCGGGGACCGGTTCGAGCCGCACGAGGCCGATCTGCGCACGCTCGAGCAGCTCCCGGGCACCGACCCCATCGATCTGCTCGTCCACAGCGCGGGGATCTCCTGCGTCGGGCGCTTCGCCGACCTCACGCTGGCCCCGCAGCTGGACGTGGTGGCCGTGAACCACGAGGCCCCCATGCGCCTCACCGAGCGGGCGCTCGCCCGGCGCCGCCTCATCGGCGGCGTCGTGTTCGTGAGCTCCTTGTCCCACTACGTGGGCTACCCGGGCGCGGCGGTGTACGCGGCCACGAAGGACGGCCTCGCCGCCTACGCCTCGGCCCTGCGGGAGGCCTCCGAGGAGCGGCAGATCCTCACGGTCTTCCCCGGCCCCACCCGCACCGAGCACGCGCGCCGCTACAGCCCCCGGGGATCCGATCCGTCACGGCGCATGCCTCCCTCCGAGGTCGCCGCCGCCATCGTCCGCGCGCTGCTGGCCGGGGGGACCGAGCTCGTGCCCGGTGGGGGCAACCAGGCCCTGGCCTGGCTCGGGGCGCGGGCGCCGCGCCTCGGCGAGTGGCTCATGCAGCGGTTCGTCCTGCGCCGTCTCGACGCGGTCGGCCCCGAGGAGCCGGTGGAGCCCGCGGGATCCGCGTGAGGCACCTGGCCCTGGTCGCAGCGCTGGTGTTCCTGGCGGGGGCATCGGCAGTCCTGGCGGAGGCGCGCCCGAAGGACTTCCCGGCGCCAGGCATCGGGCTGGGGCTCTTCGCGAGCGACCCGAACTGGGACTACGACGTCCTGCTCGAGGAGATCGACGCCCTCGAGCCCGAGGCCGGCGTGTTCGTCGTGGTGCCCTGGTACCAGAAGGACAAGCACGCCACGGAGATCGGTCCCCTTGCGGGGCGGTCTCCGTCCCTGGAGGCGGTGGACCGGACGCTGGCGCAGCTGCGGGACCGGTCCCTGCGGGCCACGGTCATGCCCATCGTGCTCCTGGAAGAGCAGGCGTCGCCGAAGGACTGGCGCGGGAAGATCGACCCCCGTGTCGGCGAGGCGCGAGCCCTGGACGAGTGGTGGGCGAGCTACGAGGCCTACATCCTCGCGATGGCGGACTCCGCGGCGAAGAACGGCGCCTGGCGGCTGGTGGTGGGGAGCGAGCTGCTCTCGATGGAGTCGGAGACCGAGCGGTGGCGGGCCCTGATCCGCAAGGTCCGGGCGCGCTTCCGCGGCGAGCTCCTCTACTCGGCCAACTGGGACCACTACGAGGCCGTCGGGTTCTGGGACGACCTCGATGGGATCGGGGTGAACGGCTACTTCCGCCTCGCGCCGGACGGGGCCCGCCCCACCGAGGACGAGCTCGTCCGCGCGTGGACCCGGCCCCTGCAGCGCCTCGCGGACCTGCGGGACGCGGTGGGGCTGCCCGTCGTGATCACGGAGATCGGGTACTCGTCGCGGACGACGTCGGCGGCGAAGCCCTGGTGCCTCTGCGCCGGGGAGGAGATGGACCAGCAGCTGCAAGCCCGTCTCTACCGCGCGCTCCTCCGGGTGTTCATCGACGGCGAGCTGAAGAAGAAGGGGATGGCTCCCCTGCCCTTCGAGTCCTGGTACCTGTGGAACTGGTTCGGCGTGGGAGGCCCCGGAGACGGCGGCTACACCCCGCGGGGGAAGCCGGCGGAGGCGGACCTGAAGCGATGGCTCGACCGCCCGTGGACCGAGTACTGAGGGACGCGCCGCCCCCGCACCTCGCGGGGCCCGGCGCCTACGGGCAGAAGCGGATGCCGTCCTGAGTGCCCGTCCCCAGATCGGTCTGCCCCGGCGGCGCGACCTCCACCAGGCAGGAGCTGATCCCCGCGCCGGAGAACGTCAGGCGCGTGTAGCCGAAGCGAGGGACGCCGTTGCCCTGGTGGGCCCCGGCGGTCCCCGAGATGATCTGGTCCAGCTCCCGGTCGCCCACGGGGATCCCCGTGAACTCCTCCCACGAGTGGTAGTGCCCGGCGACGAACAGATCCGCGTCGTTCCGGGCGAGCTCGGCGAGCAGATAGTTCTTGGCGTCCTCGTCGCCCCAGCCGTTGCCCGTGCGGCCCTCGTGGGCCGGGTAGTGGGCGCCGCCCACCAAGAAGTCGAAGTCGCTCCGGGCGAACATCTCCGGCAGCCCCGCCTGGACCGAGGCCGCGAGGCTCCCCGCCCCGGTGTCGAGCAGGGCGAGCTTGAGGCTGCACACCGCCTGCACGTAGTTCCCCGGACCGAAGATCCGGTTGTACAGCGCCATCTCGTCCCCGTGGACGTCGTGGTTGCCCGGCACCGTGGAGACCGGGACCGGCGCCTTGCCCAGCAGGTCGTAGACGTGGAGCAGCTCGGACTCGATGGGCGCTTCCGCGAGGTCGCCGAGCAGCGCGAAGCCCAGGACCGGCTGCCCGACCGCGGCGCCGTCGGCGACCTCGTCGTGCATCGACTCGAGCACCCGCTCGAAGTGGACCGGGTTCGTCTGGACGTCCCCGGCGACGAGGACCCGGAAGACCGCGGGGCAGTCGCGCCGGCTGCGCAGCACCAGGCGTTCGTCGGAGAGCGGGATCACGATCTCCCGGCGCAGGCCGACGCCAGGCCCCGGCAGGTCCACCTCCAACCCCGGCGGTCCCAGCGACAGGATCGCGTCCGGAGCGACGTTCTCCAGGGAGACGGTCACCTCCGCCGCCCCCTGGTCACCGGGGTCGATGACGAGGGCGAAGTCCATGAGCGTGGCCGGGCGGGCCCGGACGTGGCCGTCGTCTTCGGCGAGGAGCCCCAGGGGCGCGGCGTCGCCCAGCTCGGTCGCGGTCGGCTCCACGAACCGGAGGGAGACGCCCGTCGACGTCACGAGCCGCGCGTAGTGGTGCTCGGCGGCGACCCGGCACTCCGCATCCCCGAACTCGCCGTGGGTGCAGGCAGCGGTGGAGCAACCGGACAGCGCCGGCAGCAGCGCGATGGGGGCGAGCAGCAGGAGCGCGCGCATCAGGAGCCCGCCTTTCCGATGTCCGGCGTCACGAGTCCGACTTCGAGGAACGGCCCGCCGCCGGTCGTCAGGCGGTAGCCGCCGGTGAGCTGCACCGCGACCGGCGTCCCCACCTTGCGGATCCGCAGGTCGAAAGACAGCTCGACCGGCCCGAAGTAGCCGACGATCGCGCCCAGATCGAAGCGCTGGCCGTCGAGGTTGCTGTGGATGTAGCCCACGTTCAGGCGGCCGTTCACCGCGGTCTTGCGTCGTCCCAGCGGGCTGAACGGGATGTCGAGCTGCCACCAGGCCTCGCCGTAGAACGCCCCCAGCGTCGCGCCGCCGCGGCGCATCGTCGTACTCCCCGGGTCGCTGAATGCGAGCCAGTCGACCCGCGGACCGACGTAGAACGTGAAGCGCTGGCGCGGCGCCACGTGCCACCGCAGCCCGAGGTTCACGGGGTACAGCGCGGCGTGCTCGATGACCTGCGCGTTCGCCGCGCCGGGGTGCAGCACGCGCCGGCGGACCTCCAGCTGCGGCTTCCACCGGACCTCGATGGCGCCGGCGTAGAGCGGGCGCTTCACGGCCAGCGGGTAGGGAAGCTTGATCGCGAGCTCAGCGCCCACCGAGACCCGCATGCGCCAGCTGCGAAGCACGACGGGGAAGCCCGCTTCCTGGTCCGGCAGGGCGGTGTTCCCGCCGATCGGGGCGACCTGAGCGGTCTCGCCGAGGGGGATCGAGACGCCGACGTGAGGCTGGATGCTCCCGACGGAGCCCAGGCGGATCGTGGGGTCCAGCCGCAAGCCCAGTCCGTAGGGGACCGCTTCGTCCAGCGTGGCGGTGCCCCCCGGGGTCAGGGAGAGGCGGACGGTGGGCCGGGCGGGGCGGTCGTCGACGCGGCCCGGGTTGCCCGGAGTCAGCAAGTCGGCGAAGAGGCCGAGGATCGATCCCCCGATGCCGATGAGGCTCGTGCCGATGAGGGCGCCCTGCGGGTCGCCCGAGTCCAGGGAGTCACCCACGAAGAGGAACATCCCCGCCCCGGACGCGAACCCCGCGCCGGAGAACGTCCCCGGGAGCAGGCGCGACAGGCCCGGGTGGGTGCAGACCTCCTCACCCGGGACACAGCAGGCGCGCAGCGACGGGCAGGCCTGACGGCCGTCCAGCGGCCAGGTGGTGGGAGGCACCGGGTCCGCGTCGTCGGGCGCCTCGTCCGACGGCGGGGCATCGTCAGCCGGCGCCTCGTCCGCCGCCACCCCAATCGGCGCGAGCAGCGCCAGGCAGAGCGCGACGACGAGGGCGCGGCTCATCAGGCGGACTCGAGGACCTGCTTGAGGCGCTGCTGGTCGCCCGCGGCCTGCTTCTTCACCTTGCCCGCCGCGAGCTTGTCGCCGAACCGCCCGAGGACGCCTCCGAGGTCCACCTCGACGCGGGTGGTCATGCGGGTGCCACTCCCGGCGTCCGCGAACGACGTGGTGATCGTGTTCTTCGCCGGGCCGCCGCGCCCCTTCTCCACCACCCGCACGCCGTCCTCGAACTCCGTGAGGGTGACCCGCATCTCCTGCTCCATCCCGAGCGCCTTGCGGACCACGGTGAAGCGCGAGCCCTTGCTGACGGCACCTCCGTCCCAGTCCACCCGGACCACGCCGGACTGCCACTGGGGGAGGTTGTGCGGGTCGGACCACCAGGCGAAGACCTCCGCGCGGGGACGGGCGATGTCGAGGACGAGGTCGAAGACGATCATGGGGCGGAAACTACCACCGCGCGGACCGCCCACTGCTCGGTTACTGTGCTCGCCCTCCGCCCCTGAGGAAGCCGCCACGTCCATGCCCGCCCGCCCCCAAGCCGCCCTCGAGGCGTTCCTGAAGTTCCTCGCGCCGGTCGACGGCGACCGCGACCGGGATCGGGCGTGGGGCCAGAGCATCGACGACATCGACCCGGAAATGATCGAGCGGACCATCGCGCGGATGGACCCGCTGTTCTGCGCGTCGGGGCCGTTCCCCTGCGACGTGGCCGGGCTGGAGTCCGTGCCGGACGGCCCGGTGATGGTCGTGTCGAACCACTCGGGCGGGCTGCTCATCCCCGATGCGTGGGGCCTGGGCTGGGTCTGGTACCAGAACATGGGGCTGGAGCGTCCGCTCCACGGCCTCGCCCACGAGATGATGTTCAAGGTGAAGGGCACGGGTGAGCCGATGGCGAAGCTCGGGGCCCTGCGCGCCGGCCCGAAGGTGGGCCTGGAGGCGCTCCGGGACTGGAAGCACTCCGTCGCCGTGATGCCCGGCGGCGACCGCGACGTGTACCGGCCCTACAGCCGCCGCTTCGAGGTCGACTTCGCAGGACGGCGGGGCTACGCGCGCCTCGCGCTGAAGGCGGGCGTGCCCATCGTCCCGGTGGCCCACTCCGGGGCCCACGAGACGCTGATCGTCCTCCGACGCGGCACCCGCATCGCCCGATGGACGGGAATCCGCAAGGCGGTCCGCGCGGAGATCTTCCCCATCTCCCTGAGCGTCCCCTGGGGGCTCACCGTGGGCCCGCTGCCCAACCTGCCGGTGCCCGCGCGCTTCCGGTACCGCTTCTGCCCGCCGGTCCAGATCGAGTCGTCCCCCATCGCCGAGCCCAGCAAGGCCCAGGTGGACGAACTCGACCGCCGCGTCCGCGCGGCCATGCAGGCGGAGCTGGACGTCCTCCGCGAAGAGACCCCGAGCCTCACCGAGCGGCTGCGCTACGGTCTGCGCCGATGACGGCGCCCCTGCGACGACTCGGCTTCGCGCTCCTCCTGCTCGCGTCCATCGGCGCCGCCGGCTGCGACCTGTGCTGGCCCCGCGGCGGCTCGCTCGGGCGCTGCGTCGCGGACGACGACGACACCGGCGACGACGACGACACCGGCGACGACGACGACACCGGCGACGACGACGACTCCGGCGGCGACGACGACGACACCACCGGGGGCGACGACGACGACTCCACCGGCGACGAGCCTCCGTGCACCGAGGGCGAGCTCATCATCGGGCCCACCTTCTCCTACGACCCGGGCAACGGGAACACGATCGTCGGCACGTACGACCTGATCTGCATCCACCCCGCCACGTTCCGCATGGGCTTCGAGAACGACGATCCGGGCCACGACGAGGGCGAAGAGGCCCACGACGTCACGCTGACGCGCGCCTACGCCATCGGCGTCTGGGAGGTCCCCCAGTCCCTCTTCCTCGAGGTGACCGGCGAGAACAACTCCGACTGCGGGGATGAGGAGGGCTGCACGGACCTGAGCCCCGTGAACCGCGTCAGCTGGACCGAGTCACTCGAGTTCGCGAACGAGCTGTCCACGAACGAGGGCCTCACCCCGGTCTACTGGGAGACGGGGGGCATCTGGATGCAGGACCTGGACGCCGACGGCTACCGCCTCCCCACCGAGGCCGAGTGGGAGTACGCAGCGCGCGGCGGCGAGGACTGGGAGTACTCGGGATCGGACGAGGTGGACGATGTCGCCTGGTGCGACTCGTTCTCGGACAACTACCCGAAGCCGGTGGGACTCAAGGACGGCAACGGCTACGGCCTGCACGACATGAGCGGGAACATCAACGAGTGGGTGTGGGACGGCTACGAGGACTACGATCTCTCGCCCCAGACCGACCCCACCGGCCCCGTGGACGCCTTCTTCAAGGTCCGCCGGGGCGGGACGTTCGACTACCAGTGCGAGCTGACCCGCGTCCGCAACCGCAGCTGGGACACAGGCTCGCGGATGTACAACCAGGGGCTCCGGTTGGCCCGGACCATGTGGGTGCCCCGCGAGCCGCAGGACTGAGGCCCGGGCGCGGCGCTCACCCGGTCACTGACACGCAGCCCGCAGCGCCTGGCCGATCGGCGCCATCCGCATCACCAGATCCGCCGGGTTCTTGTTCCCGTTCGTGACGATCCCCACGGCGAGTCCCGTGGCGTGGTCCGCGAACCCGAGCGTGCAGAAGGCGCCGGCGTGGCCGAAGGCGCTGCCCGTGTTCCACCAGCCGTAGAGCGACGGGCCGAGCGTGCCGAGGAAGAACCCGCGGCCGAGGGCGATGGGCGCCGAGTTCGTGCGATCCCAGCCCATCACGTGGCGGGTGGTGTACCGACGGACCACGTCGAGATCGAGGACGCGCTCCCCGCTCCTCGCGACCCCTCCCCCCACGAGCATCGCGTAGAAGCCGGCGAGCGTGGCGGCGTCGGTGACGAGCCCGGCGCCGGGGATGAAGGCGGTGGCGAGCTCGGGGCGGGTCGCCACCTCCTCGAACATGGACGCAGCTTGCAGCCCGGCGATGAGCCCGTCCGGAGCGCCGAGCCAGTAGGGGCGGGCGACTGTGTCCACGTCCTCGGCCTCGCAGCCGAACCGGAGCCGGGGCAGCTCGCAGGGCTCGGCGATCTCGCGGCGCAGCCAGGCGGGGAAGGGCTCCCCGGTGGCGCGCTGCACGACCTCGGCGAGCAGCCAGCCGTACTCGAGTGGGTGGTAGGCGAGCGTCCCCCGCCGGTGGGTGGGCTTCGCGGCGACCATCGCCGCCACGACCTTGTCCCAGTCGGGCCAGTCCTCGAGGCGCTGACAGAAGTCGCGCATGAGGATCCCACCGCGGTGGGTGAGGACGTCGAGGATGGTGATCCGCGCCTTCGGATCGTCGGACGGCGCCGCGAACTCGGGGAAGTGCTTCACGATCGGGTCGTCGACGGAGAGCAGGCGGCGCTGCTCGCAGATCGCGATCGCGATCGCGAGGACCGCCTTGCCCGCGGAGAAGCACGGGAACAGCGTGGTGGACGTCACCTCCTGCGGCTCCGCCTGACCGTCGCGCCCTCCGTGGCCACGCGCGAGACCCACCGCCTCATCGATCACCAGGCGACCGTGGCGCCGCACGGCGAGCTGCCCGCCGGGAAACCGCCCACGACGGTGCTGGCGCCGGAACAGCCGGACGACGTCGATCACCCTTTCGGGGTTCATGCCCACCAGGGGTGGATCCACGGGTTCGTCGTGCGGGAACATGGCCGGAGACTACTTTCTTTCGCCTCCCCTCTTGGCGAGTGATTTTCTGCGTGGCAAACAACACGAAACCGCCACCTGTCGGCAACGCCATCGCGGCGAAGGAGGCCCGAGAAATGCGTCTGACCCGAAGCACCCGCCTTGGAGACCTGCTCGAGGCCCACCCGAACGCGCGCGAGGTCTTCCTGGACAACGACATCGAGCTGGACGACGTCGATCCCGAGTCGCCGCTCAGCTCCATCGCCCGCCGCAACGAGGTGGACATCGAGGAGCTGCTCGCGGAGTTGCGCGAAGAGGTCGGTGATGCCGACGACGACTTCGACGACTATGGGTTCGGCGGCAGCAAGAGCGACGACGAAGACGACGACTACGACGACGACTACGACGACGACGATGACTACGACGACGACGGGGACGACGACGACCTGAGCGGCGTCGACGACAACCTCGGCGACGACGACTACGACGACGACTACGACGACTGAGGCTGGCCCGACCCGGTCACGAGGAGCTGTTCGAGGCTCGCCATGTCCCGCTCCACCTGTGACTTGAGCGGCCGCGACCCGAACAACCGCAGCAGCCGCCAGAGCCCGGTGAGGCGGAGATGGACCTGGAGTCCGATCTCCGTGCCCGTCTCCCCGGCGGCCAGGTCCCACTCCACGCGAGCAGCGAAGCCTCCGGTGGGCTCGCTCTGGTAGACCAACCTCTGCGACGGGACCAGCTCGAGGACCTCGAAGCGCACCTCCTTGTCGCGCCCCAGGATCCGGTTGACCTCCCGAAATGTCGTCCCGGGTCCGACGGGGCCATCGCTGGTCTGCTCCGCGGAGACGAGGTCCAGCCATTGCGGGCGACGCCCGAAGTCGGAGATCAGCGCGAACACCGCCTGGGGCGGAACCGGGACGTCGAACTGATGGCCAACGGTGATCATGGCCGTCTCATAGCGTCTTCAAGAAGGCGATGAGCGCGTCCCGGTCCTCAGGGCTGAGGGTCGGCGCCCCGTCCGCGTCCGTGAGCCACTCGTCGTGGCCCGCGTTCGACATCCCCGGCCCGCCGACCTCATAGGTTGCGCCCTCCTCCTCGAGCCACGCGGCGGGGATCGCCTCTCCCACCGGATAGCCGACGCAGTCCGCGTCGAAGTCGTCGGCCGACTCGGACGGCCCCTGGACGAAGGTGGTGGGCCGCTCGGCTGACGGGGTCAGCAGTGCGCAGAGGCTGGGCACGCTGTTGTTGTGCAGGTAGGGGTAGCGCGCCCAGATCCCGTCCAGCGGCGGAGGGACGTAGCCCGTCTGGGGCTCCACGACGGTCGCGATCTCCTGGCTGATGTCCAGGGCGTTCAGTCGGTCGGCGAAGTGCTGCATGCCGTCCGCGCGCTGGGGGTCCGTGCCCACGTCGTGGACCTCGGTCTGGGCCGGGTAGTCCAGCGCGACGTTCGCGAGCAGTCCCACAGGGGAGCGGGACGAGGCGTCGTCGGTGTCCCAGCCCTTGTCGTAGGAGCCGTGGCAGCGGGCGCAGAGGGCGTCGAACAGCTCCTGGCCCGCCTGGGCCTCGGCGAGATCGATGGACTCCGCCGGGAAGAAGTCGGTCCAGCGCGGGGCCTCGCTGGCGAACACGGCCGCGGTCAGGTCTCGGACGGCCTCGTCGTTGTCGTCGAGCCAGGCAGCGAGCTCGGGCAGGTCCGTGCCGCGCCCCAGCTCGTTCCACAGGAAGTTCGTGTGGACGGGGTTGCCGGAGACGATCGAGCCGTCGGACAGCCACCGCGTCTTGTACTTGAGCGTCCAGAACGGCATCGGCTTGCTGTCGGCGACGAAGTCCTCGAGGGCGTTCGGCCGCGGACTGCCCTCGGTCTGCCAGGTGCGGGTGGCGTGCTCGTCTTCGGCGCGGCGGGCCAGGGACAGAGCCACCTGCGCGAGCGACGTGTCGAGGCCGAGGGTCTCCGGCGTCTTGTTCCCCACCGCCGGCAGCCGCACCGCCGCCTGCTCCAGCATCGCGACTTCCCCGTCCGTCGCGTCGCCGAGCTCCCGGAGGAACTCCGGATCCGCGATGGCGACGACGCCCTTGCCGAAGTCGAAGAACTCGTTGGCGCGGGACCGCTTGTTCGCCATGCCGATGACCGTGCGGCCCAGGAGACGGCTCGCGTGGCAGGACGCGCAGGAGAACGTCAGCCCCGAGCCGTGCTCGGTGTCCACGTAGGAGACGCCGAGGCGGTCGCCGGGCCCGAAGCCGTCGGGGAGCGGCGAGGTGTACGGCGTCAGGGGCGCGCCGGGGGCCGCCTCGGTTGCGGCGTCGATGACGGGCGGGCCGACCCACGCGAACAGCTCCTCCATGGACTCGAAGCCCAGGAAGACCCGCGCCAGCTCGCGCCCCGTCTGGACCGTGGAGTCCTCGGAGTCCTCTTCGAGGATCACGCGCAGCGGGTTGTGGGGGATGTAGACGCCGGAGACGTCCACGGGCCAGGACGCCGCGGCGAGCAGCCCGCGGCGGCGCGCGTCGGCCAGCGCCTGGTCGTCGAGCCCGTAGATGTTCGCGCGATGACCGTCCTCGGGGAGAGTGGCGTCCCGGCTCCAGTCGGGCTCCGTGGACTCGGCGCAGGTGGGGTCCGCGGGATCGCACGGCGCGCAGCCGGCGACGACGGAGAGCAGGAGGGCGAGGGCAAAGCGCATCGCGCAGAGGGTACGTCGCTGATGGGGCGGCGGGAATGGCGATGGCGCGACGCGCGTTGACAAGCCGTCAGCCGGTCTTACGAGTGCGCGCGTGGCGGCTCGGAGATGAGCGGCTGCGGGGCTGCGGACGGGGGTCCGCGCCCGAAACACGAATCAAGGAGGAACCCCGATGATCGAAGCTGTTGCCGTGGGCAAGAGCTACGGAGACTTCGAGGCTCTGGCCGATGTCTCCTTCGAGATCGGCGCTGGAGAGGTGGTCGGACTGCTCGGCCCCAACGGCGCCGGCAAGACCACCCTCATCCGCATCCTGACCGGCTTCTTCGAGCCGTCGGCGGGCACGGTGACCATCGACGGCATCGACGTGGAGTCGAACCCGCTGGAGGCGCGCAGCCGCATCGGCTACCTGCCCGAGGCGACGCCGCTCTACCCGGAGATGCTGGTGCAGGAGTACCTGCAGATGATGGCGGCGTTCCGGGAGGTGCCGACGGACCGGCAGCGCTCCCTCATCAGCGAGGCCGTGTGGGCGACGGGGCTCGAGGACCGGCTGACGTCGCCGATCGCCGAGCTGTCGAAGGGCTTCCGGCAGCGCGTGGGCATCGCCCAGGCCATCCTGCACAAGCCGAAGCTCCTCATCCTCGACGAGCCCACCTCCGGCCTCGACCCGACGCAGGTCGACCAGGTGCGCGGCCTCATCCAGCGCCTCTCCCAGACGACGACCGTCCTCTTCTCGACCCACATCCTGAGCGAGGTGGAGCAGGTCTGTGACCGCGCCCTCATCCTCCTCGGCGGCCGGGTCCGCACGGACGCGCGCCTCGACGAGCTCCAGGACGCCTCGGCGGTGACCGTCGGCGTGGCCGGGGACACGGCAGCGTCGGCCCAGGAGGTCGCGGCGCGCCTCGGAGCGCTGGACGCGGTCACCTCGGTCCACAACGACGGCGACTTCACCTTCACCGTCGCGGGCGACCAGAGCGTCGACCTGGGGCGGGAGGTGTTCCGCCTCGCCCGCGACGCCGGCTGGGAGCTCACCCAGCTCCGGCCGGAGGTGCGGGATCTGGAGACCGTCTTCCGGGAACTCGTCCGCGAGCACGCGAGCCCGAGCGAGGAGGTCGCGGCATGACCACCTGGCGCAACGTCGCGGCCAAGGAGCTGCGCGCGTACTTCCTGTCCCCCGTGGCCCTCATCTTCGTGGCCACGTTCCTGCTGGCGTCCCTGTTCAGCTTCTTCTGGGTCGAGGGCTTCTTCGTCCGGGGCATCGCAGACATCCGGCCCCTGTTCCAGTGGCTGCCCGTCCTGCTCGCGTTCCTCGTCCCCGCCGTGGGCATGCGCCTGTGGGCGGAGGAGGAGCGCACCGGGACGATGGAGATGCTCGGCACGCTGCCCCTGACCACGTGGTCGGCGGTGCTCGGCAAGTTCGCCTCGGGGCTCGGCCTCGTCGCGGTGGCCCTGGTGCTCACGCTGCCGGTCCCGATCTCCGTGTCCATGCTCGGAGACCTCGACTGGGGCCCCGTGTTCGGCGGCTACATCGCCACCCTGCTCCTCGCCGGGGCCTACCTCGCCATCGTGCTGTGCATCTCGGCGTCCACGTCGAACCAGCTCGTGGCCCTCGTGTTCGGCGCGCTGACCTGCGGGCTGCTCTACGTCGTGGGCTCGGACGTCGTCGCGAGCTTCTTCGGAGGCGGCGTGGCGGAGATCCTGCGGGGCATCGGCGCCGGCGCCCGCTTCGACAGCATCCAGCGCGGCGTGCTCGACCTGCGCGACCTCGCCTACTACGTCGCCATCATCGGCTTCTTCCTCTCGCTGAACGTGCTGCTCCTGGAGCGGCGTCGGTGGTCGGGGAGCGAGCGGGGAGCGGCGGGACGGCGAAACGCGCTCCTCGCGGTGGTCCTGCTCGGTCTCAACGGGGTGGCGCTGAACGTCCTGGTGGCGCCGGTGCGGGGCGCCCGCATCGATCTGACGGAGAACAACGAGTACTCGATCAGCCCGGTCACGAAGGACCTGCTGGAGGGCCTCGACGAGCCCCTGCTGCTCCGCGGCTACCTGTCGGACAAGACGCACCCTCTCCTGGCGCCGCTCGTGCCGCGGGTGCGGGACATGCTCGAGGAGTACGCCGCCATCTCGCCGAAGGTGCGCGCCGAGATCCTCGACCCCACCTCGGACGAGGCCGTCGAACAGGAGGCGGGCGAGGTGTGGGGCATCCGCTCCGTGCCCTTCCAGTTCAGCGACCGCCACGAGGCGAGCGTCGTGAACTCCTTCTTCCACGTCCTCGTGAAGTACGGCGACCAGCACGAGGTCCTCGGCTTCGACGAGCTGATCGAGGTGTCGTCCAACGGGATGGACGTGGACGTGCGGCTGCGCAACCTGGAGTACGACCTGACGCGCGCGGTGCAGAAGGCGGTGTACGGCTTCCAGAGCCTGGAGTCGGTGTTCGCGCGCCTGCCCGAGGCAGCGACGTTCACGCTCTTCGCCTCGGACGCGAGCAAGCTGCCCCAGGGCTTCGAGGAGGTCCCGGCGACCATCGAGACCGTGGCGACGAAGCTCGCGCAGCGGAGCGGCGGCAAGTTCGTGTTCGAGCGGATTGATCCCGATGACCCGAGCGGCGGCGTCCCCCGGGAGCTGCTCGCGCAGCAGGGGATCCAGCCCCTGTCCGCCTCGCTCTTCGGCGGGGAGACGTTCTACCTGCACATGATCCTGCGGGTGGGCGACCGCATGGAGCAGCTGCTGCCCAGCGGGGACAACACCGAAGCCGAGCTCGAGGCGTCCATCGTCGCGTCCCTGAAGCGCGGCGGACCCGGGTCGCTCAAGACCGTGGGCCTCGCGGTGGGCGGCGTCGAGGAGCCCCCGCCCCAGCCGCAGTTCCCGGGGCAGCCGCCTCCGCCGGCGCCGCCGAGCGCGCTGCCCTACCGGACGCTCGAGCAGGTGCTCGGCGAGACCTACGAGGTCGCGCAGGTGGACCTCATGTCGGGGGTGGTGCCCGGCAACGTCGACGTCCTCGTGGTCCTCGACCCGCGGCAGCTCGACGACAAGGCCCGATGGGCGCTCGACCAGTTCCTGATGCGCGGCGGCAGCGCCATCGTGGCGGCCGGCGGCCGCGTCCTCGACCTGGGCTCGCTCCAGTCGGGCCTGGCGCTCAAGAACGTGGACACCGGCCTCTCCGACTGGCTCGCCCACAAGGGCATCAAGGTCGGCGACGAGGTGGTCCTCGACTCCCAGAACGCCACGTTCCCAATCCCGGTGACCCGCAACATGGGCGGGTTCCAGGTGCGGCAGATGCAGATGCTCCCCTACCCCGCCTTCCCGGACGTACGGGACGAGGGGCTGAACCGCGAGCACCCGGCGCTGGCTGGTCTGCCGGGGGTGGTCATGCACTGGCCGTCGACGGTGGAGCTCGTGGACGCCGACGGCGACGTGGAGGAGACGGAGGGCGGCGAGGCGGAGAGCGCGCTGCCGAAGCGGGAGGTGCTGCTGACCACGTCGGAGGAAGCCTGGCTCCTCGACCAGTTCTCGGCCCAGCCGGACTTCGACACGTACGGCGAGGTGGGCTGGCAGGTGCTGCCGGAGCGGCGCGAGTACTCGCTGGCCGTGTCCGCGATGGGGCCCTTCGACAGCTGGTTCGTGGGCAAGACGGCACCGACGCTCGGCGGCGGAGAGGACGCCGCGTCCCTGTCGGGCGGGCTCATCGAGCGCTCGCCCGACCGTTCGCGCCTCGTGGTTCTGGGCTCGGCGAACTTCGTGTCGGACCCGGGGGTGGAGATCACGCGTTCGGTGTCGGACGCGTGGCTGAACAACATGCAGCTCGTGGCCAACCTCATCGACTGGACGCTCGAGGACGTGGAGCTGCTCGCCATCCGCAGCCGGGGCCAGCAGGCCCGCATCCTCGCGCCGACGGAGGTCGCGACGCGCAAGACGTTCGAGCTCGTGAACTACGCGTTCGCGCTGCTCGCCGTCCTCGGCATGGGGATCTTCACCCGGGGCAGCCGCCAGCGGGTGCAGCCCATGAAGCTCGATCCGCCGCCGGCGGAGCACGCGGCCGCGCGCCGCGAGAAGGGAGTCGCCTGATGAACCGCACCAACCTGATCCTCATCGCGCTGCTCGCTGTGCAGGGGGCATGCATCGGGATCCAGCAGCTCGGCGGCGACGAAGAGGTCGCCGTGGAGCGCGGGATGCTCCTCGAAGACCTCGACGTCGACACCGTCACCAAGCTCGTCATCACCGAGGGCGAGGGCGGCGACGACAAGGAGGTCACGCTCACGAAGGCAGCGGAGGGCTGGGTCGTCGGTGAGCGCTGGGGCGCGCCGGCAGACGGCAAGAAGCTGGACGAGCTGCTCCGGGAGCTGGCCGCGTTGGAGATCGCCGACGTGGTGTCCACGACCGGGCTGCACGCGGTGGAGCTGGGCGTGGCTGACGGCGACTTCCGCAAGCGCGTGGTCCTGACGGACGGGGGCGGCGAGCGGACGGTCTTCCTGGGCACGTCCGGGCGCGGCAGCTCGACCCACGCCCGCCTCGGCGGCGCGGACGAGGTCGTCGCGGTGCGCAACTTCTCCACCTGGCGGGTGAACGCGCGGCCGGACGGCTGGGTCGACCGGCTCGTGCTCGACGTGCCGAAGGACGACGTGAACGGCCTGACGCTGACGTGGCCGGACGCGGAGCTGAGCCTGACGCGCACGAACGCGACGGAAGAGGGCGCGGCGCCGTGGCTGCTCAGCGACGGAGAGCGGCAGGCGGGCGTGGACGACGCAGACGTGGACGAGCTGCTCGGCAAGGCGGCGAAGCTCAACGCGAGCAAGGTGCTCGGCGAGCTCGACGGCGCCGCGAGCGTCGGCGACGAGCTGCTGCGGGTGACCCTGGAGACGAAGGGCGGGACGGTGTCCTACGCCCTCGGCGAGGCCGACGAGGCCAACAACTTCGTCATCGCAAAGGACGGCGGCCGCCACCTGATGCAGGTGGGCAAGTGGGCGGTGGAGAAGCTGCTGGACGCGAGCTTCGACGCGCTTGCGCCGGAGGTCGAGGCGGACGAGGGCGACCCGGCGGAGTAGCGGGGCGGGGCCGCGCTCAGGCCGGCCCTGGGTCCTCAAGGGCGCGCGCGATGTCGCTGACCTTCTGCACCAGCCGGTGGTCGTTCCCTGGGACGGCGACGAAGCCGTGGTGTTCGTAGAAGGCGGCGGCGACCGGATTCACGGCATCGACGATGACCAGTCGCGCAGCCGCGATCCCGGCCGCAGCGCAAGCGCGGGAGAGCGCGTCCCATAGAAGCTCGCCCCCGAGACCCTGACCCTTCAAGTCGGTGTCGAGAGCCAGCCGCGCTAGAAGGACCGACGGGATCGAGTCCGGCGCCCCCCGACCCACGCGCGCCGGGAGCTCGGACCTGACCACGAGATGTGCGGCCAACGAGAAGTACGCACAGACGGCGTCATCTCCTCGATGCCACACGAACGTCCGCGCTGTGCGCATGCGCTGGGCGTGCATGGAGTGCTGGCGCAGCCAGCGGTTCAGCGGCTCGACGCCACAGTCGAACCCATCGAGAGCGTGGTGCTCCCCCAGGACCTCCGAGACGAACCGGCTCAACGCTCAGCGCTGCTCCACTCGCCGTGATGACCGCGCCCTTCGAGCGAGGGCTTCGTTGGCCACCGGGGGCTCATCGAGCGCGTCCCACAGGGCATCGAAGAAGTCGGACGGAACCGCCGTGGCCGCCGAGGAGGAGATCACCGCTTCGGCCCTGTCGCTCGCTGCCTCGAGGATGAAGCCGGAGAGAGACTGACGGCGGAGCTTCGCCGCATAGCGAATGCGCTGTTCGCGGTCCGGCGCTGCTCGCAGCTCGATCCTCGCGGTCTTCGTGGCCATGGCCGCTCACCTCCTGTACGGAATATGTACGGCTTCAGGGCCGGGCGGTCAAGCGCAAACTCTCCCGGCCCTAGCCCCGCCGCCGCACGAGCCCCAGCGGCAGCAGCAGAACCAGCAGCGCGCTCCCGCCGCTCTGGCAGCCGCTCCCCTCCTCCGGGGGCGACTCGTCGGGCGGCGTCACCGGCACCGAGAGGGTGAACGGCACCCACTCGGACCACTCCCCGAGGCCCCAGCTGTCCCGGGACGCGCTGCGGACCTCCCAGTTGCCGGCGACGAAGTCGAGGCCGTGGGGTGCCCACTCCGCTCCGTCGAGGCCCGCGCGCCATGCGACGAAGAGCTCCTCGTCCTCTTCGGGCTCGTCGTCGAGGTAGCGGAACTGCAGATCGTAGGTGAGCAGGTCCCCGTCGGCGTCGACGGGCTCCTCCCACGTGACCGCAGCTCCGAGGACGAGCTCGTCGTCCGGGGCGGGGAAGGTGATGGCGGGCGCCGGAGGCAGCGCGTTCGCGATGAGAGACACGGCCGCGGCGGCGTTCACCCGGCCACACCCGACCTCCTTCGACCAGCCCGTGTCGTCGTAGGGGATGCCGACGGGGTCGATCTTGTCGGCGGTGGCGCACAAGGCGAGGCGCACCTCCTCCTCGGTGAGGCGCGGGTTCGCGGCGAGCATCAGCGCGACGGTGCCCGACACGACCGGAGCCGCGCCGGACGTGCCCCCCATGCGGTCGCTGTACTCGCGGTTCTCCCCGGCGCCGTTGAAGCCCGCGTCGCCCCACATGTCCGTCGACCACAGGCCCGGTCGACCCCCGCCGCCCCCGGTCCCGCCCGACGGCGCGCCCATGTCCACGTGCGCGCCCCACACCGAGTAGCCCCACTTGCGGTCCTGGTCCGTGACCGACGCCACCGCGATGATCCCCGAGTTCTCGTTGAGCATCGCGTAGTTGTTCTGCTCGCAGCCCCGGTTGCCGGCGCTGAAGACGATGACGGTGCCGAGCCCTTCGCGCCCCACGGTGCGGGCGTAGTCCATGGCCTCGTTCATCGTGGGCAGCGTGCCGATGGGCTCGCACGGCTCGGGGGTGTTGTAGCCCCAGGAGTTGTTGATGACGTGGGCGCCGGCGTCGACGGAGTTCGCGAACGCGTCGTACATGGACGACTGGCTGATGCCGCCCCCGATGGCCCGCACGGGCCAGACCGTGGCCTCGTAGGCGACGCCGGCGACCCCCTCCGCGTTGTTGCCGATGGCGGCGGCGATGCCTGCGACCAGCGTGCCGTGGCCGGGGTTGTCGCCTGCGGGGTCGGGGTTCGCGTCATCGTCGAAGTCGATGGCGTCCCAGCCGTTGTCGGCGACGCGCAGGTCCGGGTGGGGGTGCTCCACGCCGCCGTCGATGACCGCGATGAGCTGGCCCTCGCCGTGGGTGATGCTCCAAGCGGGGATGACCTCGATGTCCGCGCCGGGCAGGCCTCCCTCGACCTGGCCCACGTTCTCGAGGTGCCAGAGGTTGTCGGCGTAGGTGTCGTCGATGGGGAGGGTGTGGAGCGCGGTGGGGACGATGCGGTCGGCCCACGCCCAATCGACTCCGGGCAGCCGGTCGAGCGTGGCGGCGAGGGTGTCCGGGTCGGTGCCGGGGGTGAGGCCCAGGGTGTAGAGCGGCCAGGAGCCGGCGCGGTGCTCCGCCTCGACGACGTCGTCCCGGGCGACGATGCGGGCCAGCAGCGACGGGTCGTCCGCGGCGAGGCGCACGAGGACATCGCCGGTGCGTTGGAGGCTGTGGACCCAGGCGTCCCCGGGGTGGGCGCCTTCGGATGACGCGGAACCGCTGGTCTGACCGGCAGCCGGGGCCGCCAGCAACAAACCACCGGCCACCAGGCTCAAGGAGACGAACGGTCGGAGCGCCCGGTGGGCGCGGGGTGAGGGTCCTCGCCGCATGGCGGCGATGATAGCCTCCCGGCCGTGTTCTACCCCGAACTCCGTCTCCTGCTGAGCGCTTCCCTGCTCGTCGCCCTCGCGGGGTGCCCCACCGAGCCGGAGCCCGAACCCGTTCCGGCGTGCGGCGACGGGATCGTCCAGGCCGACCGAGGCGAGGAGTGCGACGACGGCGACGGCAACGGCGACGAGCCCGACGCCTGCCGCGAGGACTGCGTGCTGCCGGTCTGCGGCGACGGCGTGACCGACCCGGGGGCGGGGGAGGAGTGCGACGACGGGGACGAGCTCCTCGGGGGCGACGGGTGCTCGCCCTCGTGCATCACGGAGACGCTCCCCGGCGAGCAGGAGCCCAACGACGTCCCTCAGCAGGCGGGCGCGCTTCCTCCGGGGGGCCAGGCCATCGGCGGCTTGCCGCTCGGCGACGTGGACTGCTGGTCCGTCCTCCTGCCAGGCGGCGGCTGGATCTCCGCCGACGTGGTGGGCAAGGGCGAGACGTGCCCCGACGTGGTCCTCAGCCTGCGCGACCCGACCCAGGCGCTCATCGCGACGGGGACCCCCGGCTTGGAGGGGTGTGCTCCCATCGACCCGATGCGCGACGAGGGCGCGCGCTTCGTGACCCCGGGGGTCCACACGGTCTGCGTGGAGGGCTTCCTCGATGCGGTGGCGCCGAGCTACACGCTGACGGTCGAGTTCGGCGAGGACAGCTGCGCCCTGGGCGTCCCGTTCTCGACCGACGATGACCCGGACGGCGACGGCACCCCGAACGTGTGCGACGAGGACGACGACGGAGACGGCCTCGACGACGTGGACGACAACTGCCCCGAGACCCCGAACGGACCGAGCGTCGACCCCCTGTGGGTGAACGACGAGGGGTTCGTGCAGAGCTGGCTGGTGGCCGGCCCCTACCCCGACCTGCCCCCGGGCGACGACGGCGGCAGCTGCGACGTCTCGGACGAGGACCCGCTCGGGGACGAGGCGAACGCGATCCCCGAGCTGGCCGCGGCGGCCGGCGACCTGGAGTGGTTCGCCTACTTCGACAACAACGCCCGCTTCAACTTCCTGCACGTGATGGGCGGACCCACGCCGCGCGAGGTCTACGCCGCGGTCTGGGTGCGCAGCCCCGTGGCGCGTCAGGCGACGCTCGCGACGGGCATCGACGACGGCGGCCGCGCCTACTGGAACGGCGTGGAGGTCCTGGAGATCGGCTCGTGCCAGGGCACGAACATCGACCAGTTCGAGGCGCCGATCGACATGCTCGCAGGCTGGAACCGCTTCCTCATCCGCGTCCGCGACCAGGGCGGCGGCTGGGCGCTGTACACGCGCTTCAAGGACAGCGACGGCGAGCCGCTGGCCGACCTCGAGCTGTCCCTGACGGGCCCGGAGCCGTTCGCGCCAGGGCAAGAAGACAGCGACGGGGATGGGACCGGGGATTGGTGCGACCCGACGCCAAATGGGGAGGCTGAGTAGGGCCAGGAGGCGAACTCGGTTGGCGGGTCGCCCCAGCGCTTCCCACCAGCCGCCCCCGAGCAGTGCCGACCTCGCGGAGAGGCGGAATGCATAGGCTCCGTGGCGCCTGCCCCTTCATCGTCGCCTCCTCGGCGTCCATGGCGGCCTGGACCGTCCTCCCGTGCATCCCGGTCTTGCTTCTGTTCACGGTGACGCCCTGTTCCTCACCTTCGCCGCGCGTCGATGGCAGCCCTCCGGATTGACCCCGACGGTATGGTGGATGGCATGGGGGACGAGCGACCGCTCCGGGTGTTTCTGTCATCGACGTCGGGCGACCTGGACGCGCACCGCGAGGCGGTCATCGCGCAGTTCGATCGGCGGGGGTGGACCCCCGTGGCGATGGAGTCCTTCGGAGCCGATCCGCGCGAGAGCCTCCGGCTGTGCAGGGAGAAGATCGCGACCTGCGACGCCATCGTGGTGCTCGTCGCCCACCGGTACGGCACCCTGGTCGAAGGCAAGAGCTACACCTGGTGGGAGGTCGAGGAAGCTGAGCGCCTCGGCCTCAACGTCTGGGGGTACGTCGTCCCAGACGGAGAGCCGTGGAGTGGCCCGAAGGAGTCGGACCGATTGGCCCAGGTTCTCGACGACCCGGACGCCATTGCTGAGGTTGCCGAACGGGTCCGGCTGCTGAACGAGCTGAAGACTCGACTCCGGAAACGATCCACGGGAAAGATCACGCAGGACGTGGCGGCGCTGGCCGGGGACGTGGTCGCCGACCTGTCCCGAAGCGCTCCGAGAGGCGATGCGGCTGAGCCGGCGATGCGCTGGAAGCCCCGCTTCGCCCACGCGCTGCAGCCAGCGAGCCGGTTCGGCGGGCGCGAGCGCATCTTGTCGGAGTTGGCGGAGTGGCTGGCAGACCCGGGGTCACCCGATCGGGTAGTCGCGCTGGTAGCAATCGGCGGGACTGGCAAGACCGCAGTGGTCGAGCGGGTGCTTCGGGAAGTCGACCCCCACGCGCAGCGCGACGCCGGACTGTTCGTCTGGTCGTTCTACGAGGGGCACCAGACGGAGAAGTTCCTGGCCGAAGCAGGGGCCTACTTCGCCGGCAAGGCTGTGAGTCAAGAAGACCGCGGCGGGGCCTTGCAGCGGCTCAAGGCTGCGCTGCGGAGCGGACCGGCTCACACCTTGGTGCTCGACGGGCTGGAGCGGGTCCAGGCGGAGGGGCATGGGAGCCGGGCGCGGGGCGAGATCGAGGACCAAGGGCTGCGCCAACTTCTGCGGTTGCTGGTCGGGGGACACCTTGGAAGGTCTCGCGCGCTGATTACGACGCGGTTCGCGGTCCGAGACCTCATGGACTGGAGCGGGCGGGGGCTCCGCTCGGTGACACTCACGGACCTCGTGCCCGCCGCGGCGCGTGGGGTCCTGCGAGCCTGGGGGGTGCACGGCGACGACGCCGTGCTCGATGCGTTGGCGGGTCGGGTGGGACGGCATGCCCTGTCGGTCTGTGTGCTGGGCTCGTTCGTGGGTCGGCTCGGCGGCGGGGATCCCTCTGTGGTCGATGAGTTGGACCTCTCCGAAGACGCTGGGGACAGCCCGGAGTCCCGTCGGCTTGGAAAGCTGTTGGCCCACTACCAGGAGCGGCTTGCGCCCGACGAGCGGCAGGTGATGGGCTGGCTCTCGGCGTTCCCCCGCGGGCTGTCGATGGAGCTTCTTGGCTTCCTCACGCGAGCCGACGGGGAGGTCGCCGGGGTGCTGGTCGGCTGCGGGCAAGTGCGACTGACCCGAGTCCTCGAGCGCCTCCGTGGGCTCGGCTTGGTCTTCCGAGACGCGCGGGGCGGGGAGTTGCGGTACTCGGCGCACCCGTTCCTAAGGGACCACTTCGGTGGGCTGTTGGGCGTGGAACCGGCCGGGGTCCACGACGTCGTGCGGGCCGAGCTTGCCGGGTCGTTGGAGGCGCGGCCCGGGAGCCACCCCACCGATCCCGCAGTGCTTGACCGTTACGAGACGCTGATCGAGCACACTCTCGAGGCCGGCCAGGTTCTTGAGGCGTTCGACCTCTACTGGTACGCGCTGGGTGCGTATGCCCATCTCGGCAAGAACGGTGTCGGCGACTACCTCCGCGGTCGACGGATCCTGGACCGGTTCCGCGACGGCCCGTCACTGACTGATGTCGCCCCCGAATTGTCCGGCCTCGATCGAGGCGCGTTGCTGAACGACTTGGGGCTCTACTCAAAGGCACTGGGAGATCTGGAATCCAGCCGACGACTCCAGGCCGCAGCGGGCTCTGTTATCCGAGCGGAGGGGGACCCGGAGAACGAGTCGGTGATATGGCGGAGCGCCTGCAGTGCGGAGCTCGTGGCCGGGAAGCTTCTGCAGGCGCGTGTGGCCGCCGAAACGGCGCTCGACCGCGCTCAGGCTGCCGACCACGAGGATTTTGTGATGGCCTCCCTTGCGTACATAGCCGCTGTCGACGTGCTGCGGGGAGATCTAGCGAAGTCGACCAAGGGGTTCGCGGAAGCTAGGGCGCTCATGGGGGGTAGGGACTTGGTCTCAAGCCTTGGGCTGCAGCACGCGCGACTGCTCGTCGCGATGGGCGACGACCACGGCGCTCGCCGTGTGACCCAGGCCAACCTCGAGGTGTGTGAACTCAACTCCTGGGGACGTGACATCGCGGGATGTCACGAAGTGCTCGCTCGCACGTGCCTGCCGGACGACCCAGCCCGGGGCCAGGCCCACCTCGAGCAGCTTCGAGCGTGGGCCGATCGAAGCGGAGAGGTCGAGATGGTTCTCCTAGCCCACGAAGTCGCCGCCCTCATCGCCCTCGCCGAGAACGACCCCACCACCGCGCGCGACGAGTCGGAGGAAGGCATCGCGGTCGCCGACACGCACGGCTTCGGCATCGCCGCCATCTCCCTGCGCCTCGCCGCATCACAAGCCGCGTTCGCTCTTGCCGACACAGGGCGCTCCCTTCAACTCGCCCGCGAGGCGCTCGACTTGGCCACGGACCCGGAGTGCGGCTACGCCTGGGGCGAAGCCGACGCCGCCCACCTCTGCGGCGTTGCCCATGCCTCGCTCGGAGACTTCGACCTCGCGCGACGGCGATTCACTCAGGCACTGCAGCGACGGATTGCCATCGAGCACCCCTCTGCTGCCGACACCCGCGCCCGCCTTGAGGCCCTGCCGCCGCCGTCCGCCCGGTAGTCCCAGCCCCTTCTGCGAGCGACTCGCCCTGGGACGCGCCGCATCGCCCCTCGACCTTCGCAGCCAAGTCGGCTCGCCCACCCCACCCCACCTCCACCTCGCCCCCTACACCCCCAGCCCTCCCTCCCCGCGCAGCACCTGCTCTGCCTCTTCCACCCGCGCTGCCGGCTCCAGCCCGCGCAGCACGAGCACCAGCAGGACGACCCCCAGGAACGCCCCGAACGCCAGGAACAGGCCTGCGCGCGCTCTCCGCTGATCCGCGGTTGTCAGCGTCCCTCGTAGCCCGCCGGCGCTCGCCACCCTCCCTGGCCTGACCCACAACGCAGCCCCCGACGGCCGGACCGCCGACTCCCCCAGCAGACCCATCAGCCGCCGGCGCTCGCCCGCTCGCAGGTCCACGGGCGCAGAGAACCCCAGGCGCTGCACCGTCCCCAGGTCCTCGTCCGGCCGGAACGTCACGCTCTCCTGCCCCCGCAGCTCCACCAGCTGGGGCACGTCACCCACCACCACCGGCGCTTCGAGCTGCACCGGGCCCAGGCGCATCCCGTCCCCCAGCTTCTGGGACGTCCGCAGCGTCAGCGTCGGCCGCGCGACCACCGCTGCCGTGTCCACCGTGAGCCCCACCAGGCGCCCCTTGCGGTCCCGTACGTCGCCCACGCCCGGCGGCAGCTTCGCCACCTCGAGCCGCGCCGGCGCCGCGAGGTCCACGCGTACCTGGTCCCCCACCGCGCCCCCCGTCCCCAGACGCAGCGTCGTCGTCCAGGCCACGCGGTCCCCCTCCACCTGCCCGCGATGGGCCGCCGCGTAGACCCGGGCCGCCTCGACCCCTTCGGCCCGCGCCGCCACCGCGATCACCCCGACCAGAATCACCGCGACCGCCATCGCGGCTCGTGCGCCCCGTCCCACGGTCACCGTCCCAGGAAGCCGTCGACGCCAGCGTCGAACACCGTCACCTCCGGCAGGATCGGCGAGGCCAGGGCGATGAGCTGGAGCATCGCGCCCAGATGCAGCGCCACGAACGCGAACACCGGCAGGATCAGGGCCCCCTGGTCCACCGCCCCGCGGAACGCGCCCCGCACGAACACCCCCACCGCCACCACGATGGCGAGCAGCGTGCTCCCCAGCGCGAGCATCGGGCCTGCCCAGCTCGACGAGTGGTAGTAGAGCGCCACCAGCGGCGCGAGCACCGCCATCATCAGCGTCCCCGCGAAGATGCTCCCCGCGAACTGCGTCACCAGCGCGCTCGCCCGCCCCGGCGCTCCGCAGAGCTTCCAGGTCACCAGCCCCCCGGGAATCGCCGCGAGCGCCCCGAACAGCACCACCATCGGCACCTTCCACACGTTCGCGATGGCCTGGGGCCACGACGAGCTGCCCGCCGCCAGCCCCCACAGGGCCCCGAAGCCGAGCGCCAGCAGCAGCGCGCTCGCCGCCAGTTGCCAGCGCCGCGCGCTCCCGAGCTCGTCGAGCTTCGCCTTGCCGGTCATCAGATCGAAGAGGATGTTCAGTCGTTCCATGGGTCCTCCGAAGCAGGTCCAGCGCGGGTCCATCCCGCGACCGTCAGCCTCGGCTCCCCACGTCGACCTGACGCCGACCCCGCACGAAACGACGGTCAAACCCCCATGAACGCCGCGTGAACTCCCCTCCACGGATGGCATGGTGCCGCCCATGGACCGCCTCACCGCCATGCGGGTCTTCGTCCGCGTCGTCGACGAGCAGAGCTTCACCGCCGCCGCCGCCGCCCTCGACATGCCCCGCAGCTCCGTCAGCCGTCAGCTCGCTGCCCTCGAGGAGCACCTCGGCGCCCGCCTCATCAACCGGTCCACCCGCACCATGGCCGTCACCGAGGTCGGCCGGGCCTACTACGACCGCTGCGTCCGCATCCTCTCCGACGTGGACGAGGCCGAGCAGGCCGTCACCTCGCTCCAGTCGAGCCCCCGGGGCCTCCTGCGCATCACCGCGCCCCTCTCCTTCGGGCAGGCCTTCCTCGGCGCACCCGTCGCCCGCTTCCTGAGCCGCCACCCGGACGTCGAGATCCAGATGATGCTCAACGACCGGGTCGTGGACCTCGTGGACGAGGGCTTCGACCTCGCCATCCGCATCGGCACCCTGCCCGACAGCGCGCTGATCGCCCGCAAGATCGGCAGCGCCGCCTCCGTGCTCTGCGCCTCCCCCGCCTACGTGGCCGCCCACGGGGCCCCCACCTCCTTCGCAGACCTGCGCAACCACGAGTGCCTCCGCTACGCCTTCCAGACCATGGGCTGGCGCACCGCCGACGGCGAGCAGGTCGCCGTCTCGGGCCGGATGCTCGCGAACAACGGCGAGCTCCTCCTCCAGGCGGCCATGGCCGGCCACGGCATCCTCCTCAGCCCGCTGTTCATCGCCGGGCCGGCCCTGCGCCGAGGCGACCTCGTCCAGCTGCTTCCGGAGCTCCGCTTCGCCCAGGCCGGCGTCTACGCCGTGTACCCCCACAGCCGCCACCTGTCGGCCAAGGTCCGGGCGTTCGTCGACTTCGTGCTCGAGGACTTCGCCGGCGGGGCTCCCTGGGACCTCGCGGCCGCGGGCGATTGACCCCCGGCCTCACGAGCCCGGTCCGTCCACGCGCTCCAGGCTCCTACGCGGTGCGACCCCGCCGCCCATCGGTCACCTGCCGCGCGACCATCTCGGCCAGCTGCTCCGGGAGGAACGGCTTCGCCAGGTAGTCGTTCATCCCCGCTGCGAGGCAGCGCTCCCGCTCGTCCCCCAACGCATGGGCCGTCACCGCGACGATGCGGTTCCTCCCCGGGGGGTCCTCCCGGCGCCGGATCTCCCGGGCCGTCTCGTACCCCGTCATGCCCGGCATCTGGCAGTCCATCAGGATGGCGTCGAACCGTCCGTCGTCGAGCACCCGCAGGGCCTCGTCCCCGTCGCTCGCCACCGACACCTGGTACCCGTGGCGCTGCAGGACGCTCCTCGCGAGCTCGCGGCCCACTGCGTTGTCGTCCACCACGAGCACCCGCCCGCCTCGCACGATCAGGGTCTCCGAGCTCGTCACGTCGGCGGCGATCTCGTGGGGCAGCAGCTCCGTCTTCACGAGGTGCCACAGCTGCCCCTCCAGCACCGGGCGGGCGATCCGCGCCGTCCGCCGCGTCGCCAGCGCCCCGAGCTCGATGCTCTGGCCGAAGGGCAGCACGAGGACCACGGGCACCCGGGCCAGCGCCTCCGACTGCACGACGACGTCGAGGAGGCTGCCGGCCCCCACCTCCCGCGGCCGCCCGTCGATGAAGAGCACGTCCCAGCCCCCCTCACCGACCCGCTCCATCGCCGTCGCCGTCCCGAGCGCCACCACCACGTCGGCGCCCCACTCCGTCAGCGGCTCCGCGAGGACCGCCGCCTCCTCCTGGTGGCGGGCATGCACCAGGATCCGTCGCCCGGACAAGGCCCCGTCCCGCCCCTGAGTCGCCCGCCCTCCGCGCGGCACCGTGACCGGCACCTCGCACCAGAACAGGCTCCCCCCGTCGTCCAGGGCCTCGGCTCCGATTGTCCCGCCCATCGCCGCGACGAGCTCGCGGCAGATCGCGAGCCCCAGACCGATCCCCCCGCGCCGGCGCGTCGAGAACGGCGCCGCCTGGGTGAACGGCTCGAAGAGCTCCGCCGGGTCCGCGCCGAGCCCCACCCCCGTGTCCCGCACGGCGAAGCGCAGCCCCCCGTCGCCGAAGCGGAGCCGCGCAGACACCGAGCCCGTGTCCGTGTACTTCACCGCGTTGCCGAGGAGGTTCACGAACACCTGCCGGAGGCGGTCCGGGTCTCCCACCACGCGCCGAGGCACGTCCGCCACGGCACGCCCCGTGAGGATCAGCCCCTTGCGCTGCGCTCCGGGCGACAGCAGCCGCACCGCGTCGTCCAGGGGACGACGGGGGTCGAAGCGCTCCTCGCGCAGCGTGATCTTGCGGGCCTCGATGCTCGAGAAGTCCAGGACGTCGTCGATGACCGCCAGCAGCGAGTCCGCGGAACGGCGGATCGACTGCGCCTGCTCCCGCTGCTCGGGCTGGAGCTGGCTGTCCAGGAGCAGCTCGTTCATCCCCAGCACGCCGTGCATCGGGGTGCGCAGCTCGTGGCTCACCCGCGCCAGGAACTCGCTCTTCGCCTGGTTCGCCGCCTCCGCCCGGTCACGCGCCTCTTCGAGCTCCCGGTTCGTGTCCTTGAGCTCCGCGAGCGTCGTCCGCAGGTCCGCGTGCGCGCGCCGCCGCGACTCCTCGAACAGCGCCGCCGCGGACGCCACGAAGAAGCACCCCAGCGTTGTCGCCACCGAGAAGAGCCAGGGACGCTGGCTCTCCTCGTAGACACTCTCGCTCTCGTAGCCCAGCAGCGTGGCTCCCAGGAGCGCGAAGAGGAGGACGCCCTGCAGCGCGGCCGTGAGGAAGCCGACCCGGTTGCCCCCCAGGAGGATGGCGACGAGGGGGATGACCGGGAAGACGACGACCGCGGCGCTGTCGAAGGCGCCGTTCGTCCACAGCGCCCCGGTCAGCACCGCGAGGAACTGGAGCGGGAAGAAGAACGCGGCGGGGATGAGCCAGCCGCGGCGGAGCATCGCCAGGGTCGCAGCGCAGCCCGCGATCTCGGCGACGGTGAAGGTAAGCCCGATGGACGGGCCGTCGATGAGGAAGACCGGAACCGGCAGGAACAGGCAGGTGATCGCCCCGAGGACCGTGGAGAACGAGGCGAGCAGCCGCGCCCGCTCGACCTCCTCGGCCGGCCCGGCCGCATCGGGAACCAGCCGGGCAGCAAAGCGGCTCAGCGGCGTCCCCCCGGGTGGCCGGTCCTGGGTCTCCATGTGGACCACCATACGCCACGCGGCTCGCCGCCCGACCGCGCAGGGCCGCCACCCCTCAGCGGCTCGAGAGCGCCTCCGCCACCGTCCGCCAGCGGATCATCCTCACGTACCGCGGCGGCCCACAGGAGAACCCCCGCTCGACGACCGCCTCGTGGATGCCCGCCATGTGCATCGCACCCCAGGGGACCGCGATGTCCGCCTCGTCCGGCCGGACGGCGTCGAGCTCCCCGAGCAGGTGGGCGTTGCGCGCCAGGAGGACGTCGTCCACCACCGCCGCGAGCGCCTCCTCGGTCACGCCGACGCTGCTCGTGATCGAGGAGACATAGGCCTTGACCGGATCATCGGCGCTCAGGATGCCGCCGACGTCCCGCAGGAGCCGCAGCGTCTCTTCGTGGAAGGTGTTCACGTCCACGTCGGCCTGCCGGACGCGAAACCGCCCCCCGCCCTCGCTCCCCGCTCCGTCGCCCTCGCCCCGCTGGGCCACCAGCCCGAGCCGGGCCGCGACCTTGCCGTACCCGAACCCCTTGCCCAGGTGGCCGTCGGCGTCGGTGACGCCCTCGGCGAGCAGCAGGGCCTGGTCGGGCACCTCGCTCATGAGCGCTTCGTAGGCCGCGTCTTCGGCGATGTGCACCGTCGCCACGAGGTGGACCGTCGTCGCTCCGTCCGAGCAGCTCCGGTGGGCCATGGACAGGCCGTCGAGGTCCGCCTGCGCGTAGCCCGCGGTCACCAGCGACAGCGACCAGCCCACCGCCCACACCTGCGCCACCAAGGCCGCCGCGCCGAGCGCCGCCACGGCGACCCCGCGCCCCACGACACTCCCCATCGCCACCTCGGGCCCTGGCCCCAGGTCCTCGTCCCGCACCCGCAGCCCGCCCCACAGCACCACGACGCCGAACACTGCGAGCTGCACGAGGCTGCCCACCGCGCCCGTCCAGGTCAGGTCGAGGAACACCGCCGGCAGCGGCAACATCCCGCCCGTCTGCCAGGCGAGGCAGAGCACGAGGAGCAGGAGCCGCCAGGGCACCCGGCGCATCACCACGAAGAGGAACAGCAGCAGCGGCGCCCCGAGGACGAGCGCGGTGCGCGTCAGCATGGACAGGGGCAGCAACGGCGCGACGAACACCGCCGCCAGCTGGACGAGCCCGTCGACCCCGAAGGCCAGGACGGCGCCGTCGTGGACCCAACGCGGCAGCGGCGACAGGGCCGCGCGCCCTCGGCTCACTGGGAGACCCGGACCACGATCTTCCCCCGCGTCCGCCCGCTCTCCACGCGCCGGTTCGCCTCGGCGATGTTCGCCAGGGGGATGACCTCCTCCACCACCGGCTTCAGGGCGCCCTCCGCCACCATCGCCGCGAGACGATCGAGCTTGTCGCCCGACGCGTCCCGCAAGACGTGCCGCACCGTCAGCCCCCGTAGACGCCCCACGACCGTGCTGCTGAACATCGCCCAGCCGGTCCGCGCCACCCCGAGGTACGGCCCCCAGCGCTTCACATAGCCCGGCAGCCCCGTGGTGATGGACGCCATGTGCCCGCCGCGGCGCAGCACGGCCATCGTGTGACTCCACATGGACGGGCCGATGCTCTCGAGCACGTGGTCCTGGGGCGGGAGCACCTCCCAGTAGTTCTGCTTCGTGTAGTCGACGACGGTGTCCGCGCCCAGCGAGCGCACGAGCTCCTCGTTCCGCCCCGAACAGGTCGTCGCCACCTCCGCGTTGAGGTACTTCGCGATCTGGATGGCCGCCGTGCCCACCCCCCCGCTGCCGGCCTGGATCAGGACCTTGTCCCCCTCCTTCACCCCCGGACCCTCCACGAGGCACTCCCAGGCGGTCAGCGCCACAAGCGGCAGGGACGCCGCCTGCTCGTGGTCCAGCGACTCGGGCTTGAGCCCCACCTCCGACTCGTCGATGACCACGTACTCCGCCCAGGTCCCGGGACGCTTGTGGGACGGGGAGCTCCACACCAGGTCGCCCGGCGTGAACTTCGTCACCTCGGCCCCCACCGCCTCCACCACCCCGCTCACATCCATCCCCAGGATCGCGGGCATGACCTTCGGGACGACGACCCGCTGCGAGCCGGCGCGCTGCTTCACGTCGACGGGGTTCACCGAGCTGGCGACCACGCGAACGAGCACGTCCTTGGGGCCGGGCTCGGGCTTGAGCACCTCGGCGATCTGCAGGTTCTCGGCGGGTCCGTAGGCGGTGATCACCGCCGCGCGCATCATCTCGTTCATTCCGCCGTCCTCATCGCAGGAACACCAGCACGTACGCCGTGGCCAGCAGCAGCTGGACACCCGCATACGGCAGCGCCTTCCTCACGAAGCCACCGAAGCTCATGGGCAGCTTGTGCTTGTGCATGATCGTGACCGCGACGAGCGTGCTCGCCGAGCCGATGGGGGTCAGGTTCCCGCCGAGGTTCGCCCCGAAGACCACCGACCACCACAGGGCGGAGTCCGATGGCGTCCCGAGCCCGCCGAGGATCTTCGCGAGCATGGCGGCCAGCGGGATGTTGTCGGTCACGGAGCTGAAGCCCGCGCTCGCCACGAGCAGGACGCCGGTGCCCGCCACGTCGCCGAGACCGATGACCCAGGCGAGGCCCTTGCCGATGAGGGCAAGCACCTGGGCGTGCTCCATCACGTTGATGACGACGAAGAGGCCGGCGAAGAACCCGAGCAGGTCCCAGTCGACGGCGTCGTAGAAGCGGTCGACCTCGGCCTTGTATCGAATGAGCATGAGCACGGCGAAGGACATGGCCACGAAGCCCATGCCCAGCTCGCTGACCCACGGTAGGACCGACGTCCCCGCGATCACGAGGATGAAGAGGACCGTCATTGCCGCCGCGAACCACAGGAAGCCCTCGGACTCGATGCCGTCCCGCTCGTCGAACCCGGCGACGAGGCCCGCCGCCTCCTCCCGGTCCTCGTCGGTGGCGAGGCGCTCGATGCCGTTCCACCTCGCCCCGAGCCAGAGCGTGAGGGCCGTGGCGACGACCACGAAGGGAGCCGCGACCACGAAGAACGTGACGAAGGAGATGCCCGCCGCCGTCCCCACGATGATGTTGGGGACCGACGAGATGAGGGTGAGGAGCCCGCCGATGTTGGTGAGCAGCCCCTCCACGAGGAGGAAGGCGAGCAGCTTGTCCCGTCGCTTCAGCTTGTCCAGAGAGACCGCGGTGAGGGAGCCCACGATGATCATCGCGGTGACGTTGTTGAGCACCGCGCTGAACACCACCGTCATCACGCCGTAGGACCACAGCAGCCGCACCGGGTCGCCGCCGGAGAGCTTCGTGAGGCGGATGGCGATCCAGGTGAACAGCCCAGAGCGCGACGTGACGTCCACGAAGAGCGAGCTGCCGAGGATGATGGCGATGACGCCCCAGTCGACGGCGGGGATGTAGACGGGGAGCGCCATCTCCTCGCCGAAGACGTTGACCAGCGGTCCGAAGGGCAGCAGGTCGAGCGCCGTCCCGAGCAGGAGGCTGATCACGGCGAAGACCCCGACGATCAGGGACTTCTTGGCGTGGATCTTCTCCTCGAGGGCCAGGGACAGGATGAGTCCCAGCAGGATCGTCGCGAAGAGGAGCGTGACCGACAGGGGGACGTCGTGAGCGTGGTGGGCGGCGGCGGCGAACATCTCAGATCATCAGGACGGGGATGGCGCGGAGCTCGACGGCGATCTGGTAGCTGAGGCCGTGCATGGCGAGCTGGTCGTCGTCCTTCGTGTGCATCACGAGCAGGTCGACCCGGTTCTCTTCGACGAGGCGTCGGTAGGTGGGCAGGCGCTTGCCCATCTGCACCACGGGGACGATGTCCAGCGGCACACCGGCCCGCGCCAGCCCGGCGCCGACCTCGTCCGCCCAGTCGGCGGGCTCCTTGAGCAGCTGGCGGCGGATGTCCTCGCGGGCCATCTCCGTGTCGATGCGGGGCAGGCGGGCGATGACCTCCATGTACCGCTCGAACACCGCCTCGTGCTCGACATGGGCGAGGACGAGGCGGCCCCCGCTCCCCGCGAACTCCACCGCCCAGTGCACGAGGCGCTGGTCGCCCGAGAGGTGGTCGGTGAGCCCCATCACCGTGAACGGCGCGCCGGTGGCGTCCTCCCAACCGGTCTCCTCACCGGGGCGGGGCAGGAGGAGGACGGGGACCTGGGTCGCCTGGGTGAGCACCTCGATGTGGTCCGACAGGCTGTGGGGCCACTGCCAGGCGGTGCTGTGCAGGTTGCGGTAGGCGCAGACGAGATCCGGCTCCCAGTCGGCGACCACCGCGAGCATCTCGCCGATCGAGTCGCATCGCTCGCCGACCACGACCTCCCAGGCCAGGGCCTCGTGCTGGCCGAGCCCGGACAGGAAGTCGCGGACCCGGGCTCCGTACGACGCCGCGGCGTCCGCCGGGAGGTCGGTGAGCACGAGCACGCGGCGGATCGCGACGTCCGAGTAGGTGAACGTCGGCTTGCTCGCAGCGAGGAACGCGCTCTCGAACTGGTCGATCCGCGACACGGGCACCTCCTCCTTCGACGGAGGCGCAAGTCTGCCCCAAAAGTGGGAGAATGTCGGACGGCGCGGACACGGGGGCGCCGCGGGAAGGGAGAGCGGGTTCTGAACGCCAAGTCGGCCCACCGACAGCTCGTCGCCGCCTCCTGGACGACCCCCGCGCAGCTTCAGGCCTTCGCCAAGGAGCTCGGCGCCCTCTCGTCGGTCGAGCTCGTCCGTCTCCTCCCCCTGCTGCGCGCCGAGGGCGCCGACGGCCGCCGCCGCGCCCGCGTCCAGGCCTTCACCCTGGCCACCGAGGAGACGACGGATCCGACGCTCTTCCTGCCGGCGCTGAAGGCCTGCATCCAGGGGGACGACCGGCTGCGGCGGTCGCTGCTGCCGCTCCTCGTCCGCACCGCCCGCGACCACACCCTGGACCCGGTCGTCGACCTCCTCCGCTCCGACGACCGCGAGCTGCGGCGCTTCGCCCACAAGCTCCTGCTGGAGACGGGGCATCCGGGAGTCCTCGCGCGCCTGGGCCGCCTGATCCGCGGCACGACGAAGGCAGGCAAGCGAGAGGCGATGGAGCTCGCCGCGCGCATCGGCGGGCCCCAGGCGATCCACCTCCTCGCTCCCCAGGTCCTCGAAGGGGAGCTGCGCATGCGGCAGCAGGCCCTCGAGCTCCTCGGCAGCCCCGAGTACTTCGGCGAGGCCCGGCGCGAGGCCCTCGAAGCCATCCGCCCCGCCCTGTCCGACCCGGCCCGCGCCATCGCCCTGGAGGGCTTCAACGCCTTCGCCGCCCTCGCCGACCCGGACGAGTTCTACGGGATGGTCTCGGACATCGTGGAGAACGGCGACGACCGCCGGCTCCAGCTCACCGCGGTCCAGGCCCTGGCCCGCTACGAGCGCGGGGACCGCACCGCGGACGTCCTCGGCGTCATCTACCGGAGCAGCGCGTTCGTGCGCGTCCGCTCGGCGGCCGTCAAGGCGCTCCGCCTCCGCAAGGAGCCCGAGGTCCTGCCGCTGCTCGGGGAGGTGCTCGCCGACGACGACCGGAGCATCGCCCAGACCGCCATGGCGGCCCTGGAGCGTCTCCACGCCGCCGAGAACTTCGACTTCCCCCGCCTGATCCTCGCGATCCTCGCCGGCACGTCGAGCTCCCGCCTGACCATCGCCCGCGAGGTGATGGAGAAGCTCGGGCCTCCTCCTCCGGACCTGTGGCCGCGCCTGCTCCAGCACCTCCGCTTCGAGGACTGGTGGACCCGCGAGCGGGTCATGGCCCACCTGCCGACGCTCGCCGGATCGTCCATCTCCGCCTACCTCATCGAGTGGCTCGCCGACCCGTCGCCGGTGATCCGGCGCTACGCCCTCGAGGTGTTCGCCCGCCTGGGCGACCGCCGGGCGGTGGACGCGGCGCTGGAGGTGGCGAGCGACGACCCGGACTGGTGGGTCCGGGAGCGCGCGGTGGAGTGCGCGGCCGCCCTCGGCGGGTCCGCGGTGGTGCCGAAGCTGGTCGAGCTCGCCCACACCTTCGAGGACCTGCTCCCCGCCATCCTCGGCGGCCTGCGGGGCAAGCAGCACGCGGCCGCCCTGCCCCTGGTCATCGAGACCCTCCAGCACCCCGACCCCGGGATCCGCCACCAGGGCGTCCTCACCCTCTCCGAGGTGGGTGAGCCGTCCGTGGCCCACGTCCTCTTCCGGCTCATCGAGGACGAGGAGCTGATGGTCCGCCAGGCGGCCACCGATCTGCTCCGGCGCTGGAAGGCCGAGAACCGCTCGATCGAGACGGACCTGGGGGGCGACCTCGACGCCCTCCCCTTGCTGCTCTGGCACACGACCCGCAACGGCGGCGACGACCTCTTCCTCCGGGCGGGCAAGCCGGCCTACATGAAGTGCATGGGCCAGATGGTCCGCCTGACGGACCACATCTACTCCCGCCAGGAGGTGGAGGTGATGATCCGCTCGATCCTGACGCGGGTGCAGACCCGCCAGATCGAGATGCTCAAGGACGTCGACCTCTCCATGGAGCTCAAGCGGCACGGCCTCCGGTTCCGCGTGAACGTCCACCAGCAGGTCAGCGGCTGGTCCGCCGTCTTCCGGCGCGTCTCCGACACCGTCCACTCGTTCGAGGACCTCGGTCTCCCCAAGCTCGTCGAGGAGCTGTGCGACCTCCCCCACGGCCTCGTCGTCGTCGGCGGGCCCACCGGGAGCGGCAAGAGCACGACGCTCGCGGCGATGGTCGGCTGGATCAACGAGCACCGGGGCCGCCACATCGTCACCGTCGAAGACCCCATCGAGGTCGTGCACAGCCACGGCCGCTCCGTGGTGTCCCAGCGGGAGGTGGGGACCCACACCCACTCCTTCGGCAACGCCCTGCGCGGAACGCTGCGTCAGGACCCGGACGTGATCCTCGTGGGCGAGATGCGCGACCCGGAGACGATGTCCTTCGCGGTGACCGCCGCGGAGACCGGCCACCTCGTCCTCGCCACGCTCCACACGAGCTCGGCGCGGAACAGCATCGACCGCATCATCGACGCCTTCCCCGCCGCCGGGCAGCCCCAGATCCGCGCGATGCTCTCCCAGACGCTCCGGGCGGTGATCTGCCAGCAGCTGCTGCGGCGGACCGACGGGCGCGGGCGCATCCCGGCGCTGGAGATCCTGGTGAACACGGAGCCCGTCGCCGCCTCGATCCGCAAGGGGACGACCTTCAACCTCCCCTCGATGATCGAGACCGGGCGCAGCCACGGGATGCAGTCCATGGACGAGGAGCTGCGACGGCTCGTGGCCGGGGGGACCGTGCACCCGTCCGAGGCGTACCTGAAGTCCCAGCGGAAGGCGGACTTCGACGAGTACCTGTCGACGAAGGGACTGGAGGCGGGCCATGGCCGCTCTTGACGCCTTCCTCCAGCTCGTCGTCGACCGCAAGGCCAGCGACCTGCACTTCAGCTCCGGCGGCCCCCCCGTCATCCGGGTGAACGGCGAGCTCCACTCGGTGGACTTCCGGGTCCTCAGCGAGGGGGAGGCGCGGCGTTTCCTCCGTGAGATCATGACCCCCGAGCAGCGAGACCGGTTCGACGAGCGGCAGGAGCTCGACTTCGCCTACGAGCTGCCCGGCCTCGCCCGGTTCCGAGCCAACGCGTTCGTCCACCGCACTGGCGTCGGCGCCGTCTTCCGCGTGATCCCCGAGCGCGTCCCCACCCTGGGGGAGATGCGCCTGCCCGGCGCCCTGCGGCGCATCGGCTTCTTCCACGACGGCCTCGTGCTGTTCACGGGCCCGACCGGCTCGGGGAAGACGACGACGCAGGCCGCGCTCATCCAGGAGATCAACCGCACCCGGCCGCTGCACATCCTCACCATCGAGGACCCCATCGAGTTCCTCCACGCCGAGGTGGAGAGCGTCATCACCCAGCGGCAGGTGGGGCAGCACACCGCCTCCTTCCACGAGGCCCTGCGCTCGGCGCTCCGGGAGTCGCCCGATGTGATCCTCGTGGGCGAGATGCGGGACTTCGAGACGATCTCGCTCGCGCTGTCCGCAGCGGAGACCGGGGTGCTGGTGTTCGGGACGCTGCACACCGGCGCCGCCGCGAACGCCGTGGACCGCATCGTCGACGTGTTCCCCGAGGAGCAGGCCGAGCAGGTGCGGGGCTCGCTGAGCGTCACCCTGCGCGCCGTCGTGGCCCAGCGGTTGGTGCCGGAGAAGACCGGCAAGGGGCGGGTGGCGGCCGTCGAGATGCTGTTCAACAACACCGCCGTCGCCCACATGATCCGCGAGGGCAAGTCCCACCAGATCGACGCCTACCTCCAGAGCGCGGACCAGGGCGGGGGCAACATGTCCCTCGATCGAGCCCTCCTTCAGCTCGTCCGGTCGAACCGCATCAGCCTCGACGAGGCCGCGAAGCAGGCGCGCTACCCCCAGCAGCTCCTGCAGGCCGTCGAGGACGCCAACCGCGAGAGGCGGGACTGACGTGACGCCTCCCAAGCCGGTGGTGCTCCTCGTGGAGGACGATCCGATCGCCCGGAGCGTCTACGCGACGACGCTCAGCCGCGCGGGGTTCTGGGTGGTGGAGGCGATGGACGCGCGCACGGCGTACCGGACGGTGTGCGACCGCCCGGTCGACCTCATGGTCGTGGACCTGCGCCTGCCCGACGAGTCCGGCGCGAAGCTCGCGGAGCGGGTCCATGCAGATCCCGACCGGAGCCACGTACCCATCATCGGCGTCTCCGGGGTGAGCTCGACGCTGGAGCACACCCGGGCGCTGGACGGCGGGTTCAAGGAGCTGCTCCTCAAGCCCATCTCGCCGGCGCGCCTCCTCGAGGTGGTCCGGGCGTACCTGCCCAACGAAGACCGGGGCGACCTGCCGGGCCAGGGGCGGAGCGTCCTCGTCGCCCACGCCGACGAGCTGGTGCGCCGGACGATGGCGATCCGCTTCCGGCGCCAGGGATACGCGCCGATGGAGGCGTCCGACGGGTTCCAGGCCCTCGAGATGGCCCTCGACAAGACACCCGACGCCGTCATCGCCGGCGCCGCGATGGAACGCCTCGACGGGTTCGGCCTCGCCGGGGCGCTGCGCAAGGAGCGGCAGTTCGCGGACGCGCCGATCGTCCTCTTCTCGCTGAGCCCGCTGAAGACGCGGGAGGTCCGGGCCGCTCGGTCGGCGGGCGCGTCGGCCTACATCGAGACGAACTCGTCCGGCGAGGAGGTCCTCACCCTGGTCACTCGGCTCCTCGAGACCCGGGCGTCCGGCCAGGAGCGGGCGCGACCCACGTCCCAGGACATCTTCGCGGCGCTCGCGGCGGACGAGGACGCCCTGCGGGAGACGATGCCGTCGCTCATGTTCTCGGACGGGAGCATGCCGGCCGGGGCCCCCGACGTCGTGCGGGTCGACGACGACCGCACCCGCTCCCGCCTCATCCTGCAGCTCGAGCACCAGCTGCGGATCAACCGCGAGCTGACCCGGATCACGAACCGCCAGGCGGGCCAGCTCTCGGTGCTCGCGGGGGTCTCGGAGACCCTGACCCGGACCCAGGACCCGAAGGCGGCGATCAACGCGGCGCTGGCCCGGTGCATGGACGTGAACGTCTTCTCGCTGGGGGCCGCGTTCCTGGTCAGCGGCGTCGGGCGCCTCTCCCTGTCGGCCTGGTACGGCTTCCCGCAGACCCAGCTCGACCGGCTCCCGGACCTCTTCGGGTACCGGGGCCTCGCTCAGCAGGCGCTCGAGGAGGACGAGATCCTCACGCTCCCGTCGGACCGGCAGGACCTCCACGGGGCGACGGGCCTCCTCGAAGCGACGGGCACCCGCGCCATCCAGCTCGTGCCGCTCGCCGTCGGCGGGCAGCGCCTGGGACTGCTCGTCCTCGCCTCGCCCGACCGGAGCCTGCGCCGCCGGGGCTTTGCGTTCGCCCGCACCATCCAGGGCCAGCTCGCCCAGGCGCTCCTGCTCGGGCACACCCTCGACCAGCTCGCCATCTCCGAGCAGCGGTTCCGCCGAGTGACGGAGCGGATGGCCGAGGGGCTGTTCACGAGCAACCGGCGAGGCACCATCACCTTCGTGAACGACGCGGCGCGGCGGCTCCTGGGACTCCCGCAGAACGCGACGGTCCGCCTGGATCTGACGACGATGCTCCCCGGGATCGAGCTCGATGCCCCCGTGTGGGAGGGGACGGCGCTGGCGTGGGACGGATCCCGCCCGACGGTGCGGGTCTCCACCTCGGTGCACGCCACCGGCGGCGAGGTGGAGCGGACCCACATCGTCCAGGACGTGACCGACGCCCGCCGGCACGAGGAGAAGCTCCGCGTCCTGGCCGAGCGCGACGCGCTCACCGGCCTGCTGAACCGTCGCTCGTTCCTCGAACGGGTCCAGTCAGCCCTGGGAGCGGACGGAGCCGGGGCGGTCCTGTTCATCGATCTCGACGGGTTCAAGGAGGTGAACGACACCCACGGCCACGCTGCCGGCGACGGCGTGCTCGAGACCCTCGCCGACGCGCTGCGGACCCGCCTGCGGCGCACCGACGTGGTGGCGCGCATCGGCGGCGACGAGTTCGCGGTGCTCCAGCCAGGCGCGAACGAGGAGGCGGCGCGGGCCCTGGGCGCCCAGATCCTGCGGGTCGTGGGCGGGATGGAGCACACGCTGCGGGGCCAGACCGTGACGGTGGGCGCGTCCGTGGGGTGCGCGGTCTACCCGCGGGACGGCGCGGAGCGCGAGCTGCTGCTCGAGCGGGCCGACGCGGCCATGTACGCCGCGAAGCGCGCGGGAGGGAACGCGGTGGTGGTCTGGAAGGCGGGGGAGGTGCAGCCGCGCTCGCAGCCGCGCGGCGACGAGCCGGGACCCGACGTGGGCCACACCACGGGCGACCTGCCTCGCCTGGAGCTTGAGGTGGACTCCGGCGGGCGCATCACGTCGATCCCGGACGAGGCGGTCTCACCGGAAGGGACGGAGGAGCTCGACGAGCGGCACCCGCCGTACTCGGCACGAGGGGAGTTTGGAACCCACAAGGTCCCTACGGTGCTCGAAGGGGTGCTCCACTCCGGCGGGGACTCGCTCACATCTGGCGAGAGCGAGCCCGCCGATCCCGCCCCCGCCGACCAAGAGGCATCCGATGACTGAGTCCTCCCGCCGCACCTTCCTCCACGTCGTAGCCGCCGGCTCCGCAACCGCTTGCCTCGGGAGCCTGTCGGGCTGTGCAGGGTCCGGCCCGTCCGGGATGATCGCCGCCGGCAACGTCGCCGACATCGCCGAGGGCGAAGCCGTGGCCATCGCGGGTCAGATGGTGGCCCTGTTCCGGGACACCGACGGGCTCTGGGCGACCACGACGATCTGCACCCACCTCCAGTGCGACATGCAGGAGCAGGGATCGGTGGGCGCCGACGAGCTCGTGTGTGACTGCCACGCCTCGGTGTTCACGCCCGACGGCGACCGGGTCTCGGGCCCGGCGAATGCGCCGTTGGACAACTTCGAGGTGACCGTGGACGCGGAGGGCGCGATCACGATCGACGCCGACACCGTGGTGACCGCCGGCACGCGGACCGAGGTCGTGATCACGACCTGAGACGGTTGCCGGGACCAGAGTCGGGCGTCCCCGGGCGGGAACTCAGGAGCCGCAGTGCTCCTGGATGGAGGTGGCGACGCCCTCCATGGCGCGCACCTGGATGCTCCGCAGCAGGGCGCGGTGCAGGATGCTCTTCGCCTGGATCTCGTTCTCGAACACGACGCGACCGTCGTCGTGGACCTGCCAATAGCCGTCGTGCTTCGCCTGCCGCCCCTTGGTCAGCTGCCAGGTGAGCCGGGCGGCGCCGTCGACCTGGCGGTCGTAGCGGGAGGTGACGAGGCCCACGGGCCAGAAGCGCTCCTCGAGGGTGACGTCCTGGTTCGTGCCGTCGTCCTTGTGGACGGTCACGCCCTCCAGGTGGGGCAAGACGCCGTTCATCCTCTTGGGGTCGGCCATCGTGCGGTAGGCGCACGCGGGATCGGCGACAGTGAACTCGCCGTGGCGGACATCGGACTTGCCGGACTCCCACTCGGACCAGGTGATCGTGCGCTCGCGCTTGCTGGTCGCGAGGCCGGGGACGAGGAGGAGGGCGAGGAAGACGAGGAGGCGTACTCTCACGTGTACAGGGTAGCGGGAAGTGGGGGTGAGGATCGGGGCGGGGCGTGCCCGGTGGGGCCCTCCGGGGAGTGCGTGCCCGCGCGAACGCTCAGTGGGCGCGCCCCTCGCGGACCAGCTCGATCTGGTCGAGCGGCAGCTTGACCCGCTCTCCCGCGAAGGTGCACACCGCGAGCCCGCCCTCGGATCCCGAGTAGACGCCGTGGGTGGGGTCGCCCTTGCGCCGGACGCGGCTGCCGGGGTGGAGGCCCCAGAGGCGGATGCGCTGGACGAGGCGCTGAAGGCGGGCGGCGAGCATCAGCGGGAGGATGGCACGCGGGCGGCGCGGCCTGCCATCCTCGGCGGGTGGCTGGTGGAACTGCATCCGAGGACGGGATGGACAAGGCAGCGAAGGTCCTGCTCGGGCTGGCGGCGTTCGTGGTGTGCGCGGACCGGGTCCTGCCCGGCGGGGTGCTTGCTGGGAAGGGGGTCCTCGCGGCGTTGATCGGGGTGGCGGTGCTGCTCGCGGGGATGGAGCGCGTCCGCGCGAACAAGGACGCCCGCTGGCTCGTCGGGCCGGCGCTGGGGCTCGCCCTGTGGGCGGGGGCATCGCTGCTCTGGACCGTGGACGCGGCGGCGACGGTCGCGCGCGCGAAGCACCTGTCCCTCGAGGTCCTGTGGCTGGGAGCGCTGGCGATCCTGTGGTCGCGCGACCGGCGCGCGGCGCTGGGCGTCGGCGGGTTCGTGGCCTGCGCGGCGCTGCTGCTGGGGTTCGGGATCGAGCTCCAGACGGGCGAGGGCGCCCGCCTGCGGCCCTACGGGATCCACCCCAACCTCGCCGCGCGCGACGCGGTGCTCGGCGCGCTCCTCGTGCTCCTGATCCCCCGAGGGCACGGGGGCCGTGGAGTCGGCGCGGCGGCGATGGGCGGACTCGCCGCGGGGCTCTCGTTCTCGTCGGGGGCGGTGCTCGCGATGCTCGGCGCCGTCGGGGTCCTCGGCCTGCGGCGACGCTGGCGGGGAGTGGTGGCCAGCTTCGTGGTGACCGCCTGCCTGGGCGGCGCGGTCCTCACGCTGAGCGCGCAGGACGCTCCGAAGCGACGGACGCCCGCGACGGCCGTGCAGGGGAGCGCGATCGAGGAGATCGGGTCAGGGCGGCTCGTGCTCTGGGGGCATGCGCTGCGGGTGACGCAGGAGCATGGGGCGCTCGGAGCGGGTGCGGGGGCGTTCCCGGCGGCGATGGAGCCGATCCGGGCGGCGCACCAGGCCGCGGGCGGCGAGCACAGCAAGCCGCGACGGCGCGCCCACAACAGCTTCCTGGAGCTGCTCGCCGAGCTCGGCCCGGTGGGGCTGGCGCTGTTCGTGACGCCGCTGGCGTGGGCGGCGCGTCAGGCCTGGCGACGTCGGGACGAGCTGGCGGGCGCGTTCGTGGCGTTCACGGCGCTGTCAGCGATGACCGACTCCCTGCTCCAGCAGAAGAGCCTCTGGCTGGCGCTCGCGGTGTGCGTGCTGTTGGGGGCGGAGGAGCGCGCCGGGGAGGACCCGGCGGTCGCGGAGCCGCACCAGGGGGAGCCCGAGCCCGCCTGAGAGGCGCTAGGAGCCTGGAGCGCGTTGGCGGACCGAGCCCCGTGAGGCCGGGCCGCCGACTGGGATTGGCCGATTCGCCGAGCTGGATCGGGCATCCGAGAGGCGAATCGGACGATATCCAGGCGGTGGATCCGGTCCGCGAGGCGACGGGAGCCAATGCGCTCCAGGCTCCTAGTCCAGCCCGTGGACCAGCCCCTCGTCGTCCACGTACATGCGCTCGGCGGCGGGGACCTTCGGCAGGCCGGGCATGCGCATGACCGCGCCGGTGAGCGGCACGAGGAACCCGGCGCCCGCGGCCGCTTCGACCTCGCGCACCGTGATGGTGAAGCCGGTGGGCCGCCCCAGGAGCTTCGCGTCGTCCGAGAGCGACGCGGGCGTCTTCGCGATACAGACGGGCAGCCCGCTCAGCCCGAGCTTCGCGAACCGCCGCAGATCCGCCTCCGCCTGCTTGCTGTAGACGACGCCGTCGGCGCCGTAGACGGTCTTCGCCACCGCCTCGATCTTCTCCTTCGGCGACGCGCCCCAGTCGTAGATGGGCTTGAAGCCTGGCGTCGCCGCGTCCGCCACCTCGACCACCTGCCGCGCCAGCTCGGCCGCGCCAGCGCCACCCTCGGCCCAGCCCTTCGTCACCGCGGCCCGCAGGCCCCGCTTCGCGGCGAGATCGAGGACCGCCTGGACCTCCTCGTCCGTGTCCGACGTCCGATGGTTCACCGCCACGACCGGGGTCAGCCCGAAGGCCTCGACCGTGTCCAGGTGCGCCTCGAGGTTGGGCAGCCCCGCGACCACCGCGTCCACGTTCGGCGCCGAGAGATCCGCGAACTTGACGCCCCCGTGCAGCTTGAGCGCCCGCACGGTGGCCACGACCACGACGCAGGAGGGCTTCAGGTCCCCCGAGACGCACTTGATGTCGAGGAACTTCTCCGCGCCGAGGTCGCACCCGAAGCCCGCCTCGGTGACCACGTAGTCCGCGTACCCGAGGGCCGTCTTCGTGGCGATGATCGAGTTCGTGCCCTGGGCGATGTTCGCGAAGGGGCCACCGTGGATGATCGCGGGCGTCCCCTCGAGCGTCTGCACGAGGTTGGGGTGCACTGCGTCCTTGAGCAGCACCGCCATCGCGCCGGCCACGTTCAGGTCGCGGGCGTAGACCCCCTCCTTCGTCCCGCGGGTCTGCCCCACGAGGATGTTCCCGAGCCGCGCCTGCAGATCCGCGAAGTCCTCGGCGAGGCAGAGGATCGCCATGATCTCGCTCGCCGCGGTGATATCGAAGCCCGACTGCCGAGGCACCCCCATCGTCCGCCCGCCGAGGCCGAGCACCACGTCCCGGAGCGCCCGGTCGTTCATGTCGAGGACGCGCGGCCACAGCACCGTGCGCGGCTCGATGTCCAGGGCGTTGCCCTGGTGCAGGTGGTTGTCCAGCGCGGCGGCCAGCAGGTTGTGCGCCGAGGTGATGGCGTGGAAGTCGCCCGTGAAGTGGAGGTTGATGTCCTCCATGGGGATGACCTGGCTGTGCCCCCCGCCCGCCGCGCCGCCCTTCATCCCCATGATCGGGCCGAGGCTCGGCTCCCGGAGCACGACGCACCCCTGCTTGCCGATGTGAGCCAGGCCCTGGGCGAGCCCGACGGACGTGGTCGTCTTCCCCTCCCCCGCCTTTGTCGGCGTCATGGCCGTGACGAGGATCAGCTTGCCCTTCGCGTCCTTGCGGGGGCCGATGATCTTCGCCTTGTCGCGGCCGTAGGGCAGCAGGTGCTCCCGGGCGATGCCGAGATCGGCGGCGACGTCCTCGATGGGACGGGGAGTGACGGAGCGGGCGATGTCGATGTCGGTGGGCATCGGCGGACTCTAACCGTCAGGGCACCCCCGTGCGTGTCAGCCAGGTGGCGACTGTCTGCTCGGCCCACCAGCCGAGGCCGCCGTCGGCGCCCCGGGCTACGAACGCCACGTGCCCGCCGTGGGGGGTGAGGCGGGCGTCCACGTGAGGGTTGCCGGCGATCGCCGCGTGGGGGACATCGTCCCGAGCGAGGAACGGGTCGTCCAGGGACCGGACGAGGAGCGTGGGGACGGCGATGTCGGCGACGAAACCGGCGGAGCTGGAGCGGGAGTAGTAGTCGTCCGCGCCGGTGAAGCCATGCAGCGGGGCGGTGAGGTGGTGGTCGAAGCCCCGCAGGGTCCGCGCCGCGAGCGCCTCGTCCACCCGGGCGTGATCGCTCAGCTCGTCGCGCCGGAGCACCAGCTTCTTCTGGAGCCGACGCCGCAGGTACGCGGAGTAGACGCGCGAGAAGCCGGACTCGATGCGGTCGACGCAGGCCGCGAGGTCGAAGGGAGCGGACACCGAGGCTGCGGCCACGAACGGCGCGTCGCTGCCCAGCTCGCCGAGGAGCTTGAGGAGCACGTTGCCCCCGAGGGAGAACCCGACGCCGAGCAAGGGGGCATCGGGCCAGCGGGACCGCAGCGTCTCCACCACGAAGGCGGGATCGGTGGTCTCGCCCGCGTGGTAGGCGCGAGGCAGGCTCGGCGGGCGGCCTCCACAGGTGCGGAAGTTGAGCCCCACCGGGCGGACGCCTCGCGCCGCGAACTCCTTGTAGGTCTGCACGGCGTAGCCGGTGCGGGCGCAGCCCTCGAGGCCGTGGAGCACCAGCCCGATGGGGGCCGCGTCGCCGAGGGAGTCCCAGGACGCGACGCCCGGGACATCCACGAAGTCGAGCTCGACAGCGTCGCCGTCGGCGGTGGGGAGCACCTCGCGGCGGTAGGTAACGCCGTCATCCGGGCGCAGGAACTTCGCCGCCAGCGTCTGGGCGTGGGGGCCGAGCAGGAGCGGGTGGGGCTCGAAGGGCGCCTCGCGCGGTGGTGCGGCTACCGGCGCCACCAGCGGCTCCGCGGCTTCTTCTTCTGGCTCTCTACGTACTGGACGAGGTCGTCGTACAGGCCGCCGGAGTTGGCGAAGGTGGCGTAGTTCTTCGCGGTGGCGAACCAGTCGCTGGTAGACGCCCGGCTCGAGTCGAGGGCGCCGAGCAGATCCCGCTGCTCCAGCGGGCGCTCCTTCCCGAGGAGCGCCTCCTTCAGGGGGCCCTCGATGGCGCGCTCGATGAGGTCGGCCAGATCCGCGCCGGACAGCCCGTCGGTCTGCCCCACGAGGGCCGCCACGTCCACGTCGGGTCCGAGAGGCCGCCCCCGAAGGTGCAGCCGAAGGATCTCTCCCCGGGCAGCGTTGTCCGGCGGGGGCACGAACACGACGCGGTCGAAGCGGCCGGGACGGAGGAGCGCCGAGTCCACGTGCCAGGGCGCGTTCGTGGCGGCCATGACGAGGACGCGGTCGTTCGCACTGTCGACCCCGTCCATCTCGGACAGGAACTGGTTGACCAGCGTGCGACCGGGCCCCTGGCGGAGCTGCTGGCGGCTGGCCCCGATGGCCTCCACCTCGTCGAAGAAGAGCACCGCGGGAGCCCGCCGACGGGCCTCCTCGAAGAGCGCCTTGAGCTTCGCCTCGGACTCGCCGAACCACATGTCGAGGACCTGGTCGATGGCCACGTTCATGAAGGTGGCGCCGACCTCCCCGGCGGTCGCCCGGGCCAGCATCGTCTTGCCGACGCCGGGGGGCCCGTAGAGCATCATCCCGCCGCCGCGCTTCTTGCCGTACTTCGCGAAGACCTCGGGCCGCTGGAACGGCAGGACGATCTTCATGCGGATCTGGTCCTTCAGCGCATCGAGGCCGCCCACGTCGGAGAAGTCGATGCGGTCGCGCTCGGGTTCGAGGGCGAGGGCGTCCTCACCGGGCTCGGGGGCCTTGCCGCCGCGAAGCACCTGAAGGCCGCCGGCGCGGGCGGCGCCCAGCGAGGTGACGTTGTCTGGCGCATCCTCGGCGTCCTCGGGGGCGAGCCTCGCCACCAGCTCGATGGCCCGGCCCCGCTCGGCCCCGCTGAGGTGGGGCTGCGCGGCGCGGGCGGCCTCGGCGGCCTCGGTGTCCCGGCCCAGCTCGGCGAGGAGCTCCGCCACCTGCAGCCGGAGCGGACCGTTGTCCGGGGAGACGGCGAGGGCGGCGCGGAGGCCGGCGAGGGTGCGTTCCAGCAGGTCGGACATGGCGTTCCTCCGAACGACTCAGGCGAGCCAGGGGTAGCTGCGCTTGAGGACCGCGCGGGTGATGGGCTCGGCGAACCAGGTGTAGGCGCAGAATCCGAGGTAGACGGCGGTCATGAGATCCGCGGCGGACTGGTTGCCGGGCGGCAGGAGCGCCTTCGACGCCGAGTAGAGCGCCCACAGCGCCACCAACACCCCGAGCTGCCCGTCCGCTCCCAGGCGCGACATCATCTGCCCGTACCAGAGCATCGGGACGTACCAGGGCGCCTTGCCCTTCACGAGCTCGGAGAGTCCGGTGAGGGCGAGCTTGTTGGACGGGTCGAGGCGGAGGGCTTCGCGGAACGCTTCCTCCGCCTCGGCGCCCCGCCGCCCTCGCAGCAGCACGAGCCCGAGGGTGGCGTGCGCGTCGGCCGAGAAGGGGTTCATGCGCAGCGACGTACGGACCGCGTCTTCGCTGATGGTCCAGTGGCGGGGGTGGACCTCGAGCAGCAGGCGCGCGCGCAGGTTGTGGAGCCAGTACAGGTCCGGATCCAGGGAGAGCGCGTGTTCGGTGCGCTGGAGCGCCTCGATGTTCCGGTCACACTTCCACAGCAGCTGGGCGTAGGCCCCGTGGGCGCCTGCGTCGGCGGGGTCGAGCTCCAAGCCACGCCGGTAGGACTCCTCCGCGTCGGCGAAGCGCCCGATGTCCTCGAGGATCTCGGCCCGGAGGATGTGGGCCGCGTCGGAGTCGGGGACGAAGGTCAGCGCCGTCTCCACCGCGCGGAGCGCGGCGGGGAGCTGCTCGGTGGAGTGGAGGATGCGGGCGAGGGCCATGTGCCCGCTCGGGTTCGACGGGTCCCGCGCGATGAAGTCCATCGCCATCTGCTTGGCGCGGTCGCGCTGGCCCACATCGAGGAGCCCGCTGACGGCGCCCTGGAACGCGAAGGGGCTGTCGAGGAGAGCGGTGCCGCCCTCCCGCGGGTCGAAGTCGTCGTAGGAGTCGTCGGGGCCGTCGTCGTCGAAGTCGCTCATCCGCCGCCTCCGAGGATGAGGAGGTAGGGCAGCTGGAGCACGCGGTACAGCTCAACGGGCATCAGGAACGAGGCCGCGAAGCAGACTCCAATCACTCCGAGGAGGGGCACGAGCTCCCCCTCGAGGTGGGCGTGACCCCGGATGTGAGGCTTGGTGAGCTTGTAGAGGACGAAGCCGAGCCCGAGGGCGAGGAGGCGCATGCCGAAGAGGATGAGGCCGTAGTTGGGCGTGCCGCCCACGGAGACGGCGAGCACGATGGGCAGGAACGGCGAGACGAACCCCAGGACGCCCAGGCCGAGAGCCCCGAGGGTGAGCCGGGCGCGCTTGAGGGCGAGCCCGACGCCAGCGGCGAGGAGGCAGGTCGGGACGATGCCCACGAGCAGCGCGAGGTAGAAGAACGCGACGGGGTGCACCAGCTTGAAGGGTGCGAGGCGCGCATCCGGCTCCTTGCCCAGGAGCGGCCCGGGATCGACGAACTCCGCCATGAGCTACTTGATCATCGAGCGGACGGCGCGGGGCTCCATCGCCAGGGTCGCGAGCACGCCGCCCATCATCGCCCCCATGACCCCCACGGAGCTGACCTCGCTGCCCGCGAAGAAGAGGCCGGGGATGGGCGAGCGGGGGCGCAGGTGGCGGTTGCGGAAGCGCTCAGGGGTGGGCTCGAGGCCGTAGATGCTGCCGCGGCTCGGGCGGACGAAGTGGTCGGTGGAGAGCGGCGTGCTGAGCTCGCTGTAGACGAGGTGCTTCTTCAGCCCCGGCATGCGCGACAGGAACTGGGCGAGCAGGCGGTCGTGCATCCGCTCCTTGAACGCCTCGTACTCCTCGCCGCGCTCGCTCCACTCGGTCCCCTGCCACTTCGCGAAGGACTCCCACGGGACGAAGGTGACGACCTCGCCGGTGTGGCGCTGGTCCTGCCCCGGGTCGTGCAGGGAGTTCTTGAGCGACGGGAAGGAGCAGTAGAGGACCTGCGCGGGCGGCAGCTCGGCCATGTCAGGGCGGATGTCCCACATGTCGGCCTCGCAGTCCCAGGTGTCGTAGAACCACTGGTTCGCCGCAGAGGCGCCGCCGTCGCGGATGTCGCCCTTGAAGCCGAGGTAGAGGCAGACGTGGCACGGGGCGGGCTTGAGCTGCTCGATGGAGCGGGCCCAGGGGGCGCGGCGCTGCTCGTCGGGGAGCAGGTTGCGCACGGTGGCCTGCACGCCCGCGGCGGAGACGATGCGGGGGGCGCGGATGACCTCGCCCTCGGGCAGGCGGACGCCCACGGCCTTGCCGTTCTCGATGAGGATCTCCTGGACGTCGGCCCGGATGCGCGTCCAGCCGCCCGCGTCCGCGACGGTGCGGAGCAGCTCCTTCGCGATGGCGCCGCTGCCGCCGCGGGGGTAGTAGCCGCCGTGGAGGAAGTGCTTCGTCACCAGGGCCTGCATGGCGAAGGACGACTTGGACGGCGTGCTGCCGTAGTACCCCCACTGCGCGGCGAGGAGCATCTTGAGCTTGGGGTCGGTGGTGAGGCGGTCGAGGACGTTGGCGGTGGTGACGCCGAGCCACTTGTTCGCCTTGCGGCCGAGCGTCCGGTCGAGGACGGGGGCGGTCCAGGACGGCAGGGTGCGGGCCAGGTAGTAGTTGCGCATGCCCCCGGCGACGTCCTTGACGAGGCCGAGGTACTCGTCGATGGCGGCCTTGCCCTCGGGGAAGGTGGCGACGAGGTTCTCGCGGAACTGCTTCGGGTTGTTGGGGAAGCCGACCTGCACGTCACCGGGGAAGGTGAACTCGTCGTAGGTGTCGCCGAGGGACTCCCAGACGAGGCGGCCCTCGGTGAGCTCGGCGAGGATGCGGCCGGGCATGGTGTGGTGGGTGACCTCTCCGACCGCGTGCACGCCCACGTCCCAGTTCCAGCCGCGCTTGGAGCCCTTGCGGTTGAACTCGTGGGTGAACCCGCCGGGGACGTAGTGCTGCTCGAGGACGAGGACGCGCTGGCCGAGCTTGCTGAGCATGGCGGCGGCGGTCATCCCCCCCATCCCCGAGCCGATGACGATCACGTCGTAGGGGCCGTCCGGCATGGTCTTGTGCCAGTAGCGCGCGCGGTCGCGGCCCTTGTTGGGATCTCGAATCGTCGGCGGGGGCGTCTGGCTGTCGGACATGGCGGTCTCCGGGGAGGGGGGACGGTAGCAACCGAGGCGAGAGCGGGGGGTGCCAGGGTGGAGGGTGGGTCTGCGCCGCAGGGGCCGGCACTTTCTGGGCGGGACATCAGGAAGTGCTGGGGGCTACGCCGCAGGGGTGGATGCTTTCTGGTCGGGACATCAGGAAGTGCTGGGGTCTGGGGCGCAGGGGCCGGCACTTTCTGGCCGGGACATCAGGAAGTGGCGGGGGCTGCGCCGCAGGGGCCCGCACTTTCTGGCCGGGACATCAGGAAGTGGCGGGGGCTGCGCCGCAGAGGCCGCCACTTTCTGGGCGGGACATCAGGAAGTGGCGGGGGCTGCGCTGCAGGGGCCCGCACTTTCTGGCCAGGACCTCAGGAAGTGCTGGGGGCTGCGCCGCAGGGGCCCGCACTTTCTGGCCGGGACATCAGGAGGTGGCGGGGGCTGCGCCGCAGAGGGCGCCACTTTCTGGCCGGGACATCAGGAAGTGGCGGGGGCTGCGCCGCAGAGGCCGCCACTTTCTGGCCGGGACATCAGGAAGTGGCGGGGGCTGCGCCGCAGAGGCCGCCCCTTTCTGGCCGGGACATCAGGAAGTGGTGGGGGCTGCGGCGCAGGGGCCCGCACCTTCTGGGCGGGACATCAGGAAATGGTGGGGGCTGCGGCACAGGGGTGGGTGCTTTCTGGGTGCCGCTGACCGGGAGGTCGAGCGGGAGCGCGAGTCGAGGTCGAGCGCGAGTCGAGGTCGAGCGGGAGCGCGAGGTGGAGGTCGAGCGCGAGGTCGAGGTCGAGGTCGAGCGATAGGTCGAAGGGTCGTCGGGGTCCCGGGCTCTCGTGAGGCACGGCAGATCCGTGACGAGAGCGCCGAAGGCGACCCGCAGGGCGGCGGCTTGCCGCCGTCTCGTCGCGGATCTGACGCTCGTCACGAGAGCCCGGGACCCCGCACGCAAGGGCCCTCGGCGCTGCGCAGCACGCCAACGGCGTCCGAAGTCGCTCGGTCTGCGCCAGGGGGGCCGGAGGGCGGCCGCTTGCGGCCGGTTCCCGGGGTGTGGGGCGCGAAGCGGCCCACACCCGGGCACCCGAGTCGGGAGCTCGCTCCCGTCGAAGGGACACAAAGCCCGTGGGTCCACAACGCAGTTGGTGGGCCCGTGGCGGTTTGAACGGAGCGCGCATGCGCGACCCCGGAGGACACCCGGTGCCGCTTGCGGCAGGCGCCCGGATCACTCCGTCCCCAGCACGCCCATCCCCGCTCCGCAGCAGCCGCGGCACGCCAATCCCCCGCTCCCCCGCAGGCCCCCTATCCACTCACGACTCAGCGCCGCGCCCTGCGCGCACAGATCACGCCCCCCTGTCACCGTTGCCGGGAACTCCCCTTCCCCTCGCGCGGTCAACCGGCACACTGAGCGCATCATGAACAACGAGCACATCGATACGGCCGGTCACGAGACCGGACCGGAGGTCTCCCTCCGCAACAAGCAGCTGGTCCCGGTGAAGTCGTGGACCCGCGGCGTGCCCGTGGAGGATGCGGCGCGCAAGCAGCTGTCGCGCATCGCCGAGATGCCCTTCATCCACAAGTGGGTGGCGGCCATGCCGGACGTGCACCTCGGCATCGGCGCGACCGTCGGCTCCGTCATCCCCATGGACAAGGCCATCATCCCCGCCGCCGTCGGCGTGGACATCGGCTGCGGGATGATGGCGACGCGCACCTCGCTCCTCGCACACCAGCTGCCGGACAACCTGGCGCCGGTGCGCACCGCGATCGAGGCGGCGGTCCCCCACGGCCGCACCCACAACGGCAAGGCGGGCCGCGACAAGGGCGCGTGGGGCGAGCTCCCCTCGCAGGTCGAGCGCGCGTGGGCGGGCCTGTCCGACGAGTACGACACCCTCGTGGACAAGCACCGGGCCCTCGGGCGGGCGAACTCGTTCGTCCACCTCGGCACGCTCGGCACCGGCAACCACTTCATCGAGATCTGCCTCGACCAGGAGGATCGGGTCTGGGTGATGCTGCACTCGGGCTCGCGCGGCGTGGGCAACCGCATCGGCTCCTACTTCATCGGCAAGGCGAAGGAGGAGTGCTTGGCGAAGGGCATCCCCCTGCCGGACAAGGACCTCGCCTTCCTCCCGGAGGGCAGCGAGACCTTCGCCGACTACGTGGACGCCGTGGACTGGGCCCAGCGCTTCGCCATGGAGAACCGCGAGGTCATGATGGCCGCGGTCCTCAAGGCCATGAAGAAGAGCAAGGTCCTGCCGCGCTTCCAGACCGACCTCGAGGCGGTGAACTGCCACCACAACTACGTGGAGAAGGAGCACCACTACGGCAAGGACGTCTGGGTGACCCGCAAGGGGGCCGTGCGCGCTGGTGACGGCGAGCTCGGCATCATCCCGGGGTCGATGGGCGCCCGGTCCTACATCGTGCGCGGCAAGGGGAATCCCGAGTCGTTCTGCTCCTGCTCCCACGGGGCGGGGCGCGTGATGAGCCGGACGCAGGCCAAGCGGACCTTCACCCTGAAGGACCACCGGGAGGCCACGCGGGGCGTCGAGTGCCGCAAGGACAAGGACGTGCTCGACGAGACGCCCGGCGCCTACAAGGACATCGACGCGGTCATGGCCGCCCAGTCGGACCTCGTCGAGGTCGTCCACACGCTGAAGCAGGTGGTGTGCGTGAAGGGCTGAGCGTCAGCCCGGAGCGTCAACGCCCGCTCTCAACCTCGGGGGCCGTCAGCCCTCAAACCGATCGAGAGCCCGTCGCAGGACGTGGGCTGCGAGGCGCTTTGCCGCTTCGTGGGCCGCTCCGGCGGCGGGCTCTTCGTCGTAGCCCCACCGCGCGAGCCGCTCCCGGGCCCGCCCGTGCAGCCGCGCCGCCTCGGCCGGATCGACGCCGTCGCGGTACACCCGGGCCTCGGCCAGGTCGGCGTGGCCCCGACACAACCCAACGAACGACAGGGGCTCCTCCCGATCGACCTGCTCCGTCGCCCGCTCCAGGAGCTGGTTCGCCTCCAGCAGCTGGTCCCGGTCCGCGGCGAGCGCCCCGAGGCACGCCCACACCGACGCCACCATCCAGCCCTCGTCGCCCAGCACCTGCTCGGCGGTCCTCAGCGCCCGCTCGGCGGCGTCGAGCTCCCCCGCGAGGTGGAGCATCGAGCCCAGGGATCGCCAGGCGACCCCCTGGTAGTAGGGGCTCCCGTGCTGGTCGAGCTCCTCGACCGCCCGTCGCCCCCGGCGGATCCCGTCGTCGAGGTCGCCACGCAGCGCCGCGATCAATGCGAGGTTGCCCCCCACGATCCCCATCCCCCGCCGGTCGCCCAGGCGCTCCTGCATCCGCCGCGCCTGGCGCAGCTGGTCCCACGCGCGGTCGAGCGCCCCGATCTGGAGCGACAGCAGGCCGAGGTTCGCCAGCGAGGTCGCCTGCCCGCGCCGTCCCCCGAGCTCCCGGTGCAGCTCCAGGGCCTCGGTGAAGTAGCGGCTTGCCTCCGCGTGCTGCCCCGCCTGGGCCGAGCCCACCGCCAGCGCCTGGAGCACCCCTGCGGCCGCCGGCAAGCGCTCCAGCTCCCGATTGAGCAGCAGCGCCCGCTCGAGCTTCGGGGCCGCCTCGCGGAAGCCTCCCGGTCGGAACGCCTCGATGCGTCCGGCGAGCATCAGCGCCTCCGCCTCGAGGACCCGGTCGGCCGCCGCGGCGGCCAGTGTCGTGAGCGCCTCGCTTACCTCCCGGGCGCCGTCCGCGTCGCCCCGGTCGATGTGCAGCCGACCCAGGGCCGCCAGACACAGTCCCTCCGCGCGTCGATCGGCGTGCTCGGCCGCGAGGTCGCACGCCTCGCGGAGGTCGGCGGTGGCGTCGTCGAACCGGGCGCGGACGCCCCGCATCGTCCCCCGCACTCGGAGCAGCTGACCCCGGAGGCGCCCTTCGGCGAGCTCCGTCGCGCGCTCGATGAGGGTCACGTGGCCATCGAGCGGCCCGGTGAGGGCGAGGACGGGGGACATGACGAGCGCAGCCCGCGCGGCCAGCTCCGGCTCGTCGGAGGCGTAGCGGGCGAACACCGCGTGCAGGTTGTCCAGCTCGACGCCGAGGGCCCGGCGCACCCCGCGGCCCCCCTCCCGGTCGAGCTGATCGGCCTGCTCCTCCCCCCACCGCACGAAGTACTCGGCGTGCCGCCGTCGAGCCCCGTCCCCGTCGAGCCGCGCCGCCGCGAACTCCCGCACGCTCTCGTACAGCCGGAAGCGGATGCCGCCGCCCAGCTCGCGCACCTGCTCGGCGCGCACCAGAGACTTGTCCCGCAGCCCTTCGATGGCGTCGAGGGCCCAGCCGCCGTCGAGCTCCACGACCTCTTCGACCGCAGCGAGGTCGAAGCTCCCCCGAAACACCGAGCACTGGGCGAGCGCCGCCTGCTCGTCCTCGTCCAGGAGCTCCCAGGACCAGGCGATGGCGTGCTCGAGGGTGGCCTGGCGCTCGGGGCGGTCCCGGCGACGGCTCTTGAGCAGCTTGAAGCGCTGGTCGAGGCGCTGGAGGATCTGCTGGGGCGTCAAGACGGCGATCCGCGCCGCGGCCAGCTCCACCGCGAGCGGGATCCGGTCCAGCTTGCGGACGATCCGCGCCACCGTGGGCACGTCTGCGTCCGTCAGCGCCCAGCCCGGCCGCGCCGCCCGCGCGCGCTCCCGGAACAAGGCCAGCGCGGCGTCCTCGCCCAGGGGACCGAGCTCCACCTCCTCGGCGCCCGCCACCCGCACGCGCTCCCGCGACGTCAGCACGAAGATCGGCTCGCCGCCGATGCCCGCCCAGCGCTCCACCACGCGCACGACGTGGGGCAGGACCTGCTCGACGTTGTCGAGCACGACGAGCACGCGTCCCCGGCCCGCCACCGCGAACCCCAGCTGATCGATGGCCGCGTCGTCGCCCCGCGCCCGCTCCAGGGGGACGCCGAGAGGACCCGCCACCGCCGAGAGCACCCCGTGCAGGTCGCGCGCCGCGGTCAGGTCGCAGAACCACGCGCCTCCCGCCCCGAGGTAGCCGTCGAGGCGGCGCAGCGCGAAGGCCCGCACGAGGCGCGTCTTGCCCGTGCCCGCCGGGCCGACGACCGAGATGACCCGACGCCCGTCCTCCACGGCGGCGTCGAGCTCGCCCAGCGCCGACTCCCGCCCCACGAATCCGTCCGTGTCCGGCGCGAGGTTCGTCCGCACCGGCCCCTCGCCCGTCCCCGCGAAGCCCGTCCCCTGGGACACGGCGGGCGCGCCCACCGACAGAGCGCCGAGTTCGATGGACATGCGGCCCCCGAGCTTCGCCGCGTCCACCCACGAGCGCAGGCTCGGGCCCGGTGGCTGCCTCCGGAGGAGCCCACGCAGGGCTTCCACCAACACCCGGGCCCGGTCGAAGCGGTCCGCGGGATCCCGCCGCAGGCACGAGCGCAGGATGGGCCCGAGCCCCGGGACCGCCGCATCGGGCCGGCCCAGGAACTCCGGATCTGTCAGGGCGTCCTCCACCTGGACCAGCGCCATCATCAGCGCGATCACGTTCTCCCGGAGGAAGGGGCGCTCTCCCACCGCCAGCTCGTAGAGCATGATCCCGAAGGAGAAGAGGTCGGAGCGGGGGTCGAGCGGGTCGCCGGACGCCTGCTCGGGCGACATGTACGCCGGCGTCCCCCGGACCACCTGGGAGTCCTGGCTGTCGTCGCCCGCCGTGGCCCGCGCCAGGCCGAAGTCCATCACCTTCGCGATGCCCTGACGCGTCACCAGCACGTTGCCGGGCTTCAGGTCCCGGTGCACCAGGGCCAGCGGCGCGCCCCGGTCGGCCAGCTCGTGGGCATGCATGAGCCCCTCGGCCACCTGGATCGCGATGTCGAGGACGACCGTCGGCGGCAGGGACTCGTGCTCGCGCAGGATGGCGTCCAGGGGCCAGCCGTCCACGAGCTCCATCGCGAGCCACGGCTGCCCGTCCGTCGCGCCGAAGTCGTACACGTCCACCACGTTCGGGTGGCGGAGCAGCCCGCAGAGGCGCGCCTCGTCGATGAAGGCGCGCACCGCCTCGTCCCGGTCGACGCCGCGAGGCCGGATGACCTTGAGCGCCACCTCCTTGCGGAAGCCCGACGGCCCGCTGAGCGTTGCGCGGTAGACGCGGCCCATCCCGCCCTCGCCGAGCAGGGAGGTGAGCTCGTAGCGCCCGAAGGCGCGGGGGAAGGAGTCGCTCACGCGCCGAGGATCAGCGTCACTCGATGACCTGGCACCAGGAGTCCTCGTCGCCGATGCCGTCGGCGGCGTAGGGCGACTCGATGCCGTACTCGTGGGCCATCACCCACTCCTGGCCGAAGTCCCAGCCCGCGTTGGGGATGGTGTGCCCCGCGGCGTGGTCACAGCGCACGATGTAGTGGCCGTCGACGCGGAGCCCGCCCTGCAGCGTGTCGGTCGTGGCGTTGAAGTCGATGAGACCGAAGCCCTGGGGCCACACGTCCTGCTCGCCGCCCGCGACGAGCATCGCCGGCGTCTGCTCGGCGGGCGACTCGTAGAGCAGGAACGGACCGCCATCCAACGGCAGGTCGAGCTCGACGCCCCCACTGAACTCCACCGCCGAGGCCAGCGTGTCCGACCGGGACATGATCATCTGGCTGGTCCACAGGGCGCCGCCGGAGAACCCGACGCTGTGGACCCGGCGGATGTCGCCACCGAGCTCGTTCACCACGCAGGAGCGCAGGTCGTCGTACAGGGTCAGGTCCGCCTCGGGCTCGTTGAGGATCCCCCAGATGGAGACCTCGCCGACCAGCGGCATCGCGGTGGCCGGCGCCTCCGGGATGACGATGATGGCGGGCAGGTCCTCGGCGAGCTCCTGCAGATCGAGGGCGTTCGCCATCTGCTCGGCGGGATTCTGGTCCGGCGTGGTGAGGCCGTGGAAGAAGAAGATGATGGGCAGCCCCTCGGACTCGCCCTCGGGGAAGGCGGTGACGACCTTGCGGGTGGTCCCGCCCGACGAGAACGTCGAGGTGCCGGGCTCGGACAGATCGGGGCACTCGCCGTCCGACGGGTCCTCGAGCGCCGCGGGCTGGGGCAGCGGAGGCTCGGTGGAGTCGTCGTCGTCCCCTCCCCCGCCGGAGGTGGGGCAGCCGACGAGCAGCGCACAGAGGCAGAGCAGGGAGCGCGGGCTCCGGAGGAGGTCGGGCATGGGAGGAGCCTCGTTCGGGGTCTAGAGCGCGCTGATGACGGTGTTGAGGACGGCGTTCGTGTCGTCGACGATCACCAGCTCCATCGTGTCGAGGCGGACGAGGGTCAGGCTCGGGATGCCGGTCGCCCCGATCCAGCCGATCATGTCCTGGTCACCGTCACCCAGGACGAGGACGTTCTCCGTCGGATACGCGTCGTACCAGGCCTGCAGATCCCCGAGATTCGCCGGGTTGGAGAAGGAGTCTTCGAAGATCGCGGTGATCCAGCGGAGTTCTCCGCTCCAGACGGCCTCGCGGATGCTGTCGCCGGCGCTGCTGATGAAGCCGTTGTTCGCTCCGTCGAGCCACTCCGCCATCATGTTGCAGGGGCCACACCAGATGGCGCTGTTGTCGATGACGAGGTACTCGGCGCTGCCCTGCAGGTTCCACAGGTTGTAGTCCTCGCCGAACTGGGTCTCCATGTCGACGCAGGGGAGCTGGTCGCCGGGCCCGGCGCCCCACCCGAAGCTCGTGCTCGCGCAGTCGTCGAGGTCGTCGTTGAAGGGGAACATCCCCTCGAAGATGCCGTCGTTCGGGTTCGTCGGGTCCGAGTTGTTGTCGACCTCGTCGCCGTCCTCGTACCCGTCACCGTCCGTGTCCGGATCGTTCGGGTCGGTCCCGAGGTCGTCCTCTTCGCTGTCGCTGAGGCCGTCGCCGTCGGTGTCGCCCTGGGGCACGGAGTCGTCGTCGTCGTCACCGACCGCGTCGTCGTCGTCACCGACCGCGTCGTCGTCGTTGGCCACGGCGTCGTCGTCGTCGGAGTTGCTGCCCCCACCACCGCCGCGTCCGCCGCGCCGCACGGTGCAGCCCACGGTGAACCCGAGGATGAGGAGGAGGAGGAGGAGCTGACGAAGGTGGCGAAGTCGCATGGAGGCCTCCTGGCGACCCGTCTCACACCGCCGGGTGTCAGGCCGCAGGTGACGCGGAGTCTATCCCACTCACGATGGGCGCCGGGACGAGATCGAGGGCGTCCGCCAGCACCTCGGGACCGGCCGTCTTCCGGTGTGCGTTCTCCGAGATGTGACGCTTCCAGCGCTTCGCTCCGCGCTGCCCGGCGAAGAGCCCGAGCATGTGCCGGGAGATGCGGTGGAGCGGCGTGCCGGCCGTGACCTCGCGCTCCACGAACGGGAGCATCGCGCGCACCACCTCGTGGCGGCCCGCCGCCGGGTCCGGGGCGTCGAAGAAGCGGGAGTCGGCGTCGTGGAACACCCACGGGGTGTCGTAGGCGGCGCGGCCGATCATCACCGCGTCCACGTGGGCCAGCTGCTCCTCCGCCACGTCGAGGGTGCGGATGCCGCCGTTGATCTCGATGGACAGGTGGGGGCGCTCCGCCTTGAGGCGGTGGACCTCGGGGTACCGCAGGGGCGGGATGTTCCGGTTCTCCTTCGGCGACAGGCCCTGGAGCCATGCCTTGCGGGCGTGCACCGTGAAGCGGTCGGCGCCCGCGGTGGAGACGACGTCCACGAAGTTGAGCATGTCCTCGTAGCGGTCCAGGTCGTCGATGCCGATGCGGTGCTTGACCGTGACGGGGATGGCGACAACCTCCTTCATGGCGATCACGCAGTCGCGGACGCGCTCGGGGCGGGCCATGAGGGAGGCGCCGAAGCACCCGGAGGAGACGCGGCTCGACGGGCAGCCCACGTTGAGGTCCACCTCGTCGTAGCCAAGCTCCTCGGCGATGCGGGCGCACGCGGCCAGAGCGGCGGGATCGTCGCCGCCGAGCTGGAGCGCGACGGGGTGTTCGTCGGCATGGAACTGGAGGTGCCGGTCCCGGTCGCCCCGGAGGATGGCGCCCGTGTGGACCATCTCCGTGTAGAGCAGCGTGCGCCGGGTGATGCGGCGCATGAAGTAGCGGTAGTAGCGGTCGGTGCACGCCATCATCGGCGCGATCGACAGGGGCGGCGTCGGAGCTGGCGGGGGCGCGGTCACGGCTGCGTGAACTAACACCGCAGGCGGGCGTCGTCCAGGGTGGAGATGCGTGCGAGCGGCCCGCCCCGCCGATTGACACCCGGGCTGCTTGTGGGCAAAGAAGGAACCCGGTCCACCATGCATGGGGGCCGCGGGAGTCCAATGAGCGACATCGTCATCCTGGTGGGAACCGTGACCGGCAACGCGGAGCTCGTCGCCGAAGAGATGCAGTACGTCCTTCAGGACGAGCGGGCCCTCGAGGTCGAGGTGCGGACCATGGACTCCATGGAGGCGGACTCCCTCGAAGAGGGGCCGATCTACATGGTGTGCACGAGCACCTACGGCGTCGGCGACCTGCCGGACAACGCCCAGGACTTCCACGACGACGTGCTCGCGAAGGCGCCGGACCTGAGCTGGATGAAGTACGGCGTCTACTCGCTGGGCGACAGCGTCTACAACACGACCTTCTGCTTTGGCGGCAAGCACTTCGACGACCTGTTCAGCAAGCTCGGGGCGAAGCGCCTCGGCGACATGGGCAAGCACGACGCGAGCGAGGACGGCCTCGCCGAGGACTGCGGCGCGGACTGGGTCCGCGTCTGGGCGGAGAAGCACCTGGGGTGAGGCGCGCCTGGCGCGAGGAGACCGTGATGGACGACGTGAGGCTCTACGGATACTGGCGCAGCTCGGCCTCGTGGCGGGCGCGCATCGGGCTCAACCTCTGCGGCGTCGCCTTCGACTACATCCCGGTGCACCTGCTCCACGGCGAGCACGTGGCGGCGGAGCACCTGGGGCGGAACCCACTGGGCCAGGTGCCGGTGCTGGCCTGGACGGACGCGGGCGGGGTGAGCCGTCGTCTGACGCAGTCCATCGCGATCCTCGAGCTCCTCGCGGAACAGCACCCCGGTGCGCTGCTGCCCGCAGACGTCTTCGCTCGGGCGCGCGCCCGGCAGCTCGCGGAGACCGTGAACTCCGGGATCCAGCCCTTCCAGAACCTGTGGCTGACCCGCCGCATCAACGCCGAGCCCGACGCCGACGGGCGCGCCATCGGCAAGGAAGCGATCGAACGGGGCCTGGCGGCGATGGAGCGCGAGTGCGGCCTCGCGAGCGGTGATGCGGCACCCGGCGCCTGGCTGGTGGGCGATGCGCCGTCCGTGGCGGACATCTGCCTGATTCCCCAGCTGTACAACGCGCGGCGGTTCGAGATCGACGTGGACGCCTTCCCCACCCTGCTGCGCGCCGAGGCCTCGGCGGCGGAGCATCCGGCGTTCGCCGGGGCGCGACCCGAGGTCCAGCCCGACGCCCAGGTCTGACGGCGACCGCGTCGCTGGCGGCGCAGAAGGGGTGGCGCCCCGCGCATCGTGGCGGCAGTCTTCGCACCCCCACCAGCCGGAGACCCGCCATGCCCAAGCTCGAGCCCCTCGGGATCAAGCGCCTCGACTCCCTCCACTACTACGTCCACGACATCGAGCGGGTCCGCTCCCTGTTCGTCGACAAGATGGACTTCGCCGAGATCGGCGTCTCCGGTGAAGAGATCAGCCGCCGAGGCAAGCAGCGCTCGGTGGTGTTCCAGGCAGGCAAGGCCACGTTCGTGTTCGCGGAGCCCATGGGCATCGGCGGGGCGGCGTGGCGCTTCCTCAAGAAGCACCCCGAGGGCATCGGCACGCTGGTGTTCGAGGTGGAGGACATCGACAAGGCGTACCGGCTCCTCGACGAGCGCGGCGCCACCTTGATGAGCGGGGTCGAGGAGTTCGAGAACCTCGGCCGCAACAAGACCTTCTCCATCACGACCCCCTTCGGGGACACCACGTTCCGGTTCGTGGAGCGCGAGAACCCGAACGGCGGCTTCCCCGACTTCGTGCCTCATGCGGAGCCCCGCGGCGGCACGAACAAGTACGGCTTCGACGAGGTCGACCACATCACCAGCAACTTCCTGACGATGAAGCCGGCCCTGCTCTGGATGGAGCACGTGCTCGGGTTCGAGGAGTACTGGGAGGTGGCGTTCCACACGGAGGACGTGGCGACGAAGAACCGGGTCAAGCACGGCTCGGGGCTCAAGTCGGTGGTCATGTGGGACCCCCACTCGGGCATCAAGTTCGCGAACAACGAGCCCGCGCCGCCGAACTTCCGGGCCTCGCAGATCCACCTCTTCGCCGAGGATCACCGGGGCGCCGGCATCCAGCACACGGCGCTGACGGTGCCGGACATCATCGACACGGTGGGACACCTGCGGAACGCCGGCGTGGCCTTCATGCCGACGCCGGGCGCCTACTACGACATGCTCCCCGACCGGCTCAAGGCCATCGGCGTGAACGGCATCGACGAGGACATCGACGTGCTGCGGGAGCTGGAGATCCTCGTCGACGGCGGCGAGAACCGGTCGTACATGCTCCAGATCTTCCTCCAGGAGCAGGCGACGCAGTTCAAGGCGGCCGAGGCCGGCCCGTTCTTCATCGAGATCATCCAGCGCAAGGGCGACCGAGGCTTCGGCGCCGGCAACTTCCGGGCGCTGTTCGAGAGCATCGAGCGGCAGCAGGTCCAGGCGGGGCGCATCTCGTGATCGAGCGGCTCGTCCGCGGGTCGGTCCCGGCGAAGCACCACATCGCCCACCGGGGCGACGACGGGGCGCTGCGCTGGGAGGAGTGCATCACCCGGGACGGCTTCGACGGCGGCTACACGATCGCCTACCACGAGGCCCGTCCCCACGAGCAGCTCCCCGAGGCGACGGAGCACGGGTGGACGGCGCCGGTGGCGGCGGATCCCGAGCTGTCGCTGGCGAAGCGGCACTACCGGAGCCAGGACATGGCGCCGCGGGGTGGGTGCCAGCTCGATACGCGCGTGCCCATGCTGTTCAACCGGGACGTGGTGCTCGCGGTGTCCACGCCCGACGCGCCCGACCCCGTCTACTTCACGAACGCGGACGCGGACGACCTCGTCTTCGTGGTCGAGGGGAGCGGGGTGCTGCGCACGGTGCTCGGCGACGTGCGGTTCGGGCGGCACGACTACGTCTGCGTGCCCCGGGGCATCCAGCACCGGTGGATCCCGGACGAGGGGGTGGCGCAGCGGTGGCTGCACATCGAGTGCCTGGGCTGGCTGTCGCTGCTGAAGCAGTGGAGGAACGGGCTCGGGCAGCTGACGATGGACGCGCCGTACTGCCACCGGGACTTCCGACCGCCGGAGCTCGTGGGACCCCTGGACGAGGGGATCCGCTCGCTCGTGGTGAAGCGGGGTGGGCGCTTCCACGGGTTCACGCTGCGTCAGTCGCCCCTTGATGTGGTGGGCTGGGACGGAGCGGTGTGGCCGTTTGCGTTCGCGATCAGCGACTTCCAGCCGCGGGCGGGGCTCGTGCACCTGCCGCCCACGTGGCACGGGACGTTCGCGGTGCGGGGCGGGCTCGTGTGCAGCTTCGTGCCTCGGGTGGTCGACTTCCACGAAGAGGCGATCCCCTGCCCCTACCCCCACAGCAGCGTCGACGTGGACGAGTTCCTCTACTACGTCGAGGGCAACTTCACGTCCCGGCGCGGGGTGGGGCCGGGCTCCATGTCGTTCCACCCGGCGGGGATCCCGCATGGGCCGCACCCGGGCGCCTACGAGGCGAGCATCGGGCATCCGCGGACGGACGAGCTGGCGGTGATGCTGGACGTGTTCGAGCCGCTGGTGCCGACGCCCGCGGCGGCGGCTGTCGAGGACGACGGCTACATGCGGAGCTTCTTGAAGTAGGAGGCCCGGAGCGGCGTGATCCCGGCCGCTGACCCTCAGGCGGGGGCTGGCGCGTCGGCGAGGGTCGACGGCGACGCGTCGAGCAGGCTCTCTTGCGTCTCCCCCCGTTGGGCCGGCTCGGGCTTCGCGAGCAGGCTCTCCTGGATGGCGCCGGGGACGTCGGGGCTGAAGCAGCGGCGGCAGCGGGCCTCGTAGGCCTCGGTCTCCCCCACGAGGACGCGCTCCTCACGCGCCACGATGCGCTGGCTGCGGTCAGCGGGGTTGCCGCACTGCATGCAGATGGCGAGGTTCTTCGTCACGAACTCGGCCAGCGCCATGAGCGTGGGGACGGGCTCGAAGGGCTGGCCCCGGTAGTCCTGGTCGAGGCCGGCGACGATGACGCGGCTGCCGGAGTTCGCGAGGCTCTCGACCACGGGGACGATGTCCATCCCGAAGAACTGCACCTCGTCGATGGCCACGACCTGCCGGCCGGCGGCCATGCGCCAGATGTCCTCCGCACGCTCCACGAGGTGGGCTTCCAGCGACATGCGCGAGTGGCTGACGACCTCGGTGGAGGAGTAGCGCTGGTCGATCTTCGGCTTGAAGATGGCGACGTCCTGGCGCGCATACCGAGCGCGCACCACGCGGCGGATGAGCTCCTCGGTCTTGCCCGAGAACATGCAGCCGCAGACGACCTCGATCCAGCCGGTGCCGCGGACAGTGGTGGGATGCATGAGCGCGCTCCGGGGGAGGTGGCGGAGCGCGGAAGCTACAGGGCTGCAGCGGTGAGGTGAAGGCTGCTACGGCAGCCGGAACCTCGTGCGGTCCGTGTCGTCCCAGCCGAGGTAGCTGACGCCGTCTTCCTCGTCGACCTTGCGGTACTGAGCGAAGCCGCGGAAGACCTCGGGGGACAGGGGCGTCTCCGCCCAGGGGTTGTGGAGGACGCGCAGGGAGAAGACGACCTTGTCGCGCTCCCACTCCTTGTCCACCAGCAGCAGCGCCGAGACCTTGTCGAAGTGCTCGTTCACGAACAGGCCGTACTTCGCCGACGTCCGCTGGTACGCCTTGAGGCGCTCCGAGCGGCCGCCCTTCGTCGTCCAGTTGAACGAGTAGTCGGCCTTTCCGTAGATGTAGTCGTGCAGGAACGACATGGGCAGGGCCCAGTCCTCGTTGCTGAACACGCTCGCCACGAGCGGCAGATCCTTGAGCGGGCTGTCGTTGCTCTCATTCACCAGCGTCGTCACGCAGTCACCGACGCGGTCGAGCACCTCGGGGGCGCGGAGCGGGCTGATGCGGAAGCGCACGAGGTCCCGGCGGTCCTCGTTCAGCTTGTCCAGGATGGAGAACTCGAGGTGGATGTTGTCGTCCCGGTACTCGGCGTACTTGCCGTGCCAGGAGCCGTCGTCCAGCGAGTCGAGCCACACCTCGAGCGCGCGCTTGATGGGGCGCGGGTCGAAGTCGTAGGGAAGCCACTTCTTCAGGTAGACGCTGAAGTAGTAGTGGTGGTGGATCTGGTTGAGCTCCCGCACCAGGTGGCGGTAGACGCTCATCGACCCGCGGATCTGCACCTCGGGGAGGTAGGCGATCACGCCGAGGCCGAAGGGATCCGAGGTCTCGCCGGCGCGCGCCTTCATCGTCCCCGCGGGCACGTCCGAGTACTCGGTGACCGTGATGCGGTGGTAGCGAAGGATCTCGTGGACGGCGAGCTCGCCGAAGGCCTGGAAGAAGACCTCGTTCTCCAGGGACCGCAGGCGGGTCGCGAAGTCGTTGCGCGCCGGGTCGCCGATGTGGCCGTACCACTGCTCGATCTGGTTCCGGAACTGCACGATCGCCGCTTCGTCGCGGGTCAGCAGCGACACCAGGAACGAGGGATGCGGGCGGGGCAGCTCCGCCAGCTCCGACTGCAGCTCCGATGGGAAGAGCGCGCCCTGCGTCAACTCGACTCCGTGACCCCGGTGGGCGGGAGAATCCCCCACGTGACAGACCGACGCAGAGTCTACACGTCCCCCCGACGACGGGGCAAAGCGCCGCGCTCGTCACCGACCACCGAGGGGTGAACGAGCGGGCCCGGGTGCCTATAGTCCACCCCCCTTCCCCGGACGGACATGAACGTCGAGGACCTCGCCCACAGCCTGCTGAACGCCCTCGACGACGGGCTGCTCCAGCGGCTCTATCGACTCAGCTCGGTCGACCCGGCCGACGTGCTCGCCGATCTGTCGACGGGCGGACGGACGATCGATCGGGTGGACACCGTGGCGGCGCTGCCCGTCGAGGTCATCGATCCGGTGGCGAGCCGCTACATCAAGGAGGCGTCGCGGTCGGCGGCGATCTCGGGGGTGTCGCTCGGGTTCTCGGGCTGGGTCGGCCTGCCCCCCAGCCTCGTGCACCTCATGGTCCTCATCCTGCGCCTCGACCAGCGGCTCGCCGTCGCCTACGGGGTCGACTTCCGGACCGACCGCGGCGAGATCCAGCTGTGGAAGGCCCTCGCCACGTCCGTGGGCGCGGACGTCGACTGGGAGGGCACCGAAGCGGAGCTCATGCGTCGGCTGCCCGCCGTCGTCACCGGCACCGGCACGTTCGCGAATCCCCTGCTGGTCAAGGCCGCGCAGGCCGTGCTCACACGCCTGATCCTGCGCGCGGGCGCCCGCGTGACTCGCTTCGTCCCCGTCGTCGGCGCGGGGTCGGGGGCGGTGCTGAACTTCCTCGAGGTCCACCGCATCGGGAACCGCCTGAAGGAGACGTGGCGCGCCCGTCACGCCATCAGCGGGTTCGACCCCCGGTCCGCCATCGAAGTGGAGATCCTGCGGGGGTGATCCCGCCAATGTCGGCGCGGGCGGACTTCGGCGAGGCGCGAGCGGCGTCGTCGCGGTGCCTGCAAGGACGCAGACGGGGCCAAGAGGTGTTCGACGCATGCGGGAGTGGCCGGTAGGCTGCGCCGCGTTGATGTTGCTGGGAGTTCGTCGCTGATGCCCACGTTGTTGCTGTCCGCAGATATGTCCGTGCTCGAGCTCATCACTCGGGCCGACCCCATCGTCAAGGGCGTGTTGCTCGTCCTGACGCTGTTCTCGCTGATCTCCTGGGCGATCATCGTCCAGCGCTTCCTGCTGTTCCGAAAGGCGTGGGAGCAGTCGGTCAAGTTCCTCGACCGCTTCCACGACGCCGTCAGCTCGCGCAGCTCCCTGGACCCCGTCCGCGGCAGTGTGTCGGGCACCTGGGACGACTCCCCCGTCGCCGCCGCGTTCGTCGCCGGGTACGACGAGTGGAGCGAGCTGGTCCGGTCTCCGGACACGGACGCCGCCGTCATCGACAACGTCTCCCGCGCCCTGCGCAAGGCGAGCAGCGAGGCCCTGACCCGGCTCGAGCGGACCATCCCCTTCCTCGCGAGCTGCGGCAGCGCGGCGCCCTTCATCGGCCTGTTCGGGACGGTGTGGGGGATCCTGCGGGCGTTCCAGCAGATCGGCGCCTCGGGCACGACCTCCATCGCCGAGGTGGGGCCGTTCATCTCCGAGGCCCTCATCGCCACCGCGCTCGGCCTCTTCGCCGCCATCCCCGCGGTCATGTTCTACAACTACTTCGTCAATCGCCTGAAGCTGCTCGCGTCGGAGATGAACCACTTCTCCCTCGACTTCCTCAACCTCGTGGAGCGCAGCGAGCGCCAGCGGAAGGCGCAGTAGCCCGATGGGCATGTCGGCCGGCGGCGGCGGCGACTGGCGGGACGACTCGGGCGTCTCCGTCGGGACGGTGCTGTCCGAGATCAACGTCACCCCCTTCGTGGACGTGATGCTCGTGCTCCTCGTGATCTTCATGGTCACGGCGCCGCTCATGACCCAGGGCGTGCAGGTGAACCTGCCGCGCGTCTCCAGCAGCAACCTGGAACAACAGGACGAGCAGCCGGTCGTACTGACCGTGGCCGCCGACGGCATGTGTTACGTCCTCGAGAACGAGTTCCCCTGCGAGGAGCTCGCCGCGAAGCTGCCTGCGATCTACGAGCACCGCACCGACAAGTCCCTGTTCATCCGCGGCGACGTGGACACGCCGTACGGCAAGCTCATGGAGGTGCTGGCGGCGGGCAAGGAGGCCGGCGTCATCTCGGTGGGCCTCGTGACCGAGCCGGGCGAGCCGGAGGAGCGCGGCGGGTGAGCGGCAAGGCTCCTCGGTCCGCGCGCGGTCGACGCAGCGAGAGCACGTACCGCGGGATCCTGGCGGACCCGGGCCCCGGCCTCGGTCGCTACCTCGTGCACTCGGGGCTGCTCCACGGCGCGCTGGTCGCGGTGTCCCTGCTGGCGTGGGCGCGATCGGAGCCCCCTCCCCCGATGGTGCCGGACGCGTACTACGTCTCGGCGGTCGTCTTGCCGAAGGCCCAGGACCTGCCGGACAAGCCGACGCGCGCGCCGCGGGCGACGCCGGGAGACAGCGGAACGAAGGAGCAGCCGCCCCCAAAGCCGAACGAGATGGTCCTACAGGAGGAGAAGGAGCCGAAGGACAAGGGTCCCGAGGAGCCGAAGAAGGAGCCTGAGAAGGAGAAGGAGCCTGAGCCCAAGCCCAAGAAGAGCCGGGCGGACCTGCTCGCCAACCTCGACGCGGACGTCTCCGACCAGGACCGGTTCGCGACGGACGTGGACGGCGAGGAGGGCGCGAAGCCCACGGCGCTCGACGCACGGTTCGGGCAGAAGATGAGCAAGTACGACCGCCTGGTCCACGACCGCGTGAAGGGGAAGTGGCAGCCGGGGTTGGCGCTCGTCAACCAGGTGTCCGATGGAGTGAGCACGGTGGTGACGTTCACGATCAAGGAGAACGGGTCGATCGCGGACATCGCGCTGGGCGAGGGGTCCGGGAACTACGCGTTCGACATGAGCTGCGCGGTCGCGGTGCAGAAGGTGGGCAAGCTGCCGGCGCCGCCGCGCGCCCCCTGGCCGGTTTCGATATTGTTCCGGCCCGAGGAGAGACAGTGACGTCGATGTTCCGGTCCGGGGGATGGCTCCTCGTGCTCTTGCTTCTCGCCCCGAGCGCGTCCGCGCAGGAGGGCGACGGAGGCGAGGCGGACGAGGCGGGTGACGAGGCCGCGGACGCGGTCGACCCCGAGCGGACCGGCTCCTTCATCACGATCGTCGGCGGCTCGGACTCGGCGATGCCGCTGGCCCTGCCCGACTTCAAGATCGACGGCGGCTTCGACCGCCCGGCGGCCGAAGTGTTGCGGGGCGTGGTGGCCCGCGACCTGGAGCTGTCCGGGTACTTCGAGCTGATGGACCGCGCGGCGTTCATCGAGCCCATCGGGGCCGGCGTGAAGCCGGGCGAGTTCAGCTACGAGAACTGGCGGCTGCCGGGGGCGACGGCCCTCGTGAAGGCCCAGGTGGCGCAGGTCGGCGACGACCTCGACGTGGCCCTGCACATCTACAACGTGGAGGCGGGCTCGGAGATCGCGGCCCGGACGCTCAAGGGCCTGCCGACGGAGCTGGCGCCGCTGGGGCACGCCATCGCGAACGCGGTGATCGAGGCGCTGACAGGCGAGCGCGGCATCTTCCACACCCGCATCGTGGCCATCGCGAACTTCGGCAAGGGCAAGGAGGTCTACCTCTTCGACTACGACGGGCAGAACGCCCGGCCCGTGAGTCGGAACGGGTCGATCAACCTGTCGCCGGCGTGGTCGCCGGACGGGACGCGCATCTCGTACACGAGCTACCGGGACAACAACCCAGACCTGTGGATCACGGACCTGCGGACGAACCGGCACAGCAAGGTGAGCAGCTTCCCGGGCATCAACGCCGGGGCCGAGTGGTCGCCGGACGGGAACGAGCTGGCGCTTACCCTGAGCAAGGACGGGGACTCGGAGATCTACGCGATCCAGCCCGACGGCTCGATCATCCGGCGGCTCACGCGGCAGTACGGGATCGACGTGTCGCCGACGTACTCCCCCGACGGCCAGACGATGTGCTTCGTGAGCAGCCGCAACGGGACGCCGCAGCTGTTCCTGGCGGACCGGGACGGGACGAACGTGCGGCGGCTGACGCGGCGTGGGGGGCACAACGTGGCGCCCGCGTTCTCGCCGGACGGGCGGACCATCGCGTTCGCGGGGCGGGACGAGGGGCGCTTTGACATCTTCGTGGTCGGGGTCGACGGCGGGGGCCTCAAGCGGCTCACGCAGACGCAGTTCGACGACGAGGACCCCACGTGGTCGCCGGATGGGAACCACATCCTCTTCACGTCGGCGCGGGACGGGCGCGGGAAGCAGCTGTACCTGATGACCGCTGACGGCTCGAACCAGACCCGTCTGACGGACGGGACGGGGAGCTACAGCAACCCGCAGTGGGGGCCGGACCCGCTGGGACCGCGCAGCTTCGAGTAGGTGCGGGGACCCGTGGGGGGTGAGTCCCCGCTGATGCGGCGCGCCTGAGTGCTGTTCGGGGCGGGGCGGCCGGGGGAGCCACCGGCGCGGGTCGGGCTCATCGACGTAGGCACGAACACGGTGCTCTGCACGGTCCTCTTCCGGGAGGGGCCACGGACGCTCGTGGTCGCTGAGGATCTGCACTTCATCACCGGGCTTGGCCGCGGACGCGGGCGCGACGGATCGCTGAGCGAGGCGGGGATGGCGCGGGCGTGGCGGGCGCTGCGGCACGTGTGCCGGCGGCTGGACGAGCTGGGGGTCGCGGCGAGCGCGGTGCGTGGGGCGGCGACGGCGGCGTGCCGAGAGGCGCCGAACGGGCCGGCGTTCCTGGCGGGGGTGCGGGACGAGCTGGGGCTGCCCTTGGAGATCGTGGCGGGCGAGCGGGAGGCGGACCTCGCGGGCCTGGCGCAGGCGAAGGGCTTCCCGGGTGACGAGCCCCTGGTGGTGATGGACATCGGCGGCGGGAGCACGGAGATCGCGCTGGTCCGCGCGGACCAGGGGTGGCGCGTGTCGATCCCCTGGGGCGCGACGAAGCTGGGCGAGGCGGTGGGGCCGGACGGTGGAATCGCGGACGCGGAGCGGGTCGTGGCGACGGCGCTCGACGGTGTGGAGCTGGGGGGGGTGCCGGCAGGCGCGCGCCTCATCGGCGTGGCGGGGACGGTGACTACGGGGCTCCAGGTGCAGGACGGGACGGACCTGTGGGACCCGACGCGGCTGCACGGTCGGGTCGTGGGGGTGGAAGAGGCGCGGGAGCTGGGGCGGCGGCTGCTGGCGATGGGGGCGAGGGCGCGGCGCGAGGTGTCAGGTCTTCACCCCATGCGCGCGGACTTCCTGGGACCAGGGCTGCTCTGGCAGGCAGCATTGATGGAGCGCCTCGGCTTCGAGGAGCTGACCAGCAGCGACCGCGGCGTGCGGTTCGGCCTGCTGTGGGACGCATGGCCGCGGGCGGTGGTGAGGTAGGGGGGGCGATGGGGAGTGTTCCGACGACGCGGGAGTCCCTCGGGATCTTCTGGGAGGGGGACGAGGTAGACGGCGTCTTGTTCTACGGGCTGTGGTCCGAGGAGGAGGCGGCGCCCGACGGGCTCCTGGCCGCCTGGCCCCGGTCGACCGGGCATCGCGTCCGGCGCCTGTTCGGCCCCGGCTGGGTGGTGCGCATGTGGGAGGTCCGGGTCGTGGACTGGCCCTCCGCCGATGCCTGGGGCGAGCTGGTCCTGGGGACGTTGCGTGGCATCACGGACGCGGGAGCATGCGTCGCCTGGGGTGGGCTCGAGGGGTTCTTCGTGGATCCGCCGGCGTTGCTCCGCGACGGCACGGACGGCGTCTGGTGCGCACGCACGGGCTCGGGCGCCGAGTTCGGTCCTCCTTCGCTGGACGGGCCCTTCACGCTCCTCGACGCGGACGCCGTCTCGGCGCTCGCACAAGGTGCTGCTGAGGTCGGGGGCGTGGGCGAGGGGGCAGCGACCCGGAGACCCTGGGTGGAGAAGCTCCTCGCGAACCTGCGCGCTACGGACGCGGCGACCAGAGACCGGTCCGCCGATGAGGTCACGGAGGTCTGTCGTTCACTGACGGCGGAGGACCTGGCGGCGTTGACGCACACGCTCGTCTCGGCGCGCATGGTCGAGCAGGTCGAGGGGTGTCAGGAAGCTCAGCTGCACGCCCTCATCGAGCTGGCCACGTGGCACGAGCTCGACTCGGCGCTCCTCCAGCCGCTGCTGACGCTCCAGGGGGAGAGCCTGCCGGTCTGGCATGCCGAGTACATGGCCGACCTGTTCGACTGGCCCCCGCCCGGCGCCGACGCCAGACCGCTCGCAGAGCTGAGCGCCGAGGCCATCGCGTGGGAGTCCTCGTACCTGTTGGGGTGGACCTCGTCGGAGGACGAGGTCCGGCTGCGGCTGGAGGTTCGGCTGCTGGAAGCGCACCCGCGGTTCAGGAAGGTCGACGCGGGGCTGGCGGGGTGTTTCGCCCTCGCCGACCTCACCCTGCTGGGGGTCACCGAGCTCAGAGGCCTCCCCGAGGCCCGGCGAGCTGCCCGGTGGGACGCGAACCTCCGGGAGTTTCGGGATGCCTTCGAGATCGACGGCGCGGAGTTCAGCGATGGCGAGGTGGTGTTCGACTGCGATGGCACCCTGGTGCGGGTGGCGTGCTCTTCATGGAGCATCTGGTACCGAGGCCCGGCCAGGGCTGGGGCGTTCGCACGCGGCGCGACGGAGGAGTAGGCAATGGGCAGGTACGCGGGCGTACGAGGCTGGTTGGAGTGCGAGCACTCGGAGGTACCACAGCTGCGGGAAGCCATTCATGCGGCCTCCGCAGCAGGCGGTCCACCGGAGAGCGCGGCGGCCAGGTACCTCAAGGGCTGGGTCTTCCCGGAGACCGGCTTCAACTGGACCGCCTACGTCTTCTACGGCGGCGACGTCCGATGCGAGTTCGTCGACTGGCTCGAGGCCCAGGTGCTTGCGGCGGCACGGAGCCTGCCGGACGTCGAGGGCTGGTTTCGGGTCGATGTCGAGGACGGGGAGTCGGTGTGGTGGGAGGTCTGCAACGGCGGCATCTCGGTGCATCCCGTCGAAGGCGGCCCAGGCGTCCCACCCCGGCTGCGAGGCAGACATGAGCGCGAGTGACCGTGAGCGGGGGGACCAAGTCGACTGGGTCGAGGCCGAGCGACGGATCCGGCAACTGTTGGCGAGGTCGACTGCGGAACTGGACGTAGAAACTGTCGAGGCGGTCGAGCACTACCTCGATCACGCCGAGTACGAGATGGCTCTCGAGGGGCTGTGCATCGACTTGTTGCTGCTCGCGGATGACTCCAAGGTCGACTGGAGCGAAGCAATCTCGCTGGGGCGGCTGTTGCGGCTGGATCAGGAGCAGGTCCTCGATGTGACACTCTGGTCGCGCCTCGTGGAGCGAGCCGCTCGGTGCGAATGAGTCCTGTTGCTCGGTTGAGAACGCGCGGCGCAAGGGCTGGGGGACGAGATGCGAGTGACCATCGAGGAAGTCGAGACATCGGACGACGGGGTGTTCGTCCGATTCCGGTGCTCCGTAGGGGAGGGACTCGGCGTCTGGCGAAGTGAGCGACCGGCCAGGCTCGGCACCCTCAGTTGCGAGTTCACCATCGACCCCGACGCCGCCCTAGGGACCAATGCGTTCCTCATCGAGCCCAGACCGGCGCGCATGTGGGTCGAGGCCGAGAAGCTCCTCATCGAGGGTTCAGTGGAGGACGTCGACGACGACGGTCTGTTCTATCTGCGCCTCGCTCCGGACTCGCTGACGATGGTCGAGGCCGAGCCCGGAGCGGTGAGCCACGGCGACCACATCCGGCTCGAGCTCAGGCCGTCGGAGCTCGGCCTGTACCCAATAGGGACGTAGTGCGCTTCCAGTTCTCCATCGACGAGATGCGGCCGCCCCCCAGCGGCTTCGAGCTTGGCCACCTGGAGGTCCAGGGGCGCGGCGCGACGGTGACGAGCCGCGGCCGCTCCCCCGACCAGGCGATGATGGTGTTCGTCGCCGCCGGGGACCTGCTCTATGGGGTGCGCGCCGTCGTCTCGGGCCGCCCTGGGGAGCGGTTCGAGTTCATCGGGACGGACTCGTCCTTTCGCCTCGACTTCACCCAGCTGCGCGACGGTCGAGTTCTCTTGCGGCACGGATCCACCGAGATCGACACGGTCACGGCGGACGAGCTGACCTCGGCCGTGTTCGGCGGGGTGTCAGAGTTCGCTGGTCGCTGGCTGAGCACCCTTGCATCGAACGACGCGGCCCGAAACGATCTGGAAGCGTCGCTGAAGGAGTTCGCGAGCTGGGTCTCAGGGCGGAGCGGGCGCTGACTTCGTGGAAGTCGGTGGACGGTGAGTGATGGGGGAGGCGACCGTGTGCACGACCAGGCTGTTCCTCCGTCCCGAGCACGGCTCTTTGTCTGCTGGCTTACTCGAACTCATGGATGAGTTGGCTGCGGTGTGTTCGTCCACCGTCGTCATCCGTCGGTCTCAGGGCTACGGCCTGCAGATCAACGCATGGGACCGGGAGCTCGAGACCCAGGACTCCGTGGAGAGCGACCTGTCGACCCTGTCGCAGCTGCTGAGAGAAGGTGGTGAGGCCTTCGATTGGCTGGCTGCTGATCTCCCAGCGGTCCGCATCCGGTTCGGCCTCCACGACAGCACCTTCCTGTTCATCGAGGGGCCGACGGACACCGTTCAGCGTGTCGCGGCCGTGAGTGGGTTCGAAGTGGTGGGGCCAGACGGGGGGGCACTGGTCGCCTGGGCGAGCGGAACATGAGCCTTTCTTGACAGATCGGTCCAATCGATTTCGTCCCGGGTCCTGAGCAAATCGGGTGACCGGCCTCCGCGGTGGCGGTCGGCCTCGACGTGCTCGGCGGACCGAACCCCATGCGGACTCTTCGACCCCTCGCCGTGTTCGCTGCAGTCGCAGCCATCCTTCTCTCCCCCTCCTCGGCGCAGTCGGGCAACCCGTCGCCGCAGACCACGGTGGGCATTCCGACCGCACCCCTCAGGCCGCTCCCGAGCCTCGGGAACATGCCCTCGCCGAGCGAGCTCGAGCTCCGGTGGTACCTGGGAGCGTTCTCCGAGTCTGAGTTCCGCTCGGAGCTTGCCCAGGCCGGCATGGACCGGCAGTGGTGGGAGGGCGCCCTCGACGTCCAGATCCTGGAGGTCCCGCGCCACTTCGCTGAGTACGCGGAGTGGCAGATGTTCATTGAGCTGGAGAACCTCCTCACCGGAGTCCAGTCGGGTTGCTGGTTTCGACCGGCCGACGGGGCTTCGCACTGCATCGACTTCAACCCCGGGGCGAGCTACGGCTACCAGGTCGTCAGCGACATGAGCGACTTCCTCGACACCCTGTTCCCACTCGCCTGGTCCATGATTCCCCCAACGCAGGGGGGCACCACCGGCGACGGCCGATCCTGGGAGCGTTGGGAGTGTCGGGAGCTTCGCCGGAACTCAAGGCAGGCAGATGACGCCGCGTGGGTGGGGCGGCTCGGAGGAGGAACCACGGCCGTCGCCGGCGGAGTGGGACTCGCAGCATCAGGCGCGCTCGCGGGAGCGCTCGGAGTGTTCGGCGGTGGCCTCACCCCAGCCGGACTCATTGCAGGGGCCGGGGCAATCCTCGGGCTTGGCGTCGGCGCCGTCGTGGTGGTCGTTGCAGCCGCAGTCATCGCTGGCGTCGCCGCCAGGAAAGCCTACGTCTCAGGGAATCTGCCAGTGCTGAACAACTGCCCAAACTGCGGCGTGGAGACGCCTCCCGACTGGGAGTGTCGTGTCGATGAAGCGATGGACCTCTGCACATGCGTCGAGCCCTCCGAGGACGGGGGCGGTAGTAGCGGCCTCACCACGTCGGACGCGACCCGGGACGACAGCAGCACCGAAGGTGAGGGTTCTCCGCTTCTCGACGCCTTCATAGACAGTGGGTACTGCGGCACGTCCGGAAACGGCTCCCACGGTGGCGGGTCCTGGACGACCCCTCAGAACTCGTGCACCAAGTGGACGAGCTACGAGGCTGACAGCGAGGAGTGCGGCAACTGCGGGTTCACCGAGGAGCAGATGCAGACGACTATGGGCGACGATGACGACGAGGTGGCCGTGGAGGCCTACTGCCAAGTCTGCGAAGATGCGACGGACGTGTCGTACATCGGGCTCTTGATCTGTGTGAGCGGCGCCGCGGAGGGGACGTGAAGACAGTCGAGAACATCTTCTGCTTCTCGTTACTGGGGACCTTCCTGATGATGTTGGGCGGAGTCCTGGGACATCAGGTGCTCCTCGGGCTCGCTTGCCTTCTGGGACTGCTCATCGCCCTCGTTGCTCACAGGGCGGGTGTCTCCCGTTTCTTGACCGCAGGGACCGGGCTGCTCACTGCTATCGGGCTCGTGCTCGGCAGCCTCTTGCCCTTCCCTGCCAACGACCTGCCGCTCTTGCCGGCAATACCCTGGAACGTGGTGCTGTCGCTGGGGTTGGTCCTCCCTCGCGCAGCTGAGATCGTGAGTGAGATCAACAGGGACTTGTCAGCCACCAGCGAAGACACCCCCCAACCGGCATCCGAGTCCTCGTAGGAGCTCCCTCTTGAACCCCGCGAAGCCAGGTGGACAGGTTGGGTTTCAAGCCCTCAGCATCCGCGAACTCCAGGCCTACGCGGGGGCTTGCCTTGCCGCCGTCGCCGAGGCACGGGGGTGGGGCGTCCCGTCCATGCGCGCCCTCGTGAACCACCTCGTCGGCGTGCTCGGGGCTCACGACTTGTCAGCGTGGGACGCCGCGGGCGGCCACCTGCTCCTGACCGGCCGTGGAGACCCCGGGCCGCCAGACCTGGCTCGCTGCCCTCCCGAAGTCGCCGCTGAGCTGACCTGGTTCGCTGCCATGTTCACGACGCCCGACCTGGTGGACTGATGCTCCGAGTGTCCGGCCCCGACTATCTGCAGGTCTCGCTAGGCGTCGACTTCCAGGATCTCGCAGAGCTCCGGCGGGAGCTCCTCGTGCTGAGTTCTGCCCAGCCGGAGCTGCACCGGAGGTGCCGCTACAGCCCGAGGCTCTTCCGGGGTGATCGGGATGAAGTTCAAGGAACGCTCACGATTCGACTGGCCGAACCTGAACGCATCGAACGGACTGACGACGGACTCCGATTCGACCTCGACGAGGATTCGATCAGCTACCTGGCCCACCAGCTGGCCTCCCTCGAAGCGGGCGCACGGATCTCGCCTGAGGTGTGTGAACTCGAACTCGTCCGCCGGCGCAAGACCGTCACACTTGTGGTGGGAGTCAACCGACCCGAGCAACCGCAACAGGCCCCGATGACCCGTGAGACCCTCGAGCTCTACGTCGCCTGCTCCGAACGCACCCAGCTGATGGCACTTCGCTTCCTGGACCACTTCCTGCCCGAGCGCGTCCCGGTGGCCGAGGACTACCCGTACCCCGAGCTGGTCGACCGACCGGACGCCGTCTACACGTCGGTCGACCCCCTCTTCGAGCGACTCGAGGCCGCCCCCGACCAGGGCTATGCCGTCTACTTCAGCCGTCCCGAGAGTGGCGAGCCGCACCAGGGGATCCTCGTGTTCACCGCCGACGGTGGGCTCATCGCCGGACTGGCCGCGACGCTCACGCAGGCCGGTCATCGCGCGCTCCTCGAGGAGATGGCGTCCGTCGTTGGCGGGACCGACGGATACGCGGACGGGGAGGGACGACCACCGGACACCCTCCCGACCTTCCACGCCCGCTGCCAGAGCGCTGGTCTGAGGCTCCCCCATGATTGAGATCGAGCTCAAGTCCTACGGCTCGTCCGACTACGAGCTCGCTATCTGGCAACCCGGGTCACCCGAGGACGTGTTCTTCGTGCTCGACATGGGGATCGGGCAGAAGGGTCGGGACGGGGCTGACCTGTTCTACGTGACCGTCGCGACGCGACAGGCGCTCAAGAGATACCGGCGCGTCATCGGGACGACCTCTCAGGGCCCCATCGTGATCGACGAGTTCTCCGTCGATGAGGTGCTCCACCGCGTCAACACAATCATCGCCGCCTGCTCAGGCGAGAACTGGATGGACTCCGTCGACAGGCTCCGGCAGCACTTCGACTACGAGTACGCGGACTACAAGCCGTAGGGACCCCCAGCGCACCAGCCAGGAAGAGGACTTGATTGGGGAGCAGCGATGAGCATCAGACGACAAGACGCGGAGACGACGATCCATGAACTCGCGGGGGCCGAGTGCGACGGCCTCATCGGGCTCGGCAGAACCCGAGGCGAGCTCGAGCTGCTCTTCCTTCGCGCCGGAGGCATCTGGCATCGGCTGTTCCTCGATGAAGGCGTGCTCTTCTGGGGGCCCTGGGCTCCTGAGGACGAACACAGCGAGATGCCTCAGTTCGGTCTTCTTCGAACCCAGCCACCAGGAGCAGGCTCGATCGAGACGATCACCATGGTTGCGGGTGTGCTCACCGTGCGCTTCGGTGGGGGCGTGGCTCTGGTCGTGACCGAGGCTGCGACCGGTGACCTCCAGTGTCGGTGGGAGTCCACAACGAACGACTGACATCCCCCTCAAGCAAACAACCCCTCGTTGGACGTGAACGGCAACGTGGTGCCGAAGAACACACCGCAAGCGCACATTCCCCTTGAGGACTTCGTCTGGCCCTTCTGATGGCCACCGCGAGCTCGGAGCAACAATGAAGATGCGAGCCTGGCATGCCGACTTCGTCCAGTCGCTGGAGGAAGCAACCGACATCGACGCGCAGCGGGCTGCGTGGATTGCTCGAACGAACACCGACTTCCCGGAACCGACTGAGCTCCTCTGCCAGATCTTCGACGACAGCGGGGTCGATGATCTGCTTGCCGAAGGAGCAGTGTTCTCCGAAGCGACCGACGTCGCCCTGAGGGAGCTGAGCCAGCTCGCATCGAGGCAAGATCTGACGGAGACGCCCGAACGGCTCCTTTCAAGCGAGGGATGGCTCGAGTTCGCGCGCGAGGCGGCACGGGTGCTCGCCCTGGTGAGGGAAGAACTCGCGGCCTAGCCGTCAAGGCGTCGCGACGCGGGTGAGAGTCCCGGCGAGGCGAGAGGCTGCGACCGACCCGGTCCCCGTGAGCCGTACGTCGTCGAGCTCTTACGTCACCCGCCGCCTACAACGCCCCCACCGCGAAGTGCACCTGGAGCACGTCCGCCAGGACCTCGTTCCCCTGGAACACCCCCGGCAGCCGACCCAGCCGGTCCGGCCGCACCGCGAGCTCAAGCCGGAGCGGCCCGATCGGCGTCAGCCGACGCAGACCCACCCCCACCGATGGGTACAGCACCGGCGTCCGGCCGTCGTCCACGCCGTCGGGCACCACCCCGTAGATCAGCGCGTTCCCCGCGTCGTGGAAGATCGTCAGGCGCCACCCCGTCAGCCCCGGCAGCGGCAGCAAGACCTGGACGCTGTAGTTGTAGAACGCGTTCCCGCCCACCGGGACCTGCCGCTCGGGCCACCCGCCGAGCAGCCCCAGCCCCTCCAGCGTCCCTGCGCGCGTCCCCGTGGGGCCGATCGAGTCGAGCCGGAAGCCGCGCACCGTGCTCGTGCCGCCCAGCCGAAATCGCCACTCCACCGGCGGCAGCCGCCCGTCGTAGCTCCACGCAATGCCCCCCGCCCCCTCGAGCTGCACCCCCACCCCCTTGTTCCCCAGCGGAATGTGCCCCACCACGCGGCTCGTCAGGCGCCCGAACGCCGCCGAGTTCGGCACGAGCTTCCCCGGCGTCGTGTCCACCGTCGTCGCGATGTACGCGCCCTTCGTCGGGTTGAACCGGTCGTCCCGCAGGTCCACCACCGCCGACAGCGTCCCCAGCCCCATCACCCGGGGGTTCCGCCGCGGCTGGGCCGTCGGCACGTCCGTCAGCTCGTTCAGCCGCGCCACCGGGTCCACGCGCACCGGCGCCCGCAGCTGCACCTCCACCGTCCCGCTCGCCGTGAACCGCGTCGACGGACGCCAGTCCACGCCGAACCGCACGCCGCTCCGGCTGATGCGGAACGTCGGCTCGTCCAGCTCCTCGTTGATGAGCCCCGTCACCGCCGCCCGGAGCGGCAACCCGGGCAGGTACGGCAGCTCCATCCCCAGCGACGCCCGGTACTCCGGCAGCACCACGCCCAGCGTGATCGACCGCCAGTCGATGCTCGCCCGCCCGCGCGCCCAGACGCTCCAGCCGCGGCCGTCCAGGTTCCGCAGGCGCGCCTCGCCTGACACCCGCGGCCCATCGTCCGGCCACGTCACCCCCGTGCCGAACACGAAGCTGAACCGCTTCCGCTCGTTCACCAGCAGCTCTACGTCCCGCAGCCGCCCCGTCGTCTGGGCCGGCCGGAGCACCACGCCGTCGAACAGCCCCGTCCGCAGCAGCCGCCCCTGCGCCGTCTGAAGCACCGCCTTCGAGAACACCTCGCCGGGCCGGATCACGATCTGCCGCCGGATGAAACCCACCTGCGTGTGCTTGCTCTCCCTCACCACCACCTTGCCGAAGCGCACCGCGACCCCCGGCATCACGTCGATCCCGAGCCGCACCAGCGAGCCGTCCGTCGACAGCTCCTGCGTCGACTCCACCTTCGCGTCGATGAAGCCCCGCTCCCCCAGCTCGTCCTGGACCTCCTGCACCAGCCCCTCGAGCGCCGCCGGGTTGAAGGGCTCCCCTACGAAGCGCTTCTCCCACTGGGCCACCACCTCGGGCTCGATGTCCGCGCCGCCCGCGTCCACCGACAGGCTCTCGACCTCAGTCCGCACCCCCTCGTCGAACCGCAGCTCCAGACACGCGCGCGCGCCGCCGTCGACCGCGTCTTCTTCCTTGCACGACCGGTCCACGAACCGCAGCTTCGGCTCCACGCTCGTGCCCAGATACCCCCGCGCCCGGTACCAGTCCTGGAGCACGTCGATCGCCTGGTCCACCTCCCCGTCCGTCACGTAGCGCTCGTAGATCCGCAGCCCCAGGACCACCGCGAGCAGCGGCCGGTGTCCCAGCACATCCGGCGACCCGTCGCTGAGGATGTCGATCACCTTGCGCCGGGGCAGGAACTCGTTGCCCTCCGCCTCGATGTCCCGCGCCGACAGGCGCACCGGCGGGCCCGTCCGCGCCGTGAAGCGCAGCACCCGCACCGTCTTCGCCGTCGGCAGCAGCCACTCGGGCACGTCGCCGAGCTCCAGCGGCTCGTCCACCACCGCGACCTCGACCTCGGCGTGATAGAAGCCCCGCCGCCAGAGGAACCGCTCCAGCTGCCGCGCCGCGTCCTCCGCGTACGTCCGCGACACCCTCGATGCGCTCCGCAGCCCCACCACCTGCTCCAGCTTCCGGTCCGTCCACCCGAGCCGTCGCATCCCGTCGATGGCGAACTGCGCTTCCACGAGGAGCCCCGCGTCCAGCGGGACGACGAGGTCCACCGTCCCGGTGTCCCCGTCCCGTCGCACCTCCACCGGCACCCGCGACCGGCGCCGCGGACCGGGCAGCGACACGAGCCGCGCCTCGACGTAGCCCGCGTCCTGGAGCTCGGACACCATCCGCTCCAGCCCCTCCGTGAGTGCGTCCTCCGAGTACGGCGCCCCCGGCCGCACCCGCGTCCCCAGCAGCGAGCCGAGCCGCCGGTCCCCGAAGCCCCGCCGCTCGCCGACGAACGTGACCGCCCCGATCCGGTACCGCCGCCCTTCGTCCACCTCGATGCGGATCGCCCGGTTCCCCGTGGGCGTCCGGGCCACCTGCCCCGTCGCGATGACGTCGAGGAACCCCCGCGACCGGTAGAACCGCTCCACCTGCTGGGCGAGCCGGGCCTCGTCATCCTCGACGTAGGGGTCTCCCCTCCCCCGCTCCAGCGCCGCCCGCACCGCGCTCGGCGGCTGCCTCTGGACGCCCCGCAACGCCAGGCGGGCGATCCGCGGACTCGGCTCGAGCGCGAAGGTGAGCTCCACCGAGCCGTCCGGCAGCACGTCCACCCCAGCCACCACGTTCTCGAACTGCCCCAGCCGGAACAGGAGCTGCACCGAGCGACGCACCGACTGCGGGTTCAGGGGCGTCCCCACCTCCTGCTCCACGAGGTACGCCAGCTGACTCGCCGAGACGCCCGGCGGCGTGTCCAGGTGGACGGCCCGCACGATCCGGCCGCTGTACTCCGTCGACGCGTCCTGAGCCCACGCCCCCATCGGCGTGCCCAGCACGCAGGCCAGCGCCCCCATCAGGACGAGCCACCAGCACCGCCGCGCCGTCTCCCTCATCTCAGTCCGCGTCCAGCTCGACCTTGAAGTCGAGCCCCACGTTCCCGTAGGCCTGGGACGACGTCTCGTCGGTGATCCACGAGCCTTCCAGGTAGAAGTTCCGCAGCACCTGGAGCTTCAGCTTCGCCACCCCGCCGACCCGCGCCGCACCGCCGAGCCCCACCCCCGCTTCGAGCGTGAGCAGGTCGGGCACGACCTCCTTCGTGGCCACCGCCCAGAACGTCGTCGAGCCCGTGGTGTCCGTGTAGACCGGCACGATCTCCACCCGGTCGGGCAGCGGGTTGTTGCGCGTCTCCCCGACGCTCTGGTTGAAGCTCGCCGCCGCCGACTCCGTGTACGTCCCCGCCGCCGCTCCCAGCGCCGCCGCGCCGAGGTCGGCGAGCTCCGCCCGCTCCAGCTCCTCCTGAGTCAGGCCGAACAGGAGCAACGAGTTGATGTCCGCCTCCGTGAGGAACGGCTCCGCTGTGCTCGTCAGCGACGGCCGGTCGAGGCGCCCGGTGGCGTTCAGGGTCACGCGGTAGTCCTCGTCCCGGGTGGCGAGATCGGTGAACATCGTCACCTCCAGCCACGGGAACCACTCCGTCCCCTCCCGGAACTCGGCGCTCCCCGGCTCCAGCTGGAACTCGTGGCCCTTGTACCGGAACGTCCCCCCGCTCAGCTCCACCTGCCCGGTGATGAGGACCCGGTTCGTGTCTCCGCCGATGTGCAACCCGCGCGCGGTCCCCCGCAGGTCGCCGAGGTTGTTCGCGATCCGTACGCTCGCCGGGTCGCTGTCGATGTCCACGTCGAACCCGAACAGCGCGTCGCTCTCCGCCTCGGCGAGGTTCTCCGTCGCCTTCTCCCGGAACGTCAGGACGGACCGCTGCCAGTTCATCGTGTCCCGGAGCACCATCTCCTCGATGTGGACCCGGCCCCCCAGCACGAGCTCATCCGGCGCCGTCCCCCTGAACCACATGGACGCCGTCCCCCGCGCCGGCGGCATGAACTCGGGGTAGCGCACCGTGCAGTCGCGGCACTCCAGGCTCAGGTCGTACTCGCGGGGCCGGTACCCGGTCCGATCCAGGCGAATCGTCGACCCCGCTCCGTTCTCGAGCCGTCCCCCGCCGAGCCGCCCCTCCAGCTCGTCCACCCGCACCACCCGGTCCCGCAGAGACACCCGCGCCCGCTCCAGCTCGATGGAGTGGGGGAAGTAGATCGTCTTGATGAGCGCGTCCTCGATGCGGATCGCCCCGTCGAGGTCCATGGCCTGGGTCGTGCCCCGCAGCCGCAGCTCCTCGATGGCCACGGTGCGCGCCTCGGCGCGGTCGAACACGTCCGCCGCGAGCTCCAGGAAGACGATGTCCACCGCGCCCTCGACCGACACGTCGAGCGGTCCGCCCGGCCGCATCCAGCCGTCGACCTCCACATCCGTCGCGCCGTCCGGGCTGCCCAGCCGCACCTCCGCGAACCGCAGCGCGCCGCCGTCCAGGGCGACGACCATGGGGTCCTCCTTCGTTACCTGGACCACGTGCGAGCCCCGCGTCGCCCGCAGGTGCGGCACCGTCAGCACCAGCCCATGCCACTGGTCGCGCAGGGTCCCCACGCCGTCGAGGGACGCGCTCGCCTCGGCGGACACCGGGATGGGCGCCTGGGTCATGGACCGAGGGAGCCACGGGTCCAGGGACAGCGCCTTGGACGTCGCCACCTGGAACTCGTAGGGCCAGATCCCCTGGAGCGTCATCTCCGCGTTCGCCGACAGCTTCGAGTCCAGCAGCACGCCGTCCGCTCGGGCCACGTGGTCCTGCACCGTCATGCGGACCTCCGAGTCGCCGAGGGGCTCCCCCGCCCACGATGCGTCCACGAGGCGCAGGCGCCCATCCACCCAGCAGTTCTTCAGGTCGCCGGACAGGTTCGCCGCCCCCGACAGCCTCCCCCCCAGCGGCCAGTCGGCGTCCTGCACCGGGGCCAGCTCGTCCGCCCCCATCTCCGGGATCTGGAACCCCACGTCCACCGCCCCGTCCCGGCCGATGGATCCCCGGGCGAACACGCTGCCGCCTGTCTCCTTGCGGGCCCACCCCTCTCGGATGAAGAGATCGCCGTCCTCGAGGACCACGTCCATCTCCACCGAGTCGAAGCGCTCCCACAGGTACTCCGCGTCCGTCACCACGACGTGGCCGGTCCCGTGGAGTGCGTTCGGTGGCCCCCACAGGTGTGTCTCGCCGGATGCGGCGCCCTTCAGGCCGATGGCCTCTCCGAAGAACACCGGCAGCAGGTCCTCAGCCCGGGCGTGGCCCTCGGGGATCGCCGCCACCACGTCGATCTCGAGCCGCTCCCGCGTCCCTCCACGGGCCACGTCGGCAAACAGAACCCGCACCTCGCTCTCGAACGCGCTCTCCCCCCGCTGCCCGCGCAGTCGGGTGAACTCCAGGTCCTGCCGGGCCTTCCAGTGCACGTCCCCCTGCACGCGGCCGAAGGGCCAGTCGAGGAACACGAAGTCCCCGAGCTCCATGTGGCCGTCGATGTCCAGATCGTTGGATGGGCCCCCGATCTGCACGTCGATGCCCCCGTGCCCCTGGACGTTGAGCCCGACGATCGTGTCTTCGATGTCGCGGGTGTCGAAGGACTGGCCGCTCACGTTGATGCGCAGCCCGAGCGGTCGCCCGAAGATGAAGTCGGTGTTCACCGCCAGGTCGGAGCCGTGGGGCCCACGCACCCGGCCCCCCACGAGGTGGACCCCTTCGCCGTCGAGCGTGAGGCCGCTGGTGATCTGCGCCCGGGGGACCCGCAGCATGGTGCTGTGCGGTGTCGGGGCATCCCACGCCCCGTCCCGGACGATGAGGTCCGTCACCGCGACGGACGCCGAGCCGTCGCCCCAGAGCCCCCGCACCGGGTCCTTGAGGCGCCCCTCCATCGTCACGCTGCCGTTCATCCCCATCTGGACCCAGGACCCCGGCACCGTGACCCCGTCGAGCACCCGCGCCAGGTCGAGCCCCTCGACGGACAGCGTCGCTTCGAAGGGCAGGTCCTTGCGCAGCGTGAACCCGGCCTCCACCCCGATGCGCCCCCCGGCCCACTGGACCGACGAGCGCGTCACCTTGAGCAGGTCCTCGAGGTAGTACCCGCGCAGCGACAGGTCCCCGAGCTTGAAGAGCAGGTCCTTCTTCGGGCCGTGGACGAGGGCCTCGACGTCCGTGGCGGTCAGGTCGTAGTCGACCTCCGGGCGCGCCCCCCGCCCCTGCACGCCCACCCGCAGGTTCGCGGCCCCGGCGAGCTCGGGAAGCTTCGGCCAGGCCTCGTGCACCGCGGTGAGATCGATGTCCGCCTTCGCGTCGAGCCGGTAGCCGGGACCGGACGGGCGCGGGGGCCCCACTGGCAGCTGACCGGACAACTCCACCCGCCCCGTACGCAGGGCGAGGCCATAGTCCGAGAAGGTGAGGAGCCCGTCCTCGACGTCGAAGGAGCCCCGCTCGAGCGACGCGCGCTCCCGGACCTCGCCGATGGCCACTTCGATGTCGTCCACCCGCAGCGAGCCGGGGGCGGCGCGACGCTGGACCGTGCGGCCGTCCACGGGGGCCAGAGCCAGCGACTGGTCGAAGTCGAGCCAGATCCCGCTCACGCCGACGCCCAAGCCCGGAGGGCTCAGGGAGACCCGTGCTCCCGCGTCGTCCACCTCCACCCGCCGCAGGTCGACGCGAACCTTCTGCTTGCTCGGTCCCGGCGTCGGCGGCTTCGGCTTCAGGAGCTCGACGATCCCCGGGTAGTCGCGCAGCTTGCCTTCGGCAAGGGCCACGCGCGCAGCGGGTCGCTCCGCCACGACGAACTCGATGGGGATGATCTTCTTGTCGATGTCGGGATCGGCGCCGAGCTGCGCCTCCAGCCGGTCGATCTGGGCGAGGGGGAGGCCGAGGCGCGCCGGGTCGCGGCTGTGGACGGTGACGCCGGTGACCTCGACCCGCGGGGGGAAGAGCTCGAGGACCCGGATCCCCTGGACGTGGACGTCCTCGCCGACGAGGTCGGAGAGCCGGAGGTTCGCTTGCTGGCGCCCCAGCTCCGCCGCCGCCGGAGAGCGGAGCCACCACAGCAGGGCGACGAGGGGGATCGACAGGACGACGGCGCCGACGAGCAGGACGCGAGCCAGCCTGCGGCCGACCCCACGCTTCGGCCTCTCGTCGTCGAACTCCACCATCGCGAGTGTAGACCCCGATCACGGCCCGTTTCTTCAACGCGCGCGCGTGTGGGCGGGGCTCAGCGGCCTACGGGTCCCAGAGGACGCCGTCGCTCGTCTCGACGACCTCGCACGCGGCGGTGATGGAGAACGGCGTGTGCACCACCGCGAGGTTGCACATCTCGTCGTCTGCGGTGAGGCCGTACGTGACGTGCTCGTCGGTGGTGTTGTCCCAGGTGCACGTGAACTCGAAGCCGGTCCCGGCGGGGACGACCATCGGCGGGTCGTACTGGGTGATCTTCGGGTCGTGCCAGTCGTCGTTGGAGAAGATGACCTCGCCGACGTCCGTTCCGTCGAAGGGCCGCACCTCGAACAGGTCCCCCATCGCGTGCTGGTGCGAGGCGAGGAACAGGACCTCCACGTCCTGGTTGAACACGCAGCGCGACCACTCCGTCGTCACCTCGCCCGCAGGCAGGTTGATGTTCTCGTCCCGGATGGAGCCGCCCCAGATCCCATCCTCGACGATGGACTCGGGGATGGTCCAGGCGTTCACCCGCGAGTAGAGGTCGATGTCCTCGGTCGTCGTGTTCACGAAGTGGACCTCGTGCACCAGCGTGAGACCCACGGGGAACGTCGCCGCGACCCGGTCCGGCAGGTGCAGGGTGGACTCCGCCTCGCCCTGGCTCCCGAAGAACATGATCTGGTTCTCCATGAACGCGCCCGTGTAGACGTCCTCGCAGTCGTGGAGCCCGGGGCCCACGTCGAGCCCGGCGTCCGCCGAGAGCCCCGGCGTCGACAAGGTCATGTGGTGCATGCCCGGCGTCATCTGGTACTCGACCCAGTTGACCGCGGCCACCTCGGTGTTCGGCATCTCCTCCACCAGGCACTTCCAGACCTCGGTCCCGGCGGGCGCCGTCGTCAGCATCTCGAGCTGGAACCCCTCGGACTCCGGCGGCGGCTCCAGGGGAACGACGGGGTCGGGCTGGGGCGTGCCCTCCTCCGAGGGACAGGCAGCGACCGCGAGGGACGCCAGGAGAGCGACGGGTAGGACGAGGGTGCGGCGCATGGAGCCTCCACGACGCGCGGTGCGCGTCCGGCTCTGATTAGCACGTGCAGCATTGCGAGGACGGACAACGTGAGGGCCGGCGCCTCCTGGTGAAGGCCCCAAGCAAACAACCCGGCCACGAGGGCCGGGTCATCTGGAGCGGGCGACGGGATTCGAACCCGCGACACCGAGCTTGGGAAGCTCGTACTCTACCAACTGAGCTACGCCCGCAAACTTGCGTCAGGGCTGCGCTTTCTAGCCCATCCCGAGCTCGAGCTCCAGCGAGCCGAGTCGATTCTGGACCTCGCCGTCCCGGAAGTCCGGGTCTGCGCCGACGATGCGCTTGTACACCTTGTAGGCCGAGCGGCGGTTGCCGGCGGCTTCATAGGTGACGCCGATCTCGAAGAGGATCCGCAGCTGATCCGCTCCGCTCACCAGGCGGTCCGCGAGGAGGCGCCTGAAGCACTCCACTGCGCTGCGGAAGTCGCGGAGGCGCCGCGACGTGATGCCGAGCAGCTCGAGGGCCTCGACGAGCTCCTGGCCGTCGTCCACCGCTCGCTGGAGCTCCAACCGCGCGTCCTCGTAGGAGCCCGCCTCGAAGTAGTCCTTGCCGAGCTCGAAGGCGCTCCGGGTGGCGTCGAGGCCGCCGAAGTCGTCGAGGTCGAGGCCTGCGAGGGGGTCGTCGTCGTCCTCGACGTCGATGTCGAGCTCTTCGCCCGCGTCCTCGCCGAGCTCCTGGCTGAGCTGCTTGGCCAGAGCCTGCATCTCGGAGTCATCGAAGTCGAAGTCTCCGAAGCCCTCGTCCGAAGGAGCGCCCGGACCGCGGGAGTTGGACTCCGCGATGCGCTGGGACAGGGCGATGGCCTCGCCGAAGTCGTCCATCCCGGACTCCTCGACCGTGGGGCTCTTCACCGTCCCCGAGCCGAACTCACCGAGGGCGGACAGGAACGCATCGAGCCGCTGCTTCGCCGCGTCGTCCCCGGGGGCGATGCGGGTCGCCGCCTCGAGGCACTGCCGGGCCACGCCGTAGTTGGAGTGGTCCATCGCGATCTCGTACATCGCGTCCAGGCTCGACAGCACGCTCTGGGACTGCTGGTGGTAGAGCTGGAGCGGGACGAGCGCCTTGTGGAGCGCGAAGGACGCGGGGAAGCGCGAGACGGACATCTCGAGCGTGTCCTGCGCCTTGTCCGGGAAGCCGTACGACAAGAAGGTCTGCGCGGCGATGAGAGGGCGCTGGATGACCTCGTCGTCCGCGCCCTCCTGGGCGAGCGTGATGTCGGCGATGGGGTCCTGGAGACCCTCGACCACCAGCGTCGCGTCCCCCGTGTACGCCTCGCTCTGGGCCACATCCAGGTCCGCGATCCGGTCGTAGACCTGGTCCCGGTACTCGCCGTAGCCGAGCTCGTCGTAGATCTGGGCGAGCTCGCGGAGGACCGCGACCGCCTTCTCGTTCTCCCCGAGGTCGACGAAAGCGTCGGCGAGGAGGTTGAGCGTCTCCGTGTCCTGGGGATCGACCCGGAAGCACTCCTGGAGCTTCGCCAGCGCCCGCCGCGGATCGCTCCGGTCCAGATAGAGGTTCGCGAGGCTCCGGGCGATGTCGAGGTCCTCGGGCCGGAGCGCGCTCATGCGCTCGAGCGCCGGGATCAGCCCGTCCATCTCGCCGCGGGTCTCCAGGCTCTGGGCCATGCGCGCCCAGACATCGAACGCCCCGATGGGGTCCTGCTCGCGCTGGTAGAGCTCGCTCAGCTTCTCCACGAACTCGAACGACGTGGGGTTCAGATCGACCAGGCGCTCGAAGATCTCGATGCGCTCCTTCGGCGTCCCGTTGGCCTCGAAGTGCTGAGCGACCCGGTTGAAGTGGTCCTGCGCGTCCGACAGCAGCGCGAGCTGCTGGTAGATGCCACCCAGGGCCATGTGCCACTGCATCTCGTCCGGCTCGAACCGGAGCATCTGCTTGTAGATCGCAGCGGCCTTGGGGAAGAAACCGCCGCGCTCGTACGAATCGGCGACGTAGTGGAACTCGCGCATGGCGTCGGGGATCTTCCCCTGACGAGCGAGCAGCTCGGCGATCTTCTGGCGGACCCGGAGGTCCTTCGGATCCTCACGGACGATGCGTCCGAGCTCCCGCAGAGCCCGGTCGATGTTGCCCTTGCCCAGGTGCTTCTGAGCAGCGGCGAGCACTTTCGGCTTGTTGAGGGCCAAGGCCTCGATCCCCGTTTCTTCCGAGTGGGTCTTATAGCAAAGGCGTGGGGCTCCGCGCCTCAGTCAGCCGTTCGACAGCATCCGGTCGATGAAGCCGGTGTCGAGGTCCCCCTTGAGGAAGACGTCGTCCCGCATCACCCGCCGATGGAACGGCACCGTCGTGCGGATCCCCTCGATCACGTACTCGTCCAGCGCCCACTTCATGCGCTCGATGGCCGCGTTCCGGTCCTCGCCCCAGACCACGAGCTTCGCCAGCAGCGAGTCGTAGTAGGGCAGCACCTTTGCGCGATCGTGCACCCAGGAGTCCACGCGGACGCCCAGCCCGCCGGGCTCGTGGTACCCGCTGATCGTCCCGGGGCTCGGGGCGAAGGTCACGGGGTCCTCGGCGTTGATCCGGCACTCGATGGAGTGGCCGGTCAGCTTGATGTCGTCCTGGGTGAAGGGCAGCGGCTCCCCAGCCGCCGAGCGGATCATCTGCTTCACGATGTCCACGCCCGTGATCATCTCGGTGATCGGGTGCTCCACCTGGATCCGCGTGTTCATCTCGATGAAGTAGAAGTTCTTCTGCGCGTCGGCGAGGAACTCCACGGTGCCCGCGGTGTTGTATCCGATGGCCTTCGCGGCGTTCACGGCCGCCTCACCCATGCGCGCCCGCATCTCCGGGTCCACGAGCGGCGACGGGGCCTCCTCGACCACCTTCTGGTGACGGCGCTGGAGCGAGCACTCACGCTCGCCGAGGTGCACGACGTTGCCGTGCTTGTCTCCGAGCACCTGCACCTCGATGTGGCGCGGCCGGAGCACCAGCTTCTCCATGTAGAGGTCGCCGTTGCCGAAGCACGCCATGGCCTCGGCGCCCGCGAGCTGGAACGCCCCGGCGAGGTCGTCGGCGGTCTGGGCGATCTTCATCCCCTTGCCGCCGCCACCCGCGCTCGCCTTGAGCAGGACCGGGTAGCCGATGCGCTCGGCCACCTCGCGCGCCTCCTCCACCGTGTGGAGCAGACCGGGGCTGCCGGGGACGAGGGGGATGCCCGCCTCGCGCACGGTGGCCTTCGCGGTGTTCTTGTCCCCCATCTTGCGGATCTGCTCCGCCGTGGGGCCGATGAACGTGACGCCGATCTTCTCGAGGGTCTCCGCGAACTTCGCGTTCTCCGAGAGGAAGCCGTACCCGGGATGCACCGCGTCCGCGCCCGAGATCTCGATCGCGCTCAGGAGGTTCGGGATGTTCAGGTAGCTGTCGCGGGCGACCGGCGGACCGATGCAGACCGACTGGTCAGAGAACCGCACGTGCAGCGAGTTCGCGTCAGCCGTCGAGTGGACGGTGACCGTCTCGATGCCGAGCTCCTTGCACGCCCGGATGACGCGCAGGGCGATCTCACCCCGGTTGGCGATGAGGACCTTGCGGAACATCAGTCGGGGTCGATGACGAAGAGGGCCTGGCCGAACTCCACCGGCTGGGCGTTCTCGACGAGGATGCGGGTGATGGTCCCGGACACCTCCGCCTCGATCTCGTTCATCAGCTTCATCGCCTCGACGATGCACAGCGTCTGGCCGACGGAGACCCGCTGCCCCACGTCAGTGAACGGGGCCGCGTCCGGCGCGGACGCGCGGTAGAAGGTCCCGATGAACGGCGAGTTGATCGTCTTGCCGCTGATCGCGGGGGCGGCCGCCGCGGCAGCCGGGGCGGCAGCGGGTGCGCCCACGTTGGCCGCAGCCATCGGGGCGACGAACGCCGGGGCCGACGGGGCAGCTCCCCGCCGGACGGCGACCCTCATGGCCTCGTCCTCGTACTCGAGTTCGTTGATGTCGGTGCCCTCGACGAGCTCGAGGAGAGCCTTGATGCTTTCGATATCCATGCGTCCTCCGGGCTCAGCGTCCGCGCACGACGCGGAGCGCGGCGAGCAGGCCCAGTCGGTAGGAGTCGGCGCCGAAGCCCGAGATGGACCCGACGGAGACTGCGGCGATGAGGGAATGGTGCCGGAACGGCTCCCGCGCGGCCACATTGGAGAGGTGGACTTCTATCACGGGCAGTCCGCAAGCCACAACCGCGTCCCGCAGGGCCACCGACGTGTGCGTGTAGCCGCCGGCGTTCAGTACGACCGCGGCGGTCCCGTCGGTCCGGGCTGCGTGGAGCCAGTCGATGAGAACACCCTCATGGTTGCTTTGGAGGCACTTCACCTCCGCGCCGTGGACGCGGCCCAGCTCCGCGAGCTCCGCGTCGATCTGGGCGAGCGTGACCGACCCGTAGACGTCGGGCTCGCGGGTGCCGAGCAGGTTCAGGTTGGGGCCGTGTAGAACGAGGAGCGAGGTCACCGGTCGTCTCCCACGGGGGGCGCGGGGATCGGGCCCGTCAGCTGGTCGAGATCGGCCGCCGCGGCGGCGAGGATGCCGTGCATGAGCTCCTCCAGCTCGCGGCTGGGGACCGGTGCGTCGCCGTCCGCGCCGGAGCTCAGCTCTGCCAGGCGCGACCGCACGTCGGGCCGCCCGGGGCGCTTCGAGGCGAGGCGGTCGGTCATCTCCCTCGCCTCGCCCACGCGGCCCTGGGCCACGAGCAGATCGACCATCGTCTCGTTGAAGAACGGATCCTCGGGCGGCGGGGGCCGCGACTCCCGGGGCACGCCCGGCAGCGGACCGCGGACCTTGCGCGGCGTCCCGGTGGGACGGACCGGCACCTCGGCGGACGGCACTGTTGTCACCCGCTTCCCGGTGCGCGGCGGCTCGACGCTCGGGTGCCTCATCGTGGGCAGCGCGTCCCGGGGCTCGATGTCCCCCGTCGGGACGGGCACCGGAATGGCGGCGCGCTCCTCGAGCTCCCGGCGGGCGATCTGGAGCCGTCGCTCCACCTGGCGACGGCCCGGGGCCAGCCGGTTCAGGGCGGTCAGCGCTGCCACCTCGCCTTCACGGTCCCCTTGCCGCCGCCGCAGCGTGGCGAGCAGGTCCACCGCGCCCCAGTGCTCGGGCTCGTGGTCCAGGACCTCCCCGAGGGCCTCGGCGGCATCCTCGAGCTCGTCCACCTCCATGAGCACGCGGGCGAGGCTGACCCGCGCCGCGAGGTGACGAGGCCAGCGAGAGAGGCCGTCCCGGAGGACGGTGAGCGCCGAGGCGTGGTTGCCTTCGTTCGTGTAGGCGTCCGCCAGACGCACGAACACGGCCTGGGGCTCACGCCGCCAGGCCGCGATCAATGCTCGTAGGGTCTGGTCGCCCTCCACCGAGGGCGCTCCTCCGGTTCCCGTGGGGGCTACGCGCCGCCCTGGAACAGAATGATCTCGGTGTCCGAGGCGGTGGACACGGTGACCGTCATCTGGATCGGCTGGCCGGTCGGGTTCGTCGGCATGGTGTTCACGAAGAGGAACGCCGAAGAGAGACCGTTCTTGTCCGTCCACCCCTCGAAGTACGTGGGCCGGTAGTTGCCGTCCCAGGTGCCGGAGAACTCGGCCCAGACCTCACCCTGGTTGGTGACGGTGTCCCAGTTCCCGCCCGACGGGATCTCGATGGCCTCGAGGACCTCGGGCGGCAGGAGGTAGGCGTCGGAGTAGGCGGAGTTGAACCAGATCCGGACGTTGTTCGCGGGGATGTTCGTGAGAGAGTCGCGGACGCGGGCGTCGAGGCGAACGATCACGGGCGGGCTGGGCTCGCATTCCGGGTTCAGCGGCTGACCCGTCTGCTGATCGAGGAGGCAGCCGGTCCACGGAAGCTGGAAGTCATCCATCTCCACGATCTCGTAGTTGTAGGTCGCGTCGACGGGGCCGGTGGCGCAGGCGGGCAGCAGGAGCGCAGCGAACGCCAGGATGAGCAGCTTCTTCGAGAACATCACGACTCTCCACTCTCGGTCAGGACACCCGCGTCGACCAGTGTGTCGATCCGGCTGTCGAGATCGGTCAGAGGGCTCAACGCTGAGCACGGCTGATCGATCGTCCGCATTAGTATCCACAGGACAGCGTCATCCTTCAACTTCTTGTCCCCCGAGATCGCCTTCCGGATCCCGTGTCGCGCAAGCGCCGGCGCCCGGATCGGCAACCCCAGCGAAGTCAGTACGCCACGGATCCGGTCCGGCAGCCCGGGCTCGGTGATGCCCTCGCGGACCCCGATCTCCGCGGCCGCGACGAGCCCGATGGCCACCGCCTCGCCGTGCTTGATCTGCCCCGGCAGCGCGACAGCTTCCAGGGCGTGGCCCACCGTGTGCCCGAGGTTCAGCCAGGCGCGGACGCCGTGCTCCCGCGCGTCACGGGCGACGATCGAGGCCTTGAACCGGACGCAGCGCGCCACCGCGTCCCCGATCACCGCGGGATCCCGCGCCAGGAACCGCGCTGGCTCGGCCTCCAGCCGCTCGAACAGCTCCCGGTCTCCCAGCAGGGCCGTCTTCACCACCTCCGCCAGGCCAGCCCGCAGCTCGCGGTCGGGCAGGGTGTCCAGGTAGGCGAGGTCCGACCACACCAGCGCGGGCTGGTAGAAGCTGCCGATCAGGTTCTTGTGGCGACGGTGGTTCACCCCCACCTTGCCGCCCACCGACGCGTCCACCATCGCCAGGAGGCTCGTCGGGACCTGCACGAAGGGGACCCCGCGCAGGAGCATGGCCGCCACGAGCCCTGCCATGTCCCCCAGGAGTCCCCCGCCGAGGGCGACCACCGGGGCGCCGCGCTGCCAGCCGTCGTCCAGGAGCCGGCCCACGCAGTCCACGACGTGACGGATGGTCTTGTTCGACTCGCCGGCGGGGAGGGTCTGGCGGACGACCCGGCGACCGGTCCCCCGCAAGGCGGCCCCGAGCGCGTCGGCGTGCAACGGCGCCACGTTCCAGTCCGAGAGGAGCGCGATGGGACCACGGCCGATGGCGCCGATGGCCTCGGCGACCCCATCCATGCGCGCCCCGAGGACCACCTCGTACTCCGCGCCAGGCACGGCGACGGGGAGCCGCTCGGCGGGGCGGGCCGCCGGCTGCTGCGCCCAGGAGCCATCGGTCCCGTCCAGGATGCGCTCGATCGCGGCGACGACCTCGCCCGGGCGCGCGTCACCGTCCACGCGGTGGGACGCCTGGGCGTAGATGGGGCGTCGAGCTTCGAAGCGCGCCGCGACGTCAGCGTCCCAGAGGGGTCGGCCCGGCCGCCCGGCCACCCGGCGCTCGAGCTCGTGCAGCGGCACATCGAGGTGGACCCAGACCGCGCGCTCGCGAAGCAGCTTCCGGGACGCCTCGGAGAGGACGGCGCCCCCGCCGAGCGCAAGCACCCGGCCCGGTAGGCTCAGGGCCTGGGCGAGGAGGCGCTCCTCCATGGCCCGGAAGGCGGGCTCGCCGAACACCCGGAAGATGTCGGAGATCGGGTGCGCGAACGCCGCCTCGAGCTCCGCGTCCAGGTCCACGAAGGGCAGGCTGCGGGACCGCGCGAGGCGGGACCCGACCGTGCTCTTGCCCGCGCCCATGAAGCCGGACAGCGCGATGGGGCGGCTCAGCATCGAGCGGGTCCTCGGAAACGTGAAGACCCCGCCGCGGGCATGCCCGGAGCGGGGTCTTCGGAGCGGGTTCCTCGCGCTAGCGGCTGCGCAGGATGGTCGGCGTGATGAACACCAGCAGCTCGGTGCGGTCGACGCGCTTCGTGCTGTTCTTGAACAGCCACCCGAGCACCGGGATGCGACCGAGGCCCGGCAGCATCTGCTTGTTCAGCGACTCCTCGTAGGAGTAGACGCCACCGATGACCGTGGTGTCCCCGTCGGCGACGGCGACGGTCGTCGACGCCTCCTTGATCTGGATGGTCGGCAGGCCGCCGACCGCGACACCGAAGTCCGGCTGGTTCTTGGTGAGGATGACGTCCAGGAAGATGGTGCCGTCCGCGGTGATCTGCGGGGTCACGTCCAGCTGGAGGGTCGCGTCGACGAACTGGACGTTCGTGCCGCGCAGCGACGCCGTCTCGTACGGGATCCGCGCGCCGTCCTTGATGGTGGCCTGCTTGTTCGTGACCGTGGTCACGGACGGGGCGCTGATGACCTTGCCCTCACCAGTGGCCTCACCGGCCGTCAGGCGCACGTCCAGGGTCGCGAGTCCCGTGACGGACCCGAGCGACACGCCCAGGGACCCCGACTGGCTCGGCGACGGAAGGTCGACGACGTAGTTCGGCGAGGTGGTGAAGTTCGTGTTCCGGCCGCCGATGGCGGTGACGCCGGGGGCGACGACGCTCGCGGTCTCACCACCGGACACTCCGATGGAGTTCGGGAAGAAGAGGCCGGTCGGCGCGCCCGTGGCCGGGCTGAAGTTGAGGTTTCCACCCCACTGGATGCCGAGGCTCCGGGTGAAGTTCTGCGTCGCCTCGACGATCCGGGCCTCGATGAGGACCTGGGGAGTCGGGGAGTCGAGGCTCTTCACCAGCTCGCGAATCTGGCTCAGGTTGCTGTCGATGTCCCGGACGATGACCGTGTTGGTGCGGTCGTCGAAGCTCGCGGAACCGCGCTTGCTGAGCATCGTCTCGAGGTTCTTCTGCACCGTCGACGAGTCGGCGTAGTTCAGCGGCAGCGCGAGGACGGCGAGGTCCTCACCTTCGGCCTGGGCGCGCTTGGCGGCCGCGGCCTCCTCGCGCTCCTGGCGGATCGTCGCGATGGGGGCGACCCGGAGGATGTTCCCGTACTGCACCGCGCCGAGGCTCTTCGCCTGGAGCAACGCCGCGAGGGCCTGGTCCCAGGGGACCTCGATCATCCGCACCGTGACCAGCCCCTTCACGTCGTCGCCGCTGACGATGTTCAGCTTGCTGACGTGGGAGATGAGGCGGAAGACGTTGTGGATGTCCGCGTTGACGAGATCGAGGTTGATGGGGAAGCCGCGCCACGAGTGGGTGGCGCTGATGTCCCCCATGAACACGTCCTTGCCGAAGATGTAGTCCTGACGGGCCCGGGCCTTCTTCGCCGGGTCCACGGACTTGCCGCTGGCGCCGATGAGGCGCTCCCGGCCGACGGCGGACTCGATGCGGTCGTCCGAGGTGAGCTCCTCGGGCTCGGCCTCCGGAGTGACCTCGGCGACCGGGTCCGGCTGGTAGGCGCTGCCCGCGATGCTCGGCGGGATGGGGAAGTCGACGAGGAGGACGTTGCCCTGCTCGTTGAAGGTCGGGCGGACGCCATCGGTGAGGTCCACGACGACCTTCACGTCCCCGCGGGTCGTGCGGGAGGTGAAGGAGGCGATGGAGCTGACCGCCGACGCGAACTTGCTCGTGTCGAGGCGGCGCTCGAGACCCGACCCGAGGGTCGAGCTGTGCAGCGCGATGACGACCTGGCTGTCCGAGGGGAAGCTCGTGGTGTAGTCGAAGGCGGTCGAGCCCGTGATGATGAGGCGCGAGATGCCGTCGGCCAGGAGGTTCTGGAAGTCGACGCCGCGCACCTGGGTGCCGACCCCGCCGAAGGAGTGGTCGCCGTCCACCGAGCTCAGCTGGCCCGTGCGGGTCGAGTCGAGCTGCAGGCTCGCCGGGACGGTGCCCGGAGGCGCCGAGCTGCCGCCGAAGCCGGAGTCGTCGCTGTCCGTGGCGCCATCGTCGTCCGCCATCGCGTCCGCGATCGCGTCCTCGCTGTCGCCGGAGTCACCGCCCGCACGCAGCGTCACGGTCACCGAGCTGTCCGAGACGACCTTGTCGTACTCGACCATCTCGTCCAGCAGGAGACGCAGCTGGGTGTTGGTCCCGTCCGCGTCGCTGCTCTCGGAGATCTCGATGCGACTGATCACGCCGTTGCCGACGTCCTGCACCGGCGCGACCGACCCCATGGTCATTCCGACACAGCTCATGACGAGGGTCGGCGGGTCGGTCAGCGTGAAGTCGGCGCAGTTGGGCCGGGCGCTCGAGGCGATCTCCACCACGACGTCGCCGCCGCTCTGGGAGATGTTCACGCCACCGAGCGTCTGGGTGTCCTGCGCCAGGGCGGGCAGGGCGACGAGAAGACTCGCGCCGAGAACCACCGAGGTCAGCCACCGCCCCACCGTGCGGGTCCGCTCTTCCATGTCATTCCTCCGCCGGCTGTCGCCGCGCTTCCACGTCCGCATCGTCATCATCCCCGCTCCGCTTCGCTCGGGTCGGGCAGGCGCATGGTGACCTCGTTGATGATCAATTCGTTCTCGATCGGGTCCCGATATTCCTCGGTGATGATCAGGGAGTTCGGCTTGATCTGGGTGACCTTGCCCCAGTTCTTGCCGATCAGCGTCCCCAGCTCGACCACGTGGCCGATCCCGTCGGGGTCTTCGACCATCGCGCGCGGCTCGCCGATGTTCCAGACGATGCCCCGCAGGGCGTACTGGTCGATCTCGTGCAGCTGGAGCGGTCCGACCTGCCCGCCGGGGGTCACGACGACCTCCTTGGCGATGAAGGAGCGGAACGGGTCGCGCTTCCCGATGGAGACGTAGGAGTAGTCGTCGACGGGCTCGTCCTCCGCGACCTTCGGCTCCACCGGCAGCGGCGGGGGCGCCGAGTTGGCGGCCGACGCGGACGGACGGGACGGAGGCGGGGCGGCGGGCTCGACGCAGCCCGAGAGGGCCACGAGGGCGCCGAGGCCGAGGACCAAGGAAAGACGGGGCATGGTCGCCATGGCTATCGCCTCCCTCGCTGGGACGTCGGGGACCGCTCGGTGTCGCTGAGGAACCGGTAGGTGACCGCCGTGCCGTCGGTGGTGAGGACGATCTTGCCGCTCCGCTCGAACGGGGAGGACATCGAGATGTCCCGCACGTTGACGATGCGGTTGAGCTTGCCGATCCGGTCGAAGAACGTGGCGACCTCGTGGAAGCTGCCTTCGATCTTCAGCTTGACCGGGACGTCCGCGTAGAACTCGCGGGGCGCCTCGGGGAGCGGCTGGAAGAGGAGGAACTCGAGGCCGATCTTCTTGCCGATGGAGCTGATGCGCCGCAGGAGCTCGGGAATCTCCCGCTCGTTGGGCAGCTCCTTGATGGCCTTGGCGAGCTCCTCGTTGAGGACCTCGACCTGGCGCTCCCAGCGCTCGCGGTTCTCCGCGATGCTCCGGTTCTCGTCCCGCTGCTTCACCAGCTCGGTGTTGCGGGAGTTGGCGGCGATGATCTTGTCCTGGGTGGGCTTGATGAGCCCGAACCACAGCGCCGCGCCGATGAGGGCGTAGATGACCAGGGCGCCCAGGATCTTCTGGCTGGTCGTGAACTTGCTCAGCCGTTCGAGGAAGTCACCCATCTCAGGAGCCCTCCTTTCCGGCGACCGGCACCGACATCTGCGAGGTGACCGTGAACTCCTTGAGCTTCAGGTCGGCCTCTTCCCGCGCCTGGATGGAGACCAGGAACACGTCGGCGAAGTAGTCGCTGTCTTCGAGCTTGTTCATGAAGGTCGCGATGACCTCGTTGTTGATGGACACGCCCTTGAGCGTGACCTTGCCCGCGCTCTCCTCGATGGACTCGAGCCAGAGCTTCTCCGGGATGCGGATGGCCAGCTCGTCCAGCATGTGGACCGGGCCGGTCTTGTCCGCCTTGAGCTTGCGGATGACCTCGAGCTTCTTCTCGAGGAGCGCCTGCTGCTCCTTGTACGCGTCCACCTCGCCGATGATCTTCTTGAGATCCGCGATCTCCGCCTCGAGCTGGGTGTTCGAGGCCTGGACCGTGCTCAGCGAGGTCCGGTTGGCCTGGTAGACGATGATCCCGATCGCGATGACTGCGATGAGGAAGACGGAGAAGAGGAGCAGCTGCCGCTGTACCTCTTCCTTCTTCCGCGCAGCGCGGACCGGGAGAAGGTTGATCCGGATCATTTGTCGCCCGACCTCCGCATCGCGAGCCCGACAGCGACCGCTGCCATCGGCGCAACCTCGTTGAGGAATGCCGTGTTGAAGTCCTTCTCGTTGATCTCGATGTGCCGGAAGGCGTTCACGAGTTCGACGGGGAGGCCGGTCTTCTCCTGGATGGTCCGGGTCAGGCCGGGAATGCGCGCGGAGCCGCCGGAGAGGAAGATGCGGGTGATCTCGTCCTCGGTGGAGGTCGCGGCGTAGAAGTCGAGGGAGCGCTGGATCTCGGTCGCCACGTTCTCCGAGACGGCCCGGATGATGCCCTCCACCTCCTCGGGCACGACCGCCTGGGAGTCGCGGACGATGTCGCCGCCGATCTTGAGGGCCTCGGCCTCCTCGTAGGAGACGTTCAGCTGCTTCTGGATCTCCTCGGTGTACTGGTTGCCGCCGAGGGTGATGTCCCGGGTGAAGGACGTGATCCCGCCCCGCAGGACGTTGATGTTGATGATCGAGGCCCCGATGTTGACGAGCACCATGGTGTCGTCGGGGGAGCTGTCGTAGTTCGCCTCGAAGGCGTTCTCGATGGCGAAGCTGTCCACGTCCATCACGACGGGGTTCAGCCCGGCCTCCTGCACGATCGCGACGTAGTCGTTGATCATGTCCTTCTTGGCCGCGACCAGGAGGACCTCCATCTGACCGGTCTCGTCACCGACGGGGTCCAGGATCTGGACGTCGATGTTCACGTCGTTGATGTCGAAGGGGATGTACTGCTCGGCCTCCCACTGGATGCTCTCCTCGAGCTCCTCCGTGGTCATCACCGGCAGGTTGATCTTCTTGATGATCACGCTGTGCCCGGAGACCGACGTGACGACGTCGCGGGTGCGGATCTTGTGGGAGCTCACGAGCTCGCGGATCGAGTCGACGATGATGTTCGAGTTCATCAGCGCGCCGTCGACAATCGCCTCCGGCGGGAGCTTCTTCATCCCGAAGTTCATCAGGGACCATCGTCCCGCCTTCGACTCGGCCAGCTCGAGCACCTTGATGTAGCTCGAGCCGATATCGAGACCGATGGCGTTCTTCGACCGTCCGAAGGAGAAGATGCCCATCGTCCGCCTTTCGATTCCGGGGCTGTCGCCCGCGGAGTCCACACCCGCTCGGCCCTCATGGCCGAACCGGCTTCTGCCCTGCGCTACCTCGGAGTGACTTTCCTACAGGGCTCGAATTCTTGTCAAGGGGCGCTCCACTTGAGAGGTCGGCTACGCTCGGCCTGCAAACGCCCTTGATCGTTGGTTTCTTGCGATTCTGAAGATTGGTCCGAGCGCACCCGGAATGAGATCCCGTCAGGAATTCCTCAATGATTTCGGGATGGCCTGGGGGCTGGCAATGGGAGTCAGCGCCGTGGTTGGCGCGCTTTTCGGCTCGCTCCCCGGACCGGCGCTGCCGGTGGGAGTTGCCCTCGGTGCCCTCGCGCTCCACAGCCTCCGATCCGCTGGCCCACACCCTGGCCGAACTAGTTCTACCACGGTTCCGTCCCCCGATGGGACGAGCAACGTCTCCGCATGTCTCATCCTGTCCGCGCTCCTTCCCCCGGTCCTGCCGCTCCTGGTGAGGGGGGTCGAGGGGGCTGCGACCTACGGCGGAAGCGCCGCCGTCATCACGCTGATCGGGGTGCTCCTCGGAGCGGCGAGCGCGGCCCTGGCGCGGCGGTTCCCCCCCGGGGTTTGCCGGCTCACGCCCCGGTCCGCGCTGCTCGGCGGTCTCCTGATTCCGCTGGGCGTCGGCAGCGTCCTGCCGGCGGTCGGGCTCGTCGAGACGGGGCTCCTCGTGCTCCCCGGGTGGGCCCTGGCCGCCTGGGCGAACCGGGGCGGGGCGCCTACTGAGGACGCGCCTTCCGCTCCGCCCGCCGCAGCGGGGATCGTCGCGGGCCTCGGGCTCGTCGCGGTCGGTCCGATCCATTTGGCGAATGTCCCCTGGCTGTCCCCCGACCCGTTCGTGCTGGCCGCCCTCCTCGCTGCGGTCGTCGCGGGCGCCGGGATCGGCCGCGCGGTGGGGTCCCGTCCGCTCCTCGGTGCGGGCCTCGTGACCCTCGGGGTCGCCGTCGGCGCGGAGCTCCCGCCCCAGCTGCCCGACATCGCGCTGTCACTCCTCTCCTCCCGATCGGCAGACGATCCGGCGCTCGCCTACGCGTTGCCCGTCGTGGCCGCGGCGCTCCCTGGAGCCCTCCTCGGCCTCGGCGTGGGGCTCGTCGGGGGACGAGGCCGCGCCGTCTCCCTCGGAGCGATCGCAGGGCTCGCGCTGTGGCAGCTCGGACCGGGCGTCCTCGGCGCGGACGGAGCGACCCACCTGCTGGCGGGGGTCCTCGCTCTGGCCTCGCTCCCCCTCGCGGTGTCGGCAGACCGAGTGGGCGCGCGCCTCGCCGGGGTGGCGCTGCCGGTGGTCGCGGCCGCCTCGGCGCTCCTCCCCGCTCCGGATGCCACCTCGCTCCCGGCGGACGAGGCCTGGCGCCGGCTCGGGAGCGCGGCGGAGCTGACGATCGGCCAGAAGCGCGCTGCCGCCGTGACGATCGAGGAGGCCGCCGGCCCCCGCGGCCGGACCCTTCTGCTCCGACGAGGGGACGTCCCCTGGTCCTGGCAGCGTGGCGGGCTCTCGTCCCGCTTCGACGACTCCTCGCGGTTCGCGGACCGCTTCCTGGGCCACCTGCCGGCCCTGGTCGGGGAGGAGCCGGCCCGCGCGATCCTGATCGAGGGACTGGGCTCAGGCCAGACGGCCGATGCCGCCCGCCAGAGCAGCCCGGGCCAGGTGGTGGTGGTCGAGCCGGATCCCGCGGTCCGCGCGATCGCCCGACGGCACCTGCCCGCAGTCACCGGACTCCTCGCCGATCCGGCGGTGCGGGTCCGCACGATCTCCCCCTCCGCCCCCGAGGGCGGATGGGACGCGGTGATCGTGGACGTACCCCGACCTTGGCGGTTCGGAGCCGGGGCGCCCATCGCTGCGGCCCGGCTCCGGCGGATCCGGGACTCCCTGAGCAGCGACGGCGTCGCGGTCATCCGCTTGCCACTCGCCTCGCTCTCTCCGAACGAGCTCGCCACCTTCGGCGCCCGGGCGGCGCGGATCTTCCCCTCCGTCCTCGCCTGGCTCGACCCCGTGGACGCGCGGAACCTCGTCCTTACCGCGTGGCCCACGGAGCGATCGCTCAGCGCCGCCACCCTGAAGCAGGCCTGGCAGCGGGAAACGCTCCGCTCGGATCTGCGCGACGCGGGCTTGCCCGAGCCCGCCGATCTCCTGGAGCGCCTGCTCACGGATCGCCAGGGACTCGCCCTGCTCGGCGCCGAGGGACGGGACGCCGCCGGGACCGCCGTGGTCGCCGCCGCGCGCGCTCGTCGAGGGAAGACGACGCTCCCGCTCTCCCAGCTCGAGGGCGCCGGCCGCCCCGTGGCGTCCATGGTCTCTCTGGACGGGCTCCCTCCCGAGGACCGCGCCTCCCTGGACGCGCGCCTCGACGCCGCGGACGCGTCGCGCGGGTCCTACCTCTCGCTGCTCTCGCTGCTCGCTGGTGGCAAGACAAAGGAGGCCATCGCCCTCGCCACCCAGCTCGGAGAGACGTCGACGAACCCCGCCCGGGACCTGCGTTCGCTGGTGGCTCCCTGGCTCAGGCGGGGCACTGCGCTCCGGCGCGAGGGCAAGTTCGCCCAGGCCGAGGCGGAGCTGAGCACCGCCTTCGCCTTCTCACCCACGGACGTCGACGTGAACCTCGAGCTCGCCCGCGTCCTCCTCGCCCAGGACCGCGCCACCGAAGCCGTCTCCCACGTGGAGCGGGCCCGCACCGCCGAGCCCGGGAGCGTTGAGCCGGTCCTGCTCCTCGCCGACGTGCACGTCGCGAAGGGAGCCCTCGCCGAGGCCGCGGACGTCCTCACCGACGCGGAGCCGCTGTTCCCCACCGACGTCCGGCTCCTCGTGAACCTGGGGTACGTCCTCACGCAGCTCTCCGTGGGGAGCGACGAGACGATCGCCAGCCGGCTCGCGCGGGCACGGGTCCTCTTCCAGCGGGCGGCGAGCCTGGCGCCGCGGGCCCCTCAGCCGCGGGCCGGCCTCGCGGAGGTCTACTACCGGCAGGGCGACGGGGCGTCCGCGCTCCGGGAGATCGACCGCGCCCTGATCATCGCCCCCACCTGCGAGTACCGGTCCATCCGCGGCCACGTGCTCGGGAGCCTCGAGCGCCTCGACGAGGCCCGGGGGGCCCTCGAGGCCGCGATCATGGACTGCCCCACGCTGCTCGAGGCCCTCGTCTACCTCGGGGCGGTGCGGGCCGAGCAGGGCAACCCCTCGGGGGCCCGGGAGCTGTGGGAGCGCGCGCTGGAGGTGGACCCGACGAACGCGGCGGCGCGGGAGAACCTCGCGATCCTCGAGGCGAGCAAGTTCGAGGAGTTCATCGAGCAGGGCGGCGGCGGACGCTGAGCGACGCAAGCGTCGAGCGCCCGGAGCGGTAACGCCCTCGGCCGCGAGGCGACCGAGCGCTCCCTCTTCGCTCTAGAAGACGTGGCGGTACGAGACGTAGACGTAGTCCGTGAAGTTGGACGGCGTCACCGCGACGTTGATCGGCGAGTTCGAGTCGATGCCGCCACCATCGACCTGCAGCGCGTACAGGCGGCCGTTGGCGAACACCGGCTCGCTGATCAGGCCCGGCACCTCGGTGTAGAGGTTGCTGGTCACCGAGTAGCTGTCCGAGCTGTCGTCGAAGAGGCCACCCGCGCAGGTCTCGACGTTCATGCCGTAGAGGCGCGACACGCCCAGCGTGCAGGGATCGCTGCCCGGGATGTGGGTCGCGAAGAACATGCGACCCGACCGGACCTGGGGCCGTCCCACGATCTTCTCGCCGATCGCTCCGCCTGCGCCGAGGGCGTAGAAGCCGGTGGCGTCGAATAGCGCGCTGCCGCTCGCGCACGGGGCCGCCACGCCCTGAGGCGAGGTGCCGTTGATGTTCGTGCAGCCGAAGGGCTCGGGGTCGAGCTTCGCGTAGATCCCGCCCGCGTCGGTGTCGTAGATGTTGTACGGCGAGCCTGTGCCCCAGTAGACGAGGAGCTCCCCCGCCGCGGAGTAGAAGATCGCCGGCTCGTAGTAGATGTGCCGGGCCAGATCCCCCGCCGCCGGCGCCGAGAAGAGGCACGTGGTCGGCGAGTTCGGGCTGGTCTGGTTGAAGGCGACCTTGAACATGTAGCCCCAGGAGTCGCCGATGTAGGCCACGTCGATGGAGCCGTCGCCGTCCAGGTCCGCGCCCGCGGGGGAGCCGAACATCCCCTCCGTCTCGCCGGGGTACTCCTCGAAGCCGTCGCCGTCGGTGTCCGTCACGCCGGGACCCGGGTGGGTCAGCGCGAAGCCCTGCGTCTGGTAGTTGGTCGGGACGCGGGACGCCGTCGTGTCCATGTCGTGGATGTAGACCGCGGCGTGCGACGCATCGGAGCCGAGCCCCGAGGTGGGCGGCTGCGCACCCGAGCCCCAGATGGCGATCCAGCGGCGATCCGGGTTGGCCCCGCTGCCGTCCCAGAAGGCGGAGACGAGGGGGCGGCCCACCGCGCGGCCCTTGCCGTTGAAGGTCGTGGCGCCTTCGTCGGTGCGCTCCCAGAGGAACATGGGGTTCGTCGGGTTCGTGACGTCGAGGGCGTAGACATGCCGGGCGCCGTAGCCGCCGGACCAGGTCAGCACGCGGTGCCACTCGCACCCGTCGGGGTGGATGACGCCGTCGTCCTGGCCGGCCACGTAGGCCGGACCGGCGCAGCCGGACAGATCGTTCAGGTAGCCATCGAGCCAGACGTGGTCGAGAGCGAGGCGCCCGTCGTTGATGTAGGTCTGGCCGCTGCGCATCAGATCGTCAGCCTGGAAGCCCTCGAACTCCTTGCTCGCCGCCGGGTCCTTGTCCAGCTTCGCGCGGGGGGCGTAGAACCAGAGCTCGGAGCCACCCGTGGGCCACGCCGAAGTGAGGCCGTCGCCGTCGAAGGCGTGCAGCTGACCGGCGTTGGACGCCACGTAGACCGCCGAGGGGCGGTTCGCCAGCTTCGCCCGGTACGCGCGGAAGTGCCCCTCGAGGGCGATGGAGAAGATCTCATTCGGCGCCACCACCGCGGTCGAGTGCCCGGTGTCGCCCATCTTCCAACGATCGGCGGCGCGGCTCAGGCCGGTGCTGAGGAAGGTGGCCTCGGGGACGCCGCGGAGGAAGTCCACCAGGATCTGCGCATCGGCCACGTCCGCGTCGCAGTCGAAGTCGAAGTCGTGCTCGAGCGGCAGGCAGGTCTGGTTCGAGGTCACCGGGACCTCGTCGATCAGCAGCGTGGTCAGGTCCGAGCCGGGCGACAGCGAACTCGCGTCGAAGGGCAGGAGCGACGAGTACATCACCTTCGCCGAGTCCTCCGTGTAGCCGCGCCGCTGGCCGCTCTGGAGGAAGCCGCCCTGGTTGGACTCCCCCGCGAACGCATCACGCGACGCGAGGAGCTGCCCGCCGTCCCAGGCGGCGCCCGTCGTCGGGTCGGACGAGACGCCCGAGGTGTTCGGGATGATCTCACCGAACGTCGCGTTGTTGGGGTCGTTGTCGATGTCCCAGGCGAGCAGGTGGCCCTTGTAGAGGGGGTAGCCGCCCTCGACGCGGAAGTAGCTCGCGAGCATCAGGTCCCCGTTGGGGGACATGGAGACCGCCGCGTTGCTGTACTCACCGCTGAACGCGTCCGACAGGGACTGCCAGAACCGGCTCGCGATGGCGCCCGGCTGGGCGGCGACGAAGGGGAGGCCGCCGCCCGCGGCGCCGGTGTTGTTGAACAGGTCCGCGGCGTCCAGGGTCGCCACGTTGGAGTCCACGAGGACCGAGTAGACCTTCACCTGGCCCGACGCGGCGAGGGGCGCCGGCGCGTACAGGGTGTTCGCCCAGAAGGCGACGTCGTCCTTGTAGCAACCCTGCTGCGGCAGGAGGGGCTCGTTGCCGTTGCACTGGACGTCGAGGGGCGGAACCGCCCGGTTCGCCGGGGCCACGTTGCCGTCGTAGTTCCCGGTGGAGAACCCGACGGTGATGATGATCAGCGAGGAGCAGTAGTACTCGAACGGGCCCGAGAGCCAGCTGGGGAACGCGCTGTGGGGCAGATCGGCCCAGCGGTCGAGGACGCCGGCCATCGACTCGCCCCAGGTGACCATGTCCGAGCCGGTGTCGTTGAAGCTGTAGGCGTTGAGCGTCGCGGAGACGAGCGCCGCCCCCATGCCGGGGAAGGCCACGGGCTCGAAGTCGTAGAGGAGCTCCTGGGCGCCGACGCCGTCCTTCGTGAACGCCACCCCGATCTCCATCCCGAGGGGCGCGTTGTTCACGATCTGGAGGATCGCGTCGCGCACGTACTCGTAGCGGGTCCCGGGGACGGTCAGGGTCGGATCGCCGGCCCAGGTCGAGTCCATGGCCGCGCTCTCCTCGACGAGGAAGAGGACGGTGGGGAGCACGGCCGGGAGCGGCTCCTGCGCCGCAGCCTCACGCGGAGCGAGCAGCGGGGCCGCGAGCAGGCAGACGAGGGCGAGGAGGAGACCGGAGCGGTGGTTCATGTCTTGTCTCCGTCACAGGTCGCGGGCTCGAGGGTCCCGACGACGAAGGCGCCCTGGGTCGCGAGGGTGTCCGACGTGGCCGCGGTGGTGGGGCTCTGGCCCGTCGAGACGATGTCGACCGTGAAGCCGACGATGCCCTCGCCGAGGGACGTCCCCGAGGGGGGCAGTCCGCACGACGCGACGCAGAAGTCGACCGTGTAGCTCGCCAGCGGGAATCCGTTGGCGTCGAGGATGAGCGGGGCCGCGACGACGTTCGGGCCCGTGTCCGCGATCCAGCCCTCGAGGCAACCGCTGGGCTGGTCCCCGGCCGACTCGATCGTCTCGGAGATCTCCACCAGGTTGTCGGAGAAGAGGTCACGGCCGTGGTCGAGGCCGGTCAGCGCGCCGTAGGCGACCTGGCGGTGGTGCCGCATGTTGCTGGTGATCTTGAGGTCCAGCTGCGACACGCCGATGGCCGTCACCCCCACGAGGGTCAGCGCGACGAGCGCCACCATCGCGAGGATGAGCGCATAGCCCGATCGAGGGTCGAGGCGCCGGTCTTGAAGTCGATGGAGCATCATCTCACCTACCACCCTGCGTTATCCATCTGCCACGCCCCCACGGCGTTTCGCACCATCACCTCGGTCGTGCCGAGCCGCCGGTGGTAGCCGTCGACCACCCCGAGGTTGGAGATGGTGAAGCCGTCGTCGGGATCCGGGTCGAGCCCGGCGGAGACGTTCGTCCGCTGGGGATCGGGCCGGAGGGTCCGGGCGACCACGTGGATCCGGACCGCCGTCACGTCGTTCCAGTCGATGCCCGCCGTCAGGTCCATGCCCGCCGTCCAGGACGTCGGGTCCTGGCAGTCCAGCCCCGACCCGCCGAGGCACACCTCGAACTGGAGGTCCTCGACGCCGAGGGCGATGGGGATGTCGTCGATGTGGGGGTAGACCCCGGTCGTCGCCACCACGCGGGAGACGTCGGGGACGTAGTAGAGGACCGGGAGCTCCGCCGAGCCGATGCCGATGCCATCGGAGGCGTCGTCGTCGATGTAGTAGGCGACCCACCGCAGCGGCGCGCAGATCATCCGCTGGGGGAGCGTCTCCTGGCACTGCGTGGTGAAGTCCGACTGGGCGTTCGTGCCCACCGGGACGGAGCCGCTCGCGCCCGCGCCCGCGACCTGCCACAGGAACGAGCCGGGCTTGCCTCGGTGGTGCGGGTGGTAGCAGAGGATGTCCGCCGCCCCGACGGCGGGGTCGTACTGGAGGGCCTGCGCCGCCCAGTCATCGTGGAAGTTGATCGCGCTCGTTCCGCAGTCGAGCGCCTGACCCATCACCCATGCCCAGGTGTCGCGGCTCGGGTTCTGCATCACGAGCTCGATGGCGTCGTGGCCGGAGCCCACGGGGAAGTCCTGGGCGATCCACATGCCCCACAGGCGATCCGAGTCGGCGCCCGTCGGCGCCCCGAAGTTGCTGCTGTGGCCGTGCGCTCCCCAGGCGGCGCCGTCGTTGCCGAGCCCGTAGCCCGCCATCGAGATGTCCCGCGAGAGCATCTCCATGCCCACCCGCAGGTTCTGCTGCATGGTGCCCATGTCCGCTTGGGAGCGGTACGCCTGGGTCTGGTTGATGAAGACCGTATAGATGAGGATCCCGACGAGGGTGCTCAGGGCGACCGCGATCATCAGCTCGATCAGCGTGAAGCCCCGCTGCACGAGGCGGCGGACGGAGGGGGACGCGTGGAGGGGGGAGGCGCGCATCAGATCGACGACACTCCGAGGCCGAGGGGGTCGTAGCGATCGACGAGGCGGGTCGCCGCGAGGGTCACGCCGTGACGCCGGGCGGTGGCGTCCTCGTAGGTGACGCGGACCCGGATGAGGACCCGGTCCGTCTCCGCGCCGACGAACTCCGTGTGGTACGTCCGCAGGTAGATGGTGGGGCCGAAGTTGGAGTTGGTGCTCCCCAGGCTGTTCACCCGGATGCCGATGCCGTCGACGGCGCCGGGCAGCGCGTCGAGTCCGTCCGCGTCGACGGCGGGGAAGGACCCCATCGGCGCGAGGTCCGGGTTGACGCCGGAGGGGTCGTTCGCGAGGAACGACTCCGACATGAGCTTCTCCATCGCGTCCTGCGCCAGGGTCGTCGCCATGCCGAGCCGGTAGGCCCGCCCGCTCGCCTCGATCGACGCCGCGTGGAGGGCCCACAGGGCGAGCAGCCCAAAGGTCATCACCAGCATCGCGAGCAGGAGCTCGATCAGCGTGAAGCCACGCCGCTGGCCCCGGGTCTGGAAGGTCTGCGTCCGCTGCATCAGGGCACCGCGATCTGCACGTTGCCGCCCCGGTCGATGCGCACGACGCGCTGCTCGACGTGGGAGGCTCGCTTGTTTCGAAGGATGATCCGGACCACGCCGCCCGCGAAGTCCGTGTCCGGGTTCGACGTGATCCCCTGGCCCGAGAAGCCGATGGCCTGGGGAAGGACGGGGCTCTTCGGGCCGACCATGGCGGCCCAGGGCTCGATGGAGACGCCCTCTTGCGCGTTCGGCCCCGCGTCGAGGTCGACCACCCCGTCCCGGGTGCCGACCCAGGTGGGGACGCCGTTCGTGATCACGACGCACTTCTGCTCGTACCGCCCGGCGTTCGCACGCCAGGGGCCGTCGAGAGAAGAGTCGGAGGCCACGAACTGCAATGCACACTCCCTGTTGTCCGAGATGGCCTTCATCCGGGTGTCCGTCACCCGCGCTGCCAGCTCCCGGGTCGCCGCGTTCAGCCGATAGCGACCGATCATCGACGAGAGGTCCGTCATGGCGAGCGCGGTGATGACGCCCACCAGGGCCACCACGACCACCAGCTCGATCAGCGTGAAGCCTCCTGAGCCGCGCGCATGAGGTGCAAGAATCAAGCCACGGAGGGGCGATCCCTTGATGGCGGGGATCCTCTCCGAGCGACCCTTTGTCTGAGCGCGTGATCGCTCTGAAAAAAGGTCAAGGCTCGCAAACACTTCACACACCCATTGCCTCGCGGATGCGTTGACGCAGCCGGTCGTGATACCGGCGGCGCAGGGCGGGGCTCCGCATCCGGGGATCGTCCCGGCTCGCCTTGTCCAGGAGGCTATCCGCGACGTCGAGGGCCTGTAAAGCATCGTTCAGGGCGGGGTCGTCAGGACCGGTGGCCCGTTCGAGGAGGGAGCGGGCCCGATCGAGCTCGATGCGGAGCTCTCCTTCGTCGAGGAGCATGAGCCCCCGCTGACCGCCGACGGGCTTCGCGCGGCCCTCGACGATCCAACGCCGGGCTTCGTCGTGACGCCCCTGCCGCATCTCCAGCTCCGCCATGAAGCGGAGGAACTCCCCTCGGTCCGGCGCCTGCGCGATCGCGCCCGCGAAGAGCTCACGGGCCTCGTCGTAGCGGGAGGCCCGCAGGTAGAGCTGGCCGAGCGTCAGGAGGACCGTGGGCTCGGTGGGGTCCTTCTCGTAGGCGGTGCGCAGCATCTTCTCGGCCGCGGTCACCTTGTCCTCGTCGAGCAGCAGGACCCCCATCCCCCGGTAGCCGCCCCAATACTCCGGGGCGTAGTCGATGCACCGGCGGAAGAGCTGGCGGGCGGCGGGGACGAGCTCGTCGTGTCCCGAGACGTAGAGCGCCCAGCCCTTGCCGTACAGAGCGGGGGCGTAGTGCGCGTCGATGGCGATCGCGCTGTTGTAGGCCTTCTCGGCGGCCACCAGCTGGTTGTCCCGCAGGAGCTCGTCCCCCTCCGCGGTCCACCGCTGTGCGGAGCCACAGCCCAGCAGCGCGCACGCCGCGAGGAGCAGGCAAGCGGAGAGGAAGCGGGTCACGAGCTCCGGCGGGCCGGCACGTCGATCCCGTAGTCCTTCATCTTGTAGAGCAGGGCGCGGTGGCTGATCTCGAGGAGACGGCACGCGTGGGTGCGGTTCCCCCCGGTGCGCTCGAGGGCGCGGCGGATGAGCTGCGCTTCGAGGCTCGCGACGCGCCGCTTGATGGAGAGGTCGTCGTCGTCACGGACCGCGGTCACCGCGTCCAGGGTGGCGTTCTGGACGACGGGAGGCAGCACGTCCAGGGGCAGCCGGTCGCCCTCCGAGAGGATCATCCCGCGCTCAATGGCGTTCTCCAGCTCCCGCACGTTGCCGGGCCAGGCGTAGGCCAGCACGGCCTCCATCGCGTCCGGCTCGAGGCCCGCGACGGACCGGCCGAAGCGCTCGTTGAAGCGACCGACGAAGTGGCCGACGAGGGCAGCGATGTCCTCGGTCCGCTCCCGGAGCGGCGGGATCCGCAGGCGCATCACGTTGAGGCGGTAGAACAGGTCCTCCCGGAACCCTCCGTCCTTGACCCGCTCCTCGAGATCGCGCGAGGTGGCGGCGATGACGCGCACGTCCACCTTGACGCTGGCCGTCGCGCCGACCGGCCGCACGACCTCGTCCTCGAGCACCCGGAGCAGCTTCACCTGGAGGGGGACCGGGAGCTCCGCGATCTCGTCCAGGAAGATCGTCCCCTTGTGGGCCTCGGGGAACAGACCGGTCTTGTCGCGGACGGCGCCGGTGAAGGCGCCCTTGAGGTGACCGAACAGCTCCGACTCGAGGAGCTCACCGGGGATCGCGCCGCAGTTCACGGGGACGAGGGGCCCCGAGGCGCGGTCCGAGTGGTCGTGGATCGCCCGGGCGAGGAGCTCCTTGCCCGTGCCCGACTCCCCCGTGAGGAGGACGGTCGTCTTGTAGGGGGCGATCTTGGCGACAGTGGAGAAGATCCCCTCCATCGCGTCGGACCGCCCGACGATCTCGCCGAAGCCGAGGCGCTCCTCGAGCTCCGCCTTCAGCCGCCGGTTCTCCGTCCGCAGCTGCTCCCGCTCGGTGACCTTGCGCAGGAGCAGCACGACCTCGTCCGGGCGAAACGGCTTGTTGAAGTAGTCGTAGGCGCCTTCCTTGACGCACTGGAGCGCCATGTCCCCGCCGCCGTACGCCGACATCATGATCACGTAGGGGGGATCCGGCAGGGAGCGGGTGGCGGCGAGGAGCTCGCGGCCGTCCATTCCCGGCATGCGGACGTCGGAGATCACGACCCCGAAGTCTTCGGACTCGAGGAGCTCGAGGGCCTTCGCAGCGCCGGGGGCCGCCGTGGGCTCGAACCCGGCCTTCTTCAAGGTGACCAGGAGGAGGTGGCGGATGTTCTCCTCGTCGTCGACCACGAGGATGCGCTGCATGTGGGACGGCAAGGACGCGGTCATGCGGAGCGGATGGTAGCTTGGCGGCGTCTGAGGCCGCGCTCGGCGGGCTCCCGTCCCGCCGCTGAGCCCTCGTGACCTCCCCCTCCCACGCCCTCCTCGTCGCCCATCGCTTCCCCCCCGACGGGACCGCGGGGATCGAGCGGTACACCGCCCGGCTGGGGGCGGCCCTGGTGGCGCGCGGCTGGCGGGTGACGGTGCTCAGCGGGTGCGTACGACCGGGGGCGGCGCAGAACGCCGTCCTGCGCGAGCGGGCCGAGGGGCTGGACGTCCTCCGGGTCGTGCAGAACTGGCCCTACCGGGATCTGCCGGAGGCGGTGACGGACGCGGCGCTGGACCGGGTCTTCTCCGAGGTGCTGGACGATCTGGCGCCGGACGTGGTCGCGTTCCAGAGCCTGCACGGGCTCTCGTGGGGGTGGCCGGCGATCGCCGCACACAGCGGGGCGCGGGTGGCCCTGCATCTGCACGACGCCGAGATCTCCTGCGCGAGCGGCGGACAGCGGCTCCACCCCGACGGCGCCCTCTGCCTTCCGGTGGACCCCCGACGCTGTGGAGCGTGCTTCGACCGGTTCCGGCACCGGGAGGGTCCCCTGGAGCGGGCGGGGCGGTGGGCGGCGGCGCGGCTGCCGGGAGCCGTCCCACCGGACGCGCTGCATCGAGCGTTCGCGGCGCTCCCCGAGGGGGTCCGGGACGGGCTGAAGGTGCTCAACGAGCGCGCGGCCCGGCGCGGGTCGGTGGGAACCAGCGACGGGCTGGATCCCCGCATCGTGGCGCGGCGGGCGACGATCGACGCCGCCCTGGAGCACGTGGACGTCATCATCAGCCCGTCGCAGTTCCTGGCCGACAGCCTGCGGGGGGACGGGCTGGACCGCGACGTCACCGTGGTGCCCACCGGCGGGCCCGCCCTCGGGCGACGGGGAGTGGAGCGGAGCCAGACCGCCCGGGTGCTCTTCCTTGGGACCTGGGTCCACCACAAGGGCCCCCACGTCCTCGCCGATGCGCTGGCAGGGCTCGACGCGGCGACGGCGGACCGGATCCACGCGACCGCCCGGGGGCCCGTCCCCTTCCCTGCCTACCGGGACGAGGTGGCGGCGCGGTGTGACGGGCGGCTGCGTGTGGGGGGAGCGGTGGCCGCGGACGAGGTGCCCGATCTCATCGCGGCCCACGACGTCCTCGTGGTGCCGTCGATCTGGGCGGAGAACGCGCCGCTGGTCGTGCTGGAGGCGCGCGCGCTCGGGCGGCCGGTGCTGGCGAGCGACCTCGGCGGGCTCATCGAGCTGGTCGGGCCCGAGGACGGCCTGCGGTTCCCGGCGGGGGATGGGCGCGCGCTGGGGGAGCTGCTGCGACGGTTGGTCCACGAGCCGGGTCTCCTCGCGGGCCTCCAGGCGACGGTGCGCCCCCCCCCGAGCGAGGCGGACCAGGTGTCGGCCATCGTGCAGGCATGGGCCGCTCCGTGACGCTGCTGACCCCGCGCGACCCCGCCCCCAGCGGACAGTCCCCGACGTTCTCGGTCGTCGTGCCCGTCCTGAACGGGGGCGCGCGGCTGGTGGAGCTGGGCAAGGCGCTCGCCGCGCAGGACGGAGCCGTCGAGGTCCTCCTCGCCGACTCGGGCTCGACGGACGGGGCCTTCGAAGCGGCGGCCGCGACCTGCGCCGCGCGGCGCTTCGACGTCGCTCCCGGCCGGTACGACCACGGCCTCGTGAGGACCGCGCTGGTGCGCGCCGCGCGGGCGCCGCTCGTCGCGATCCTCAGCCAGGACGCGGTCCCTCAAGGGTCCGCCTACCTGTCGCGCCTCGCCGTCCCGTTCCGGGAGGACGCCCGCGTCGCCGGCGCCCACGCCCGGCAGATCCCCCGTGCCGGCGCCGACCCCCTCGTACGCGCCAGCCTCGACCGCTGGACTCCGCCCGGCGACCGCCCCGTCGTCCGGGTGCTGCCCCCCGGCGGAGCCTCGCTGCCCCCGCGGGAGCGCATGCGCCTCGCCCGCTTCGACAACGTCGCGTCGATGGTCCGCCGGGACGACGTCCTGGAGCGGCCGTTCCCCTCCCGGGAGTTCGGCGAGGACCTGTCCTGGGGCTGGGCCACGCTGCTCGCCGGCCGCGCCCTCGCCTACGCCCCCCGCGCCGTCGTCGAGCACTCCCACGAGCCCACCCTCCGGGAGGTCCACGACCGCAACGTCCTCAGCCACCGCCAGGCCCGCGCCGAGTTCGGGCTGCGGGCGGTGCCGGGCCTCACCGCCGGGGTGATCGCGCTGCTCGCCGGCGTCCCGGACGACCTGATGGACGGGGGGCCCCGCTGGGCGGCGAAGGGCGTGCCGCGTCGGGCGGCGGCGCTGCTCGGACAGTGGCGCGGGGGGCGAGGGTGAGGGTCTTGCTGCTCCCTCACCGGTTCCCGCCCCATGGACGCGGGGGCGTGGAGACGTGGGCGCTCACGCTGGCGCGGGGGCTGGGACGGCTGGGCGCCGAGGTGGTCGTGGCCTCCCGGGACGAGCGCGGGGACCAGACCAGCTTCTCCGTGACCGAGGACCGCGGCGCGCACGGAGGGACCGTCTTCTGGATCGCGCACCGCCACGCGGACGCGCGGTCCTTCCGCGACACCTGGGACGACGACCGGATGGAGGCCGCCCTGCGCAGCGTGGTGCGGGCCGCCCGCCCCGACGTGATCCACCTCGCCCACCCGGACGGCTTCGGCGTCGCGCCCCTCCGCCTCGCGCGGCAGGCCGGCGTCCCCCTGGTGGTGACGCTGCACGACGCGAAGTGGTTCTGCGGGCGAGGGCAGCTGGTGCGGGCTGACGGAGGGGTGTGCGCCGCCGCCGAGGAGGAGACGTGCGTCCGCTGCCTGGGTGACCAGCTGGGTCGGGGGCCCGTCCGCGGCGCCCTCAGCCGGCGCGCTCCTGCGGTGCTCAAGCGATGGGCCTCGCCCACATCCGCCCTGGAAGGCCGCCGGGACCCCGGCGCTGTCGCCCGACGGCGGTGGCGTGCGCGGGAGGCAGCCCTCGCCACGGTGCTCGACGGCGCCGACGCGGTGCTCTCCCCCTCGCAGTTCTTCGCCGACCTCGCGGCACGCCACGGATGCACGCGCCCGGTGCAGGTCGTCCCCAACGGGATCGACGGCCCCACGGCGACGCCCCTGGCGCCGACGCAGCCCCTGCGCGTCGGGTGGTTCGGCGTCCCGGCCCCGACGAAGGGCCTCACCGAGCTGATCGCCGCCACCGCGGATGGGGGCTGCGCCCTGCACGTCCACGGCGCCGACGAGCCGGGGGTCTCCTCGCTCCTCGGCGGTCCCCTCCCCCGCCACGTCCTGGCCCACGGCCCGTACGCACCCGACGGGGTCTTCGAGCGGATGGAGTCGGTCGATCTGGTCGCGCTGCCCAGCCGCTGGCCCGAGAACCAGCCGATGGTGGCGCTCGAAGCGCGGGCCGCGGGCCGGCCCCTCGCCGTGGCCGACGTGGGCGGGCTGCCCGAGCTGGTTCGGCACGGAGTCGACGGGTGGGTGGTGCCGGCCGGCGGGTGGCGGGCCCAGCTGCGTGAGCTCGCCGCCAACCCCAGCCTCCTCTCGGCGGCCGTCGCCGCCGCGTCCCCCGTTCCGGATGGGACGAGCCTCGCCCGCGCTCACGCGCGTGTCTATCAAGGGACGCTCGGTCCCCTCGCCCCGGCGCTCCGGGAGCCCCGTCCCGTTTGACCGGTTCCCCGGCGGCGACGACAATGGATCGCAGGGGCCGAGTGCGGCCGTGGGAGTTTCGATGTCGAAGAGCGGTGCGTTCGTCCTGCCCGAGGGGCTCCGGCTGACCATGGAGTCCGGGGCTCTGGCCATCCACCACGAAGGTGACGTCGTCATCGAGGTCAACCCGGGCCAGGAGCTCCGGTCGGTCACCTCGACCGCCGGGGACATCACCCTGACCGTCCCCGAGCCCCTGGAGCTCGCCAGCATCTCCGCTCCCGAGGGCAATGTGACTCTCGGCGGGCGCTTGACGGTCGACTCGGTCGTGGCGAAGAACATCGCGTTCGTCACCGGCCGCCTGAAGGCCACCGTCCTCAAGGGGTCCGAGTCCGTGATGCTGGGCGGCTCCCGCGTGGAAGCGACCGTCGTGGTCGCCCCGAACGTCTCCATCGCCGGCAGCGTGAAGGGTCGCGCGACCGCGATCTCCGCGAACAACGACCTCGGCCCCCATCAGCTCAAGGGCGGGTTCAGCCTCGCGGAGTTCGTGGACCTGGTGCCCAACGGCTCGGACGTGCTCGACGCCCACGGCATCGAGGTGCCCGACGAGGACGAGGAAGAGGAGGACGACGCCTTCGAGGAGGAGGTCGTCGAGGAGCCGGCGGAGGAGGAGAGCGCCGAGGCGGAGCCGGACGAGGAGCCGGACGAGGACGAGGACGCCGGGGACGACGAGGTCGCGGCGGCCGACGACGACGGCGACGACGACTCCGCAGAGGACGAGGCCGATGCGGAGGACGACAGCGGCGCGACCGACGAGAACGAGCCCGCCCCCGCCGACGACGATGAGCTGGATGACGGCGACACCGTGGAGTCCGGCGAGCCTCCCGTCGCGGAGGAGCCCTCCGGCGACACCGGCCCCCTCGTCGCCGAGGCGAGCCCCGAGATCGGAGACGAAGACGAGACCGCCATCGAGGAGCTGCCCGAGGTGACCGACCTCGAGTCCCTCGAGGACCTCGACGCCCTCGCCGAAGGGGAGGTCCCCCCCACCCAGGACGACTCGGGGGTGCTCTCCATCGCCGACCTGCCCCCGGACGCCTCCGAGATCATCGACGACGACCCGTCCGCGATCATGGTCGCGGTCGAGGAAGAGGACGAAGAGGCCAGCATCCCCCCCGAGTGGGAGGCAGCCCGCGCCACCATCGCCGACGCCCTCGAAGAGATCCGCGCCGCCTACAGCGGCGGCGACATCCCCCAGCCCATCGACACGCTCGGCGCGCTCGTGCACGACGGCGCCCTGAGCGACCTCAAGGGCAACATCAACGGGATCTGGAGCGGCCTGCTCAAGCACCACCAGCGCACGAAGGCCTACATCCCGAACACGGTCACCCACATGTTCCAGCAGATCCAGATGGAGCTGCGGAAGATCTGAGGGCCCCGGTCGGCCTCGCCCGCCACCCCGTGGCCCCGCCGAGGTAGCGCCCCGGGGACTCGTTCCATAGAATCGGGCGTCTTTGCGGGCCGGTAGGCGCTCCGTGGGCCTCGGGGTCCGAAACTTGCGCCGCCACCGCCGCGATCCAGACCGTGGGGAGACGTGGAGAGCTGATGCGCAGATCCCAACACTGGCCGCTTGTCCTCTTCGCTGGGGTCCTCGGCCTCGCCGGGGCTTCGTGCACGAACCCCTACGACCTGCTGATCCACGACCGGTTCGAGCAGGGCGGCTTCAACAGCGACGTCGACATCCTGTGGGTGGTGGACAGCTCGTCGTCCATGGAAGACGAGCAGCAGAGCCTCGCCCAGAACTTCTCCGCGTTCATCTCCGCCTTCGCGAACGTCGGCGGCGAGGACGGCGGGACCCTCGAGTACGACACCGTCACCGACGCGACGCGCGCCTGGGCCGAGTTCCAGCAGAACCAGGACCGGTTCCTGAACTACAACATGGGCGTCATCACGTCGGACGTGACCGCCCCCGGCAACGGCAACCAGGGCAACATCCGCAGCCTCGGGGGCATCGGCGGCGGCACGTGTGAGGACGCCCGCATCCTGCGGCCCTCGGACCCGAACGTCGCTGCGGACTTCATCGACCTCGTGGACGTGGGCGTCGGCGGCGCCGGGGACGAGACGGGGCTCCTCGCCTCGGCCTTCGCCCTGTGCAAGGGCCAGGACGGCGACTTCTGGGCCAACCTCGAGAACCTGCCGGACGACGACCCGGTCCGGGTGATCTGCTCCCTGGTCCCCAACTCCGAGCGGGCCACCGGCGACGACACCCCGTGCAACAGCGACGCCACCGGCAACTTCTTCCGGGACGGCGCGGCCACCGCGGTCATCATCGTCTCCGACGAGGGCGACGGGGCCAGCAGCCGCAACGACATGCCGCCCGACTCGTGGCTCCAGCGCTGCATCGACGACAACGCCCAGAACCCGAACTTCGGGCCCTGCAACTGCCGCACGGAGTGGTTCCTCGACTTCTTCGACGGCATGGGCCGCCAGGTCGTCTTCTTCACGATCACCCCGAGCTACCAGCTCAAGGGGGAGCCCATCGCCTGGTGCGACGGCGGCACCCTCGACGTCCCCGGCCCCTGCAACGAGTTCGGGAGCAACACCTGCTCGCTGGACTTCTACCAGCAGGCAGCCTGCGAGAGCCTCGGCTCGTACGTCCCCCTCGCGGAGAACGTCGGCGGCGTCACCGCCGAGGACCCGCCGGACTGCCGGGACATCGACTTCGAGGCCGCGCTCGGCAACATCGGCGCGAAGATCTCCAACCTCGACCAGGGCTGGCGTCTGAGCCTCACCCCCGACACCGACAGCATCAGCGTCTACGTGGACGACGAGGAGGTCGACCACCAGTCCGACAGCCCGTCCGGCGGCTGGCGCTACGTCCCCGCGAGCAACTCCATCGACTTCACCGGCGAGGCGATCCCCGACTTCAACGCCACCGTCGACATCTACTACCTGCCTGCCTTCGGTCGTGAGTCCCAGACCGGCCGCAGCCTCCCCTTCTAGTCCTCCGAGGAATCCCGAGATGAATCAGCTGATGCGGATCCTGCCGGTCCTGCTGTGCGCGGCGCTTCTGGTGCCCACGCCGGCCGAGGCGGCCAAGCGCAAGACGACCAAGAAGAAGGAAACCACCAAGGAGGTGAAAGTCGAGGAGGTCGGCATCCTCGCCAACGACGACGTCCGCGTCGTCCAGAAGATGAAGTACGTCAAGGCGGGGAACCACGAGGTCGGCTTCATGCTGACCGCCCAGCCGTGGGACGCCTACACCGGCGGCGCGATGCTCGGGTTCGACCTGACGCTCAACGCCACCGAGAACATCGGCGTCGAGATCATGGTCCAGGGCGGCTACGGCTGGCCCAACGGCCACTACCGCGACGTCAGCTTCCTGGGCACGAACGTGGGCGGTGAGCTGACCGGCCTCGCGGCGGACGCCAGACGGCAGCTCGTCGGTGGCTCCGTGAACGTCGTCTGGTCCCCCATCTACGCGAAGCTCGCGTGGGGCACGCAGGCGGTCGTCCACTTCGACGTCTACGGGATCCTCGGCGCCCACGGGTACTTGAACCAGCAGCTCGACGTGGACGGGACCTTCGGGGGCAACTTCGGTCCGAGCATCGGGCTGGGCATGAAGTTCTTCCTGAGCGAGAAGGTCGCCTTGAAGTTCGACGTGCGGGACCACATCTCGTTGGAGACGCGGAAGTACACGGGCCGGTTCACGGCGCGGAACAACTTCCAGGTCGGACTCGGGCTCGCGTTCTACGTCGGCGGGAAGAAGTGACCATGAGCACGCTGCTGCGCACCCTGCTCCTCATCGCGCTGCTCGTGCCGGCGCCGCTGCTCGCCCAGGGCGAGGACGGCGAGGCCGAGGAAGGCGAAGAGGGTGAGGGCGAGGAGGAGGCCCCCCCGGAGGTCCCCCGCCGCCTCAAGCGGGCCAAGAAGGAGTTCAAGAACAAGAAGTGGGCGCTCGCTTCGATCGGGTTCTTCGCCACGATCGAGAAGGAGGACCCCTACTTCACCTCCGAGTCCCGCTTCCACCTGGCGATCTGCCTGGACCAGATGGGCCTGCCGTACTCGTCCCTCGAGGAGTACAACCGCTTCTTCGAGGGGGCGGACCCCCAGGACCCGAACATCCCCGAGGCCATCAAGAGCGCGGTGAACCTCGCCCGGCGGCTCGACGCGGGCTTCATCATCGCCCCCGGGCTCTCCCGCCTGGACACGTCGGCGGTGAGCGAGGGGCTGCGCGGCCCGGCCATGTTCTGGGTCGGCAAGTGGCACCTGGAGAACGCGAACTTCACGGCGAGCAAGGCGTACCTGTCCCTCGTCCCGAAGGAGACGCAGTACTACGCCCGCGCCCGGATGCTGGAGGGAATCCTCTACATCCACCCGGACAACGCCCAGCGGAACCCCGCCCTGGCCATCGCGCCGCTGGCGGGCGCCCTCGCGGCGTCGGACAAGGACGCCGCGGACAACACCGAGTGGCAGGTCATCAACCTGAACCTCGCCCGCACGTACTACGCGATGGGCAACTTCGAGCGGGCGATCGAGCACTTCGAGCAGACCCCGCGGAGCTCGGCCCTGTGGCACGAGTCGCTGTACGAGGCGGCGTGGTCGTACTTCCGCCTCGGCCGCCTCTCCGGCGCCCTGTCGCACCTGCAGACGGTGGACTCGCCGTTCTACGACGGCACGTACCACCCGGACGCGACGCTCCTGCGCATCCTCCTCTTCTACTACCTGTGCAAGTACATCGACGGGCAGACGATGCTCAACGAGTTCACGGACCTGCACTACCCGATGGCGAAGGAGATGGAGTCGGCGGTGGATGCGGCGCGCAAGGACCCCACGGGGCTCTTCAAGAGCATCTACGCGTGGCGGACGAGCCGCACCGAGGACGGCATCAAGCTGCCCGAGCCCATCAAGCAGATCTTCGAGTCGGACCAGGATCTGGTGCGGGTGGGTGACTACCTGCTCGGCATCGACCGCGAGCTGAACCGGACGGACCAGATCGGGACCGGCTGGGAGAAGAGCAAGCTGCGCAAGGACCTCGAGGCCGCGCTCAAGGACCGGCGCAAGGCGGCGACGGACCGCAAGGGCGCGGAGGCGCTGGCGAAGGTCGAGGGCCTGCTGACCTCGCTCCAGGGCCACCTCGGCAACGCCGAGCTCTACAAGGTCGAGATGATCACGGCGGAGAAGAACATCTACGACGCCGCGTACCAGGGCCGCCTGATGGACAAGATCGCCAAGCGGAAGATCGACCCCGACGTGCCCAACGGGTACCGCTACTGGCCCTTCGAAGGCGAGTACTGGGTGGATGAGCTCGGCTGGTACGAGATCAACACGATCAACGAGTGCCTCGAGGTGCAGAAGTAGGCGCGCAGCTGACCCGGCTGCTGCTGGCGCTCGCGCTCATCTGCGGGAGCGTCGCCCTCGTCGTTCCCCGCCCCGCCGTCTCCCAGGAGATCGACCCCGCCGCCGAAGAAGCGTTCTTCGCTGGGGTCGCGCTCCTCGAGGCGGGCGACCCCGCCGGCGCCATCGCCAAGCTCGACCAGGCGCTGCGCATCGACAAGCAGCTACGCCGCGTCCACTACTACCGCGCGCAGGCCTGGGCTCGCCTCGGGGACATCGCCGAGGCGCGGGCGGACATCGCCGCGTATTCGGCCTTCCCCCTGACCGACGCCGAGAAGCGCCAGCTCGCGGAGCTGCGCGTGGAGGTCGACCAGCGGGCCGAGCAGATCGGGACGGCAGAGCCCCCGGACCGCCCCGTGAGGCCCAGCCCGGGGACGCCGGAAGAGACGACAGGGCCGGACGGCATCTCGCTGCTGCGGGACGCAGAAGCGGCGTTGGCGCGTGGGGACTGCGTAGGGGCCGAGGAGGGCGCGCAGGCGGCGCTCCAGGCGGACAACACGCTGACCCGCGCCTTCCTCGTGAAGTCCCTGGCCCTCGAGTGCCAGGGAGAGAACGAGCGCGCCCTGACCGTGATCGGGATGTACGAGGAGCTGCGCGCGGGCCAGCCGGAGGACCCGGTGGCCTCGCGGGCCCGGGAGCGGATGCAGGCGGCCATCGCCGGGGAGACGCCCAGCGAGCCCGCCGTCGCGGAGCCGTCGTGGCGGGTCCTCGGAGACGACGACCGGATCCAGGGCATCTTCAACCAGGAGTTCGGCCTGCCGATGGCCCGGGCGGTGAGCGTGCGGACGCGCCGGCTCTGGGTCGCGGGCGTCGGGCCGGCCGAGGTGGGGCGTCCGCGCATGTCCATCGGCGGGAGCACCGCGCGCGTCGAGCGTGCCTGGGTCGGCGGGCGTGACGGCATGGTCTGGACGCGCCTGCGGGTATTCGAGCGGGGCGGCATCGAGACGGTGGGCTGGTTCGTGCGGTCCTTCGCGGAGCTCTACCGAGAGGTGGAGGCGACGGCGGGGGCGCCGGACATCGTGCGGGGGCTCGACGGCACGCCGGAGGCGCCGGAGAACGCGAAGGCGGCCCTCAAGGGCCTCAAGAAGCTCGAGGTCCGCTGGAAGGACGAGGACGGCGACGTCATCAGCCTGCGCCTCGGTCGGTGCACGGTGACCGGCGACATCAGCCCGGTGCACCCGGAGAACGCGCCGTGCGTGGAGCTGGTGGCGCGCAGCGGGACCTGGGAGGTGCCCAAGGGCGACGAGCGGGCGACGAAGGCAGCGGCGCGCATCGAGGCGCCGGGGCTGCTGCTGCCGGACGTGTCCGGCGGGATCGGGGTCGGGATGGGCCCGTCGCTCTGGGTGTTGAACTACCAGACCAGCTCGACGGTGGCGATCGGGGCCGAGGTCGGCCTCGACGTGAACGTGCGGCTGGCCCTGGGGCCCGCCGTGTTCGGCGCGGGCTGGACCCTCTCCCTGGCGGGCTACGGGAACTTCAACGGCGCCGTGCCTCCCTTCGCGGACAACCGCATCACCGGGTACATCGGTCTGCGGGATCGGCCGCGTCAGCCGACCATGACCGACATCATGCTCGGGTTCGGCGTCGTCCCCGAGGCGAACGGAGCCGCTCCGGCGTTCTCGTTCCGGGTGCTGTCGCAGGTAAGGACCGCGCCGATCGGGCGGTTCTATGTGTCGTTCGAGCCCTACGTGGTCGTCGGGACGGACATCACGCTCGTGCCCCTGCGGTTCTCGGTCGGGGGTCTGTTCGGGACGAAGCAGCGTCCGATGCGCCCCCGCTGAGGCCTCCCGGGTGACTGCCAGCTTGCGCCGCGCCCGGGGCGGTGCCCTCGGAGCCTGGAGCGCATTGCCTCCCGTCGCTCCGCGGGCCGGATCCACCGCCTGGATATCGGTCGCCCTCCTCGCGTTGGTCGTCGGGCTGCTCCCCGGATCCGCCGAGGCGCGGGCAGTGCTGCGGGCGGACAAGGCCCGAGCGATCCAGGAGCTCATCGCGGACGTGGGCTGGGCGACGCCGCTCGACGGCGGCTACCACATCGACCAGATCACGATCGACGTGGACACCGTGACCTACGGGCTGCGGCGCATCGCCGACGGCGACGACGGTCCGGTCCTGGGGACGCTCGTGCTGAACCCGGCCGACGACGGGGGCGGAGACAGCGCGTCGTTCTCGCTGGCGGTGACCGTCGCCGCGGACGACCCGATCGTGGCGGCGCACCTGGCGGCGGCGCGCGCGAGCGTGATCGCCCGCGACGAGGGCGACCTCTACACCTACGCCAGCACGGACAACGCCGCCTCGACGGGGTCGGGCGAGGCGGGCGCGGCGATCGCCACGACGCTCGGCGGAGACCTCCGCGACGTGAACACCAAGCGGGAGCAGCTGCGATTCCCGCTGGCCATCCTCGTCGTCCTCGGAGTGCTCGTCGGGGTGCGCCGGCGTCGCGGCGCGTTCACCTTCGGGCGGCGGTTCAAGCAGACGCACCTGCTGCCGGTCGCGATCCAGATCTCCATCTACACGTACTGGGGGCTGTACTGGGAGGGCGTGCGGGGGCACCTGCCGGACCTGCTGCTCCAGCTCGCCTTCGGCTTCTCGTTCGACATGCTGTGGAGCCTGTGGCGGCGGGGGCGCTGGGAGGCGTCGTTCGCGCCGCTGCCGGTGGTGCTGAGCGCGAACCTGTTCGTCTGGTTCGACGGGGCGGACCAGTGGCTGGGCTACCTCGTGGTGGCGATGGCCCTGGCGAGCAAGTCGCTGCGGCGGGCGGACGGGACGCACATCTTCAACCCGTCGGCGGCGGGGCTGTTCGTGGGCGGGGCGCTGTGCCTCACGCTGCCCCAGTGGTTCGGCTACCAGGACATCGCGCCGGCGCTCGCGGTGCCGCCAAACATGATCGAGGTCATCGTGCTCGCGGTGCTCATCGCGCAGGTGCGGGTGCCCATCGCGCTGGTGACGGTCGGGGCCGCGCTCATGCTGAACACGATGGAGTCGGTGACGGGGCAGGTGCTGCTCTCGCCGTACTACCCGCCGGTGCTCATCATCATCACGGCGCTGGCCACGGACCCCGCGACCATCCCGAAGACCGGAGCGGGGCGGCTGCTGTACGGCCTGGTGCTCGGGGTGGCGATCCACCTGGCGGGGATCTGGTTCACGTGGTGGGTGGGGATGGACTTCTGGGCGAAGGTCATGCCGATCCCGCTGGTGAACGCGGCCGTGCCGTGGTTCGACCGGGTCGGACGGCGGGCGCCCGAGGTGGCGGAGCGCTGGCTGTCCCCCCCGAAGAACGCCCTCCACATCGCGGCATGGGCGCTTGTGGTGGCGTGGGGGCTGTGGGTCATCGAGGTGAAGTGGGGGGTGTTCGATCCCCAGACCCACGCCGAGCTCGGCACGCGCCACCTGGTGGTGGACGACGGCGAGGTGTCCCGCGAGGCGAACCCGCTCTTCACGGAGCCGTTCAGCGTGCGGCGCGAGTGGGAGGCCTGGCGGGGGGAGTAGCCGCAGGCCGAAGGCCTGCGGCAAGCGGAGCGAAGCGGAGCGCGCAGGCGTCCCCGGCAGGGGCGCCGGAGTCGTGGGTGGTCGGGGCGCCGGGATCTCGAAAGGCACGGCAGATCCGCGACGAGAGCGCCGTAGGCGACCCGAAGGGCGGCGGCTTGCCGCCGTCTCGTCGTGGATCTGGCGGGCGTTTCGAGATCTATCAGGGGCCCGGCCCCGCAAGGCGCCTCGGCGCCGCGCAGCAGGCCGAAGGCCTGCGTAGTCGTCGGTCCGCTAAAGCACCGTCACCCGGTACGGCGAGGACTGCCTGCCCAGGGCCACGACCCGCGGGGACGTGGTCTTGTTCTTGACCACGATCCAGTACTCGAACCCACCCCCGAGGGCCTCGCCGATGGCGAGGCCGCCCTTGTAGACCCCGTCCCCCTGGGCCTCGAGCCGCGTCGACTGCACCGGGCCACCGGGGGGGCCGTAGTACAGCGTCACCGACGTCCCCTTCGGACCGTCCACCCGCACGATGACCGACTTCGTCGTCCCCACCGCCGCGCGCCGGATGGGCACGTGCTCGGCGGCCAGCCGCGGCACGGCCGCCGTGTCACTTGGCGTGGGGCGCTCCCGAGGCGTCGGGCGTTCCCGCGGCGTCGCCGGCTCGGCGGGCGTCGCCGGCTCGGGCTTCGGCGTCGCCGGCTCGGGCTTCGGCGTCGCCGGCTCGGGCTTCGGCGTCGCCGGCTCCGGGCGAGGCACCGGCGCCGGACGAGGCGTCCGCGGCTCGGGCTTCGGCGTCACCGCCTCGGGCGTCGGCGCCTCCGGGGTCGCCTCGCCCGGCGTCACGTCCGGATCGCCCTGCGCCACCTGACCCGGGTCGTCGCTCGGCGGGTCCTCCCCGCCCCGGAGCATCAGCCCCACGACGAGCACCGCGATCAAGCTTCCGGCGATGATCCCCAGGGCGAACAGCGCCCCCTGTCCCTTCCCCCGCTTCGGGGGCTTGCGCTTGCGTCGCTTCGCCGGCCGCGGCACTGCCTTCGGCTCGCCGGGAGGCAGCACCGCCCTCGCCTGGCGCGCCTCCATCGTCGGCCGGGTCTCCTCCCCCGCCGGTGGCGCCCCCGCGGCCCCTTCGCTGCGCGCCCACTGCCCGTCCGTCCCCCGCATCATCGCGACCGTCGGACCCACCTGGGCCGGAGCGGCCACCGTGTCCGCCACAGCGCTCGCCTGACCTGCCGCCGCGGGGAACGCGCGGGTCGGCCCCGGCTCCTCGATGGGAGGCGCGGCGTCGATCGTGTCCTCCGGGGCGATGTCCCCCTGCACCGGGGGGCTGTCCCCCGTCAGCTGCTGGACCGCCTCCCGGCGTTGGACGACCGGCGCGTTCGACAGGGACGAGCGCGCCTCCTGCCGCGCCGCGTCCAGCTTCGCCCCGAAGGACTCGGCCACGAGCGAGGCGAGGATCGCGTGGTCGCCGGGGACGCGCTTGCGCAGCGCCACCAGCTCCCGCTCCAGAGCCGCCGCGTCCGAGAACCGCGCGTCCGGGTCCTTGACCAGCAGCCGCCCCATCACCGCGCCGAGCCCCGGCAGGTACCGGTCCGCCTCTTCGAGGACCCCGTGCTTCTTCACGGTGTCGTCGACCTGGATGATCCGCAGCATCACCTCGGTCAGCGAGCCCCCCACGAACAGGGTCTTCCCCGTCCGCATGTAGTGGAGCAGCGCGCCGAAGGCGAAGAGGTCGGTCCGGGCGTCCAGGGGCTCCGCCGCGAGCTGCTCGGGCGACATGTAGGACGGCGTGCCCTTCGTCATGCCGGTCGCCGTGGACAGCGCGTCCACCATCGCGACCTTGGCGATGCCGAAGTCCATCACCTTGACGACGCCGTCCTCGCGAATGAGCACGTTCGACGGCTTCACGTCCCGGTGGATGATCCCGAGCGACTCCCCCTCGTGCTGCGCCGTGTGGGCGTGGTGGAGCCCCCGGGCGATCCCGATGGCCGCGTCGAGCAACGCGGCGGGCGGCAGCGGCCCCGTCTCCTCCAGCAGGTCGTCGAGGCCCGCGCCCTCCACCAGCTCCATCGCGATGAAGGGGAAGCCCTCGAGCTCGCCGCAGTCGAAGGTCTGCACGACGTTCGGGTGGTTGAGCAGCCCCCCGAGGCGCGCCTCCTGGATCAGCTGCTGCCGCAGGGACTCCCCCCGCTCCCCCTGCGCGGGCAGGACGACCTTGACCGCCGCGGGCTTCTTGAACCCCAGCGCGCCGTCCATCTGGGCGCGGAACACGCGCGCCATCCCGCCCTCGCCGAGCAGCCCCGTCAGCGTGTAGCGCTCGATCGTGACCGGCAGGTCGCGGGGACTGAGGAGGTCCAGGCGGTGCATGCGGGCGAGAGGATACCGGTGGCGGGGGGCGCTGTCGGTGACGCCCCCCAGGTCAGACCGTGAACGTCACTCCATGTAGGGGACGACCGTGTCCGGCAGCGGCGGCGGGGTCCGGCCCGCGCCTCGGATGAGGTCCGCGACCTCGAGCACCTGCTCCCGGATGTCGATGATCGAGGCGCTGTCGTTCAGCTCCACCGCGAGCTCCAGCGCCTCGACCAGGTTGCCGTACGCGTCCTCGAGCCGCAGGAGCGCCATGTTCGGCACTGCCATGGAGTACAGCGTCTGGGCCTCGTCGAGGCGCGCGCCCTGGCGCCGGTACACGTCCAGAGCCACGGTGTACGCCTCCAGCGCGCCCTCGGGGTCCCGCAGCACCATCCGCCCCCGGCCCCTCTCGAACCAGATCAGTCCCCGCAGCGACGCCGTCCCCGGCCCATCCCCCACGGCCTCCTCGAGCCGCGCGAGCAGCTCGTCGGAGCGGCGCTCCAGGGCGTCGCTGTCGCCGGCCTTCGCGTAGTGCTCGAGCGTCTCGTACAGCGACTCGACCGCGGCCAGGGGATCCCCCAGCTCCTCGTAGGCGGCGGCCGCGTCCTCGTAGGCGTCCAGGGCCTCGGAGATGCGCCGGCTGTCGGCCAGCGCCCGCGCCAGGTTGTGGGCCGAGTTCGCCGCCCGACGCTGCCTCCCCTGGTCGGTCCGCAGCCGTCGCGCCTTGCGGAACAGCGGGACCGCGATGGCCGGCCTGCCAGCCTCCACGAGGACCACGCCCGCGTTGTTCACCGCGTCCGAGTGCTCCTTCGGCCGCCCCATGACCTCGTAGACCCGCAACGCTTGCTCGTAGGCGAGGAGGGCGGGCTCGGGGTCCCCCACCTGCGCGAGGTACCAGCCGAGGTGGAACCGCAGGTCCGCGTACGGCAGCGCAGACGGGGCATCGTGCGGGGCCGTCCCCCGCGCGAGCTCCTCCACGGCGTCCACGTCGACGAAGGCCAGCCCACCGCGAAGCACGCCGAGGGCCTCCTCCGGGGCGTCGAGCTCACCGTGCAGGTCCGCCAGCTCGGGGCGGTAGTCGATGCGCTCCGGGTACAGGCGCACGAGCACGGCCCGGGCGCGCAGAGCGAACCCGGTGCGGGATGCGTCCTCGGCGAGGAGCGCGAGGGCGAGCAGCTCACTCTCGCCGTCCGGGTTCGCCTGCACCGCGCGACGGAGCGCGGCCTCGGCCCGGGCGTCGGGGTCTTCCGTCAGCAGCTGCGCGAGGGCGCCGTGGACCATGAGCGCCGGGTCGGCCGGAAAGGCCTGGGCGAGCTCGTCGACCTGGGCTCGGTGGGTCTCCCACTCCCCCTGGACCGCGAGGTCCCGGAGCGTGGCGAGGCGGGGGTGGGGGCACAGGCGAGCGGGCTCGGACGCCAGCCCCTCCGCGGGCTCCTCCGGTGGACCCACCGCCCCGGTGATGACCTCGCTGACGGCCCCGGGCCCCAATCCCGGTCGCGGCTCCGATGCCCACCGGACTTCGCCGCCGCGGGCGTTCTCCACGCGGAGCCGGTCCGCCTCCGCCACCACGAGCCAGGGGATCCGGCGCTCCTCGGCCTCCTCCCGAGCCGCGGCGAGCCGCTCGGCGGCGTCATCCAGGGTGGACTGCAGCGACCCGTCCGCATCCGAGGGCCAGGCGCGGACCGGAGCCGTCGACAGCGCCCGCGTGATCGCCTGCTCCCGCTCTTGCGGCGCGTCGAGACCCTCCGAGACCACCAGGACGGGCTTGCCTCGGAGCCAGCTGAGGGTGCTGACCGCCTTCTTCTTCGTCGCGCAGCCCGTCAGGGCCAGCGAGAGGACGATCAGGAGCAGCGGACGGAGGGTCGGGGGCATCGGGCAGACGGCTCGGCGAGGGGGTGTCGAGGCAGGGTAGGCGCGGTCGATCGGTCGTTCTCACCATGGACCGTGGCGGCACCCCTTTGTTCCGATCGCTCTACCCTGTGTCCGTGCGCGACCCGGGCACCAGCGTCACCGACGAAACGAGGGAGGGGAGCCCACCCGGCCTCGGCGTCTACCTGCATGTCCCGTTCTGCCGGGTCAAGTGCCCGTACTGCGCCTTCGTCGTCTACACGGGGCGCGAGCACATCCGCGACGACTACGTGGAGGCGATGGTCACGCAGCTGGAGCGGGAGGCCGGCGGCACGGACGCGCGCGCCGCGGGGGTCTCGCGAGGGGCCGACGGACGTCTGCCGGTGCGCTCCATCTACCTCGGGGGCGGCACGCCGACCGCCCTGCCGGTGGATCGCCTCACGCGGCTGCTGGACGCGGTCCGGCTCCACTTCGACGTCGCCGACGGCGCGGAGATCACCGTCGAGACCGAGCCCGGGACCACGAGCGCGGAGGTGTTCGAGGGGCTCGTCGCCGCGGGCGTGAACCGGGTCACCATCGGGGTGCAGTCGTTCTCCCAGGAACACCTCGCGACGTTGGGGCGTCCCCACGGCGTCGACGCGGCCCACGAGGCGGTGGCGCACGCCCGCCAAGCCGGCGTCGGGAGCCTCGATCTCGACCTGATGTTCGGCTACCCCGGCCAGGACCCCGCCGACTGGCACGCCGACCTCGACGCCGCCCTCGCCCATCGGCCCGAGCACCTCTCCCTCTACAACCTGACGGTGGAGCCCGGGACCCCTTACGCCACCCGCGCGAAGGCGGGAGATCTCCCCCTGCCCGCCGAAGACACCCAGGCCGAGATGATGCGCGCGGCGCTCGGCCGCTGCGCGGAGGCAGGCCTCGCGCACTACGAGATCTCGAACTTCGCGCGGCCCGGCCACACCTCTCGACACAACGCCAGCTACTGGAACCGCCGGCCTTACCTGGGCATCGGGGTCGGCGCCCACGGATTCCTGCCGTTCGGCGGCGCCCACGGCCACGGCAAACGCTGGTGGTCCGTGCGGAGCCCCGCGCGGTACGTCGCGGCGGTTCGGGAGGGAGGGACACCCGAGGACGAGGCGGAGGACCTCGACCGCGAGGCTGCGATCATCGAGGCGGCCTACCTCGGTCTGCGCCAGCGAGCGGGGCTCGATCGTGGCGCCTTCGAGGACCGATTCGGACCACGACCGCTGGCGGGAGCGGCGGGAGAGATCCGGCGTCTGGTGGAATCCGGAGCGATTTGTGAAGACGGAGACCGGCTGGCCCTCACGGACAACGGCGTAATCATTGCTGATTATGCGATATCGCGGATTGTCGGGTCCCTTGACACTTTTTGGGGTTTCGATACCGTGGATAGCTGTTAGGTCGGGGGACGGCCGCCAAGCCGGAGGCATCGCCTCCTCGGGGACAGTCAGACGTGGGAACGAAGAAGCGATCCTCGAGGGGACCCTCTCGGTCTGCATCCGTGCCCTCCACGGATGACGATCTCGGGTTCCCGGAGGAGGAGCTCGAGGCGCTGTTCGCCTCCGCCCTCGCCGATCAAGGCCCCAGCAAGCCCAACGGGACCTCGCAGCCCAAGCGCGCGAAGGGGACGCCCAAGCAGCCGCCGCCCATCGAGGAGGACCTCTTCGACCTGAGCGATCTCGAAGCCGAGCTCGACAGCGCCTTCGACGTGATGCCCGCCTTGGGGGACGAGACCGGGGAGTTCGAGGCCCTGGACCGTGAGCTCGCCTCGATCCTGGCCGAGGGCGACGACGACGACGAGGAGGACCTCGACGCGTCGCTCCGCAAGCTCTTCGGAGAGACCAGCGAGGAGATCGAGGCGGTCGGCGCCGGGGAGACCCAGTCGCTGGGCTCCGCGCAGATCGGAGCCCTCACCGGCGAGCTCGACAGCCTCGCCACCGGAGACCTCGACTCCCTCGGGATGGAGCTGCCCGGGATCGGCGAAGCTGACGGCGCGGACTCCTTCCCCGGACTCGGGACGTCGGAGATCGATGACCTGCTCGCCGATCTCGAGGACGAGGAGATCCGGCCCAGCCGCCGCGAGGTGCTCGCCGTCGGGGACGACGGCCCCATCGCCCTCGACGACCCCCGCGACTCGGAGTTGGCCCGCCTGCGCAGCCGGATCCACGATCTGGAGGGCAAGGCGCGCCACCACGGGATGGAGGTCCGGACGAAGACGGATCGCATCGAGGCCCTCGAGCAGCAGGTCGTCGTCGCGACGCGCCAGGCCGCTGCCTCCCGCCGCGAGTTCGAGAACTTCCGTCGCCGCACCGACCGGGAGAAGGACGACCTCAAGAAGTTCGGGGCGGAGAAGGTCCTCAAGGAGTTCCTCGTCGTCTTCGACAACCTGCACCGTGCCCTCGCCCACGCGGGCGCGGATGCCGCCGGTCCCCTCGCCGAAGGGGTGCGGATGACGTTGGGTCAGTTCTCCAACGCGCTGCGGCGCTGCGGGGTCGAGGAGGTCGCGAGCGCGCCGGGGGACGTGTTCGACCCCCAGTGGCACGAGGCGGTGGGCCAGGAGTTCAGCGACTCGATCGCCGAGGGCCGCATCTGCCAGTCGATGCTCACGGGGTTCACCCTGAACGAGCGACTGCTGCGGGCGGCGATGGTGACGGTCTCCCGCGGGCCCGAGGGGGGCGACGAGGAGCCCGCGACGGAGCCGGCGACGGAGGAGCCCGCCACGGAGGCCGGGGCGGAGGACTCCGTCGATGCGACGGCGAGCGCGGAGGTCGAGGGCGAGGGGGACGCGGCGGGGGGAGCCGCGGAGGACGGCGCCGCGGCGAGCCCGGACGAAGCGAACGAAGAGAGCGAAGCGCCCCCCCCGGCGGAGGACACCGAGGGACCGGCGAAGCCGAAGAAGAAGCGAAGCCGCAAGCGCGGCAAGAAGTCTGACGAGGAGTAGGCGCACATGGCGGGCAAGATCATCGGAATCGACCTGGGGACGACGAACTCCTGCGTGTCGGTCCTGGACAGCGGCGACCCGGTCGTCGTTCCGAACCCCGAGGGCAGCCGCACGACGCCCTCCGTCGTCGCGTTCACCGAGGACGGAGACCGCCTCGTGGGCCAGATCGCGAAGCGCCAGGCGGTCACCAACCCGGACAACACCCTGTTCGCGATCAAGCGGCTCATCGGGCGCCGGTTCGAGGACGCGGAGGTCCAGCGGGCGAAGAAGTCGGCGCCGTACCGCATCGTCGAGGCGGAGAACGGGGACGCGTGGGTGTCCGCCGTGGGGGAGCAGTACGCCCCGCCGCAGGTCTCGGCCATGGTCCTCGAGGCGATCAAGAAGATCGCGGAGGACTTCCTGGGCGAGTCGGTGGACCGCGCGGTGATCACGGTCCCCGCCTACTTCAACGACTCCCAGCGGCAGGCCACGAAGGACGCCGGGCGCATCGCCGGTCTGGAGGTCCTGCGGATCATCAACGAGCCCACGGCCGCGGCCCTCGCCTACGGCACGGACACGGGCAACGACGGCCGGGTCGCGGTGTTCGACCTCGGCGGCGGCACCTTCGATGTCTCGATCCTCGAGATGGCCGACGGCGTCTTCGAGGTGAAGTCCACCGCGGGGGACACGTTCCTCGGCGGTGAGGACTTCGACCAGCGCCTCATCGACCACTGCCTCGACCACTTCCAAGGGGAGACGGGCATCGATCTCCGGGAGGACTCCATGGCGCTCCAGCGCCTCAAGGAGGCGGCGGAGAAGGCCAAGCACGAGCTCTCGAGCGCGCTGGAGACGACGGTGAACCTGCCGTTCATCACGGTGGACGAGTCGGGCCCCCGCCACCTCCGCGTGGACCTGACGCGGGGCCAGTACGAGGCGATGGTCAGCGACCTCATCAAGCGCCTGGCCGAGCCGTGCGAGCGGGCCATCGAGGACGCGGGGCTCGACCTCGCCAGCATCGACGACGTGCTCCTCGTCGGCGGAATGACCCGCATGCCGCGGGTGCGCCAGGCGGTGGAGGAGATCTTCGGCAAGCCCCCGAACACGTCGGTCAACCCGGACGAGGTGGTCGCGGTGGGGGCGTCGATCCAGGGCTCGGTGCTCTCGGGCGACACGAAGGACATCCTGCTGCTGGACGTCACCCCGCTCAGCCTCGGCATCGAGACCGCGGGCGGCGTCTTCCACCGCCTCATCCCGCGCAACACGACGATCCCCTGCAAGAAGAAGGAGATCTACACCACGGCTCTGGACAACCAGCCGATGGTGAACGTGCACGTCGCCCAGGGTGAGCGCGACATGATCGACGACAACAAGAGCCTCGCGCGGTTCGAGCTGACGGGGATCCCGCCGGCGCCCCGCGGGATGCCGCAGATCGAGGTCACCTTCGAGCTCGACGCGAACGGGATCCTCAACGTCACGGCGAAGGATCTGGGCACGGGCCGCAAGCAGGCGGTGCGCGTCACGTCGTCGTCGGGCCTGACCGAGGACGCCATCAAGAAGATGGTCCGCGACGCCGAGTCGCACCGCGAAGAGGACACCATCCGCAAGGAGCTGGCCGAGGCCCGCAACGAGCTGGACGGGCTGCTCTACACCACGGAACGGAGCCTCGACGAGTACGGCGACGCCATCCCCTTCGAGGATCTGATGCGGATCCGCGAGGCCATCACCAAGTCACGCGACGTGGTCGCGGGGACGTCGATCGAGCTCATCAAGCAGGCCCACGCCACCCTCGCGGAGGCCGCGACCGTGATCGCGGAGGCGCTGTACGCCGGCGCGCTGGGCGAGGCGGACGACATGGCCGACGACATGCTCGACGAGGACGGCAACTACGCCGGGGACGACTCCTTCCCGGGCGGTGACGACCTCGACGACGACTTCGACGACTTCGGCGACGACATCTAGTTGGGCTTCGCACGCCGTTGGCGTGCTGCGCGGCCCTGAGGGGCCTTGCGAGGTCGGCCGCTCACAGCTCGATGGCTTCGCCGAATTCCTCGCCTCCTGGGCTGCGCCCATACGGCTCCTCTGTTCGCCTCCAGCCAACGAGCGCGGCCTACACCACCCACGACTACGCCGCCCCTCCGGGGACGGCTGCGCGCTCCGCTTGCGTTCGCACGCCTGCGGCGTGCTGCGCGGCCCTGCGGGGCTTGCGAGTCGGCCGCTCACAGCTCGATGGCTTCGCCGAATCCGGCGCCTCCCGGGCTTCGCTGCGCCCGACCCTCCTCGCTGCACACCCGACCCGTGGTTCCTCGCGCGCGCGTGGCCTATGGTCCCCGCACGTGCAGCCCGATCTCTACGACATCCTCGACTGCGAGCGCTCCGCGACCGACGAGGAGCTGAAGAAGGCCTACCGCCGCCAGGCGATGCGGTGGCACCCGGATCGCAACCCGGACGACCCGGACGCGCTCCAGCGGTTCAAGGAGGTCGCCTACGCCTATCAGGTCCTCTCGGACCCGGTGAAGCGCGTGCAGTACGACCGCTTCGGGCGCGTGTTCTCCGACGGGCGCAGCCAGGGACCCTTCGGGACCGCCGAGGACGTCGACCTCGGCGAGGTGCTCGGCGGCATGTTCCGCGACCTGTTCGGCCGCAAGAAGAAGGGGCCGTCCCCCCGGGACCTCCGCTACACGATCACCATCTCCCTCGAAGAGGTCGCCACGGGCACCACCCGTCAGGTGGAGTTCACCCGCCAGACCGGCAGCGGCGACAAGGTGACGGAGAAGCTCGCGGTCAAGGTGCCCGCCGGCATCGACACCGGCCAGAAGCTCAAGGTCGCGGGCAAGGGCATCGCCGGGAACCGGTCGACGGGCGATCTCTTCGTCGTCGTCAACGTGAAGGACCACCCCTTCTTCCGACGGCGCGGCTCCGACGTCTTCTGCGATGTCCCCGTCACGTTCGGCCAGCTGGTCCTCGGCGCGGAGCTCGACGTCCCCACCCTGATCGACCCCGCAGTCGTGCGATTGCCCCCGGGATGTCAGCCCGGAGCGGTCCTGACTTTGAAGGGACGCGGTCTACCCAGGGTGAAGGGTGGCGGGCGTGGTGATCTCTACGCCAAGGTCGTGCTCGACCTGCCCGCCGAGTTGACGAGCGAGCAGCAGGATCGCCTGCTCGCCCTGGATCGGGAGCTCCTCGAGAACCCCTCGCCCATGCGCGAGGCGTACAAGGAGCTGCTGGCGAGTCGGCGATCCGAGAGCGAGGAGCGCGCATCGTGAACCGAGGGCAACGCCTCCCCATCCTGCTGCTGATCATCCTCTCCCTCCTCGTGGCTCCTGGCGCCTCCTCCAAGGCGGAGCGGCGCGCGTGGAAGATCCTCGAGAAGACGGCCCAGTCCGACGACGCGAAGGAGCTCCTGCGCCGCGCGCGGGAGTTCGTCGAGGAGTACCCCGGCTCCGACGACATCGCCCAAGCCCACAAGCTCGCCGGCAACGCCGCCTTCGAGCTCGGGAGCTGGGACCTCGCCCGCACCCACCTCGAGGCCTACATGAGCCTCGGCGGCCGCAGCGGCCTCGACCGTGTCCGCTACCGCGTGGCCGTCGCCGTCATCAAGGGCGGCGATGTGGCGGGCGGCACGGCGCAGCTCGCCAACGTCGTCGCCAACGCCGAGAACAAGGAGGTGGCGGCGGACGCGGGTCGGGAGCTCGTGGCCCAGCACCTCTTCGACGGCCGGTGGCGGGACGCCCTGAAGGTGCACGGGACCATGCTCTCGCGCGGCCTCTTCGACACGGACGAGGACCTCGACGGCGCCGAGTCCGCCATCGACGCCGCCCGCCGGGACGTGAAGGCGAAGGGCCGCACCTGGTCCACGGACTCCTGGTCCCGCCTGGAGAAGTCCTTCGAGGACCCCATGGTCAAGGGACTCATCGCCGCCCTGGCCCTGGACGCCGCCGGCGACCGCACCGACTCCCTGGAGTCCGAGAGCGCCCGCCGGGCCTGGGCCGCGCGCTTCCCCGAGCACCCCCTGGTCGCCTGGATCCCCGGAGCCAGCGAGTACGCGTCGGAGGAAGAGGACAGCGACCCCGGCGTCATCGGCCTCCTCATCCCCGAGTCCGGCAAGTACGCCGCCCCCGGCAGCCTCGTGCGCCGCGGGGTGGAGATGGCCCTGACCAAGGCGCAGGAGCTCGGCTACCCGGAGGTGGACCTGCGCATCGTCGACACCACGGGGGACCCCGCCGCCGCCGAGGCGGGCATCCGACGCCTCGTGTCCGAAGATCGCGCGATCGCGGTGCTCGGTCCCATGATCTCCGCCGAGGCCGAGTCGCTCGCGCCGCTGACCACCGAGCTCGCCATCCCCACGGTCATGCTCACCCAGCGCCCCGGCTTCGAGACCGAGGACCCGTACGCCTTCAACGCCTGGATGCACCCCCAGACCCAGGTGCGCGCCCTCGTGGACCACGCGATCCGCCGCATGGGGCTGACCTCGTTCGCCATCGCCTACCCGAGCAAGGAGAGCGCCGGGGACCTGGCGCGCCGGTTCTGGGAAGAGGTGGAGGACGCCGGGGGCACCGTGGTCGCCGTCGAGTCGTACCCCGCCCAGGAGACCGACTTCCGGGAGACCGGGCGGCGCCTCAAGGGCACGTATTGGGAGGGCAAGTCCCCCGGCGAGGGCGACCTGCAGCTCCCCTACATGGACCGCAGCAAGCCCCACCTCGCCGTCGACGGCGCGAAGGAGCTCGAGCCGGGCATCGACTTCCAGGCCGTCTTCGTCCCGGACAGCTACAACCGCGTCTCCATGCTCGCTCCGGGCTTCCTGTTCGAGGAGATCAACCTCGGCGGGCACATCGAGAAGGTGCCGTCCGTGGTGCTGCTCGGCGGCTCGGCCCTGAACCACCCCGGGCTCGTGGAGCGGGGCGGCAAGTACATCGAGGGCACCGTCATGGTCGACGGGTTCTTCCTCGGCGGGGACCGCGCCGCGGTCTCGGAGTTCGCGGGCGCCTATCGGGCGGCCTACGAGTCGGACCCGACGCTCCTCGAGGCGAGCGCCTACGACGCGACCCTGTTCCTCTGCCAGCTGCTGTCCGAGGGCGTGACGTCCCGGCGGTCGCTGCTCCAGCGCCTCTCCCTGGCCACCCCCATGGTGACGGTCACCGGCGCCCGCGGCTTCGAGCCCGGCGGCGCCATGCAGCACGAGATGCTGACGCTCCAGGTGCGCAAGGGCAAGATCGTCCAGGTGTGGCCTACCTCCGGAGACGCGACCCAGGAGGGTGATTGAGACCCGGGTCCGAGCCCTCGCCCAAGGAGCCTCCTTCGTCGGGAGGTGAACACGGCGCCATCGCCCGCTGGACGCGGGCCCCACTCTCCGACGTGGACGTCGGCCCCGGGGACGACTGCGCCTGGCTCGGCTCCCTCGCCGTGTCCGTGGACACGGTGGTCGAGGGCGTCCACTTCCGCTTCGACTGGTCGTCACCCGAGGACGTGGGCTGGAAGGCCCTGGCGGCCGCGCTGTCGGACCTCGCCGCCTCCCGCGCCCGCCCCCGCGGCGCTTTGATCTCGCTCACGGTTCCGTCCGACGCGCTCGTCGCCGGCGGCACCGCGGACGCGCTCATGGCCGGCGTCCACGCCTGCGCGGCGACCTTCTCCTGCCCCGTCATCGGCGGCGACGTCGTGGCGAGCGATGGCCCGGTCCAGCTCGCGGTGACGGTGATGGGCGAAGGCCTCGGCTCTCCCCTGCTTCGCCGAGGCGCCCGTCCCGGCGACGTCGTCTGTTGCTCGGGCATCACCGGCTGGGCCGGCTTCGCCGTGCAGGAGCTCCTCGAAGGCTCCGAGCCACCGCCCCGTGCACTCGCCGCCCACCGACGGCCCAGGCCCCGCCTCGATCTCCTCGATGATCTCGTCACGGCCACGGCCGCCATCGACATCTCCGACGGCCTCCTCGCCGACGCCGCCTGGATCGCGCGCGCTTCGGGCGTGACCCTGACCCTCGACCGGGACGCCTGCGTCGCCGACGCCCCCGATCCGACCATCGCCCTGAGCGGCGGCGAGGACTACGAGCTCCTCGCCACCTTCCCCTCCCCTCCCCCGGACTGGCGGGTCCTCGGCGCCGTCGAAGCGGGCCCTCCTCGCCTGCTGTGGACCGACGGATCCCCGGTCCCCGCGTCCGGCCGCGGCTGGGAGCACGGGACGTGACCCACCAGGCCCCCACGATGATCGCGCTCGCGTGGCTCGCCGCGCCGACCGACGTCCAGCTGCTTCCGTCCGTCCTGATCGTCGTCGCGCTGCTGTGCTGCTCCGCCTTCTTCTCCGGGTCGGAGTCGGCGCTCTTCTCCCTCGACTCCATCACGCTCGAGAAGCTCGACGACGCCCCCACCCGCTCGGGCGCGGCGGTCCGTGCGCTGCTCGCCCAGCCCCGTCGGCTGCTGGCGACGCTGCTGCTCGGCAACGAGATCGTGAACATCAGCCTGTCGTCGGTGATGGCCGCGCTGGTGTTCGGACTCGCGGCGAACCTCGGCGAGGGCGCCGCGGATCTCTGGTGGCTGAACATCGTGTTCGCGACCCCGCTGCTCCTGCTCTTCGGCGAGGTGGCTCCGAAGGCCCTCGCGGTGCGCCTCGGCATCCGCTGGGCCCGCGTCGTCGCCCTGCCGCTGACGATGTTCGCGACGGCGTTCGGCCCCCTGCGGATGCTCTTCGAGGGCGCGGCCCGCCTGGTCCTCGGCACCCTCCACCTGATCTCCGGGCGCCGCCTCGGTCGGCTCCTCACCGACGACGACAGCCTCGCCGAGGCCCTCGAGGAGGCCCAGTTCCGGGCGCTCGTGCGCCAGGGAGCCCAGGAAGGGGCCCTGCACCCCCGGGAAGCGGCCCTCATCCACCGCGTCTTCGACCTGACGGACATGCCCGTCCGCAAGCTCATGACCGCGCGCCCCGAGGTCCGCGCCCTGTCCCTGAACGCCAGCGACGCCGACGTCCTCGACAGCGCCCGCACCGCCGGCTACTCGCGCCTGCCGGTCTACGCCGGTGATCTGGACCACGTGAAGGGCATCCTGCTGGTCAAGGACCTCCTCCAGTTCCGGGCGCGGGGGGAGAAGATCAGCCCGCGCGGCATCGAGCGGCTGCTCCAGGAGCCCTACTTCGTGCCCCCGGGCAAGCCCGCCGGTGAGCTGCTCCGGGAGTTCCAGAGCAAGCGGGCCCACATCGCCATCGTCCTCGACGAGTACGGCTCGGTGCAGGGCGTCGTGACCATGCAGGACGTGCTCGGCACGCTCTTCGAGCCCATCCGCAAGGACGGCGCGGACGACAAGGCGGCGGCCCTCGGCCTGGAGCACCTCGCGGAGGGGGTCTACCGCGTCCCCGCCCGCATGAACATCGTCGACTTCAACCGGCGCCTGAGTCCGCACCTGCCCAGCGGGGACACGTACACCACGGTCGCCGGCTACATCTTCCACCTGTTCGGCAAGCTCCCCGCCAAGGGCGACCAGGTGAGCGACGCCAACTGGACGTTCCACGTCTCCGGCCTCGAGGGCACCCGCCTGACCGGCGTCACCGCGACCCGCCGGGACCGTGCCGCCGGCGCCCGCTCACGCGCGCGGGACCTCGGACTGCACGTGGCCACCACCATGACCACGCCGCCGGTCGACGGAGACCCGTCGTGAGCCTCACCGTCGGCATCCTCATCGTGGTGCTCTGCATCGTCTCCGAGGGGTTCTTCTCCGGGTCGGAGATCGCGCTCGTGAGCGCGGACAAGCTCAAGGTCCGCAAGCTGAGCGACGAGGGCCGGGCCGCGGGCAAGCTCCTCGCCGCCTTCCTCAAGGAGCCGGAGCCCATCCTCACGACCACCCTCATCGGCACGAACGTGTCGACGGTCACGGGCACCACGGTCACGGCGCTGCTCCTCAAGGAGTACTGGCAGCTCGAAGGCGGGCTCTACACGGTCGCCCTGGTGACGCCGCTCATCCTGCTGTTCGGTGAGCTCGTGCCGAAGTCGGTCTACCAGCGCTACAGCTCCGAGCTCGCGCCCATCGTCATCCACCCCCTGACCTTCCTGAGCAAGCTCTTCTCGCCGCTGGTGTGGGTGGTGCGGGGAGCGATGAAGGGGCTGCTGCGCGCGCTGGGCGTGGACGAGGGCGACACGCTGTCGGTGAGCCGCGACGAGTTGCGGCTCTTGCTGGACCGCTCCGAGCACGCGGACGTGGAGGAGGACGAGCGGGAGATGATCCACCGCATCTTCGACTTCCCCGAGGTCACGGTGCGCGAAGCGATGAAGCCGCTGATCGAGGTCAGCGCCATCGAGGAGAGCGAGACGCTCGAGGCGGCGCTGGCCATGTTCGTGGACACGGGGTACTCGCGCCTGCCCGTGTTCCACGAGCGGATCGACGACATCGTCGGGGTGTTGCGCGCGAGCGACCTGCTCGGAGTGAACGACCTGACGGTCCCGCTCAAGGCCCTGATGCGGCCGGTGCCCTACGTCCCCGAGTCGAGCAAGGTGGACCAGCTGCTGCCGCGTCTGCAGCGCCAACCGCCCGGGATGGCCATCGTCGTCGACGAGTACGGGGGCGCGGAGGGGCTCGTCACGGTCGAGGACATCCTCGAGGAGATCGTGGGCGAGATCGAGGACGAGCACGACGAGCTGTCCATCGACATCCGCAAGCGCGGCGAGCGGGAGTTCCTGGTCTCCGCGCGGACCGAGGTGGACCACCTGAACGAGGAGCTCGACGTGCGCATCCCCGAGGGCGACTACGAGACGCTCGCGGGCTTCCTGCTCGAGCGGCTGGGGCACATCCCGGTGGCCGGCGAGAGCACCCAGACGGACAAGGCGCTGTTCACGGTGGTGACGGCGACGTCCCGGGCCATCGACGAGGTGCAGATCCTCGTGAACGAGGACGAGGACGAGGTGGGGACCGAGAGCGTGTGACGGGGGGCGGGGGCGCTCCCCGGCCCATCTGTCCCATTGTTCGGCAGGCGAAGGATCGGCCCCTCTGACCCGGGTGGGCTGGTTGACACGGATCCGGCTCCGCACGGATACTTGGGACTCGGGGTCGCCCGTCCGTCACGCTGACGAAGTGCGGTTGACCCTCGATCCCCCGGGAGTGAGCAGACACGTATGGGACGAGCGATCGGGATCGACCTCGGGACCACGAACAGCTGTGCTGCGGTCATCGAGAACAACCAGCCGAAGATCATCATGTACCGCGGCGGGAGCTACACGATCCCGTCGCTGTTCGCGATCGACGAGGGCGGGCGCATGCTCGTCGGGCACGACGCGAAGAAGCAGGCCGCGCTCAACCCCCAGGACACCGTCTTCGCCCCGAAGCGGCTCATCGGCCGCACGTTCCGCAGCGAGCAGGTGGAGAAGATCCGTCAGCTCTTCACCTACGACATGGCCGAGGGGGACGACGGTGAGGTCCTGATCCAGGTCAAGGACCAGGTCTTCGACCTGCGCCAGGTGAGTGCGGAGATCCTCAAGAAGATCAAGGAGGTGGCCGAGGGCTACCTCAAGGAGGAGGTCACGAACACGGTCATCACCGTGCCGGCCTACTTCAACGACAAGCAGCGTCAGGCGGTGCGAGCCGCCGGCAAGCTCGCGGACCTGAACGTCCTGCGCATCCTCAACGAGCCCACCGCGGCGGCCCTCGCCTACGGCCTCGGCAAGAACCTGCGCCAGCGCCTCGCGGTGTACGACCTCGGCGGCGGCACGTTCGACATCTCCATCATCGAGATCCGCGACAAGGTCTTCGAGGTGGTCGCCACCGGCGGGGACACGTTCCTCGGCGGCATCGACTTCGACGACGCCGTGATGAGCTCGGTCATGGAGAAGTTCATGGCCGACACGGGCGTCGATCTGACGACGGACCGGGTCGCCATCCAGCGCCTCCGGGAGGCGTGCGAGCGCGCGAAGATCAACCTGTCGTCCACCAAGGAGACGGCGCTCGAGGTCCCGTTCATCGCGCGCGGCCCGAAGGGCATCCTCAACCTCGACGAGAAGATGACCCGCGAGCAGCTCGAGGGCATCTGCGGGGAGCTGGTCGGCCGGACGGTCACCACCTGCGAGCGCATCTTCGAGGAAGCGAAGATGTCCCCCTCGGACATCGACGAGGTCCTGCTCGTCGGCGGTCAGAGCCGCATGCCGCTCGTCCAGCAGAGCGTCCGCGAGTACTTCGACCGCGACCCGTGCAAGGGCGTCCACCCGGACGAGGCGGTCGCCGTGGGCGCGGCCATCATGGCCCACTCGCTCACGGTCTCCAGCAGCGCGAAGGTGACGCTGCTCGACGTGCTCCCGATGCCCATCGGCATCGCGAAGGTGGACCGCAGCTTCCTGCCGCTCTTCCCCAAGAACTGCCCCATCCCCCACGTCCGCCGGTTGACGCTGACCAACAGCAAGGACAACCAGAAGACGATCATGCTCAAGATCTACCAGGGCGAGTCCGACCTGGCGGTCGAGAACGAGCTGCTGGGGACCTTCGTGTTCTCCGGGATCCGGCAGATGCCTCGCGGCAAGGTGAAGGTCGACGTCTGGCTGAACATCGACAGCGAGGGGATCCTGTCCCTGACCGCGAAGGACAAGGAGACCCAGGCGCCCGTCGATGTGCACCTGAAGCTCAAGAACAAGACCATCGCCGCGAGCCTTGCGCTGAACACGGACACGCGTGGCGGCAGCATCGGTGGGCCCGACCCCCTCGAGGCCCAGAAGAAGGCGATGGCGCAGCGGCAGCAGGCGAGCAAGCCCGCGGCGGCGGTGCCCCAAGCTCCCCCGGCCCCCGCGCCCGCGCCGGCCCCGGCTCCCGCCGAGAAGCGCGGCGTGACGGTGAAGGCGCCGCCTCCGGCTCCGGCCCCAGCCTCCGAGACGGCAGGCGCGACGATGACGGCGCCGACCGAGCAGATGGACGAGGCCCCCGCGCCGTTGCCCGACAGCGCCATCGCCCCGAGCGACCGCGCCCCCGAGGGCAGCGACGCCCAGCCCCCGGCGACCACCGAGGGCGCCCAGCCCCCGGCCGCCGAGGAGAAGAAGGGCTGCCTGGCACGCCTCCTCCCCTGGAACTGGTTCGGCTAGGAACCCTGCCGCTCGGCCGCCCCCGCGCGTCCCGCTGACCCGCCTCATGTCTGATCACCCCGCTCCCCGCGTCGTCCTCGTACGCCCGAAGTACGCCGGGAACATCGGCGCGTCGGCGCGGGCGATGGGGAACATGGGGCTCACCGACCTGCGCCTGGTCGCCCCCGAGCAGGAGGACGAGTGGGTCACCCCCGAGAGCCTCGACGCGTGGGCCATGGCCGCTTCGGGTCGGGCCATCCTCGAGGGGGCGCAGGTGCACGCGACCGTGGCCGAGGCGGTCGCCGGCTGCACCACCGTCGTCGCCTGCACCGCCCGCCCCCGGCGCTGGCGGGCCTGGACGGTCCTCGGCCCCGGGGAGTCGGCGACGCTGCTCGCGGATCGCATCGGCGAGGGCGACGAGGTCGCCATCCTCTTCGGCCCCGAGGACCACGGCCTGTCCACCGACGACCTCGCCCTGGCCACCCACCTGTGCAACATCCCCACCGGCGGCGAGGTGAGCAGCCTCAACCTCGCCCAGGCCGTGCTGCTGCTCGGCTGGGAGTGGGGCAAGGCGGCGGAGAGCCTGCGACGCCGGCCCACGAAGCGCAGCGGCCGTCGGTCCCGCGCCGGGGCCGAGCAGATCACCGGCCTCGCCCAGCAGACCGGCGATCTCCTCGCCCGCATCGACTTCTTCCGCCGCCGCCCCCGCGACCAGACGATGGTGCTCCTCCGCCAGGCGCTCACCCGCGGGGACCTGACGGACGTGGAGGTCCACTTCCTGCGCGGCGTGGTCCGCAAGGTGCGCTGGCACCTGGAGAACCCGGGGCACCTCGCCGCGATCGATGACGGGTGGACGGACGAGGGCGAGTTGGACCATCCGCCTTAGGAGCCTGGAGCGGCTCCTAGGAGCCTGGAGCGCGTTGTCAACGCGCTCCAGGCTCCTAGCGGGCTCGGCGCCGACCGACGACGATCGCGAACCCGAACAGCGCGAGGGCGTTCACCGGCCACGATGAGGCCGCCTGGGAGCAGCCACCCCCAGCGGCGGGAGGAGCCGGGGGGGCGGCAGGGCCGGCAGGCGGGGCCCGAACCTCCCAGCTCACGTCCTTGGTCGCCAGGTGCCCGGCGAGTCCGGCGGTGATGTGGGCCTCTGCTACGAAGGGAGGCTCGGGGTCGTCCGTCGAGGCACGACTGAACTCCGCATAGTCCGGCCACTCTCCGAGGAACTGCTCCTCCTCCGACACCTCGAGCGCACCCCAGGCATACCAACCGACCGGGGCTCCGTAGACGAGATGGCCTTCGGTCGACCGGACGATGGCCCGGGCGAAGCCGGGCCGCAGATGAGTCGGATCCCACGCCGCCTGAATGTCGAGCTCGGCGATGTCATCCCGACCGACTCCGTGGAGCCGAGCCACGACTGCCTCCTCGGCCCCGTGGGCGGCGATGAGCTCGGCTCGGGTTCCTTCCTGCAGCTCGACGTAGACGCGGGACCCCACGACCCGAGCGGTCCCGCCAGGGCCTTCGAGCACGTCGAGGCGCACGTCCACCTGCCCGGCGCCAGCAACCTCACCCGGCTCGAGGACCTCCCCGAGGCGGTAGCCGATCAGCTCGGGAACCGGAGCGCGGCTCTGGACGCCCAGGCGGAACCCGAACGGAGCCCCCGCCCACAGCGCCACGTCGCCAGCGGGCACGGGCTTGGTGTCCGCAGGCCACTCGGTCTCCGGATACGGCTCCAAGTAGCGCTCCGCGAGGAGCTCCGCCCAGCCGACCAGCAGCGGGTCGACGTCGGCGAAGGCGTGCACCTCGATGGCGAATCCGTCGTTCGCGACCTCGAACTGATCCTCGAAGCCGCAGCTTCGGGGGAGCAGCTCCCACCGGAACACCCCGGTCGCCTCGTGAAGCGCCGCACATCGCCCGCTGTCCCCGAGGTACAGCTCCCCGATCCCCGTGCCCTGCTCCGTGAAACACTCGGTTCGATACTCGGGATCGGGCGCCACCGTGAGCGTGAGGAGACCCGCGTCCACGCGCTGCCCGGCCGGTTCGATGTCCGGGCACACCAGGCTGCCCCCGAGGTACGCGACGCCGGAGCCCGCCCCGCCCAGCGGTGGGGGATCGTCAACGAGCTCTTCGTCTCCCTGGAAGACGAAGAGTCCGGCCTCCGACTCGATCCCCCGGGGGGTGCACCCGGCGGCGGAGAGGGCGACGGCGACGACGAGGCAGCCGGCAGAGGATGGGGACAAGACCGTTGATCTCATGACTCGAGCTCCTCCCGGCAAGTGGAGCAGACGGCCGGTCCGCGGGAGAGGGCGCCGTCCGGCGCGGGCGCGGAGATGCCCCATCGTGCGAACGCGCAAGGACGAGGAGCCAAGCGGTACCGTCTCCAAGATGCGACTCCTCGTCCTCGCCCTCGCGCTCCTCCTCGCCACCCCGGCCGCCGCCGACGACACCGCCGACGACGACACCTTCGGCCTCCCGGACGGGCCCTTCGGCCTGACCGGTCCCCTCGACGACCGCTTCGTGGCGCTGTTCGAGGCCGAGGCACCCCTGACGGAGTGGTTCCCGGTGGTCGACCAGGTCGTCCCGGTCGGGCGCCTCCGAGTCCAGCTCGTGGACGGGGCGGCGAGCCCGATCAAGACGACGACCGGGATCGTCGCCGGGTTCGTCTACCGCGGCCCCTGCCACGTCTCCTATCGGCCCCCCGACGGCATCGAGCACGAGAGCTTCCAGCGGGGGACGGGCCTCGACGCGTGGGACGAGACCCCGTGCGACAGCGTGTTCGTCCACACCGACGACGACGCGCTCCTCGACCGGGTGGGGCTCGAGGGAGAGACCGTCGCCGCCCCGACCGTCACCGAGGAGCACCAGATCCTCCTCGACGACTTCATCCTGCGGTCGTCGGTCCCCCTGAGCTCCCTCGCCCGGACGCTCGGCGCCACCCGCAGCCAGACGCCCACCTACGACGTGCTCATCGCAGGCGGCGAGTTCGGCGCGCCGGTGGCCATCGACGACGACGAGCCCCGCAAGCCCTACAACATCATCTCCACCGCCCATGTCCCCTGGGGCCTGATGGCCGAGCACGAGGGCTTCCTCCTCTTCGCTGCCCGGCGCTTCGGGTTCGGCAAGCACGGCCAGCTGCTCAACTCCCACCCCCTGGACGCGGCCCCGGGAGCCGTCCCGCCGCCGTCGGTGCGCGTCACCGCCACCGATCTGACGATGGACCTCGACATCGTCCCCGCTGACTCGTTCACCCGGCTGCAGGCGACCGCCGAGCTCACGGTCCAGCCGGAGGACCGCACGACACAAGCCCTGCTGTTCAGCCTCGACGGTGGGACCCAGAAGGACGCCCCCGAGCCCGGCGCCCGCACCCCGCTGCTCGTCTCCGCCGTCACCGACGGCGCCGGCCGCTCGCTGCCGTTCCTCCACCGCCAGGGGAGGCTGCTGGTGTGGCTCGCCGAGCCCGTGGCGTCGGGGACCCAGAGCAAGGTCTCGGTGACCTACGCGGGCTCGGGGGTGAAGAAGGAGAGCCTCTACCACTTCGGCCTGTTCGCGAACTGGAACTGGTACCCCTCGGGGCCCGGGCGGCCGCACATGGACTGGCGCGCCACGGTCTGCCTGCCGGACGGCCCATCGATCGCGGGGACGGGGGTCACGGTCTCCTCCGAGGTGGCCGACGGCCGGCGCTGCGAGGTGCACGAGGCGAAGACCCCGGTGAACTTCCCGGCCATGAACATGGGCTGGTGGGAGACGGCGGAGAAGCAGCGCGATGGGCAGCTGCTCCGGGCCTGGTTCAGCCGGGAACAGACCGCCCAGATCCAGCCCGCTCTGGACCTCGCCGACCACATCCTCGGCGTCTACGCGGACCTGTTCGGCCCCCTCCCCCACAAGGAGATCGACATCGCCCAGGGACGCAACTTCCGCTTCTTCTGGCAGGCACCGGACGGGCTCGTGGAGATGAGCGCCAGCTTCGACGGCTCGAACCGCTCGACGGTGAAGCAGTCCCCCGGCGACTTCATCGAGGACCTGGACTCCTACATCCTCGCCCACGAACTCGCCCACCAGTACTGGGGCCACGTGGTGGGGTGGACGGGCTACCGCGACCAGTGGATCAGCGAGTCCTTCGCTGACTACAGCGCGTACATGTACATGCTGCGGACGAACGGCGAGGCGGCGGGGCACCACCAGTACTGGCGGCAGCGGAGCGTGTTCTCGGGGCGGCGGGGCGCCATCACCCTCGGGCGGCGCAACGGCCGGATGTACACCGCGCTGGTCTACTCCCGCGGTCCCCTCGTGCTGCACATGTTCCGCAAGATGGTGGGCGACGAGGCGTTCCTCGCCTGGATGCGGACCCTGGTGGACCTGGGGAGGCAGCGGCAGGCCGTGTCGACGGAGGACGTCATCCTCGTGGCGGAGCACCTGGTGGGGCCCGACGCCCGCTGGTTCTTCGAGCAGTGGCTCCACCACCCGGGGGTACCGGATCTGGCGGCCAGCTGGCGCCAGACGGGCAACACGGTGGCCGTGACCCTCACCCAGTCGAACACGCCGGAGCCCCTGCGGCTCATCGTCCCGGTGCTGCTGCGGAGCAAGAAGGGCCCCGCCCACGACGTCGTCTATCAGGTGGCCACGGACCGGGCGGAGCTGACGGTAGAGCTCGCGGCGCCGAAGGGCGGGGTGAAGTCCGTCGCCCTGGACCCCTACGAGGAGATGGTCCGGGACGAGGCGAAGGTCACGAAGGCGGAGTAGGCGTCGAAGGGCGGCTCTCCTCCACCACGCCCTCCCAGCGGAACGGCGAGGCGAGGTGCGCCAGGTAGCCGCTGGGGAACGCGGGCAGGGCCGCGATGCCGATCTCCTCGGGCGGCTCGCGGTCCTTCGGCAGGAAGCGCGTGCCGAAGACGATGTCCCAGAAGCAGATGTTCGCGCCGTAGTTCGTGTTGCCCTCCGCGACGAGGGTGCTGTGGTGCCAGCGGTGCAGCTCCGCCATGGAGAACACCCAGTTCAGGGGCCCCAGGCGAATGTCGAGGTTGGCGTGCTGGAACATGCCGTGGACGGCAGTCCAGAGGCTGAAGAGAGCGAGGACCTCGGGCGAGGCGCCGAGCAGGATGAGAGGGAACGTCTGCCCCACGTACTGGATGGCGGTGTCCAGCGGATGGAAGCGGCCGGCGTTGAGCCAGTAGAGCCGCTCGGCGCTGTGGTGGACGGCGTGGAGGCGCCAGAGCGTGGCGTTCTCGTGCATGAGGCGGTGGGCCCAGTAGCTGCCGAGCTCGCTGACGAGCATCGCGACGACGAGCTGGGCGAGGACGGGCCATGACGAAGGCCACAGGGGAGCCCCGACGACGGACGCGAGCAGGACGGCGCCGCCGGTGAGGGCGCCGACGCTGACGGCCCGGATGATCTCCGGCGGCAGGAGCGTCGACAGGAAGGTGTGGGCGAGGTCCGCCTTCCAGTCGTCCCGCTGGGGCTCGGCCCAGGACGCGTAGCGGGGCTGGACCTTCTCGGACAGGCCGATGATCAGCGCGCAGGAGAACGTGACGGCGCCGGTGGCGAGCATCGGGGACCAGCCACGGTCCATGAGCACCACTCCCACCGCGAGGGCGCCGAAGAAGACGACGGGGAAGAAGCCGTAGCGGAAGAGGGCACGCACGGCGCCCAGGCTATCGAAACGACCGACGGCGCAGGGCTCCGAGCAGGAGCTTCGCAGGGTTCGAGACGACGCACGCATCGCAAAAGCAATCAACTTGCTTTAGCGATATTCGAGCTATACCTTTCCGACCGCTTGGGGGTCGAGATGCCTGATCAGCTGCCCGTCACCGTCCTCTCCGGGTTCCTCGGAGCCGGAAAGACCACGCTCCTCAACCACGTCCTCGCGAACCGCGAAGGGCTCCGCGTCGCCGTGATCGTGAACGACATGAGCGAGGTGAACATCGACGCGGCGCTGGTGAAGGGCGGGGACGCCGCCTTGTCCCGCACCGAAGAGCAGCTCGTGGTCGACGCGAACGCCTTCGGCGAGGCCTTCCGCGGGGACGAGGATCCGAAGGAACTGGACCTCGCCATCTCCGAGGAGGACGAGCGCACGCTGCCCATGCTGCTGACGGAGCAGGTGGAGTTCGCCGACGTCATCGTCCTCAACAAGACGGACCTGGTCACCGAGGAGCAGCTCCTGCGGACCGAGGCCAACATCCGCGCCATCAACGCCGGCGCCAAGCTCATCCGCGCCCAGCGGGGTCAAGTGCCCCTGAACGAGGTCCTCGGCACCGAGCTCTTCGACATGGAGGAGGCGGAGCGCCGCCCCGCGTGGGTCCAGGAGCTGATGGGCACCCACACCCCCGAGACCGAGGAGTACGGGATCGGCAGCTTCGTCTACCGAGCGCGCCGGCCGTTCCACCCCGAGCGCTTCAACGCCTGGCTCCACCAGGAGTGGCCGGGCGTGCTCCGCGCCAAGGGCTGGTTCTGGGTCGCCTCGCGGCCGAACCACACGGCGACCTTCCAGCTCGCCGGCGGGACCCGCGAGACCGGAGTGGCCGGGATCTGGTGGGCCGCCGTCCCCCACGAGGAGCGGCCCGACGACGAGGAGTTCACCGAGCATCTGAAGGAGATCTGGGACGGGACCTACGGCGACCGTCGCCAGGAGCTCGTGATCATCGGGGTCGACATGGACGAGGCCGCCCTGCGGGCAGCCTTCGACCGCTGCCTCATGGACGGGGCCGAGCTCGACGACCCCGCGCAGTGGGAGACGCTCGCCCACCCGTACCCCTGGCTTCAGGGGGAGGCGTGAACGCCTCCGGGCGCGCAGCCACGAGCGACGCGCCCGGCGTCACCTGGGCGATCGTCGGAGGCGGCATCCACGGAGTGCACATCGCGGTGCGCCTCCTCGACCGCGGCGTCGCTCTCGAGAACTTGCGCATCGTCGATCCCGGCCCGGAGCTGCTGCACTCCTGGTTCCGCTGCACGTCCAACACAGGCATGCAGTTCCTGCGCTCGCCCGCCGTCCACAACCTCGACCTCAACCCCTGGTCGATCCACCGGTTCGCCGACGCCACGGGTCGCGGTCGCAAGTCGGCGAAGGGTCTCTTCGCGGCCCCGTACGACCGCCCCAGCACCGCCCTCTTCGAGGATCACAGCCGCGACGTCATCGCCCGGTTCGGCCTCGCTGACCGCCACGTCCGCGGGGCCGTGACCCGGCTCGACGTCTCCTGCGACGGAGTGGACCTGGCTCTGCGCGGCGGCAGCTCGCTCCGAGCCCATCGAGTGGTCCTCGCCCTTGGGGCGGCCGACCGGCCTCGCTGGCCCCTGTGGGCCGAAGCCCTCCGAGGGCAGGGGGGCCAGGTGCAGCACGTGTTCGAGCCCGGCTTCGTCTTCGACCCCGACGAGTGGCCCGCCAGGGTCGCCGTGGTGGGAGGGGGCATCACTGCGGCCCAGGCTGCGTTGCGGCTCGCGTCGGGCGGACGCCAGGTCCACCTGCTGGCCCGCCACCGACCGCGCCCGCACCAGTTCGACAGCGACCCTGGCTGGCTCGGCCCGAAGCGGATGCGGGACTTCGTCGAGACGCAGGACCCGGACGTACGCAGGGTCATGATCGACAAGGCCCGAAACGCGGGGTCCATGCCGCCCGACATCCTCCGCATCCTGAAGGCGGCGGTGTCCGAGGGGTCGATTCAGCGCCATGAAGGGCAGATCGCCTGTTGGGGTGGGCCGCCGGTGTCCCTCGACGTGGGTGAGGACCAGATCACGTTGGATGCCGTGCTCCTCGCCACCGGCTTCGAGAGCGCTCGGCCGGGAGGAGCGCTGGTCGACTCCCTCGTCGAGTCCGCGGACCTGCCGTGCGCCTCCTGCGGATACCCGATCCTGGATCGGCACCTCCGTTGGCACCCTCGCGTCTTCGTCTCCGGCCCTCTCGCCGAGCTGCAGGTGGGTCCCGTATCACGGAACATCGCCGGGGCGAGGCGCGCCGCGGACCGGATCGTCCGCGCGGGCGCGGTGGCCTGACCGGGGGCGTCTACTCCTCGTCCACCACCCTGATCCACCGCTCGTCCGACCACGTCTGGTCTCCGAGGGCGGCTGTGACCCGCAGGAGCAGATCCTCGCCCACCACGTCGGTCGCATCGCCGATGTCGAGCACCACGCGATCTCCGACCCGATGCCAGCCCTCGTCCGCCTCGAGCACGCTCTGCGCGCCGAGCTCCGCCTGGGTGACGAAGCTCACGCGTTCCGCAGCGGCATCGAGGGCCTCGTAGACCAGCACAACACCGTCTGGGCCGAAGCCGCCGAACCAGAGCGCTGCGTCCAGATGCCAGCCTCCCTGCGTCCCAGCGACCAGCTCGACCGGGCCCTGCTCGTCGAGCGCCCGCCAGCTGGCCGCCCCGGTGCCGAGCTCCACCCACGGATCACCAAAGACGCCAGCGCTCTCCCCGGACGGACGCCAGGGATCAGGTGCTCCCAGCTCGAAGTCCTCGGACGAGTCGTCCGTGTCGGACCAGGCGGCCCCCGACTGGCGGCGATGCAGCGAAGTGCCGGTGTACGGACCGTCCGCCCACGCGAAGCCTCGATCCACAGCGTCGGGGAGTCGCTTGAATGCCTCGGAGTCCGCGTCCATCAAGGTGTCCACCCCGTCGAGCACCGCCTCCACCGGCGCCGTGGGCAGCGGGCCGAAGGGGCCCTCCTCCTCACCAAGCGGTGTGTCGGCATCCAGGACGACCACGCTGGGACCGAACACGGTCATCAGCCAGTCGAACCCACCGTTGAAGGCCACCACTTCGAGGTTGTCCACCGTGGGATGATCGTCGTCGCCGCCCGACTCCTCGACGTAAGCCTCGAATGCCGCGCCAGAGAGATCGAGTTCGGAGAAGGGTCGGTGGTTCACGCCGTCGTGGGCGATGACCAGGTGCTCGCCAGGCTCGAGCCGGACGCCAGGCGGCAGGCGCCAGACGGACGACATGACGACGTCGTCCGGGTGGCTCTCGCGGAAGCTGTCGGGGGACATTCCGGGGTTGATCTCCCCGGCGGCTCCGTGCACGTCGGCGATCCTGATTCCGGAGAGGTCCAGCGGATCCGAGGCCGCGTTCACCAGCTCGATGAACTGGTCCGAGAAGTAGTGGTCCGTTCCCCCCGCTGGGACTGCCCCCGTCGTGTACAGCTCGGAGACGAGGACATCCCCGGCCGTGGGCGCGCGTGCCGGGACCTCCTCGGACTCGGCGCACCCGAACAAGAGCAGGGCGGCGGCCGCGCCTGACCATCTCAGTGAGTTGCTATAGCGACTACAATGCATCTGGGAACATCCTGGCTGCTGCTAGGGTCCACTGTATTGGAGGTCCCCCTGGGCAACTCGATCGAAGCGGTGCGAAAGGAAGTGCGCCACCTGCTGCGGGAGCGTGGTCTCCGCGCGACAGCGGCCCGGATCGGTGTGCTCGAGGTACTCCACGAGCAGCGCGGCCCGCTCAGTCACGAGGGCGTGATGGAGCAGCTGCCCGAGGGCGTCCACGACAAAGCCTCGATCTGGCGGATCCTGTCGGACCTCGCGGAGAACGGGCTGCTCCGACGCATGGACCTCGGCGACCGGGTCTGGCGCTACGAACTCATCGACGACTGCCGTGCCGTAACGGACGATCACCCACACTTCCTGTGTGAGAGCTGCGGTGAGGTGCGCTGCCTGCCGCCCCTGTCGATCCGCGCGCGGGACGGAGAGCTGCCGGAGGCCCTGACGGGCGCCGAGTTCCACGTCCGCGTGATGGGGACCTGCGCGACCTGCCGCGCGGCCTGAGCGCCCCCCAGGACCCCCGAGTCCCAGCCGCCCAGACTCGGTCGAGCAGCCCGCCCCCGACGGGCCGAGGCCCATCGGGAGCGGCACTCACAGACCTCAGGCCTCTTCGTCGGCCTCGCAGACGCCCTCGTCCTCACCGGTCTCGATGTGACAGTGGAGGCCGTCGTTGCACTCATCGTCGTCGTGGCAGGGGTCGCCCTCGGCGCCGCTGCCGTCGTGGGACGGGCAGCCCGGGAGGAGACCGAAGGCCGAGAAGCTGAGGATCAGGGTCAGAAGTCGAAACGTGCGCATTGCTCTCTCCGAAGCGTGGGCGACCAGTCATTCCGGCCGTCGAATGCCTATAGCAACCAGATTGCACTTGCGGGAATCTTGCTTCAAAGTCAGAGTTTCCTTGCTCCTGCAATCGACTCGCGATAGGAAATCGACCCTCACCCGGAGGCACTCCCGATGCACCGCGCCCTTCTCGTCCCGCTCGCCATCCTTCCCCTGCTCGCCGGCTGCCCCCCCGTCGACGACCACGACCACGACCACGATCACGAGGTCATCACCACGGTCGTGCTCACCTTCACCGCTCAGGGCTCGGGCGATGTCGTCGAGGCCACCTGGGCCGATCCCGAGAACGACGGCAGCCCGGTGATCGACGGCATTGAGCTCCTCGACACCGAGGACTACGAGCTCGACGTCAGCTTCCTCAACGAGCTCGAGGAGCCTGCCGAGGACATCACCGTGGAGATCTCGGAGGAGGACGCCGAGCACCAGGTCTTCTTCGTGGGCTCCGGGGTCGCGGGCCCCGCCGGCGACGGCGCCTCGGCGGTGGTCACCCACGCCTACGACGACATGGACGCGGACGGGAACCCCGTCGGGCTCGCCAACACCATCACCACGGACGCCCCCGGCACCGGCGTGATGACGGTCGTCCTGCGCCACCTCCCCTTCGAGGACGGCAACTCGGTCAAGACCGGCACCCTCGCCGAGGACCTCGCCGCGAACGGACTCGACTCGCTCCCCGGCGAGTCTGACGTCGAGGTCGACTTCGACCTTGAGGTTCTCTAGCGCGAGCTCAGCCAGCGTCGACGCCCGGCAGCGTCGGCGCGCCCTCCGGCGTTCCCGGCGCGCGGGAGCGCAGAGATCCGTCTATCCAGCGCTCTTCCTCGCCCTCCTGCTCTGCCCTGTCGGAGCCTGGGCCGCTGAGCCGACCGACCCCGTCCCCCTCGGGGAGGTCGCGGCCGAGTACCCATCCGAAGCACTCCAGCGCGGGCTGCACGGCACCGTCGTCCTCGACGTCGCAGTGGACACCGAGGGCACCGTCACCGCGGTCACGGTGGTCGAGGGCCACCCGCTCCTCGCCGAAGCCGCCACCGACGCGGCCCGCGCTCTCCGCTTCGACCCCGCCCGGGACGCCGACGGCGTCCCCATCGCCAGCACGGCACGGCTCACCTACTCCTTCGCCCCCCACCCGCCGAGCGTCTCCGAGACGGTCGACGTGGTGGCCGAGCGCGAGCAGCCCGAGGACGACCCGAAGACCGTCACCGCCCTCGACGAAGAAGCCCTGCGCCGCAACCGGGGACAGGACCTCGCCGAGACGCTGGAGGAGGTGCCCGGGGTGGTGATGGCGCGAGGCACCGCGTCGGTGGGCAAGCCCGTCATCCGGGGCCAGCCAGAGCGGCGCCTGCTGCTCATCGAGGGAGGCGTCCGCCACGAGAACCAGAAGTGGGGCGTGGACCATGCGCCGGAGATCGACCCCTCGGGCGCGGGCACGATCCGCGTCCTGAAGGGCCCCGCCGGGGTCATCCACGGACCCGACGCAGTGGGCGGCGTCATCATCGTCGAGCCGCGCGCGATGCCCTACGAGCCCGGCCTCGGCGGCAGCGTGGACCTCGTGGGCAGCGCCAACGGCCCCTCCCTGTACGGCGGCGGGCGGATCGAGGGGATGCCCGCGGCGGTCCCGGGCCTCAGCTTCCGCGTGGAAGGCAACTACTCCCGGGGAGGTCCCCAGAGCACGCCGGACCACGTCCTCGGCAACACCGCCAACCAGCAGTGGAACGTCCGCGCCGCCGCCCAGTACCGCACGCCTGCGTTCAAGGTGACGCTGCGCTACCGGCATTACGACCTGCGGGCCGGCATCTACTACGGCGTCGCCAATTCCACCCCGTCCGCGCTCCAGACCCAGATCGAGAGCGACGCGCCCCCCGTCGGCTCCCAGTGGACCAGGGACTGGCAGTGGGAGCGGCCCTACCAGGCGGTCGCCCACGACCAGGCCACGGCCGAGGTCCGCGCGCGGCTCGGTCCCGCCGGCTCGATCGAGGCCCGCTACTCGTTCCAGCGCAACCACCGGCGGGAGTTCGAGTCCGCCCGCCGCTCCATCGAGGGTCCGCAGTACGACTTCCGGCTGCGCACCCACACGCTGGACGTGACCTGGGAGCAGCCGCCGGCTCGCCTCGGCGTCGCCACCGGCTCCGGCCGGGTCGGTGTCTCGGGGCTGTTCCAGGAGCACGTCTACAGCGGCCTGACCCTGCTCCCCAACCACCGCTCCCTCGGCGTCGGCGTGTACGCCCTCGAGCGCCTGACCTTCCCCCGCGGGGTGATCGAGGCGGGCGCCCGGTACGACCGCCTCGGCCGCACCGCCTTCTTCAACCGCAACCCCTACGAGCGCCACATCGCCCGCGGCACCCTCGACCCGGACGACTGCGAGCCGGGCGACGGCCGAACCCGCTGCCCCACCGGCTTCGATGGGGGCGCCGTGGCCGTGGGCGGGGTGCTCCACGCGGTCCCGGGCGTCCTCGATCTCAAGCTCGACCTGTCGACCGCGTCCCGGTTCCCCAACACCGACGAGCTCTACATGAACGGCAGCTCGCCGACGTTCCCGGTCTACGCCCTCGGCTCGCCCGACCTGGGGGTGGAGACCGCCCTCGGCGTCGCTCCGACGGTCGGCTTCTCCCAGCCCTGGCTGCACGTCGAGCTGTCCGGTCACCTCACCAGGATCGTCGACTACATCTACTTCGCCCCGGAGCTGAACGCCCTCGGCCAGCCGCACGTGGACGTCACCATCCGGGGCGCGTTCCCCCGCTACAGCTACCGCAGCCTGCAGGCCTTGTTCTACGGAGTGGACGGCCACTTCGAGCTCGGGCCCGAGTCCGTGGTGAGCCTCGACGTGTCGGGCTCGGTCGTGCGCGGGCAGAACCTGGCCGACGGCAGCCACCTCGTGGGGGTCCCGCCGGACCGGCTCCGCATCGCCGGCCGTCTCCAGCCGAAGAAGCTCGGACCCTTCGAGGACGTCCTCGTGGAAGCGAACGTGCTGCTCGTGGGGACGGTCGCCAACCGGCTCGACCGCACCGCGGATCTCGCCCCCGCGCCGGACGCCTACGCGCTCATCGGCGCCGCGCTCGGAGCCTCGCTCCCCCTGCCCGGCGTGGACGTCTCGTTTCACCTCGAGTTCACGAACATCGCCAACGCGCGCTACCGCGAGACGCTGAGCCTGCTGCGCTACTACAGCAACGAGCCGGGGCGGGACGTGCGGCTCCGGGTGGGCTTCGACTTCTAAAAGAGCCAGGCGCTTCGGCTAGAGCGCCGCCAGCGCCTCCTTCGCCGCCCGGTCCCCCGCGCGCACCGCGCCGTCCATGTAGCCCGTCCAGACCTCGGACGTCTCGGTCCCCGCCCAGTGGATCGGCCCCACGGGGGTCCGCAGCGCCGGGCCATGCTCCGTCAACACCCCGGGCGGGAGCGGCGACACACAGCCCCCGGCCCACCGGTCCGTGGCCCAGTCCTTGGCCACCACCGACGTCGGCGACCCCGCCTCCGGCCCGAAGTACGCCGCCAGCGCCGACGCCAAGTCCTGGGGTGTGGGGAGGCCGCCCGACGCGTCCGCGAACCCCATGAGTACGCCGGGACCGCCCGGGTTCGTGTTGTCGAAGGTGGCGGCCACGACCTGATCGCCGAAGGACTCCCCGCTCAGGCCGCCGTCCCGCCAGAAGGGTCGGTCGTAGCGCGCCGACACCTTGCACCCCGACGTGGCGACCCACGCCTGCTGCAGGGCGACCCGCGCCGCGGGCAACCCGGGGGAGAACCGGATGCTCTCCACCTGCCGCGGCATCATCGCGACGATGAGACGGCGGCCACGGTGGGCCTGTCCGCCCGCCTGCACCTCGACCCCGTCGGCCGTCCAGCTCACCTCCGTGACCGGCACGCCGAGGCGCACCCGGTCGCCGAGGGCCTTCGCCATGCGCAGGGACAGCGCCTGGGCGCCCTCCTTGAAGCGGAGGGTCTGGGCGTCGACCTGAAGCGCCTTGAACCCGCCCGCCGACCGGACGTAGAAGAGGAAGTAGAGCAGCGAGAGGTCGGAGGGCTCCGCGCTGAGCGCCCCCGAGATCACGCCGCCAATGGCCTCCTGCGCCTCGCTGCCCGCGCCCGACTGCCGCAGAAACTGCGCCACGGTCTGCGCGTCGAGCTCCGCGGCGTCGGGAGAGGTCCAGGGGCTCGCCCGCGTGATGCGCGCCGCCGCCTCGTCGATCTGCCGCACCAGGGCCTCCGTGCCGGGAGACGAGTCCGTCAGTGACGGCAGCTGCATCCGCTCCCCGCCGAGGCTGACCACCGCGTCGCCGGCGTGCCCGTGGTCGAAGGTGGTGAGCTTCAGCTCCTTGCCGAGACCGAGCACCGCGTCCTGGCCGGCACCGACCCACTGGCCTCCTGCCTCCGCAAACGCCCCGTCCCCGAGCGGCTGGTTCCAGGTCCGCCCTCCGACCCGATCCCGCGCCTCCAGGACCACCACCGAGCGCCCCTTCGCCACCAGCCGCCGCGCGGCCACGAGCCCGGAGATCCCCGCGCCGATCACGACCACATCGACGGCGTCCGCCGCCTGGACCGCCCTGGGGAGGGACGCGGCCGCCACGGCCGCGGTGGAGAGCTGGAGGAAGCGGCGACGAGACGGAGGGATGAACGGCATGGAGCCAGTACACCACGGGGCGCGCGGACCCCAGCGCGGCTCCTACTCCCCCTTCACCGCCTCGGCCACGGCCCGCGCCCAGTGGTCCGCCGCCGCCGCGTTGGGGTGGTGATCGTGGGGCCAGAGCTGGTGCACCCGATCGGTCCAGTCGAGCCCGGCGTCCAGCGTCCGCACCCCCGCCGCTTCCAGCTTCCTCAGGGTCAAGCGCGTGGTCCCGTCGTCCGAGAGCCCCACGACCAGCACCCAGGTGCCGTGCTGCCGCGCCAGGCGGTCGAGCTGGATGAGCAGGTTCCCCGTGACCCGCCAGGAGCGGACGCGCTGCTCGTCGAGGAGGTCCCCCGTCAGGCACACCCGCGCGAGGACCGCGGATGAGCGCGCCCCCCGCATGGGCTGGAACCGAGGGTCCACGAGGTCCACGTAGGGAACCCCGCGCCGGGTGCGGACCGCGGGCATCAGGCCGTCATCCGCGAACCCGGTGCCCTGGAGCGCTCGACGCCAGCTCCGGTTCATCGTCACCCGCTCGTCGTGGAACTCCGCGTAGGTGACCACCATCCCAGCGGGCACCGTCCCCTCGCGCGCGTGGTCCTGAAGGGCCAACCAGGCCTGCAGCGGTGAGTGCCCGGGGACGGCGCGGACCCGGACGTCGTGGTCCGGCAGCAGCTCCTGCAGCCTCCATCCGAGCGTGTCCTCGTCGGCCAGCCCCAGGCCGTACGCGAAGGAGCCGCCGTGCAGCTCCACCACCTCCCCGCGCCCCGGCGGGGTGCGTCGCTGTCCCCGCGCGTCGTGGGTGGCGGTCACGGAGTACCCATCGGAGAAGGTGAGGCGGGCGGCTCCCGGACGGAGAGACCAGCCGAAGTCGGGGTTGGCCGCGAGCCAGTCGGCGGGCTCCACCGTGAAGGCGGGCTCCGGCACGGTCGGCGCCCCGTCGAGGAGCCGGAGGCCCGCCTCGGCCCCCGCGAGCGCGACCACGACCCCGAAGAGCGCGGCCAGCGCGGCCATGACCCGATCCCGCTGCATCGCCTGCGGATCCCTCCGACTTGTCAGCCCCGACCGGCGAGAACTCGGTAGTGTGGGCGCCGCTGCGCGCTGACCGCGTTCACGTCGCGCGCCCAGCCCGCCAACCCCGGAGCCCTCCCGATGCCCGAGCTCGCCTCGTCCGATCTGCTGCTCAACCGCTTCTACCACCACGTGGATACCCGCGGCGGCGACCGCTACCTCGTCCAGCCCTACGACGGCGGGCAGGTGACGGAGTACACGTTCGCGGAGGTCTACGACCAGGCGGCCCGCATGGCGGCGCACATCGCCAGCCTCGGCTTCGAGCCTCAGAGCAAGATCGCGATCATCAGCAAGAACTGCGCGCACTTCTTCATGGCGGAGCTCGCCATCTGGATGGCGGGGCACGTCACCGTCGCGCTCTACCCGACGCTCGCCGCGGACACGGTCGAGTACATCATGGGCCACTCCGAGGCGAAGCTGGCCTTCATCGGCAAGCTCGACGTCGAGCCGTGGGCCGAGATCCAGAAGGGCCTGACCTCCGACGTCCCCTGGATCAGCTTCCCCCTGTCGCCCAAGGGCCTGGACTGCCCGTCGTGGGACAGCATCACGAGCAAGACGGAGCCCGTGGCCGAGCGCCGCAACCCGTCACCGGACGACGAGTCCCTCATCATCTACACGTCGGGGAGCACCGGGCAGCCGAAGGGCGTGCTCCACAACTTCCGCACGATCACCGAGCCGACCCTCGGCCTCGTGAAGATGCTCCAGATCACCAAGGAGGACCGCGCGCTCTCCTACCTCCCCCTGGCCCACGGGATGGACCGCTGGCTGTCCGAGTGCCTGTCGCTCCACTCGGGCCACACGATCTTCTTCGCCGAGTCCCTGCCCACCTTCGTGCAGGACCTCGGCCGCGCCCGGCCCACCATCTTCGTGTCGGTCCCGCGCCTCTGGCTCAAGTTCCAGCTCGGCGTGTTCAGCAAGCTCCCGAAGAAGCGCCTCGACTTCCTCCTCAAGGTCCCGATCGTGAAGGGGATCATCAAGAAGAAGGTCCTGGGGAACCTCGGCCTCGACAACGTCCGCTTCGCCGGCTCCGGCTCGGCGCCGATCCCCGCGGAGCTGCTCGCCTGGTACCGCAACCTCGGCCTCGAGCTGCTCGAGGGGTACGGGATGTCCGAGAACTTCAACTACTCGCACATCACGAAGCCCGGCCGCGGGCGGCCCGGGTACATCGGCCACACGTACGACGACGTGCACTGCAAGCTGTCCGACGAGGGCGAGATCCTCGTGAAGAGCCCCGGGACGATGGTCGGGTACTACAAGGACGCCGAGAAGACCGCTGAGGTGTTCACGGAGGACGGCTGGCTGCGCACCGGCGACCGGGGCGAGATCGACAGCGACGGGCGCCTCAAGATCACCGGGCGCGTCAAGGAGCTCTTCAAGACGAGCAAGGGCAAGTACGTGGCGCCGGCGCCCATCGAGAACCACTTGAACAACGACGAGCGCATCGAGCTGTCGCTGGTGGCGGGCTCGGGGCACCCCATGACGCACGCGGTGGTGCAGGTGGCCGAGGAGCTGCGGCCGAAGCTGAGCCAGCCCGGCGTCAAGGAGGAGATCACCGCGGCCATGGAGAAGCTCCTCGCGAGCACGAACGGCAAGATCGAGGAGTACGAGCGCCTCGGATTCATCGTCGTGGCGAAGGACCCGTGGACGATCGAGGGCGGCCAGCTCACGCCGACCATGAAGATCCGGCGCGGGTCCATCGAGGACCTGTACGCCAGCAAGCTCGACGACTGGTACGCCGCGGGCAAGAAGGTCATCTGGGAGTGAGCTGAGGAAGCAGAACGGGGTCTCGGGGGTCTTCGGATCACCGCCCCACGCGGAGTGCTGAGATGGACAAGCTGCAGATCGAAGGGGGCGCGAAGCTCGAGGGGACCGTGCGGATCTCGGGGGCGAAGAACGCCGCCCTCCCCATCCTGTTCGGGGCCCTGCTCCACGCCGGAAAGAGCGAGATCCGGAACCTCCCGGCGCTCCAGGACATCGTCACCACCCGGCTCCTGCTCCAGAACATGGGCGTGCAGATCGAGCAGGACGGCGACGTGATGGCGCTGGACGCCGCGATGATGAACTCGGCGAAGGCGCCCTACGAGCTCGTCCGCCGCATGCGCGCGTCGGTGCTGTGCCTCGGCCCGCTCCTCGCCCGCAACGGCTTCGCCCGCGTCTCCCTCCCTGGAGGGTGCGCGATCGGCGCCCGCCCCATCGACCAGCACCTGCGCGGCCTCGAGGCGATGGGCGCGGAGATCATGCTGGACAAGGGCTACGTCCGCGCCGAGGCCCCCGAGGGTGGCCTGCAGGGGGCGCGCTACGTGTTCGACGTGGTGACCGTCGGCGGCACGGAGAACCTGATGATGGCGGCCACGCTCGCGAAGGGGACGACCGTCCTCGAGAACGCGGCGCGGGAGCCGGAGATCATCGACCTGGCCCGGGCGCTGCGCTCCATGGGCGCGCAGATCGAGGGTGAGGGCACGAGCGTCATCACCATCGAAGGCGTCGACCGCCTCGGCCCCATGGACCACCGCGTGCTCCCCGACCGCATCGAGGCGGGGACCTACATCGCCGCGGCGGCCATCACCCAGGGAGACGTGCTGCTCCAGGGCGCGGAGCTCGAGCACCTGGACTCGCTGATCGGCAAGCTCGGGCGCGCGGGCGTCGAGGTGCGCCGGGAGGGGGACGGCCTGCGGGTCCGGCACCACGGCGAGCTCCACCCGGTGGACGTGGAGACCCAGCCCTACCCCGGCTTCCCCACGGATCTCCAGGCGCAGTACATGTCGCTCATGACGCTCGCCCAGGGCAGCGCGACCATCACCGAGACCATCTTCGAGAACCGCTTCATGCACGTGCCGGAGCTGGCGCGCATGGGGGCGGACATCAAGGTGAAGGGCCGGACCGCGTTCGTGCGCGGAGTCGACAAGCTCCACGGGGCCTCGGTGATGGCCACGGACCTGCGGGCGTCGGTGGCGCTGGTGATCGCCGGGCTGTCGGCCACGGGGATGACCGAGGTCCGGCGCATCTACCACCTGGACCGCGGCTACGAGCACATCGAGAAGAAGCTCGCGAAGCTGGGCGCGAACGTGCGCCGCGTCGCCCAGGAGGAGCCGGGGCTGGAGAGCCTGTAGGGCCCCCCGGGCGATCCCCGGTTGCCCTTCCCCGTCGCGGCCCTACGATCCTTTCGATGGCCCTGACCACCACCGCGCCCGACCGGGCCGTGCTCCTCTACGACGGCGAGTGCGTCTTCTGCCGCCGGAGCACCGACCGCCTGCGCTTCCTCCTCCGGGACGCCTCGCTCGACTACGTCAGCTTCCGGGAGCCCGGGGTGCTCGAGCGCTTCCCCGGGGTCACGGAGGACGCCTGCGAGCAGGGCATGCAGCTCGTCACGGCCGAGGGTCGGGTGTTCCCCGGAGCCGAGGCCGCCGCCCGCGCCCTCCTCCGCCGCCCCTGGTTCTTCCTCGCCTGGCTCTACTACGTCCCGGGCATCCGGCACGCGGCCGACTGGTCCTACAAGCAGATCGCCATCCGCCGCTTCGGGATCAGCGGACGGAGCTCGGCCTGCAAGGACGACGTCTGCGCGCTGCCCGGCCACCGCCTCGGCGAGGACGACGCCGCCTGAGTCTTCGGGGGGCGTGGCGCTTGCACCCCCCACGCCCATCCCTTAGGGTGCCGCGGCTCTCGGCCCGGCGACGCGCCGCGGTTCTACGAGAGTGCGCGACGTCGCTGATGCGACCCGCGCGCGCAGCTTGCGCCCGAAGGAGGTGACAGCCCGTGGGAGTTCGAGTCCGTGAAGGCGAGCCGTTCGAGCGCGCCCTTCGCCGCTTCCGCCGTCAGGTGGAGCGAGCCGGCATCCTCAAGGAGGTCCGGCGCCGCACGCACTACGAGAAGCCCTCCGTTCGCAAGAAGAAGAAGGCCCTCGCTGCCCGCAAGCGCCTCCTGAAGAAGCTCCGCCGCGCCCAGCGCGGCCGCTAGTGCCACGAAGGACGCCCCTCTCGGCGCCCTGAGTAGCCTGGCCCAACCAGTTCCGAAGCCCCCGGCAGCCCCGCTGCCGGGGGCTTTCGCGTTCCGGAGACCCGAGGCCTTCTCCCCCTTCCCCCCCGCGCCCGATCCACTACTCTCCGCTCGGCGCCGCCGCGCCCCTCGGAGCCCATGGCGAAGATCCCCCGCGAGTTCGTGCGCGAAGTCGTCGACCGGACGTCGATCGTCTCGCTCGTCTCCCAGACCGTCCGCCTGAAGAAGCGCGGCTCGGCGCACCTGGGCCTCTGCCCGTTCCACAACGAGAAGACCCCCTCATTCCACGTGAACGAGGACCGCAAGAACTTCCACTGCTTCGGCTGCGGCAAGTCCGGCGACGCCCTCGACTGGATGCAGGAGATCGAGGGCCTCGGCTTCCTCGACGCCGTCAAGGAGCTCGCCGACCGCGCCGGCATGGCCGTCCCTCAAGAAGAGCTCACCCCCCGCCAGATCGAGGCCGCGAAGAAGCGGGAGCGCCTCCTCGAGGCGAACGAAGCCGCCTGCCGCTGGTTCCAGTCCATGCTCGCCGGCGAAGACGGAACGTTCGCCCGCGAGTACCTCCAGGACCGCGGCTACGACATGGAGTTCGCGAAGACCTGGCGCATCGGCTTCGCCCCGGAGAGCTGGGACGGCCTGCGCATCGAGCTCCAGCGCCGCCGCCTCTCGCCCCAGGTCGGCGTCGAAGCCTCGCTGCTGAAGCGCTCCGACCGCGGCCGCGAGCCCTACGACTTCTTCCGCAACCGCCTCATGTTCCCCATCCTCGGCTCGGGCAGGAAGGTCGTCGCCTTCGGCGGTCGCACCCTCGGCGACGACAAGGCGAAGTACATCAACAGCTCCGAGACGCCCGTCTACAACAAGTCGGGGGCTCTGTACGGCCTCCAGGAGAACCGCCGCGGCATCCACAAGGCGGACAACGTCCTCGTCGTGGAGGGCTACTTCGACGTCCTCGCCCTGGCCAAGGCCGGCATCGACTACGCCGTCGCCCCCTGCGGCACCGCCCTGACCGACCGGCAGCTCGCCGGGATCCGCCGCCACACCGCCAACGTGACCATGCTCTTCGACGCGGACGAGGCCGGCCGCCGCGCCGCGGTCCGCGTCATGGAGATGTGCCTCGATCAAGGGCTGTGGCCGCTGCGCCTCGAGGTCCCGGGCGGCAAGGACCCGGACGACTACGTCAAGGAGCACGGCGCCGACGCCATGCGCCAGCTCCTCAGCGACGCCACCCCCCTGCTCGACTTCTTCATCGACACCGTCGCCGAGGAGCTCATCGCCCGCTCCATCGACGCCGACGGGGCTCTGGAGAAGGTGGCCCCCATGCTCGCCCGGCTCGGCATGGGCAACACGCGCTACGAGCACTACGAGCGGCGCGTGATCCAGGCCGTGGGCATCCACACCGACCCGCGCTCCATCAAGCGGGTGGTGAAGCAGGCCGCGAAGCGCATCGCGAGCCAGCCCCGCCGCAGCTCGGTGGAGCTGACGGCGCGTCCTCCGGCGGCCCCGTCCGCGGGTCCCCGTGGCCCGGGCGGACCGCCACGCTCTCCGCGGAACGGCCCGGGCGGCCCTCCGCGGGG
>ENA-OWNT01000171-OWNT01000171.1-seawater-metagenome-genome-assembly--contig:-NODE-171-length-189521-cov-6.582125_pt1 | contig 189521 bp, 167 predicted proteins | sample MGYA00238136_ERZ651165 | MGnify/ENA primary metagenome ERZ651165 (study PRJEB26861, sample SAMN08777766) | seawater metagenome | isolation source: coastal seawater | place: USA: Florida | collected...
TACGGTATTCTCAAATCCCGCATTCCTTTTGACCCTCATTTTGAAAATTCTGCTTGACTTTCAAGACGGTATCTACATTTTGCGGGATTTCGGGGTCAAAATTAAGTCCGCCGAATTTACCGGAATGGATACACCTTTTCCTCTCTTCTTTAAGCGTTTCTTCGTGTCTTTGAGACTTTGTGTCATTTTTTTCAGGTCATCCCGACAGCTAGTTTTGAACCTGTGGCAATGTCAGTAGAGGCATTCCTTGACCTGCTGACTTACTGTACATACCAATCCCTTACAGAATGACCTTATAACCAGAGGATAGCTCCCCAAAAAAATGAAAACATGCTATCATACCAGGAGGTTGTTAGCCCGGGTCGGGGCAAGCGCCTTGAATAGCAATGATCTACCCATATAAAGAGGGTTACATGACACAACAATTTCGCAGCGAAGCATTAGAAGATGAACTGAAAAAGCTTCATGGCATTGTCGCCGGTGTCAAAGCGACGGTTATCGTGAACAATGATGGTCTACTGGTTGCGGCGTATCCCGGTGAAGATGAAGAAAATCCCCACAATAACCCGACCAGTAGCCCGCAGGTAGCGGCAATGTCCGCCACACTCATCGGTCTGGCAGAAAAAACACTCGGGCGTTTAGCACAGGGTGATTTAGAACGCTTGCTGATGGAAGCAGAAGAAGGAACAATGGTCGTCTATCCTGCCGGACGTGCATCTGTTGCTGTTCTGGTAGAAAAAGAAGCACACATGGGGCAGGTACTTTACGCGACCAAACAGGCAGCCGCTGAAGTGGAAAAAATTCTGGGGGGCTAGGCGAATCAGCCCCTTTTTATGCTTAATTGAGGAATGTCACCTGCATTGCGAGGTTTCCGAAACGTACCTCATCCCCATCGCAGATGACGTGCGTATTCCCGCCTGCAACAATCGCACCATTCACGAATGTCCCGTTACGGCTGTTCAAATCTTTCACGACCAGTCTTTCCCCTTCACGCAAAATAATCGCATGACGGCGGCTTAATCCCAGTCGGTACGCGCCGTGTGGTGTGAGGTCAATATCCGGTAAATAATCGGTTACGTTATCTGCCCGCCCGACAATCAGTTCTTCGTTGACGATCTTGACAATCGGATCGCCGCTTTCGCCTGATTCGAGTTTGAGACGCATATCCGGCGTAAATGTGCTTCGTGCCGATACTTCCGAGCGTGCTTTTTCTTCGGCTTCGCGCTTGCGTTCAGCTTCCAGCTTCATCGCTTTGAAGGCTTCCTGTTGAAGGTCATTGGTTGTATTACCATTTTCTTCTTCAACAGATTTTGTATGCAGGGTTTCTGCTTTTTTAGCAGGATCTCCCCCCTGTGATTGCCTCAATAGACGAATAGCTTCAGCGGACGCATCCCCCAGGTCACGCGATGTTGTTGTATTCCGTTCAACTGAATCATTTTTTTCAGCCGACGGCGGATTACTATCCGGTATTTCATGATTATCTTGTGGTTTTGACTTGTTAGTGCTATCAGTCATGTTTTATTTGTCCGAGGTGGTTAATTCTTAAGAATTGTATCATCACTATTAGTATAGAACAATGAATATTCGTCCCTAATTATAGATTCAAACCTTTATGCTGCCTCTTATATGAGATCATTTAATACAGCACAAAAATTCTCAAGCTCATCTTCTGTATTGTAATAATGTACCGATGCGCGTATCAAAGCATCTAAACCGCGTGCATCAAAATCCATGATTGCATAATTGCGGGGACTGACACTGGTATTGATACCTTTTTCAGCTAATTTTTCGTGGATAATTGTTGCCTCCTGCCCTTCGACCGTAAAAGTCGCAATCCCGCTTTTTTTTAGCCCTCTATCCCGCACGGTAACGCCCTCAATCTCCGACAACATGTCCCGGAATTGTGCTGCGAGTGATTGCACCCGCGCTTCAATAAGATCGAGACCGATCATTAAGGCATAGTCCACCGCGACGCCCATTCCGATTTTTGCTGCGATATTCATTTCCCAATTTTCAAAGCGCCGGGCATCCGGTTTTAGTTGATACGCATCCGGGGACATCCAATCGGCTGAGTGTAAATCCAGCACAGGGGGTTCGAGTTCCTGTAAAATTTCATTGGATACATATAGAAAGCCGATACCGCGTGGACCCCGTAGATACTTGCGTCCGGTTGCTGAGAGCATGTGACAACCAAGCGCTTCGACATCAATTGGCATCTGCCCGACCGATTGACAGGCATCCAGTAGATACCATGCCCCGTACTCACGGGCAATCGCACCAATTTCCGCTACAGGTTGAATCAAGCCACCCTGACTCGGGATATGCGAAATGGCTATCAATCGTACCCGCTCATCCATCATATTCCGCAGTGCCGCCACATCTAACTGACCCTGTTCATCGTCCGGGACGACTTCCAGCGAAATATTCACGCGCTTTTTCACCTGCAAAAATGCGATGTAATTACTGGCATATTCTGCAACAGAAGTCAGAATGCGGTCGCCATCCTTGAAGGGGATACCATAAAATGCCATTGTCCACGCCCGTGTTGCATTCTCGACAATCGCTATTTCCTCATGATTTGCGTTTATCAATTGTGCAATCGCATAATAGCTGCGTTGAATTTGATTGCGGGCTTTTTTCGCCGCTTCATAGCCCCCGATTTCCGCTTCTAGCTGTAGATGCTGTATCTGTGCATCAATGACTGCTTGTGGCATCAACGCTGCTCCCGCATTATTAAAATGTATGACATTCGCCAGACCGGGAGTTTCGGAACGTAATTTTTCTATATCGAGCAATAGATTTTCCTTGATGATTGCTATACGTTTTTAACGCTAACCGGGCATCAAAATAATTTAAACCCTACAATTGATACAAAAAAGGATAAATGGCATATGTATGCAGCGATATTTCTACTTTTCATGTTTGCGCCGCTTGTCATTGCTAGAATCGTCTATAACGCTTTCAAAAACGATTTAGAACATGCCAGAACTGAGCGTAAATTGAAACATGGGGCAATTGACGAACTCAAACAACGACACCGCAGAATCTTAGGTTTTCACCTGTTTGCTGTGTTTGCAGCAACCTTATCCGGCATCATATTATTCGGGAATGCTGCAATTTTTATGTTACTGGCATGGGTCATCACCCTGGCGGGTCATTTTATGGCGTATCAACAATTACATAGTCGCCTATCGGCATTAGAAGAAGTAGATGTTAGCAGGCTACTAGACACCGAAAACATCACGGAAAATACATCTCTGGACTCCGAAAATAGCGCACAGGAACACACGATGAGTGAGAATATTTAATTCGAAGCGCGGGGATTGAGGCACAAATCGCATGACAATGCCCTGACCCTGATCTAATACAATTCCGATAGATTTGAGATTGCTCTGAAATATTTGAGTGCGATAGTGAATATGCTAAAATCAATCCCACAGGACAGACAATTTAAAGGATGTGTAGTATGGCAAAGGAAATCGCAATACTCGGTGGCGGATGTTTCTGGTGTCTGGAAGCAGTGTACGATCAACTCAAAGGCGTAAGCGAAGTCGAGAGCGGCTATGCTGGCGGACATGTCGAAAACCCGACTTATCGCGAAGTCTGCAACAAAACAACGGGACATGCCGAAGTCGTGCGCCTTGTTTTCGATAATGAGGTGGTTAAATTCGACGAAATCTTAGATGTTTTCTTCACCATCCATGATCCCACAACCTTGAATCGTCAGGGAAACGATGTCGGACCACAATATCGCAGCGCGATTTTCTATCATTCTGATGCACAGAAAGCCAGTGCTGAGGCGAAAATCAAAGAATTCAATGACAGTGGTATCTGGAATAATCCGATTGTAACCGAAGTGACGGAAATCAATAACTACTACGTCGCGGAAGATTATCATCAGGAATATTTCGAGAATAATCCGAATGCAGGTTATTGCCGGGTGGTTGTTGCGCCCAAAGTCGCGAAATTCCGCAAGAAATTCATCGACCGCCTCAAGAAAGACTACGCATAAGCAAGAAAAAAGGGACTGGCGAAACATGCCAATCCCTTTTTGTTTGATCATTTACTGTGCGCTAACTTAATGCTCCAGAGGACCGTAAGTTGAAATCGACAATGCCGGTTTGTTCTGACGTTCAAGAGCTTCTTCTTTCAGCGCTTCTGCCATTGCCGATGCACCGACTGCGAAGGCAACTGCCAGCCAGAAAAAGCGGAAATAGTCATCGTGCAGGAAGATACTGTTGAGCATATATGCGCCTACCCCGAAGTTGACTGCCGCCAGCCAGGGTATCAAATCATACCTTCCGAGCTTGTTCAAAGTTATTCGCGCATAGTATCCTGCCCTGAATACGAACAGGATCATAATCGTAAATGTTGCTAGTCCGATCATGCCTGTTTCTCCTGCAATTTCCAGGTATAGATTATGTGCCTGACGATTTTCAATACGCTGGTCGAGCCCGATGAATGCCGAATAGTTTTGATAATTGACCTCGTACTGTGCGAAGCCAATGCCATAAACCGGATACTCCTTGAACATCTCGATTGCCACCAGCAACTCACTCAAACGCCCCTGTGCGGAGACATCTTCCTGTTCTTTTGACGATGTATCAAGCCCGACAATCGTTAACATACGGGCTTTAAAGCTGGTCGGTAATAGCGGGAACACCAGTACAAACACTAATGACCCGCCGATAGCAATTTTCCAGATAGGAACCCGTCGCTCTACTAAGATCATCCCGATGACAGCGATCATCACCATCAAGGTCGCACGGGAATAAGTAAAGATGATCGCACCACCGATAATGACCACCGCCAGACCACCGAGCATCCGTGCAAATTTTGAGGGGTCGGTGAGGAAACGATAGACTGCCAGAGGCAAGACCATCACCAGCATCTGCGCGTAGAAGTTCGGGTCGCCTACGGGACCACCCACACGATGGAAATCAATATAAGCGGATGTGTCACCCTGAACAGAGTCGGTACGGCTGGTTGCCAGACCGAAGAAATCCATATCATAACTACCGGTCGTAAACTGGAACCAGGTCAGTAAAGAGAGCCCGACAGCACTGCCAATCAGAATCCATTGACTGTATTTCCAGGAATGTTCTTCAACGGATAGCTGCACAATGATGAAGATGAGGATAAAGTCCTTGACAATATCAAGAACATTTTTCATCGTTTCTTCGTCAAGACCCGTGCTGATGACCGCCGAAACCGTCGTGACAATGACATAGAGCATAATCGCGCCTTCGGTACTGCGGAAAATCAGCGGCTTTCGCTGGAGTAATATTCGTGTACCCATTACCGCCACCAGAATCAGCACCACCAGAATCTTATTAACACTGGGGACACCGAAGGCTTCATTCAATACCGTTGAAAGATTGGTATAGGTGAATACGGTGAGGATATACATTCCGAGGAATGGACGTGCCAGAATACTGAGTACCATTGCGATACCCATTGCACCCGCTACAACAATGATACCGAGCTTATCGCTTGCACTAATCACATACGACCCTGCCAGTATAAACATAATGGCGAAGGCAAATATGTACATACGATAATTGTTGGTGGATTCTATCCAGTCCCGTAGCGTTTCTCTATTTTTGGGTTTTTCGTTGGCACTACGATATACATAGGGTTGTGAGCTCATCGGAGTACTTCTCCTGAATTGACATACGACCTGTAATCCCGGATTGCCGGGTGCTGCTCATGCTGTGTTGCAAACACGAACAAAAATGCGAAAGGGGAAAGGTACTACCCTCTCCCCGGTTATGACAGATTATTCATCTTCGGGATGTGATGTATCCCCTTTGAGTTTCTTCTTGAGTTTATCAGCAATTTCATCATCCGTCGGGTCTTTTTTCTTCGGCACGGCGAATGGTCCGATGCGGGTTGTTGCTGATTCTGTTTCGTCGTCTACATTATTTTTAGGCGCTGTCTGTGCTTTGCCCTGATCATTCGCTTTGCGGCGTGCGATACGATCCAGCACTGATTCACTGTTACCAACAACGAGATCGGTGTCATCGGCGAAGCGGGCAGCAATATCATTCGGAATTGGCTGGGTAGCTTCTCCGACTACCGGTTTACTCCCCGGCATGACACCCGGAATATCGGTATCTTCGACAGCAACAGCTCTGAATTCGTCGGTGACATTGAATTCTAAGAATTCGACTTCGGTATCCTGCATGGTGAAAGGACTCGGTTTGGTACGGACAAATTCAATGGTATTGAGACCTGCACGGCGGGCAGTCCGTAATGCACGTTCTGCCAGTTCAATGATATGTTCACCATCGTACATACCACCGTTATTTTCAATCATACCTGTGATAGCGGTGAAGTTGGCGATCGCCCCTTCTACCTCAACCGGTTTGACAGCAACATTCTCATGAATAGAGCGTACCAGACGTAATGCCGTGCGTTCCGGTGTTTCCGGCATAATCAGAGTGAAGGTACTGCCTTCACGGTGCGCCAGAATATCGGTCGGGCGCAGACGGTCGCGGATACGCATGACAGCCTGACGTAACAGCAGGTCGCCGTGTTGCTCATCTAGTAAATCATCCGCCTGTAGCTCGATGAGGGCAACTGCCAGCAGACGATTCTGCAATTTCGAGCGTTCGATTTCTTCGGTCAGACGACGACCGGCATAACGGTTATTGTAAACATTCAGGCGTACTTCATAAATTGAGGCTTCCTGGATCCGTTCAGCCGGGCTACGCAGGTAATCGAGCAAGAATACGATGGTCACACTTACTGTGACACCGAGTGCCAGACCGAGAACTGCGTTGAAGATATAATTTGGTGAAATCGGTTCGGGATTGAACCAGACAGAATCGAGCAGGTCAAGTTCCACTGCGGTAAAGAGGCTGTTATTGTATTCCCGCCCCAGGTTACCGATTGCGAAGTTAAGATCCGTTATCAGTTGCGGGTCATATCCCTGCGTGGATAGCGCCATCACATTACTTTCAGGGAAGACCGCACATTCCACGACATAATCTTCATAAATAATGTCAAAGGGGTCTAATCCCAGTTCTGCGAAAGCCGCTTCACGAATACGACCACTTTGCATCACATCACAGAAGGTCACATAAATACGTTGACGACCTGTAATCGTATCAAGTGCGTAAATACATTGATCGAAACCTGTACAATTCACACGGGTTACATATGTTGAACTTGCTTCGTAGACCGGGGTTTGCTGTGTTGTGAACAGCACGGTCAGGGTCAGTGCTACCAGTGTAAAGATAACAATGAGCTGCAAGTTCTTGAGAATAATCTGAATATATGCGCGTAGTTCCACCTGATTAGCCTATCTCTCAATGATTGGTCAGATATAATTTATCGTGACCGATACAGGTCACAGGAATTTGATAGTTTGAAGGATTCTATCCCGGAAAAAGATTTGATCGCTTATATATTACTGTAAATTTCGTTTCTGTCTAGCGCTTCACAGGAAGTGTAGAAAAATCTCAACAATTTAGTCATCCATAATGTATGGAGAGGCTAGCTGTTGATAACCAGTATACTGTATTTTAGATTTTGCGAAGGCATTTTCGGGGCTTACCTTCCACTCATTCTGATCTTATTATAATCAATTCGTTTGGTTTCGGGTAAAATTGAAACCATATACAAACCTGACTCTACACTGTTTAACAAATCGAGTCAAAATTTCGCTGGTGCAATAACGCAAATTCGCTATTATTAAACAGGAAAACACAGGATTCAGTGGGGTTAATCTAATTATGCTAGTGCTTATCAGCCTGACATGGCTCTTTATCTTTTTGACTGTCTACGTCTATGCAGGCTATTTCATCATCTTATTTGTACTTGAAAAAATCATGCCTGCACGTCAAATATCCGAACAGAGCGACTTGCCTTCTGTGACGATGATTATTGCCGCTTTTAATGAAGAAGATGTGATTGGCAAGAAGCTCGAAAATTGCCGTGAGCTGGATTATCCGACAGATAAATTGCAGGTGATGGTGGTGGCTGATGGCTCGTCAGATAGTACAGCGGATGTTGCGCGACAATTTGAAGGTGATGGTGTGCTGGTGCTATTTTCACCTGAACGGCGCGGCAAAAGTCATGCGCTAAATCGCGGTGTCGAACAGGCAACCGGGGAAATTCTGGTGCTATCAGATGCTAATGCTTACTATCTGCCGGATGCAATTCGTAATCTTGTACAGCACTATGCTGATGAAAAAGTCGCCTGTGTGAGCGGCAAGAAAACTGTGCGCGAGAGTGAATCTCAGATTGCTGAGTCTGAAGGTTTGTACTGGCGCTTTGAATCGACCCTCAAAAAATTAGAGACAAAAACAGGCTCAACTGTTGGTGTTGTTGGTGAAATGAACTCGCTGCGCCGCAGTCTGTATGAACCGATTCCCGAAAATATTATCAATGATGATGCGTTTCTCGCTCTGCGTATTCTCAGCCAGGGCTATCGTGTGGTTTATGAACCGGATGCTGTCTCATGGGAAACCAGTGCTGCAACAACCGCAGACGAAATTAAACGCCGTCAGCGTATCAATGCCGGACGTTATCAGCAGATGTTCCTGCCGCAACTCTGGTTATCGATTCCCCTCTTCAATCAGTTCAAGTTGATTTCTCATAAATTCTTCCGTCTATTGCTGCCCTTCTTTATGATAGGCGCATTCTTCTTCAATTTTCTGGTGGTGTTGTTCCCCGGCAGACCGATGATTATGGTTGTGATATTTGCGCTGCAAGTGTTGGCGTATCTGGCTGCTTTTCTCGGATTTTTGCTGGAAAAAGCGGGACGGAAGAACAAACTTCTCTCCGCAGCATACTACATCGTCAGTAGCAATGTCGCGTCACTGAGAGGCTTTGCGCGTTTCGTTACCGGACAGCAAACTGTGTTATGGGAAAAAGCCAATCGTAGTGCATAAAGAGAGTCGGGAGAGCAGATTGTGCAATTCCCTGTAATAGGATATAAACATTTACGGGGATAACAGTCGATTAAATACAGGGAGTAGTTTCTTAGTATGTACAAAATTCGCAAAATGGCATTCAACACTATCCTTTTTCCCTCAATTGTCATCGGTGTGATTTACGGTGCGGTTGCTTTTGGCTGGTTTTCATGGATAGAAATGAGCAATTGCACCGGGTTTATCTGTTTTCCACCTGAGCTTGCGTCGGTTTGCTTTATCCTGGGTGGCTTTATCGGCGGCATGATGGGAGGAGTCATCGGCTTATTCAACACACTCATGACACAGTTAATTGTCAAAGAAGCAGATATGCCGCTATTTAATGAAGAACTCAATGCAAAACGCTTAAAAGCTGTTTTACTGAGCCTTGTTGTGACACCCATTGCATATGTACTTGCGATTCTGGTCAATATGGGAGAAGCTCTGTACCAGGGTGAGATATGGTATTATCTGGAAGGCGTGTGGATGGCACTTATAATAACTTTACCCCATGTCGCCGTAGTCACTGTGATTTCGATGGTGCTGGTCTGGATTTATTTCTCACGGCTTGAGCGTGTCTAAATACGACATCAACTAAACAACAATGATAGCGGACATCATAATGGTAGCCGCTTTTTTTGACTGTGGATGTAGAAAATCAAACGACAAAGCAACTATTTAGTAGCGAAAAATAAACTATAAATTACGAAATATTGTAAATAAACCGTAAATTTGAATAAAGATTTCATTATCTCAACACTTCTTTCTTATGTTTTGAGATAATATAATTAAGAACGGATACAGTAATCGTTGAGATAGATAGATGTGCTTCCCCTGTAATTAATCTATTCTCGCGATACTGTGTGAACGTGTGATTTCCTTCCTATATCCCGATAGTAAAGGGTGGTTGATGAGAGCCACCCTTTACTGCTTTAATGGCTTATACCCTCAAAGCACTGTTATTTATTACAAAGTTACCCCAAATATGGGTCAAAAGTATCACATCAATTTGTAACAATCACTGTTATACTTCTTCTACGCGAGTAAAAAGGAACTCAATCATGTTATATGATGAGTTATGCTCCAAAAGTCCGCAGGAATTAATTCAGATATGGCAGGATTGCCATATAAAAATCAAACTCGAAGACTCACAGGATAGCCTGGATCGTTTTAATATCTGGGTTCAGTGTTGCAAATTACTTCGCACCCGGGGCTATTACCTGGATGTAGGCGGCAAACACTGGATTTCGATGTTTCCCCCCGAATAATATAGACTCACCATATGCAAACAGCTACTCCGTAACTGGCAAAACGGAGTAGCTCTATCGAGTCTCTAATGTGCGTATCCACGACAAAACTCTCTATAAACTCTAATCGTTAAGCGCTTAACTATTTTCGTGATTCAGAGTATAATCCCGGCTGTAATAAATTAATTTTTGAATAAATAAAGGATATTTTTGATGATCAAGTCTATTCGTTTCTTTTTAGTTCTTCTTTTTACAGTCGGTACTATGACAGTATTTGCTCAGGATGATGAATTTGTCTTCGGAGATTCATTACCGGATGCTCCTGAACTGGCGGCACGCGGAGATTACGGCGTGGGTGTTCGCACGCTGGAACTGGTCAACCCCGATCAGATTGATATTATTAATCTCAGCGAAGAAAACCCCGATGCACGCTATGATCGTCCCCTGACAGTAGAAATCTGGTATCCGGCAATTATCCCTGATGGTAGCGAGGAAATGACGACTTATGAGAGCTATCTCGGACGTGCCGACCAGGATAATGTGGAAGCATTTAGTTTTGCCGGACGCGCTTTAAGAGATGCTGAACCCGACTTGAGCGGTGGTGCGTATCCACTGGTGATTGTGTCGCATGGTTTCCCGGGCTCCCGCGTGATGATGAGCTATCTCACCGAAAATCTTGCTTCAAAAGGATATGTTGTGGTCTCGATTGACCACACAGAGTCCACATTTGCTGATACAGGTAGCTTCTTCAGCACCTTACTCAATCGTTCGCTCGATCAGAATTTCGTTCTCAATGAAATGGCGCGTATCAGTGCTGAGGATGGCTTCGCAAATGGTCTGATTGACGCAGATAATACTGCCATTATCGGATATTCAATGGGCGGATACGGTGCGTTAAATTCTGCTGGCGCAGGCTATAACAGCGTTTTACAGGGTTTCTTACCGCAGATTGAGTCGCGGATGGAAGGTAATGAAGCCTATGAAGCATCCATTAGTAGTCGCATCAAAGCAATTGTTGTATTTGCGCCCTGGGGTGGCGATTTAAGTGCCTTCGGGTTGCCCGGTACCAGATTCTGGGATGCAGAAGCGCTTGCCTCAATCACTATTCCATCGCTCTGGGTCTCCGGTTCATTGGATGATGTTGCAGGCTATGATGCGATTGTTGGCTTATTTGATAGCGCCGTCAATTCAGAACGTTACCTGTTAACCTATGAAAATGCTCTGCACAATGTTGCACCGAATCCTCCTCCAGCAAATGTGCGTAATTTTGGTGATTACGAACGCTATTCTGAACCTGCATGGGATGAACGTCGTATCAACAATATCAACCAGCATTTTGTAACGGCTTTTCTCGGTCAATATCTCAAAGGCGGCGATTATAGCGCTTATCTCAACCCGGCAGTTGAAAATGCGAACGATGGCGTTGTGAGCTTTGATGATGACGGTAATCCGACTGATGAATACACCTATTGGGCAGGTTTCTTACCCCGCACGGCAACAGGCATGAGTCTCCGCGCTGAATCTCCTGAATAAACGAAACAATCTAAGCCCTTCTTTACTTTTGAGAAGGGCTTTACCGCAGATAACAGGTCAAAACAAGCATTAGACTTCAAAATTGCAAAAGCAAATCGCGCACCCTGCATCCAATGGTATTCAGGGTTATTGTGCATTTTTGCTGCACATTCCCTTCAAATTGAGTACAATCCCATACTGTGTGCTGATGTTTCTAAGGAATATTCTTCTAATGGAAAAAGTTAAGATAAATGGTATTCAAATTGCTTATGATGAACACGGTGGCGGTAACAAAACACTGATTCTGCTGCACGGTATCACGGCTAATTTACGCAGTTTCGATGGCTTGATTAAAGCGGGGCTGGCGGAAAATTATCGTGTGATTCGTGTTGATTTACGCGGTAGAGGGCATTCTGACGCACCGGAAACAGGTTATCATATGCGCGACCATGCGAAAGATATTATCGGCTTGATGGATGCGCTGAGTATCGACACGGCAACCCTGGTCGGGCATAGTTTCGGGGGATTGCTCTCGACATTTATGGCGAATCACTATGCTGAGCGTCTCGAAAAGATCATCATCATTGACGCCGGATTGGAAGCCACTTATGAAGAGGTCGCCGAGAAAATTCGTCCTTCGCTGGAACGCCTTAAATTGACGATTCCCGATAAAGATGCGGCAATTGCTGTCATGGAGAATGCGCCCTATTTCACCAACGGACGCTGGTCGCCCGAAATTGAGGCGTGGTATCGTTCGGAGATTGTGCCCGATGAGAACGGTGGATTCCGTCGATTGGTCTATGCTGATGGGATTATGGAGGCAATCGATCATATTTTAGCTGATGACTGGTCAGCCTATTTTCGCGGGGTGCAAGTACCAGCAAAGTTAATTCATGCACCTGCCCCATTCGGCGAAGGAGATGCGCCACCGATTCTGAGTGTTGCAGGCGCGGAAGAAACAGTCGATCTGATTCCTGATTGCCAGTATCAACAGGTCTCCGGGCATCATATCACGATGATTTTTGGTGAGAACGCGCAAGACGTTGTGGATGCTATTCGAAATTTTGCAGGATAAAAAGAAACCCCTCTTATCATTAAGAGGGGTGAAGAAAGGTTTTTGAGCGGTTGCGTCTACCGCTCATCCGGTAGTCAAAATTGAAACGCTTATTCGCCGAGTGTGTATTGCACAGGTTTCTTGAATAAGCCGGAGACCATGACAACGCCGTCGCCCCCTTTGAAGAGTGTAATTGCGTCGCCTGGCTTGAGGATAAAATCCTGTCCGTTATGAGCGACCCATGCCAGTCCTGAAATCACCTGCAAGACCTGATTTTTTGCGCGGAGCATATGATTTTTTTCGGGTTCTACAGTGTAGTAGTAACTGCGTTCATCAATCGGCATTGCTTTGATACGTTGTATTGCCTGTGCCATGTCTGCCTCCCTGCTGACTTCACTATCAACAGAGTATCCTTATACGAGAAAAGCATCACCCCCCTTACGGGTGGAGTTAACGGGTGGTAATTGCCACCCCCTGCTGGAGTCTGATAATATATAGTAAGAATAGACAGGAGTCTAAAACACGCTATGTTGCTTTCCAGAGACCTCAAAGACCGTGAACGGGACATCCTCAAATTAATGGCGCAGGGGTTGACCAACAACCAGATTGCGAAACAACTCTATTTAGCGCGGGAAACAGTGCGCTGGTATAACAAGCAAATTTACACCAAACTCGGTGTTCATAATCGCACCCATGCGGTAACGCGGGCGCAGGAACTCGGCTTACTGGAACAATCCGGCTCAATCGATAATGTGCCGATGCCGCCTGTTCAGTATGTCAAAAGTGATGATGCTTATATCGCCTATCAGGTTATCGGTAAGGGCGACGTAGACATCATGTTCGTGGAAGGATTTTTCAGCCATCTGGAATGCGAATGGGAACAACCGCGCTGTGTCTGGGTGTTTCAACGACTGGCTTCACAGGCACGTATCATCCGCATGGATAAACGCGGTGTTGGCTTATCTGACCGTGTGCTTGATAGCCCGACACTGGAACAATCAGTTGAAGATATTCGAACTGTCTTAGATGAAGTTGGCTCTAAAAAAGTGGTTATGATAGCCAGTTGTGAAGGCGCTCCGGCGGCATGTCTCGCAGCGACAACCTATCCTGAACGCATTCAGGGACTGATTCTACTTAATGCGATTGTCAAAGGGTCGCGCACACCCGACCATCCCTGGGCAATGCCCTTTGATGTCTATGATTACATCTTTGAGAATGTGCGGCAGGAATGGGGTGGACCCTATGCGATTGACTATTTCGCGCCGGATGCCGATGCCCAATTCCGGCAATGGTGGGCGAAGTATTTACGTCTCGCGGCAAGTCCCGGTATCGCGCTGGAATCTATCGGGGTGATGCGTGATATTGATATGACAGCGATTTTGCCGGACGTTAATGTGCCGACTCTGGTGATGCACTCGCGCCAGAATAAAGTGGTTAGAGTCGAATCCGGGCGCTATACGGCAGACCATATCCCCGACGCCCGTTATGTCGAAATTCCGGGACATTCGCATCTCTGGTGGTGGGATGCTGACCCTTATCTCAACGAAATCGAGACCTTTATCGACCATCTCAATGATTTTGTGTGATCGAAAATTGGCTACCTTAAACTGAACAGATGTGCTATCATTTATCGTAGTCAATTTCTCTATTTATTTAATTAGAGGTGGTTAATTGCTGGTAGAGCAAATACAGGATACAGACTTAAGCTGCGAGGAACGCGGGTCAGATTCACCATTAATTGACAAAGTCTGGCGAAGCTACAATGAAGATACCACGCCTTTCACCTCGATTGCTCAATATCTGTGGGGCATGGTGATTACAAAGCAGCATGGCAAAATGACTCTGACCATACGGGGACCAGAAACGGTTTCCAGTCCGGCTGTCTCGCCACCGGATGCTGAATTTGTCGGCGTACTATTCAAAGTCGGGACACTGATGCCTCAATTTCCGGCACGCAAATTGATGAATCGCGCTGATGTCACCCTCCCGACAGGCACAGGCAATACTTTCTGGCTGGATAGCACGACATGGCAATTTCCTGATTATGACAATATGGAAGTGTTTGTTAGACGCCTTGTCCACGAAGAATTATTGCAGTTTGACCCCGTTGTTGCCGATACATTGCAGGGGAAACCGGTCGATTTGTCCTTACGCACCACACAACGACGCTTCAAAGATGCGACAGGCATCACCTTTAGTCTCGTCGAACAGATCAAACGGGCACGCTATGCCACCACTCTCCTGAAACAGGGGACACCCGTACTTGATGTGGTCTATGAAGCCGGATATTCTGATCAACCCCATCTCATCCGCTCACTAAAACGATTCATCGGTCTCACCCCGCAACGGGTCGCTACCTCTGACCGTGAAGAGACTTTGTCGTTTTTATTCAATACCCCGCCCGATTGATACTCTAATATGAGCAGTAGAACATTAGCTGCTAATAGGAGTATTCAATGCCAACAGTAAATTCAAAAGATGGAACAACCATTGCCTATTCAAAAGCCGGAAGCGGCGAACCGATTATTCTGGTGGATGGTGCATTCGGGCATCGCAAATTTGGACCCAATGGCGATTTAGCTGAACAACTCACCCCGCATTTCACTGTTTATACCTATGATCGACGTGGACGTGGCGAAAGTGGGGATACCGCCCCCTATAGCATCGCCCGTGAAGTCGAAGATATAGCCGCCCTTATCGAAGCCTGTGGCGGGTCAGCCCATATATTCGGGATTTCTTCCGGTGCAGCACTCGCCCTGGAAGCCGCACGCCAGAATTTGAAAATCAATAAACTGGCAATCTACGAAGCGCCTTTTATTGTTGATGACACACGCAAAGCTCTTCCACATAATTATGTTGCCCGGATGGATGATCTGGTTGCAGCCGATAAACGCGGTGAGGCAATCAAATTATTTATGAGCAAAGGGGTTGGTGTGCCGGGCATTTTTGTGTTCATGATGCAATTTATGCCAGCATGGAAAGACATGAAATCCGTCGCACATACATTAATTCAAGATACCGCTCTGACAGCTAAATATCAACAGGGGCAACCGCTATCCAGAGAGGATTGGCGCAATGTCACCGTCCATACACAGGTCATCTGCGGCGGTAAAAGTCCTGATTGGATGAAAAATGGCATGATGATGCTGGCAAATACTTTACCGGATGCTAGCCATTACACGCTGGACGGTCAAACACATATTGTGGATGCAAAAGCACTAGCGCCCGTGCTAATCGACTATTTCAACTAAATCAGGAGAAGTGAAAAATGGCAAAGCTAATTGTACTGGAATTTATGACACTTGATGGTGTGATGGAAGCGCCGGAAAACTGGCAATTCCCCTATTTTTCGGAGGATGTCACGGCATTCAATGTGGCACAGATTCACGCGCTGGATGCTCAATTGCTCGGCAGAGTAACCTATGATGCTTTTGCGGAATCATGGGCACCGATGACAAATAATGAGCATGGTATCGCCGATAAATTCAATGCCATGCCTAAATATGTTGTGTCATCGACGTTACAGAACGCCACCTGGAACAATAGCACCATCATCAGGAATGCCCCGGAAGAAATTGCCAAACTCAAGCAGGAAATCGACGGAACTATCGGCATCATCGGCAGTGCAACACTGGTTCAATCACTGATGAGCACTGATTTGATAGATGAATATCAACTCCAGATTTATCCGGTGGTACAGGGTAAAGGAATACGCTTATTTACGGATGATAGTCCGTCACAGAGCCTCAAGCTGATAGAACAAAAAACATTCCAGAGTGGCGCGATTCTCCTTACCTATCAACCGGATAACAGCATCGGGTAGCCAACGGTTTCGCGTAGACTTGCCGTTCAGTTAAGACAATCCATCTTCCGTACAATGTGATTATTAAGGTTTAACACGCCGGGGAGAGTTGCAAACCTCTCCTTATACCAATCAATCACAATCATTATCAGGGAAGATGACCTCATGCCTTTATCAAGACGCCAATTTCTGAAAACACTGGCAATTTTATCCGCCGGAACAACACTTGCTCCGATTCACAAAGCCTTTGCAACCGATGGCTACAACAGTCCGCCGATTGTTCCCGATGTTTATAATGCTTATCTGACAGCGATGGAAACACCTTTCACCGCGCCATTAAATGACCATTTTGCAGAGGTTATCGGACGGACACCTGTTGGATTAATTCTCTACGATATGACACACGACCATCTCCTGACAGCGCTTGCTCCTGAAAATCCACTTCCGATTGCTTCGGCATTCAAAGCGGGGCTGTTGATGTATTTTGTGGATACCGTCAGCGCTGATGTCTGGAATAGTGTTCCGGTCGCCCACTGGAATGCCAATGCTTCAAGCGAAGTCCCGGAAGCCTATCGCACAGCATGGAATGAAAATCGCGTGATTTTACGTCAACTCTGGCAAACACTGGTCATGAGCGATAACACCACCACCGGACAGGTACTTTCTTACGTCGCGGATGTTCAGGGCAATCCAGAAGCGGTACGCCTCTTCAATGATTGGTCGATTAATACTGTCGGCGTGTCCCAATTATCCGGTTTGACTTCGTGGTCATCGGGGGTGAGTGCCGGACAAAGTTTTGTCGATGAACGTTTTGAAGAGCGCGAAACTGCGATTAACAGTCAATTGACGCCCTTCGATAATATGATGACGCCGCGTGACCTCGGTCTCTACTATGTCTGGATGCTGACACATATGAGTGAAGCGGGTCAACAGGTCTGTAAAGATTTGCTCTCCACTATTTTCAACAATCGCGGCGCGAATCTCGAACGGCTGGCACAGGCATTCGAAGGCACATCCTATTCCAAGAATGGGTCACTGGAAACCGATTATGGCTATGTTGTCACCGATGCTGGAATCATTGATCTTGCCGATGTGTCGTATTTGCTCGTGCTTCAATCAGTTGACCCTGTAGACTCCATTCCGAATCCTGTTCCGACTGTCTTTGAAGAATTGAATAAGACGCTAGCAGGTCAGTATAACGAAATTCTGCATCATCACAGAGCCGATGCCATCACACCGGAAGAATTACTGGCGGCTTATATGGCGCACCTGACAACCGCTTATGGTCAGCAAACTGTCTCGACAGAGGGTGAGCATCACTACGGATTTATCCTGCCGGAAGGTGTCTCAGTTTATAGTCAACCGGATGAAAATAGCGAATTGCATAACCCGATTATCAAATCGACCCGATTTGGCATTCATCTCTTGATGCAGGGTGCGCTTATCCGTTATGTGACAGTCAATGATAACTGGATTGAACTTGTTCCCGATGACCATAGAGACAATGTGCGTGAACGGCTTGGCGTGCGAATTTTCTTAAAACGTGAGGATGTGTGGACGATTTCTCATGATTACGCGCAGGGCATCCCCTACATCATGGATGAGACGATTAGCCATGAAGACAAGTTCATCATCATTAACGTGAGTGGACGTGAATTGACTGCTTTCGAGGGTGGTACGCCTGTGTTCCGTATCCCGATTGTACTCAATCCCGATGCAACCCCGCGTGGCGCTCAGGTAATCACCAGTAAATGGTATTCGCGCAGTATGCAGGCATGGGCTCCGGGTGTTCCATTTACCGCCTTTTTCGGAGATCAAGGATTCGCGTTACATGGTTCGCCCTGGCAGCGCTGGACAACAACCGTCAATAGCGAGAACATTTATGGTCGAACCAGTGCGGGTTGTGTCAATGTGCCCTTCTGGATGATTTCGGCTGGCGACTATACCCGTCCGGCAGATGAATTGCTATTCCGCTGGCTCGGTGGACAGGAAAATGTTGGCGAGAATATGTTTGATTACCCGTCTGACGAATTCCCCGCGATACGGATTTACAGCGTGGATTATCTGCCGAACCTGATCAATTACTATCGCCCTAATGCGATGGTTGACCGCAATCTCTCATGGGATGATGTGATTGCCGCTATAGAGGAAACCCCGCTTCAAGCACCGGATTCGTTCTTTGTGTAAGTGTCTCGCAGTAATTCCTGAAATATACAGAGGGGTCAGTGTATCCCTCTGTCAGGCACTCCCCCACGCCTGATACAGTAGTTTAGCATCTATCAGCGAGGGGATTTTTGTTTTATGGCACAAGCAAAAAAACACAGCGATGTGTGTTAGAGGAGATCAAGACACGATAAATATGACGGTGCGGTGATCATATTTATCATGGTTGATAGCGGATGACTGCGGGAATACTCTTGCTGAAATAGACCAGCGCATAATTCTCCAGGGGGTAATCGGTATCCGGGCGCAATTTATCGCCGTTGAGATATGTGCCGTTGGTTGAGCCGCAATCCCGCACGTAGAGTTGCCCGCCTGTATAGCGTAGCATTGCATGTTGCCGTGAAATCATCCCGCCAAAATTACTACAGGCAAGATTGACCATCAAATCATTCTCTGCTTTACGGCTCTTTCGCCCGACAACCAATTCCTCAACCAGAGGAAAGCCCATAATCAGTTCGTCATTCGGGACGATAATGTGCATCATACCGGAACGATAGGTTGGTGCGACTTCATCCAATAAATATTGCACTTTATCCAGCACGGCATTTTCATCTTCGAGGACAGAGACTTCCCGCGTAAGTTTATTACTGACACGGTTGGGAATCGTTCTTTCATCGGTGACTTTGAGAATATTCACCAGTGATTCCATATTTGTGCGGAATTTTGACATATCCTGAAAATTCAACTGGTGCAATGTGCGTAAAAACGGCGGTGTGTTGCAATTATCAATGACCACCGGAATCACCGGCTTTTTCATATCAAAATAGGTGTGCCATTCTGCTTCAACATAAGAAGAAGCCATAGATTCGCTGGAACAGACCAGAATCATCACATCACAACCGTGAAGTGCTTTTTCAAGATTGGCGACCCAGCGTGAGCCAGGTGGCATATCGCGGTGGTCAACCCATGTTGAAAATCCGTATATTGCCAACTCGTCTGCTAACTGATTGACAAACCCATCATCCTTTGTCGCATGACTGATGAAAATCACAACTACAACCTCATTACTTGCTCTAGTGATAAAAAGCTCAATCGAAATGATGCTTAATAAAATTGATTTATAACTATAGTAAGGTTGATTTACGGTTAGAAAAATACGTAGTGCATGGTATTTTTTAAGGGTTTATCAATCAATTTATCTTAATTATCCAGATTAATGATTCCGTGCTTGAGGGCAAATACGACCAATTCTGATTTGCTTTTCAAATTGAGTTTGTTCATCATATTTGCGCGATGAGTTTCCACAGTACGAATACTGATGACCAGTTCTTTTGCAATACCAGCGTTCTGGTAATTATTAGCAATATATTCTAAGACCTGTCGTTCGCGCCGCGTTAATAAATCTAAGGGGGAAGATTTTTCTGTTTCTGTCGATTGAGCTTCTGCTATGATAAATAAATCTCCGGCTGCAACGCTACGGATACCGGAAATTAAGCGGCTGACAACCTGTTTCTGGAATAAATAGCCCTGAACATACTCGATTTCACGAATATCCAGTGCTTGCTCATCTGTGCCGATGGCTATCCACCCGCTTGACTGATGCTTGAGATACGCCGGATGCTGTAAAACACTTTTGAGCAATGGCACACTGATAACAAATACATCGGCATTCAAACCATCATCAATGATGTGCTTTAAGGATTTCTCTGTTTCGCAGCGGGCAATCACGAGCATATCTTTTTCAGCGCTGATGAATTGTAGGAGACCGCGTTGAATCAGGGCATCATGATGTGCAATCACAACTTTAAGCAAGCGGGATGACCGCGCCTGGATGCCCGGCAAATGGGTAGCAACTATGTTTTGTCGTTGATTTACCGGGGCATTGTTGAATGTCAAACTAAAATTGACTGTTGTTCCGGCATCTACATCAGATGTAATGTTAAATTGTCCACCACACATCCGCACCCGTTCACGGATAGTCATGAGTCCGATTGTTTGCATCTGCTGCCAGAAATTGTCGGCGTCAAAGCCAATGCCATCGTCGGATACAGTCGCCATCAACTGATTATCCACAACAGACAATTGCAGCATGACCTGTGAGGCATTTGCATACTTTTCGATATTGCTCAGTAATTCATCCAGAATAGCAAATAGATGACGCTGAATCGATTCCGGTAGAGCATTGTCTGCATGATGTAATTTCAGCGAAATGGAAAAATCGTTTCGACTTTCATAGAGATTGACCAGATGCTGAACCATTGCAGACGTGCCGAGGTAGATTAATTCGTCTGGAATCAGTGACGCACGAACCTGCTCGACATGCTGGAGCAAAGTCAGGATAGCGCTGTCTAAATCGTTTTCTGCCAGGTCATTTAAGGAACGATGTAAATTGTGTAAGGGGGAAATGATCTCATTCAGGAGAATCGTCGCTACATCATGTTTCATACGATCATTCCCGGCAATCATCAAGCGTGCATAAGATTCTAAGATGCTCTGTCCGATTTTTCGCTTATTTTCGAGCCGAACATTGATAGCTGTCAGTAAATCCACATGCTGGAAGGGTTTGGTGAGGTAATCATCAGCCCCGAGTGACATCCCTTTACGAATGTCATCAGGGCTGACCCGTGCGGTTAAGAATAAAAAAGGGATTTGCGATAAACCGGGCAAACTTCGAACTTCACTCAAAACCTGGTATCCATCCATATCGGGCATGGCAATATCACAGATGACGATGTCAGGGAGATATTCCTGGATTTTTTCAATGCCTTCTATACCGTTGCTTGCAGTATAAACAGTATAATTTTCCAGGTCTAACCGGGTGGCGATTGTATCCCGCATACTGTCATTGTCATCTATAATTAGAATACTTGTTGACATGAATGGCGTTTGCCTTTGCGCGTATTAGAGTTATTAAATAGTGTATCATATTGAATTAGAATATGGACACTTTTGACCGGACAAGCATATGCCCTGTTATGTCTGTTGCTTTATAAATCGCTGAATATCAGCATATGCCCGTTTTGCACCGGGAGTAAATCCGCCGACGCTGATGAAACCATGCACCATGCGTGGATAGCAAATATCTTCGGCATGAACCCCATCTGCACGCAATTTTTCAGCATAAGCAATGCCTTCGTCCCTTAACGGGTCATATTCCGCAACCAGAATCAGTGCAGGGGGCAACTCTCGATGATGCTCTGCGAGTAAAGGGGATAAGGTTGGTTCTTTGCGACGTTCTTCCTCATCACAATACATATCAATAAAAAATTCCATCGCCTCTTCGGGCAAAATTGGTGCATCTTTAAACTCAAGCCGTGATGGACGCTCTTCATTGACCGCATCGACTGCCGGATAAATCAGTACCTGCCCTGCAATCGGGACTGCCCCATTATCCCGCGCTAAGAGAGTCGCAACTGCTGACAGATTACCCCCGGCACTATCGCCCATCACAAATAATTTTTCAGGATTGGCATTGAGTGATTCTGCATTGTCACTGCACCAGAGCAGAGCATCATAGCAATCTTCAACGGGAATCGGATATTTGTGTTCCGGTGCAAGGCGATAATCAACCGATACCACTACCGCGTCACTATCCTGTGCTACTTTGCGGCAGATATGGTCGTACATTTCCAGTCCGCCAATCGTGAATCCCCCACCGTGATAAAAGACAATCAGCGTTGCATTCTGTTTATCACTTGCCTGATAAATTCGCACCGGAATGTCACCGTGTCGTCCCGGGATATTGCGGTTTTCGATATTGTGTAATTTGATTCTGCCTCTGAACCCCCGTGAGAAAAAATCCCCTTCACCGCTGCGAATCGCATGTAAATTCTCTTCGCTCCAGCCGGGTCCCTGTTTCATCAGCCAATCAACAATCTTTGTTCCGAAATCTAAATTGTATTTGCTTGCCATCAATAATATTCCTTACTTTTTACTTTTCGGTTGCCCCTCATCTTTCAATCTAATGAGGGTGGTTTTCGGACAACGCATAACACAGGCATTGTCCCTACACAAAGTACATTTATTGCTAATTAAACTAATTATGACAAATCGTAGATTACTTGCCAAATTACCGGGTTATTGACAATCGTTGTATAATATATACAACTGATTTATTTCATGCGAACAATTCATGGGAAAAATTAGCAAAAATACTATTTAGAGGGAGTACAATTCTTATGGTACAGACAATTAGTCCGGTTATTCTCCGCAATTCATTTCTTTTCAAAGAAGTCGGGACTGATGTGTTATCGGATGTGGTCAAACATTGTCAGCGCATGGAATTGCTGGCAGGAGAGACCCTTTTTGAACAGGATAGTGAACCTGATGCCATGTATTTCTTAGAAGAAGGTCAGATTCATGTTGTTCGACACTATGCGTCTGGCTATGAGGTGATTCTTGCAACCGAAGTTCCCTATTATGTGATTGGCGAATTATCAATGTTAGCCAATCAACCCCGGACAGGCAGTGTTGTCGCTGTGGGCAATTGTGACCTGATTCGCGTGAGTCGTGATGGAATTGAAGCGATTTCCCGTCAGCATCCCGATGTCCCGCTCAAGGCGCTCAAACATCTCGGTAAACGTCTGTATAAGTTCAATTTGCGGGTACGCGAAAATGCAATCGGGAATGTTCGTGCGAGGATTGCTAGCGCATTACTCCTGCTTGCCAATGAACAAAATGGCGAAGTACATGGTCTGATTAACCTCACCCGTTTAGCACGCGCCACCGCGATTGATACCGATGTTGTTGAGCATCTGATGAAAAATTGGACATCCGATGGCATTCTTGAGATTCAGGGGCAAACGGTCACTGTTCACGATATAGATGCCTTGAAGAATATCGCCGGATAAGATTTGAGCATAACCGTAAATTTAAAGATTGAAGGGCTATTTCCGTGCGGGAGTAGCCTTTTTTGAGGGTAGCAGCATAGAAAACGTGGACGGCATAATTTGTGGTGTCTATTCACCTTAGCATGAAAAATCTTAGCGCAGAAGTAAATCCGCAACAAGAATTAGACGTTTTGTAGGAACGCATCAAGGTATGTGTCCACCATGAAAACGGAGGGAAACGCTGTTCCCTCCCTGCAATTTCCAGATATTTATAAGGGATTACTGATTGTGATATTCGATAAGTTTTTAGGGATTGAGGGTAGATTTTTAGGCGGGTTTGGCACGCCAAACCCCTACCGGATGTCGAATTTTTTGTCGAAGGTTATTTGATGTAGAGTCTTGAAATTTTTTAGAGGATAATGGTGCTGGTTTCCGGCGCACAAGACAGGTCTTGTCCCTACTACAAATGGGCATTTTAGTAGCGAACAGGACTTTTAGCATCTAGCAGTGAAAATCTGAAAAATCCCCATTTCGACCACAGAAGAAATTGTCCAGGCTAAAATCGACCGGAAATGATATGCTACACACCCTAGCACCAGTCTATACATGACACAGGACACAATATGAGCAAATACGTATTTGAAGCGGAAAAAAGCCACCCGACAGCATGGATTGCGCCGGGTGCGGTTGTGGTGGGTGATGTGCATCTCGGGGAAGACGTGAGTGTCTGGTTTAACGCGGTGATACGGGGTGATACCGAAACGCTTACATTTGGCGCACGTAGCAATATTCAAGATTTGTCGATGGTTCATGCTGACCCCGGTTATCCGGTTGTTGTCGGAGAAGATTGCACTATCGGGCATCGGGTGATTATTCACGGTGCAAAAATCGGCAACAATGTACTCGTCGGGATGGGGGCGATTCTACTCAATGGTGTCGAAATCGGAGACGAGAGCATTGTCGGGGCGGGCGCACTGCTCACACAGGGGAAGAAATTCCCACCACGTTCATTGATTTTAGGCAGTCCGGCGAAAGTTGTCCGCGAAATCACCGACGCAGACCTGATGATGATTCACGCCGGGGCAGCACATTACGTCGAAAAGGCAAAACAATATCGGGGATAAGTCCTGAATCAAAAAACCGCTCCCATCATCTGAGAGCGGTTCGTTTTACTTGATATGATACTTATGGATTGACGGTTATAACCACCGTTGCAGTGACTGTATGTGTGCCATCACTGATGGTATAAGTGAAGCTATCTGTTCCGACAAATCCAGCATCCGGGGTATACCGTAAGCCATTATCAGGGTTAATTACCACTGTTCCATTTGCTGGCATACCTGTGCTAACCACTGTTAGCGGATCATCATCAGGGTCTCTATCATTGGATAAGACCGGAATCGTAACCGGATTATCAACTGTCGTGACCCGTTCATCATTGCAGGCAGATGGAGCGGCATTGTCCTGTGCCACGTAAATTACAACTGTGCCTGTACCACTGCTGACACCATCGCTAATGGTATAGGTGAAGGTATCCACACCACTGTAACCATTATCCGGCGTATAAAAAATGACGTGGTCGTTATTCAGTGATGCTGTACCATTCGCAGGTGTACTGACTGATGTAATCACCAGACCGTTAACACCGGGATCATTCGAAAGCACATTTACACCGACAGACTGATTACGACGGGTGCTGGCAACATCACTACAGGTCGCCAGATCAGGGATGGTATTTTTAACGGTAATCGTCACTGTTGCGCTGGCATTCACAAAACCATCGCTCATGGTATAGGTGAAGCTATCCACACCGGAGAAACCGGCGTTTGGTGTATACGTAACCGTGTTATCTGCATTGATAAACACGCTACCATTACTTGCTGCTGATACAGTCGAAACACTCAGCAAATCGCCATCGACATCACTATCATTCGCCAGAACATTGACAGTTACTGCGATATCTTCATCAGTGATCGCAGCATCATCGAATGCCACAGGCGCATCATTGATCGGAGTCACATTGATCGTCACTGTACCGCTTGCGCTCAATAAGCCATCACTGACGGTGAATGTGAAGCTATCACTACCATTGAAATTGGGGTTCGGCGTGTAATCCAGGTAAGGCGCAACACCACTCAAGACACCATTGGCAGGCATACCCGGCGTGAACGTCAACGCATCACCATCAATATCGGATCCGGTCAGGATAATCGCAACCGCCATATCTTCATTGGTTGTGACAATCTGGCTATCGGCAACAGGTGCATCATTGGCAGGATTCACTGTGATATTGACTGTCGCAACAGCGCTATCAACTGTGCCATCGTTTACCAGGAAGGTGAAACTATCTAAGCCATTGAAATTCGTAAATGGTGTATAAGTCAAATCCGGTGCGATACCCGAAAGTGTACCATTCACAGGAGAGGTGAGTAAAGTATAGCTCAACACATCCCCATCGACATCTGTTCCGTTCAGTGTGATGGCGATAGAAACATCTTCATCGGTAATCACATTCGCACCGACGGCAACAGGCGCATCATTCACAGGATTGATTGTAATTGTCACAGTAGCATCTGATGTATCGACACCGTCACTCGCTGTATAGATGAAGCTATCCACACCGTTGAAATCTGCGTTCGGGGTATAGGTCACGGTATTATCTTCATTGATGACCACACTACCATTCGCGGCTGCCGACACAGCAGAAACGCTTAGCACATCGCCTTCAATATCACTATCATTGACCAGAACATCGACGGTCACAGCGACATCTTCATCGGTGATTGCATTATCATCTAAAGCAACAGGCGCATCATTCACAGGGTTCACCGTGATATTGACCGTGCCTGTCACAAGGTCAAAGCCATCGGACAAATTATAAGTGAAGCTATCCGACCCGTTGAAATTGGCATCCGGTGTATAGCTGAATGAGCCATCTACCTGTAATGCCAGTGTGCCGTTGCTCACATCGGAGAGCAAGCCGACCATGAGAGCATCCCCGTCTGCATCGGTATCATTCGCCAGAACGCCGGGTGCTGCGACGGTTAAGACAGTATCTTCATCAACGCTATAGTTATCTTCTCCGGCAACCGGAAGTTGATTATAGGGCACATCACAGAAGAAAGGTGTTTGAGCAGAGCCTTCCATCGACACATTGGCATAATCGAAAGCATTGCTACGTAAGGGCGTCTGTGCGACACCATTCACCACAGGGAATGTACAGGCATCCGGGTATTTAAAGAATTGCGACATCAACACACTCGCACCGGGAGCAGCAAAGGATGTCCCTGCAACCAGTTCTGTATCACCGACAGCATAACTAACGCCGCGTGTCATCACATTACCATGTTGCGAAAATGCCCAGATTTGATTGGGGTTATTGTTGAGTGAGGCACTCACAGCAACAACTTCGGGCCAGCGTGCCGGAGCAAGCGGTGTTTCCGGTACAGTATTGAACAATTCGCCCCAGAAACGATAATTTCCTGCTGATGCAATCGCAACTGTATTGTACGGGCTGGTCGGGTCAGCACTTTCGTTCAGATAACCCTGTAACAGCGTCCGCAATGGCGATGTGTCAGTTGTATCGTACACATAACCAACAATCGTCGGAACTACCTGTTCTTGTGGCACACCCAGTTGATTGAGATAGTCTCCGATATCGAAGACACCATCGCTGGTCGGGCAACCCGGTGCTTCTGTTGTCGCTTCAACGCTGTTTCTCGCGTTATCCGGTCCACGCAATTCCCATGTGATTGAATTGTTATAAGTCACTTCATACACTGCAACATGACGACCCGGCAGGAAGTGTGTGACCTGTCCACGATTTCGCGGGTTCGGACGGAATTTATTCTCATTACCACCGCCGGGGATATAAACCGTTGTATCATTCTGATTGTCATAACCGAATCGGGCAGTATATGTGCCATTTTCGTTATCAATCACACATTCCAGAATTGGAATCACCGGATTATTTTGAATAAATGCCCCTGTAGCACATACCGGACCATTGGATGTCGCAATCGCTGTCCTGAGAACACCATCGGGACCGACAAGTTCCCAGGTAACAGTCTCGCCACCTGTGATGCGGATATTGACGACACCTTCATGCCTCCCGGGTTCAAAAATCGTCGGTTGATCGCGATATTGCGGGGTTGGTGTAAAGCGGTTTTGATTACCTCCTGCTGCCAGAGACACAACATTTCCATTTTCGCTGTTATAGCCAAAACGGGCATAAGTACGACTACTATCCTGATAAACACATTCAAATATGGGGGTTACAGGTTGAGGCGTATTGTTATTCTGTTCAGTTGCTTCTGCGACAAAACCTTCAATAGTGAAACCTGTCACAGGGTCAGCGCAGGGGATAAATGCGAGGCTCATATTGATGGCAATATTGTTAATGCCCTGTGCGCGGAGTGCCTGAACTTTGTTATCAATAGCAGTTGTGATGTTCGCCACACGGTAATTGATAGATGGGTCAGAAATATCAATCGTATCAACCACAACATTATTGATATTCATGCTGGCATTCAGTTGATTGATAACCTGCTGAACCTGTCCGAGATGATCGTTAATATCTACAATGAGTATCGCAGAATTTGCGCTGCCATACCCGCGTCCGCCCTGAATATCGACGGTATTATTTGCAAAATTAGATAACCATGTCGGGTCAATTTCATTTTCGACAATTTCAGTTGCAATCAGTTCAGGGTCGGAGTAGTCCTGTCCGCTAAATGTGAAGCCCTGTTCATCCAGATCAAAGCCCTGTCCACTGAATGTGAAACCCTGTCCACTGAATGTGAAGCCCATGCCACTGAATGTGAAACCCTGTCCACTGAACGTAAAGCCCTGTCCGCTAAAGGTAAAGCCCTGTCCACTGAACGTAAAGCCTTGACCGCCTAATAAAACATCGGTGATCGCACAATCCGGTTGCAATGGGATAGATTGTGCCTGAGATGAAGTGCTAAAACTTATCATCAAGATAAGCAAGGTAATTGTGACTAAGAAAGTGCGTATTCTCAAATACATAGTTTGCCCCGATGACCCTTTATATTCTTTCCTCAACTGATAGAACGTAATACTGTGTAAGATGTTACGCCTGGAAGCCTGCTCTGACCTTACAAAATCGTAGTAGATTACAAACCGGATTAATCCCATGTAATATTTCGTACAATTTTGATTATTATCTTCGCATACTTTTGTGCCAGCGTCAGTTTGAATACGGTTTAAACTGATAAAAAACCCGTATGAATGCTGCAAAGGGGTTTATTCAAGAGGAGAATTAAAAAGGACTCCTGCATTGTTCATGCAGAAGCCCTATCGGGAAGGTAACATCGCACTGTGTTTATGACTCCAGGGATTGGAACCACGCCCACAAATGCGCGATGTCCTCATCTGTTAGGATGCCTACAGAATAAGCAGGCATTTCCGCCGGACCAAGCCGGGTATCGGTGATGAATTCTTCAAAACTAATGTCGCGCCCGACAATGGACACACCGACTTCTAAGCCCTGTGCATCACCGTTCGCGCCGTGACAATCATCACAGCCCTGATCTGTCCAGACAACTGCCCCGGCATCACTATCGCCTATCGCCGGGTCAATATCCGTTGTGAACGATGCACCGCGTTCGGGTAATGTCGTAATCGCGCTGGTTTCAAACGTGATAGCCCATACCAGTATTGAAACCAGAATAGCGGTCATCAAAATGGCATACCCTGTGAGAAATGGGATACGTTTTTTGATGACTTCCTCTGAATTCGTGATATAAGTGCCGCCACTTTCGAGAAATTCCAGTTCGGCAGCATGTTCTTCTTCCATCGCTTCGCGGGAGAGCGTCCCGGTGAACATACTTTTATTGAAGCGACGCACATGCACATTCCACATATGCCAGATGACAATCGAGAGTACAGCCAGAATCGCTTCTCCGGCATGAGCCGCACGCGCCGCAGGGATGACTTCACCGGGTAAAATGCTGGCAATCGCAATCGGATTCCACATCATAAAACCGGTAATCACCATCACAACCGTGCCCCATACCACTGCCAGATATTCTACCTTTTCGCCAAAGTTATAACGTGGCATATGCGGATGTTCGCTACGGAAGCCCAGATTGAAGAGTACCCAGTTAATCGCATCCATGATGTCTTTAAAACCGGGGATCATCGTCGCACGTTTGCCGAGCACAATCGCTTTATAGGACAAAATGCCCCCGTGAAAGATCGATTCCGCCATCAAAATCGTCGCTAAGATGCGATGCACAATGCGGAGACTCTCAATGCCGCCCATGAAACCGATTAAGGTTTGCACCCATTCGATTTCTGCATAGGTTTGAGGGAGTCCGGTGATTGCCAGTCCGGTAAATGTGACCAGCAACACCATATGCTCAAAACGCTGTATCGGCGTAAACCGTGTATATTCAGACTGTGGTGCGACTGCTTGCTCTTGATTTTCAGTGATAGTAGCCATGTTGTCCTCCTCAGTCTCCACTCAAGCGTTCGCGAACCATGCGGATAATGTCCGTGATAACGAGGAATCCAAGACCTGCCAGCACCAGTGGAATCAATATCATATAGAAAATATTGACGCTGGTCAGGAAGGGATGTGTCTCGAAGGTTGGCTCATAGTGTCCGACCCAGGAATCCGGGAAATCATCGGTGGCGTCAGGATGACATTCACGGCAGGTTGCTAAGAGATTACTCTGAACGACACTGCTATTTTCGTCATCAATCGCCAGAATATCATGCACACCATGACAGTCATAGCAAACCGCTTTATTGGACGCGACATTGGGGTCATTCTGTTCAAAGAGTGCCACTGTTGTGCCGTGAAAATCACTCAGGTAACTATTAAAGACATTCGTGCTGATGTCGTATTCTGTCATCAATTCTTCGTCAGCATGGCAATCTTCACAGAGTTCCGGTGACCGATTACGGAATTGTGCTGTTGTGGGGTGCTGAATACCGTGTACACCATGACAACTCACGCAGGTCGGCACATTTTCATCACCATTCAGCAATGCTTGCCCGTGTACGCTATCTTCAAACTGACTGTAAGCGATGGTATGGCATGTGCCACAGGTTTCAGCAATGTTAATCGGATTTTCCGACGGGTCTTGAATATCGTGTGAACCGTGACAATCGACACAGGTTGCTGCCCGTTGATTCCCGTTATACAGTGCGGTCAGATGCACATCGTCTGCGAGATTTTCTGATTCTTCGGTATGGCAGTCGATACACACATTGGATGCGGTAATCGAGTATTCGCGTTGATTGGCAAATGGCGGGTCATCATGCGGGAAAATGTCTGTCCCGTGACAATCGACACAGCCTAACGCGCCTTCGGGATTGCTTTCCCCGTGTACAGAATTTGCAATCACGCTGGCATCTACATTCACCGGAACAGTCGTGCCGTCGGCAAGGGTATGTACCTGTGTTGAATTTTCTGTATGACATACTGTGCAGAAGCTATTGTTGCCTGTCGGTGGTGCAGCAGCAACATCATCCTGAGCGACGACAGAGCTAATGTCGATACTGAGCCATAGCCCGTAGCTCATCAGCACAAGACCGACGACAAATAGACTGATTGCGTAGCGTCTCATGCTTCACCTCCTCTAAAGAATGAAAATCCTGCAATGGCGATAATGCCCAGCGCTATGCCGAGTAAAATCATTGCTGGCAGTGTCAGACCGAAGATAATCGTATCGCGTTCCTGTGTTTCAGTTTCAGCAACAACATCTTGATCGTGGACTTCAATCTGAGGCAATACCAGTTCGGCAACACCCTCTTCACGTAAGCCGAGTTCAACTTCAACTGTACTCAACATTGCAGAGGTATAGTTCACATTATGCACACCCCATGAGCCTTCATTTTCGATCACCCTCAGAGTCGTCGTGACCCATTCCGGCGTATCATCGGTAACGGCTGCCATCGCTGCGTCATAACGTGCCTGTGTACTGGTTTGAACGGCATCAATCAATTCTTGCATCGACTGCCCTTCAACCAATTCATGACAGGTCGTGCAGCTATCCTGTACCGCTTCAACATCGACTGCTGCTGCCGGAGAAATCGGTGTCAGCACATGACTATTGCGTGTGCCATCACCGACCGGAACAACCGGCATATGACAGGTTGTACAGGTGGGTCCCTCTTCTGCACTGAAATGTACACCTTCCACAGGTTCAATTTCCTCAACCAGTGGTAAGCCTTCGTAGACTTCTTTCACAGGATGATGCAATCCGGCAATCTCTCCTGCTGATTGATGACAATCGGTACATTGCGCGTAATTTGCTGCTACCGGGTCGAAATCTTCTTCATTATCCGGGCGATCATGTGGATTATGACAGGTCGCGCAGGTCACACCGAAAGGCAAGCGTTCGGCTTCCACGTCCGGGATTGGTAAGACTTCAGGGTCTTCACTGCTGGTATCCAGAATCCGTATCGCACGACGATAACCTGCACTGTGACAGGTCAGGCATTCCAAATCATAGAATTCACTCTCTGTCGCGCTGCTATAACTCTCCGCATGACCGGATAACAACCATTCATTGTATTGCATATTCGGTGCTGCGCCCTGTCCTGTCGGATGCCAGTAATCAGCATCGCCTTCTGCGACCAGCGTATAGCTCTCGCTCAGGTCTGAACCGACTGTATAGCTTTCAGGGAACGAATGCGCTGAATCAGACACACCCTGCGAGTGACATTGTCCACAGGTTTGTGGGTCTAAAGCGATATTGATTGTTTCGTGTAATTCTTCGCGTTCTTCTTCGTCAAAGATGAATTCCAGTTCATCCATCAATTCGACATGATCGCTACCGGGTCCGTGACAGGCTTCACACTGTACACTTTCTTCTTCCCATTCAAGTGTTTCCGCGTCAAATCCGGTTACATGACAGTAGGAGCAATTCAGGTTGAAGTTATAGGATTCGCTCAACCATTCTTCGCCTGTGTCATATGCTTGCCATTCACCTGTATCCGCATTCCATTCTGCCGGATAAACCATATACACGCCCTCTTCCATTTCAAAGAGATAGCGCTGGATATTCACACCCGCGCCGAGTGTGTATGCAATATCATTTTCGGTAAATGGACGGGGATCATCCGCAAAGGGGAATTGTACCGTGCGAACATCTTCACCAATACTAAAATCTGCCACAATTGGCGATTCTTCGGCATCGGTGCTGACCATCGTTTGACTATGTGCGCCTTCAGAAAAATCAGTTGCGAGAGTCCGGTGACAGGAACGACATTCACGCGCCCCTTCATATTCTGCTTCAGGACTTTGCGCCACAATTTCTTGTGGTGTCCATAGCAAAAAGAACCCGGCAATCAACAGGCACACACCCGTAAGAGATGTTATGGAAGCTACCTGCGCCCTTCCCATGCGCCTTTCCTTCCTCAAAAAGGTATTTTGCTTATAAATAGCAATTATTTAAATCTATGCCTGTATGGAGTCTAACAGGTCATGCAAAAACCTTCATCAACCAGGAGGATGATCAGGCATCATCCGCACGGATGAAAAGCGGGTTTTCAGAGGGGTTTTGAGGGGAAATCACAGAATTTTTGTAGGGGCACGACGGCGTCGTGCCCGAAAATATGTATCAAGATTGCCGGATTAATCTACCTGCCGACGCCAGCCGTGAACGCTGGAAGTGTTTCATCGACGGTGAACGGTGTCACCCATATCAATTGCGGCGGACTCCAACCGTTGCTGTAATCCGGCAGATATTCAGCGACAAGCTCTAGCTCACTGCCATTCCAGAGTAAAATTTGCGTCCCATTGAAGTCTGCTGATGGGTTCGGCGTGAAGAAAATCGCCATACCACCGGGAGCATTCTCCAGCCAGAGCGCATCATCAAATTCACGGTCAAGCACAGTCACAGTACCATCGCGGTCAATGATGTCGATGCGTAAATCATTTGTTTTGTCGGGCGACATCCCCGGTTCAAAGCCAGCCAGCAAGAGAACAGCGATACTCTGCCCATCATTAATGAAGGTCGTGTTCACAATTACCCATTCTTCATTATGATAGATTGTGTTCACAGTGCCGTCTGCATCCTGCACGTTTACGACATTTGCAAGAGCCAATGGTCCATCCGGTTGCGCGGCTTCCAGGGATTCGTCCAGCGCAGGGTAAACCAGTTCACCTGTTTCCGGTAGGAAATCATTGCCAATTCGTCCGTATTCCAGCGACAATTCAGTGACAGTCTTATCTGCGAAATTCCAATCAAATGCCGGAACATGCGAAGGACCACCCATGCCGACATAGGGATACCCTAAAAAGACAATGTGTTCATCATCGAATTGTTCGATATGTGCCATTAGAGGGATATCCTCACCGAATAGCACAAATTCAGGCATCATCTCATCGGTTTCTTCGAGAATACGACTTTCATCTGTTGCGCCTGTTTCGACATTGATGAACCGTAATGACCAGAATGGAGCATCTCCTCCGGTTGTATCGAAGGCATTGCGATGCACCAGGCTCAGAGCAATCCATGTGTCATCCTCACTGAAAGCTGTCGCAGCACATGCGGGATGTGTCCCGAACGTGATTTCATGGAGATTGTTGCCTGTTTCAATTTCGCGAATTACCAGAATTTTGAGGTCATTGCCCTGGTCGCGGCTGGTTTTACAGTAAGCGACGAGCTGTCCATCGTGACTGATGGTGATTTCGTTCTGACTAAGGTACTCATTGTCCGATAATCCCAATGAGAATGCCTCTGTTGTGCCATCGTGTGACACGCGAATCAGGTCGTAATTGATGTTGTCAAAAAGATAAGCTGACCATTGCGGTGTTTCCTGTGCGGAAGATAGTGCTGTCATCAGCAAAATACCGATAACAAGAAGCATACTGCGTTTAATCATTTTCTGAATCTGTCTCCCATTCTATCCCGTCTATGTGAGCGGATTACTGCATAGAATATCACAGGAGACATGCACAATACCTGACGCACAGGATACGATTGCTCTATGATTTAATGCCAGACAAAGTTTAGCGCAGGTTTCGAAGGAGCAATGCAGCTGCCATCAGAGCATGAAGCGCCTGAGTTGTGCTCAAACCCTTCGGACTGCGTTTATGCTTCACGAAACGGATGGTGGTCAGGCTCATGAAAAATAAGCCCATCTGATATTGCTTGAAATTGGCTATGCGATGTGAGGACGGGGCATGATTGAGGGCAACATCCCATGCCAGTTCACGGATTTTACAGGTAATTTGATACGCCCGTTCCAGTGCATGGGCATTGGGTCCGGTCGGGTTATAGACCCGTCGAATCAAGCCGATTTCGTTGAAGGCAGTCTGGTCAGCCAGATAGCTTTCCATCTCGTAGCGTTCTTCGAGGGTTGCCTCATCCAGTAAAGCAAAGCGCACCACAGTTTCCAGTTGAATAAAATCGCGCAGTGCATGACTGTGTTCCGTGCGGGCGAAGTCAATCAACCAGGCTTCGGTATTGTTGCGGATGAGAATATTGTTGGCGTTTAAGTCGCCGTGTGTAATAGTGTTGCGGGTCAGGTAATCGAGTCTACCCAGAAAATCACTATCATGTAGATATGGCACAGGATTCGGCAAGACACGCCGGACATCGGGCAGGCGAATGTAATCGACACCCCAGAGATTGTAATTCTGAAGTTCGGGTTGCTGCTCAATATGGCGGATGGCGTCATAGAGGCGATTGGCATCACATTTCAGATAATCCATGTATTCCCGTGCTGTTACGGTGCTATCAACCGGATTGCGAAACCACTCGCTATAGGATTTCTTGAACAAATCATCCAGCAGTGTTTCGATTTCAGCATTGGACACATAAGGGCGTCGATAAATCTCCCCGAATGAGTGTCCCTCTTCCACAAAATCATAGAGGATACTGCTTAAGAGCGGTGTGCGGGGTCCGATTTCAGCTTTCGGGGCGCGTTCCATGATATATTTCACATGATTGTCATAGGCATCGCGCTCATCCTGAATTTCTTTGTGATAGCCGATTTTCAGGATCGAACTCTTGCCCCATTTTTCGCCAATCATTGGCGTGACACCAATGACTGCCGCTTTGCTCAAGCCGCCATTAATCGAAATTAACTGAATCGTTTTGATTTTGCCGACATTGATGCAGCGTCGTAGTAAATCATAGATTTCATACTCGACACGGATACGAAGGGGTTCATACCCTTCTGTTTCGTAAAAATCACGAACCCAGGTATCGTGCTCATAGAGTTTGCTGCTATCACGGGTCGATTGAATGTGATCAATCAGATTATTGGTCATCTGATAGCTGAGGGTTTCGATAGCCTCTTCTTTTTCCAGGGATAATTGCCCGACCAATTTTTTGTTCTGTAACTCCTGCTCAATCCGTTCCCAGAATTTTTCGGGGAAATAATCGCCTTTGGAGAAGTACAAGACATTATCGAGACTGATTCCTGTCGCCTGTTTGTCTCTCAGCCAGTACGCCAGGGATTCATAGACCAGGACTTTTTCAGAGCAGACACAGACTACCGTATACTTGAACCATTTGTTTTCATCAATGATGCGTGGCAGGATATTTTCCTGTGTTTCCAGAATGACGAGGTGATAATAACAGGCTTGCATCAGGCGCAGGGCTTCATCAGCATCGGGCACGATTGTTACCGAACAATCATGCTTCATCAGCACCTTAGCATGAGCATCTGCCCACAGCACATCGGATTCCACGATTAAAGCGCGGATTCGTTCGCCGTGATCAGGTAATAACATGGGTTTGTCCGGGGTACGCTTCAATAATTGCATTTCACCATCTTTTTGTATGATTCTAGTATCGGGCTTTTAGAGGCGGGTACAAATTCTGTTGTGATATTTGATCAGTTTCAGAATTTGCATTTCCAATTTTAGATAGTCTGGCAGACTAACCCCCTACAATTCGTTCTATCTTTTCAGTGATTGATTTGATAGACCGATACGGACTTTACATCTATCTTACATCAAATTACAACAGGTTGTCGCTTACAAAAATATTACCTTATGTTTCAATTTTGTTTCTTATGATCAATGTTAATATGTTTTCATGACTAAATGTACAATGTGATAGTAATTTGCCAGCCTTCTGATAGGATTCACCGGATTATCATGTGAGTATAGTCCCCCTCAAAGGGGTGGACTTGCTTGCTTCGCACACCTGTTCCGGGGTATTGTCCAATCAAAGACCGTCAATAATGAGATTTGTTGAGGACAATACAGGCGTTGTCCCCTACTTTTGAAAGGATAGAACATCAATGTCAGAAGAACGTAGTCGCACCTATACATGGCAAGACCCTTTACCAACTGTCCAGAAGGGACTGCAACTGGATGGCTTGACGTATATGCAGGAGATGATTGCTGGTAATTTCCCGCCGCCGCCGATTGCAAAAACACTGGGATTTGAACTGGTTTATGTGGATAAGGGTTATGCGATGTTCGAGGGTGAGCCACAGGAATTTCACTATAATCCGATTGGTGTGGTGCATGGTGGATTAGCGGCAACCCTGCTGGATAGTGCGCTCGGATGTTGTGTGCATACCGCGCTGGATAAGGGTATCGGGTACACGACGCTACAACTGAATGTCAATCTGGTGCGGGCAATCACACTGAAAACCGGGCGGATTCAATGTGAGGGGACGGTCGTTCATGCGGGGCGGCAGATGGCAACGGCAGAAGCGACTATCAAGGATATGGACGGTAAGCTCTATGCTCATGGCACGACGACCTGTCTGATTTTTCCGATTCCGGGGTGAGAAGCACGAACCATCTCATGAAAAATCTTAACGCAGAGACACAGAAGTAAATCCACAAAATAGTAACCTTCGGAAAGTAATTAGAAATAGATTTTGTATTTTCTGGCGGATGGCATGTATGCCATCCCTACAAACCTCTTATTTTACAGGTGTTTCGTAGGGTTGAGATATATCTCAACCGTTTTTATAAGTGTAAAGGCAGACCGACGGTCTGCCCCTACGAAAATCCAAATCTTTATGAGGTGCAAAGGCACATCGACACAGAGAAAATTTCCTCAGAACATCTTATTCCCATTTTAAGAATACTGATTTCTATCCCGTTCAATAATGACAGATGTCATAAATGTAATCTGTGAATCTGTGGTTTATTTGTAGAGTAATTGACGGTATCGAAGTTATGGGATCGTATGAAAAAAATTGCACTTCTTATATCAGGCATTCTGATTGTGCTTGTCACAGGTTTTGTCTGGTCTAGCAACAGGCTATCGGCTGATGAATATGTACAAATTGAGTTGTATTCTGATCCCTTCCCGATGCGGGTGGGACCGATGGAATTAATCGTTTCTGTGACTGATTCACGCGGGAATGCGATTGAAGGTGCCGATGTCTCTGCGACGACGCAGCTTGTACATCATGGCGCACCACCGATTACTGACCCTGCTCGACGCTATGAGAACGATCAGTATTATATCCCGATTATCTGGGCGATGGTCGGACAGGCAATGGTAACGATTGATGTGGAGTTATCTGATGGCAGAATATTCTCCGAAGAATATATCGTTTTTGTGTATATGATTCCGCCGGATATTGAATATCAACGTTATATCAGTGAACGCGAGATTCAAGCTGATCTGGACGATATACCGGATAACGAATACTGGATTATTGTTCCGGCAGGTGCGCGGGAAATTACGGGGATGCACATGATCGAATTTGTGCCTGAACTGATTAATTTGAGTGTGAGCGGACAAAATACCCTGGTGATTCGTAATGATGATTATGTCGCTAATACAGTGGGTCCGTTTTATGTGGGTGCCGGGGAAACCCTGCGTCAGCGATTCGATGCTCCCGGTGTTTTTCAGGGGACATGCACGATAAACCAGGGTGTTATCCGAATTGAAGTGAGTGAGTAGAAAGATAAATGCTATGTGGCGATTTTATAGCTTGATGATCGGTATTTTACTGTTATTAACCGGTTGTGGTGCAATGAATTCAGGCAATTCTTATGTCAATCAGTTGTCGGGCGCGGTGCTGAGTCCGCCCCGTGAACTGGATGATTTTACTCTGATGTCTACGACGGGCGAGGAATTCACACTCAGCGAGCATCAGGGCGAAGTGATTTTGCTCTTTTTCGGTTATCGTACCTGTCCCGATTTTTGTCCGACGACAATGGCAGAGTTGCAACGGGTGTATTCTGATCTGGGTGAGCCTGCTGACCGCGTGAAAATTGTATTTGTGACGGTTGATCCTGAACGCGATTCGCTGGAGAATCTCGAACAGTATACCAGTATTTTCAATGAAGATTTTATTGGCTTAAGACCGGAAACTGACGACGTGGATGACCTGCTGGAACAATTCGGTGCGGAAGCCGAAAGACGTTTTGTCGGGGATGGACCTCTGGCGTATCTGGTTGACCACACCGCGACACTGTTTCTTATCAATCCACAGGGGCAATTAGAAGTTCAATATCTGTACGGGACGCATTATAGCAACATTGTGCATGATGTTAGTTTGATATTGGGCACATCGGGATAGTGTGAATAATCTTGACGCAGAAGTAAATCAATAAAAAGAATAGGGAAACGTTGTTCCCGCCCTACAGTTTCCAGATATTTATAGGAATTACCGGGAACAAAAGGGCACGACACGTCATGCAAAGAGTACGACACGTCGTGCCCTACGTGATTTATGCTTCCGGTAGGCGATTGCCTGCTTGATTGGCGATCATCCATTGAGGGTATTCAGCCGGTAATTGACTGACTGTGTCCAGGCGTTCTAGCTGATCGTCTGTGAGTTCAACCTGAACTGATTTGAGATTGTCTTCGAGTTGATCCATGCGTTTTGCACCGATAATCACTGTGGTGACTGCGGGTTGATGCAATAACCATGCCAGGGCAATCTGAGGCACTGTAACGCCCTGTTCATCTGCTACTTCGCGCATGACATCGACACTATCGAAGGCACGCTCTTTATTTACAGGGGGAAAGTCAAAGTTTGCCCGGCGTGCGCCTTCTTCACCCGAGCCATCGCGGGAGAATTTGCCTGTTAGCAAGCCTCCTGCTAAAGGCGACCAGACCATAATCCCGACATTTTGATCCTGCACAAGCGGGATAATTTCACGTTCAAGGTCGCGTCCGGCGATGGTGTAGTATGCCTGCAATGATTCAAAGCGTGCCAGATGATGCTTGTCACTGTAGCCGAGTGATTTCATCAGTTGCCATGCGGCTAAATTGCTCGCGCCGATATACCGCACTTTGCCCTGTCGCACGAGGTCATCGAGCGCACGTAATGTCTCTTCCAGTGGTGTGACCGGGTCATAACCGTGAATCTGATAGAGGTCGATGTAATCGGTGTTGAGACGTTTGAGGCTCTGTTCAACCGAGTTCATGATGTGATGACGTGTTAGCCCGACATTGTTGACTTCGTCGTTCATGCGTCCGCGCACTTTTGTCGCGATGATGATGTCATCACGTTTACGTCCTTCAATGGCTTTGCCGAGCATGGTCTCTGATTCGCCGTAAGAATATACGTTAGCTGTGTCAATGAAGTTGATTCCGGCATCGAGTGCGCGGGCAACCAGTTCATTGGCGACATCCTGCCCCTGTTGACCGACAACTTCCCAGAACCCTTTTCCGGCGAAAGTCATTGTCCCGAGGCAGAGTTCGGATACTAAAAGTCCTGTGTTACCCAATAAGCGATATTTCATCCCGTTGGTCATGATGTTTTCTTCCTTGTTCGACTAGTTCGTGAGTTCTTTGACGGACTCCTGTTCGCCGGATACCTCATGTGTATCACAGTGGGCGACGTGTGTAGCTTCCTCTTCTATGTAGAGTCCGATTTTGTAGTCGATGAACCCGAGAATCTCATTCAACTCATCAATTTGCGCCTCAACTTCTTTGCGATGGGCTTGCAGCATTTCACGTCGTTCAGTGGCAGTAGCGCTACCCTGGCGATATAAATCAATAAAATACTTCATGTCATCCAGCGACATGCCCGTCAGACGGAGTTTCTTGAGCGTATTAATTCGATTTAGATCGGCTTCACTATAACGACGATGTCCGTTACCGGCACGTGCGACAGAGTCGATTAGACCTATATCTTCGTAATAGCGAAGTGTATAAGCTGTCAGCCCTGTTTCGTCTGCGATTTGTTGAATGGTGTATGTGTGTTCTTGAGTCATCATGTCCCCATGCTACAACTTAGAGTTGACTCGAAGTCAAGCAAATTAAGATGAGTAACAGATGAGAGGCGATTGTTGGGTGCTGGTAATGCGGTGGATGTCTTGTCTCTACATGCGTGTCCAGTTGAGGGTTTTTCACCACAAAGTTGCCCATGAAAAGATACCCCTATCCCCCCGCCCTTTCCCCATCCCCGGTCGCAGGCTCCCTATGGAGAAAGGGAGCTTTTGGGGTTGAGTTAGCTGTAAATTACAAACATCCGGTGTGTTTGTGCGGGTAGGGGGTATACGGTATTTGCTTAACCTGACGGCAATGGGATGATCTGGATGTCATCCAGAATGCTAGTTGGCAGATGACATCCCGTCATAAAATCCCTGCCGTTTGAGATGGTCAACAGCGAGTTGCCAGCGCTCAAACTGCATTAAGCGTACCCGTGACATGCTAAATGCCATCAAGCTAATCAGACGGTTCAATTTGTTATCGGACACGAAATACGCCTGTTTGACTTTCGGGTCATTCATGTATTTCTGAGTATCACGCAACCAGTTGGATGTTTCGTACCCGGCTTTCATCTCCATTGCATTGATGAGTAAATTTACAGGCTCTTTGCGGGTCGCCAGAATGTCACTCACCTCCTGATTAATCGCCTCAAGGTCACTTAATGCCGGTTGTGCCTTAATCTCCAGATACAGCACCTTACCAGGGGTATACCACGATAATTTGTATGTCATTGTTTCCCCTTCAACCATGTCGTCTCCATTTTATTGTTTATGTTAATTGTTCCAGTTCCCGTCCGAGCATTGTGCCATCAATCGGTTTGGGGAAATAGGCGGTAAAGCCAGCGCGAATTGCTTCCTCACGTAATTTTGAGGTATGAAAAGCCGTCACAGCAATGCAGGGTAAATTTTCTGTTGCTGGATTGTCACGAATTTCGCTCAATAATTCCCAGCCATCTTTTCCGGGTAATGCCAGATCAATCAGCACCGCGTCATAGGGGCTACCTGTGGTTTGTAGCATCCGGCTTGCCTCTTCACCATCATCGGCAGTATCTACCTTAAAATTGAGATGCTGCAAAATTGTCGCCACCATTTCCTGGCTGTCGCTATCGTCTTCTACTACTAAAATATGCTTCGCGGGCATTTTATATCTCCTTAAATATTGAGGTGTTCAACCAGTTCAGGTATATCGACTAAGAGTTTGACAAGATCAGCCATGAAAGTATCAACCGTTAGTGGTTTGGTCAGATAATTATGGAATCCGACTTCCAATGCCCGTTCGCGGTCGCCTTTCATCGCATGAGCGGTGAGCGCAATCACCGGAATATTTGCGATTTCAGGGTCATTTTTAAGTGATTGAATAAAGCCCCAACCATCCATTACCGGCATCGACATATCTGAAATAACGAAACGGGGTTTTACAACCTGCACAATCCGTAAACCCTGTTTTCCATCCGATGCTGTATGCACATTTGCTCCGTATTCAAGCAGTATGATTTCAGCAACTTCAAGACTATCTTCTTCATCATCTACAACGACAATGTCCCAGCCTTCAAGTAAATTCTTGGGTATTTCCATCTTTGCAGTTTCCTAAGCTATCTGTTTTTCTTCTGTATGAATGGGAATCAAGACGGTAAAAGTACTACCTGCGCCCACTTCGCTATCCAGTGAAACTGTGCCGCCCATTTCACGTACCAGTTTTTGCACGATCGACAGACCGAGACCTGTTCCGCCATACTCGCGCTTTGAGGATTGGTCAACCTGGCGGAATTCATCAAAGATAAACTCCCGCGCATGAGGCGGAATACCGATTCCGGTATCTTTGACCACCATTGCCATGTTCTCTTCGCGTTTTTCCAGTGAGAGCGTCACAGAGCCTTCAGACGTAAATTTCACAGCATTGCCGATGAGATTGATAGCTACTTTGGTCAGGGCTTCTTCATCGCCGTATATCGTTTCAGGCAATGTCGGGTCAACTGTGACCTCAAAGCCAATGCCTTTTTCCTGTGCCAGCACGCTGAGGTTGTCTTCCCATTTATTTGCCATCATGGACGGTGTCATTGGCAGACTAACCAGTTCCATGCGTCCTGATTCAATACGGGATAAATCAAGGAAATCGTTAATCAATGCCAGTAAACGGCGACTATTCGACTGTACCTTTTTCAGGTAGCGTTCAGCTTTGTCATTATATTCGACACCACCCATATTATTGAGCATAATACCTGTGAATCCCTCTATCGCGTTCATCGGAGTACGTAACTCATGTGACATTGTGGACAGAAATTCTGATTTTAAGCGGGAATTTTCATTGGCAAGACGTTGTGCTGCAACAGCTTCATCCCGCGCCTTTTTAAGCTCAAGGGTACGTTCAGCAACACGGTTTTCCAGAGATTGATTCAATTCTTGAAGTTCGTTTTCATGTGACTGAATTTCACCTGCCATGCGGTTAAAATCGTTTGCCAGTTGACCGATTTCATCTTTCGATGTTTCATCAGTCACCCGTTTGTCATAATTACCTTCTGCAATTTCTGCGATGGTTTCCTGCAATCGCCGGAGACGCCGGACAATCAAAAAGCGAATACGGTAAAGGATAATAAAGACCAGAGCGGATACAAGAGCAATTGCTACGATGATCGTGCCGATAATCAAACGGCGCAGGAATAAATTGAGTTCCCGGTTATTAATACGTATCTGTACGACGGCTGTGGCTGAACGGTCATCCAGACCCTGAACAGGAACATAGGTACTGACGTATATAATCCGGTTGATCAGTGTAAATTCCGGTGTATCGGAGCTTACTCCGGCAAGTGTTTGAGTGATGGAATCACCATTAAACTGGATATTATCTATGAAAGCAGAGGAATCCTCTGAAAATGAGGATGCCAGCACATCATTGTCATAAATCAAACTCAAATCAATGCCATTACGACCATAATTCAGCGCGGTCAGAAGTTCATGATTCAACTCACGCGCTAAAAGCAATCCACCGACAATTGTAGCATTCTCATCGCGCAAGGGACGAATCGAGACAAAAAGCAAACTGACCTCGTCATCCTCTTCTTCAAGAAGAATCGTTGAGCGCTGGATGCCGAGCAAAGCCTGTCCTATCAGTTCATCCTCGCCTTCCTCATCATCAGAGAGTTCTTCTTCTGTATCGATGAGGCGCTCACCCTCGCTATTGATGATGTCAAAATCGTCAATGTTCAATGAGGGAACAGCACCGAGAGACAGTCGCTCAATAGCGTCAATATCTTCGTTTGCCACTGCCTCAATCAAACCCGGTACGTTTACAAGAACAGTGGCAGCCGTTTGCATATCTTCTTGAACACGTACAAGTTCTTCACCAATAACCTGAATTTCCTGTTCAACACGTACCTGACCAAATTCATTGACAAGCCGCAATGTGATATAGATCTGGATAGCCAACAGGATAATCGCTATGACAGATACAGCAACTGTAATAATCAGATTTAGCTTGACGCCAATCGACACATCATTGAGTCGTTTATACATAATTACCTACTCTACTTCAACAACTGTTACAGCGATAGTTGCCAGTACAGAACGACCATCTTCCGAGAATAACCAGTCAATTAAGACCTGTGCATTCGCTTCATTTTCAGCAAGATATCCGATGCCAACGCTCGTTGTCATAGTTTCAGGTGAATTATCAACACCGATACCATCAATAGTTAAGCTTACGACATTGGCTTCATTTGCCAGTGCTGCTGACCATGTGCCATAGCCGATTGCCCCTTCTACACTGCTGACAGAATTTTGCATATCAGTCTGACTTGTTAATACAGGTGTTGTATCAGAAAATTCAGCATCACCGATGAATGTTTCACGTATATCAACCGTATTGCCTTCTTCAGGGTCACGGACATAGACAACAATGTCTAAATCTTCTCCGCCAACTTCAGACCAATTCGTGACTGTGCCTGTAAAGATATCGGTCAGTTGTTCAGATGTTAATTCAGTTACACCAACATCAGGATGGGTATAAATTGCGGTGACGCTGGTTCCAATTTGTGTATAGAGTACCCCTTCTTCTGTATCCCGTGCAGGACGTGACATAGCAGCAAGGTCAAGAGCACCGTCAATCACACCCTGCACACCACCACCTGTCCCGGAGCCCGGAAGAATTTCTAAGGCATAACCGGGATTAGTGGCTTCGAAGTCATCCGCGATTGCGCTCAAAACAGGGGTCACACTTCCTGAACCGGAAACAGACAGCACAATCGTTTCCAGGGTTTCTGTTATTTCTTCTGTTGGATCAGCACTCTGTGAGGTACAGGCAACGAGGATTAGTATAGTCAGGCTCAGGAAAAGAGCCACAATTGATTTTTTCACGACAAACTCCCATCTTTATTAAGAATTGTTACACAAAGTTTTAATACTATACTACGAAATAGACATCTGTATAGTAAGTAAATCGTTAAAACTATCAATTTATACAAAATTGTAACAAATTTTAGTTCTGCAATTCAAATTTTTGGCAGGGATATTATTTTGCGAAATCGATTGCATTGAAAACTATATGCGAAAATTTAAATTCATGCAAACATGACCTTTTACCTGGAATATTGCAGGTCTCAGTGACTCAATCCAGGGTAATCGAGAAACATGACTTCGAATGCCATGCGGACATTGGCATTGGTTTTGATGGTTTCATTGAGCATTTTGCGTGTGGCTTGCAGGGCTTTCAGAGCATCACCGGGATAGAGCGTTTGCACCAGTTGTTGAATTTCGACCAGACGATCACTGTTACAGGGTTTGACGGGGCTGCCCTGCGCCATCAGCAGAACATCACGCCAGTAAGTTTGCCATGTTTCCAGTAGATAGCGAATCGCGTTATTGTCTTTACGGGCAATTTTTTCGAGGTCTCCGGCAATATCGAAGCGCTTAACACGGTTGCCATAGACGGCATCGTTGAGCATTCCCAGCATATCATCGCGCTCGGTCATCACAGCTTCATCTTTGAGGGCATTCAATGCCCAGCCAATGCGACCACTGCTGAGACGTGCTAAGAGTGTGGCTTTTTCTTCTTCCGCGCCGTGCATTTTCAAAAATGAGATAATTTCACTCTGCGGCACCGGTCGCAATGGCACAATCTGACAGCGACTGACTATCGTTGGCATGATATTTTCAGTGGATTCTGCCAGTAACATTAGCACGGCATACTTTGAGGGTTCTTCCAGGGTTTTCAACAGGGCATCCTGAGCGCGGGGAGCAGCATGGTCAAAGCCTTCAAAAATGGCGATACGGTAACGCGAATCATAGGGTTTGAGTGCCAGCAGACGCATCACATCGCGCAAGGTATCAATCTTGAGGCGACCTGTGCGTTCGTCACGGTCACTGTAAATCATATCGGGATGATTGCCGCTATAGATCAATTTACAGGAACGGCATTCCCCGCAGGGACGCATTTCAGTGTCTTCATTGGTGCAGTTAAGCGCCATCGAAAAAGCATGTGCCAGTTGATTTTTGCCGATATTGTTTGTTCCGGTAATCAAATAGGCATGACGATTGCGCCCGTGCCGGATGCTCGTCTGCAAAAATTCGACTGCCCAATCATGTCCGTGTACATGCCAGTTGTGAGTGCGTGTCATAGGGTTTGTGTTGAATGCTATTGAATATTTGTTCGTTTATTATCGCATGATGTGATTTGCACGCAAGGTACAACCCGTTAGCCGGGCAGTGTATCAAGAAGCCAACCAAAATGTAACGTACCATGACAATAATCTGACAGTTGCGGGTCGTATAGCAGCAGTTGAAAAATAACTTCTGTGTTAAAATAAGGAAAATTCACGGTTAAATGTTGAGATAAGCATTGTGACTGACAATTCGAACCAGGACTTCTGGCAAATGCAATCTGAACTGGATATTCAAGGCTTGGTCTCAGCATTATCGGCTGAGGATAAGTTGATTCGTCGTCGTGCAGCAGCAGCATTGCGAAGTATGAGAGCTGTCGCGGCAATTCCTGCGCTCAAAGAAGCCTATCAGAACGAAGAAGACCCGGAAACAGAGATGGCAATCGCCCATACTATTGAAAGTCTAACCGATTTTGCCGATGGACGTGCAACCGAAACCGGACAGCACAGTGTCGTTAGCGAAGAAGCTCAGGTTAAAGGCTTGATAGAGCAACTTCAATCTGACAATGCTAGTAAAATCGTGGCGGCGGCGGAAAAATTGGGCGAAATGGGGCAAAAAATCGCGGTCGAATCGCTGATTCTGGCTTTTAATAACCCCAAACATACCATCCATGTGCGGCTGGCAATTGCTGAAGCCCTGCTCAAGCTGGAAAGTGCCCCTGTAGAAGTGGCGCTGCTGGCAAATTTACGTCATCCTGACTGGCATATTCGCCGGAACGGAGCAGCCATTCTCGGTCAGTTACGCGCTGAATGGGCGATTCAACCTCTTGCACGTTGTCTTAAAGACCCGCATCCGGTTGTACGCCGCACAGCACTTGCAGCACTCAAACATATCGGTACACCGGAATCCCGTAAAGCTCTGGCACAATTTGCGCCATCCGAGACAGCAGCCCGACCACAAAAACCTGCAAAATCTACTCCGAAAAGTGTCTCCGGGATAGAAATTAAGCGACCGGGTAAGCAATCGGAAGATGAGGATGCGAGTTCGCTCTTGAAACGCCTCAATGAAAAAGATAAAAATGATGCCGCTCAACGGGGTACTCAGCCACTCAGCATGAGCAATCTCAGGAAGCAAATCGAGGCAACCCAGCCGATTGGTTCGAATATGCTGGAACAACTGGATGCCCTGCTCGAAGATGATGACTCTGACGGGGACGATGAGTAAGGCAGATAGTCTAAAAATAGAAAATAAGTTACGCGGGGCGAGTCGATTATCGCCCTTTTTGTTAAATAGGGTACAATATATCATCGAAATCTGCCCCGGGCGCGAAGAATCGCGTCCCTACATTTTGCGGGATTCAGGGATGAAGTACAATTCATCGGTTGCAGGAATGGCATTAAAAGCCACATTGGTAAATAATAGGATAGCAATCATTGCGATTGTAATTAACAGGATAAACTTAATCGGGAAGACACTTCACGCCACGTTGAGGGGGACTTCATGCGAAAACAGGTCATAGCATGGCTTTTTGTAACTGGATTAATGATTTTTGGCATTGGCGGCAGTAGCGCACAATCCGGGGTGCGGGTCGTCGTCGTCAATGAATTTTTAAATGTACGGGTGACTCCTGCGATCGGTGCGCCGGTCATCGGGACAGTCGAAGCGGGTTATGTCTTCGATATTATTACTGCCCGCAGTGGCGATGACCAGTGGTTACGGGTCGATTATCTTTGCTCTGAAGGCTGGATTAACATTGCCCCGCTTGTGATTCTTGAAGGCGATATTTTTGCCCTGCCCACCCATGACCCGCGCAGTATGCCTTTCGGTGGCTTTGAAGCACCGCGTTCGGGTATAACCACCGCGTCCAGTGACATACTGGGGCGTGCAACTGACGGTCTGCGAATTCGTTCGGGTCCTTCTACAGGTTATCCGACTATCGGGAATATCAATTTTAACCAGCAATTTTATATTACCGGACGCAATCGCTGTGGTTCGTGGATACAGGTGAATTTCGAAGGCACACTCGGATGGGTTTCGGCAACCTTTGTGGAGCAAATTGGTCCGGGTAATATCCAGACTTTACCCGAGGGCGGTGTTGTTGCGGAAGCTGCCACCCCGCAGATTGACGGTGATCAAGAATACTTCGCTACCCTGCGCCTGATGCTGAGTCGCCTTGATATCGCGCAAATTTCACTGGATTCAATTCGTTCTAGCTGGACAGATGCTGCGCTTTCAGGGCGGGCGATTTGTCAGGATTATCCCGCAAGACCGAGTGATTTCCCGATTGCCTCACCACTACTTGCCGCGAATTACGGCGTTTTAGAACCCCTGCGCGTCGATTTTAACAGCGCGATGCAGGACATCCGTGATGCGATTGACCTCTTCATTCAGGTCTGTAATCAACCCGGAACAGGCAACCCGGTCGGGACAACGACCGTCGAAGGGGCATTGAACACGATTAACCGCGCTGACCAGACCGTTTTGAGTTTGCGTCAACGCCTGAATAGTCTGATTCCTGATCTTTCTGTGGGTGTTGATGAGTGTTTGCTGGTCTTTAATCGTGCCGCAGAAGTCTTGCCACTGGTACAGTTCGGTGTCGTCTACGGGGATGAGATTACACGGCGCACCTATGCACGCGGCTACTGTTTCAACGGTATCGAAAATCAGGTGGTCAACTTCCAGGCATTACCGATTCCTCCGGCGCAACTCAATCTGTTTGTGGCGATCAGTGCGATTGATAATCCGACTGATTTCTTAGCGATCAATATTGGTCCAACGGGATTGAGCCAGACCGTGGGTCCGATCATTTTGCCATCCACCGGACAATATCTGCTGATTATTGCCGATTTACAGGAAGATTCATCGACACGCACCTCGTTTGGCAATTATGCCTTCCTGCTAAGCGATTTGACCTTCGGGACATCGTTCCGCAATTTGATTTATGACGAAGGTACAAATTCGGTTGTGCTACAACAACAGGCAGATTTCTCGGTTGGCATTGCAACCGAACCTATCGCGGCAGTTTGCCCCAATATCAGTTTTGCCTGTTCGGGATTATTCAGTTGTGATGAGGCACGGGCTTGCTTGCAACAGGGTAATTTCAACCTCGACCCCAACGGCGATGGTGTGCCCTGTAATGAGGTTGGCAATTTGCTGCTGAATACCACACAATGTCAATAAGATTGTTCACGGGAGAGTTTACTGCTCTCCCGTTTTTTTGATACGCAATATTAGCTGGAAAACTGCTGATGTCCTGCCCCGCCCTGCATAGTGGTATCGATTCACCTTAGCATGAAAAATCTTAACGCAGAAGTAAATCCACAAAAAGAATTGGAAGAAATACTTAGAAAATCATTTCTGTGTAGGGGCAAACCGTCGGTCTGCCCCATACCTGTCAAGTTAAGGGTTTTCACCACGAAGTTGCCCATGAAACGATACACCACGAGCGATGAAAATTGGACGGTTGAGATATATCTCAACCCTACGAAACCCTTATCAACAGGGCATTATGTAGGGATGGAATACATTCCATCCGCCGCTCTCCCATTTTTATTTTCAGGAGAGGCACGAAGCACACAAAGAAATTTAACGCAGAGAGACAAAGGCGCAGAGGCGCAAAGAAAAATTTCAAAAAGTATCTCTGCTGGAAACCACTATAAATAAAGAGTTGAATGCTTCTCTAGTAAAACGGTGGCGATATATAGCGAATTCAATTAACAAGTAGCCAATTGTAGCGTCTCGAAAAGTACTAGCTAAAAATCTCATATCAATGTAAGGGCGCTGCGCCCCTACGAAAATCCAATCTTTATAAGGGATTACGGATGTAAAATCTCGAAAATCGGCGGGATACGCTGATACCGCCCTACTGTGTCGGCTGTTTACGATCAGTATCTTGATAGAAATTGTCTGAGCCTTATTTGAAACTGCTATAACATCGGGCGAAAACAAAAACGGACAATCCGCGTGGACTGTCCGTTTTTAAGTTTATGTTTATAACACGAACGGTTTATAGATCATCATCATTACGGGAGCGTAATGCCCGATAACCACCGTAGGCAGACAGTGCAACGATAACCACACCCAGCACCAGCAGAACGATATTCAGTGTTCCGCCGCCTTCTCCCGTCGGGAACAGAGGAACCGGTGTCGGAATCGGTCTCAGTGTCGGCAATTCAGTCGGCGTTATCTCTGTCGGTGTGTCCGTGAAAATACCTGTCGCTACGGCTGCCGCCTCTGCTGTGAATTGTGTTGGCGGGATGGTTCCGGTCACAGTTGGCAACAGTTCCTGCGGTGTTGGTGTGATCGTCGGTGTTGCAGATAGTTGTAGCCCGATAAGCGATGTATCGCTTGCCGCCTGCAAAATTTCCTCACCACTACCGACAAGTCGCGTATCGACATAGTTGGCATCAACCGCACTCACGAAGACAATATTACCTTCCAGCGCCGCCGTTCCGAAAGCAAGGTTAAATAGCGCATTCCCTGCATATGACTGTCCGAGTTCCGATGTCCCTGTCATCACCAGAACCACACGGCTATCATTCCAGGGCGACCTTAGAATCTCGATGACACCCAGATTGATACCCGGTCCGAGACGATACGTAATATCATCCCATTCCTGAATCAATTCATCTGATCCGGCGAAGAACTTTTGCTGCAACGAGTCATTGAGTTCGGCAAGGAAAGCATTCTCTGTCGGACGACCCAATACGACAAGATGATAAGCGGCGAGATTCGTTCCCGCCGGGAATGCCCCCCGGTTGATGACCGGGATGATACCTTCCCCAAAGTCGGTGGCGTCGCCAAGCGTGCTCATCAAGCGAATGAGTTGTTGCAGTTCAACTTCATCAATTTCTGCTGGCATTGAAATGAAGACATCTTCCAGGTTCGGGAAACGATTGAACGGAATCGGGAACTGGGATACGAGCGGGAAGTATTCTTGAACATCAACACTTTCCTGCGGCAGATACATCAGACTGTTACGGCTGATCGTCGCCCAGATGAATTCCGGCAAATCACAACCCCAGTCGCCACGCATATCGACCAGCAACGCCAGATTGTTTGACTGTCCCGGTTCAACCACGCCCTGCGGGATATTAATGCGAATCGTTCTGAAATTAACTTCAATTGATTCAGGTCCGACATCACTCGCGATAGTCTCCTCCTGATCAATGATCTCGGAGAGGGCACTGCCGCTAATCGGAACATCATTAATCAAGACATTGAGGCTGGATGCTTCCAGATCGACAGAATTTGTCGCATTGAACATCAATTCAATATATGCCCCTTCGCGCAAATCACCACCGATTGGCACATCAAAGTTAAAGTTGAATTCTTTCTGACCTGCCCCGACAAGCACGACATTCTGATCAATACCGAAATCACTGAAACTATAAGTTCCGATAGGCGCATCACTGGAAGCACGCTCAAGGCGGAATAATTCGGTTGCATCTGTGATGACAGCAATCTCACCTCTGATACCAATGAGTGAGGGATCACCACCCAGCGCACGTCCGGCACGTTGTAAACCGAGTTCGCTGAGACCTGTTGCAACGAGAATGGTATGCGCCTCATTCTGTGGATTGCGAGCAAGCTGAATGACACCTTCCTCAAGCCCTACCGCCAATCCATCAACCATGATGTTACCATCTAATCCCACAGTAGAGGGCAATGCACGGGTTGCGTACAAATCTTGAATCAGGGAATTGCGTGTCGGCTCACCGATGAGAATCATATTATTGTTACGATAAATCTGATCCGTAACCTGTGAGGCGAAGAGTGCATTCAATTGTAAATCATTGCCTGTCAGTCGTCCGAGACCTGCGGCGACGCTGGCAGCAACTTGCAGGTGAATATCATCGGGATTATCCGGTAAAACGATCCAGACTGATTCAGTTTCTAACCCGATCGGGCTATTGAAGAATGGAATCGGATAGCGTCCGAGGTCAAGCGCCGGAATCACTTCCTGATAAACTGCCCGCACATATGAACCCGCTGCATTGAGGGAAATCCGTGTTTCAGCGTTAACTTCGCAATAATCCCGCGCACTGAGTTCCATTGAAATTGTATGGAAGCGTGTCGTTTGATCTGCCAATAATTCTGCTGGAAGCGGCACTTCAATCAAGCGGCGCCCCACATCATCTGAATCCAGATTAATCGACGATGCCAGAACACCATCAAGACGAATATCAAGACGGCTACTGAGGTTTGCATCTGCCAGACTGACTTCCTCTGTGAAACTAGTGACATTCTCACTGTAATCGACATCAAGAACCAGTGTCACAGGTCCTTCTACCGCCCAATCATCTGGCAGGGTGATGAAGAATTCTGCTGTTCCCTGTGGTGATAACAATTCAAGGTTATCAATGAAGAGTGTCTGGAAGGGAACGTTCTGTACCAGCAAGAGTCCATTCGGAGGTTGTGGTGTTAGACCGAAGGGAGACGGCGTAATCGTCACGCATTGTCCGGGGACAACAGGATTTGCACCGATAGGACAAACCGGAACGACACCCGCGCCTGTTCCTGGAATCGGGGTCGGGCTAACCGTGCCATCACTGGTGGCAACAACTGCGGGGGTTGCACTTGGAACCTGTGCAATCTGTGCATTATTGCCGATACCCGGTAATGTCGGGATAGTTGTTGGTAATTGTGCGGCAACTTCAGTCTGACTTTGAATTTCTGTCGTGTCAGTGGCAACGACGCCTTCCTGGGTTGCTGCGACATTCTCTAATGTGAGATCACTTTCAAGCGGGTCTAATAAATCAATCAAAATCCAGCCGACAGGATCATTGCCTTCCGAATATTCAACCCATGTACCGCCTTCAAAGGAATCAGATGTCACACAGAGGCGTGTTCCGGCGGGAGCAACCACGTCAGTGATACAACGGTCATCCGCGCAGGAATACACATTGGTTTGATTCAGTACCTGATAAGAATTTTCAGGGCAGCCGGTCGATTCATCATAAACGTAGCTGAGTTGTGAGGTACGGATGAAACCGGAATTGTTCGTTCCTGGCTGTACCACATTACTCCAGTTACCACCGCTAAACTGATAATTGCTGACACAGATAACGTCACCGGGGTCTACGGTTGTTACGACAGAACAACCTGTTCCCGGGCAGGAACGCACATTCACAGTGTATGCGGTTGAGACCTGCCAGGCATCACAGAAAATATTTGGATTGGCAATTGTACCTGGAGCGCCAACCCGCAATTCTTCCTGCAAAATGTAACCAACGATCTCCTCTACCGCATCAGGTCCATCCGGGTTGATTTCCAGCCACAGAGGATTTTCTTCCGATATGCCATAAACACAGAGATTGGTATTCGGGGAAACACGTCCGATAACGCCGCTGGTTGTTGATGGTTCAGCGTAGACATTTTCCGGCAAGCCACTTCTAACATGCCATGTCTGACACAGACGCTGCGTTTGAACAGGCGCTTCAGGTGTTGTTTGTGCCTGTGTGATGACAGGGATTACAGCGAAAAGTCCAATTAAAACAACGCTGAAAATGATGAGTTTCCAGTGTTGTAGCAGTTGCTTTGCAAGTAAGGTGTAATTTCGATTCATATGCCCTCTTAGGAAATAGTGAGCTCAAAAGTTGATAAACTTCTATAAGTTCTTCCTGCTTGTGCCAAATAACACAGTTCAAGGAGAAGTGTATTGCATATTATGGATTTGGACAACAGCAAGCATTGTATCAAAGAATCAGTTTTGTTTCGGTTTATTACGCCAAACAATCCGGTAATATGTACAACTTAATAACAATTTTCGGAGAGCGAAAGACATGATACCGTCAGATTTTGATTTAGATTTTTAAATGTGGTGTTTATACCTATACGATGAACATAGTAACAATAGATGAAATTGGTCAATTATCCTGATCATTTTACGGAAGGCAATCAAAATGCAGGTTAACAGTTAAACAGGGAGAAAATAACCCCACCCTGACCATCCCCGCCAGCGAGGAGGGAACTGATTCGCCCCGTTTACAGAGGAGAACAGAGGGGTCTATTGAGTAGCAGGTTTTATTTCCCTATTTAAAAGTTAAAGAGCATAATCTCAACTATCCGTCGTGGTATGAAGGGCTTTCATAGAAGCGGAATAGGTACTTGAAAGCTCATGCCCCGCGCCGTTTCAGAATTTGACGTGTAACAGTCAAAAACAAAATTTGAATATCCAGCCACAGGCACATTTTGTCGATATAGCGCATATCCCAGATCATACGATTGTCGAAATCGGTATCACCGCGATCATAGACCTGCCAGAGACCTGTCAAACCCGGTTGAACACTGAGGCGATGTGTCTGTGACATCTGATATTTTTCAACACCGAAACTGGTCGGACGCGGACCCACAAGCGACATATCTCCGGTTAAGATATTCCACAGTTGCGGAATTTCATCGAGGCTGGTTTTACGGATAAATTTGCCAATGCGGGTGATGCGGGGATCATCAATCAGTTTATTGCCCTCAGCATCGACTGTTTCACCGCGTTCATTACGGAAAACCCCGAGTTCTGCCAATTTATCAGGGTCATTCGCATCAACAATCATTGAGCGGAATTTCCACATTTTGAACTTGTGATTACCGAGTCCGGTACGTTCCTGGGAATAGAGCACAGGACCCCGATCTTCAATGTAGATGAGCAGGGCAACCAGACCGCAAACGCTCAATATGATCGGGGATGCCAGCATAATCAGGAAAATATCCAGCCCGCGTTTAACATAGCGGTAAATAAATTTTGAAGCCCGGCTCTGATAAGGTAAACGATTCACCCAGAAATCTGGATTGTAGTAGCTTTTGGACACCTGATCACTTGAAATGCGTAATTGTTCGAGCGGAAAGAGTTGTACTCCCAGCAACATAGCAATGAAGCGGTCATAAGCAGTAAGCTCTTGTATCGAACTTTCTTGCTCTTCCAGCACTTCGACAGCATTTTTCTCAAGTGTCGGGATGATTTTAGACCCTGAACTGACTGCGATTGTGCCATCTTCATCCAGATACGGAATCGGCATGGTGTCATCATCCTCAAAGCGTCCGGGACGGGGTGGTTTCCTATCCTCTTCGTCTTCATCCTGCATGACGAACGCATAGAGATTTTTCTCGGCGGCGGCAAGCATATCCTGGAAAAGTGGCATTTCTTTCGACAGTTGCACAATACCGATTTGCACGGTAACACCCAGCGAAGCATGTACAACTGCTGCGATACGTCGTGCGAGGTCGAGCGCGGCTTCAGAATTTGTTTCCGGCAGACAAATAACGACATTATCACCGTGTGTGGTGATAGGGTCAGTTGCGTACAGCAGCGCTTCCGCCAGTTGTGCGATGCGGGCTTTCAGATAGCGATGTTGTAATGAGACCTGGTAGCTCAGGAAATTATCATAGATTCTTTTGAGGTCGTTCAGGGTCGGGGGTTTGATAACCAGCATACTAACCGGGCGGTCATATTGACGCGCACGGAATAATTCTTGATTGAAGACCTCTTCCCCTTCAATCTGTTCGAGCACACGCGAATTTTCCGAGTTCATGACGAGTGAATCATAGGTGCGTTCTGTATCTGCAATCTGCCTGGAAATCAGCCATCCGAGGAAAAATGTCAGCGCAATGGTGGAAACTTCAACCAGTACAAACAGGTAAGATGGGATTGTGGTCGTATTTTCTATCGTGAAATATCGGTAGACCCCGTATGTACCAGCAACCGGGACAAGCAAAATGTACCAGCGAATCAAAATAAAATCAGGAACGATAATCACAGCGACAACAATTGCCGCAGCGACAATATAGAGTAGTGTTGGAAGATTAATGCCAAGCAGGTCGTATCGTTCTATATTAAATAGAAGAATAAGCCAGATGACAAGCGAAATAGATAGAAAACGCTGGCGCAGCATAACTAACCCCTTTATTTGCCTCAAACCGATGTGGTTTGATATTGTGTGCCTATGTGCAGTTTACGGCAAAACTGTCAGAACCTCAAACATTAATATACTGAAAGAATCCATGTGTGCTGTTTGAAAATCGTAACACTTTGACTTTTTAACAACTATTATACAATTTTTAAGTAAGTTACTGAAAATCTTTACTGATCGTAGCTGCACGCCGACTTTATCAGATCATGTGATCTAGCATAAAATTTTTAATAATTCACATAGCAAGCAAAACATTAAATTCCCGACGATTGCCGGATGAGGTTAGATGAAGTCTATTATACGCTGTATGTGAATTAGAAAATCGGTGATTGATGCAAAATTAATCCGATAAACAGCCTTTATAACAGCTTTCAGCCGCCAGCGATCAGCATCTCAGCTTTTTTCTGATGAAACATGAGGCTCGAAGGAAAGACTGCATCGGAATCTAATAGACAGATTTTTAAAGTTCTCTTTGTTTCTTTGCGCCTTTGTGTCGAAAAATGCTTTAAAACAACCATTCATTTCACATAAACGTATTATATATTCGTTTTTAGTGCATGGGTAATTGCACCGGGGTAAGATTAATGAAACCTCTGCCATATCCTGAAAGTTTTTAGAGTTCATGGTGGGTCTGGCACGCCAATCTCATATCAATGTAAGGGCGCAGCATGCTGCGCCACTATATCTTTTCAGGACATTATAATTAATTGTGTATTCCGCGAATTCAGATAAAAGCCTCTATTGACTTTTCCCGTTGTATCAAAGTTTCTTAGTTTAGATTTTACTCGAACCTGGCTTGCAGAATCATAAATTCTAATCCAACTTCATGCTGAGATTCTGGAGATGCTAATCAGGGTTTTTCGATTGGACAGGTGAAATGGTATAAAATAATGATATAATTGAAGAAAATTAGATGATTTTACTATCCATTGGAGATACTATGACTCAACCGCTTCTGATTCCTGCCCCCCGCGAACTCACACTCGCAAAAGGCACATTATCCCTGGCAAATAATGCCTATATCAGAATCCCGTCACGTGAGACATTTTTTACCGGGCAATGGCTGCAATCCACATTGCAGGAGAATGGTCTAAACTGGCAAATTGTTGTTTCAGATGATGTGGATTCCGGCGGCATCGTTCTCAAAAACAATGACTCCCTCTCCGAACAGGCATACACGCTGACTATTAATGCCTCCGGTATCGTTCTTGAAGGCACAGGCGCAGGACTATTTTACGCGGCGACCACACTCAAACAGTTAATCATGCAATACGGGCAATCACTCCCCCACCTCACTATTAGCGATTCACCTGATTATCCGGCACGCGGGGTCATGATTGATATTTCACGCGACAAAGTCCCTACAATGGAAACACTCTTCGCTCTGGTTGATGATTTCGCACTGCTCAAAATAAATCAGCTTCAACTTTATATCGAACACACTTTTGCCTATGTCGGGCATGACGATGTCTGGCAACGCGCTTCACCGATGACGCCACAGGACATCCTTGCACTGGATGCTTATTGCCGTGAACGCTTCATTGACCTTGTGCCCAATCAAAACAGTCTCGGACACATGGAACGCTGGCTCAAGCATCCACAATATTTGCATATGGCAGAAAGTCCCGATGGTTTCACACCGTTCTGGGATGAGAATTGGCGACCTGCCAGTACACTTGACCCGCAGGATGAGGGTAGTTTTGAATTGATTACCTCTCTCTATGACCAATATTTACCGCATTTCAGCAGTGATTTGTTCAATGTCGGATGTGATGAACCCTGGGAACTCGGGCAGGGTAAAAGTAAAGAAGCTGTTGAAGAACGTGGTGGACGTGTGTACCTCGATTGGATGCTCAAGTTATACGAAGATGTGACCGGACGTGGCAAACAGATGATGTTCTGGGGCGATATTATCAACCATCACCCTGACCTTGTGCCGGAATTGCCGGACGATGTCATTGTGATGGAATGGGGCTATGAAGCTGATCACGATTTTGAAGGACATTGCAAAGTATTCGCAGAGTCAGGCATTCCCTTCTATGTTTGTCCCGGCACATCAAGCTGGAATACCCTCATCGGACGCACCACAAACACGATGGGCAATCTCAAAAATGCGGCGGATAATGGCTTAAAATACGGGGCAATCGGCTATTTGAACACCGATTGGGGTGATAACGGACACATGCAACCGCTTCCTGTAAGCTGGTTAGGATTTAGCTATGGCGCGGCGGTAAGCTGGGAACGCAACAACAATACAGAAATTGACCTGACCGATGCTTTAAGCCGCTTTGTTTTCCGTGATGAAGCCAATATGATGGGGCAACTCGCTCATGATTTTGGCAATGCTTATCTGGAATTGGAATGGAATAACTTCAACGGACATCTGCTCTCATACCTGACTCAAGTGCCACATCAACGCGATGCCGCTAAGAAAGAAAATGGCTTTAAAGATAAATTACCGGCTAAACATCTCAAGCATATGATTTCGCATCTCTCCGGCTTGAAAGCGAAATTGTCTCAAACCCGCATGTCACGCCCTGATGCCGACCTCATCATCAAAGAATATCAACAGGCAGCATCCCTGGTACAACACACCGCAAAATGGCTGCTCTTCATCCGGGATGAAAGTGATCAATCCGCACAGGACTTACGTCAGGAACTCGATACACTGATCGACAATCAACGCGATGTCTGGCTGGGGCGCAATCGACGCGGTGGTCTCGAAGATAGCATCCGACGTTTACAGAGTATGCGTGACGACTACCAATCATAATCTCGCGTTCGATACATGCCATTTGCGCGGGAGGGTTTTAAATCCTCCCGTTTTTCTCTGAATACGGTCATGTAGTAGCCCCACAGAAAAACGCGGGCAGTATATTGAATCAGGCGCTTTTTCTATTCGATTTCGATGGGCTGGATGCTGTCTCCGGATGTAATTGTGCCACCTTGAATGATGTCGCAACGTAAGCCGCCACGATGCACCATCGCAGAGAGTAATTTTTGTCCGTGTCCGCTTGATTTTGCGAGGGTGTTACAGGGTTCGCAGAGTCGTTTACCTTCCAGGATGACGTTGCCGATTTTGAAGCGTTTGCCGACCAGGTAATTGAGTGGCACACCTGTGGTGAGCAGGTTGCGGCGGGTTTCTGCATGGCTTATCGGGAGATTGTGTTCTTGAGCGATAAGGTCGAGGTCTTCCTTAGAGACGAGTGTCACAGCGCGTCCTGTTCCGGCGGTCTCACTGAAGCTGCCTGTACCCTCGCAATAACGGTCTCCGGCAAGTCCCTGCCCCGTAATGGCTTCTATGCTATCCGGGAATTGAATTTCGTCTGTTCCGTTAGGCGCAATAACAATCGCCTGGAGTGTACCCTGCCATGTATTCCGTGCGCGAACCGATTCTAAGATTGATTGTTGTTGATACCAGAATGCACCTTCAAAGGTGTCTACCTCTTTCTTTTTGCCTGACCACTGGTCGATGGTGACTTTGAAGACAGATGTCCGTTTCAGTTCTTCCGGCACAGGTGGACGATAATCATCCCCTGCTGCGAGATGCGGTGCGTATTTATCGAGCATGAGTTGTAAAATACGGGTGGATTCATCTTCATCTTCGACAATTGTGGATGTGCCGAAAATGACTACACCTGCATATTCCACACTGAATTCTAGTGCTTCATCGGCGGGGAGTAAGCGCCCCATCTCCATGACTGCGAAACTCACTTTTTCGTGATGTTCGACATTGGCGCGGGTACGTCCTTTACGGGCAGTATGGATATAAATGGCATGGGTGGACTCATCATATACAAACAAATTTTGATTCAAAAACGGTTGTCCATCATGAACAGTTGCCAGTGTTCCGACATCGGCATTAAGCAGAAATTCTTTAATCCATTCGCCGTCTGTGACAGCACGGTCGTCGCGGCGAATGGTTGTCGGGGCATCGTTCAGGTAATCGCGTGGCATACATTTTCTCCTCGATAGGTTTTGTACCATGATGCGAAATGTAGGGAAGTGGCTATAGTGCCAATACGATCCAATTAAGAAATTGTGTGATTTTCGTCAGATTGTATGATCTCGCTTGAAGTGGCTTTCAAAGAGGCTGTATAATGGAGGCAATAGTATTCAGTTTTCAACTGAGTTAACAAAAGTTTTTAGCCAGAGAATCTCATCTGATGTAGCGGCACACCGTCGGTGTGCAACTACCATGACTAAAGATTTTCAGTAACTTACTCAGTCAACAGTTGTTAGTTGGTTGTCTGCAATCAGTAGAGATGGAATATATCCCTAAGAACTAAATAGGTCATTGTAGTAAAAATTTTCTCCTTCCCTGTGATTTGACAGGCACATGTCGCAGGATTTTTAGCGGGCAAGCAAGTCATGCAATTCAAGTAAATTATCAGGAATCAGCTATTTATGGCAGTTAATACCACTACCTCTTCGAAAGTTCCGCCCAGAACCCGATTAACAGAATTTGTTGATCCGCAGGAAAAATTACCTTACTGGGCACGGAGTACCAATCCGATTGTGCGGCGTCATCTCGGTTTATACTGGCGTACTGTACCGCCGGAAATTCAACCATTTATCGTGATTTTCATGACCTGGGTTGGTTTGATAGCGTTCGGAATGATATTCCCGCCATTTCTCAGTGTTGCGATGATTAGCTATCTGGCAGCCATCATGATTATCCCGTTTACGATGGCGTTGTATGCTCATGTATTGCTGAATATCGCGATCGACTCCTCACGGGCAATGCAACAGGAATTTGCCAATAACACCTTCCAATTGTTGCAGGCAACACCGATGTCTCTGACGCAGATTGTGCTGGGAAAAGTAGCGGCAGCGATGTGGCGACGGATGGATGATATTGTGATGATTGCCCAGTTAGCACTGGCATTTACCCCACCGATTGCATTTACGATTTACAGTGATTTCTGGGCACTGGATGCTCATGGTGTGTTCGCTGCACCGATTCTGACTCTGATTTCGGCGCTGGTGACTGTGGCACGAATTTTCCTTGAGCCGCTTATGATCGGTGTGGTAGCAGTATTTATCGGCGTGGTTGTCCCCGGAAAAGGTCGTTCGATTGCGGCGTCGGTGGTTATCGGGGTGTTTTATTTCTTGCTGATTAACCTGCTGAGTCGTTTGCCATCGGTGCGGGGATTTGAGTCGCCGGAGGGTTGGATTCCACATAATGGGACGCTGGTCATTCTGACAGATATGGTGTTGCCCGTTGTGATTCCGCTGGTGGTAATTTTTGCTGTGCTGGCACTATCGAACCGCATTCTGGCGCAGGATTGATTTTAGCCTACAATTTTAGAGATTGAGTAAGGGACAGCATTCTTGCCGTCCCTATAGTTTACGTTATTCCTGAAAATTAGTCGGCTTCTTCGGTTGAGTCAGGTTCAGGTGCTTCATCTTCATCCCCTTCTTCTTCTTCTTCTTCTGCATCTTCAGTTGCATCCGGTTCTTCAACTTCGTCATCGTCGTCATCAACTTCTTCTGTTGCAGCCGGTTCATCAGCATCTTCGGTTGCATCCGGTGAACCCGCTTCTTCTGTTACAGCAGCAGGAGGCGCATCATCCCCTTCAGTTGAGCTTCCACCGTACCAGATACCATAAACACCGAATCCCAGTAAAACGGTCAGTAACCATAAGCCGAGTGTGATTCGCATCGGTGTTTTGATATTTTTGATGCGGAAGAATACTAGACCCTCAACAGGCGTGTTCTCTGTCCACATGAGCAAGACGAGATAAGTTGCCATAATTTGTGCTGTCAGACCGAAGAGTCCGTGAATAGTCGCGATCAAAGCAAAGGGTTCGCCGAGATTATCGGGCATTCCTTCTGCAACGCCACCATATGAACCAGCCATGATGAAGCCAATCAGTATCCAGTTGAGGATGACAACCGAGGTCATGGTGAGTTTATGATGTGGATTGAACATTTTGCGGCGGGCAAAAAAGAACCCGAGTAGCATGAGCGGTACAAGCAGTACGATATATATGATAAGTGTAAGCAATGATCTATTTTCGAGAATACTTGCAAAATCCATTATATTTCCCCTCTTGTGAGTTAAGTAACGAAGGTAGATCGTCTGTATAAGAGTTTACCCTGTTTTGTATACGGCGCTAATTTTGATATGGATGATAAAGACTTGTAAAAAGTAGTTGGCTACCGGGTAAATTATCGAAAGTTTTTAGCCAGAGAATCTCATCTGATGTAGTTGCACACCGGCGGTGTGCCGCTACGATAACTAAAGATTTTCAGTAACTCGCCCGGTTGTTGGTTCTGGCTATCCTGTTATCCGTTTTGAGTAGTTTATTTTGCCGGACAGGTTTATATGATTCTACTTTGAGACGATTCATAAACCTGACTGAAAACGATTTCAGAGAAAAAACAAATGTTCGCAACTATTAGTTTGTAAATTGGCTTATCAGATATGATAAGTTATCCCAAATTTAGTGCTCTAATCGGGTTCATTCGGGAAATTATCCCAAATCTTAATCAGGCGATAAAGTAAAATTAGAAACGACTATGTAATATTTTATAATAACAAATTGGGTTATGTGGGATAATTACGGGTCACAATCAAGCATTTACATTCATAGATTTTTGACATGTGGGATAAAATGTAATGTTTGTTTTTTGTAATATTTAAGATTTGTTTAGCGAGTTATCCCAACCTTAAAATTTTCAAAATTGCTCTTGAATCAGTTGAGATAGGCAGTCAATTCAGGTATACTATAGGACACCTACGAGTTAAATACTCTTCAGGCTAACGATAGCCGCCAGGGGTAAGAATCGCAGTCAGCTTGCACCCCGGTTGATTGTGACACAGACTAAGATTCTGGATACAAATTAAGAGCAATTCCCTTAACAGGGGACGGTTATGTCACCCTGTGGTATTACTTTTGTCTTTTAAAATTCGGGAGACTGTCTCGCTTAATATAGAGATTATTATCAAGGAAAGAGTGTAGTAATTGTGACACCGCAAGACGCATGGAACGCCACGTACAATCAATTAGAACTCCAACTCGACCGCGCCAGCTTCGATACATGGCTGCGTCAGTCGGTTTTATTAGGTGTGGAGAACGGCGTTTTCATTGTGGGTGTACACAACAGCTATGCACAGGACATGCTCCAGCATCGCTTATATCGTAATGTGAAACGGGTACTGAGCGATGTACTCGGCGAGAAAACTGAATTGCGCTTCGAGGTGCATAAGGGACAGCCTGTGCAGTCGGAGCAAAGCAAACAGGAGACTGCCCCGCTCTTCCGATTCATGCAGCAGCAACAGTCGATGCCTGAATTACCAGAAACATCTGAATCACAGCAAGCAACCTATGGATTTGCTGACCGGATAGCATCCCAGTATGAGATGCCCGATTGTGATTTGAACCCGCGTTATACCTTTGACCGTTTTGTTGTCAATAAGAGTAATCAGGTCGTCTATGAAGCGGCGCTTGCTGTCGCAGAGTATCCGGCAACGATGTACAACCCCTTCTTCATTCACGGGGGCGTCGGACTCGGGAAAACCCACCTCTTGCAATCGATTGCACACATTTGTCAGCAACGTGGTTTGCGGACGATGTATATCCCTTCGGAAGTATTCACCAATGACCTTGTTTCAGCGATTCGTTCGCGTACAACTGCCATGTTCCGTGAAAAATATCGCTCGGTGGATGTTTTGCTGGTCGATGATATTCAGTTTATCGGCGGTAAAGAGACAACCCAGGAAGAATTTTTCCATACCTTTAATGCGCTGGTGAATTTCAACAAGCAAATTGTGCTGGCGAGTGACCGTCATCCCAGAGAACTCAAGACCCTGGAAGATCGTTTACGCTCACGTTTTCAGGGTGGACTGGTCGCTGATATTTCCCCGCCGGAATTTGAGACACGGGTCGCGATTATGCAGATGTGGGCACAGGAACGCGGTGTCAAACTCGGGCATGATGTGATTGATACCGTTGCAGCGCGTGCGCCTAAAAATGTGCGTGAACTGGAAGGCGTGTTCAATCAGATTATGGCGCAAACCCGCTTCGGCAACGTAGACATTCCGATGCCACGTGTCGAACATACATTAGAGCGATTCAGTCAACCACGCGAACGGGTGACAGTCGATGTAATTATCGAGGAAACGGCTGCAAAATTCGGTTTTACGCCCGATGAATTGACCGGAAAACGGCGGACAGCACGCATCAATAAAGCGCGTCAGATTGCGATGTATATTTGCCGTGAATTGACCGAAGCCTCCCTTCCCCAGATCGGTGAAGCGTTCGGTGGACGTAGCCATACAACCGTCTTGCATGGCATCAACAAAATTGAAGAAGAACTCGAAGATGATCGTATCCTCGAACAGCGTATCCTCAAGATCCGCAAGAAATTAAGCGGGGCGGCAAACGCTTAACCCGAACGCCTGAGAATCCCATACTCCACCACAGAACTTGCATAGAAGCTGTAAAAATCCCCCTTTTACCGGACATAACATGATCCATCTCTTCGATCTTGCCCGTTACTTCACATACACATTTAAATAAACGGGAAAAAGGATCATCATGTTTTCACAACACACAGCAGTTAAGAACATCACGTCTATTGTTAGAGTATCAACCGCGATGCTCTTTATCATTTTGTTAATTCAAGTATCTAGCGTTTATGCCGGAGGATTCAGATTGAGTGGCGTCATTGATGCCAGTGATCCACTTGGTTCAATTCCTAGCTTTACTGGCTCGAGCTGTTCCGGGTCAATAACAGCACGGTATGATATACAAATTTTTCATGTGGACACAACAGGTACATATACGTTAGACATTACCCTGGGCACGCTTGGTGACTCGGTTATGATGCTCTATTCACCTTCATTTAGCCCGTCTCTTCCGTCGCAAAATTGTCTTCTTGTCGATGACGACGGTGGTTCGGGTCTTGCATCGCGTATTACCACCACATTGACTGAAAATACAACCTATGTTGTACTCGTTCGTGGTTTTAGTGGTGCCACCGGTAGCTATACCCTGGATATAACGGGTCCTGGTACTATCTTCCGCGGAAATGGTCCTGAAAGATTGCCTGCATTCACCGATGGTCGTATTAATGATTTTGACGTTGCTGCCCCGATTGCTGTCTATCCTCATGTAGTAAATGAGGAAACCGGCTTAATCATCTATGATAACCAGGGTGTTGAAATGCTCGTGGTTAGCGCCCAACAAATTGCGGATGCTCCTGAAAATCCTGATAGCAATATCCTCATTGCCGGAGCGAATGGTGTGACATTATATCGTATTGAAGGTGGTTTCTGGCAAATCAATGCGCCACAATATAATGGCAAAACCTATGTACTCATTTTTCAGGATATGTTTCACGGCGGTGGCTACGAATCGTTTGAATTAGAGGGCTAGTCAACGAGCGTAGATTAGCAATTCAGGCTGACATCTAAGACTTCCTATCATTCAGGAGGTCTTTTTTGTTGTATGAGAGAATGCAATCTCTATCAATCCGCTAAATCCCCTCCGCATTCACACTTAGAACTTTCTATCATCAGGTTAGCTTATCGTTTGTGTACCTGCTATACTACAAAATGACCTTATCTCAAATAGCATAGTTCAAATCATGTCGCATATTTTTATCAGTTACAGTACAAAAAATTCAAAGTATGTCGCCCGACTTGCGGAGAAATTGCGCGATGAGGGCTTTAATATCTGGATCGATAATTCCCGTTTGCGAAGCGGAGAACACTGGTGGGAAAGCATTGTTCTGGCGCTACGGAATGCCGATGCCTTTGTCGTCATCATGACACCGGAATCGCGCAGGTCGGAATGGGTTCAACGGGAAGTTGCGCTGGCAAATCAGTGGAATAAACCCTGTTTTCCGATTCTGCTCAAAGGGGAAAATTTCGAATATTACGTCCTGAGTAATTTCGAGGATGTCAGGGATGGTAGTCTGCCCGACCCGGGATTTTATGATGATCTGGAGGAACACACGACCCGCCTGAATAATCGCGGGAAGAATGTCACGATTGCAGAAGCCGTGCAGATGGATGTTGACGCGGACACGGAAATTCGTAAAGCAATCGAGAATCCACCGGGGAAAAGCAAGCGCCGTAGTAGAAATCTAAGTGGATGGTTTGTTACCGGAGGAGCAATCTTACTGGTTTTAGCGTTTTTAGCCTGGTCAGTTATGGGATTAACCCCGGCAGAACCTCCGCCCTTACCAACTTTTACGCCACAACCTTCGCCTACAGCAACGACATCCTGTACCTCATCCCTGCTGGTGTTGACAGGCTGGAAAGCCAACGGTATCGGGATTTACGGGGATCACAATGATGAAGACGAGGCAAATGTCTATCAATATCCGAACGGCGATGTGTATCCTGAATTCATCGCGCACGCACAGCTTATAGCAGAGCAGAACTGGTATCTGGTGGAGCATCCGACGCGGCAGGGCTTCTTCGGCTGGGTGCAAGAAGAGGATGTCATCTACGACCGGAATATCTTGCACTGTCTGCCGACCTATTCACGGAATACCTTCCCGCGTGATACGCATCCGATTTTTACGGGCAATTGAGTCGTCGCCCGGAGCTGTTTGTTTTCGCATAGCAACCGCGTTGTTGCTATAATACGATCCAGCTTTTATTCAATTCAATCAACCCGAAGTATAGTTCAACTATGTCACATATTTTCATTAGCTACAGTACAAAAAACACAGAGTATGCATTCCGGCTTGCTGACGAATTAAGAGAAGAAGATTTTGAGGTCTGGATAGCTGACAATCGGTTACTAAACAGTGATAACTGGTGGAAAAGTATTGTTCAAGCCTTAAAAGATGCCAGTGTTTTTATTGTCATTATGTCGCCAGAATCATATGATTCTGAATGGGTACAACGTGAAGTTCACCTTGCAGCTAACTGGGAAAAACCTGCCTTTCCTCTATTGCTTGACGGTGAAAATTTTGAAATTTATGTACTAACACAATTCAAAGATGTACGGGATGGTAGTTTACCAACTGCCGACTACTACAATGCTTTGCGGGAGCAAATCCAGAGTACATCAAAAATTAATGTCGGACAAACGGCCGTATTTGAAGCTATTCAGAATCCACCTGACCGGAGTACGGATGAAATGAAAGACATTATGAAGGGAGAGCGTGTAGCTGTCTCCCGGGGCAGTCCGCCGGACAAAAGTAATCCTGAGCCAGAGAAGCAAGATACACAGACCGGGAATGAAACAATGGATAAAAGTTCAAATAATACTGTCATGGTAGCTGGCATTACTACTGTTGTCGTCATTATAGTGATTGCCCTTCTATACCTGGGATTCACTGCCTGGACTACCGGTATTAATACACGGGCAACAGAAACCGCAGAAGTTGAGGCAAGCAACACAGCGATTGTCGCATCAACCGCGACAGCAAATGCAATTGTTGCTATGGAGGCGGTTGGTACTGCCAATGCGCTGGCAACCAGCAATGCGGCTGCAACACGAACGGCTCTGATCGTAAGTACCGATTGGGCTGTTGTGGAATCTGAACGAGGGGTATTTCTCGTGCCACCGGGTTGGGTTTCAACCTCTGTTGATAGTACCTTATTCATTCGTAATATGGAGCGAGTATTTGAAAATACAAATATTACTGCACTCGCAGGTCAGCAAGCCAGAATTGATAGAATTATGCAAAGCAATGCGAGCGGTGGTCTAACAAGTGTCATCACAATATTCAACAACTTTGAATATAATGAGGGCGACATTGTTCTCGGTCCGCAAGAGGTTATTGAGCTTGTAGAAGAACGACTGGAGGGAATCGGTGAAATCCTGTCGGATGAAAATCAACCAATTGAAGTTGGCAGGTCTCACTTCTTTGATACACGCATTGCAGGGGAGAATCAGATCAACTATCGTTTCCTGACATATCTGGTCATACGCAACAATGGATTGCTATCCGATTCTATGAATTTTGTGGTGCGAGAGCAGGATTACGATGCAATGTTCCCGATTATTGAAGAAATAATTGATTCCTGGGAATTATATGAGAATTGATTGATAACAAGCCAATAGCACGGTTCAAATTATGTCACATATTTTCATCAGTTACAGTACAAAAAATTCAGATTACGCCTACAAACTCGCAGACAAATTGCGGAATGAGGGCTTTGATGTCTGGATTGATAATGCTGAATTGCGTGCGAGTGAAGATTGGTGGGATAGTATCGTTAAAGCTTTGCGTTTGGCTGATGCTTTTATCGTGATAATGACACCGGAATCTAAAAATTCAAAATGGGTACAAAGAGAATTAACTCTTGCTGATAATTGGGGTAAACCGACATTTCCTCTATTGTTAAAAGGTGAATATTTTGAGATTTACGTGCGTACTCAGTTTAGAGATGTACGTGATGGAAGCTTGCCGGAAGATGATTTCTATGACGATTTAGCGAGGTATAGTGAACAGCGCAAAAAACGCGGAGATGATTTGACCACAAGCTCAGTGGAGAGCATCAATCCAGATGATTCTGAACTCAGAGAAGCACTTGCGAATCCCCCGGATAAAGAGGATGTAATATTATCGGGAAGGGTGGTCTTTTATATCGTAGTCGGATTGCTTGTTATTGCTATTGTAATTGCACTGATTAATCCCTTCGGACAATCCGGAAATAATAATCCTAACAACCCGGTTGATGCCCCGGTTACCACCGAAGAAGCGTCAAGACCTGTCACTACAGAAGAAGTTGAGGATATACCGACTCCGTTGACAACGGAGGATGCACCTGCACCACTCGCAACCGAAGAAGCTGATTAGATTTTTAGTCAGTCTACAGCATCGACTTAATCCCACCTGACAGAAGAAACCAGCGTTTCAGGCATCACTAGGAGAAGAAACTATGGTAGGATGGTGGTCTATTTTGCCAAAAACAGAAAGCTAGACATTGATGCCACGTCCGTCTTTACAGGTGATTCCGGTTGAAGCACCTGTGCAATCGACACCGTTTCCTCTGTATGAAACTCTCCAGACTGCTCTCAAAACACAAGAACAACCACTCCAGAACGGTGATGTGCTGGCGGTGAGTAGTAAATATGTCGCGATCAGTGAAAACCGTGTGGTGAATCTCGATGAGGTTGCGCCGTCGGATAAAGCGCTTGAGTTAGCGGAACGCTTCAATATGGATGCGACGATCGCTGAATTGGTGGTTCGTGAAGCGGATCATATTTTCGGCGGGATTCCGATGGGATTCCTGTTGACATGGCGTAGCGGGATTATCGCGCCGAATGCGGGTTTAGATCGCAGCAATATTCCGGCGGGGCAAGCGGTTTTGCTCCCTGAAAAGCCATATGACAGTGCTTATGATTTGCGTCAATGGGTCTTAGAGACCTATGGTGTGCGGGTTGGCGTGGTTGTTACCGATAGCTGGCTTGTTCCGGGGCGCTATGGTACGAGTGGTGTTGCGCTCGGATCGGCAGGTTTTCAGCCAATTGAAGATGAACGTGGGAAAGAAGACCTCTTCGGTAATCCGATGGCGGTGACTCAGCGCGGGGTTGCCGATAGTCTCAGTGTGGCGGCTCAGATGGTGATGGGTGAACGCGATGAAGCTACCCCATTTGCGATTATTCGCGGGGCAGATATTCAAATGACCGATGCACGAATTTCTCAGGATAGTGTGGCGATTCCCTGGGAGATGGATATTTACGTCGAATCACTGACGCTGGGATTGTTGCCCGGTGGTGCGCCGCGTGAATCGTTTACTGAGAAGTTGAATCTCAATAAGCGCGATATGGCATAGAGTCATCAGTTGACAGTAAACAGTTTTCAGGGGATAGGTTGCAGATTCTATTCTCTGAATCTCTCAAGTTCAAATTTCCTATTCTTGTTGTGCAATGAGTTCAAAAACAGTATCAAGCTGCTCTATAAATTGCTGTGTTTCAGAATTATCCAATAATAGGCGTTGACGTTCCGGTGCGAGTAATTCTGTTGCATGTTGTTCATCGACAGGATAAAACCCGGCAAAGGCTTCGGGATTCACGGCGAGTTCCAGTTTTTTGTACTTAGGTTTCACCCATACTGCAATCAATATCCGGTTCTTGTTATCCGATGGTGTGTACATAATGCTCCACTTATAAAGACGCGGATATAAACCATGAGCAACACAGGCATCATATAAAACCCTGAATGATTGCCCGATTCCATTCTTGTCTGCCAGTGAAAATAGACGTTCATAGGCATCTTCAACCTGACCTGCCGTCTGTTCCCGGGATGAAGGCGTGTCCTGTTCGGTCAACTGTTGTACAAGAATACCAGGAAGAAAAATCACTTTTGTATAATAACCATTTAGAAGCATCTAGCCATTGACTGCTATTCGAAAGCCAAAGCTGTAATCCCATCCGCGACCAAATCGTCGCGCAGTACATTTCGCCAGTTGTTTGTAACTGTTAAATGAACCACCCCGCACGACAGCATTATAGTAGTCTGTTTCTGTCGGGATGTCTGCCTGCCACGGGCTAGATGTCATTTCCCAAACATTGCCACTCATATCCATCACACCAGAGGGACTGATATTGTCAGGATATTTTGTGACGGGGGTTGTTCTGGCGATTTTACTCTCGTAAGTATTGGCAAATTCCAGATGATGTTCATTACCCCAGGGATAGTCACGCCCATCATTGCCCTGTGCAGCACGTTGCCATTGTTGCTCTGTGGGCAGATTGATCTCTAATTCTACTTGCTGTGATAACCATCTGAGATAGGCATGAGCTTCACACGGAGTAATGTGAACAACAGGATGATCTGGAATATGCCATTTTTCGCTGTTCCAATAGCGTGGTGATTTGAAACCTGTCTTTTGTATCCATTCCCATCCGTCATCCGTCCAGTACGATCTGTCTGTATAACCATCTATTGCGACAAACGGCTCGAACTGTGCAACCGTAAGAGGATATTTTGCTATCCAGAAGGCATCAACCTGATACGTTCTTGTTTCTGAGCCAATATATGTATAATTTTTCCATTCACCGTAGGCAATCGAAACTTCCCCTGCTGGAATCGAACACCATTCAAAGGGTTCAGGTAACATGTCTTTTACCCTTTGTCTCAGATTCTCACTTGTATCAGACATATGGTTTCTCCTTGTTTACCCTGAATTGCTCATATCTATGTGCGGTATTTATCATGGATGATCCCGGAATTTCTGCTCAAAGCCTACTTCAGCCATCGCTGCGCCGCGATGCATGGATGCACCATCCCAAATCACAGCATCAGGCATCCAATTTCTGAAAATCGGGATAAGGTATTTCTGATTCATTCGATCTGCACATGCCCGGTACATTTTGCAGCGCACACCATCCTGGTGTTAGATTGTCATCGAGATATTGTTGAATAGACGAACCGCGTTTTTTCAGGTATTCTTCCGCTTTAGTATGAAGGTCTGTCCCGGTCATCATGTCGATGCTTGCGGCGTAATCCAATGCCTGTGTTACGGTATCACAACGAACATTTCCCCGATTATTTTCAAAACAACAACTTTAACATTGAACACCAGATTGATACAACAGATACCTGTGTCAAATTCCGTGCATATGAACGTTGATATGTACGACATTTTGCTGTCGGGCTGTGCTATGCTGGATATAGCGTACCTTAACAATTTACTCTCTTTTTCTTCGGGTGCTTTGTGGCGAAAAATCCGGTTTGTAAATCTAACCGCAATCCAACGAAAAACCCCTGATTAACAGACAATATCCCCCTGTTATTCCCTGTTAATCAGGCAAATTTTTCTCACCACAAACAAACCTACGATGCTTTGCGTTTTGCCAGTTCTGCTTGAATTTCATCGTAGCGTTTACGGGTAATCGGGTACATGATGACCAGCGGAATACTCAATGCCAGTATCGCTGCTGGAGCCAGGCTGACGATTATTCTAAGGGTGCTCAATACAGCATCCGGTTGTGCGACTGTCTGCTGCACGCCATCAATGATTTCAGCATTCACATATCCGGCAGCATCCAGCGCAAAATTCGAGAATGCCAATCCTGCCGCCAATCCCAATTTCTGTAAAAACACGAACATGCCGTAGAATACACCTTCCTGACGTTCGCCTGTCTGGAGTTCATTGTATTCGATGGTATCAGGAACCATGCTCCAGGGAATCAGATATGCAACCGACACGCCTATTCCGGCAAAAGCACTGGCTATCATCAGGAAATTTGCCTGTCCCGGCTGAATGAAATACAGGGCAATCAGTGTCACCAGCCAGACACTCGCCCCCGCAATATACACGCCCTTCTTGCCAATTTTTGTGCTGGCAATCGTCCAGATGGGTAAGAACACCGCCGCAACGATTTGAATCAGGGCAACAAATGTCGTGAATTGATCTTCAGCTTGAAGCCAGTAACGGGTGTAGAGCAGCAGATTCGCTTGAATGAATTGCAGGGTTAACCAACTGAGCAGGTAAATTCCCGTCACCAGCAGATACGGGCGATTGCTGAACACGATTTGCAGGCGTTCGATGAAGTTATACGATTTCGGGTTCACAGGTTCGGAATGTGGTAGTTCGAATGTGCCAACAAAACAGGTGATGGTTGCCACGATGATCAGCAGCATCCAGATACCCGCGCTGAACGCATGTCCCACTATAGCATCACCCATCATATCCACTAACACCGGATGCAGGACAACCGCCACAATGCTCCCCACAATCGAAAACATGAAACGGAAGGTGTTCAACTGTGTGCGCTGATCGAAATCGCGGGTCATTTCCGGTGTGAGAGCCGTATAGGGAATGTTCACTGCAGTAAAGGCAAAACGCAGTAAATTCGAGACGATGAAGTAGTATCCGACCAGCATGAATCCTTCGAGCGGAGGGACAAGCCAGTGCAGGAAAAATGCGATTCCGAGCGGTACTGCACCAAATAACAACCAGGGTCGTTTGCGTCCCCATTTGCTCTTCGTGCGGTCTGAGAGTGAGCCAATGAAGGGGTCTGTGAAGGCATCAATAATCACCGATGAGCCGAGAATGATTCCGACTGCTCCGGGACGTAATCCGGCGACATCCAGCAAAAATGCTGACATGAAGAAGCCGTACAATGCCGCGTAAACAGCTCCGGCGACATCTCCGAACCCGAATGCCAGTTTATTGATGAGTTTTAGTTCACGATCTTTTGATTTTTCTTTTGTGATTGCAGCCATAACAGCCTCTAATAACTATTTAGACAATAACAATAATTTAGTCAACAAAATGTACCATACAAAGTGATTATTGATGGTATCCAGAATTTTAAAATATGATGCACTATCACCGGGAAACACCAGGACAATTATATCTCCAACAAATCACAACCATATTCCCATGAAAATGCAATCCGGTGCGTCTCTAACCCCTATCCCCCCGCCCTTTCCCCATTCCCGGTCGTTCCTCCCTATGGAGAAAGGGAGCTTTTGTGACTCTCCAGGTATTATATGGAAATATCCAGTGTTTCTCTTTCAAGGAAGATATAAAACAAATAATCCCGAAACGGCTCATCTTTGTTAAACAACGATTGCCCGGATTATATTCTCTTATTCAAGATTATGGATGAGCTTGCATCAAAAACCAACTACCCTGCGGATTCCGAACAATAGTGCCAGGGAAATTCCCCATGCGACGTAACCTCCGGTGACTGTCGGGACTAAACCGTTACCGGAACGGGCTATCCACCAGGCGGCTGCCAGAAAAGTCAGCGTCGGAATCATGTTGATGGAGATGAGTCCGGCAAATTCAGCTAAAAATTCTTCGGGGTTGTCCTGCCCTGCGACAGCAACCCACATGCCAAGCGGGATTCCGATGGGCATCACGGCAGTAATCGAAGCGAGGGTTTTGGAGTATTCGCTGATGATGGCAACGGCAATAATGACGATGATTGAGATGATAACGGGAATGACTTTTTCCCAGGGGATGCTTGATAGCATTTGTTTGTCCTTTTGTGATTAAGTAATCGGGGAATAATAGCGGGGAAAGGTCGAGTTTTGTAGTTCCGACGGACGCGAAAAATCGCGTCCCTACAATTTGAGGATTCTTATTTTGAGAGGTCACAGGCGGCGACCATTTCGCCCCATTCTTCTTTAACGCCCTCTTCAACAAAGCCGACTGCGGCATACACTTTTTGCGCGACTTCATTGGTGGGGACATAACTGAGACGAATGAATTTGAATTTACCTTCTGCTTTTGTATCCGTGATGAGTTTATTCATTGCCGCTTTACCGTAACCTTTGCCCTGTTGTTCTGCATCCACCATCAACCGCCAGACCCAGAGCGTATCGGCATCATCATCCTCAGATGTCACGAGCAGGAATCCGATCATTGTATCGGCATCATAGATGCCATAAGGGGTTGAGCTATCCGGTGCTTCATAAGCAGATTGCAATAATGAACGGTCATTGGGGGCGACGAAATTTTTCTGGTTATCGTGTACTTTGAGTTTGAGTGCATCACGATAATTGGTATTATCAATTTTGCGAAAGGTGACTTCTGCCATAGACGTTTATCCCTCTTGAATCATTTTAACGCCTATTATAACAGGTTATGACCCACAAAGACACGTATATTATCTATTTTTCTCTTTTTCAAGATAGGGGGCTTCCATCTCCTTGAGCCATGACACGGCTTCTGTCATTTGATCGGGGGTGAATACTTTGCGGGTATGTGAGAGTTTACGGGCAGCAAGCAGGTTTAGAATACTGACAAGCATCTCGTCACGGGGGTCTTCAATTACGTAGGCAATATAGTGAACCGGGTCTATTTCAACGGACTCAAGTGCTTTTTTCGCCTTATCCATCATCAGTTTGACCGGAAACATCCCGGATTCTGATAAATCAACCACATAACAGAAGGGAACACGCGCTGAATACTTTTCGATATGGGCATGGAGATAAGGCATCGCCAGTTCCATGTAGTCATCTAAGGCAACAGGTGTCACACGACGGAAATGAAAAATCGGGATGTTATTTTGAATGTCAACAGTTATCAATTTTTGAAACATGTGCTTTACTCTGTTATTATCCCATGTTCATTTAGTATACGGGATATGACAGGCAAAATTTATAAAGATTTGATGCCTATTTCATGAGCATTTTTTCTTCCTCGTCATACCGGTACTCATCTTCATCATCAGACTCTTCATGCTCCTGTAGATTTTCGGCACCGCGTTTGGCTTTATCTTCCTCATCCAGTGCGTAATACCAATCAACGTATTTTGATGCGCCAAATGCCCCGGCGATGGCTGCAAAAGGTGCGCCGATACCTGCGGTGACAATCATACTGAGGAACAGTGTCAGGATACCAACAAGCGGGACAATACGGGCTTTGTACTGTGATTTTGACATGTCAGGGTCGAAGAAGAGGCGATTGACCATCACGACGAAGAGCGCGTTCACAGCAGCTATCATTGAAGCAACGATGAATCCGTAGATTGTGCCAATAAACCCGATGAAGAGATTGCCGAACAATAACTCAAAGAAATCCGCGCCTGTGAAAATACCATTGATGCTAAATGCGAGAACCGCTAATCCGACCATGATAGCGACCATATAACGGGCTTTACTCATCAGGGCATTGACTGCGTTGGTGAAAACTTGATCGCGTTTTTGATAGGCATCGCTTGTATGTTTGCGTTTTTCTCCTATGCTATCGGCGTTTTCTGCATAGTTGTGTGTTACATAAGCCGTCACCAGTCCGGCGACCAGTGAATAGATAAAGAGCAAAGGCAGTGCCATGATAACGGTTGCCAGTAACCCTGCGCCAAAGGTCAATTGTGATTGATATGTTTCTGCATCGTCGGGAGCAAAATAACGGTTATAGACAGGAACGCCAATGCCCATCAAAATACCGAGGATTAAACCACCCAACAATCCCCAGGGTGCGCCAACGAATATCCCGAAAATGGGTTAGGTTAAGCCACCGAACCAGCCACCGAGAACTGTTCCGTAACCCAGGAAGCGTGGAATGAAATAGCGCCAGTGCTTGAAAATATCGTTTAGCATAGTGCCCTCCTCTATCTCATCAGTTTATCATTGATACGGAAAAACGTGGTGAAAGTTGTGCAGGCGTATAGAAATCGAACATATAGCAGAAAATCTGTGCTATGATAAGGGTATCGTGAGCTAGATGAGGATTAGATCATGGAGATTCGGGCTGTACGGGATATTGATGCACCAATTGAACGGGTATTCGAGGTATTTTCGGATATTACAAAAGTGGAAGAACGTATTTCCGGTATCACAAAAGTAGAGATTTTATCGGATGTAACAGAAGGGATCGGGACACGCTGGCGCGAAACGCGGGTGATGTTCGGGCAGGAAGCAACCGAAGAAATGGAAATCAGTGTTTTTAAGCCGAATCAATCGTATGAGGTAGTTGCTGCCTCACATGGTGCAGAGTATCACTCGATTTATCGTTTCAGCGAAGCGAATGGTAAAACACGGGTTGAGATGGTCTTTAGCGGAAAGCCCGTCTCGTTTATGGCGAAATTGATGGCGCCATTGGGGTTTCTGATGAAGGGTGCGACTCAGAAAGCACTCGAAGCGGATATGGATGAACTCAAGGCGGTTTGTGAAGAGCAGTAAAATAGCAGGTGTAACGGATGGCATGGATGCCATCCCTACAGTGTGATGTGTGGTTAATCGGATTTCGGGGTGGATTTTTTGTCATTTGCGTCGCGTTTTTTCTGGAGGCTGCTTTCGACCTTATCCATGCTTTCACCACTCATGAGGCGTTTAGTGGCTTCGTGATATTCTGCACCGAGAGCCGGGTTTGTGCCACCAATCTGGTCGAACATTTTGCCGACCTGTTTGCTATCCCCGCTCTCAAAGACATTGAGCATTTCAGTGGCATCCATGCGGGTATAATCGCGATTGACAGAGGCAACATTCACTTTACGGATGATGCGTGATAAATCGTCCGATTGGCAATTGCTGCATTGTGGTGTGGATTTTGCATAAGATGCGACGCTTTTATAGGTCAGGGTAAATTCTTGTTCACAGTTGTTGCAACGAAAATCATAGGCTGGCATGGGTATTATCCTCAGCATATCCGGTTTTAAGGAAACAGTTTCAGATGCAGGAATGCACAGGGGCACTCTCCTGCATATCTACTCCTTCATATATGGTATCAGGTGGACAAGGCAGGCATTATCCCTACGCAAAAAATCATATGATTCCAACAAAAATCTCACAATCGGGTAACACAGGCATTGTCACAATAGAATAGTTTCATGATAGCAGATGTGTGTAAAAAGGGAATTAGTGAGCATTAATCATATCCAGGACAATTCCTATGGTCATTCTATGTTGCTCCAGGATGAACTATCTATGATGGGAGCATAGTGTTCAAACAAGCAAGAGGAGTAATTTATGGAACGCACACACATCTTTAATAGCATCGAAACCGGAATGCCTGTGATACAGGAATCGGATAAAGAAAAAGTCGGGACAGTCGAATTTATCCGTTTTGGTGAAGGTGCAGAAGTTGGCGAATTGCCGGAAGTCGATACCCTGGTTGAAATCTTAGCAGAGGCATTTACTGCTAATGATCGCTTCCCGGATGAAGTTTACCAGAAACTCTATGCAGAAGGCTTCCTCAAGGTAGACCGGGGACTGAAACCGGATGCTTTCGTACTCCCATCACAGATTGCACATGTGGTTGATGGTGAAGTTCACACCAGTGTGGACGAAGATGAATTGTTGAACGAATAGCTACCCCTATTGCTATTTTTCAAAAACCACAGTCTTTGACCGGGGCTGTGGTTTTCTTTTTATGTTCTTGGAGAGCGCCCTGTGAGACGGGTGAAGCCGTGATAGCCTATCCAGCGAAAGGGTTCTAAGGGAATTGGAGCAAAATCCTGATTGTACCATTCGTGTTGTTTTGCTTCTTCTGTATTACCCCCATAAATATCGACAATCACTTTTCCGGCAAGATTGGCTAAGGTGACTCCGTGTCCACTGTATCCCAGACCATAAAATACCCGATTTCGTAGCACACCGATTGAGCAATTACGCCTTAAGCTAATCGCCAGTGTCCCTGTCCAGCGATGGGAGACGGGTAAGCCTTTTGCTGTCGGGAGGTATTCAGTTTGCGTATGCTGCATTTTTGAGAATGCGGAAGTTGCGTTGGCACGATAAGCTGTTTTGTTGTTGTAGAGATAGGCATAGGATTGATTGCTACCACCACCAAAAACGATGTTGCCTTCGCGGGTCATGCTGGAATACGAAATCCGGTCTAAATCATCTGAATAACCGGAAAGACTATGCCAGCCGACCTGTTGTTTCTGTTCTTCTGTGAGGGGCGGTGTCGCGAAAACATGAGAATGAAGCGGGAAAATGGCTTTTCTAAAATAGCCGAGTTTGCCAGTATAGCCATTGGTCGCGAGGACGATTGCTTTTGCCCTCACCTGCCCCTGTGGAGTGGTCAGGACGACATCTGCGCCTTCATTGATTTTGAGGACAGGGGTATCTTCATAAATTTCAACTCCCTGTGATTCGAGAATTGGTTTCATGGCACGGATGTATTGTGCGCCGTTGAGTTGCCCTTCGTTCATATCGACTGTAGCGCCGTAGACATTGGTGAGATTAATATGCGGTCGAATTTCATCGGAAGTAAAAAATTTCACCGGAACACCGATGCTCTGTAGATGTTCGGCTTCCTGATGAGCTTTTTCAGCGCGTTCCTGATTGGTGAACACTTCCATCGAGCCATCACGCCGGAAACTGACATCAAGGTTATGTTCTTGGATGAGTCCGGTAATCATGTCGATGCCACTATTGGTGAAGTCATAGACACGCTTTGTCATTTCGTCGGATTCATCAGTAATACCGTTAATCCAGTTGAGCATCATACCGCCATTGCGCCCGCTTGCGCCATTCGCGAGGGCTTTGGCTTCTAAGATGATGCAGCGTTTTTCGGGGAAATGTTTGCTGAAATGGTATGCTGCCGATGTACCTGTGAACCCGCCGCCGATAATGGCTAGATCGGCTGTGGTATCGCCTTTTAAGGGAGCATTACGCTGATAGTCCGGTGTGTAGGATGCCCAGAGCGAGTGATTTTCGTCGATATCGAGTTTTTCCAATGAGGACGGGTAAGTCCACCAGGAAACGGCTTTCGCTGCCTGGAGAGATAATTTTTCGAGCCGGGATGCGAAGGTTTCAGCCATGTTAGAACATCTTTCACCACAAAGGCACAGAGGACACAAAGAAAAGCATCCACAGATTATGACAGGTTTTGCAGATTGTACCAGGTTTTCAGGTATTACGATTATACGATAACAACCGCTATGAGAAGTCCCGCTAACCAGAGAAGATAGGTGATGGAGGCGATCAAAAATAGTATATCAAAGCCGCGTCCGGGATAGGGTTTTGTATCAACCTGGCTGAGATAATGAAACTGAACGATTGTCATGATACCTCCGGTGAGTGCTAAAATCGCAGGAATTATCATCACAATCGGGAAGCCAATCGACAGGATGTATACAGGGCTTAGCTTAATGATTTGTATCATCCCGATCAAGGATAATATCCCCGGTACAGCAATTGATGTTGTTATCCAGAATGCCGGGGTCAGAGGACGGCGACGTACTGCCAGAATAGCGCTGCGGACGATATGAATGAAGAAAAATACCTGGGTGATGAGCGGAATAATAAGGGTTAGCAAGGCAGCACGATGGGAGAATATCATCTGAATCTGAAACGGTGCATCCGTCAGAAGAATATTATTATTGTCCCAGAAATCTATACTACGCCACACTTAAGATTCGATTCCCGCCACATTGTCGTTTCTTCTATTCTAAAACAACAAGTCGGGATATTCATAAACGCTTGTTAACAATATGTAATATTACATCATGAAACAGGCGGGCACTTAATATGAAATTATATATAATGCTGTATTTGAATAAAAAAATCAGCGAAATGAGTATCGTAGCCCGATGACCATTATAAGAGTTTTCAGCCATCAGCATTTCAGCAAAAACAGGGGCGTAAATCCGTCACATTTATAAGCAATCGGGGCTAATCCGGCAATTTTTCTTCTAGCAACAGGTGGTTTCCCGGTATTTTTTGACGATTCATTTCACATAATATAGACGCACAGTGACATTACAGATCAAGTAAGAATTGGGCGATAAAAACGGCTATCGCAATCAGAATGGCTGTCATCAGGATACCTGCCAGTGTGAGATAGATTGCTGCGGTGAAATTCGTGCCGATGAGCATGATGACCATCCAGAACCACCAGGCGACGAGCATTCCCAGAAAGAGACGCACAATCATTACTGTGAAATTACCGACACTGCGCCAGGCATCATCAGGGATTGCACCTGCTATACCAAGAATCGCTGAGAGTGCCGCGTCTAAAAAGCCCTGTAAGACAATAAGAGGCAAGATTGCCAGAAAATAGAGGCGATAGGGTGCGGTGATGCCCTCAATTGCATGTTGAGAGGGAATGAATATAGCGAGTGCAATCGCCAGCAGACCAACGCGCAGAAGAATTACCATCGCGTGATCGCCATTGAGGGCGCGTAAAGATGCCCACCATTTCCCGAGGACAATCTGTGTGTTGCTAATATTGGTCAGGCGCAGAAGTGACCAGGTGTGTTTATCTTTTTCACGGTTGATACTGCCGTTTGCCAGTCCGATTGTGACCAGTGTGACAACAATGTACATCGAGACATTGACGACAATCAGCATCAGCAGGAGATTGAGATGCCATGTAGAAGGAATTATATGCCACTCAATGAGCGGGAAGAGATTCAGCAGTAAACCGATACAATAGCCTAGCGACAGCAGTAGTGAAGGTGCGACCATTAAGAGTGCAAGAAAAATCCAGAAGCCGCCACTGCGACTGCGTTGAATTACGAAGCGCTGGTATTTGAATTCGGAGTTCAGGACAGGGTTGGATGCCATGTGTATCTTTCTATGCTGTGTGTTCAATGCTATTCCATAATAGCGCAAAATTACTTGCAGGAGGCGAAAGAAATACAGAAAGTTCACCACAAAGTTGCCCATGAATAAATATACAACGGGTGATGAAAATAGCTTTAAATGCTTTCAAACCCCTATCCCCCCGCCCTTTCCCCATCCCCGGTCGCAGGCTCCCTATGGAGAAAGGGAGCTTTTATAGTTGAGTTGCTAGTCTGTAAATCGCAACACATATTGTATTTCTATTTTCAGGGGAGACAGAAAGAATACGGAGAAAAACGTTTCAAGGAGAGTTTATTGATGATTGATAAAATTGCAAAAAAGGCACGGCAACGCCATGCCCCTACATATGAAATACCATCAGGATTCGTAGATGGTGCAGATTGCTCCGGCGGGATCTTCGATAACTGCGAAGCGATGTCCGGCGATGCCGCGTGTGGGGACAAGGATTTTGCCGCCGAGTTCCGTCACTTTTTCGAGGCTGGCATCATAATCTGCGACGGTAAAATAAACCATCCAGGTAGTCGGGATGTCTTTATTGCCGCCCCGTTTATGGCAAATGCCGGTGACAGGTGTGCCATTGCGGGTCATGTTGTAGTCGTTATAGTCGCCCTGATCGACAGGGGAACTTTCCCATCCGAAAATTTCTTTATAAAAATCACGGACGGATTCTGCATCGGGAACTGTTAAATCTATCCAGGCAGCTTTACCGGGTTTTTCTTTCACTTTTGGTTTGTAATCGGCAGGATGCTGGTCGAAGAGAATCGGGTTGCCGTCCGGGTCGGTCAAGACCATTGATGCCGGTCCCTCTTCCCCCTCAGTTCCTTGAATAGGTTCGATGCCTGCTGCTTTGAGTTTCTTCTCGATGGCACGAACATCATGCGGGTTGAAGGTCAGGGTATTGTTCGGGAACATATCTTGAAATAAGCCGATGACTGTTTCGCCACAACGAAGAATCAACCAGTTATCGTCCTGTTCACCGTCGATAACTTCAAAGCCGATTTTTTCGTAAAATTCGCGTGAGACTGCGATTTCTTTGACTGTTAAGCTGACTGAAAATTGTCCTAAGTGCATTGGATTTTTCTCCCTTTATTTAATCTAATGAATGGTTATGACGCGGGCACGTCAGCGCCGTGCCCCTACATGTTTTGATATTTTCGGACGGTATAGATGTTGTCCCTACAAATTGTAATTTTCAGGGGAAGCGGGTGATGGGAACAGCGCTCCACAGGTCGAATTCTTCCCAGCCGATGTCGATTGGTAACTGACGATAAATTTCCATTGCGGGTAGATTGTCCGGTTGATAATGACTACAGGGCAACCAGTATCGCCACAGAAATTGAATGATTCTGTCCAGGACATGTAAATCCCCTTCTGCATGTATAGCGGCGACCGTACAGCGTGGAAACTGTCTTTCACTGATGTGTTCCGGCAGTGTCCAATCATCAGGAATAGCGATGCACCAGTCAAATCGACAGAGTTCCATCGGTGTCAAGTCAGGGTCATCCTGTGACATGCCGTAGAGTTTTATGTTCTCTTTTGTGCCACCCTGCGCTAGATACCAGTCCATAAGCCTATCGTGTGCTTCAACAACGCCCTGCCAGTTGTTATAGCTATCGAGTACCCGGATATAGGCGAGTCGCTGTTCCGGCAAATCAAAGATTTCTACCCTGAGTGACTCTGCCAGTTTGATCAGTTCTCCTACAGTGTATACGGGGAATCCATCGAGCGCTTGACCGATCTTGCGCTCCTCAATGGGTTGATCCCGTTGCCAGCTATCCGGCGGGAATCCATAGCGTTTTTTGAAGGCACGGGAGAAGCCTTCTGCGGATTCGTAGCCACAGGCAAAGGCGGCATCAATGATACGGATTTGTGAATCGCTGCGGAGTAAATCCATAGCACGTTCTATACGGACACGATTCACGTACTGATTGAGGGTTTCGCCTGTTGTGTTTTTGAATATGCGATGGAAGTGAAAGGGAGAAAAATGTGCCATATCAGCCAGTGTTTTCAGAGATAAATCGGCACACAGGTTTTGATTGACATAATCCATCACACGGTTGATTCGTGGTAAATACAGGTTTTCCATCATCGCCTCGACATCATTGGACAGTTTTATTAAACACTTGTTCTAAAGATTATGCAAGTGGATGAATAGTCCAGGTTATCGGATGACATGAATGTCGTCCCTACAATGATCTATTGCAGAGGGATTTGGTCTATAACCATCTCAAGAATTCTTCACAAGTGCGGCGTATGATAGAAATATACACACACATGAGGAGTAAGCGGGTTGGATTCATTTCTGCGGGGTATTGCGGCGTACCGTGAGAAGTTACGCCTGTTTTCAGCGAATGCCCGTTTGATTTTACTGGTCAGTTTTGTGACCGGACTAGCAATGGGGGGCTGGCGACTGCTGTTTAATTTTTATGCACTCAGTCTCGGTGAACAGTACAACGAATCGTTTTTAGGCACCTTGCAGACGTTGCAATCTCTAGCAGCTATCCTGATGGCATTGCCTGTTGCCTATTTAGCAGGACGATTTGACCATAAAAAATTATTGATAGGCGTTAGTTTGCTCATCGGGTCAGCTATGATGGGAACTGTATTATTGCCAGTCAAAGGCGCACTGATTATTTTCAGGATGTTATTCGGGGTGGCATTTGCAGCGCAACAGGTGGTGGTCGCACCCTTTTTAATGGCGAACACAGGCGACGATGAACGGCAATGGGTTTTTAGCTTCACACTCGGTTTGACAATGACTGCAACCTTTGTCGGAAATACGATTGGTGGCAGTTTACCGACGATTTATGCCAATCTTATGCAGGTGAATGCAACTGATACCCTTGCCTATCAGTATGCTATCGGTACACTCGCGATTATCGCGCTAACGGCAATTGTGCCATTACTCAGATTGAGAGCGAGTTTGCATCCGGTCACAGTGCGCGAAACACCCTGGCATCTCATCCGTGCTTACGGGATAACATTATTACCCTTCTTGCTGCCGAATGTAGTGGTTGGATTGGGGGCAGGATTGATGCAACCGTTCATGAATCTCTATTTCCGGTCAGTCTATCAGCAGAGTGATTTTGTGATTGGACTGGTTTTTGCATTCGGTGGATTCTCTATGGCAGTCGCACAATTCGCTGCACCTCCAATGGCAGACAGACTCGGGAAAATCAATGCCGTAATTCTCACGCAAGCGATTTCGATCCCATTTTTGCTATTGTTGGGTATCGGAGCATTTGTTGTACCCGGCGGATATGGTTCGGTCGCCCTGTGGTTCGGAATTGCAACCATTGCCTATAATGTGCGCCTGGCATTAATGAATATGGGTAATCCAATTTATCAGACTTTTATGCTGGAAGGTGTGCCAGATAAAGTTAGTGCGCTGGCAGTCTCATTGAGTAGTATCTCGTTTCAGTTTGGCTGGTTTATCATGCCACAGGTCAGTGGATGGCTACAGGTGCGCTATGGTGAGTTCGGATTTGTGCCGATTTTTACCGGAGTAGCTGTGTTTTATGCAATTGCGATTGGCATGGAAATGGTATTCTTCAAGCAGGAACGGCGGAAGCAAAAAACAGTTTTGCAAGAGGGTTAATTTAATAGTGGGAGAGGCGTGCCTCTCCCCTACAAGTTTTATATTAGCGACGGTATAGGAGGGTTTGAAACCCTCCAGTACACCTGAATATCCCAAAAGCAGGATTTAAGGTTTAGTTTGTGCCGCGAAGACGGGGGTCGAGGGCATCACGTAAGCCATCGCCCAAAAAGTTAAAGGCGAACATAATCATAAAGAGCGCTAATGCCGGGAAGAGGGCTTCGTGCGGGTAATTGCGTAGCACGGCTGCACCATCACTAATCATACCGCCCCAGCTAGGTGTTGGCGCATTCACGCCGAGACCGATGAAGCTCAGGAAGGCTTCGAAACGGATATAGGTCGGGATGGTCAATGTTTCACTGATGATGATGGGTCCCAATACGTTTGGCAGGATATGGCGAATCATGATCTGTGGTGTTGACTGTCCGAGAGCGCGTGCCGCTACGACATATTCTGTTTCACGGGCAGAGAGTACCTGTCCGCGTGTGAGGCGTGCCAGACGCATCCATGAGGTTAGACCGATGCCGAGGAAAATGAAGAACACACCACCTGTCGCCCTGTCTAACTGCCCCATCTGGAAAATGAACGTGCCCGGTTGTGTGGCGGCGGCACTCGACCTGAAAAATGCCATCAATAGAATGATGAGCAACAGTGTCGGGAAAGCATACATCAAATCGACGAAACGCATCATCCAGTTATCAATCTGTCCGCCAAAATAGCCGCTTATCAAGCCATATGGCATTCCGACGATAAAACTGACCAGAGGTCCGATGAAGGCAGCTAAGAGGGATACTCGCGCACCGAAAGCAATGCGTGACCACAAATCGCGCCCGAGATAATCTGCGCCGAGTGGATATTCATTCCGTAATGGCACATAGCCCGGACTAACCGCACGAACAATCAGTTGATCGTCTGTGATGTAGACCACGCCAGCGACATCGGCACTCACATTATCCATGAGTGCATCACCCTGTGCGACAGGTTGTCCCGCGACTGCCTGAATATCGGATTCATCTGTTAGCGGGATGTATTGTGGTGACATGGCGGCAAGCGTCACAGTCTCATCATCAATGAAGGTTGTGCCCGGCATATTGGCATAGATATTACGGGTACTCAGGTCGATGATGAGTTCGCCAGCTTCGACAGTCTGTCCACTGAGAACATCTACCCCACCATCGCCCTGTAACCACTGTTCGGTTTGACGGATGAAAATTTGATTTTCGACAATGAAGGCATCCCCTGTAATCGGTGCGGTGACATCATCAAAGAGGATTTCTCCAGCTTCGACTTCGCGACCATCACGAATTTCGATTTCAGAACCTTCCGGTACATCAAAAGTCAGTGGCGGGACGAGTGCCAGTTCGATATTGTTACGGGTGACAAAAATCGTGCCATCATAGGGCGAGGGGATTTCTGTGCCATCTTCCAGCGTGAGTAGCAAATCTCCCGCAGTGACTAACTGTAAATTCTCAACATGTTCTTCGCCGGAACGTCTCCAGACTGTTTTGGGCTGGATGACGATTTCATTTTCGACGATGTAGACTGTTCCAGTAATCGGTGCGGTGGTATCTCCGAACAGGGTATCCCCCGCTTCAACATCCGTGAAATTATCAGGGAGGTTGTTGCGATTAACACTACCCGGAATTGTGATGCGCGGGATTTCTATTGCTGCCGGGACAAGGTATATTCGGCGTTCATCGACAAAAATTGTGCCGGAATGTTGTGCAGTCAGATTGGATGCCGTGAAATCAATCAGCAATTCACCCTCATCTACGGATTGTCCGGTTTCGACAAGAATTGCGCCGCCGGATGCGTCGAATGCTTCATCACGGGGAGTCAGAATCGGGAAAAGATTCATCACCCAGCCCGGTGCCGCATTTGCCTCTTCTGTATTCTGGTCATCAATGCCTTCGACAGTGATGAAAGGCGCAAAAATCGCAATCAAAAAATTGATGATAATGATAATCAAGCCAAGCACGGCAAGTCGATTTTCCGTCAGGCGTCCCCAGGCATCTGCCCAGTAACCTTTCGAGCCTTCGCTCTGTGGATTATCTAATTGTGCAATGTTCGAGTTGTTTTCTTCAGCCATTGTGCCCTCCTAATCATAACGAATGCGCGGGTCAAGCCAGGCATAGGAAATATCTACGATGGTGTTTGCGATCACGAGAACAAAAGCGAAAAAGAGTGTTGTTCCCATAATCAGGGTGTAATCACGGTTGCCAATACTCTGGACATAAGCGCGTCCGATACCGGGAATCGCAAAAATTTGTTCCGTGACGAAAGAGCCCGTCACAAGGAAAGCCGCAATCGGACCCAACACCGTCACAACCGGAATCATGCCGTTTTTGAGGACGTGCATCCAGATAACCCGGCGTGAGGACAATCCTTTAGCGCGTGCAGTACGGATGTAATCTTCATTGAGTACCTGTAAGAGGCTGGCGCGGGTCAACCGTGCGATGATTGCCGATTGTGCGAATCCCAGGGCAAACGCCGGCATAATCATATACTTGATGTGATTCCAGGGATCAGAAATTGTCAATCCTTCGCCCCAGCCCGAAATCGGTAGAACGGCTAATTCCACCCCGAGAATATATTGCATCAAGGGTCCCAGGGTAATCACGGTAATCGACACGCCTATCGTCGCAATACTCATGCCGAGATAATCCCAGACGGTATTGCGATTGAGTGCCGATGTAATTCCGGCAGGTAAACCGATTACAAGTGCTACCAGAATCGCTGCGAAACCGAGTTCCACTGTCACGCCGAGGTTCTCACGGAAAATATCGGTCACACTACGGCTTCTAAACACCAGTGAGGGTCCGAAATTCATCCAGCGCAAGGTTTGATCGCCGGGTAATTCGATATTGACCAGGTAAACTTCCGATGTACTGGTGGGGGGACCTGATTCAGTGATGGTGGGAATAATAATTAAGCTCACATAGCGCAGATATTGCACATAGAGCGGGTCATCGAGACCAAAACGTGCTTCTAAATTTTCGATGACTGAGTCGGGGAAATCGCGTTCGGTATCGAACGGTCCGCCCGGTACAGCCCGCATCAGGAAGAAGGTCACAATCGAAACGACGAATAAGACCAGTATCATCCATAAGATGCGTCGGATAATAAATGCTGCCATAGTAATCCTCCGCGTACAGCAAAAAATCCCTGTGGAATTTCAATGTGTTAGTTGTTGTGTGTGCGTTATAAAACGAAAGAGGGGACACAAGTGCCCCCTCTGTGTATGGTCACTGCTAGAGTGCCCGGGTGTTGAGCTTTAGTCCCTCAATCAGGGATTGATGCTCCAGTTTTCGTATTGTTCGGTGTTATCGACTGCGAAGGTACGTTCGACATATGGTTTGGTGAGTTCAAGATCACTGTACCAGTAAATCGGGATGATAACCGCATCGTCGAATACCAGAAGTTGTTCGGCTTCTGCGTAGAGTTCTGCGCGAACTTCCGGGTCAGTTTCCTGTACAGCCGCTTCAATCAGACCGTCAAACTCTTCGCTGGTATACCCATTGTCCGGGTCTGAACTGCTGTGGAATACGTCGTAGATGAAGTTATGTGCATCCGGGTAATCGAAGCACCATGCCGCACGGTAGACCGGGAATTCACTACGTTGATCGAGGTAGACACCAAAGTCTTGATTGGTGAGTGTTACTTCAATACCGAGTGTATCTGACCACATATCGCGGATGGCTTCTGCGATACGGCGATGACCTTCACTGGTGTTGTAGAGCAAGGTGACAGGTGGCAGTTCATCAACCGAGCTATAACCGAGTTCTTCGAGACCAATTTCCAGTTCTTCGAGAGCAGCATCAGGATCATAACCGATACCATAACCGAAGTCGTCCATCAGTTCCGGTGAAGGTGCACCAGCCATTGATGGCAGGGTGTAGTAGGTTGCCGGAGTTTGACCGCCCTGGGTCACTTCTTCAACAATCTGTTCACGATCAACTGCGAAACTGAGTGCGCGACGAATATGAACGTTGCTGGTTGGCTCAATATCAACGTTCAAACCGTAGTAGTAGGAGCATGAACCGTCTTCAATGACCAGTTCCTGGCTCAGAACGGGGTCAGCCTGAATACGTGGAATTGACGCGCTATCGACGGTATCAACTTCGTCAAGGTTGCCAGCTTCGTATTCTGCCAGAGCGGTTACACTATCGAGGAAGCGGAAAATAACACCATCAAGTTGTGGTGACGGGTTGTTTTCAGTGCCAGGCCAGAATGGATTGCGGATGATGCTGATATATTCATCATGTTGCCATTCCCAGAGAGCGAAAGGACCATAAGCAACGAAGTTTTCAGGTTCAATCCAGAGTTCGCCGAATTCTTCGATGACCCATGCTGGCTGCGGACGTGCCATCCACATACCGTAAACGGAAGGTTGTGTACCTTCACGGTCGAGGTCAGTTGTGACCTGGAATGTGTATTCATCGACTGCTGCGAAACCAACTGTTTCAGCACCGAGGCTTACGCTACCATCTTCAGCAACTTCCTGGGTATTGTATGCTGTACCACCCTGAACTTCTGCTGCCAGAACGAAGGCATAGTTACCGCCTGTGTTCGGGTTGAGGGTACGTTCCCAGCCATATGCGAAGTCGAATGCGTTGACGTAACGGACGTTACCATCAGCATCAAGAACTTCTTCGACCGCGCCTGTATCAGCGTTGTATTTTACCCAGGGAATGCCCTGACGGATGTTGAATGTCCAGGTGAATGTGCCATCACCGTTATCAACACGTTCCCAGCTTTCAGCCATACCGGGTTGTGTTGAGGCGGTCAGGTCATCCAGCATGGTTAAACCGATATATGTTTCGTTCAAAATTTGAATGGAAGAACTATCCTGTGCCAATGCGGGGTCAAGAGTAGGAACGTCGCTTTCACCGAGTTCGGTTCTGAGGACGTTTTCCATATCCTGAGCATTGACGACTGCAAAAATACCTGTCAATAGCATCGCTATCATAACGAGGTAGGCAATACGTGTAACTCTGTGCATGTGTATCTCCTGAATAGGTAAGTACTTGTAGAAAGTATTAATTGCCGATCAGAGCAGTAATCGGACTTTTGTGTGTGCGGGAAGTGGTACACACAGGATGCAATATAGCGCAGGGAAACTGCAGTTTCAAGAACTCTGATAACAACCCGATAGTCATGATGAATCAGTTATTTTTTGCGGGATTCTTTAATGCAACACTGTGAAATGATTAAGGATAGGGTTTTGCATTTTTCATATGCGTGAATAATTCTTCGAGGGAAATTCATGGGATTCGCACAGGTGTGAAGGGGTATCTAACCCCCATCCCCTAAATCCCCTTCCCCAAAGTTTTGGAGAAGGAGACTTTAATGTCAGTCACTTCTGGAGAAATGGAGCTTTTTGCCGATTCTATCCAGGAGATAGGGGGTAAATTTATGTTGTTTAAAAAGGCATGACACGTCATGCCCCTACCTGCAAACAGTCACAATGGTAGTGGTTTGGCGTGCCAAACCCGGTGAAACAAATCCCTGTTGCCATTTAAAAACCGGTGATGCGGTAGATGATGCCGTTTATCTGTGTGATGCCATCGGATGAAATAATCGAACGTCCGGGTGTGCCGAGTCCGGTGGAGACGTAGAGTGCGCCATCGTGATAAGTCAGGTTGGTCGGTGTGTCGATCCGGTCGGCTAAAATAATTGCTTCTCCATCAACGGGATACATCATGACACGTCCAGTATAACGGGCATAGCCACCGGGGTCAGGTGGTAAATTCGGGTCAAAGAGGTCAAATTCGATTGGCATCGGTATTGGCGCCCAGGTGGTCGTTAACTCCGCGACAAAAATATTGCCGGACTCATCGACTGTGACATCAATTGCAGTGGTTAGACCTGTGATTTCTTCTGTGAGTTCGCCTCTATCGAGGTTGAAGCGCATGACTTTTGCATCGCCGGGCATGAATCCTAATTGTGTTTCGTAGTAATTATGAACGAAGCCGGACAGCAGTGCTATCAGAATATCGCCTGTGGATGGGTCATATGCGACACCGGATGGCACGGCTTGCTGTTCATTAGCGAGTACCGGGAATTCAACCACAACTTCCACATTGCCTTCCATATCAGTGGACATAATGCGATTGAAGCCGCTTTCGGTCACATAGAATAAGTCATTAACAGGGTCATAAGTGAAGGAATTGAGGGTCGCGCTACGGGCAACAATAGTATCAACTTCTTCACCGGGCGCATTGAGCTTAAAAATCCCGACATCGCCATAATAGAGGTCATCGGTATTGCGGTCTAATTCTGCAAAGGGGTTATCCAGGGTATAAAATATGCGATCACTATCGAGGGCTAAGACATCTCCGAGACCGAATGGCTCATCATGTCCGGTGCGGAAGAGTGTCAGGCTATTATAGGACGGTTGTGCATCGAGACGGATAGTGCGTTCACCCTCATCATCGAAATCACCATCGGCATTGTTATCCGACAATTGCAGAATGCGTCCGCTTCCAGTGACATCAGAGGGCAAATCTGTGCCAATACCTGTTTCTGCGACAATGAGTTGCCCATCGGGCAAAATCGCGACACCGCGTGGATTATTCAGATCATGAGCAATCGGGATAATTTCAATTTCTGTGTTTTGTGCGGTGATGGGGTTCGGGAAAAAGAGGGTTAGAGCAGTGAAAATAAGTAGGATGCGGATTAGACGCACGGGGAATCTCCTGGAAAAATAATGAGCATTAGAAAGGGCGCAGTATACTGCGCCCCTACGAAATTCAAAAGATTGTTACACCGGACAATGTCTAATCGACACCGCGTAAACGGGGGTCGAAGGCATCACGCAAGCCATCACCGAGGAAGTTGAAGGCAAACATGATGATAAACAGTGCCAGAGCCGGGAAAATCGCCTGGAATGGATAAGTCGAGATGGTTTGTGCGCCACGAGAAATCATCTCACCCCAGGATGGTGTCGGCGGATTCACACCGAGACCGATGAAGCTCAGGAAGGCTTCAGAACGGATATAGCCCGGGATGGTCAGGGTTTCAGCGACGATGAGGGGACCTGCGACATTGGGTAGAACGTGCTTCCAGATAATCTGGTAATTGCTTGCACCCAATGCACGGGCAGCAAGCACATAGTCATTTTCACGGGCAGAGAGTACCTGTCCGCGTGTGAGACGTGCCAGACCAATCCATGAGGTGATACCGATACCGATGAAGATAAAGAGCATCCCGCCGAGCGACTCATCCGCTTTAAACATGTAGTAACCGATAGTGCCTTCCATATCCGGCGACGAGAACGCCCCACTACGGAAATACGCCATCATCAAAATAATCAGCAGCAGGGTCGGGAAAGCGTAGAAAATATCAACAATACGCATGATGACATTATCTACCCAGCCGGAAAAATAGCCGGAAACCAGACCGATTGTCACGCCGAGAATGGTCGCCACCAGGGGACCGACAAATGCGACCGCAAGAGATACCCGTGAGCCGTAAATCAAACGACTGAGCATATCGCGTCCGAGATAATCTGCGCCAAGAGGATATTCATTGCGAACCTGCATATATCCGGTGTTGTAGGGTGCGAAGTAACCTGTATCGCCGTTGAAGTAGAACCAGCCCCGTTCAAGCGCTGCCTCTGTACCGAACATCACATCTCCGGTTGCGACTTCCTGACCATTGGTGGTGCTAAATTCACCCGCGCCGGATAAATCAAAGGATGTAACCTCAAGCGGTGAGAGGCGAATAGCTTCGTCGTTAATCAGGACTGTACCATCCATATTGGCGTAAACATTGAGCGGACTATAATCAATCAATGCTTCGTTAGCAGAAACCATCTGTCCATTTTCAATGATCGGAATACCCGCGCCGAGTTCCCAATTTTGCAGTCTGAAAATGATAATTTCATCTTCATTCAGATATGCCAGACCATCAATTGGTGCGCTGACATCACCAAAGAAAACGTCCCCTGCTGCGACTTCTGTGCCGCTGCGTCCGGGACGGTTTACAAATTCAACGTCTTCGGGAACAGAAATGCGTTCTACCGGGAAGATATACAGTTTGACACCTGTGCGTGCTGCTTGAATTGTGCCTGGCAGTGGAGCAGTGAGTTCGGTTCCGTCATCTGCAATCATGACGACATCACCTGCTTCGACGACATCCCCTGTTTCGACAACCGCTTCACCCTGGTCACTACGCCATGTCAGACGGGGTAAGACATAGAGTGTATCTCCGGCAAGGTAGGTCATGCCTTGAACTGGAGAGGTGACATCATCAAAGATAACATCTCCGGCGCGAATCGGCGTAAAAGCAGGTGCGACGTTATCGGCAGAAGAAATATCGTATTGCGGTAATTCCATATCTGCCGGGAAGAGGTCGATGCGGAATTCGTTTGCAAAGACAATGCCATCCAGAGGGGCAGAAACGGTCAATTCATCAAAGGAAACAATGAGGTCGCCCTCTTTTAATTCCTGCCCGGTCTCAGTGACAATTTCGCCACCTTCAATGCGATCCATTTCCCATATGGCGTCTCTGGCATCCAGAATCGGGAAAAGAGCAATCACCCATTCGGGGGCAGCATTATTATCTTCTAAGATTTGATCAGCATAGCCGCGTGGTGCGAGAAATGGTGCAAAGATTGCCATCAGAATATTGAGGATGATAATGATCAAACCGATTACGGCAAAACGATTGCGTGCCAGACGTTCCATTGAGTCTTGAAGCAAACTTTTACCGTAGTATTCGTTATCATTACTCAGAGATGCAATTTGTGTTGAGGTGTTGTTTTCATTATTTTCGCTCATATCAAGCTCCCTTAATAGGTAATACGCGGATCGAGAATCGCGTATACCAGGTCAACGACCAGATTTGCTACCACAAGGAAACAAGCATAGAGCAAGGTCGTTCCCATAATAACCGGATAATCGCGGTTGGTAATACTGCTGACGAAGAATTCGCCCATACCTGGAATCCCGAAAATTAATTCAGTCACAAATGACCCGGTCACAAGTGCGGCAAACAGGGGACCGAGAATGGTTACAACCGGAATCATGGAATTTTTGAGGGCGTGGAGAATAATCACGCGACGTTCGGCAAGCCCTTTGGAGCGTGCTGTGCGGATGAAGTCCTCATTGAGTACCTGTAATAAGCTTGCACGGGTCAGACGGGCAAGAATTGCCGAGGAACTAAAGCCCAGAGCAAAAGCCGGCATAATGACCTGCTCGGGTGTACCCCAACCTGTCGGAGGAACCCATCCTAATTGTACCCCGAACACGTAGCGCAGAATGGGTCCTGAAACAATTACGGGTACAGATACCCCGATGAGTGCAACAGCCATACTCGCATAATCAATCCAGGTATTGCGGTTAAGTGCCGCGAACATCCCTGCTGGAATACCGATGGAGACAGCAACCACCATCGCCGCGAGACCGAGATTAAACGAAATCGGGAGATGGTCTTTAAAGATACCGTTCACCGTTCGATTAGGCGTGAGATACGAGGGTCCAAAATTCATCCAGCGGAAGTGGCTATCTTCTCCGGGTAAATCAATATTAATCAGGTAATCTTGAAAAGAGCCACCGGGACCGGGTGGTATGCGGTCAGGTGTAATGCGTGGAATAATAATATCACCCATGTAATTCAGGTACTGCATATACACAGGTTGATCGAGACGATATTTTGCCTCAAGTTGCTGAATTACCCGGTCAGGTACAGTCCGTTCACGGTTAAACGGGCTGCCCGGAATCAGGCGCATAAATGTAAATGTCATGATCGACACAATAAGTAGTACTGCAAACATCGCCAGGATACGGCGAAAAATATAGGCTGTCATAGCAATAAACTTTCTTATAACTGACAGAGATCGTCCGGTTGATAGCCCGGGTTGTGTTACGCAGGCACGACACATGCCCACCTCTATTGTGGAAGGTTGAGCCCGTCCCGTCCCTGCGTATTCCGTACAACCAGGCTATACCTGCAATCAAATTATACAGGATTAACAAGAGGGGACACATTTTGTGTCCCCTCCTGAAATGTCAGGTATTACCCATTGAAGTGGTATTCCTGATTAGCGGTTTACTGACCAGTTTTCATAGTAGGTATTACCGAGACCACCATAGGGGCGATCTACGTATGGTTTGGTCACACGTGATGAGGTGTAGTAGTAGACCGGAATCAGCACTGCATCTTCTACTGTCAGGATGTATTCAGCTTCCAGATAGAGGTCTGTACGAACTGCTGTATCTGTTTCTGTTTTCGCTTCTTCTACCAGAGCGTCAAATTCATCGCTTTGCCAGCTTGCGCCGAGTTCGATGACTGAACTGTGGAATACGTCAAACAGGAAGTTGTGTGTATCCGGGTAGTCAAGGCACCATGCGTAACGGAAGATACCGGGAGCGGTGTCATCGTTCTTGATGGTTTCAAGATAGGTTGCCCATTCTTGAGTTGTGATCTGAATGTCTTCTACACCAAGGGTTGTACGCCACATTTCAACAGCAGCAGCCATAATTGCAGCATGACCGGAGCTTTCGTTGTGGGACGCGGTGATTGTTGGCAGTTCACCATTTTCAGCGATGTATTCATTGATGAGTTCGCGAGCGAGTTCATCATCTTCACCGATAATGAAGTCAGGAAAGTCATCCTGAAGTGGTGCAGCTACGAGGTTTGGACGGCTCCAGAAGAATGCTGGTTCCTGACCTGCTTTAAGCACGTTATCGATAATTTCCTGGCGGTTGATTGCCATTGAGAATGCCTGACGAACGCGGACATCGTCAAATGGTGCAACTGCTGTGTTGAAGACGTATGAGTATGTGCAGGAACCAGGACCGGTGCTGTATTCTTCGCTGAGTACAGGGTCAGCAACAACACGTTCATAGTCAGCGCTTGGAACGCCTGTTACGTCGAGCAGACCAGCTTCGTAGTTAGCCAGTGCAGCTTCGGTGCTGAGCATTGTACCGACAACAGCGTCGAGTGTTGGAGCAGGAATAGTTTCTGTACCGACCCAGAATGGATTTTTAACGATGGTCAGGCTTTCTTCGTGTACCCATTCGGATACTGCGAAAGGACCATAGCTGACGATATTTTCGTCTTCTGTCCACTGGTCACCGAATTCTTCTACAACAGCCTGTGGCTGTGCGGTTGCCATCCACATACCGTAGATGTTTGGCAGGAATGCAGCAGCTTCCGGTGCAACGATTTCGAGGGTGTAGTCATCGACAACGGTGATTGCAACATCTTCCATGCTGCCTTCGTCAGCGTTGTATGCAGCGCCGCCCTGTACCCAGCTAGCGAGGATGCCACCGTAGTAGCTACCGAGTGCCGGATCCATTGAACGGAGCATACCGTATTTGAAGTCGTTAGCGGTTACATACAGAACGTTGCCGTCTGCGTCTGTAAGCTGTTCAACTTCACCGGTTTCTGCGTTGTATTTAACCCAGGATACTTCTGGAAGAATGCTGAAGGTATAGGTCAAACCATCTTCACTGGTTGTCCATGAAGCCATACCATCACCGACTTCGTATGATACTTCGTCGATGCGTGTAAGACCGGGGAAAATTTCAATAACAATCTGGATTGAACTGGTGTCTGTACCCAGTGATGGGTCGAGGGTTGGAATGTCGCCTTCACCCCAGTTAACGTAGAGTACGTTATCTTCCAATTGAGCGGAGACAACGCCGAGTGCCATCACAAAGACAGCGACAAGTGCAAGAAACTTGAAAACGCGAAGTTTACCCATATATATTTAGCTCCTATGTAGTTTTAGCAATACGGCGCTCCCTGCCGCATTACCAACCTAATAATATTTACCGATTACTCACAATTGAGTATCGGCATGATATTAGCGCAGGTGGAAAGATTTAGCAACATACCATGTAACGTTTTTGATACACATTTGCCAATTTCGTACAATTTACACATGCACCAACCTGTTCTCACAACCGCTGTGAGACGGGTGTTATCATAACAAATCTTAATCCGGGGACATGGATGATTTTTGCCAAAAAGTGAGTTGTATTCCTATGTAAAATAACCAATGAAACAACTTTCGTCTGGCTCAGAATGATAAAATAGACCAACAATCTGTCAGAGGTTGTTACGATTTATTATAGATGGAAGATTGGTTGTCTTGATAGTCATATAAGTGTAGATTGTCTTCTTCCTCTGATTGATCATCATGATGTGTGCTATCTGCCAGTGGATAGAAAACGGTGTCGAGAATCTGTGCCATTGCCTGTTGTGCTTGCCAGCGTTTGCCCCCCGAACGATTTTTCCAGAGGTAATTGTAGCTTAGCCAGCTTGACGCGACGACAAGCAGAATCCAGATCGCCATGTAGATATTCCAGTTGAGTATCAACTCAACCGGATCGACTAAACCTGCGAAATATATAACGACGACAGAGATGAATACAGCGGGCATAACAACCAGGAGTTGTTGCAGGTTGCGTTTTTTTTCAGGCGTTGTGACCTGTGCGGTGAATTTTGTGCGTGAGCCTGTTCCCTGATGGGGCGTGATTGTACCTGTGATGTCTAAATCGGGGTGTGTCAATACAAATGTGATGTTGCTGTCATCGGTGTGATTGAAGGTTGTCTTAAATTCAGGCGGGAGATAATGTTCGATTTCACGATACATCTGTTGCGGTGATAAGTCCGATTCAATAGTATCTATCACGCGGTAGCGCAATTGAGGTGCGGTGTATGTCTTTCTTTTGGATTTTGACATGATGGCAACCTCGCTTATTGATACCAATCGAGGGAGCACACAGAGGCACTCCCCTACACCCGGTCTATTTGATAGCTCTACCGACTAGTTGACGGTGATGGTGCAACTTTCCTGTTCGAATGGATTGGCGGTTTCGGGTCCGTAGAAATTAGAACCGTCGTAGATGGCTCTATCCCATGTGACCTGATAGGTGATGGTATATGTTCCGGGTGAAAGTGGTCCATAGGGAACTTCCCAGTAGACAATAGACCCGCCACCAAATGGCTGAATTTCTCCGGTGTAGCTGTTCGCATCGGGGATGGATTCTCCGTTAACGGCTAAATCCAGACTGGAGGCTTCGAGATGGTCGAGTATCTGATCTTCACTGTCTGCAATCCAACCCCACCAGATTTCGATTGAGTCCCCGCTACGAATTACGGGAACGTTGGTGAGATCACCGAATTGCGGGTCATCGCAGAAGGCGAAGACCCGCACTACACGTCCCGAAGGTGTGGATGTTGGTTGGACTGCGGGTGTTGCAGTGACATCCCCTTCGCTACTGCCTGAATCAGTTGGATTGGCGGCAGAGGTCTCGACTGTTGGGGGTGCGACTGTAATCACACGATCCCCTGTTGCTTCGACATTGCTAGCATCTGCCTGTGATGTCGGGGTTGAGATACCTCCGGCGAGTGCGGTGGCTGTCTGGAAGATAGAACTATTATCAATGGTTGGAACACCCGGTAAAGCGCCTTCGGTTGCAATCGGCGGGACAGTTGCGCGTTGTGTGCCCGGTGTGCCTGTCTGAACCTGTCCGGGAGGTGTCGCTGTTGCACGCCCTGGAATCAGTTCCGTTGGTGGCAATGGTGTTCCTAAGAAGAGTGCGGTCAGGTCAGGTGATGGTGTGCTTGTCGGGAATGGTGTTGGCGTATTTTCGACACGGATAAAACGTGCTGCCATCCATCCTTCACGTCCATCATCTAAAATGCGGATGTTATACCATGTGCCATCCGAATTTTGCCCGATAATCTGTACGCCTGTCCCGGCATTAAGAGCCGTAATGACTTCTGTATCTGTTCCGGGTCCACTGCGAACATTGATTGATTGAATTGCACTGACAATCCCCACAACAGTCGGTGTAAGCGTCGGAGTCGGTGTGTCGCTTGGTGTTGGCGGGACTTCCGTAAGTGTGGGTGTCGGTGTGAATGTCGGAATATCGGTGTTGGTCGGGCGAATAGTTGCCGTTAAGCGTTCAGTTTGACTCGGAATCGGTTGTAGCGTATCTGTGGGGGGTAATTCAATCACCGCCTCATCAGATGGCGTGTTACAGGCAGCAAGGGTCAGAAGTAATACTATCAGTAAGCAGGACAATTTTTTCATCAGTAAAATAATCCGTTGTTTCCTTCAGGTAGAGTTTGCATGATAGCCAGGATATTTAGCTATAAATCCCGGATGATTTTAACGCAAAGGCGCAAAGACGCTGAGACACAAAGATGTTTTCAACAAGAATACCGTCCCTACCCTGCGTCTATTATTTTATCTATTGTAGCCGGAAAGATTATAACGGACACTGTAATATCTGCAATTGAATCCTCTGTTTGCCCTACGTTTATGTTTAACGACGACGGAATTGCCGATTGAGTTGCTGACGCTGTGATTCAATTCGTTCGTTTCTGCGGCGATGCCTGAGAATTGGATAACCGAGAATCAGCGCTGCACCCGCTATCGCCAGCACACCACAGAGGGCGGGCATAAATAGTACGGCAAATTCACTGCGAATTGTGAGGCGATCTAATAAAAAGTCCGTATCGCTGCTCAGGGTATAGGTCACATTGCGCGGAATAATGCCGTTTGAAAATGTGTACTGTTGCCAGCCGGATAGCATCGGGTCAATGACGATGGTTTCGATCATTTCACCGTCACGGAATATGTTGACAGGTGTCCCGGCTTGAATGTGTATGGTTAAGGATGTGCCGTGCATGGTAAAAGCGTAGAGATCGCTCTGAATGGCTTCTCCGAAATCAGCATCGCTCTCTGCAAGGACTGTCGCTGTATCTGATAATGTAATTTCCCAGCTTTCGGCTTGATGGACACCGCGATAGAGTACCGGATTTTCCTGAATGTTCAGTAAGTATCCCCGGGCAGCATCATAGACAGGTAAAGGAGAGAATGTCGGGTTCTCTTCACTATAATCGGCTTCAACCATCCTGAACCAGTAAGCGACCTGATTCGATTCTTCAATTGTCGGACGGGTAAAATGCCAGTAACTGATATGCCCTATCCATGACCATTCCTGTTGTGCGCGGTCGTATGCCCCTGTGAGATACGTTGCTGCCTGTTCGTTGGTCACAGAGCCGAAATTACCTGCACCACTAATTTGATCTAAAGAAAGGCATTCCCCTGTCATCAAACATGGTGATTCCATCGGACTCCAGGCAACTTCGCTCAACCAGATGGGCTTATCTGCATCCCCGTTTGTCACCATAATATCGCGATATTGCATGTGCCGCGCAAAACTCAGGTGTGTGAGACGCTGGCGACGGTCAGTGGGTCCACTGTTCAAACCATAACCCTGGGCTGATAAGACGTCGAAGCAGTCTCCTGCGCCGTTATCGTACATATTTTGCAGGTAGACTAAATCGTGATAACCCCAATACTGGTCTAAAGAGGCTGTCGGGGCGATTGTGCCACTGATGACCACAATATCAGGGTCAACAGCTTTGAGGGCATCATAAGTCATGCAGAGTAAACGGGTGTAATCGGCGGGATTGGCAAGCTGGTCGCCCCATTCCGGGTAAATATTGGGTTCGTTCCAGACCTGATAATACTGAATCCGTCCCTGATAGCGTTCGGCAACCGCAACGGCATAATTCACAAAATCTTGATAATCATCGGGAGGTGCTTTTGCTCCGCCATCGGTATCGGGATTGTTAGCGCGTGACCATTCCGGCGGATTACTCAAGCGCACAATCATATCGAGATTGTGTTCTTCTGCCAGGTCTACGATATTGTCATATTTATCCCATGCGCTGATGGTATCGGGCGTGCCATCACCATCATAATCATAACGGGTATCAGTGAATTGTCCGCGCCCATCGACTTCAATATCTTCCCAGGGAAATTCCTGACGAATCCAGCCAAAGCCGGCATCGGAAATCATCTGGAATTGCACCCGCATTTTGTCAGGGTCGGCTTCCTGCTCGAAGAATGTATTGACGCCATAAGGATAAATATCGGTATGCTGAATCGGTGTGAAACGTTCTTCCTGTAGCGGGAGACGAATCAGATTGCCGGATAGCTCAACCATGCCCTGAATCTGCCCGATGACAGTTTCTTCACCGGTTTGATTATAGATATAGCGCCAGGCTAATCCGCGAAATTGCAAATCCGCCAGCAGCAGAATCAGCAAAATCACGATGATTGCCAGGACAGGTTGCCAGAGTTTTAATTTTTTTTGTGGAGGTGTTTGTTGTCTTGTCATGCGGCTATTGTAGCGCAAGAGTGTACCCTGTCCAGCTTATGATACCGGAATAGCAGTATCGGCGGCGGGGTCATGGATTTGTAAGCGGGATGGCACCCAGAGGGTGAAGATGAGCATATTATCCGATTCATCGCAGTCAAGATCGACACGCCCACCGTATTTTTCGACGATTTGGCGGGAAATCGACAAGCCAAGTCCTGCTCCGGGAACACCTGATATAAGGGATGATTCACCACGCACAAAGCGATCAAACCAGGTTTCCTGCTCCCGTTTGGAGGGACAATCGCCTGTATTTTTGATACGGATTCCGATCAATTGTGGTTGAGCCGTTTCATCGCTTAACATGCTGAGATGAATCTCGCCAGCACGGGGCGTATATTTCACCGCGTTATCAACCAGCGCGACAATTGCCCGTTCGATATGTTCGGGGGCGGCTTGAATGACAAATTCATCCTCTGATTCCGGTAGATTCAAACTGAGGTTTTTTGCGCTGATCGTATCCTGAAAACGCTTGAATAAAGCAGTCGTCACCTGCAAGAGGTCAATCTCAATCATGGTGGAAAGTTCAAGCCCGGCATCTTCACCGGAAGCATAAATCATCTGCTCCACAATATAATGAAGGCGTTCGGTCTCGACTTTGAGTGTTTTGAGATATTCATCTTTCTTTTCGGGCTTCATCGCCAGTAACTGATGATAGAGTTGAATATTCGCTATCGGCGTGCGGAGTTCGTGCGATACACTATCAATAAAAGCGTCTTTGAGGCGGTCAAGGTCTTTGAGATGGTCAACCACATTTGCAAGAGCGAGTTCGGCATCTTCACGTTTTTCCATCTCGATGGTCAGTTCCTGGCTACGGACAGCGAGTTCATAACGTCGTTGATGCGATTCTTCCAGTTGCTGACGTAGCATGGTTATCACACGCCCGACGCTGGCAACAATCATCGCAGCAATCAGGACTGTCACAACAATCCGGGAGAACCAGGAGGCATCCGATGTAGCATAGGCTTCAAAATCCAGGCTGAATTGTAACCAGTCCATACGTACAGCTAATCCAGCTATAGCCAATGTAGCAACAACCAGGGCATAGGCGAATAAGCCGCTACGATTATTATGAAAAATCATGGTCAATAAGACAGTGGTGATAAACCAGATGCTGGAAGAGCCGATTAAGCCCCATCCAATCAGGCTGATAAAACCGACCAGATAAGCACTGGCTAGTAGTGTCAAACTCTTGAATCGGAAGGATAGCCGATGCCGTAAGAAGGTCGTTATGATTACGCAGAACAACAGAAAGCTAAAGCCGAGGTATTCAAACAACAATCCATCAATGCCGATTGTGTATGTGGATACTAGCAGTACAACAATTCCAATCAAACTACCCAGCACTAAAACAGCATTTACGATTTGTAAGCGCACATTTTGAATGGTCTTTGGTTGTGATGTATCCTCTTTTTCGCGGGTAGGCATGGCAGTCAATCAATGAATTTTGCGATGGCAATTCTATGATACTCAGGAATTCCCGGGAAAACCATTGAGTTTTTGATTGTTGGTCATCAGTTTTCAGGAGAAATTCACAAATTCGCAGCGTCCTATGAAATAATTTCCTGTTTGTTCTTAAATATCCGCGAAATGTGCCGTTAACCCGTCGCGTTTTTTGCCGGGATATTGAGGCGGGCATGTTCGACTTTGATACATAAATCGACTGCGATATTTATGCCGGATTGCAGTGCTTTGTTCAGTGCTTCATGGTCGATGACGCCTAACTGTGTCCAGATGGTTTCTGCGCCGATGGCAATGGTATCCTCAACAACTCCTGCGACATGTTCACTACGACGAAAAACGTTCACGATGTCGATATGCTCATCTATATCGCGCAATGAGGCATATGATTTATCACCGTCAATGCTTTCAACGGTGGGATTAACCGGAATGACCCGATAGCCCTGTCGCCGCAAATACGCTGCAATTTGATAGCTGGTGCGATAGTCTTTGTCACTGTGTCCGACAACGGCGATGGTTTTTGCTTTTTCGAGTACCTGTCGCATGGTGTCGATATTTTGATTGAGATTTTCTGCCATTGGATTGTCCTGATTTCTGACCGATGTTTGTATAATTTTAAGTGATTTCCCGAAAATATTCAGTAGGGGCGCAACATGTTGTGCCATTACATTTTGTATAGCCCACGATTAAATCAAGCCGACTGATTTGAGCAGCTTGATGCTTGCCGGGAGTGCATCGTAGATGGCGTATTGTTCATCGGGGTTGGTTATGGGTTTTCCGGTTGAGAGGCAGAGCCAGCCTTGATAGTCTGAGTCTTTGATTGCTGCGGCGATTTTCTCCCAATCGTAAAGCCCCTGCCCCGGTAAGCGTCCGTTGCTATCTGCCAGATAAAGATAACCGATACGTTTGCCATGTTGCTTGAGCAGGTCATAGACATTATCTTCTTCGAGTGCCATATCAAAGAGGTGCGGCGCTATGCGAATATGGGGATTGTCTTTAATCGCATCACTGAATTTGACTGCTTGCGGCAGTGTGTTCAGGAAGGCAGTATGATAACGATGGCGGGGTTGCATGTGTAATTTTGTTCCGAGCGCATAGGCTAAATCGGAGACCGTGCGTAGTAGCCAGATCATCAAATCTCCGGCGAGTTCTTCCGCGCTACGGTGTGGCGTTAAATCCGGTGTGATTAAGTCGCCCCAGTGCGGGACAAAGACTACATTTGGCGATTGTAAATCGACTGCGGTTGCCATTGCCTCACGCATTGCACTGATCGCACATTCGCGGGTATCAATATCCGGGGAGAGATAACCGTCCATTTTGCCGAGATGCACGGACGCGACTTCTAAATCAAGTTCATTGAGTGCCATCGCAACATCCATCAGACGGTCTTCTAAGCTATCAACCCATAGCTCAATCCCATCAAACCCGAGTTCGATCGCCTGTAGATAACGCTCTGCTTCTGTGCGTCCGGGTAACATATCTTCTTGAATTGCCAGTTTCATGCAATAACTTTCTATCGTAAGTGGTCATTTATGCGCTGGATTATAACGGGGAATGTATGAAAGCAGTACAGCAAAACCGACCTGTCACATAGATGACGGTTGGATGTCGTGGACAACGATTTGTTTTCTCTCATATACTGATTGAAATTAAAAAATTAGTCAGGAAATTGAGCATGAAAATCGATTCAGAATTGCTACGACAATTGCGTGCAGAGAAAAATTGGTCACAGGAACAGTTAGCAGAACAATCCGGCTTGAGTCTGCGAACGATTCAACGATTGGAAAATGGAGGCAATGCGTCTATCGAATCGGTGCGGGCGTTAGCAGATGCCTTTGATATTGATCACAGGCTGTTGCTAATTCAGGAAAACCGGAGCATGACGCCCTTTGATGCTGTCAAAAATGGTTTGCTTCGATTTACGGATTTTACAGGCACGGCGACACGTTATGAATACTGGTGGTTTCTGTTATTTGTGGTATTCATGCTGGCGATTGCGACGATCATTCACGAAAAAGCCTATCAGCTTGTTGCTGTGATCTTGCTGCTGCCCCTGCTTGCTGCGGGGACAAGGCGTCTTAATGAAAGTGGTCATAGTGGCTGGTGGCAACTATTGCTTTTTGTGCCTTTCGGACAGGTTGTTGTTTTCTATATGATGACACTGAGAAAAGGCAGTTTAGCAGGATAAATCACTCTCGCAGGGGAACACAGGTGGAAACAAAATCTTTATGATAGAAGCATATCTATAGTCAGAATAAGGATAAACACATGATTTTCAACCTGATTATTCTAGCGTTGTTCGTTTTGATGGTGTTTGCAATGGGAACATTTCATACGAAGCGCAAAAATGGCGAGACGATTTCATATTCCGACCTGAGTTTCATAGCGGTGCTTGCTCTGCTGGCAATTATTATTGCTGTGATCTAGTGCTGTCACCTCGAACCTGTTGTCTTATGGATATTTGGGCTATCCTAAGATCATAAAATGTTCGTCCGATAAAAACCCCGCCGTAAGCCTCTCCCTGTAAAAACGGAGCGGCTTATACAGACTCATCAGAATTCAAACCTGATATACCTGTCTAATTTCCGGGATTTTTCGGGCAGAGTGAACGTGTATTGTATCAAAATTGGTTGAAATTTGTATATTTTCATCGCGGACGGCATCCATGCCGTCCCTACATCCTGATCTATTTTTGAGGATATTCCTCCCAAAAAAATCACTGTATGTAGGGACACGATGTATCGTGTCCGGGATATTTCAACTGAAACGGATACTCTACCGTTAATCGTAACAGGTTTTGAGGAAAATTTATGAGCGATACGATTGCTGTGTTTGCCCCATCGGACGAGATTGTGCCGATTGAAGAATTACATGAATTGACCGCGATTGATGACATTGAAATTTTAACTGATAGCGATGATAGTTTGATGGGTTATCGCATCAAATGGGATGATGTTCAACTGGATATTCGCTTCCCTGATGCCGGTATTCAAGAAGCAAAGGTTGATGAATTTCTGGCGATTACCGATGACTTACTGGATGGTCGCAGAGATAAAAAGGCGCGAAAAATATGGCGACGTGCCGAACGTATGGAGCAGTATATCGAGTGTGAGGTCACGCCGGATTGGGATGAGTCGCGTAAGGCGCAATTGCTGGTTCAGGGTGTGATGGCATATTTTGATTATGCGCTGATGTTCGCGAAAGAAACGGTCTATAACGAAAACGGCAATATCGAAGTCGGGCGAGACGGTAGCAAACCCAAATACTGGGTCGATCAGGCGGAAAAAGATAAATCGGATACGCCCAACGAACGCAAAAAAGCCAGTTTGCAGGTTTTGAATCGTGAGAATGTGCCGTCTATCAAGCATCTGAGAAATATCGAGGATGAAGATTTCACTTTGCGCCCGGTAGAGGAAGTTGTCAAACGGGCGATTGCACTCAATTTGATTTCACGGCGTGCAGATGGTGAATCACGGGAGTGGTTGATAGATAAGTTGAAACAATATCAACTGAGCGATACCCTCAGTGAGCAGGAAACGATCTTCAATGAAGATAATGAACCGGACGATTACATTGTCATCATGTTCAGTCAACGGATGGAAGCCTGCTGGTTGCTCTTGTGGGCACTCGGATTGATTCCGAATCTCTCGCGACCGGATAATTTTGCTAATGCCGAACGTGCCAACGAAGTCATTGATACCCGTTCGATTGACCAGTTTATGATCGAAGGAAAATTGCGCGATAAATCTGAAATCTTAGACGCGCTGGATTTGCATTTCCGTTATCATTGGGCGGTTGTTGATGCTGAACTCTACGGGAAAAAGCCACCGACAGAATTATTGCCCGATGTGGTCTATCAACGGCATTATGCACTGAACTGGTTGACACAGTATCGCGATGAAGAATGGGATGAAGTCACGACAGATACGTAGATCGTGTGAAAGGTATCAGGGCAAAGGTGAAATTCACTAAATTCTTCATTGTTGTATTGATTATTGTGATAAATGTATCCATAACTGATGCTCAGGCTAACATCGGAGGACTATTGTTAAGGCAATCCTCCGATGGATTAGAAATTGTGACAGTAAGCGAGACAGGAGAAGTTTTATCGGTTGCCCGGACATTAGCAGATTATGCTATCGCACCTGATTCAGAAGCATCCTGGATTCTACACCCTGATTATCTGATTCCAACACCACAGAATATTACATTGTCACCGGATGGAACTACAGTTGCCTTTGTTGTAATTCAGAATGAGGAGAATTTTCGTTTAATTGTCTACCAGCATGATATAGATAGATTGCTTGTAAATGATATTCCTGCCTATGCGTATCCCACCTGGTCGCCTGATGGAGAGTCTTTACTTCTCGACATGGCAAATGCAAGCAATACGACTATCTACGAGAGCATGATTTATATGCCGGATTTCGGTTTTGACATTTTGACAGAACAGGAAGCTCATGCGATTGCGAATACATTTCAGTGGTTGCCGGATGAAAATCAGATTATCTATATGAAAAATCGTGATATTTTCCTGACTGATTCACAGGGTAGTTTTCATCGGCAGTTAACGACAATCGAAGATGCAATTTTGCTGGAGATTACCCCATCAATCTGTGAGATGGTCGCCTCATCAGAACGAATTTACTTCACTGTTGGCTGTGCTGATGATACGGAATACCTGTACTCGGTTGATTTAGATGGCAATGTCCGGTTGGAATTGTCCTTGGTAGACCTGTACTCGGATGGGTATATGCCATTTTTTGTACCGATGCGTATCGCAGGAATATTCCCTGATGCAGTATCTACAGATGTATTTTTATTACTCGAAGTACAAACTGCAAACCCGGAAAATTCATCGCAGGATACAACTCACGCAGTTCACAGGCTGACTGCCCCTCAGACAACAGAGCTAATCTTTGAGCGAACTTATAGTGTTGATGACGCAATTGCTATATCAGTTGTAAGTCTTTCACCCGGTCAAGATTATCTTGCGTTTGCGGGAGGTAGTTCGCTGACAGAGGGTTCATTCGTGTTGACTGTTATCAATCCCGAAGATGGAACAATCATCTTTGAACAAAATGGTTTACAGGGTATCTGTGAATTAGATTGGCTAAGTGAGACTGTACTCGCATATGAGGAAATCTCACGCTTGAATTGTTTTGCAGAGCGTTTTGCAAGCAACATTTATACCGTTAATCTGGTTGATGGTCAGGAGAATTTGCTTAGCGACTCTATTTCCTTACTGGCAACATCTCTTAGATATTTTGAATAGTAGGAAACAAAAAAACCGCCTGTTAGACGGGTTATGCTGTGCTGAGACCCGGACTTGTACCGGGGACTCCTGCATTTTCAGTGCGATGATATGGAAACAAAAAAGTCCACCGATGTAGTGGACTTTGCTGTGCTGAGACCCAGACTTGAACTGGGGACCCTCGCATTTTCAGTGCGATGCTCTACCAGCTGAGCTATCTCAGCAAGATGTTGCGTATTCTAGTGCTTCTTTAAGTCAATGTCAAGGCGCAAGCTGACTGTTGATAGAGTAGATTGAATTCATCTACATATGACTACCCTAACGGCAGGTCGGGTCATCATCAATGCCAAAGCGGGCGCGTTCCTCTTCTGTCAGGTCACGGAATAAGCGTCTACAGGTATCAGCGATCAAATTATCAAGGTCAACCTGCCAGACCTGCACGGTACGATCAACTCCTGCCGATGCGACACGCTGACTATCCGGTGTGAAAATGGCTTCCCAGACCCAGTTGGTATGATTGTTATAGACACGGAGTTGTTGCATGGTCGCCATATCCCAGAGGATGACTTTTTCATCAAAGCTGGCACTCAGACCATACATGCCATCCGGCGACACCGCCAGAGAACTCACCTGTGCGGTGTGTGCGTGGTAACTCACGATAATGTCACCTGTGCTGGCATCAGCAAAACCGACCCATCCCCACCAGTCACCGAGCATCAGTGTTTGTCCGTCAGGTGAGATAGACACGGCGTTGATGCCCTCTTCATAGGTGAAGCGATTGATTTCTTCATCTGCATCAAGGTCATAGAGGACAACATCGGTAAATTGCTCAAGCCAGACAACAATATTGGCATCAATAGCGACATCCATATCAACCATCTCGCCGCGTTCGATGACTTCATCTTCATCATCTTCTTCGATTTCAATCACGCTGATGGCTTCATCAATCGTCATGATAACCATGTAGCGATTATCCCCTGTTAAGCGGATTTTGGTCGCCCAATTATCGAGGTCATAAAATTCATCAATATCGTCTTCATCACGATCCCATATGGACAGTTCCTCTTCAAAATCAAACAGGACCGATGTTGTATCCGGCAGGAAAGTCACACCTTCAACCATGTAGCCATCCGTGTCATAAACATCAACGCCGGTATTATTGAATGTATCCCAGATACGCATGGTGAAATCATTTGAACCCGATGCCAGGTAGCGCCCATCTTCACTGAATGCCAGTCGCGTGACCCAATCCAGATGTCCGGTGTAAACATCGGGGAACACATTCAGGTCAGAATTCCAGATTCGGGCTGTGCCATCATAACTGACCGAGAGCAATTGTCTGCCATCATCGGTGATAGTCAGGTTGGATACAGCATCGGTATGTCCACCAAAACTGCGTACAATCCGTCCGTTATGAATATTCCAGATGCGCGGTGTGCCATCCACGCTGGCTGATACGACATGTTCACCATCCGGCATAAAAAATGAATGGGTGATGATGTTCGTACCACCTTCAAATATAAGGAGTTGTTCACCGGAATCGGTATCCCAGAGAATCATGCTCTCATCATCGCTACCTGTGAGCACATACTCCATATCGGGTGAAAAGGCTGTATCATATGTTCCGAGGCGATGGTCGCCATAAAAATCTTCAAAATCAGCGCCATTATTGCCTAAATCCCATAAATCCGCGCCAACACCAAATGTCGCAAGCAGGGTGTCACTATCTTCCCCGAAATCAACGCCCCAGACACCATCATACCCATCTGTATCAAAGCAATATTCTTCTTCAAAATCGTCAATATCAACGATACAGACATTGTTATCCTCGCCTCCGGTCGCTAAACGTTCCGCCCCCGGCGAAACATCCATACTGAGAACTGACCCGTTGTGTAAACTCAATTCTTCCAGCAATTCACCTGTATCGGCATCCCAGAAAATGATGTTGCCATCAAGATCGCCTGTAATAGCGATGTGGGTTTTCGGGATAAACATGGCGGCGGTCACTTCTTCATCGTGCCCGTCATCAACAGAGAAACGAATGCGCGAGGTATCAGCATCCCAGAAACGGACATCCCCTTCCGCAAAACCGAGCACAACAATATCGCCATCTCCGCTAATCGCGCCCTGCACCAACCATCCTGTATCCGGTTGAATATAATGCGTCGTGAATAAGCGACTGTTGGCACTCACGAGAGCGGAATCGGCTGCCGGGTTATAGTCGATGCGGAGTGAACGAATCGCCAGGAGCGCTGCCAGTTCAGCATTACCCTCATTCAGGCGTTCTCCTGCTGCCGTGCCCAATTCAAATGCCCGTGCTGCCAGAGCAAGCGCAGCAACCCGTTCTTCTGCTTCTGCGATTTCTTCATCGAGCGCCGCTAATGTGGGCGGGATTGAGGTCAGTTCGGCTCCGGCAAGCTGCACCTGACTATTAGCTGTTGCGACCAGACTATTTGCCAGACTAATGTTATCGGCAGATTGTGTCAGGGTGGCGGGAATTGGTGTCAGTGTCGCATTGGCATCTACTACCTGTTGTTCTGCCAGTGCAAATTGAGCATTAGCTGTGCCAATGTCATTAGCCGATTGTGTTAATGTTGGTGGAATCGGTGTCAGTGTCGCATTCGCATTTTCGACCTGTTGATTAGCAGCAGCAATATCGTTAGCGGATTGTGTCAATGTCGGAGGTATTGGTGAAAGGGTTGCGTTGGCATAAGCTACTTCTGTATCAGCGAGTGCGGCTTGAAGATTAGCATCATTAGCCTGTTGCCGGGCATTCATCGTCTGTAAAGTTGCGCCGATAGCGACAATCACAGTAGCGATAATCACCACCCCTAAAATTGCGGCGGCAGTGCGAAATTGCCGTGTGCGTGATTCCAGGCGACGTAGATTTTCAAGGCGTTCATCTTCTGCCGAACGACTTTTTTCGATATAGTCGCGATGTAAATCAGTTGGATGGGGATTCTTGTTGAACTGGTCGGCGGCTGTCAACCACTGTTCGGCTTCGAGGATTTCTTCGCCCATCAGCAAATAGCCCGGCTTACGGACATTTTCTTCCCATTCGCGTTCACGGACGAGAATCCGCGTGTGTAGTTTGATATGCTCTAAATCAGCATCCAGGGTTTCTACCAGAGCTTGATATTCGGTGGTGAAGCGTTCTTCCAGATCATCATTGAAGAAAATCCAGTTGAGATGGCTAACGGCTGTCCAGTTTTGTTGCGCTACATTGCCCCAGGTACTATCGCTCCAGGTTTGTCTGACCGATGTCTCTGTCGCATCTTTAATATCTTCGCGGATAATCGGGACAATGCGCTTGTTGAGTCGCAGCGCATATTCCAGTTCATGATTACAGATTTCACTGCTCAACGAGTGCGTGCTGACCACAAAAATAAAGGTGGCGGCATTTTCGATGCCCTTATCAATTTCGTTGAGCCAGTCTGCCGCACGGGGAATATCCTGCCAGTCTACCCAGACTTCGCGTCCATCCTGAACCAGATTTGTGACTAATTTCTCGACGAAGGGTTTATCTCGCCGCGAATACGAAACAAAAACATCAGCCATATATGATTTCCTTCATCAAATGAGAGACAAACCAACTATATCCCATAATGTAATATTACACGAATAGAATCAGGGGCAAATCTGTAATTGAGTCCGACTATATTCCCGTTCTAAGCGGATATAGATTTGTGGTACAGTTGATGAGAAGTCTCAAGAGATTGCGGGAGCGCACAGAGGCACTCCCCTACCCATCTACAATACAGAGATTTCTATCTAATATGTGTCAACAATTATGCAAATGAGTTCCAATGAGCCAGACACCCGAACACATTGAACGTGATGATGCTACCAGCATCTTTGACGCCGACCCCATTCTTGGCAACTATGTTTCCCATCACCCGAGCAACCGCATTCGCCTGACCATCATCAGCTTGATTATTTATGCCCTGCCTGTCTTTGCGCTGCAATTGATGTTCTGGACAGTCGAAACAGAAGTTGCGTCGGTTTTTCTGCCGATTGTATTTGCGATTATCGGCGGGGGTGCGTTCTGGTTTTCCGCGCATCACTGGAATCGTGAAGTTGTGCTCTATGAACGGGGCTTGAGTTATCGTCAGGGCTCAGCAACGGCGTATATTCTGTATGCGAATGTCGTCAAACTGATACAGAATATCGAGCGCGTCAGTTTTCTGGGATTATCGCGCACAGTCTATGATTACAAGCTGACCACCGACCTCGACGAAACACTGATTATCAATAATGTCTATTCCAACCCGGAACGTCTGACCCGTTCCCTGGATGCTTTCATTGCCCGTGATAGACTGCCTATCATCCGTCATAAAATCGCAGAAGGGGGCGATGCCTCTTTTAACGATAACTTGCGTATCAATCGTGAGGGCATTATGCTGGATGACAGGATATTATTGTGGCAGGAGTACAAAGCACAGCGCGTCAAGCATGGCGTACTCTATATTCAGAGTCGTGAGGATGATGAATGGGCGGTCATTCCTGTCACTGAAATTGATAATCCGGTATTGCTGATTGCGGCACTGAAAGATCGCGGTCAATCGCCTGAACCATCACAGGAAAAACAAGCATGAACTATGAAATCCATCTCTATGCACCCAAAACAGACAAACTCACAACCAGCATGATTGAATGGCTATTTGAGAATGGTCAGGATGGCAATCAACCGGAAGCCTTCTGGCCCGTTAAAAAATTAAAGACGAAAGCCCTTGCCCGGCATATGTTGCGGCTTGACCCGTCGCTTATCCCCTATCAGGGACCCGGCAATGATATTGAATTACATTTCCCGAATACCAATATGGGGATTGTGCTTTATATCCATGATCGGGGCATTATCATTTTCTTCCCTTATATGTCGTATAGCATCTATAGCCGTATCGTTCTCGGGATTTGTTATACCTATATTCGCTTCCTGTTTGATGCGGTTGGATTCTGGAGTTTTGACCCGCAACTGAATGTGATTTCTTATGCTGATGATTTCCAGTCGATTGAAGATACTGCGATGTTGATGGATAGCATCATGCCGAAATTGCTGGCTGAGGGTAATGACTGAGTCATGCCAGCAGAAACTGTCAATCTTAGCGGAGACGATATTCAGCATAATCTCAAGCAGAAGCTGAGTCCCGCACAAATTAGTCTGCTAAAACAACATCAGATTAATGCTGTCTTGAAGGCAATCGGATTTACTCTCTCGCTTATCGGATTGCTGACAGTCATTTTTCTACAAATTTATTTATTGATTCCCCTGTTCATTTTCTGGATGTGGCTTCTGCGGGATGCCCTGCCCCGCCTGAGAGCAATTCAAGCCGATTTAAAACAGGGAAAAATCGAGACATTTCACGCAAAAGTTTACAGGGATTTATCATTTAGCCCCGGGATAATCCGGCTGGCACAACATCGCATCGTTGCAGATGATCGGGAATTCTCAGTCTCAAAGCAGACTGCATTTCAATTGCGCGACCATGAAAGGTACATCATTCATGTTGCAGCACAATCCAGTATCTTCCTCGGAGCGATTTTAGCAGGGGAATCGGAAACGGTGGAGATCATACCGCCACAGGAAATTCTGCAACAATTCAACGAGCGTCAGTTAGAAATTCTGAGGCTTATCGCAGCAGGTTTTTCCAATCGTGAAATTGCCGGACAACTTTATCTCTCGGTGAATACCATCAAAATGTATGCCTCACAAATTTATGAAATCCTGCATGTCAATCGCCGCACGGAAGCTGTTGCAAAAGCGCGTGAAATCGGCATTCTGAGCTAGACCACACTTTTTCCACACTTTCGTATATAGGCATTTTCCCACGTTTCTGTCTTCATGGAAGTAAATCAATTTTCAACATGGAGACATATATGCAAACAGTTAAATGGACATGGAAAGACGCAATTTTTCTGATTACGATTTTTGTCGTAGTCTATGGGTTGAGCATTCCCTTGCAATTTCAAGTTGCGGAACTCACAGGTGAAATGGCAGTATTTGAATCCTCAGAAAATCCATCAATTCCGCAAAGTGCCCTGCTCATCAATCACATCGCTAAAGCCCTGAGTTTGACAGGTGGTGTTGCAATTGCGCTGCATTTTTTCAAGAAACAATCATGGGAAGCAATCGGGTTTCGTCCGACGACACGACGCTGGATACTGATTAGTCTGGTGATAGGCATCGTGCAATATCCGATTCGCCTGATTGGTGCAAAATTACTGTTGAACATCCTGCCGGAATTTAACATCGGGGCACAGAATATCTTTTTCCAGAATGATTATTCTCTCACATATAATGTGATGCTCTTTTTCATTATCACACTGCTTGTGCCAATTTCAGAAGAAATCTTTTACCGGGGTTTCCTCTTTAACTGGATGAAGTCGCATCGTTCATTGTGGGTAGCAATCTTTTTTAGCTCACTGATGTTTTCGGTATCGCATATTGTGCCATCACAGGTCGTTATGGCGATGGTTCTCAGTATGGTGATTACATGGGTTTATCACAAAAGTGAGTCGATCTGGACAGCCATTCTGATTCATATGGTAAATAACAGTATTGCGGCGCTGGTTGCGATTTTGGTCACATCGTTACAGGCATAGCAGTCAGGCTATTTGCATTTTCTTGAGACACCAAACTCGAAGAAAACACAGAACTGTAATTTTGATTTTCTTCGAGTTTTCCTCTAAAAATAGAAAAATGAGAAAGGCAAACATGTACAATATAACGAAATGTTATCATCTGACTATTCTATATTATATTCTCCCGTAGTACACTATTGCAATCGATTGCGTATCTCCTGGAGAGATTATATGAAAAACTATTTACGACATCGTGTGATTGACAATGGTGTACATGAATTCTTATTTTATAGAAATGATCATCAAGCTGTGGATTTCTTCTACGGTACAATCGGTCAAGTGTTTGAATTTGCCCCGAAAGATAAAATGGTTCGCTATATTGTGGACTGGTCGCAGATTAGCGCACCTTCGATGAACTACATGTATATGAAAGTGCATGAATGGGGGCGCAAACACCCTGGCGTTGCACCCGGTCGTGGTGTGGTGATTTATAATCAGCGTGGATTTGCAGCAATCGGCAATGCTCTGGCAAAAATTTTGATGCAATTATGGGGTGATAAAATTCAACTCCGATTTGTACATGCTGAAAAACGCGATGAGGCAATGGCATGGCTCTTATCGGATGGAAAGCCAGCAAGCGCCGGTTGATTCTCTCACCCGGCGTTGCTAAAGCTACTTGCTTCGCGATGATACGGCAGTTGAATTGTGAAGGTTGTGCCTTTTCCCGCAGTGCTTGTTACTGTAATTGTGCCGTTATGTTGCTCCACAATCGATTGCACAATCGCCAATCCTAAACCTGTGCCTTCGATATTGGTCTTCATGTGAGCGGGTGCGCGATAAAAGCGTTCAAAAATATGTGCAACATCCTGCTCAGGAATACCAGCCCCCTGGTCTTCAACTTCAATCTGGAGAATTTCTGGCATTTCGGTGACACGGATAGCGACCTGTGACTCTTCATTTGAGTACTTGATGGCATTCGATAATAGATTACTCAAGCAACGGAAGATGTATCGATCATCAAAATAAAAATAGATTTCATGATCCGGCAATACGGTTTGAATCTTGATCTGTTTTTCTTCTGCGAATAACCTGTATTCATCGATTGCCTCTTTAACAACCTGCCCGAGTGCATTTAATCGCAGGTTAAGTGCCTTCCTTGTTTCGAGCTTGGCAACATCCAGCATATCCGCGATAAGCGCATTCATACGCTGGCTATCGGTTTCAATACGGTCTAAAAACCGATGATACTGCGGGTCAATTTTGCGGCGTAGCATCTGTGCATTGAGGCGAATACCTGTCAGTGGATTCTTCAGGTCATGCGTTGCCGAGTCAATGAATGCCGTTTTCATCCGGTTGAGTTCTTCAAAATATTGCTTATCCTGTTCCGCCTGTTTGATAGCTTTATCGGTAATGGCTTTCTGGTGAATGAGTTGCTGTTCGGCTTCACGGGTGCGGTACACGGTTTCCAGAACGCGGATTTTCTCAAGATTTGTTTCACTGTGAAACTTTTTATAAAGGGCAAGGTAGTCTTTATGATGTGCCAGTGCCTGTTTGTGATCTCCGATATGTTCGTATGCTGTCACCAGGTCTTCGAGTGATTCAAGGACAGTCAGTGAGTTATCTACCTGCCGCGCCCGTTCGATTGCCACGATGTATTGTTCAATCGCCTGATGATATTTTTCATGCAAGGTATACGTTTTTCCAAGCAGGCGCAAAAGCTGGAGTCTTGAGAAGAGCATTTCGCGTGTATCAGGAATCTGTTGCAGACGTTCACTTAAAATCGATTCTGCATTCTCATATTGCTCCTGCTCAATATAAACGAGGGCAAGACGGGATGTGGCATTTGCAATGTCACGTTCATCCCCTTTTTGCTGAGCCAGTTCAATCGTTTGATTGGCGTGAATGCTTGCCTTGATGAGGTCTTTTTTATAAATATAGACCTGGCAAAGATTGAAGTTTGACAGAAATATGACTGGCAAATCTGCTATTTCTTGTGCTTTAAGTAGTGCCTGCTGAAAATAGTCCTCTGCATTATCGAGATCATCCAGATAGCCATACACTACCCCGATACCTGTTAATCCTCTACAGATACCAATCCCATCGTCGATTTTTTCCGCAAGGTCATATAATGAGCGATATGCTGTCATTGCCTCATCAAAATTTCCGGTGTGGCTGTGAATCCAGCCAGTCAGGAAATACAGTCGCCAGTGCCAGTTATCACTTAAAATAGCACTCCATTTTTGTGAGATGCGTATGGCATCTTCAAGTGCGCTTGCATAGCCTTTAGCAAACATTTTCTCGTATGCTTCAAGCAATTCCTGCGATGCAATGAGCGTGCTATCAAGAAAGTCCCCTTTTAACATATCGCGGGTCTTAAGCAAGATTTCTGACAGATCATTTGCCATCTCGCGAAGGGCATACTCCCACCCCAATTCATGAAGAAGAGTCATGCGTTCCTGTTTATCAGAGGTTTGCGCCAGTTGTTGTTTGATTTGGATGATACGTTGTAACATAGGGTTTCAGAAATCCATCTGCAAATTACTTAACGATACACTGTTTTTCTACCGTCTCATGACAATGCTACTGTATAAAACAATAAATTGAAATATTTTGAAATAAAATATCATATTTGCCCTCGAATTGGTATCATTGGCGTGTAATTTTTACTGAAAATCTCATTTAACATGACTGTGGATGTTATTCTAAAATAGAAAGATTTGATCTCATGATTACTATAAATCCCGCCGAATTAGGGCGTAGCCAGGTCTATAAATTGCTGACAGGGAGTATTGTGCCGCGTGCGATTGCATGGGTCAGCAGTCAATCCAACGATGGTGTTCTCAATCTCGCACCATTTAGCTATTTCACGGCAGTCAGTGCCAATCCGCCGATGGTCTTGTTTTGCCCCGGAACACGTGCTGCGGGTAACGGTGAAAAGGATACCTATAATAATGTGAAAGTGAGCGGCGAGTTTGTCATCAATTTTGTTGATGCGGCGAATGCAGAGGCAATGAATATTACTGCCACCGTCGTTCCACCCGATGTGGATGAATTTGAACGGGCGGGGTTAACACCTGTAGCGAGTACAGTCGTTTCTGTGCCGCGAGTTGCTGAAAGTCCAATTCATTTTGAGTGTAAATTAGAGAAAATTGTGGATGTCGGGGACAGTCATATTGTCATCGGTGAGGTTGTTTATATGCACTTCCGCGACGGTGTTTATAAAGATGGCAATTATATTGATATGGAAGCCTATCAACCGATTGCACGTCTGGCGGGTTCCGATTATGCCCATCTGTCTAATATTTTCCAGCTACAGCGTCCGCCATCGGAAATTTAAACAGGCAAGTCTGATAATCGGGCACGACGCATCGTGCCCCTACCCGTTTTCTATGCAAGAACAGATTTTAATGCCTCAAACATCTGACTTACATATTTTTCGACATCATAGACTGTTGCCCCGGTTGCCGCGAGATCATCATAGGCGACATAGATTCCGGTGTATGCCTCTGTTTCCCATTTGAGTGGCGCGGTTAATTCGGGCGCGGTGTAATTTTCCGCATAGGGATAGGCATAGGCGTAGAGATACGGACGCTCAAATACGCCCTCTGTGAATGGTGCAAAACCAATATTGATGTGTGGCTTGTATTCATCCATATCTGCATCTTTAAACCAGAGTGTGCTCAGGTCAAAATGTTCTCCCCAGACCACCGCAGGCGATAGATGCCCGTTGACCCGTGCCCGCCAGCGTGCAATTCCGGTATAAATCATATCCAGTGCTTGCATGTAGGCGTTTATGGCATCCGTATCCAGAATCAATTTTCCTGTTTTACTATGTTCTTCGATAGCATCGGGCAGCGCTTCTGGCTTCTTAGCATAAATCTTCCCGAGTAACTTTTCGGTAAGTGAATCACCTGCTAAATCATCGAAAAATCCGACAAATTCATCTTCAGACATCGCCTGTAGAATGCCTTCAAACAGACTTTTTTGTGTGTAAAGTTTTAGCGGAAAAGGTACAGCGCCACCGCTCCCGCGATAGTAAAAAACAGCCGATTCTTCTGTGTTGAGAACCAGTTTGCCACCCTGCGGAAATGCCTGTGTGCTGAATCCATAGAGATGCGGTTGCATGGCGATGTGTAACCAGTTTTGTTGTTTTTCCAGCAACACATTACAAATTGGCGGGAACAGTTTCGCGGCTTGATGTAATTTATGAATATTCTCTTCAAAATTTTCGAGCGGTGGTAATGTCATTTTTTTCTCCCGATCTATCAATCTGATTGTGAGACAGGATTTCCAGCGTGTTTCTTTCATCTACACAAGCTATTTTTATCAGTTCATAACAGTATGATTGTCATGACATTTGAGCAAAATTTGACAAATTTATCTTAAATATCATAATATCATGATATTTAAAGTATTTTTCGGAGTGGCGACTATGCAAACGATTATTTTTCTCCTGATGGCAGTCTTACATGGCATCGCTTTCTTTTTGATGACAAGATTGTTCATTCAGAATCGCAAGTCTTATACTTTACTGGCGGTACTGGCTTCATTCGGATTATTTTACGACAATCTGATTGTTGGCATCGGAACATTCATCGGAGAAGGTGCACTACTCGAAAATTTGAATGCTTTCCGATTTTATGGTCATGCTTTACTGACTCCCCTGCTGATCATTTTCGCTTACGGGGTTATGCGGCAACTCACAGGCAAGTATTCCCGCATCTGGCATAGTATTTTTTGTATTCTGGCTGTTGTGATGATTGGTATGGGTATCATGGCAGATGTATTTAACCTGTCACTTGTGCCAATGGCTGAAAATGGCAGTCTGCGCTATGTCAACGAGTTATCGGAGGGTCCTCCTATTCCCTCGATTATCACGATTATTGTCATGATCGTTGTCGGCTTAATTGTCTGGCGTAGAGTCGGTTGGATGTGGCTGGCAATTGCTTCAATTATCATGTTTGTGATGGCAGCAGCCGGAGCAAGCAATGTCACCCTGACCAATATCGGTGAGGTCATTTTTGTCGCCGGGATTATTGCCACAGATTATCACATCCATAATCGCACACCACAGAATATCGCATCAGAACCAGAAATGGTAACGGCATAACCCAAATATAGATGTAAGGGCGTGGCATGCTACGCCCTTACAAAACATGGGAAAATATTTTTCTTCATTATCACCACCGAAAACTCATCAACAGCTAAGGTAAGATGCGCGAATTGTCTGGCATCCTTAAATTTGTGTGAAGATTTTGTGTAATTGGTTGACAGGATTGTTCCCTGCAACTAAACTCTGAGAAATTGTATTCGCAATTGAGATAAAAAAACGATGATATTCACTCGCGCACTCTGTTGTTGCTGTTGCCATAGATTCGGGATGCAAGCAACTTAGTCAACAGCCACAGAGATTAATCTAAACAACAATCAGCCAACGGCGAAACTAAGGTGTAGAGCTTCCTGATTACGGGAAAGACAATGCTCTGCGCTTTTTTATTGCCTGTTGGCTTTTTTTATGAGAATCACCCGCAATAGAGTAAAGCGTAAGCACCGTAGCAAGCCACCGTACCAATCGTTTGAACATTTAAAGAGGGTGTCAGGTAATCATGAGCGCATTAAGAAACATTGTTCCATACGCCGCCGGCGCAGATATTGAGGTCACAGAGATTGAAGCACAAATTGGCAATACGCCGCTTGTGGGTTTTCAGCGTGTGACCGCGCATCTTCCGTCTGATATTCAAGTTTATGCCAAAGCTGAATGGCATAATCCCGGAGGCAGTGTCAAAGACCGCCCTGCCCGTGAGGTTGTGCGTCAGGCACTCGGAGATGGTCGCCTCGGGAATGGCAAAATTTTGATGGATAGTACCAGTGGCAATACCGGAATTGCTTACGCGATGCTGGGTGCTGCAAAAGGCTTCGATGTGAAATTGTTCATGTCAGAAGCGGTGAGTAAAGAGCGCATTGCTATTTTACGGGCGTATGGTGTCGATATTGAATTTACCGATGCACTGGATGGTAGTGACGGTGCTATCGAGGCAGTACGGGAACTCGCCGAACGTGAACCGGATAAATATTTCTATGCTGACCAGTATAATAATCCGGCAAACTGGCAGGCACACTATAAAACCACAGGGGTCGAAATCTGGCATCAAACCGAAGGACGTGTGACTCATTTTGTAGCAGGTCTGGGGACATCCGGCACATTAACCGGGACAGGTCGGCGTTTGAAAGAGTATAACCGTAATATTCAGGTGATTAGCGCCCAGCCGGACATTGCATTTCACGGGATTGAAGGCTGGAAGCATATGGAAACAGCAATCAAACCGGGTATCTATGATGTAAATTTTGCGAATCATGATATGGGCATCGACACGGAAGCCAGTTATGAGATGACCCGTCGTCTGGCACGCGAAGAAGGCTATCTGGTGGGTCCGAGTGCAGGGGCTGCGATGGTCGCGGCAATTAAGGTTGCAGAAGGATTAGCCGAACGGGGTGAATCCGGTGTCGTCGTGACACTGTTCCCGGATAATGCCTACAAGTATCTGTCATCGAATTTCTGGGATGAAGGCTAAGAGTCACGATATAGATATAGAGAACACAATGAAAATGAGCTAGAAATGGCTCATTTTTTATTTGTGTGGCATTCTCTAATTATTTTAGAGATTGATGGTCGATTTTTAAGCGGGTTTGGCACGCCACACCTCTACGGAACGCCAAATCTTTTCAGGACATTACATATTTTTACATATCCTTTAAAAATTTATGAACCCCTCTCTGAAACGTCGAGAAGGGTTCGGGATGGGGTCACTCAAATGCTGTTTTGAACTCCTCAACAGCTTTAGGACCATTCATTTTAAGCCCTGAATTGAATGCCTCACTATCCTGCACACGAAATTCAAGACGCTCCACACGGAATCCGGTTAGACGCTCCCGTTGCTGACGGCGAATCTGCACATCAATTAGATATTCGGCTGTTCGCATCACACTATCGGTATCTGTCCAATCGGCTTTGTACATCACCGTCCCCGAGCGGTTGAAAATCCATGTCATGTTCGGATACCCGCCAAAACGACGATGACAGGCACCATCCAGCGCATCCAGTACAATCGGACGACTGACACCATAAATATCACGCAGTGCCTGTGCGTGCTTGTATTTTTGTTCCATACTCCTGAGATGCGGATAATTCTCACCCGGATGGGCTTCATGTGTATACAGGAAAATTGACCCTATGCCCTGCGACGCAAGGCGTTCTGCGGCGGTATTCATCTTCTGCGATGACATGCCGCAATATGGTCAGGTAAAGCTCCCGAATTCCACAATCAGAAACTTATGCTCACCCCATAAACTGCTCAGAGAGGTTTCCGTTTTATCCAGATGCCACAGAGGGAAATCCGGTGCATTCGACCCGACAGCAGGGCTTTCATCCCATTTCATAATTGGCTCAAAATTCCGCCGATGAAACACCTCATAATTGTAGGCTTCAATCATAGATTTATCAGTCATAATCAACCTTTCCAACAAACAACATCACATACAACTATACCCGTATCGGAGCAAATCTGCCTCAATCCGAACAATCAACTTGCCCACTCCAGCATTCAGCGTACAATGGATGAACACAAGATCGGAGACTTTTCTTGAAAAAACTGACAATTCTGGCAATTTTACTGACTTTTGTGCTAGCTGCATGTGGCGCTGCATCGAAACCCGTTCCTGAACTAACACAATCTATGAGCAGTGAGTCGATTGCTGGTGCGACATTGACCGTGACTTATCCTGATGGCTGGTTCGCTGAAGATCAGACTAATGCCAATATTACCATCACAAATACGCAAAGCCTGCTGACATCAGGGGCAGAGGGTATCCGTCGCGGACAAATTATGCTCTTCATCGGGCTGATTGATAGCAATGGTTTGTCTGAAAGCATACCTGTCTTATCTCCGCGCAATATTGTTGCACGCTTTTCGCAATTGCTTTCAAATGGACAGGCATCAGATGATGATTTTGAGGAACTGACCATCAACGGGCATGAAACCGTGATTGCGAAATTAGAATCCGACACAGGTGGCGAAGGCGCGACCCTGATTGTCATGGAAATTGATGGCAACTACGTGATGATAAGCGCCATGACAAAAGCAAACGAAGTCGAAAGCTATCAAGAGTTAGTCCGGGCAATCGTCGCGACAATCAGCCTTGATGGATAAACACCCATAATTTAGCAGGGAGTGGCAGTAGCATCACAGAAAAACGCACGCGGAAAATCGCGTCCCTACCGGGCACAAGCTCCCTTGTAGGGAAAGGCTTCTGCCTATCCGGGGTGAGGTAGGCTTGCCATTCATGCAGATTCAACCGCTCCGAATTTCGACCAATCGACATCCTCATGCTATTTTGTACCATCCGGTAAAATTGTTTTTTCATTGCAGGTGACACCAGACAAGTCTGCACCATGCAGATTAGCAGTGCTAATGTCCTCTGAATAGTCGAATCCTATACTGATAAGGTAACACATCACAAACAATCTGACTGCATTTTCAGGATGGATAGGGTATTGATTCGAGTGAAATTTCACGGACACGATACATCATATCCCTACGAGGGTATATTTAAGCTCAAAATTAACAGAAGGAAGGGACGCCGCTTCCAGTCATCCCGGGCTTAATCTCTTTGTGATGAATTATTTTTGATGCAATTGCAGCAGATTATTAATCATCCCGTGTGCTGATTGTCTCATCATCCGGTTTGACATCGGCGGTCAACTCAGTCATGAATGCCTCCGCCTCTTCGCGTGTTTCGAAGAATTTCATGCGTTGATAACGGGTGATTTTTAGAATCGTGTTGATGATAATTCGCAATCCGGGCGAAATCCCGACAAATAACATCCGTCCACTACGCGGATGGGTCAAACCGGGTCCGGCTTTCGCAACCAGCCAATTCGGTGGAATCCGCCGCACAGTAGACATATCCACAATTGAATGAACAGTTCCAGCAATACTGTTCCTTAACTCTTTTTCCTGTGCATAAGCATCCATAAGTTCTTGAATTTCAAGCGGTTCTTCAAATTCATAAATCAAATGTGTTTTATCGTCGCTTAATTGGACTGAAACTGGCATAACAAATAACCTCAAACCTCGCTATAATTACGGCTATTATAACGATTAATCTTGCATTTGAAAGTAAGCGACATAACATTGGATACATCACAATTGAAACTACGCAATGCCTCTAGTTGGACAATGTTCATTTTTGGCGTCCTCGCTCTGATTCTCGGTACTATCGGCATCATCAATCCTGAAAGCACGCTGAGTCTGCTCAATTTTGAAGTCATCGAACGTACACAACGCGCATCCGGTGATTACAGCCTCGTTTTCCTCACCGCTTCGTCAATGGCATCATTTAATATGGGGGTCTACTACATTTTCGCCTCGTTGACGAATCTCAAAATCTTTTACTGGTGGACAGTGCCGTTCCGCATGGTGACCTTTACTGTTTTTACCCTGGTGGTTATCAACGGGGTTGCTCCGGCAGGTTTTATCGGCGTCGGTGTGTGGGAATTAACAGGCGCGATTCTAACAGGAGCAGCTTTAATCTACGAGAGACGCCAAACACAGCTAAACTAATACAGTTTGCTAACAACTCTGACGTTACGGTAGTTGAGGAAACCGTTTATAATCAGTTAGAAAACGGTTTCCCTACCCTAAATAAGGAGCATTTGCGTGGCAATCGAAGTCCGATGGGATCATATCAACAGGTATCCGGTGCTGGTTTACGAATTTTATCGTGGCTGGACATGGAAAGACTTCTTTGATGTGAAATTACGAGCCGACACACTGCTGGAGTCGTCCTCGGTTAAAATTCCCCTCTTATTCGATTTACGCCGCACACCCGATATGCCACCCGGCATGTTAAAGCACACCCGCAAATATGCCGTCAACCGCCAGATGAACGGGTCGCCGATTATCGTTATCGGTGCGAGTAAAGTCGTCCAGACCACCTTCACAATCGTTGCCCGTATGATCGCCGGATACGCAGAACATGAACTGACCGATGATATTTTGTTTGTGGCATACTGGGAAGATGTCCCGGACAGTTTACGTCGTCATGGTGTTTCTTGAGAACTCTGTCGCGATACTTCGACCAGTTCGCCATCATCCCCGATAATAAAGGATTGCTCCGGTTTTAGCTCTAAATTCTGTGTCTGAATCACAGAGGCGTCCTGCTGTTTTTTCTTGAGATTGTCATACCGCGCCCGGTTCTGCTGTAATTGTCTGCGTAACCCGACCTGCAAGGCAATCACAATCAGTAACCATCCCGCAAATACGGACATGACGAAGCTAAAGAGACTTGCTTCTGAGATGAGCATCAAGAATAGTGCCATCGCACCCCCGACGACCAGGATAGGAGAGCTATCCATCAGCACATGCCGCAATTTGAGTTCTAAGAGTGCTTTTTTACTTTCGAGGTCAAATTCTTCGGGGCTTGCTGCTAAATCCCAATCTTTACCGAAGCGATTTCGTAAACGGGTATAGGTGCGGATTTGTGTGCCATCTGTGAGAGAGGTGCGCCAGTAACTATGATACCCGGCTAGCATCGTCCACAGGATAGTCATCGGCACAGGCGCTAAGATCACCCGCAACCAGATCATAATCACAGCGACTGCATACACCACAATATGCACCACAAACAGCATAAGCTGAACATCATGATCGGTTTGATTGTAATAAATTCGAGGCATTTGTCCCTATTCCCGCATGATTCATGACCTGCCCATCGCCACTGCTCCGGTGATAATCAGCATGAAAAACAACACAAATACAACAAGCATCATAATTCCCTGTCATCATTGAGTCGATAATTTAAGCATAACATAGGGCAATCGTCTGCTGTCCCCCGGTTTATAGGGGTCTTTTACCCGCCGGATTGCTTTCCAATATCCGACATTTGACGTAAACTTGTTATCTGAGACACACGACACGTATTGAAAACAGGATCGGAGCCAGGTTTACATGTCCGACTTTGATGAATTTGATAGCTTTGACGACTTCGACTTAGCAGAATTTGATGATGCACCCGCCGATGACGATGTCTTCGATTCCTTCGATGATGATGTCTTCGATGACCCTGTTGATGATAGTTCTGCCGACACACCATCCGCAGCCGAAGTAAGCCGTCGTCTGGATGAATATGAAAAAAAGACGACTGACTATCGCAGACGTATTGTTAAAGCGAAACAATTTAATAAAGAACAACGTGCAGAAGCAGTTGAATGGCTCGGGGAATCCGGCAATCCACTGGCGATACCGGAACTGATAAAGGTGTATCGTAAAGATAAAACACCCGGTATGAAGGAAAAAGCAGCATACGCACTCGGGCAAATGAAAGCTCTGCAACAGCAATTGAATGACCCTGAGACGGAAGCTGAAACCAGTCAGCGCATCTATGATATGGTTACAAAAGATCAGTATGGCAAAAGTGCCAGCGCGATACCTCTGATTATCATCGAAGTTGTACTGGTTGTTGTAGCCATTGTGCTATTTATCGTCGGTGGTATTTTGAATGCCAATGCCGCTACGCAACGGGCAGAAAATGAAGCAGCAACTCAGACTGCGATGCCGACGCCAACAATGGATACGATTGATGCGTTGCAAAATGATTTGAATACTTATTACACTGCCCTTGTTGAAGATTCAGTTCTTCTCCAGCAAGATTTGAATCAGGTCGGACGGGGTAATGAAATGACCTGTGATACCGATGCCCTTCAAAATCCATCGCCTTACACACTCAGCCCACAATGGGAAACGCAGTATTCCGACGTGGTAACACAGTTAAATGATTTCCGCACAGAATTGAACACTATCCGCCAGCCTTATCTGGAAACATGCTCCGGTGGTCTCATGAACGCGGAAGAAGCCAATTCTCTGCTCGATACACTCGTCGGCATTCAACTGACATTTAATGATTTAAGTGATGCATTGAACGATGCTGGAATTGAAGTGCCCGAACCGGCTATCCCGACACAACCACCACTTGAAGAAACTGATGAACCGCAAGCAACGCCTTTGCCTGTGGATACGGCTGACCTGAATGCTGTCATTATTGATCTTGAACGCCTGATTACAGATATGACGGATTTACAGGGATCAACCTCACAGATCAATTTCTACTGGCAGCAGGTCGTTGATAACGGTGAACTCTATATCAGTGGCTGTAATCAACCACCGCCAATTGTGCCGGAAGATTATGAACTGGATGCGAGTCTGGTCGGTATTTCTACAGATCTTGATACAGCCGTGAGCAATGTCAATATCGCACTCAGTACAACCCGTGATGCAATTAACGCTTTCTATGCTGCCTGTGAAGCTGGCGAAGTGCCTGAGAACGCAGCCGGACAACTCACGATCACCCAATTCTCACTCGATACCTTCGGTGTAGCACAGAATAACCTGAGCGAAGTCGAACGATAGTTCAATACTCCCCACAAATAAAAATCTCCTGTGAATAATCCGCAGGAGATTTTTTGTTTTATCTGAGAGCTAATAAGATTTTCGAGTTTGGAAACGCCAGATCCCTACATTATTGTAGACATTTTTCGGACATGATGCATCGTGTCTCTACAATTCTGGTGTTGAGTAGCGGACAGGATTTTTACCATCTAGCCACCTGACGATTACTCATTCGTTTCCATCTGATTCCATTCAACCACGCATGATCCTTCATCGGTTTGACCGACTGCCAGACCATAAGTGTGACAACTTGCGATGACTGTATTACCGTTTTCACTATCAATCACATCAAATTCGGTATCCTCTTCGGACTCAGCACGCCAGTACAAATCATCACCCGAGATATTATTGCGCTCTGTGCCTGTACAATTCCAATCGGATGGAATGCTACCCGCAGAAACATTGCCCCGTTTGACAAAAACACAATCACCGGGTTCCAATGTGCTGCCAAAATTAGAGCCACTTGTTCCCGATTCACCCCTTATACGAAGACCGTTTATATCGAGTGTCGCATTTTCACTGGTATTGATAATCGCAAAGAAATCGCCGTTATATTTGATTTCCATATTCGGATTAGCTGGCTGTCTACCGACATTATTCCCGCCGCCATTGCCATTGAATAGACCCATTGCAAAAGCAATCGCTATTCCTGCTACGACCACCACAGCACCGATAATTGCCGGGAGTGGCAAGCCACCCGAACTGTCCTTTACTTTCGGTTCGGTAAATCCCTTATTCGGCTTACTGATAGGGACAGCTTTTGGCAGAGAGTCAGCCTCCGGTTTTTCGATTTTTGTTTCAGGAACAGGACGCGGTTCTTTTTTAGCCGGGGCATCCCATGATTCTATTTTTGCAGGTGGAGCAGGCTCATCACGCAACGGCTTGGTTGCAACATCCTGTTTTGCCGCTTTTGCCTGTGCCGGGGGTTTTGTTCCTGTATCATTCAGTCCATAGGTTTCTTTGAGTGCGCCGATAAACTTCATAGCGGTTGTATGTCGTTTGTTGTAATCTTTTTGCAGCGCTTTCAAGATTTCGCGCTGGGCATCTGCTGGAATCTCGGGATTATACTGGCGTGGTGGTTTAGGGGGTTCTGTGATATGACTGAGCGCAACTTCCATCGGGGTATTGCCACTGAATAGCACTTCCCCTGTCAGAATCTCATAGACGATGACCGCCAGCGAATAGACATCGCTCTGCGGCACAGCACTCTGAGAATCAGTTGCCTGTTCCGGCGAAATATAACGTGGTGTGCCAAACGCCGTTCCCAGTGTTTTATCCACATCTTCCCACAAAACCAGACCAAAATCAGTCAATACCGCCTTATCCTTGCCCTGCTCACCCGAATCACGGCGCAATAGCACATTCGAGGGCTTCACGTCCCGATGAATAATGCCACGCTTATGAGCATGATCAAGTGCCCCGGCAACCTGTTCCAGTATCCGCAACATACGGTCTACCGGCATCAGTTCCTCGCGGTTTTTATAGGTTTTCATTTCATCTGCGAGATCATTGCCTTCGATATAGCGCATTGCAATGAAATACAGATTGCCTTCTTCACCAAATTGATAAATCGGTACAATGCTATCATGTTCAAGCTGGGCGACTGCACGGGCTTCCCGTTCAAAACGTTCCCGCAAAATCGTATCGTCCCCTGCCATATCCGAGGTTAAAATTTTGATGGCAGCGCGTCTCTGGAGCTTTTCATCATCCCCGAGGTAAATATGCGCCATCCCACCACTCGTCAATTTTTCGCGCAGGATATAGTCGCCTAATTTCTTGCCGACCAGGTTTTGTTCTACCACGCGCTAATATCCTTTCACCGAAATTTCTTATTGTGCATACTTATTCTCTATTATAGCGCGTAAACCCTACCTGGCGACAACAAAGGTTTTACGAATAAGCTACGATTTCCACACGATTTTTACGATTACGATAGATTGTAAGGCGAATCGAAATAATAATCACAAAATGTAAGGTGGATTGTTATACATTTAGCCAGAGTGTGAAGATGGAGAATTTGATTTTCTCCAGGAAAATTCCGGGAATCTTGATGTAAGTTGTGTCATAATCTGATAGGAATAAAGCGTCACATTTATACGAAAAGGTTTGTTATGATTTCAATCAATGCTATTTTGCTAGACACTTCAGAATGGCAAACACATGAAGCAACACCGGAACTTAAAGCATGGGTTAGACCTGACCTGCGCGAAATGTTGTCTTTGCACTATTTTGCGGTAGCACCGGATATTCCCTATGCTCTGGATAATATTAATGCCATAAAACAGGATATGATTAAAAATATTACATCAGCGGGTGGCGAGATTGTCCTGATAGACGTAGAAACCATCCAGAAATTGAAAGCACTTTACCAGATTTTCAAATTTCCAATGTATGAAGATGGTCGCGGGCGTATTTATGTCGCTTCGTTTACATTTCCGTTTAAGGATTTTAGTTTTGTCGTTAAGGTACAGAGTCCTGAAACCGGGATTACCGGACAACGGGAAAGTTTTGCCCTGAATAATTTAATTCAAGAAGGCAGTTTAGATTTAGATCAACTCGTCCCGGCTGACGATGGCTCATCCAGAATGACACCTGAGATGATGCAACAAATTAGCATTGCAACCGATAAACCGGAACTCGATGCTATCTTTCCTTCGCATCCTTTGAGCCGGATTCGGGGGCATCTAAAACACATCAGAGCATCTATCAAATTTGATGATATGCTGTATAAAGCAACTCCATTTTAAATATCAATGCGGGAATGAAACACCCTCCCTGAAACTGTCAAAGAGGATGTTCTGTCAATTACTCTACCAGTTCACCGACAGCTTCAACAACTGCCTGTGCTGTGAGTCCATATTCTTCGTAGATTTTCTGATAGGGAGCAGACGCGCCGAACATATCCACACCGATAGTGATACCATACGCGCCGACATATTTCTGCCAGCCAGTGGTCACACCCGCTTCAATGCTCACACGTGCATCAACTTCCGGTGGTAAGACAAAGTCTTGATATTCTTCATCCTGTGCATCGAAGAGTTCCCAGCAAGGCATACTGACCACACGGGTTTTCACGCCTTCATCATCCAGTGCGGAGAAGGCTTCCAGCGCGATTTCCACTTCCGAGCCTGTCGCCATGATAATCACTTCCGGGCGACCTTTTTTGATGCTGGCACTTTCCGCGAGAATGTATGCGCCGCGTGCAACCCCTTCATGAATGCCCTCAACATTATCCCCATCAAGCACCTCTAAGCTCTGGCGACTGCCAATCACAACCGCAGGGTGATCAAGTTGCATAATGGCTTTCCATGCACCGATCATTTCATTAGCATCTGCCGGACGGAAAACATACAAATTTGGTATCAGACGTAAGCTCATGATGTGTTCGACAGGTTGATGTGTTGGACCATCTTCCCCGAGACCGATGCTATCATGTGTGAAAACATAGACTGTCGGAATATCCATCAGCGCACCGAGGCGAATCGCACCGCGCATATAATCACTGAATTGCAGGAATGTCGCGCTATAGGGTTTGATGATACCGCCGTGTAATGCCAGCCCGTTTACAATCGCGCCCATACCATGTTCACGAACACCGAAACGTACATTACGCTGTGTCGCATCACCATGACCTGTGTTATTGGCATTTTTGATGAGTGTTTTGGTACTGCCTGCTAAATCCGCATCCCCGCCGATCATCGTCGGAATTTTTGCGGCTAATTCATTGATAGCAGGGCTAATTGCGTTACGGGTAGCAACTTTCTTCTCACCATCGAATACAGGTAAGCCAGCATCCCATCCATCGGGCAGTTCGCCAGCGAAAGCCAGTTCGTAGGCAGCTGCGAGTTCGGGGAATGCCGCTTTATAGGCATCGAATTTTGCATCCCATGCCGATTCCAGTGCAGCACCATTGTCAAGCGCTTCTAAGAAATGTTCTGATGCCTCACCCGGAACGAGGAATTGTGCATCGGGATCCCAGCCGAGTTGTTCTTTTGCTGCACGAACCTCATCTTCTCCGAGAGGCGATCCATGTGCAGAGCTTGTGCCCTGTTTGTTCGGGCTACCATAACCGATAATGGTGCGAATCAGGATGATCGTCGGTTTATCGCTGACAGATTGCGCGTCTTTGATAGCGGCGTCAATTGCAGCCGTGTCATTGCCATCGCTCACGGTTACAGTATGCCATCCCTGCGATTCAAAGCGGGTTTTCACATCTTCGGTGAAGGTCATGTCTGTTTCACCATCGAGTGTGATTTTATTGTCATCATAGAGGAAAATCAGCTTGCCCAATCCCCAGTGACCTGCCAGCGCACAGGCTTCGATAGCAACACCTTCCATCAAATCGCCATCACTGACCAGGGCATAGGTGTAATGGTCTACGACTTCATGTCCATCGCGATTGAAATACGCCGCGAGATAAGCCTCTGCTAAAGCCATCCCGACTGCTGTTGCCGCGCCCTGCCCCAGAGGACCCGTTGTGGTTTCGACACCCGGTGTTTCACCATATTCAGGGTGTCCCGGTGTTTTACTGTGCCATTGACGGAAATTTTTCAATTCTTCCAGCGACAAATCATAGCCTGTGAGATGCAAGAGCGAGTAAATCAACATACTGCCGTGTCCCGCACTCAGCACAAAACGATCACGATTATCCCAGTCAGGATTTTTGGGATTATGCCGCAGATGCCCCTGCCACAGTGTGTATGCCATCGCTGCTGCACCCATCGGCAAACCCGGATGTCCGCTATTGGCTTTCTGAACCGCATCAATCGACAGTGTGCGTATCGTATTGATTGCGAGTTTCTGTAAATCACTATTTGCTAATGTCAACGTCAGTCTCCTTGAAAATTGGAATTAAAAAACTTGTATGAACTATAACTTTGAATCATTAAAAAACCACCATGCAATATGAAACGCTGTATGTGAATTAGAAAGTCAGTGATTCATGCAAAATTAATCCGATAAACAGTCTTTATAACAGCTTTCAGCCGTCAGCCATCAGCATCTCAGCTTTTTTCTGATAAAACACAGGGCTTGAAGAAAAGAACGGACTGCATCGCAACCTGAAAGACAGATTTCTAAAATTTTCTTTGTGTCTTTGTGTCGAAAAATGCTTTAAAGCAATCGGTTTAGTACCATTCATTTCACATATAACGTATGAAATAATCACGCAGATAATATACCCTGCGATGCAAACGCTTTCAATTGCAGCAATCGAATGCCAATTTGATTACATCTTGCTGAACACCGGTCATCCGGGGGTTGCAGGGGCATAGTACATCGCCCGCTATCTATCTGTAACGTTTCAGGTGGGGATGTCTTTCAGGAACAAAAAAAGGAAGCACGTATTCGCACTCCCCTGATAAGGAATTGTTTCCGGGTATGCTGGCAAAATGATGAGAGAAATTCGCCAGATGATAAATTATACGCCGGAGGTATTCTGTCCCATGTGATGATAGAGCCAATCGTAAGCGTCATCGACCTGGTCTCCTGCGAAAAACGCAATGTTGGTCGGGCGACCGCGTCCCAGTGTGGCACTATAACTACGGGAAACAATTAAAAATGGCATGTTCCCCTGCGGATAAACCACTGCAACCTTACTTGCTTTTTCCGGCGGGACATGACGGGTAAGCCAGCGTCGAATCTGGAGCGACATATAACGCACGGGAGGCAATTCAGACTCTGAAAAATCCATCAGAATGTGCCCCATGTGTCCGTCACGAATCATGATGTGATTCATCCACTGAATCCAGGTATCAACAGCCCGCCGATTTGCACTGTACCACTTGAAAATATGAATGCCGTCTTCTTCGAGATATTCAAGATGCTTTGTCATTGATAGAACCTGAAATATTCCTTAATACTTGTTATATATTGTAACAAACATTAATACTAAACTTGTAAAAATCTCGAAAAAATAGAGCTTACAACCCTGTTGGACTGGCTGTGAAACGGTATGAAGTTTGCAACATTTTCGGGCTTAAGTTTGAACCACGTTACAGGGGGATTGGCTTATAGATAGAGAAGAATTAAGACAGTCAAAAAGTGATGAGGAGGAGTAAATATGACTACCTCAAATCATAGGGCATTATGTAGGGATGGAATACATTCCATCCGCCTCTCACCCTATTTTCAGAAAAGATTTGAAGAACACAAATAAATTTGACGTAAAGAGGCAAGGAGCAGAGAGAATTTCAATAATAACCGGGCTATCCTGTGGTCATAGCGGAGCTTAAACAACTAACAAAACCTGATCTCACGCCGTCGTTGCATAACCGCGTTCGGCATCATCTTCTTCATCGGGCACAGTATCGGATAGTGGAGCGGTGTCGGGCATATCGTCCAGAGGGAGCGTGAAAATAAAGTCCGAGCCTGTTTCCCCGTCACTTTCCACGCGGATTTTGCCGCCATGTGCTTCGACGGCAAGACGACAGAACGCCAATCCCAGTCCAACACCCTTCGGTGCATCCTGATATTTGACACGACTGAACTTATTGAAAATACTATCCAGCATATGTCCGGGGATCCCGGGTCCGGTATCGGAGACCGTAATCTGAATTTTGTTGTTAACCAGTTCGGAGCGCAGCGTAATACGGCTACCGGATGGCGTATATTTGACAGCATTTTCCATCAAATTGATCACAACACGGGTAATCATATCGGTATCAATGAGTATTTCTGGCAATTTCGCAATATCGAGATCAATGCTAATACCTGCGTGGTCAGCAATGGGCATCACAAGCTGGAAGGCATCGGTCAGGAAAACATGTACTTCTGCCGGTTGCTTGTTGAGAATCGTTGACCCACTTTCAAGGCGCTGAATATCGAGTAGTGCTTCAACCAGGCGCGAGACCTGTTGCGTGCTGCGTAGACCGAGTTGCAAAATCTTGAGCACTGCCGGATTATCATGCCCCTGTAATAATTCAGCCAGCTTGATAATCGCCATATGGATACTGCCCATCGGACCCCGCAAATCATGATAAACCATTGCGGTCAGATCACGGCGCAGTTGTTCCAGTTCCATCTGGACACTCATATCTTGCAAAATCCACTCGATGTAACGATTGCCATCCAGTTCAATCCACCGCGCACGAATCAGCGTCGGGATACTATTGCCATCAATATCATAGGTATTGGTCGTGATGTGCTTCTCTTCTTCGTGGTCAATGTCTTTAATATCATCAAAGGAAATAATATTCACATCCTGCAAAGGAATCCCGCGCAGAACCACACGCCGGAAACCCAGAAATTCACAGGCTTTGATATTCGCATCAATGATAACCCCGCTTGAATCGGTCAACACAACCGGAACAGGTGTATGCTCAAAAATCGCGTAATAACGGGTATCTTGAACGGCTTTTTCCTGTTGTTGGGTGCGGTAGATGCTCGTAAATGCTTTGGAGGTCAGGTCTGCGACTTCATGTAAAAATTCGAGTGCGTCATCACCAAAATAATCAATTTTAGGGTGAACAAAAACCATTACGCCTGTAACAACATCATTATATCTAAGAGGAATACCAACCGCAGAGCCGGTCTCAGGGAGAAAATTCAAATCATCGGTGATTGTCCAGCGCGGGTCAGATTCGATGTTGCGAATCGCGATACTACGCTCACTATGGTAAACATAGCCAATCAATCCACGACTATACAATTGCATCCATTTTTGGGGGTCATTTGCGGGAGACTCTTCTTTTTCACCGGGGATGTAGATGTGGTCTATTTCACCGCTTTCCGTGAAGGTCATTAACACACTGTAACTGACTCCCATTGCCTGACCAACTCGCCCTGGCAATAGCTGGAGACCACGATTCATATCAAGATGGGCTTCGTGCAAGCCTTTTGCAATGTCATATAGTACGTGGTAGTGCATATGTCCCGTCACGTTCTCTAAATCTTTCCCGCTACATTATACGTTAATAAACCGTAACAAAGCAAGGAGATTGCCCCTGTAGTGCCTCAGATTCAAACTATATTCATACAAACTAGTATTAATTCGAGACACAATCCCTACTAAACATCAACTCTATCTTACAGATAACATTACAGCAATAGTACTTTTGGGGTGAGTCTTAAAAGTATTTACTCAGCTATCGGTGAGTTTGTTAGTTTATCGCCGCTAGTACATGACCAAAAAAGTTTTGATGTTATTTACATCGGTTGAGATATATCTCAACCCTACAAAACACCTGTAAAATCAAGGCTTGTGTAGGGATGGAATATATTCCATCTGTCGAAAATACTCTCTAAAGTCGACTCTAAAAGCGTTAAATTCTTTATTTATACAGGTTATGGTAAAGGTGAATAGAAACATCTGTGAGAATCGGACGCGAAGAATCGCAACCCTACAGATCATAATGGTTGTTGTAGGGGCAGGTTTCTGCCTGTCCGGGATGGAAAACAATAACCACGCTACCTCCTTGTGTCAAAATTTCCCGGCATTATCATTTATCTAAAGGCACATACTTATCAACACTGAAAATCACTATCAACTCCTGCCCTCCAATTGTAGAATGAACCCATTGTAGACATCCAACGAAGGACAGGGCATGTTCATCAGCTTTGAAGGCACTGAAGGTAGCGGCAAGACCACACAAATCAAAGAAATTTACGCTGCAATGCGCGATAAAGGCTATCAGGTCATCCTGACACGCGAACCCGGTGGCACAGACATCAGCAATCAAATTCGTACAATTTTGCTGGAGAATCTCGAAAACAAGAACATGCAACCCCGTGCTGAACTCCTGCTCTTCTGTGCCAGTCGCGCACAATTGGTCGGAGAAGTCATTCGTCCTTATCTGGAAAATGGTGGTATTGTCCTCTGTGATCGTTATGCTGATAGCACACTCGCTTATCAGGGATACGGACATGACTTGCCTGTCGATGACCTCAAGCGGATTTTGCAATTCGCAACAGGTGGTCTATACCCTGATTTGACGGTCTACCTTGATTTATCACCTGAAAAAGGTCTGGAACGCCGCCGCAAAGGTCAATTATTCGGAGAAGATTGGAATCGCCTCGATGACATGGAACTGAGTTTTCATAAGCGCGTCTATGATGGTTATCAGGAAATTATCTCATCTGACAAAAAACGTTTCCTGCAAATTAATGCTGACGGAAAACCGGAAACCGTCACACAATCTATCCTGGATACTCTGTTTCCCCTGTTACCACCTGTGAACCGTAGCAATAGTGTTTAATACAAAAAAGACAGAACCTGTGCTCTGTCTTTTGAATGCTTTATTGAATTGTACGGGGTGCTGATTATTTGGTATCGTCAATCAGACCGAGTGTAACAGCACCTGTCCAATCGGTTGTGCCCTTTTTCTCTTCGTCTATATCGAGATTTTCAAGTGCATCCAGACTAAAGAGGTCATCAGCACTGGTTTCATCGAAATCGCCACCGAATAAGAGATCAGGGTCAAACGCATCATCTGCGATAGCTTCCAGTTGTGGCATTTCAGCACCAACCGGAGCAGCTTCACTTTCTTCTGCTTTACCCGACCCGAGATGGGCTTTTTCGAGTAAAGGCGCGTTAACTTCCTGTGTTGAGTGTTTGGTACGTTCGGATTTACGGCGGATGTCTTCCGGTTCTTCTCTTGCCAGACTACGCTGCACGAGGAATGCAGGAGGACCCAGAACCGCAATCAGGTCTTCGGCATGTTTGCTACCATAACGACGTACCGCGCCGATTTGTGCTGCACCATCTTTACCATCAAAGACCAGTGCGAGGAAGTGATGTAAGCCAACGGATAAAACGAATACATCGTAATCCGAGCCATCATATAATTGCAGTGTTTGTAAGTTACCGCCGATAACATCCCGCATGGAGATATTCAGTTCGGCAGATGTACCGATCAAACGAGCCATATCGTTGTAGTCAATTTCACCCATTTCGGTACGGGCAGACACGATTTCACCGTCGCGGGTTGCAACCATCGCGGCAATCGGGTTCATATCATACATGACACCCTTCATAATCTCGCCAACTTTGTCTGCATTAATTTCAGGAACAGGACCCAGATCAACACTGCTGCCACCCGACCCACCTGTACTGACATTGACAGCCGCAAAAATATCGCCGCCATCCAGTGCTGCTTTGAGAACATTAATCAGTTGCGGGATATTGAACGGGCGTTTGAGATAGACGAAGGGGGATTGTTCGCGCATTTCTTCATCAAGTTCTGTGTCATCATAGTCGCCGAGCAACATAATGTTGACATTTTCATCAATTTGACGCATTTGCGCTGCCAGTTCCCAACCCTGTTCACTACCGAGTTTCCATGCTGCGATGACGGTATCAATACCACCGCGCTGCAACTCTTCCAGTGCTTCTTGGGGACCGGGAACATCAATTTGCACAACCAGACGATCCATTAAATCGAAGGCTGCACGAATCTGCTGCGGGATACTACCTGTCGGGTCAACTGTGATAATACGGGGCAAAGAAGCCATAACTTATTTCCGTTTTCACCTATTTTTCGTTAGATTGTTGTAATAGTGCAAAGGTACCGGTATCAGAGAATACTCACTCATCTATATTGAGTCTGTCTCTTTTTTGCGATTTTTCAATAGGTATATTGTATCGCTTTACTACAGTGTTTAGTATATTCAAATTATACAAACCCGCCACTAACGACGAATTGGTTAATCTGTTTGAATACTGTAACAAGTTTAGCGCATACTCAGCAAGAGTCAAATTACAATGCCTATTAAATTCTCGCAGAAATTATACGTCACGACAGTATTGATGAATCATTGAGATTTAGAAGGTTTCCTAAATGTTATACGATAACTTTGAAAATGGCATCAACCCGGCATGGCATATCACAGAGCAGGGAAAAGGAAAGGTCATCACTGAAAACAGTGCTTTACACCTGATTCACCCCGCTCATGATGCGACCGGATACCACAATGCACAGATTAGCGATTATGACGCAAAACGACAATTCACGCTGCGACCACCGCTACGAATGACAGTCACGGCAGAAGCGTCTACGGATGATTTGCGCGGGACTGCCGGATTCGGATTCTGGAATCATCCTTTTGCACCGGGTGAATCCAATTTTGATGTGCCACAGGCGGTCTGGTTTTTCTTCGGCTCATCGGAGAGTGATATGGCACTGGCGAAAGATGTACCCGGACATGGCTGGAAAGCGGCAACATTCAATGCCAAACAATGGTCATTTTTCGGATTATTGCCGACTGCTCCGCTTGCCATGCCTTTGATGAATATCGCCCCGGTCTATGATTCGCTCTGGTCAATCGGACAACGCGCTATTGGTGTGACAGAGAAAGCCCTCGATACGCAATTGCTCCGCGAGAAACATGAATATCAAATTGATTGGTTGCCGGACAGAGCTATTTTCCGTATAGATGGAGATACCGTTCTCGAAGCAAGTGATGCCATTACGAACAACCCGCTCGGATTCATCGCCTGGCTTGATAATCAATATGCGATTGTCTCACCGAAAGGCAAATTTGGCTTCGGATTCGTTGATGTCCCGCATGACCAATCGCTGATTTTGCACGACATCAAAATCGAAAAACTCTAGCCGTGTAACGACAACAAAAAAACTCAACCCATGTTCTTAATAGCCGGGTTTCCGGTAAAAATCATGCGCGAGTGTGCGATTTTTCCCGCTTGAAAACATCACTCCGCCTCCATAAATAGACGCTCATAGGTCATGACATTATTGCCATAAGGTGTTTCCAGAATGCCGCGTTGTTGATAGCCTAATCCTGTATAGAATTTCATCAAAGAGGGATTTCCTGCCACACCATCGAATCGAAGCGCATCAAAGTCTCCGGCAATGGCTAAAGCATCGACCTGAGTCATCACCCATTTTCCAATACCGCGTCCCTGTGCAAGCGGCAACACACCGAATCCACCGAAATAGAGCGCTTTGTGTGACCAATCAGCCCATGCAACAGTCGAATACCACTCACGCATTTTTTCGGTTACATAAAATGTACCGACCAGTGTTTCATCATCATAAATCGCATACACATCACCTGACTGAACACCAGCAGAATAGATTTCAAAATTTTTGTATGGATACCAGTGCGACATGCCCTGTGTGCGATACATGTGTTCACCACAAATTGTCAGGATAGCGTGCATCGAAGAAAGATCATTTTCCAGTGCAGGGGATAAAGATAGTGTCATTGTAATGCCTCATTGTTGTGTGATTAATCATCGAGAGGCAATACTACACACATTTCACACTATCGCGTAGAGGCGTCAGTGAAAGTCGGGTTAACGCAGATTATTATGACAGATTAAGCCTGGCGGGTGTATTCAGGAATAGGGGAAATTGTCTCGAACGCAAGTTGATAAATCAACCCGCTACGAAAACACATGAAATAAATTTCATTCTGATAGGACTTACGAAAATGGACATTTTTCATGGAATTCGATTTATCGAATGGGATTCTGGCAGGCGTCGAATTTATTCGATGGTGCATATAAGCGGCAAAAATCAACTATCTCTTGAATACCTGAATAATTACCGCTGTAAGATAAAAAACCTACTGACTGGCTTCTTCTTCTAGCAATTCTTTGACCGCTGCAAGCAATTTCTCATGAACTTTGCCATTGCTGATGACCATGCCGCGATTGGGTAAAATACGTCCCTGTGAAAAATCAAGCGGACTGCCATCGACATCGGTTGCCTGCCCTCCGGCTGCCAGCACCAGCGCAACACCGGGCGCATGATCCCAGGTCATATGCGGACGGGTGCTATCGAGATTCGGTAAACGCAGATAGACATCGGCATCCCCGTTTGCAACGAGCGCATATTTTTCCATGCTATCCAGTTCAGTAATTTCCGCATCAGCCATGCCTGCTTTTTCACGGACAATCGCCATGCGTGATTTACTGGCGTGTTTTTTCTCGAAACTCTGCACCACCCGCAGATCAGCCATCTTATCACTGACAGAAATTTGCCGTGCATCTCCCCCGGAAATCAATTCTTGATAGGGAACACCATCTTTAATGTAAAAGAGTGCGCCACCTTCATCATCGCCGGAAACACCATCACCATATCCCGGAGCAGCGACAACTGCGCCGGCCGGTTCTCCGTTTTCGACGATGCCCACACCAACGGCATAATGCCGCAACGCAACGAAGCCTTTTGTGCCATCAATGGGGTCGATAATCCAGGTGCGTTCCCCTGTGCCGGATGTCCCTTGATCGAGCCATGAAACAATATCATCCTGTGTGACATTCACATCGAGGATGGTGGTTAGCAAATTGATGATTTCCGCTTTTTGCTTATCCGAGGTTAATTCCAGAAACTGACTGCCAGCTTCTTCTGATAAGACAGCATCATCGGGGAAATATGTTTTGAGGGCACGTCCAATAATCGCTTGAGAACCATAATCAGCAATCGTTACAGGTTCGCTATCCTGCTTATCCTGACTGAGTTTGTTCATGCTGCGTAGCGAATTATGCTGGACTTCGCGGCACAGCACAACTGCCTGGCGCACTGCCTCAATAATCGGGTCTATGTTCATGCAAATTCCTTTTTATTTAGTTCGATGAGACCTGCGGTAAGCATAAGCCCTTAACACTAATTTAGCAATATTTCCGCACTTACAGTTGGCTTACAGTTAAGCACAGGGAAATCGTTGCGTGATTCTCGTTGCACAGGCGTCAATTGCCTTTTATGATAGAAACAGGGTCGCACACATGCCTTGAATCGAGGGACATTATGGAATTAGGTCGTGCTATCAGTTACATCTTTGAAGATAAACAATGGGTCACGAAATTACTGCCGCTGCTGGTCATCGGTATCTTATCTGCTATTCCGATTTTTGGCTTGATCGCTGCCGCAGTCGCACTCGGTTTTATGGTGCAACTGGCACAGAATGTCCGTGAAGGTTTACCGCGCCCCCTGCCAAAATGGGATGATTTGCGGGTCAAATTAGAAGTCGGCGGACAGGTGTTGCTGGCGATGATTGCCTATAATTTGCCTCTGATTCTGATGTCGATGTGTTCCTATACCCTCATCAGTGGCGTGGGCGGAAGTTTTCTCGGTAGTGCATCGACGCTACTCACCATTTGCTGTACGCTGCCAATCGCTATTGTCTACAGTGTGATTAGCTGGTCAATGCTGGCAATCGGTGTCTCCGAGTACATCGAAACCGGAGAATCACGCCGCCTCTATCGTTTCGGTCATCTGTGGGATGTCCTGCAAACACAGAATAAAGTCGTCTTTCAGTGGGCAATTATGGCGACCCTGGTCAATATCGTCTTTGGCTTGATCGCTGCTATTCCCTGCATTGGCTGGCTTGTCTTTATCCTGTTCGCTTATCCCGTTCACGGACACTTATTCGGACAATTTGCCCATCGTCTCAGTGTCAAGAATAAGCCACAAAAACGCCGTGCAACATAAGCTCAGGATGTGAACAACGTGGATGAGAACAATTCTTCACGACTGATTGTTTTCTCTAAAAAATGACGCCGTGCCTGATAAAAATCGAGTTCGGGGTCTACTGCTTCCAGATAGGCTTCGGCTTCTTCTAAATGGAAGAAACGCTCGTGACGTGTATTCCCGATTCTGGCAAACGCAGTGGAGATGAATTTCATCACATTGTGTTCACTGTCTTTGCGAATAGAAATGACCCAGCCGTTAATCTGTCCCCGTGCGATAACGCTGTGGTCAATCAATGTGCCGAATTGTGGCGGAGCAGACTTGATATTGCCTTCATCTTGAATGATATGAATCATCTCTGCCTGTGAGCGTGCAATCATGGATTCGAGATGCTCATTCATCGCAATGAATTCATCGGTAGTGACACGATTATAGAAATTGATATAGATTACGTGGTCGGGAATATACCAGCCATACTGAACACCCATAGTCTTGCCTCAATATTACAATTACCATTACCAACACTATAAGCATTAAGATATTCATTGTGGATAGCCGTATAGTCATGTTTATCTTAAGGTTTGTAGATTGTGATATTCAGGGTGCAAGCGCAGGACTGACCACCACCAGCACCACAATTACAAAAATGATGATAATTACCAGCCCGAGTCCCAGCGCAATCAGAGGGTTTGGCGCACGCTGCGGCGTTTCATCTAATTCGCTTTTGTCCTGTTTTTCCTGTGACATAGCCTTATTCCCTGTCAAAATGAATCCAGCCCGTACCCTGATGCCCGAAATCACAATGATCGGGATGCAAAATTTCAGCCAGAATTTCGACTGATTCCACCAGACGCGGACCCGGACGATTAAAATATTGATTGCCATCGGTGATATAGACTTTGCCATTTTTCACCGCGCTCAAGTCTGCCCAATCCGGGCGATTAGTAAGGGCAGGGATTTCCGACAGTGTCTTTTCAATATCATAGCCACAGGGCATCATTACCAGAATATCAGGGTCAGCCGCTTTGAGTTCATCCCATGTAATCCAGTGTGAGTGTTCATTGGCTTTCCCGAATAACTCAATCCCTCCCGCTTTCTCGACCAGGGTTGGCATCCAGTTGCCACCTGCCATCAAGGGGTCAATCCACTCAATAGATGCCATCGTTGGTTTCGGGAGATTTGCCGTTGCTGCCGCAATACCATCCATGCGCGTTTGCATCTGCTGAATAAATGCTTCACCGCGTTCAGGGACAGAGAGAGCATCCGCTACCCGTTGAATATCCGCAAAAACATCTTCCAGCGCATTCGGCTCAAGTGAAATCACCTTTGCATCAGTTTCCAGATAATCGCAGACCACACGTTCAACTTCTTCATAACTGACCGCACAGACATCACACTGACTCTGCGTGACCACAAAATCCGGCGCTAATTCTTTGAGCAAATCAGCTTCCACCCGGTAGACAGAGGCGGCTTCCTGCAAAATCGCTTTGACCCGTTCATTAATTTCATAACTGCGTCCATCGGGATTGAACTTCGGCGCAGTCAGAATCGGCAGCGAAATCACACGGGGTGGATAATCACACTCATGAGAACGCCCGACCAGATTTTCTTCAAATCCGAGCGCACAGATAATTTCCGTGCTGGATGGGAGTAAAGATACAATTTTCAAGCCTCTGTCTCCTGTTTGTTGTCATTCATGCGGGCTATGATACGGGCTTCCAGACATTTCGGACAGAGACAGCCCGGTGCTGACTCATCATCCGGTGTAAGAGGCATCACATTTGGCAATTCAAAACACCAGCAAGTATTCTCTCCGGCTTTGATTCCACAGGTAAAATTAGCGCCACAGGATGAACAAACTGTGTTTTGTTTCATGTTCATGAAGACTCCGCGATTAAATCTAATGTGAGAAAACGCTCAAGCTGCATGAAATTCCCCGCGACTGAAAATTTTACCGGACGTTGAAACAATACACCATCAGATACAAAGGTATGAAATTCACCATTTTCGCCGCAGGGGTCAACATTTTCCGGCAAGTCAGCTAAGAAATCTGCATCATATTTTCGCCCGATAAATTGGCTATCCAGTTGATGTGTATCCACACAAACGACTGTAATCTCATAATCACTGTTGACGATTTCCTGTGCTAGAGCCGTTGTATCCCGCCCCCATAATGGATAGATAGCTGACAGTCCGATTTTTGCCATCATGTTATCGCGATACGCACGAATATCTTCTAAGAACAGGTCACCATAAGCAATCGTTTTAACTTCATCCCGGAATGGTGAAATCGCTTCATTGAATGTGTGTTCATATAGTTCATTCGTCGGAAAGGATGGCTGTAAAACCGGTACAAGTTGTAGCCCGAGACTATCCGCCTGCGCTTGAATCAACGACTGCGGCACACCGTGCATTCCTGTGCGTAATGTATCTTCTGCAAAAGTGGTTATCAGGGCTTCGATAGTTAGTGCATCATCCTGCTGCAAGCGGTGCATCGCCCACATGCTATCTTTACCACCACTCCATGCGAGGAGTATTTTCTTGTCCATACGATTTCCCGTCCGATATGTATCACTCTGGCAAGTGTATCCTGCGTGAATGGGCTTATCAAGGTGTGTCAGAATAAGACTGACAGCGCTATAATGTGCCCCGTAATGTCAAATTCATTGGAGATCACATGCAGACTATTTTATTCTTTGACCTTGATGCCACCCTGGTCGAAAACGGATTCAGCCGGAAAGCCATTGCCCCGCTTTTACAGGAAATTGCCGATGCTTCTGACAGTACAATTGAAAAAATTGGTCGGGCGTTCGGAGACGAAAATTTGCGGCGACAGGCAGAAGACCCTGATAATGTGCTGACAATGGATTGGAATGACATCATGATGACCGTTGCCGGACGACTCGGCGTGACACCATCGGATAGCATTGACAATCGCTGGGTTGAGGTGGCGAATGCTGATGATGTTGAGGTGCTGGATACCGCGCCTGTGGTGCTCAAGTTATTGCAACATCCTCGGCGTAAAATCGTCTTATCGACCAAAGGATTGCTCAAGTATCAGATGCCTGTATTGGAAGTCACGGGGTTGAAAAAATTCTTTGATGACATTCTCACACCGGATCTCACAGGCTATCTGAAAACCACACCGGATTATTTTGCAAAATACAGGGATGTCGAAGCGCTCAAAATTCAAATAGGCGATCATTACTACGATGATGTTATCTGTGCAAAAGAAAAGGGATATTATAGTGTGATGCGTGCGCCAATCGAGGAATTAACGGTATACGACCCTTTTGATCGACCACAAAAACTCGTCGATTTCAGAGACAGAATCCACACATATCCGGCAGAAGGAAGCGAAATTATGCCTGATGCTGTCGTGACCTCATTGAAAGAGTTGCCGGATGTCATCAAACGAATAGAATCACATCAATAACATATCGACAATACGGTCAATCCTGTCATCATTGGCTTCGATCAATTCATGTGCGAGTTCTTTAAGGCGGCTTAGATTTTGTACTGTGATATTATCCAGTTCATCGCTTGCCCCATCGAGTCGTGTCTGGAGACGATAATAATGTTGCTGACCATCCCGGCAGACAGGCAATAATTTCCGCAGGTGATAATCAACCGTACTGCTCATCGAATCGAAAGCAATATCCATGAGGTGTTGTGCCCATCCAGCCAATCCCCATGACCGTGCTTCTTCAAAATCAATTGGCTCTTTGATGTCACCTGTCCCGAGCGAAACTACTAAAAAATCACTCAAATCAGGGTTTTTATTACGGGCTTCAACATAGGCATTCAGAGCAGGGTTATTGGCTTGCATCGCACCATCAATCAGCGCGAAATAATCATCGGCATCAGGATGAAAGATTTGCGCGGGTTCAAAATAAGTCGGTGCAGCAGTACTGGCACGCACGACATCACGCATCTTAAAATCACACTGTGTCGAATGCCGTGCCTTATGACTGCGGAAAAACCAGGGTTGCCGTAGTTTGATTTCATAACTGGTAATTAGCACATTGCCAAGAGAATCAGAGAGGTTCAAATCTCCGAAGCAATAATCAATGACACTATCAATGCCCTGTGAGGGATATTTTACAGTTGTGATATTGTTGAGGCTTTGCATCGCACGCCACATGCTACGCGAGAAAATTGTCGCGCCTTCGACTTCATACAGACGTGCTATATCTTCGGCAGTGAAACGTGGATTGCCCTGTTCATCCGGCACATTGAGACCCATTGCCAGAATAGCCCCTGTGGATGAGCCTGCAATCAGATCAAATAGGGCTGTGATGGGTTGTCCGCTACGACGTTCAACTTCAGCGAGGACAATTGCCGGGATAATGCCGCGAATACCACCACCATCAATTGCGAGGATTTTGTAAAGCCTGTGCATCTCTGCCTCCGATGCTTTTCTCTATTATATAGGGAAAGCAACCCGCACAGTGATGTGATTTGCATGAGTTCTGTTGGAATTTGTTAGCGTTAACCACGCAGTGCCCGGTGTCTACACCATCACTACCCGAAACAGTTGTTCTAAATATCATCCGGTGCTATACTCGCGGCAGATAAATCCCCCGTGAATGGAGTGTGTATAGATGGATGCGAATCTCAAAAAGAGTCTCTGGCAACAATTCGGTGCGGCGATTGATACGCTTGATGATGCGATGAGCTTGTGTCCCGATGAATTATGGGAGACGGTTCTATGGGAGGATGATGAGGACGCGAGATACGGTCAGTTCTGGTATATTTCCTATCATACGCTGTTCTGGACTGATTTGTTCATCGGCGGGTCTTATGAAGAGTTTAAGCCACCTGCCCCATTTATCCGGGGTAGGCTACCCGATCAACCTTATGCGAAGGGCGATGTACATGATTATCTTAAAGATTGCCGGCGCAACGTTAAAGCGATGGTCGAGTCACTCACTGATGAGAAAGCCACTCAGGTATGCATCTTTCCCTGGATGACACCCACTTATCTGGAATTGCAATTTTATAGTATGCGCCATGTCATGGAACACGCTGCTCAATTGAATATGATTCTCGGGCATCGCGGGATTACCGGGCAGGATTGGGTTGCCATAGCCAGAGATGACTTTGCTGATTAATATATCATCCTATTGGTGATATGTTATTTATCATCGGGCAGTAATTTACGGAATACTGTTGTAGTACCGTCCTGTTCCATTAATTCCTCAATATCTTCGCGGAACCTAGCGATGCTTAGCCAAAATTCTATAGGGTAATCGCGAACACGGACTTCGACCGCATCTCCGAGAAGTTCAGATAGTGGCGGAATATCTGGATATGAAAAAGCATGTAGTGACTCTACCTGTACTATTTCCACGCCGGAATTCAGCATATTTTCTATAACTTCTTGGTACAATTTATCATCGCGTATCTCTATTAAATCTTTTGTTCCGCTTTCGAAAATCCAGTAATATTCTTCTGTTGAATCCAACCGGAGTAACTTATAGGTTTTTCCATCAGAAGAATCCCAATAAAAACTATAAGGGTGTTTGTCACTCATACAAATTTCTTCTACCTATCACTGGTATGTTGTGAAACTTTTTTGGTTAATATTGATAAGATTATCATAACCTGAAAGAATAAAGGATAATTGTTTAAGGGTTCCAGAAAATCATGATTTTCTAAACTTTAGCTAAACTACATATAAACCATTCTGTTATGCGGCTCAATTTTTTACACTTTTGTATCAATTTTTTCCCCACAAACGGGCAAAAATGTCTTAGAATGGAGAGCAAATCAGATGATGGGGTTAGAAAACTTTAATTATGAGCTGCGAATTCATCTATCTCCATCCCAAAGACGATCATTAGAGGTAAACCATTATGTACAGAAAACTGAGTGCGATTTTATCCAGCGCATTACTGCTGCTCCTCTCTGTTGCTCTCATTGCTGCTCAATCCAACTGTAGTGCCTTATTCGATGAAGCAATCGAAGCCATTGACGATAACTGTGGAGACACCGGGCGTAACGAAGCCTGCTACGGTTTCGACCAGGTTGAAGCCAGCTTTTTGACCAATATTGATGAATCGACATTTACACAGCCACAGGATATTGCGGCGGTTGCTGATATTGCGACGATTCGTACTGCCCCGCTCAACACATCCACCGGAACATGGGGTGTGGCTATCATGAACATTCAGGCAAATCTGCCCGATACCCTGCCCGGTCAATCAGTGACATTCGTGCTGATGGGCGATGTCGAAGTCGAAAATGCAGTTGCTCCCGAAGATGCATTCGACCCGAACGACGGTATTGATGTCACAGTCAATATTCCCGCAGGAGCAAATATTCGCAGTGGTCCCGGTCTGAATTTCAATGTAATCGGTGGTGCGACCTTTGAAAGCACGCTGGTAGCCGATGGTCTCAGTGAAGATGCAGAATGGCTACGGGTGATTTATCGTGACCGCCCGGCATGGATTAGTCGTTCAACAATCAACGAGATTGATGGCATTGCTGACCTCCCAACCCTGACTGCTGACCTGGTGACACCGATGCAAGCGATTTACCTGCGAACAGGTGTTGGTCAACCGGAATGTGAAGATGTTCCCGATGATTTGCTACTGGTACAGGGTCCCGAAGATATCGAAATTGCGATTAATATCAACGGCGCAGAAATCAATCTCGGGTCATCCGGTGCGATTCGTGTGATTATGATTGATGGTGAACCTTATCTTGAGATTATCGTCTTCGATGGTCAGTTTACGACAGGCGGTCAGACGATTCGTGCAGGACAACGCAGTGTCATGTGCCTCGGTAATGAAGATAGTCGCGGTTTAGATGGTGAAGCTAACGATTTGATTGTGAATTGTGGGGCATCCGAACCGGAAACGGTTGACCTGGATGAATTTGGTGAAGAATGGTGTGTGATGGAAGATGTTCCCGACAACATCTTGAATTACGGGCTTGAAGTATTGTGCCCCGGCGAAACACCCCCGACACCTGAGCCACCTGCCAATACTGGCGGCGAAACGGGAACAACATCGGAATTGACTGAGGTTGATTGCAGTAGCTTCACAATTTTGACGCAGAGTATTGTCGCAACTGACTTCGTTCTCTCATGGACAGAAGCTCCAGGTGCAACAGAGTATCACGTTGCAGTATTCGACTCCGGTGGCACTGAAATCAGCACGATTACAGGCATCACAGGGACAAGTGTTGGCGTAAATGGTGGTGTTGGCTTTGCAGGTTCAGGTTCGGTACATGTTCGTGCCTTCCGTAATGGTGAATATGCCTGTGTTGCAACCCTGGGATATGCAAGCCGTGCCCCTGACCCCAATGAACCTGTTGGTGGATATGGTGGTGAAGAGTTTAACGTCACGCTCGGCACATGTTATGAATACGGTGGTGGTGATTCCTACGGTGCGGATATTAGCTGGACAAACTCCGATGGGGCTGTCACAGTGACGGCTGGCGGGTTTAGTGCAACGTATTCCGGCGTCAATGGTAGTGCATCGCCTGAGAATTACGATATATCCTATGGTTTCAGTGTGACATCTGATGGCATAACATTCAACTTCACGTGTAGCAGTTATGAAGATGTCTAATTGACAATCACAGCCCCATCGAACACGGTGGGGCTTTTTCTTTGCCACAAACAAAAAGCCCGCGATAGATTCACGGGCTAAAGCGGGCACACCATCGGAATGCCCCTACATCTTGATTTGAATTAGTCGCCTGTGGTAGCGAGAACGCCTTCACCATTGAAGCCACGCCCAACGCCACGATAGACGAAACCGCGTTCGCGCATGGTATCAGGGTCATAGATGTTGCGACCATCAACAAGAATCGGTGTTTTGAGCAAACCTTTGATACGATCCATGTTGAGGTTTTTGAATTCGTTCCATTCAGTCATGAGAACGAGCACATCTGCCCCTTCTGCAACTTCGTAAGGACCTTCGACCAGTTCGATAGATGGCATTTCTTTGGCAACATTTTCCATTGCAACCGGATCATAAGCACGGACAATTGCACCCTGGTTCATTAGAGTACGGGCGACTGTCAGTGCGGGTGCTTCACGGATGTCATCGGTGTTGGGTTTGAATGCCAGACCGAGTAAGCCAATGACTTTGCCTTCAAGATTGTTATCGAGCAATTCACGGATTTTGAGACCTATTTGCTTACGCTGGAAGTCATTGATTTCCATGACAGCGTTGAGCAATTGCGGGTGCATCCCGTGTGTTAATGCCATGTTTGCCAGTGCTTTTACGTCTTTCGGGAAGCATGATCCGCCGTAACCGACACCTGCACTCAGGAAGTGTGGACCGATACGTTTATCGAAGCCCATGCCGCGTGCAACTTCAGTGACATCTGCACCGAGGCGTTCACAGATAATGCTCATTTCGTTGATGAAGCTGATACGGGTTGCCAGGAAAGCATTGGAGGCATATTTGATCATTTCCGATGTACGAATATCGGTGATGACCGCTTCCGCGCCGAGTGGTGAATAGAGTTTTGCAACTTCTTCGGCTGCTTCACGGTTTGAGCTACCGAAAACATTACGATCAGGGTTCATGAAATCGGGAATTGCCGAGCCTTCACGCAGGAATTCAGGGCAACTCACAACTGAAAAATCAATCGGGGTTTCCTGTGCGCTCTGAATGATTTCGGCTGTCCAATCGCCTGTACCGACAGGAACGGTTGATTTGTTGACAACGATGAGCGGGTGAGTCATTTTTTCGCCGATGGTCTGTGCCGAAGCACGAACATATTTCAGGTCAGCTTCGCCATCAACTGCGGAAGGTGTTCCCACACAGATAAAGACGAATTTTGCGTCTTTCAAGCCTTCTTCGTAGGATGTTGTGAATCTCAAACGCCCTGCTTTGACATTGCGTTCAACAAGTTCTTCAAGTCCTGGTTCGTAGATTGGCATCTCGCCGTTCTTGAGACCTTCGATTTTGCGTTCATCAATATCGACGGTGACAACGTTGTTACCGAGGTCAGCGAAACATGTACCGGTCACAAGACCAACATAGCCGGAGCCAATTACGCAGATATTATCCATAGTATCCTCAAAATTTGATTACTGATTTCTGTTTGTTTGTACACAGATTGCTCTGAAAATCCTTAGACGGATGAGTCTACCACAGGAGCAATCGATGATTAATGTGCATTTCGTCCTCACATCAGACAGTGTGTGTGTGATGTGAGCTTACTTTGTGAATGAAATCACAATAAGAACAGGTATAGCTTACCTGTTGCCCCTAAAATATACCTAACAAATAGGCTTTGTTTCCTTAAGAGATTGCAAATTTTTATCCAGTTTTTATGAATGGAGGTTAGAATCGGGCTGTGATACCTTTTTCCCTTGCGGATCAACCCGCAGGCAATTGTAAAACGTTGACACAAGGTCAACAGTGATTTCTGGCGGACAATGCGGGTATTGTCCCTGCACAAAATTTGAAATTTATAAAAGGCTATAAAATACGTTGAGAATATTGATGATGCTGGCACTGATGCTATTGATTCTGCCAGTTATGGCTCAGGATGAAGTTGTTACTATTTATGACCTGCCCTATTTTGACAATGCACATGAATTGCAAACGCTGGATATTTTTCTGCCAGAAGATGCTGGCGATAGCACTTATCCGGTGCTGTTTCTGGTGCATGGTGGCGGATTCATCATCGGGGATAAAAGTGAAGTTCACCCGGCGGCGATGCGCTATGCCGAACAGGGTTATGCTGTGATTACACCGAATTATCGCCTTGCACCGGATGTTCATTTTCCCGATGCACACAGCGATGTATTCTGTGCGATGGCGTGGACGTTGGCTCATGCAGAGGACTACAATCTTGATCTCAGCCGGATTGTACTGATGGGCGAATCTGCCGGAGCGAATATCGTGGCGTATCTGGCAACAGTTGATGATGCGACAGATTTTACCCGTGACTGCGAGTTTGATTATCCTGAAAATCCCGATTACGATGCTGCGATTACCTTTTATCTGCCTGTGGATTTATTGAGCTGTGAATGTCAGTTTGCGCGGTCGATGGCGAGTCAGTATTTGAACGTGAACATTACAAACTGGAATGATGCCGATGTGATCGCTGATTTTGTCGAAGATTCGGTGCTTTCCTGGCTCGATAGTGATGACCCACCTTTTTATATGATTCACGGGGAAAATGATTTTGTCGTGCCGCTCAGTGAGTCTGAATTTTTTGTGGACGCCTATCAATCAGCCGGAGGATATACTGAACTGGTGGTGATTGAGGGGGCGAATCACGGCTTTCTGACTTCCGGTATTGAGTCAACTTATCTGGCACAGTCCTATGAGTTGATTGATGAGTGGCTAAACACATTATTTACTGGAGATGATATTGATGACAGATGAACAATCTAAATTACGCTCAACCCATATCCAGGCATTATTAGAAAACACGCAAAACCGCGAAAAATTCTCGCTCAAACTGACTGTAGCAGGTGGTTTTCCAGGTCAAGCACCTTATATTTTGCTGCATATTGATGGAACAGGGAAGGCATCATGCAAGGTGGATTATGCTCCGGCAGATGTTCATATTGATGTCAAAAATCAGATTCTGGAAGCGAAGCAAGTTGAAACATTGCTAAGAGTCATTATGAATAGTGATGTGCTGGCAATAGCGGATGAGCCATTCTTATTTCAGCCGGACAGTCTCACCGGATTACTCGAACTCGAACAGGGTCAATACAAACGGCAATTTCGTTTCTATGCAGATAGTCATCAAGCACCGGAAACGCTCTCCAGCGCATTAAGACAGGTACTCAATCAGGTTTATCTCGTCGGGAAAGATGTTGCTGGCATTGAGATTGATCCCGATGAAAATTTCAAACCCTGATTATCGACGCAGCAATAAATTGACCACGCTCATATCGCTCATGAGTTGTTCTGTCAGTTGATAGAGTTTGTCGGATTCGCGGGTGTAATCGGTCAGTGTGCCATCAGTTTCAATGACGAACAGCGAGGTAAAGCCCATATCCAATACTTCCTGCAATGATTCATGTGGAACATTATCGAATGCTTTGAGTCCGAGTGGATTATATTCCATGACCAGGGCTAAATCCGGCGAATTGGCGATGGTCTCTTTCATGCCCCGTAAAGCGCCCATTTCCGCGCCTTCAATATCCATTTTAACAACATCCACTTTACTGACTCCGATTTCCGCTAAAAGGCTATCCACCGGAGCAGTCCGAACCGTGTAGGTTTTTGCTTCAAAATCATCATCAAGACGCGGCGCAAAATCAACATCGCGCTGTGTAGTCGAGAGTTGGACATCACGCAGAGTCCGGTCATAGTGCAATGAACCACTGGCACTCATCATGAGGTAATCATAGAGTTCTGCTGTGCCTTCTTCTTCCGCCAGCGCGACCTGCATCAGAGTCACGTTATTGCGCTGTCCGACATTTTCTTTGAGCATAGCGTGATTATGTGGATTGGGTTCAAAGGCAATCACACGACCATTTGCCCCGACAATATCAGATGCCATACGTGCGTAATACCCGACGTGTGCGCCAATATCGAGGACAGTCATGCCCGGTTTAATCAGTTGCTTGAGTTGTGCGCCCGTCTCCGGTTCATGGCGACCTGTCAGCAATTCAAAGCGAAACCAGAAGGGGTCATCTTTCATGGTCTGGAAGCCCTGAACACGTTCCAGCGCAGGGAATAACAGGTGCATTGACATCCAGTGCATCGCACGATGAAAACCCCGTATGCGTTTGAATGTTTTGCGGTAGATATCGACCCCAAATTGTAAAATTCCACCGCGTGTATTCGACTCTGCTGACACCTGTTTGCTCCTTCGTAGACGCCTATCGCCTACCCTGTTTTGATTGTTTTTCTGCGGGTGTTCAGACTAACGCAGGTTCAAGTTACGGTCAATATTGAAAGTGAGGTAGTAGAGCGTGAAGCGTAAATACAGTCAGCAATGAGACTCGAACATTCCGGCACAGGACGATTTTTTGTCGCCGGGTTACAATGTAAAACAATATTGTAGGGGCGCAAAACATGTTGCGCCCCTACGTGTTCGAAATATGAAAACCAGAGGACACGAATATGACAGTTGTCTATTATGAAGAAGATGGTGATGTTAATTTTTTACGCGATAAGTTAATCGGCGTGATTGGCTATGGCAGCCTGGGTCGCCCGATTGCGCTCAATTTGCAGGATAGCGGTCTCAAGGTTATGGTGGGTCAACGCCCGGAAGAGAGTACCGCTATTTTAGAGGCAGATGGCGTCACACATAACAGTATCGAGACGGTTGCCAATGCCTGTAGTGTCATATTGATGATGCTGCCGGATGAAGTGATGCCACAGGTCTATCTGGAGAATGTATCGCCCTATCTGAAAAAAGGCGACACGCTGATTTTTGCCAGTGGCTATAACGTGGCATTCGGCTATATCGAACCTCCACCCTTTGTCGATGTGGGGTTGGTTGCACCACGAACTATCGGGGCAGCAGTCCGCGAAAAGTATGAATCGGGTGAAGGATTTTATAGCTTTGTTGCGGCGGCTCAGGATGCGACAGGCAATATCTGGCAGACAGTCTTAGCACTTGCAGCAGGCATCGGCTCATTGCAAGCGGGTGCGGTCGAAATCACGATTGAACAGGAAGCCGAACTGGATTTATTCATTCAACAGGCGATTCTCCCGGCATTCCATAACATGATGGTCACGGCGGCAGATTTGCTCCTCAGCAAAGGTTATCCACCGGAAGCCGCGATGATGGATTTGTACATTTCGGGTGAATTTAACGAATATCTGGAACGCGCATCTGAATCAGGTCTCTTACACGCATTTCGTCTCTCGTCACTGACCGGGCAATTCGGTATTTTTAGTCGTTTAGAACGCTTCAACGAACTCAAGTTAGAGCGTCTGATGGAAATCACGCTGGATGAGATTCGGAACGGAGAATTCAGCCGGGAATGGGCGCGGGAGTATGCCGATGGCTATCCACGTCTGCGTCGTCTCTTGAAAAAGCAGGAAGAGATGGATTTGTGGGAACTGGAACAGCAGACGATTGAGTTGTTGCGCGGGTATATTTAATTGGCTATTGGTTGTCTCGCCCCCGGACAGGCAGAAGCCTGTCCCTACTCGTAGGGACGCGATTTTTCGCGTCCGGGATATCTTTTTAAAGGTGATTTACTCGTCGGGGGTGTCTTTCTGGACGCCATCGAGATAACCGGATAACCAGCGCATGACATCGACTGCTGATTGCGGGTCTTGTTCGCCTTTGACCAGCTTACGTTCGACGGTATCATCGCTGCCGATTAATGAAGCTTTACTGCGATTATCAGATAGTGTGGTGACAATCTGCGCCAGTTCTTTGAGATTGGTAGAGAGCACCGGACGTAATTCTACCGGAAGTTCTTCAGCGCGCGAGTCGATTTCTTGCCGGATAGTGGTGCTATCAACCAGCTTATCACTGGCGTCAAAGCCCTCGGACAATGCCTGTAAGAGACTGAATGTTGTCGCGACAGCTTCGGAAAATTCTTCAAGGCTACGCTGACCGATAATCCGGCGCATGGCAATGCTGGTCTGCACGATAGCACGTAAATCTTCCAGATTACGTTTGCCATCCAGCAATTTATCGACTTTCTGAAGTTGTCCTGTGCCCTGCTCACGGGCGTAATTGCGCCACCACTTAATCAGCACATTGCGTCCGACCATACTCCAATTTGAATCTTTACGCAGACGCTGAATGCTCTCGACAACCTGCTCTTCCGATGGCATTTCACCGATACTTTCCAGCAAGCGGCGGTTGGATACTTTGAGGATTTGCTCATTTTTCTGTGTGCCGGAAATTTCTGCTAATTTCCAGAGTACGCCCAGGGTCGCAACCGTATCAGGATGCTGTGTCATCACCCGTGAGAGTTGTTCCACAAGCGGCAAATTGTTTTCATTCCAGTTGCTATTCACCAGCAAAGTCGAAATGACATCCACTACTGTCTGCGACTCCAATATTTCCCCGGTCAACAGAGCCGCCAGAATATCAATTTCTTCTCCCGATGCGCGATTGCTCTGTTCAAATGCGTTGGCAAGTGAATCGGTGAATTGTTCACCATCTGCTAGAAGCGGCACAATCTGGTAGAACAATTCATCCTGTGTGCCATCACTCAAGATAAGTGTCAGTAAATTTCCTGCTGCGCCGTTCACAAAGCATTCTGTATGTTCAGCTAAACCTTGAATCAGCGTAATCGGGCGAAATTCCGGTGGAAGATTATTGGTTTGTTGTCCGATATGAATTTGCCATAAATTACGCACAATCGCCGATGTCACCGAACGAGACTCTGCCTGAATGACATGATGCACAGCAAGCAAAAATAATTCGCGGGATTCTGTGCCGAGGCTGTCGATGGCTTCACTGTTAAACTCAATCAATGCCGCATGAACTGACTCCGGCAGATTTGCCAGCAAACGCTCATCTGTAATCAGAGAGTCGATCATTTCCGGCTGACGTTTGACCGCCACAACCAGCAATTCACGGGCGAGGTCATGGCTATCTTCAACATAGAGTTGCGCGGCTAACATCGCCTCATACAAAATATCGGATAATTCGTAACGCAATGGTTCACGCGAAATCAACTTGAGCCAGCTTAGAATTGTGCCCGCATCACCGCTTTCGATGGCAACCTGAACCGATGCCTGTGCTGATTGATGGAGACGTGCCAGCCATTTTTCTGCAATATCGTCGTCAATGTGATGGAGATAGGTTCGGACAAAGGCATATACCGCATCCGGTTGTTGCTCGATGGAAGTTTCCAGAAATGCGACCATACTGGCATCCAGAGCATCATTATCATCCATTTGCGCGGCAGTGAATAGCGCAACCTCAGAATCACGGTCTCTGAAATAATTTTCAAGCAGCAAAATGAGATACGCTGTTTTTAGCGCCAGAGACATCGGCACGGCACTCTCGAATACTGCCAGAATATCTTCGCTGGAAAGGGTTTCGCCGTGTATCGCCCGTGCATCCAGTTGATGACGTTGAGCAATAGCCGTCAAATTAGCATTTAATGTCTTGTCAGTTGTTTCAATAGTCGCGGCAATTTCATCCAGGCGTTTGAGATTCTCGACCAGTGCGATTACATCTTCATTCCATAGAGTTTGTAGATGGGCAATGTAGGGTAATTCGTACAGGCTCTCATCAATCACCTGATGTTGCCAGTCAAAACGCTTGAAATGATCGCCCTCTGTCGCTTCGACTTCGCTAAAAATGATACGTGGCAAATTGCCCTCAAGTGTATCGGTGTGTGTTGTGAAAGTCAGTTGATAGCGCAATGCTTCCGGCAACAGTAAACGCAATCCTCTGATGAGTTTGAGGCGTTCTTTGTTATTCTGCGGGAAATTACAAATCACGACATGACTATCAATCGCCATCGCCAGCAGTGCCAGAATCGTCTGAAAATTGCCAGCAAAGCAATCATCCAGCACCGATTTGATAATCGCGACTTTTTTATCACCTGTGGGAGAACCGGGTAAATCAATCACAAGCGGTTCAAGTGGCGCATTGGTCACATTGTACGTTGGTATCGGTTGTTCGATATGATTCAACAGTGATTCAAGATCAAAGCCCGAATGAAGGGTCTCTGCTGGAATCAAAACAAGTTGATGAACCGGTAAGCTCTGGTCGGGATTCTGAAAATGTACCCGTGCCATCACAAATTGAGACTCTGTGCCTCCATTCAGCGAGGTGAAGGCAATTGCCTGGGATGCCTGTATATCATCCACAGCAAAGGGGCTCAACGGCATGGATGCAATGAGTTGTGACGCCCGGTCGGGATTCATCGCATCGCTGATTGCCAGGACATCAGCCGTTCCGGTTGGATTATTCGCTATGACAGCGTTTCCATAAATGAGATGTTGTAAGGTGCTATCCACCATCGGCAATTTCTCTGACATGGGTTTTACAGAAGGTTAATTCTATCGAATAGGCGGCTATTGTGACAAAGACTCGCCTGTCTTTCAAGATATACCGCTTTCAATAGTATCATAGTCGCATATGATTCTGGCTTGAGATCGGAGAATACAATCCCGTTTGATTAACAAATATTACGTTTTACTCCCCGGAATAGTGCAATCATAGGGCAAACGTCCGGCAAACAGGGCTATTTTCGGGATACGCTAGACTTTCATACTAAATGAAAGAGATTGCAAATGCTCAAACAGGCAAAAATGCTCGTATCCGGTTTTGGAATGTTATTCTGGCTGATGGTCGTGCTTGCGTTGACCATGTTACCGGGACGCGGACTCATTATGCACCATATCGCCTCATTTTTCGGTCGTAGCGATTTACACGGCGCAATCGGTCATGCAGGTTTGATGGCATCGCTGGTGATTGTTCTCTTCATCGGCTTATCTATCTTTATCCGTGCGAAATATGCCCTGCTGATTGCTGTCATTCTCGTTTTAGGAGTCGGTACAGCGACGGAATTCTATCAGGCGGGTGTTGCCGGACGTGCCAGCACATTGATTGACCTTTTTGGCAACTGGACAGGCACATTTGCAGCGGCTTATATGATTTCACTCTTTTTCAACAGGTAATTTGCGCCGGATTCAAACCCGGTCTACACTGGCATTGGTAATATACAGAGGATGCTGTGTTATGTTCAATTGGTTCAATAAATTCTCCGGTGACAATAGCGATGATGACGAAATTGATGTTAATGACCCGTTCTATAAACAGGCATTAGCCCGCATCGAAGAGGCTAAAAAATCGAATAGCCAGGGGCTGAGTCTACAGATGCTTCGCCTGAAAGCATTGCCAGCAGAAATCGGTGAACTGACCCGACTCACCTCATTGCAGGTCATGGGAGCGATAAAACAGCTACCGCCGGAAATTGGCAATCTGACAAATCTCAAAAATCTGGATTTATTCGGCTGTCAGTTACGGACATTGCCCGATGAATTATACACATTACCCGCCCTCGAATCGCTCGGTATCGGTGGCACAAAGCAGAATAGAAATCTACTGAATTATCTGCCCCGTTTAACCCGATTACGCGCATTAGATTTGCGTGCGATGCCTCTGAATCAGTTTCCATCGGAGGTGTTGCAACTCACACAATTGACCCGCCTCACGCTCAATGAAACAGGCGTAAGCAAACTTCCATCTGACATCGCAGCATTGAGTAATCTCGAAGTTTTACAGGTCAACAACAATCGTCTACGGGAGTTGCCCCCTGAATTTGCCGGATTATCCTCCCTCAAGCATCTGGAAATCTCGACCAATAAATTCAAGCGATTCCCGATGGTGCTTACGGACTTAAACAATCTCACGAATTTGAATATCAGCTATAATGCGATTGAAACCTTACCGCCGGAAATCAGCAGGTTATCCAATTTGCAATATCTCACGATGGGGCATAATCGTCTGAGTGTATTACCACCTGAAATCAACAAAATCACCGGACTCATTTCACTGAATGCTGATGTCAATCAGTTGACTGCTCTACCGGATGAACTCTGCGATTTAAGCGATTTGCGTTATCTGAATTTCGAAAGCAACAAACTCACCCGTTTACCGGACTGCACAGGTAATCTGACACAACTCCAGAACCTTAATTTGCGCGGCAATCAACTCAATGACCTGCCACCGTCTATCGGGCACATTGAGGCACTGGCAGAAGCGAATTATGACCGCTTCGAAAAAGGGCTGATTATTGACCGTAATCCACTGGCAAACATCCCGGCAGAGGTTGTTTCCGGCGGGAAAACAGCGATTTTAGTGTATCTGCGTGGATTAGCAACTTAAGATTGCATCTGCTGTAAATCATCCTGCATAGCTAATTCAATCAATTCGCCTTCTTCATTGACGCCATATTGTTTGTCGGCATCGAGTTCAAAATTGCCCTCGTAGATTGCATCTTCTGCATCTAATTTTTGCTTGCGTGCCAGTGTGTTGGGATTCCAGCGAATATGATAGAGCAATAACCCGAGCATATGCGGGAAGAACAGGCAATATGTCCACAGAATCACGGGCAAACTGAAATCGTCAAACATCGGACGGTAAAAATTACCATATGACGGCGGGAAAACAGCACTGTAAACCATTGTCGCAACTACTGCTATCGAAAGTGCAATGGCATGATAACGTGCCCATTTACGATGTTTTGCTGCGGCTTCAACCCGTTCGCGCACCTCTTTGACTTTCATGCCACGCAAGATTTTGTCCATTGTCTGACGCCAGCTAACATAGGCATGAATCGCCAGCAAGCCTGTTGTCACCAGCAATGGAACACTCATAAATATGAGCATATTAACGAAGTCTGATAGTGTCATAACAGATTTTTGACCTCTTATTGTTTTCTTCTCTTTCATTCATTATATGACTGACAAAAACTTTTAACTGTAACAATTCTGTATCAATGTGTAATCGTAGCGTAGGTGAACCGTCGCTACACATTTTTTATGCGATGGGCTATGATGCTGGCGTTTTGACATGGACTATATTCAGGATGCACATGAACGACGACGTCACCAAACCACGCAGGGAAGATGTCATTCCCCGCGATGTGGATTTACAGAATTATCAGCAGGGTAACAATGGCGATTACGATGAGTACGAGGACGATTCCGGCGGACCCGGTTGCTTTGCCTGGGGCATCATGGGATTTTTCGGGCTAGTCGTAGCGGTGGCGATTGTTCTCACAGCGATTTTTGCCGGATTTAACGAAGGATTGGACATCGCGAAAGTGACCTCGGCAGCCGCAACCAATCAGAATATCGGGCAACAATGCAATATTCTCCCGACTGATATTGCCGCCGGACGTTTTGCAGTGGTTGAAAGCCGTTTTAATGTCATGACGATTAATGGCACGCTTGCCCCATGTGCTCAAAATTATGTGCAGGCTGCAACATCTGCCTATGAACAAAGCCAGGTCACGCCAACGCTTCCCCCTACTGCGACAGCGACCGCAACAGTCGAAGTGCCTGAAATCACCGAAGCTGTACCGGAAGCCACTTCTGAAACGGTCAGTTCAAGTAATAGTCAGTATGATTTGCCCGGCTTATTAAGTGAAGCACGTGATTTCATGGCAGAGAGTAACTATACGGAAGCGATTTCCACGCTGGATGCTATCCGTGCGATTGATTCCACCTATGAAACCGAAACTGTCAATACCATGCTTTACGCGGCACTGACACAACAGGCAACGCTGGAATTCCGTTCGCCGGAAGGTAGTCTGGCAGAAGGTATTTTGCTGGTTAATCGTGCAGAGCAATTCGGCAATGTTCAATCGACTGATCTCGCATTTGAGCAAACAGTCGCCGAATATTATCTGGATGCCCGGGCAAATTTTGGTGTCAATTATCCACTGGCAATTTCCAACTTGAATCAGGTGATCGCTCTATCGCCCAATTATCCACGCGGTTCAGGTGCAGCAGCAGTCGAACTCCGTCAACAATATGAGGCTTATGGCGATGCCTTGCTTGCAGGTGGCGATGCCTGTTTAGCTGAAATTCAGTTCAATAATGCGCTCTCGCTCAGTCCGAACATGGTTGCGATACAAACGAAAGCCGACACAGCGAGTGAGCAGTGTACTTTTGGTGTTCCGGCGACGATTGACCCGAATGCAACACCTGACCCGAACGCAACCGCCGCACCTGCTGCGACAGCGACATCGGGGGTAGCGCCTGTCGGTCAGCAGAATTAGGCGTATGACGAAATCAACACGTTCCGCATTGTGGGCAATGGTCGGTGTACTGTTGCTCGCGGGTGCGTTTTATCTGACAAATTTGAATGGCATCAGTTTCTGGGAAGATGAAAGCTGGATGGCAATTGCTATCGGGGATGGAATTACCGATGTCTGGACATTCGCCACGCATCGCGGTGTGCATCCCCCGCTTTATTTTTACCTTGCCTATTTCCTGAAACCTTTCATCGGGGATATGGAATATGCGCTGCGCTGGATGGGTGGACTGGTGACACTCATCGGGATTGCAATGACCTATCGGCTCGGCACAGAAATTTCAGATGATAAACGGGTCGGTGTCTTTGCTGCCTTGATTGTCTCCGGCTCAATTTACCTGCTCTATCTGACGCGACTCGCACGGCAATACACCCTATTTTACACACTCTCAACATTGATCTACTGGCTTTACTGGCGATGGACGAAACGTCCTGACCCGCGTCTACTCGTCGCCTTGATGCTGGCACAGGCAGCGAATCTCTATACACACTATTTCAGTGCATTTGTTGCTGTGACGATTGCGCTGCACGCTCTGATTACCTTGAATCCCCTGAAACGAAAAACGTGGCATGTGATTCTGGCATTCATCGGTAGCGGATTATTATTCATTCCCTGGTTGCCTTCTATATGGGCGCAACTGAACGGCGACCTCGGGACAGGTGTTTACTATGCTGCTAACAAACTCAAAGACATCCCCGAAAATTACATCGGACGCATCACCAATGCCAACTGGCGTTTTGGCGCTGGATTTCTGCTAGCGGGATTGATTGCGCTCTGGCAAAACAAAAATTGGCGTTTTGCCCTGCTGACTTTCATTGCTGTGATTGGCACATTCATCCCGATTATCATTGTCAATCAGACACTATTTCAGTGGTATATCGGGCGCAACATGCTCTATACATTGCCGCTTGTCGCCGTGTTTTACGCAATGGGACTGGTCATTGTCTGGCGATATTTATCCGGGAAAGTTGCTGTTAGCCTATTTTTGATTGTGTTCATGGTGTGGGGATTGCTGGCGTATCCGTCATTTTATCCAGGAACAGCCGATTGGCGCGGTATCATGCAAGCACTGGCAAATCATGCACGTCCAACAGATACATTTGTCCTGCGGGGTGAACCTTATAGCACCGATTACTATCTGCGGCGTTTTCTCGGTGAACGGGTAACACTGATTCCGATGGCAGACTGGCTCGAAAACCCGACCTATAGTGAGCGTATCTGGTTGATTGATTCAGGACAAGCTGTACGTTTTGAAGCAATTGATTTAATTCCCGAAGATATGGCGATGACCCGTCGTCTGGTGCGATTGCCTGTTGTGACGGAGTTCTATCAGACTGTACCCGATGAGCCGGATGCTATTTTCGGAGAGCAAATCGCGACAGGCTATACCAATGACTCCTTGACTGTTTCAGCAGGAGAGACACTGGTGATTGACCTCTGGTGGCAAGCGATAAATGCGCCGGATTTTAACTATAGTGCGAGTGTCCAATTATGGGGCGATGGCTGGCTTGTGAATCAGAGTGATGGTAATTTTGATGGGGTTGATGCACAGGTTTTGCCCGTTGGCGCATGGATTCCCGATACCCGCATAATTGAGATTCCACCGGAAACACCTCCCGGCAATTATGAAATTCGTGTCACAGTCTATGATTGGCGCGATAATACCCGGTTGCCTGTTAATGTCGATGCAGAGGAGAATCTGGTTACGCTGGTTGAGGTCACAATCACAGGTGAATAGTGTCCGATAGATAGCGGAAAACTGTTCATAAGGACAATTCCCTGTCGATACCCTTCTCGATATGATGTGAGTCAAAAATTGAGAAGGACAGCACATGACAGATTGGTTCGCAACACGGGTACGGGTCGCACGCCCGACCGACCAGCTAGAGAAAGTCGTTGAATTTTATCGTGATGGGCTTGGATTACCTGTGATCGGCAAATTTGATGACCATGAAGGCTATGACGGTGTCATTTTCGGGATGCCGGATGCTAGCTATCAACTGGAATTCACACAGCATAAAGATGGCAGTCCGGGAACTGCCCCATCCCGCGATAACTTGACTGTATTTTATATTGAGGATGAGACAAAATTACAGGAAATTGTCACGCGCCTGAGTGCAATGGGCTATGGCGACGTAGCACCTGAAAATCCTTACTGGACAGGCAAGAGTGTCACGATTCCTGACCCCGATGGCTGGCATGTGGTGCTATTTCGTATGAGTGCGCTGCAAACGTGATTCCCATTAATATCTTTCACCAATTTTTGACGCTAAGATACAAAGAGGAACGGGTTTCCGGCGGACGCGATGCATCGTGTCCCTACACAACGCCCTACTTTATAGGGTATGAAATTATTGAAGATTTTCTCTGCGACTTTGCGCCTTTCATTCTTTACGTTAAGCGTTTTCGTAGTTAACTCATTTTATTGATTGATAGAAAATCCTCGCGCATCACAGGACATATAAACCTTCCAAACTATATTACAACATTTATTACAGATTTAAGATAAAATATCGACTATAATTGAGCCATATCCGTAGTGATTTATCAACGGGATGGGAAATTATTATGCGTAAACCGATTTTTAGTGTCAGTATCACAGCATTGACGGTACTGCTGACTGTAGCGATCAGTCTTGCACAGACGAGTTGCGAAGTATTTCTTGAACAGGCTTTAGAAGCAGTCGATACCGCCTGTGTTGACCTCGGACGGAATCAAGCCTGTTATGGTTTTAACCGTGTGGAGGCGAGTTTCCTCGATACGGTGGATGAAGATTTCTTCACCGAACCGGCTGATGTGACCGAAGTTTCTATGATTGAGACAATTCGCACCGCGCCATTCAATATTGATACCAACGAATGGGGTGTGGCGGTCATGGTCTTGCAAGCCAATATGCCGGATACCCTTCCCGGTCAAAATGTAACCTTCATTCTGATGGGCGATACTGAAATTGAAAATGCAGTACATCCCGATGATGCTTTCGACCCTGTTGCGGGCATTGATGTAACCGTGACTTATCCACAGGGTGCAGCTATCCGTAGTGGACCCGGTGATAATTTCAATACAATCGGCGGTGTGGTCGTTGGAACAGTTTTCCAGACCGATGGTGTTAGTGTCGATGGCAACTGGTTACGCATTGTATGGGAAGAGCGTCCGGCATGGATTCGTCGCACGACAGTCGATGCGATTCCTGAAATTGACATATTGCCGACATTGAGCGCTGATTTGAATACGCCGATGCAAGCCTTTTATCTACGGACAGGCATCGGACAACCGACATGCAGTGAAGTGCCGGATAATGGCATTCTGGTGCAGGGTCCCGAAGATGTCGCGATTGAAATTACCGTCAACGGGGCAAACATCGAACTTGGCTCATCCGGTGTTTTACGGGTGGTTGAAGTTGATGGCGAACCGCAACTCGAAATTACCGTGCTGGACGGCGAATTTGTGGTCAAAGCCGACGAAAATAATCCACAGGATGTCGTCATTCGTGCCGGACAACGCTCACGCCTATGTCTGGAAGACGGCAACAATGAAGGTATCAACGGGGAAGCCGATGATTTGATCGTCACCTGCGGGGCATCGACTCCGGTACAGGTTGATTTTTCAGACATCGGTGGTGACTGGTGTGCCTTTGAATCTGTTCCCGAAGGCTTACTCAATTACCCGTTACAGACCTGTTCCAATCGCACACATACCGTGCAAGCAGGGGAAAATTTATTCCGCATTGCTGGCTTTTACTGCGTTACCATCTCTGATTTACAGGCAATCAACGGCATTACGGATTCCTCTCAGATTTTTGTCGGGCAGGAATTGATTCTGCCACCTGATGCTTGCGATGGGTCGGGTTCTACACGTCCACCTGCGGGTGTTGTTGACCCGGTTACAGATGACCCCGGCACAGATGGTGAGCCTGTCGAAGAGACAACCGCCTGTGTGAGCTTGATTAGCCCCTTAGTACCTGTGAATTCTGGCAATCAGACATTCACATGGACACCTTATAACGGAGAGGGTGTGCTTTATCAGCTTGTATTTTATGATTTCCAGGGTTTGCAAGTCGAGACTTTCTTAGCCGAAACCACCTCCTATACACTAAATCTCGGGCGACAGACCTCAACGGGCGGTGAATTTAGCTGGTCAGTGAAAGTAATCCAGAATGATGTCTTTGTTTGCGAGAGTTCGCGCTCTCCGGTACTGGTTCGCACAGGCGAATTGAATCCGCCATCAAATGCAACTATTTCTGTTTCCTGTTTTGAGCCATCACCGGGTGTGACAGAAGGAACAGTCACCTGGAGTGATCTGCCGCAGGGTCAATCAATCAGCATGGTATTGACCAATGGTTCACTAACTGCCCCGGGAGGACCCTTCACGGCTTCATCGGGGAATATAACACTTAGCATTCCTGACTATGCTCCTGCGACGATTACCGCCACCACAACAGGTGGAGATACCGTAACGGGAAGTTGTTAGGCGATAGTATCGGGCGCGACACGTCGGATACACGTTAAGTTAAGCAATTTTGTATCTCAAAACCCTCACCCTAAATCCCTCTCCCTCATGGAGAGGGACTTTCAAGAACCTTTTAGCTCCCCCTTCGCCCTGAGGGAGAAGGGGGTCGGGGGGATGAGGGTCAACTATAAAGCACTAGCTTAATGCCAATGCGACACATCCTGCCCCGGTCTGCAAACCGGACTATTCAGGGGATTGAAGCGGGAATGTGAGACGGAAGAGGCTGCCTTTGCCGGGTTCGCTTTCCACCTTAATCTCACCACCATGTAATTCCATGATCCGCCGCGAAATGGATAATCCGAGTCCTGTGCCGGAACGGGGACGGGTTGTACGGCTTTTATCAATGCGATAGAAACGGTCAAATATCTGGTTTAAGTGTTCCGCTTCCATGCCTACACCATTATCTTCGATTTCGATGATGACATTTGCTGTATCGTCAATACAACGCATGGTGATGATACTGCCTTCCGGCGAATAATCCATCGCATTTTGCAAAACCTGTGTCACAGCGCGTTCAATGTATTGCGGGTTGCCGATAACCTGCTTGATTCCGGGGGTGAATTCATATCGGAATTCTTGCCCGTTTTCCGTGACACGTTCTTTACTATAATCTGCGATTTGCTGTATCAATTGACCGAGGTCAATATCCATGAATTGCAGTTTGGAGATGCTATCGAGCAAGGAAATCTGGCGAATGTCCTGCAAGATAGAGTGCATCCTGACCGATTGCGCCATAATTTTTGCGGTGTGGCGTTGAATACGTTCATCCTCAATTGTTCTATCAATCATGTAGACCGCCGTATTGATGACCGATAGCGGTTGTGAGAGATCGTGCGTGGTATTGGCAATATATTCACGCAGGGTTTCAACCTGAGCTTTTTCATGCAGCGCTTCGAGACGCAATTGTTCCATCTGGTGCGCTCTGGTGATGTCATTGAGAATGATCACCGCGAAACGTAAATTTCCATCATTATCAAAAATTGGTGTCGCTTTGGTATCTGTCCAGTACTCTTTTCCGGTTTCAGGGTTTTTAAAGACAATCCGTTGTGGCGGCGGTGATTCCCCCTGTAAGGCTTTATAGAGTGCCTGTTCCTCAAATTCAAGGAATTTACCATTTTCATCAAGCGGGTCATGATTGATGAACAGTTCATCTTCTGCGCCTTTAATCAAATCCGCTACCGAGCCATAACCCAGAATGTGAGCAGCCGTCTCATTGGCATACAGGATTTCCAGATCAGTTGAGATAACTGCTACTCCATCCGCAATGCCATTCAGAATGGTATCCAGTTGTTCACGGGTCTCCCGCAACAGACGTTGTGATTGACGGATTCCGGTGATGTCCTGAAAAATGTGTAAACCACCGATGAGAACCTGGTCATCATCATAGAGCGGTTCAATCTGTACCAGAAAGTATTTATCATTATTCTGGAAACTGCGACGACTGGATTTCCCGTTGAGCGCTGCTTCATAATCTCCCTGAACATGTTGCCAGATACGGGATGGTAAGACATCCGGCAGGTACTGCCCTTCCAGTTCGTCAAAATGCTTGATTTCATCAAACATCAGTTGTCCGCGTGCGATTGTGCAATATAAATCGGTATCGAACATGAGCATCATGCCATCAGGGAACTGGCTGACGACCGTGCGGAATTGTAGTTCGTTAAGTTGCAGTGCGCGTCTGGCTTTCTCCCGCGCAGTCACATCAATCACAATAGAATACTGATAAACTTTGTCATCAATGTTCATCGGACTGGTGTAAACTTCAACATCGCGGATGTCGCCGGAAGCAAGGCGATGCTGGTAAAGATAATGCTGAGTTTCATCTATCCGGTTTTCGCTGACAGCTTTTGAGTCATCGACACCCGGCACATTGAGATCAGCGATATTCATCTGTGTGATTTCGTGCTGCGGGTAGCCATAGAAACCGCAGGCAGCAGCATTGGCATCAATAATATCGCCATGTTCGGGATCAATAACGAGTTTGACTGCATTATTGTTATAAAACATCTGCCGATAGCGCAATTCGTTCTGTTTTAAGGCTTCTTCCATTGCCCGACGCCGGGTGATGTCATTACCGGCACTGAATGTACCGCTAATTTTTCCTGTTGCGGGATCGGTATGATAGCTATTGTGCCATGCTATAAGTTTTAGACGCCCATTTTTAGTCAGCACCTGATTTTCATAATAAACAACCGGTTCTACATCTCCAGCAACAATCTGTATGAACGTAGCCCGGACTGTCTCCCGTTCTTCTTCGGGAACACAGAGGTCAAACCAGCTCTGACCCACCAGTTCATCGGATGTGTATTCTAATAACTCACAGGCACGCTCATTAACAAGAACAACCTTGCCTTCCGTATCAAGGCTAACCAGCGCACTGGCAGCAATTTGTAGATACCGTTGTGCTTGATTCCGTTCCTGTTGAAGGTCTGTCGTGCGTGCAACGACAATCTCTTCAACCAGGTTCAGGAGCGCCTGTTGATCGGCAGGATTATTTGTGAATTGTGCGAGGCGATCACGAAAATCATCAAGAATCATGTGAGTTTCTTTGCAAAAAAGTTCATCAGGAGTTCTATCTATATAATGACCGCGTTTTCTCTAAATTTCAATTAAAGTTGCAATTTGATTGTACTTTTGTCCCGATTTAAAGCATTTTCCCCGGGGTTTTGTTACACTGTGTCTATTATTCGAGCAATTCACCATCTACCTGACATCATGCGTATTCATCGAAATCAATCGCGCAACATTTTTCGTCGGCGTAACTCTTTTAATGGCTGTTTATCCTGGTTTGTGACCCTCGGTCTGGTCGGCGTTTTCATTTTTTTCGGGCGGGAGCAAATCCAATCCTGGTTTTTCTCCTGGTATTATCCTTCACCGGATGTTGCGAGTATTCAGGATACACAGACAGCATTCCGCAATGGCAATTTAGACCGCACGATTGATTATGCTCAACGATTGTATGAAAGCGACCATAGCCAGATCGAGGCATTGGAATTGCTGGTGCGCTCCCTGATTTATCGCAGTTATGCGGACATCAATCAGGATGCTGATCGTGTGCGGGCGCTGGACATCACAACAGCAGCGATTGCCCGTCATCCCAATGATTTGCGGGTACTCGCGATTCATGCCTTTGCGCTCCAGGCAAATGACTTATCGAACGATGCCCAACGGATAGCATTGCGTGTTATCCGTAACGATGAAAATAATATTGCAGCGCGGCTTGCACTATCCCTATCTTATGCCAGTCAGGGGATTTTTGAGGCAGGTTTACGAGACAGTTTGCGGGCTGTCGATATAGCCAACACGGTGCATACAGACTGGCGTGCCGATGCTTATCGTGTGCTGGCAATTACCCATAGCGATCTGGGACAATATAGCGATGCTGCCGATGCTGTTGAGACTGCGATTTCTTATCATCGACGTTTACTCCCACTGCATTTTGAACGGGCGCTCTATGCACAGCAAACTGGCGATATGGACACAGCAACGGCTTATTATTTCAATGTGATTGCCTTCGATGAAAATAATATCAAAGCGCGATTTCGTCTATGTGAAGTGAGTAGTATGCTCGGTGAACGCGATGCCGCAATAGATTGGTGTTCGCAGGTGACAGAACTTGCGCCGGGCTGGGCAGAAGGCTGGTACTGGCTGGGACGCGAATATTATCTGGATGGGGATTGGGGCAATACACAATCAACACTGAATCGCTGTAGTACCTTACAGGTCGCGCAGGGAATTCCGATAGAAGAACGTCGATTGGAATGCTGGTTTATTCAGGGACAGGCAGCAGAAGTGCTCGGGGATTGTGAGCCATTGATTGCCCTCTATAACGAGTATCAGCAGATGGCACGCACGGCTAGTCTGACTCAAAGCTGGGTGTATCCTGATGATATACCGCCCATTTGCACCACACCGACGCCGTTTCCTGACGGGTAAGAAGTGCTGAGTGCTGAGAAAAGTATTGCCGGATAAATTGCAATATCCTGTAGAGAAATATTTGTGAAGCAGATATATTGCTGCTTTTCCGCAAGAGCAAAAGGCATAGCGCTGCGATATTTATCAAGCGTCATCGGTAGGGTCCGGTATAAAATCCAGTATTTGTTCAGGAATGGGGACTGTGAGGGTTGTCATGGTTGAGAAATCCCGGTGAATCGGTAAGAGTATCTGAAAGTGTGCGCCGCCTGTTTCGGGTGATGAGGCATTCACTGTGCCATTGTGCCGTTCAATGACCATTCTGGTGATTGTAAGACCGAGACCGCTACTGGTGCTATCCCGTTCCATCGACTCCTGTCCGCGATAGAAATCCTCAAAAATATGCGGCAATTCATCCGTTGAAATACCTTTGCCACTATCAATTATATCAAGAGCAATATAATCGCCTCTGGTGAAGCTGCGAACTGTGATTTTGCCCTGTAAAGGTGTATAGGTCATCGCGTTTTCGATGATATTGATAATTGCCCGTCCAAGCCGCCCCTTATCCCCGAAAATTAGCGGGTTAACTTCATTGAGTTGCCATTCCCATTGATAGTTCTGATACGTTTCACGTCCTTCAAAAGCTTGCTTGACCTCACTCAGCAATTGATTCACCCGCATTTGCCCGAGACTGTATTCAGTATCGTCTTTTTGTAAGCGCAAGACGGATAGCAGGTCGTTGAGAATATTTTGCAGACGTTCCAATTCCTGGTTGAGAATGTCAATTTGTTGTTCGCGTTTTTCAGGTTTATCAAGAACACGGGGCAATAGATACATGCGCGTTTTCATGTTGGTGATGGGTGTGCGGAAGTGATGGGACGCATTTTCGATGAAATGAGCTAATAATTGGGTGCGTTCCTGCTCAAGGGCTGTTTTGAAGCGTTCTTCTTCAATGCGCTTGCGTTCGGTAATATCGCGAACCATGCTTTGAATGTAACGGGGGTTGCCTTTACTGTCCGTGACGACCATGCCATGTGTTTCAGCATAAAACTCCTCGCCATTAGCCCGGATCATAATTCGTTCAGGAACGGATGATTTCATCATGCCACCACGCACCTGTTCAACAATTTGCTTTGTTTCATCTCTGTCCTGCGGGGCAACAAAATCCAGAACCTTATGTTTGATAATTTCTTCTTTCGGGATACCGAGTATCTCTTCTGCCCGTTTATTGGCATCAAGGAGTTGACCATCGACAGTATAGATAAATACAGCATCAATCGTATCTTTGAAGAGGCTTTCGTAGCGTTGTTCATATTCGAGTCGCCGGGCATCTGCTTCATGATAAGCAGTTGTATCACGGCTTTCCGCAATAATCATACGGGTGTTGCCTTCGAGGTCAGCAACAGGTTTTACCGAAAAATCAATGTAAATCGTTTGATTATCTTTGTCACGTGCTTGAATCTGGTAGCGGGACGGTGTGCCATTTGCAGCTAATGCAATCACGTCTTTCACCCGTTGTTTTGATTTTTCCGAGTGTGCCCAGTTATCAAATTCGTGGAGATATTTGCCTAAAACTTCATCGGGTGTGAAGCCAAATTTTTCATAGGCGCTATCATTAAATTCAAGGATTTTGCCCGTGTTATCCAGCACGCCAATATAATGCACACTCTCATTGAATATCGCACGGAAACGCTCTTCACTTTCGATAATCAAGGCTTCGGATTGCTTGCGGTCAGTAATATCCAGTAAAGTCAGTACATAAGCGGGTTCATTCTGGAAAAGATAGGGACGTAAGCGTGATTCGACTGTGAGTTCATATCCCTGTTTATGCCTGATGCAGATTTCAAAGGGCGTATTTTCGATGCGATTTTTCCAGACATTCAGGGTCAGGGGTTTATCATCGGGATGAACAAATTCGACCGGATAATGTCCGATGAATTCATCAAAACTATAGCCAAGCATCTGCATGATCGCTGGATTTACATCAAGGATTTGTGCGTTATCTTTATCAATGATGATGATACCTTCAAAATTGGCTTCCATGAGACTGCGATACCGGGCTTCGCTATCCAGGGCTTTTTGCTGATAATATTCGCGGCTGGCGGCTGAAATGACGGTCAGGATGCCCGTTAGAGCCAGTAAAAGTGGTGCATCGGCAACACGAATCCTAACATCAGGGTTGACGAGTTCAAAGGCAATAACCAGAACAATCATCATGACGGTCGTAATTGCGGTTTCGCGGCGGGACAGTAAAAACCCGCACACGATGATGGGAATAGCTGTAAAACTGAGTGTATAGCCGGCAGTTTCCGAGGGTAGTGTATAGAAGCTGAAGAGCAAAATGGCAGTCGATGCCCATATGCCGGAACGAATACTCCATCGAAAGAGAGTCGTCCGGCTAAGACCATAGAGCAAGCCAAAACAAACGGCAGTAAAAAACAAAATAAGGGTATGAACAAATTCCATAATTGGAAAAAAGAGGCTGAGTGTTGCTGTTATCAGGAGGATGACAGTCCCGATGAAAAGCATAGCAGAATAAGCCGCAGCCCGTTCCCGGTCATAGCTGGCAGCAATCTCCGGCGGGGGGATTGTGATCGAACTCCATAATTTTTGCCAGCGTTCCATTAAAATAGTCCTGTAAGTATCATCTATACAAAAATAGTATAGTCGAAGTGCTATTTCGCACAACTAAATATATGACAGGTTGCACATACGACAATTCGTATTTCACAGGCTATAATAGTAGACATTGTAATCAAATAATGAGGAGACAAAATATGGTTGTAACAACCGCTCCAGCAACATCGACCGGAAAAATTGAAGAATTGCTCGGTGGTGATGCTGAATTTCTGCTCGGACATAGCAGCAATACCATCGCAAAAGAGAGCTTATACCTGCCCTCATCGGATTTCGTTGATAATGTCTATACGCAGACCGACCGTAATCCACAGGTTTTACGCAGTCTGCAACAAATTTTTAACACCGGGCGTTTAGCCGGAACTGGCTACATGAGCATTCTCCCTGTTGACCAGGGTATCGAACATAGCGCGGGGGCATCTTTTGCTCCGAATCCAATTTACTTTGACCCGGAAAAAATTGTTGAACTGGCAATCGAAGGGGGCTGTAACGCCGTTGCATCAACTTTCGGTGTGCTCGGTGCAGTTGCCCGTAAATACGCGCACAAAATCCCTTTCCTCGTCAAAATCAATCATAATGAATTGTTGACCTACCCCAACACCTATGAACAGATCATGTTCGGTAATATCAAACAGGCATGGGATATGGGTGCTGTAGCTATCGGCGCGACTGTTTATTTCGGCAGCGATGATAGCAACCGCCAGATGATTGAAGTTGCAGAAGCCTTCCAGTATGCCCATGAACTCGGTATGGCTACTGTTCTCTGGTGCTACATGCGGAACAGCGAATTCAAAGTTGATGGTGTCAATTATGAAACCAGCGCTGACCTCACCGGACAGGCAAATCATCTCGGTGCGACACTGGGTGCAGACATCCTCAAACAGAAGTTACCAACCAACAATGGTGGCTACAAAGCACTGAATTCAGGCGATAGCTCTTATGGTAAGCTCGATGACCGTATTTACAGTGATTTGACCAGTGACCATCCAATTGACCTGGCGCGTTATCAGGTTGCTAATGGTTATATGGGACGTACCCCGTTGATTAGTTCCGGTGGTGCAAGCGGTTCAAATGACTTTGCTGATGCTGCGAAAACCGCGATTGTCAACAAACGTGCAGGTGGTGCAGGTCTTATCAGTGGTCGTAAATCATTCCAGCGTCCGATGGAAGAAGGCGTGCAACTGCTGAATCTGATTCAGGATGTGTATCTCAACGACGATATTACGATTGCGTAACCCCTGATTTCGGCGGAGGCGATACATCACCTCCCGACAAAATAGAATTAAAAAGACCTCCGCATAGTGGAGGTCTTTTTGTTCTGGAGTGTGTTTTTAGTAAGTCTCGAACGCTAGAGCGACAGCCATCATGCCCATTATCATGAGTGCTGTTCCCATCGCGTAGACCCATTGTCGCCAATTTTTGGGCTGTGAGACATGTTGCCCCCACATTTGATGATCCAATTCATACAAACGCCAGGCAAGTTCGGTATCTGTGAAGCAGAAGATTCCGGCTCCGATTGCTGTTAGTCCACCTATCAGTAGCATATGCTCTATCCGCAAAATCAATCAACTTATCTAACATTAATCTAATAGAAAGTTGCGGGGTTTTCAATTGAGGCTTTATGAGAATTTTTCCATTAAACACAACAGAGCAACCCGCAGGTCACTCTGTCGCACGTATACAGTATTAGATAGTTTTGATATGAACAATCTTTTGACTATCTAACTGACCGGGAAGTGGCTCATTTCTTCCGGCGGTCACGAAGATAGAGTCACATAATGATAGTATGTACACTCTTCTTTACTACTTTTTATCATAGCACAGTCCAATCACACATTGAATAAAAATTTATAAATTTTGTTTTGTGAGGAAATTTTGCGTCCCGTGTGTAAGTAGTGTAGATATTATTCAAGATGGGGTACAGGGTGCATGAAAAAGCAAAAACGGTCACAAAAGTTTGTTACGTACATTGTTATCGGGATTTTTACCTGTTTATTGATTGCAATCGCCTCGTTACTCATTGCAATGGTACTCCCTTCTGAGAGCAGTTATCGTGAAACATCACAGGCGACGGCTCAATTTTTAGAGCAGTATCCGGCTGCACAACCCTCATTCATCCGTGTTGATGAAAATTGTAATGAGCGATCAGAGCATTGTTTCTGGATTATGGCGGATTTATTGCCGGGTAGCACCGATGCAAATCACGTTGTCAGGGTGGCGCGAAGTCTGGTTGTGACGATTGATGGACAGTTTCAAGCGGATTATCGCCCGGTGCAGGTGGAAAGCTATTTATACGGTGATGTGGCTCTGGAAGCATTTGGCTCAGGATTGCATCTGATTGAGGTACAGATTCAGGATGAAGACGGGCGTATTTATACCCATGCGTGGACAGTTCGTACAGAAGATGGTGATGTATCTGCTCCGCCGACGCTTGCTGTTCCGCCGACGTATAGTACGGCAGTTCCCGATGGTGAATAAGTATTTGCACCAGAATCCCGGACAGGCAGAAGCCAGTCCCTACAGCATAAATTTCGTGAGGGAACAGAGTCCCCTCTTCTACACCCGCTCATCAGGTAGAATTTTCGGGAGAGACATGTTTCTCTCCGATTATTCCCGTGCTTGAATATTTGCGGATGGCATGGATGCCATCCCTACGGAATCCGCTATTTGCCTCGCTATGACAGGCGTCTGGCGCGTTGAACCAGGTCATCATCAATTGAGACGTCTGCCAGTTCGATGTTCGATTTTTGCAGCGCTAAACGTGTGCGGTACATGGCATCGTTGGACGCAGCCTGTTGCTCGTTGACATCTTTATAAACTTCCAGCAATTTCTCTGTCTGGAGGTTGGCGAGTTCAGCAATACGCTCGATTGTTTCGCCTTCAATGATGGGCGCGAGTGCGGCTCTTGTGATTTCAGGGATTGCTTCGGCGGATGCTTCTGCCCCTGCAATGTTCCACATATTGGCATTTTTCGCGACGATACCTTTGAGTTGTGCCGCCTGTTTTGCCTCTACCAGCAAAATCCATTTCAACACTGTGCCCTGCATAGTCGGAACAGTCAATTTCATCAAACTATTGATGCTATTTGCCAGCGCAACGACTGCATGACGACTGCGGCGAATATCGGGTCCGGTTGTCCAGCCGTAAATCAAACGATCTTTGAATGCTGTAATTTGCAAATCCAGCAAACGGAGAAAATCTGAAATTTCGCCCACTTTTTCATTGGCTGTTCCGGCTTCGATAATTTCAGGGTCAGCCGCGATGTCTTTCAGGTCGTTTTCTGCTAAGACCCGCACCCGTTCAAGCGTTGCGATGATGCGAATCATTTTCAGGATTTCGATCTGGTTGGTTTTATATAGCTGGTCGTACATACCTGCATTTCTGAGCATATGTTGTTTTTTCGACATCAATTCAGAATGCACGATGTCGATTTTGCCTTTGGTATCACGGGCATCATAGAGCATCCCCTGAACATGATTTTCAGCTTTTGACCATAGAAAGCGCCCTTTGCCTTCAATCGCTTTGTCGATGGCTTTCAAGATTTTGGGATTCCGCACATTGTATTTATCGTGCAGCGTACCCATTTCATCGGTCAGGCTTTCCATCAATTCAGTGATTTCAGGGATTTCGACCGGATTGATGTCATTGAACAGGCTATCAATGAGTGCATTCATACTGTCAACTGTATCCTGTCCGTATTCCATCAGGTAAGCGGTTTCGTCAGACATGCGATCATAGACATCGACTGCTTCGGCTTCAATGATTTCCTGAGTCGGTGCATCCAGTAATTCAAAGCAATTCAGTGTTTCGCGGGTGGCTTTGCCCGGTTGTCCGATGTGCTCATTGAGTGCTTTTTCAGCCGGACCAATTGGAATATCTTCCTGCATATCGTTGTCTAAACTTGCAAAATCAATATTTAAGCCCATGAGATTTTCCTTTCCAGAGGACTATAGTGTTGGATAATTCATTTAAAAGCTCACGATGGAGCAGCAATAACAGATTGTCGGGTTTTGTCGTTCGGGCACGGCACCGCCATGCCACTACAGATTACGGGCGATTACTGTGGTTGTTGTTCCATTACGGATGGGAATTCTTCCGTATGGAGATAAGTGCCGAGTGATTTGAGCATTTCGGTTGCGACGGCGTAGCGCATCTCATCGGGTATTTCCAGTTTGACGATTTGCGCGTGCAAGAATCGGGCATAGATTGCAATGGCGTCACGACCTTCTGCCATCGACTGCCCCGGTGCTTCGTAATAACGCGGCATTTCTTGCATTTCGATGTACTGCGGCAGAATATCACTCAGGATAAAATCGAGATTGCCCCGAATAAATTTACCTGTGGTCAAGCGTGATTCGGGCATTTTTTCGGTCACTTTTTCAAGCAACACGGTCGTATCATCACAAATCAATTCCAGTTGCTGACGGAGCGCGGCATCATTCACAAAATAGGTCTTATGACGAATCGTCTCTAAATCCCCGGCAATGTCATAAAATAAGTTACGTGCCAGTAAATCATAATCCTGATGGCTATCATTTCGTTGCAATATCAGGTAGAGAAAGACAGTTGTCAGCACAATCATAGACAGAACGACAATCACAATCATCGTCGCAACAATGTGTAGTACAGCGAGGGCGATTCCCCCCGAAATGACAACAAACAGGAATAGAAATAGCGTCGTTCTGTTATTCACAGCAAGCTCCAGAATCATAATTTGATTTTTGTTTGCTGGAGTTGCCCCCCACCTCAGAGTGGCGTGTTACAATTTGTGACAATAATCAATAAAAATTGTTGTAATCCAGCGATGTATGGTGTTGTTTACTGCAATGACATATTCATCATAACCAAAAATTGTTCGCAAAAATCCCCCAAAGATTGGGGGATCATAGACATTTTATGCGACGGAAAGCGGTCATTTTACGTAAAACAAGCATTTTTATTACGGATTATTAACCCCAATGAAGTCTCAACGCTCAAATGCTTAACTTGCTCATAAAATAGTATTAAACACATAACTAGCCGGGGATATGGTATGACCGAAACACAAACCGGAACCCTGATTCAGCAACTGTCTGATTCAGATGAAGACGTAAGAGAAGGCGCAGGGGTTCAACTGATTGAAATGGGCGAATCTGCTGTAGAGGCATTACTCGAAGCCTTAACAAGTAACCATGCCGAAGCACGCTATCTAGCAGCCTGGGCATTAGGCGAAATTGGCGACACACGCGCTGTACCTCCATTGATTGAAGCACTTCAGGATAACGAAATGCGGGTACAGGACTGGGCAGCACGGGCACTGGGTGAACTCGGAGATGCACGTGCTATCAAGCCATTGATGTATCTCTTAAATTCCAGTGATTTTCCTTCCACACGACGCAATGCTGCGGCAGCGCTCGGGTGGTTGCAAGCAACAGAAGCTGTTCCGGCATTATGCGAACACCTTTCTGACGATGACCCCGATGTTCGCAGTGCGATTGCAGAAGCACTCGGAAAATTAGGCGATGCCAGCGCGTCATCTCCCCTATCAGAATATGTTGGTGATAGTGATGATTGGGTACGGGTCGCTGTAGTGAAGTCACTCGGTGATATTGGTGACATCAGCGCAGAAGATGCGATTATCTCAACATTGGACGACTCCAATGAATGGGTACGTTATCATGCGGCACTGGCTTTAGCATCCGTGAAAAGCAGCAAAGCCGGTGATTTACTTACCAGTCGTATGAACAGTGATGATAGTGAAAATGTGCGCCGGGCTATCTCGGGAGCGCTCAATATTTTAGGGCAGTAACCCGCAACACAAATTTGCAATCCAGAAGATATTCTCCTTTCCAGAGTGAGCAGTCGAGTGTGACTGCTCATTTTGATTCTGCGCTATAATGCGGTCAGGTCTAATCAGGAGATGTCAAAATGCAAGCAAAATACGACAAAATCGCGGAACGGTATGATGCGATGAATAATGGCGACAAAAAATATCTGTCGATACTCGACCTATCTCAATTGAGCTTGCTAGCACAGGTTGGAGAAGTCGCCGGAAAAACTCTTGTTGACATCGGATGCGGGACAGGGACATTAGCGCTTCATTGGGCGCAACAGGGTGCAACTGTCATAGGCGTAGATTATTCCTCTAAAATGCTGGAAGAAGCAAAGAATAAAGCAAATGCTGAACTTGTCCGGTGGGTACAGGATGATGCACAGGTCTTATCTCAGCTTGATGATGATTGCTGTGATATTGTCGCAAGTAATTTTGCGCTGATGGATATACCGGATTTGCAAGCAGTCTATAGTAATGTGCGCCGGATTTTGAAACCGATGGGACGCTTTGTCTTTACGATTACACATCCCTGTTTTCAATCACCCCATGCTGAAACACTGATAAATGAGGATCAATTCGACGGTCGGCGTATTGTAAGCTATGCCAGCGAAGGACACTGGCGCTCTACAAATTCCAGTGGCATTCGCGGACAGGTTGGCGCACATCATCGCACAGTTTCGACCTATGTGAACGGCTTGATTGGCAAAGGGTTTTTAATCCAGCATATGGCTGAACCGACACTTGAAGAAGCAAAGCCAGGTAGTCCTCATAGCGAAATGATGCTACATGTCCCCGGCATCATGCTCTTTGACACACAACTGGCTCAATAAGTGACTTCCGGCGCGGCGAGTGTTTCCGGTTCATGGGATTGTCCGGCACGCTGACGGGCATGAACGCGGTCTTTGAGATTGCTGTGATTCACGCCGTGTGCTTTCACTAAGCCAAATTGTGGCATATTACCGTAGAGTGTCTCATACTCCCCGGCATGTACCATAAACGTCTCATGCCAGATGCCGATGTCCTCATTTAAGCCGACTTCTTTGTAAAAGCGAATCCATGCGGGATAGTGTTCTTGATCTTTTGCGCGGGCATAACGCTCCAGGTGATCGAATGAACGCCAGTAGCTCACCAGAATCGACTCAATCGGGAAAAAGCGATAGAAATTCTCGCCCCCGAGAAAGCCCGAATCAGGGTTTGCGAAGAGTTCTGCTTGCATGGCATTCATCGCATCCCCTAACCATTGTGCGCGAAATAAATCCTGCAATCGAAAACGTGCGCCAATCAAAAACACAACAAAATCACCTTCGATTTCTGCTGTGTAACGTCCGTGAAAAATTTCTGCTGCCATTGTCTTTTTCTCCTGATGATTTTCCTGATAATGTGTCCCGAACAGTGTTCGGTGCGACGGAAAAATTTTTGAATTACGTCAAAATTAGCATCGGACGTTATGGATCACGCCCCTACAATCCCGGCACACAACACTGTTTATTTTCCTAACACTGTTTGGAGAATACAATAAAATGATATTGTTTGTCAAGTAAAATGGGTACTTTGTTGGATATACGATTTCGCTCACAATACCCTATGATTACTTACAATTTCGCAATATTCGCTTGAAAATACACTAGACTATCGCATAAAATACCTCACTGAGATGCTGACATAGAAACAGGACACCAATGCCAGGATTAATGATTGCCGCAGGGATTTTTCATCCCGAACCCGGGGGACCTGCAACCTATCTCAAAGAAATTTTGCCACCATTACAGGTACGCGGATGGCACGCCAGTGTATTGACTTACGGGGATGACAGTATTTATAGCTATCCCTACTCTGTCAAACGCATTGCACGTCAAGCGCTGCCGATTCGTATGATGAATTACTGGCTTGCATCCCAATCAATTGTTGCAAAATCCGATTTAATTTATGCTCATACGATAGATTTGCCTGTTAGCTGGGGGACAATTCCACGTGTGATTAAGATTGTGGGCGATCAGGCATGGGAACGCTGTATTCGCAGGGGATGGATTGAGCCGACGGTTAATATTGATGATTTTCAGCAGGATACCGGGTCGCGTCTGGCAGAACGTCAGAAAGAATCGCGCTCGAAGCAGGTACAGGAATTCGATGGCGTGATTGTTCCGGGCGAATATCTCAAAAAAATGGTGATGGGATGGGGTGTGCCTGAAAAGAAAATCCATGTGATTTATAATGCCCTGCCCTCGACAATTTATAGCACTCCGAAAACACAGAAAGCAGCACGGGAGCAACTCGGCTGGGATGACACCCCGACAATATTGACAGCCGCACGCTTAACGCCCTGGAAAGGAATTGACCATCTGATTAATGCCATCAAGGGTATGAAAAAAGTGCGCTTGATTGTCGCCGGGGATGGGGATGAAATGCCGCGTCTACAAGAGATGGCAAAACCACTCGGGAAACGGGTGCAATTATTGGGGCGTGTTCCGCGTGAAAACCTCTATACGATGATGAAAGCCGCCGATTATTTTGCGCTTTACAGTGGTTATGAAGGTCTGCCGCATACTGTTCTGGAAGCCTTACGGGTAGGAACGCCGATTATCGCCAGTGATAAAGGCGGCAATCCCGAAGTAGTCAATAATGGTGTGAATGGCTTCACCGTGCCTTATGTCGATGTTGAGGCGCTATGCCAGACGATTCAGAAAGCAATTGTCCCCGAAACACGGGCAAAGCTGGCAAAAAATACAGATATTGGCATGGAGCGCTTCGATTTCACACAGATGATCGATGAAACGGACAGGGTTTTACGCCAATACCTGCGGTGATCTATTTGCTTATAAAAAATTCAGTGTCGATTGCATCCCATGTCAGTGTATTGTCTACATCGCGTAAGTGCTGATAGGCTGTTTCCAGGCTATCAACATACCGCAACTGAATATCCCCTGCCTTCTGAATTTCCAGTTCCTGTGCTTGCTCTTTGATATGCTCCGGCAATATGACCACTATCCAGCGCAACTGTGGATGATTCATAACGGGCATTGCCTGTAACATCAAGTCCAACGGCGCAATATTTGTCGATTCAATGATACGATTATCAATGAGAACGTGAAAAGTGTTTTCTACATCCTCTATTGCACGGGCGGTATCCGATGCAATGCCAGCAAAATCGTCCGGTGTGACGACAGAGTCAAAATGGGTTAATGCTAAAATTTGTTGAGTGATAAGCCAGTCCGCTTTGTAACGCATAATCACCTCTCTAAAATAATTAGGATACTAGCTATTAGAATAAAAAATTTTTAGTCGCATTCTCCGAACGTTGTATCGCCTAGATTTTCGGCAATGCGTTGTAGCCAATCTGCCAGCAAAGCACGTTCAGCAGTCGAAAAGCCTGTTAGCATGTCATCCTCAAATTGGTGCATGAGGTCTACCAGTTTGGTGGCAAGCTCTCCTCCGGCAGGTGTAATCGCAACAATTTTAGCTCTTCCATCTGTCATGCCCGGCTTGCGCTCAAGTAAATTACGCTCTTCTAATCTATCGAGTATGCCTGTCAGAGTTGCTGATGTGATGCCACTACAACGTTGGAGTTGTTGTTGCTCCATTTCCCCCGCATGAGATACATGCCCCAGCACTTCAAATTGTGATGTGGTCAGATTGTATTCACTTAACCTGTCATCCAGCATTTTTCGCATCTGGATATAGGTTCGCTTGAGATTCAGAACAGGTTTAGACATAAAACTCTCAACATTTAATTAGTACCCTAACTATATAACTTGCATCCTAAATTGTCAAGCAAATTATGGACGGGAACAAACCCGCCCTATTGGTGTTGTATTCGAAGTTTCTGGAATTAGCCCATCATTTCAGGGACATTACCGAAGTTGACGGTTACAGGTTGATCGGGTTTTACCCAGTTGACGCCGTTGATGATGACCTGTTGCACTTCTTTTTGTTTGTAAATCGGATAGGTTTCGTGTCCCGGACGGAAATAGAAAATCTTGCCCATGCCACGATGATAACAGCAGCCACTACGGAAGACCTCGCCACCTTCAAACCAGCTTACGAAAACCAGTGAATCCGGTTCGGGGATGTCGAAGTGTTCACCGTACATTTCTGCCTGCGGGATTTCGATATATTCTCCGAGTCCTTTTGCAATCGGATGTGCCGGATTGACGACCCAGAGGCGTTCTTTTTCTCCGGCTTCGCGCCATTTGAGATTACAGGTTGTTCCCATCAGCGCTTTAAAGATTTTGCTGAAATGACCGCTATGCAGCACAACTAATCCCATGCCACGCAGTACGCGATTCTGAACTTTGGTGACAATCTCATCGGAAACTTCGCCGTGTGCCATATGCCCCCACCAGATAAGAACATCGGTATTATCCAGTACCTCATCAGTTAAGCCATGTTCGAGTTCATCAAGTGTTGCTGTGCCAACATCAAACCCTGCATCGGATAAAAATCCGGCGATGACATTGTGCATTCCATCGGGATAGATTGCCTGTACTTTTTCATTGGTTTTTTCGTGGCGGAATTCGTTCCAGACTGTGATGTGCATGATTAACCTTTTCTGTTGAATTTGATTTCGGGGTTTGTAAATTAGACCATTGCATCCGGTTTGGCACACAGGGTTTGGCACGCCAAACCCCTACCCGGAATAAATTATGACTCTCTGTGGATGATTTGACCGGATTCGCTGGATTCGATGACATCAAAGACCATTTGCAAGGTTTTGACATTATCCTGAACGGTTGTCGCGGGTTTTTTACCGGAGACAATGTATTCGTTCAGTTCATGTGCGAGATACGGTTGACGGAAGTATTCCTGTTCAATCGGGTCGCGGTGTTGGGATGGCAAATAGGTGAAATTTTTGTGATGCAAGCCATCGCGGAATTGCACGGTGATGATGTCGTTGACATAGGTTAATACACCTTTTTCACACTCAAAACGCCATTCCCCATCGAATGAGGTCGGCATCCCCTGTGTCACCCATGAAGCATTGTAAGCCACATGCACATTATCGGGGAAGGTCATCAGAGCATGTGCAGCCATTTTCCCGGTATTTTCACTCCAGGATGGTCGCCATGATTGACCGAAAAGGCTCACAGGCTCAGTCCCGAGGAAATAACGTAGCAAATCAAAGTGATGGACTGCCATATCATTCATCAGTGGATACGGCATGTCAGCACGGAAACCATCAAATTTGAAACCCCAGTAATGGGCAACAGTCACCGACCCGATTTTACCGAGTTCACCGCTCTCTAAAATTTGCTTGATGGTGAATAAACCTGGCTTATAGCGATAGTCCTGCGTGATGACATACATCAAGCCACTTTCATCTGCCATTTTCGCTTGTAGATAGGCATCTTCTAAAGTTTCAGCGAGGGGTTTTTCTGCCATCAGGGGCAAGTTAGCGTCAATGCAGGTTTGCAGGGTTTCAGTACGGTATTCGGGAGGAATAATTGAAATGACAGCATCAGCTTCTACATTTGAGATTGCATCCGGCAAATTTTTGAAGATGATAGATTGGTCTATATCATAAACATCTGCCTGTGCCGCCGCAGTTTCATCACTAACTTCCACGAATCCCACATAATCAACGAAGGGTAGCGGGGTTAAACGTTCCAGCCAGGCATTCCCCATGCCGCCCATTCCCATTTGAATAATACGCATCGAATCGACTCTCCATAAAATAAATTGTGTACAGGATAGTGTGACACTTTTATGCGATTCAGGCTATTGCCAATTCGTGAAGCGAGGGTTCAATTTTTGTGAAGCATTCGTCATCCCCGTAAAAAGAGAGTTTTTCGGACAACGCGGGCGTTGTCCCTACAAAGTTCTGATGTAGAAAGGGGTCTAGCTGTATTGTTGCCGGAGGACTTTTAAGACACCTTCAATATTCTCGACAACGTATAATCCATTGACATCCCGCGAGAAACGGCGTGCATGTTCATTGACCAGATAGCGGGTACGTCCGGCATAATCATCAATCATCTCGACATATTTTTTACTGAATAGCGCCGCTAACCCCTCACCTTCAAATTTGTATCCGGTCGGAATATGGAGGATGAAGGTCTGTCCGCGTTGAGATGCACCGAGTGCCGCCCATCCTGCTTCTGCCAATCCACCGAAACCGGGCGAAGAATGATTAATCACCATAACGATGGTTTCTGCATTTGCCATGACATCGGCTTCACGGTAGCCCATAACCTGAGTCCATTGCTGGTCGGTTGTACCGGGATGATAATAGGTCACACCCAATTTTTTGAGCAAGGGGATAACATGGCTTTCACGCCAGTTCCCTGCAATTGAACCGAATAAGGCAACCTGTGGATATTGTTTTTGCATAGCAATAAGTCCTGCTAAATAACTCGTATCATACCCTTGATAGTACTGAGAATTACGATTCGTGCAACTTAAGGAATCATTTCCCGCTTAATTCTATTGTTTTCACCATGAAGATAAGAAGAACTCGAAGAAATGTGATACATATTAGTCTGCAAACCACACATCATCGCAGTAGTCTTTAACCAGTCCTGCATGAGAGAGTGGCTTTGTCAGATTATTGATGTCTGTATTAGTTTCATAATCCAACAAAATGATTGTTTGCTTTTGAGAGAGTTCACGCAATTGCGTTACTTCCTGCTGTAAACAATTTTCCAGTACCCATAAATACGCCGGAAGATAAATCTGAAGACGTGCTTCATAATACGGTAATAAATCATCTCCGGAAATGCCTTTTCTATGCCCGAGAACAGTTCCATATTTGCGAACCGTGCGTTTCAAGCCTCTCATTGTAGTGATTTCAAACTTACTGACATCAATATCATGATTTTCAAAGACTTTGAGTCCCTGCCAGATACCTTCAACAGATTGCGCGGTCAAATCGCCTGAAAATGGCACGGGAATATTGCCGTGTGGATAAAACGGGCTGAATTTAATCCAGGGCTGTTCAGCTTTGGATGTGAGGTCGATGATTTGTGCATCGGGATAGTTTTTCTTAAGTGTGGTTTCTTTTTTACGGCGATTTTCAATAATTAGAGGCATTAAACAGGTCTCTTTTCTATAAATATTCAAGTATCGGGAGCGCACAGGGCACTCCCCTACAAAATGTTCGATTATACGTGGCTGACAGGTGTGAAGTTAGCGATTTCGATGCTGGTGGTCGCAAGGACATCATAGCTCAGGTCGTGGAGGCTACGTTTACCGCACATACGGGCAAAATCGGTTATCTGCGCTGTCCATGCTTCGAAGAAATTGCTCAGGCGTTTTGCACTGGTTTCATAGTCGAATCGCTCACGGAGATTCATTTTTTGCGTGGCGATACCAACCGGGCAATTGTTGCTGCTACAGGCGCGATATTGCTGGCATCCAATCGCCATCATTGCGGCAGTCGCCAGGGCAACAGCATCTGCCCCCAGAGCAATCGCTTTAGCAACATCCGGCGCTGTTCGGAAACCGCCTGTCACCAGTAGTTTGATGTCACTATGTCCATTGTCATCAAGCCATTTACGGGCGCGGGGAATCGCAAAAACTGTCGGGACACAGATGTTATCTTTGACATGTTTTCCTGCTGCACCTGTTCCTCCTGCACGACCATCCAACGTAATCCAATCCACATCCAGTTCGACTGCTGCGGCTAAATCGGCTTCGATGCGTGCGGCGGCAAATTTAATCCCGATGGGAATATCAGGATTGATGCTGCGAATCCATTCGATGCGTTCTTTCATATCGGGTACGCTATTAATATCAGGGAAGCGTGAGGGACTTTTTGCCTCTTTGCCTTCATCCAGACCGCGAACTTTTGCAATATCCCCTTTGACTTTTTCACCCGGCAAGAGACCACCGAGTCCGGCTTTTGCAGACTGCCCCATTTTGATTTCAATGCCATCTGCCTGTTGGATATGCTTTTCATCCCATCCAAAATAGCCCGATGCCATCTCGAAAATATATTGTGCGGCTAATTCACGCGATTCAGGCAACATGCCGCCTTCCCCGCTACACATGACTGTCCCGAAATCGGCTGAACCCTTCGCCAGTGCCATTTTTGCCTCTTTGCTGAGTGCGCCGAAGCTCATATGACTGACATAAATCGGGGCTTTGAGTTTGAGCGGTTTCTGGCGTTTTTCTCCGATGATGACTTCTGTGCTGACTGTTTCATCATCTAAGAGCGGAAGATTAGCGAGTTGCCCCGGTAAAAAGTAAATTTGCTCAAAACTGGCATAGGTACGGCGCGAACTACCCATCGGCTCAACAAATTCATGTGTGCCTTTGCTATAAGCATGAATATCGTGCATTTCAGTTTCAAGCGGGTCATTCCGGCGCGACCATAAACCGAGATATTCACTTTCAAAGCGGGGTTTGGGCGGGACAGCATCGGCATCCACCATGACACTATCGCCTTCAACTTTGACAGGATAGGTTGCTACTTTTTCTTTGCTATTCCAGCGACTCACACCCGTTTTGACATCATAATCCCATCCATGCAGGGGACAAATGACATTTGCGCCATCCATATGCCCGTCCCCGAGCTTGCCCTGTCGATGGACACAGGTGTTATCAAGCGCGTAAAAATGATCTTCATAACGATAGAGCGCGATGTCCCGTTCGTTGACAAAAACAGTCGTGCCCTGTGAATTTTCGAGCGCATCGGTCTTCAGTACTTCTACAAAATCCGGCATTATGCTTCCCCTATTTAATTGTGTGAACAGATGGTGCTTTTTAGATTATCTCTGTAGTTAAGAATACGTGCCAACTGAAATTTTGGATGACATTGATTACATCTGCCTATCTAACAGTGAAATTGGCACATCTTACGATTAAATCAGACTATTTGTTGTGCATATTAACCGGACTTGTTGCGAGAACAAAAAGCGGGTGCTATGCTTGGCTAACTCTCGGGTAAACTTGATTAAGGAACACTAGCATGTCCGATGCCAGCGCTATCCGTGTCGAAAATCATCGTATAACGGCTCGTGATAAAACGCTTCTTTCAGCAAATCTCTATCGTCCACAGGATCATAATAATCATACCGTGTTGATTGCGGGGGCAATGGGAATGCCGCAACGTTTTTATCGACATTATGCGCGATTTCTGGCTGAACAGGGTTGTGTGGTATTAACTTTTGATTATCGCGGAATTGCTGATTCAAAGCAGAATGGCACGCTATGGGGTTATGAAGCGCATCTATGGCAATGGGCGGCGCTGGATTTACAGGCAATGATAAAATGGCTCACACGGCAATATCCTGGCGCAGAACTCGGTCTTATCGGGCATAGTCTGGGCGGTCATTTATTGGGAGCAGCATCAAACAGTACACAGGTTAGCGCTCTGATGGGCGTTTCCTCGCAGAGTACCTACTGGAAAAACTGGTCATATCCACAACGCATTGTAGCAGGATTCTTCTGGTTTATCGTCTTACCCCTCATCACTCATGCAATGGGTTATTTCCCCTCAAAATGGTTTCAGATGGGTGAAGCATTGCCGAAGCATATCGCGCTCGATTGGACACGGGGCGCAGGGTCGAAAACAGGTAATAAAGGCTTATTTACAGGGACAGAACACGATCATTATACGGATTTCACAGGTTATACCCGCTTTTATAGTTTTAGCGACGATGAGATGATGGCGCCTAAAAAATCTGTCGATGCGATATTAGAGTATTATCCCAATGCAAAGAAGCAGCAACGGCGACATGTCACACCGGAAAGCATTGGCATGGACGAAATCAGGCATCATCGTTTTTTCCGTCCTGAAATGCGGGATACACTATGGCAGGAGAGTTTTCAGTGGTTGATGAATCCTGCCGAACAGGTAGAAACAGTGGTTGGCACAGATAGTAAAAGTTTGCAGAGTGTGCCACAGGCGGGTTGATTCAGTGGTCAATTTTTAGTGATTCTCTGAAATTATTTACCCTTCCGTAGGGGCAGACCGACGGTCTGCCATTACACAGGGATGATTTTTTGACCCGGTATTTGTGATAAGTCACATAAGTTTTCAGTTTTTAAGACAAAACCTCTGTCTCGAAGCGTCGGACAAGTGCTTCGGCTTCTTCGATTTTGTCTTTCGGGACATCAACGCTCAGGGTTCGGAAGCGGGTATCAAGATGGGAATGCTCATCAGCGACAAACCAGCGTTCGAGCCAGTGAACTTCCGTGACAAATTTGATTTTTGCCGATTTTTTGCCGGAAGATGTTTTTAATTCAACCGATTTTAGACGGCGTAAGGTGGCAAAACCTGTATCTTCGTTATAGTACCCATCATGACTAATCAAAATAGCGGGGATTGATGATTGTTTGCGACGCTTATAAGTGGCATTGATGCCCCATTTTTGATAAAGCCAGCGTCCAACGACAATGCCAATCACCACCAGCATGAACCCTGCTAATCCAAAAATAATACTGACATCAACTTCATTGAAGTATGCAGCGCCTCCGATAATAGAGACAATTACCCCGACGATAATAATAGGGGCAAACTCAAAATTCAGATTTTTGCTTGCGGTCTGATACTCTTTCTCAAGGAATTTTTGCCATTGTTCATCACTGTTATACTGCTCCCAACTAAGCCATGCCTCCGCATATACCTGTTTGATGCGGTTCGTCTCCCACAGGTTCATACCTGCATTTAATACAACACCCGTAACAAATGCCAGCAAAGAAATCGTTGTAATGCCGATTAGTGGAATTTGCCATACATCTAACGAAGCATTTTCTGTGACGACCAGCCCGATAAAAATAGCGAGTGTGATAACTAAGGGGAAAAATGCAACCAGTGGCAATAATTGGATCGCATCGCCTTTATCAAAAACCAATTTTGATGGTAATTTTCGCTCTGTCATATCCCCTCCGATATGTGTTGAAACGATGGTGTTCCAACAGAATTATACGATTGTTTATGAATCAGGGCTATCAGAACTGTGTTTTGTGAGGTCGTTCACCGGGGGAAAGATTATTGCTTACAGGGACAGGGAATTACTGCCCCTGTAATTTTTAGTATGGGGCTATTTCCATTCAATCAGCAAAACAGTGGTATCTGCTGTGCCTTCATCACGACGTTTGAGAATATCTTCATATTCAACCGTGAAATCTGTGCCATCAGGGAGGAAACGACGACACCAGCCATAAGCTACCCCGTAACTCATATCATCGGGATAGAGATCATCGAGGACAATCCGAAACTTGTTATCAGCCAGTTTTTCGACATTCTTACCACCGATGTTATCGCCACGATGCTGTTTCTTATACACAACATCCCACATTTCGAGAATTTTGCCGAGTGGCGCACCCTGTAATTGCGGTGGCATCACGACATTTTCCGCGACTTTCATGCCAATCGCCGTGTAATTGCTTTCGAGTGCCGGGTCTTCTGCCATTTCATTCATGACAGCAATCCAACTTTCAGCCGGATACCACTTCTCTTTGTCGATTTCGGTCAACTCATGCTTTTCGAGCAATGGTTCTAATTCTTTTGAGCGAATATTCTCAATGATGCCAGACATTGCAGCACCGATTACCTCTACATTCGGGTCAGCTTTTAATTTACGCATTTTTGCTCCTATCCAGAATAAATTAATAATACAATCACAGGATAAGCGACAATCAGCGTTTCAAGCATTAAGAGCTATCACTTTCTGTATCAGATTCCAATTCGGAGGCATTGCTAATCGCCCGCCAGCCAAGCCCGTATTGAACAAGGAAAAAGAAGCCAACCAACGTTACAGGCAACCAGATAACAATATGCACAACAATTGCATAAGCAAGCGCGGTATTCTGTGCGATTCCGACAGCCGTTAAAACAGCGCTGGCGAAAAATTCGTAGACACCAACCTGTCCCGGTGAGGCAGGGATGAGTCCGGCAAGGTTGACTGTGCCGACGACGAGTAACGCGACGGGATAGCCTAATTCTAAACCAAACGCCCACATCACTATCTAGTAAACAACGGCTTCGATTGCCCAGG